>Ga0315338_1000097_pt1 | contig 403586 bp, 336 predicted proteins | sample ASW8metaG_FD_204518 | JGI IMG/M metagenome (GOLD analysis project Ga0315338, IMG submission 204518) | Ammonia-oxidizing marine archaeal communities from Monterey Bay, California, United States - ASW #8 | ecosystem: Environmental > Aquatic > Marine > Coastal | place: USA: California | collected...
CATATAACGACAAGATTTTCGTCTTAAGCGAAGACGGCGACACCTACGTGATCCAAGCTGGCGCTGAGTTCAAGATTCTTGGCACCAACTCACTTAACGAGATGGCATTAGCAACACCAGCAGTTGCACAGGGGAGTTTGTTTGTCCGGACACAGTCCAAGCTCTATCGATTGTCTGATGAGTAATCCTGGGGCCAGTGTAGCTCACCGCCGATTTCTTCCAGTTGTTCGTCGCGACAGACAGACAAGGATATTTGATGCGCTGAGGGCTTCTCTTTCTACGAAAACTTATCGCGTGCTGTGCTGCACGCGATAAGTTTTCTGAAGATTCGTATGGTCGATGCACATGTCTGTAGACTACGCGCGAAGCTAGACCCGCTTTCTGATTAAATCGAAACAGTGTTTGGACTCGGCTCCCTGTTCGTGACAGTACAGTTCCGCTACTTTAGCGTGAGCCTGCTGCGTCTTCCGCACGAGCGCCTCTGAGCATGTTGGCGATCGCGTAATTTCCTTCGTGACAAGCGTACTCAAACAGGTCGCCTCCTAGCGCACTCATCGGAAGCGATACGGTAAATGGTTCAGCGAATGAACTGGGGTCGTGAACAGTAAATCGATAGTCGATGGTGTTTTCGTCGACTCTGGTGAAGCGTTCGACTAGATGTAAATTTCCTCCGATAGCGAATACTGTGGCTCCACGATCCTGAAGGTTCGCAGTCACATTCGTAGTTTCGACCACCAGGGTGTTTCCTTCCCAGTGTCCACGTGAATCACCTAACCACTGTTGAATCGGTTGTTTCACATGCGGCCGTCCATCGAGAGGAATGATGCGAGTGTCGTGGATCATCTCCACGCGAATTGCAACGTAATCGGGTGTTTGCAGGATGTGATAGTTATGGTTGTAGAAACCTGGCATCATTACTCCAGGCATTCCACGTGTTATGCAGCGGTCATACGCGTTGAGGTCAGTCCAGACTCCGGGGTTGCCGGGAGGATTGTCAACTCGAAATTGCCGCTGCTCCTTCACGCGGGCCTCTTCGTTTGCTGTGAGAGCGGGAAGTGTGCCACTTGGTGGATCGATGATTAGCGATGTTCTTTCGCTAAGCTCTCCTTGTTCAAGCCAGTAATCGTTATAAAAACCGACTTCGTCAAAGGGCCGATCATCACTGAGTCCAGAGACTGCGTTTCGCGCGGCCCACTCCTCACCCGTCAGCACTTCTTTATCAGCGATATCCTTTGGTCGTTCGAGAGGAGTCGTCGTGGTATTTGTCCATAATCCCTGCAGATCTGGGTCCCCCCAGGCTGTTTTGGGCGACGACGAGTTGCCTTGTCCGTTGGAAGATGCTGGTAACAGGACCACAAACCCGACGAGAGTGACTAACGCTATGAGTACTCGATAATTCATCAAAAACCTCCTAAACCGTCGCTCCAGTTGTATCACAAAATGGCTGTTCACTAAGGATAGATCTCTTCACCGGGTGTGAACACTCCTCGTGTTAGGCGACCGAGAAATCCTGATCGCAGATCATCGAGTGCCTCGGCGTCACGTGTGGCAGCATTGTGCGCTACCACCGCCTCGCTTGTCGAGAAATAGAACGCTACCGTAAATCCTTCCACACGAGCAATTTCACGAAACAGAAGTTCACGACCGTCATCCTCACGTCTTAGAGAGGGGATAAGCACGGCTCCTACAACCCCTAGATCCGGGACCTCGTCGCGCGCCGAGACCGTGTAGTCTGGGGCTTGTTCTGATCTGAAATCTGGGTTTTCTGAAGCGGTGTAAAACCATCCAACTAGTCCTGTGAATAAGACTAGTCCCATAAGGGACGCATATCGAGTCGCAGCATTCATGATACGTCTTAGAGCTTGCCTCGCTAACTCTTAATGCACCTGATTGGGGCTAAGGACTCAGGGCTGACCTGGAAAAATCCGATCGCCAGTATAATCGTTGAGTCCACAGAATCCGTACACCTCGAAATCGTTTTCCTTTAGCAGAGCCGCGGCCCGCGCGGCACGACCGCCACCGTTTCAAGCGGTGAGGATGGGCCGGTTACGAGGCAACTCGTCTAGGCGCTCTCCCAATTCCTCAATCGGAATATTGGTGTAGCCGTCGACGGTACCTAGCTGCGCCAACTCGTCTGGTCGTCTGACGTCGAGGATGAAGAGATTCGGGTCAGCAATGGCTCTGTTTAGACGCTCTCCCGAAAGCCCGGTTGCATCGGTCGTACTGGGCACTGCTTTTTCAGAGTCATCCGGTTCACCGTGACAGGCTGCACCTGTCAACATGACAACGAGTAGGCTGCCAAGCGCGAGTTGTTTCATAAGTACCCCGCAGTAGATGCTAGCGACCCTCTCAGCCTGGTCGTGCTTTAGTACCAGGGCTGAGAGGTCAGTCTGGTCTGTTCACAGGTAGAGCCCCCACACGCTCGCGGTCAGTAAGCGGGAATTGGAAACAGCGAAAAGCCCTGCTCGCCTCGCGCTTCGACATCTGATCGAGTATAGATGCCACACAGGGCATTGTGCCTCTTGCACGCATCTCCAACAGTCTGGATTGCCTCTTCCACTTCAGGCGCGGTAGGGTTCGCGGCTGGTGTTCCAACACCGAGAGATAGACTCAGGTCGGATGGCCCGATCAGTACTCCACCCAGTCCTGGAACCTGGAGAATTTCGTCGATGTTTTCCACGATCTCGCGTGTTTCGACCATGGCAATTGCCAAGAGCTCGCCATCAGGATTGAGTGGCCATACATCGGCTTTGCGCGCATATTCATCAGCCGTCACATTCCAGACGCGAGTGGCAGCTGTGGGTCCCCAACCACGCCGACCACGTGGTTCCGGGAATTGCGCACCACGTTGCGGGGGGTACCGCATCGCGCGAACAAGCTTCGTGACCTCATCGGCAGTCCGAACCTGCGGGAGAACGATGCCCATCGCACCCGCATCGAGGATCTGTTTCACCACATGATGAAAGTCTTGGTCCGCCTCGTGGGGAATACGCACGATAGGTGTTAATCGTGGACGTGCGGCATCTTCTTCCTCGAGTTCGTTGAGAAAAGCCTCAAGGTCATCGACTAGGAACGGGTTGTGTTCGAGTGAAGTGATCCGCCAGTGGTCGTTAGCAAGCGCTGCTTCGCCGCTTTCAAACTGCTCAATGATCTTATTGAGCCTACCATCTGAGTTCTGCTGAGCCGCTGGCCATGAGGCCAGAAGAGCCCCTATAGCAACCGCGATGCTCATTGCCCACGCGATGTTTCGTTTGGACAGGGTCGGTCTGGATATTTTGCTAATCATGGCTCGTCCCCTCATTGTTGTTACCCCGCGTCGCTTTCTGTACCTCGAATCCGGCAATCCAGTCAAGCATTTGCTATAGGACCATATGATGTGCTGTTAGTTTAGAAGGTCGAACAGATAGCTGTACTTGAGTGTTAATGATCGACCGAGCACTGATTCTTCGATGGCCAGATGCGGATCTAGGCTCCCCAAGCCTTGTATGTCATTGTAGACAATAAACAGTCCCGTGTTGGCGTCAGACAGAAGGCCAAATCTCACGTTCGACGACCACAAGTCAGCTCGGTCGTTGTACTGCAGGAGTGCTTGAAAAAACAGCCGAGTTGAAAAGGAGTACGAGACCCGCAAACTTCCCAAGTTGGTGACAAAGTCACCGCCAGGTAGGTTGATGTCGTTCCAATCCCACCGGAGCTGTGCGTTGAACGTTTCCCCAGCGCGTACAGACACCGACGGGCCTAATTGGACGCGGTCACCGCCAAAAAATCCGCCGATCGTGCTACCTATTGCAGCACTGAACGGAGCTCCCCTGTCTGTATGTGCGGTCAGCCTAGCTTCAGCGTGGTCATAAATTCCGGTAGGAACGATGACACCGGGGAAAATCTCAAACGGCTGAAAAAGGCCCTCTTTTACGAGATTGACACCAGTGTGGACTTCGTGGCCACTCAGCCATTCCCAATGGTTGTCTATGTGCGTAAATTGCGATTCATGGCGACCACTAGCGAAGTTCCAGACCGTGTAGTGCATTACGTGGGGACGGAGTTCGTGCAGGCCAAGGAAGTTCTCCGGACGGAAAAACGTAAAGACGGTTGCGTTGAGTCGACGATACCCACGTCTCTGATAAAAGCCGACTTCTGGGTTGAAGTTGGGCCCCACTTCAGTGTAGCCGAGGTTTAATCGCATGTTCGCGATCTCGTACTCACTCGAGAGGCCTACTGCGTGAGTGTCCGCATTGGTTTCGCCAGAGGTTTCAGTTCTTGCTGCGAAGCCGCTAATGGTTCCTGGTTGACCGATTCCGATACGTCCGTCAACTGCGAAGCTGCGATTGAAATCTGACCCTTCGGCCAAGCTTCCTGTGGCCTGTCGGTTCACGAAGATCGCGCCGATGTTCGAACGGCTTGCAAGGTCCTGACGGATGCGTGCCACGGTAAAATTTTGTGACGGCACCGATCCACGTAATGAAGCAGTTTGCATATTGAGAAAACCAAGGTTCGTCCCATTGCCAACCTGACCCGAAAGGCGCCCACCGCCAATTATCGGAATCTGTTCACCTCCCTCACCAATTCCGATGCGACGGCTGAAGAATATTTCGACCTGACGCGGTTGACCCACTGAAAATAGGCCAGCGTTCTCCAAGAAGAACGGGCGTTTCTCTGGGAAAAACAAGCTAAACCGATCGAGGTTAATTTGCTGCTCATCGACCTCAACTTGGGCGAAGTCGGTATTGTAGGTCAGGTCCATCGTCATGCTTGGGGTGAGGCTGTACTTGAGGTCGACCCCGGCGTCACCCGTGCTGGTCGTGCGATCCAAGGCTTCCGAGCGCATCGCTTCTCCAAGGAGATACGGGGTCAGCTTCAGGTTTCGTTGGCCGGGCACCTCGAGTCCGTGCAGTTCGCCGGCTAGAGAGAGTCTGTTTAGGTTGAACTGACGGGGCAGAGGTGACCAATACGACTCTTCGTTCCGATGTCGAATGTTCCGCTGGATGTTCAGTCCCCATGTTTGCACTTCACCTCTCGGGTAGCGTAGCGTTCGAAAAGGGATCGCAAACTCTGCGGTCCAACCGATGTCGGACACTTGAGCGCTTACCTGCCACGCGCCATCCCAGTTGAGGTTGAAGCCTCCTCCGGAGCCGCGCTGCTGCTGGCTCCCGCCGCCCCTTACGCCGCCGCTTCCTCCACCTCCTCCCATTCGTCCGCTTCCGCGACCTTCACTTGTAATCTGACCGTCGTATTCCACGCCTGCCACATTGGTTCCGAAGACGAAACCGTTTTGCTGATCCAGGAAAGTATCAAGGATGATCTGAATGCTGTCGGTATCTCCCAGTGATGAATCACGGCGGCTATCGGACACAATGATTGTTTCGGGATCACTGACATAGCAGATGACACCAATGTAGAGCGTATCGTCGGTGTAGACGATTCGTGCCTCTGTTTGCTCTGAGGACGGCTGGCCTTCGTCAGGCGTGTTCTGACGAAAGTCACTGATGACAAAGGCGCCTTCGTAGATTGGATCGCTGAGGACCTCTCCATCCACGCTCGGACCTCGTTCGACGCGAGTCGCTTGGGCTCGGTTAACAGCTCCTCGTACTTCGGCTGTTTCCTGGGTAGAATTGTCGGAAGCCTGTTGGGCATTCACGGGCAGAGAAATGGTCAAGACCCACAGAACTATCGGAATATGTTGGTTTTTAAACATGTTTATGGTGACTCGAGACTATAACGATCCGTTCAGTGTACACGATGGGTCGTTGCTCATCGGAGCGAGACATTAGTCGGATACTTGGTCGCTTGCTTGCGTATCGGTATGGTGTGCGAGATTATGAATGCACACGCTGGCCCGCGGTTGGGCAAGGAGGGTGAGATGAGCGATCGATGTTTGGTCGTACTGATAGTCTCGGTCGCGTTCGTGTATGGGGCGGTCGTTACCGGTGCTGCCCAAACACAGATTGATCGATCGGAATCGAAGACGTTGTTGACGCCATGGGGCCACCCGAATCTACAGGGTACGTGGACGAACACTACGACCACGCCACTACAACGACCGATCGAGTTAGGAGAGAAGGCGCTGTTGTCCGACGAGGAGCGGGCGGCATTAGATGAAGAGCGGTCGCAAACAGAAAAGCATGCTTGCGCAACGGAGCTGGTTGTATTACAGCGAGAGCCTCCTCCTACAAGTACCGGTTCGTACAATAGTTTCTGGTTGGAGCAAGGCACACGCACGAACCAGACGTCACTAATTGTAGATCCGCCGGATGGTCGCCTACCGATTGTCACGTTAAGTGCCCAGCAGCGAGCCGACCGCTTAGTGTCGATCAGAGAATCACCATCCTATCCACAGACTTGGCGCGAACCGAGCGTATTTGAACGATGTATTACGCGGGGTTTACCTGCGACGATGATGCCGGGTTTTTACAACCACAACTATCAGATTTTGCAAACACCACACTATGTGGTGATTAATGCTGAGATGATTCATGACACCCGGATTATTCCGCTTGACGGACGCCCTCATCTGCCGGGTCATCTTCGTCAGTGGATGGGGGATTCCCGTGGCCATTGGGAGGGTGATACCTTGGTGGTCGAAACCACAAATTTTACGGACAAGGTGTATGAGCGCAGAGTTTCAAATACTGTCTTTGGTGCCGGAGAGGCTATGAATCTCGTTGAGCGTTTCACTCGCGTCGATGCCGATACACTGGACTATCGATTTACCTTGACCGATCCAACGACGTTTGCGAAGCCATGGACGGCGGTGATACCGATGAATGCCATGAACTCGCCGATTCATGAGTATGCGTGTCACGAAGGTAATTATTCTATGGAGAATATGCTTCGTGGTGCTCGGACTAAGGAGTCACATTTGTCAATGCCATGAATTTTCTAGCGTCTGAATGCCGGCGGAATTCTTTGATTCTGTTGTGCTGTGGTCGAATTCGATATTCATTCTTCATTTAGTCTTCAATCAAGACAGGAGTGAGGGTGAGGGGTCTTGTGGGAAGTCCCCAACGAATACCGGAAATAGGGTATGGGATGAAATTCGTACAGACGGCTCTATTTATGGCGTGGATATCGGTTCTGCACTCCCACGGTGTTGAAGCACAACAAGCTAACGTAACGACTGGAGCACGGTCGTGGGACCTTTTTTGTGACAACTGTCATGGGAAAGACGCTGAGGGAGGGTTTGGGCCGGACTTGGCTGGTGGTCGGGGGTTGACGGTTGATCAGTTTCGCCGTGCGATTCGGGTGCCATGGGGTGTTATGCCGGCCCTTAATGAACGACAGTTGTCGGATCAAGCGGTTGCGGAGCTGTATGCGTTTGTGCAGACCAAGCCGAAGGTTTCGGAACCGGGTATGTGGCATTGGTCACGGGCGCCGCCGACGGCCCCGCTAGGCCAGCAGCTTTATATGAATACAGCAGGTTGTGGGCAGTGCCATGAACCTGAGAACGCATACGGTCGCATGTGGCTCGGGGAGCACGCAAAGGAGGCAGACTTCGATTATTTTGCAACCCAGATCTATAACCACACAGACAAATATCCGACCGGTCGGATGGGCACGTACAGGCGAGAACGGTTACCGGAATCTGTACTGCGAGAGATCTACCAGTGGATGGTTGTGGATCTTGGGATGAGAGCTTCCATTGGGGCGGTCATGCAACTGGGAAAACAACAGGGTGACCAGACAACATTTAACGTTTTGGTTGCTAATCGAGGAGTTGCCGATGTCGGTCTCGATGTGGAGCGTGTCACCTTGTTCATCAGAGTGCCGTTGGCCATGAGCGTGATGAGCGGTGAAGGCGCTGGGTACGTCGGTGTTCAGCCGCTCGCTTCGCTCGGTTTAGAACCGCGATTGCCGCTCGCTCCCCACCCGCACGATAACACTGGACAAGTAGAGCGGCCCAATCAAGAACTTGTGGGTGATGTACTCGTATGGAAGATTCCTAGAATCGCTTCGGGTGAGGAACTGATGTTTTCTTTTGTTTTGTCTGGGCCCCCGGCGACTGAAGAGAGCCTTCACCAGTTCAGAGGATCGACAATACACTGGGAGTCTCCCGGAAGAAATGCCAATGGCAGTCCTCCAACAATGGTCTATCGCGATCTACGCCTCCCCGACCGGGGAGACCACGAACTGGTTCAACTGCCAAATTTTTAGGCGCGATGAAAAGATTGGCGCGCCCGGCAGGATTCGAACCTGCGACCCTCGGCTTAGAAGGCCGATGCTCTATCCAGCTGAGCTACGGGCGCGTGTCGTGCAAGTCGTATTTTATAGCAGGGTTAGGCTTTTCCTCCTGTTTCTGTGGTGAACGGGCCTACCAAGGCACGCCTGCTTCACGAGCCTGTGAGAGCCTCTTTCGACTTCCGGGATAAAGCCTTAATCGCAAATTCTCGCCGCAGCGCCGTGCTCTTGAGCATGGATCCTTCCCGATAGCTCACAGTGACTGGCAAACGGCCGCGTGTATAGCGAGAAGCCTTACCTGCGTTGTGCTGTGCGAGTCGCTGGTTCACATCTTTGGCGATTCCCGTGTAGAGCGAGCCATCAGCGCACCGCAGGATGTACACGAACCATCGTTCGGACAACTGCCTCATGAGCTTCCGCACAGCGACTTCCTTCGCCTTGGCCTCGATCTCGACGGTCACAGTCAGTTCGTTCCAGCATTGAGGAAAGTCCCGCAGGTTGATGAAGTCGTGATGTCGCCTTGGATGCGGACCTTTCCAGCCCGCAATCGGACTGGAAATGTGAAACATCGGTTCCCGGTCCCAAGTGACGATGGCCTCTGCCGTTGCGTCTGCGACTAACAAATCATCCTGGTTGCACCGATGATGATGCACATCGTAGACGAGGGGAATATTCTCTGCTCGACATAAGGGGAGCAGATCTGACGGCGTGTAGCTCGTATCGTCATTCTCGACGGTCAGTCGCCGTCTCACCCGGTCTGATAGGCGGTTTAGGTTTCGAGCGAACCGGGCTAGCGCATCCGACTTATCACCATACGCCCCACCCCCGTGGATATTCACAACGTCAGCGTCGATCCATTCAGCGACATGAGCCTGATACTCAAGTTCCTCGATCGATCGATCGACAACGTCCGGTCGGGGTGAGTTGAGCACCACGAATTGGTCTGGATGAAAGGACAATCTGATGTCATGGGTTCTGGCGAACTCGCCGCACGCTTTGAATCGCCGGACGACCTCGTCGCCGTCAGGAAGAACGGACACGTCGTAGCCACATTCGGCATGAGTCTTTAGTGGCAGAATCTGGCTAGTGACACGGAAACACCCTATTCCGTTGTCGGCACAGAATTGTAGAGAGGCTTGCAATGCATCGGCGTTTGTCATGCACAGGCCCGACAGCTTATCGAGGGCAACATCACGGTCCATGGAGCGGATGGCATTAACCGTAGTGTTGCGAAATCTGATCGGTTGCTTCAGGAAGACACAGCACAGACCGAAGCGAATTGACGACCCTGGTATGGCCTTGTCTGTCACCTGTTGAACCGTCTAGCGAGCGATCTCCGTCGCGACAGAGTTAGAGATTCTCGACTTCGCAACGGCGAGTACGGATACGCCAGTGTTCATCGTCGTCGCGCAAAAATTCGTCGAGGTAGCGCCCCGATGCGACTATGGCCGCCGGTGCGGATTCAGCGCCGGCGTCGACCCTTACAAAGTAGCTGGTCGCGCTTGCTCGGTCGCCGTTGACGGTTACCATCGGGTTTGTCGTGATGTGCTTGTGCCAGGCTCCTGGCGCGTGAGTATGGTTGTCGAAGTACCCAGTGAGCTCGTCGTGACCGTGGAACTCGAAGCCGTTGTCAGTGTTGATACGCATCGCGACCACGTACTCGGCGTCGGTCGTAAAGCAGCCCAAGAACTCGTCGCGATTGCCGTAGTCGAGTGCGTGGCCGTACGCGTACAGTGTCGCCACGATGAATCGCTCCGATTCGAGACGATCGAGGCGCTCAGCCAATCTGTCGCCTGCTGACGCGCTCGTCGAGCTTTCAACTGACGACCTGCACGCGGATAACGCTGTTGCCGTCGTGCCTGCACCCGCGATCAGGGTCACGAGGCGACGTCGGTCGATCATGTGCTTATCCACCCCCGTGGAATTGTTCTCCTTTAGTCGTCGCATCTGAACCTCCGTCAGCCTGAATCGAGGGTGTTAGTGTGTCACTTCTAGGTTATGTGTGGTCCGGTAATTTTCGCCGTACATCCCGACAATCAGGGCCACCTCGTGCTGTAAGTCGTCGAGAAATGTTAAAGAAAACACGGGGTAACAAAACACGCAAAGAGACAGGGTGGCTTAGAAGGCCGATGCTCTATCCAGCTGAGCTGCGGGTGCACGCCGTTAAAAAGCGCGACTCTTTGGTCCTTACTAAATTACGTTTCCATGTTAGCGCCCGTCGTTGCGCGCCATTCACGCCCTCTCGCTTTCATGAGTTGGGTTCGATGAAGAAGGATGTACATTTCAATGAGGAATCCCAATTCGGAGTTCCAATTAGCTGCGTCGTCTCGGTGAAACTCATCAATAGTTACAGTGGTAGATAATTTTTCCCGCACGTATATCAAGGCATCCACCAGGGCCACTTCATCAACGCCTCGAAGTTCAGTGTCTCCCTGCATCGTACTTAAACAAATTTTTCACTAGAAAATGGCAATTGGATTAATCGGTGACCCTGTCCCTTTCGGAACACGAACTGGACTGGCCATGAAGAGAAATTCCCACCGATTCAGTCTCGCAGCTGTTGCAGCGGCTTCTTCAAGGTCAAGGTTGTCAAAGAGATTCATGCCGCGCGCTACGACGGCAAATTTGTGGATAACGGTGACTTCATATCCTGGAATATTTTCGCGTACCTCGTGCGCTGTATCACTGCCGAATAACGCGACATCCCGTTCAGCGAGAAACGGCAAGAATGACGCATCCATGCCGGCGTTTCCTCCCCCGCCATCTCCGTCAGTATCCCTCCGCGCCCAGCGTCCGGTGCGTATCAGGAGAATATCGCCAGATTCAACCGTGGCACCTGTCTGTTTCTCCCACTCTTCAATATCCTCTCGGTAAACTCGGGTGCCGGCTTCAAGGTAAGGAACTCCGCGCAGACGCGGGACGTCAATGAGGACGGCCTTCGTCACGGCACCATTCTTGAGGCCGGTGATTCCGAGATGTTCACAGCCGTCGTTTGTGACCGTTTGCCGCATGTCGTGGCCGTTATAAATCTTTCCGTCGTACACCACGTGACAGACGGCATCTAGATGGGTGAAGAACCCACCGTGGTAATCGATATCTAGGCGGTCTCTAATTCGATCGGGATCGAACGAAATAATCATGTTTAAACCGAATGGACGATTCGGGTCACTTCCCAAATCGTCAGCGACATCGTGGCCCAAAGATACGGCCTCTCCAGTTTGAATGAGCGCCGCGGCTTGCAGACGTTTGGCCGGGGTAATGAGGTTGGCTGCGCCAATTTGATCATCTTCACCCCAGCGTCCCCAGTTCGAGAGGTCTGTCATCCATTCTTTAAACTGTTCTTCGGTGGCCCCGGGTTCGTTCCGTGACCGGTCTGGTTGCGTGTACGCTTCACAGCCCGTAAAAAAGCTGACTAGGGCCAAAACGACCAAAGCAGCTGAAAATTTTATTGTCATGTGGTTCTCCTATCGGGGCAGCGTGATAAAGCGCTGCGGGTGACAAGCTATCACGAGTCGAGGTGTCCAGCAATGACAGCCATTGATCTACCTTGGTTTTGAAGTCTTTTTGTCCTGAGAGTTTTCTCGAAAACGTGCCCCCGCAAGTAAATTAACCATACCGTAGTTGCCTTCGTGACAGGCGTACTCGTAAATAGGTCCATCCGTTTGCCGCCACGGAACCATGGCCGTCCACGGTCGTGTCCATGTTGTTGGATCAGTGACAGTGAACTGGTACTCGATCGCGTCATGACTGACACGTGTGAGTTGCTCGACAACGTGTCTGTATTTATCCGAGTTCAGGTAGGTAGCTTGATCAGAAAAATTCGTTGTTTCGATTACGAGAGTGTTACCTCTCCAGTGACCGCGCGAGTCTCCTAGCCACTGTCTAATGTGCGGTTTGATGTGTGGGCGATCGTCGAGCGGAATGATACGAAAGTCGTGGATTTGTTCCTGAAAGATTGCAATATAGCGAGGAGACTGTGCAATTTGCACGTGATTGTTGTAGCCGCTCGACACAATTGGGACTGGGCGATAGACAAGACATCGGTCACCAAGGTCCATGTCTTCGGGGCCTTCTGCGGGAGCACGCCCACGACGAACTAATGCCAGGCGTTGTGCCTTTGCCGACTTCATGCGCATTTGGGCTGCAGCAGTTGGCGAGGGTAGGCGACCGTCTGCAGGATTCACAATGAGTGCAGTACGCCCGATGGAAATCCCTCGATCCCACCAAAATGCGTTATAGGCAAGGTCAATGTCGCCTTGAGCTGTTAAGCCTTCCCTGCGATCAGCCCTGGTGTCTGCTTCCTGATTCAACGCGACCACTTCTTCGTGGGTCAGTAAATCTCTCCCCGCATGTCGGGTCGGACGTTCGAGTGGTGTGATAGTTCCGTGGTTCCAAATTCCCTGCAAATCAGGATCTCCCCATGGTGTAATCGGGGTTTGGCTTATAGTAGGCAACGGAAACAGTGCCAGCAGAACCAGTGAGGTCCCTATTGCGGTAAATCGGCTAATGTTCATCTGTGACCTCCTAATATGTAGTTTAGCTGCGGCATGGGTTTCCGGCGACATCGGATCGCGCTAAAGTTCTGACTGTAGTAAGAGATTGCTGTGTGCTGAGGGGAGCTGAACATGGAACAGGAACGTAGTCGTCGTGACTTACTCAAGGGGAGTCTTGCCTTGGCCGGGCTTGGTGTCTTCGGTGTTCCGGAGTGGATGATGCCGACTCTTGCCCAAGGTGAGACAGTTGTGCCGTTTACAGATCTACCGGAAGTTATTAATTGGCGGCGGACGCCGGACAGACGCATGCTCGACATCCGTACTATCAATAGTGTTTTTACCGACCGAGACGAGTTCTTTACCACGCAACATTATGGGCATCCAACGATCGACCTCCCCACCTACCGGCTCAAAGTGTCTGGGCTTGTGGAGCGTTCGTTGTCGCTGTCGCTTGCGGAACTCCGAGCTATGCCGAGCAGAGAACTGATCTTTGGGTTTGAATGTTCGGGCAATCGTGGACCGATCAACGGTCTGTCAAGTAACGGACGGTGGACCGGTGTATCACTCCAGACGGTTTTAGAGCATGCTGGTCTGAAGTCGGCGGCCCGAGAGGTTGTCTTCTTTGGAGCCGACCATGGAGAAGAGGAAGTCGAGTTTCGGGGTCAGGTCTACAAGGTGGATCAGCAGTACGGTCGGAGTTTGCCCCGTGACAAAGCCCTGTCGTCAGAACCGATGCTAGCGTATGCACTCAATGGTGAACCGCTGACGCCTTTTCAGGGATTCCCTCTTCGACTGCTGATACCAGGCTGGTACGGCGCCCCCAATGTCAAGTATCTTGAGGAGATCCACGTTCAGGAGGATCAGTATTTGGGAAAGTATCAGGCGCGCTGGTACCGTACGTTAAAGGGAGAGATGGTGAATGGTGAGATGAAGTGGAAGGAGACGGCCATCACCCGCATGCGGCTGAAGTCATTTATTGCGCGTGTGTCTTCCAATGGAACGCGGCACCAAGTCTTCGGAGTCGTCTTAAATGATGGCACGCCGATTCGATCCGTAGAGGTCAAGATAGATGAAGGTTCGTGGCAGGTCGCAACACTCGATCCAGCGACGAGCAGTCAGTATTCGTGGAAATTCTTCACTTACGATTGGCAAGATGCTACACCTGGCGAGCACACACTCGTGTCACGTGTGACTGACGTTAATGGACAGGTGCAGCCGACGGGTGAGGAGCTTGAGGTCAAGAAGACATTTCTTGAACACAACGCCCAGCATCCGCGTACGGTGACGATTGGCTAGGCGGACGAGTGCTTTATATCTCTGAGAGATAGGGTAGTTGTCCGGTACTGTCACCAAATTGTTCGACTGGCACGTCAAGTTTGTCGAGCAACGAAACGAAGAGATTTGCAAGCGGCGTATCGTTGTCGTAACGTAAATGTCGCCCGCCTTTCAGGCGCCCTCCAGCGCTGCCAACTACTACGATGGGCAAATCCATGTGGAAGTGGATGTTGCCATCGCTAATACCTGACCCGTAAATTAGTGTCGAATGGTCAAGTAGCGTCCCGTCACCATCGGGTGTTGACTGCAGGGTGTTAACAAAATGGGCAAATTGCTGCATGTGGAACGTGTTGATCTTCGCAAGCTTCTCAAGCTTGACGGGGTCGTTCTGATGGTGTGAACACCCATGATGAGCGTCCGGTACTCCGATTTCTGGGTAAGCGCGGCCACTGACTTCACGGCTCAACATGAATGTACCGACCCGGGTGAGGTCGGTCTGGTAGGCTAGCGCCAGCAGGTCAAACATCAGTCGCGAGTGATCTGCAAATGAATCAGGGATGCCTACCGGTTGCTCAACAAGCGGGATCTCGCGGTCGCTCTGTTCGGCGGCTCTTTGAATGCGCCTCTCTACATCACGAACAGCATCGAAATATTGCTCAAGCTTCGTCTGGTCGCCAGGTCCTAACGTTCGTTGGAGACCGGCGATGCGGTCGCTCACATAGTCAAGGACACTTCGGTCTTGACGAATGCGAGCTAGGCGCGCCGCGACATCGGTGCTGTCAGTTGAGCCGAATAATCGCTCGAAGACCGCACGGGGATCGTTTTCCATTGGCAGTGGTGTCGTGGCCGTGCGCCACGCGATTGTGTTGGTATACGCACAGCTATAGCCGGCATCGCATGCACCCAATGTTTCTACGGAGTCCACCCCGAGCTCAAGGGAAGCGAGCTGCGTTTTTTTACCCAAAGTTTGGGCCGCGATCTGATCCATGGAAACGCCGGCTCGTATGTCGAGTCCCTCTGTTTTCTTAACATGAACGCCCGTTAAGAACGTGGCTGAAGCACGTGCGTGGTCCCCGATACCTTCTCCAGGCAGTGGGACGGCGACTTTGTCGGCCAGTCCGCTCAGCACGTTAACCTGCTCAAGAAATGGTTCGAGTGGCTGCAGGATTGGTGAGAGTTCAAGCTGACGACTGTCGCCTTTCGGCGTCCAGGCGCGCATTTCCATGCCATTAGGGACGTAGCACACGCCCAAACGTCGGACGGGGTTCGCCGCTGTTGTCCGAAGGGCGGCATGCGCTGGCACCATACCGTCGAGTAGCGGTAGAGCTAACGATGCACCAAGTCCACGCAGCACCGTCCGGCGTGGAATAGCTTTCTTGCTAATAAACATGGTTCTCCGCCTTTTCTATTGCGCTATCGTAGCGTCAGTTTTCTGCATGCGTCTCATTTGAAATGGTGAACTCTGTACGATGCCGAGTACGACCGACGACCAACTGTAGTCGTTTTTCTTGGCTTTCCGTGTAATCGACCGAACGGTTGGGGCATCGTAGTACTCCAAGCCTCGACCTAATGCATAGGTTAACAGCTTTGCTGTCGCCGTCGACACAAATTCTGAGGCCCACGGTTCAGTCAACAGCGCACGGCGAAATTCAGCCGGTGTGGTGAATGGAGTGCCGTCGGGAAGCGTACCTGAAGGATTGATGGGTGCGTTTGCTTCTACCGATCGCCATTGGCCGATCGCATTAAAATTTTCCAGCGCAAATCCCAAGGGGTCCATCTTGGCGTGGCACGCGGCGCACGTTGGGTTGGCTCGATGTTGTTCCATTCGCTCTCGCACGGTTGTTGGTCGGTCGCCGTCATCATCTTCCTTAAGCTCGGGAACGTTTGGCGGTGGCGGGGGTGGCGGAGAACCGAGCAAGTTCTCTAATAGCCACTTTCCACGAACCACGGGAGATGTTCGGTTGGGGTGTGAGGTCACCATCAAGATTCCGCCGTGACCAAGCAAGCCAGCTCGACGGTCATCCGGATACTGGACACGCCGATAGTGACTGCCGTACACACCTGAAATGTCGTAGTGTTTTGCTAACCGATCGTTGAGGAACGTGTAATCAGCAGACAGAAGTTCCAAGATGTTACGGTCCTCACGCATTTGGCTGTCGAAAAACAATTCCGTCTCTCGCTGGAACGCTTCTCGTAGATTGTCATCAAATGTTGGAAACAGGGTTCCGTTAGGTGCTGCTGTCCGGAGATTTCTCAAGTACAACCACTGGCCGGCAAAGTTTGTGGTCAGCGAACTAGACCGCGGATCGGCAAGCATTCTGTGAACCTGCTCAGTAAGTACTGTGGGGTCACTTAATCGTTCTTGCTCTGCCAACGTCAGTAATTCGTCATCAGGGATACTGCTCCACAAGAAAAACGATAACCGTGATGCTAAGTCGATATCTGAAAGTTTGTATGGCGTGCCGGGTTTAACATCGCTTGGGTGGCGCTCAATACGCAGCAAGAACTCTGGCGAGACCAGTAAGGCCTCCAAGGCCCATTTGATGCCGGCTTCAAACCCTGACTCCTGATACCCAGCTTCATAGGAGTCCAACAGTGGTTCTACGTCTGCCTCGGTGACCGCTCGACGGAACGCTCGCCGTGTCAGATTCGAAAGAATCGTTTTTGCACAAGGTCTCTCTTCAGAAGGGGTTTGAGGTTTACACACGAAGATGAGGCCGCGGCTTCGGGTCTCTTCCTTGCCAGTTGGGACCCGTCCGTTAAATGGACCGACAACCTGGATGCTGAACACAATTGGGTTGATGGGTATACGCGAGTACTGGAAGCTGGAGACAGGAGGGTTTGGTGGTCGGGCGTCCTGCGGCAGCTTGCGATCCAAGGATCCAATAAAAGACGCACTAACGAGTCGTGAGCCTGCCTTAACTGGGAGTCGTACTTCCAAAAGGCCGCCTACGCCAGCACCTGAACCGACCCGACGATATTCATCGGTGTCAAAATCAAAAAGTTTGACCAGACCGTGATCCAAGCGAAACTCTAGTTTGTGTCCCGTTCCTGACACTGGCATGTTGATCGGCCGCTCCAGACTAATCTTGAAGAGGTACTCACCGTCGAGTGGGAAGTGGTGCCGCACTGCGAGACCCCCTCGGGATCCGAACGGAAGGTCTTCACTCATCCGCCCTTCTTGCAGTAAGAGGGGCGAGGTCTTGTACATCATGGTTCCTGCAGGAAGTGTCGGATCGCCGACTGCCTGTCGGCTGATCTTGGCTGCTGCTGACATATAACGTGACATTAACCCCGGCGAAACCGTCAGCACATCTCCGATGTTGTCGAAGCCATAGCCTGAGTCGTCGGCTGCCAGAAGAGCTCGCCCATCGATGTCTAATCCAAGAAGATCACGAATCGCATTTGTGTACTCGGCACGATTAAGTCGATGTGCCGTTGCCGGCCAACCGGGATTTGGAGCGTCTGCTGACACTCGGTCGAGGGCCGTCTCGAGATAGGACACCATGGCCATGTAGGCTTGCGCATCAGGACGAGGTCGGCCGTCTGGTGGCATCATTCCGGTTCGTAGCTTGCGGACAACTTTTTCCCAGACTGCGGGGTTTTGATCGATATGAGTGACGTCAACTTGATCAAGCATTAAACCAGCAGTTTTAAGCCGTTCGTTGTGACAGCCTACACAGTACCGAGCCAGCAGTTTCCCGTGAGTTTCAGCGCTGGTTTCTTCGGAAGAGACTTGTGCAAACGGACGTGCAGCACTCGCCACAATGAGGATACTCACTATGCTGGCTATAGTCGTTGCCCTGTTCTTCAGCATCTCAGATGTTCTCACGAGATTGTGCAGGGACAGGTCACTGAGGGTTCTCCGACAGGTCAGCGTTTTCAACGTCTGCGTCACCGTACGACGTTAGTCCGAAGTTGAGTTGCGTGCCAGCGTCAGGATTTGCACCGAGATCTCGAAGGAGTGCGGCCGTTTCCGGATAGCTGACGTAAGTGCCACTATACAAATAGCCTTCCGCGACACGGAGCGGCGTCTGGTCAGCCCATGTTAGAGCGTCGATGTTGGAGCCCTGCTCTAGTAAGAACCGGATCACGTCGTGCGCTGCATGTCGTGTCGCACCGTGCAGTGCTGTTTCACCTCGATCGGTTGCCGCGTTCACGTCGAGACCGACCTCAATGGCGAGGGTGATCGCCGCGATGGAGTGTTCTTCTTCCCAAATGAAATACCCAACGTCAGTCGCATGTCGTTTTGCTAGACCAGCTGCCAACATAAGGGCGTTTGCACCGCCATCGGCCGTGAGTTGCGGATCGGCCCCATGGTCAAGCAATAGTTGCATCATCGGCACGTTCACCGACTTCGCAGCCAGCATGAACGGAGTGGCACCAATTTGACTAACCCACCCAGTTGTTAGGTATCCGTCGCCGGGAATCAAGGCATTCAAGAAACGTTGTGGCATGGTGAACTGCGTGTCGTTCGGATCAGCTCCGTGTGCAAGCAGGGCCTCTGCTGCTATCTGTTGTCCGGTTGCACTCGCGACATGGAGAGCTGTGAAGCCAGCAGCTGCAGCATGCGGATTAGCCCCTTGCTCTAAAAGAAAAACGGCGACGTTTTGATTGCGTCCGCTCGGCATCTGCCATAAACCTTCTTCGATTCCTCGCAGGAGCGTTACGATAAGTGGCGTAACCCCGTCGGCTGCTACCTCATTTATGTCGGCACCAGCCGACACCAAGACTTGTACTGTCTCCAAGTTGCCAGATATCGCTGCGTAGAGCAGTGGTGTAAATCCTCCTTGCGATCGCCGCGGCTCGAGGTCTCTATCTTGGAGCAGCTGTGAAATAACCAGCGCTTGGTTCTCACGCAGGCGTCTCGGTTCCTTTTCGGTGGTTGCAGTGCGACGATTGTAACGTGACGGCCTTCCCTCAATCGATTCAGTTCGAGCACTCAGACTAGCACCGGTCTCGGCGAGTACCCGGGTGATCGGGGCGTGGCCTTCAGCCGCCGCAAACATCAACGGGGTGACTCCCCGGGAAGTCTGTGCGTTTACGTCGGCACCGCGAGCAACGAGTGCCCGAACGACGGTCACGTCACCAGCACGCGCTGCATGCATGAGAGCGGTTTCGCCATTCGCGCGAGCCGGACCGGGATCCGCGCCAGCCGTTAGCAGCAGATTAACCATTGGCGCGCTGCGATTCGTGCTAGCAAGCATGAGCGGTGTCACGCCCAGGTCGTTTCCGATGTTCGGGTCGGCGCCCGCCTGGATGAGAATGTTTGCCGTTTCGATGTCATTCCAGTGACAGGCCCAAGCAAGTGCCGTGGCGCCATCGGCGCGTTTAATGTTTACGTCGATTCCCGCGTCTACAAATGAGCGAACAACCTCAAAGTCTTGCCGTTGGACCGCATTGATGAGCTGGAGATCGTCTTGAGCCGCCAAGAGGCCGCCTGCAGAAAGTAAAAGAACGAGGGCACTGCCCAAAGGCACGAGAAATGTCCCGCGCATTAGCTGTGATAGCTTCATGGCGACCTGTTTGATCATGGGCAGTATCGCGGAAATCTATGAGGAGCGCAAGAATCCTTCTACTTCCAGGAAACTGAGCACAATCTATGGTTGAGGGGGCGCGAGATAGATATAATGCGGGAGTTTCTAGCTAGTAAGGATATGAGATATGAGACGACTTAACACTGCCTGCGTGCTCGTTGGCCTCATCGTCACGCTGATGGCGCTCAGCTGTGGTCAACAGGTGGTTGAAGAGGCGATGAGTCCTAATATTGATACCTCTCCTCAATCTCAGTTAGTTGACGGTAAGTATCAGGTCGATCCTTTCTGGCCCCAGGATCTACCGGAGAAGTGGCTGCTCGGTCAGGTGATTGGTGTGGCGGTAGATTCGCGTGACCACATTTGGGTCCTCCACCGACCTAGGTCGCTTAGCACGAGGGAGCGTGGTGCTGCTGACGAGCCACCGACATCGGAGTGCTGTGTGCCAGCACCTGCGGTCATAGAGTTCGATTCAGCGGGTCAGGTGGTGCAGGCTTGGGGTGGACCTGGTGCAGGGTATGAATGGCCGTCGAGTGAGCACGGTATCTTCGTCGATTTTAAGGACAACGTGTGGATCGGTGGGAATGGCGATGACGACGGATTGGTGTTGAAGTTTTCTCGGGATGGCACGTTCTTGTTGCAGATCGGTACGCCTGGTGAAACTGGTGACAGTCACGACACGGCGAGGCTCCATTCGCCTGCTGATATTGGCGTCGATCCTGACGACAACGAGGTCTACATCGCGGATGGGTATACCAACCGACGGGTCATCGTCTTTGATGCGGATACTGGAGAATATAAACGCCACTGGGGAGCTTACGGGAGAGCACCCGACGATGGTCCTCTCGATCCGTATGATCAAAATGGAGAACCTTCACAAATTTTTGGTGACACTGTCCATTGCGTGACGATTTCAAACGAGGGATTGGTATACGTATGCGATCGTATGAATCATCGCCTGCAGATTTTTCAGAAGGATGGTACGTTTGTGACCGAGGGGTTTATCGGACGCAATACCGCGGGTGCGTCGGTATGGGACATCGATTTTTCCCAAGACGATGAGCAGGAATTTATCTTTAACGCGGATGGAGGAAATCACCTCCTTTGGACGGTCCGTCGTGAGGAACTTGAGACGATTGACACTCTGGGCCGGCGAGGTCGTAACGCTGGTCAGTTCGAGAGCCCACACTCAGTTGCCGTTGACTCTAATGGCAACCTGTATGTCGGTGAGACCCTTGACGGTCGACGGATGCAGAAGTTTGTTCCGGTTCGATAAGTGATAAGCCTCAAGTATTACCGTCAGGTCAGTCTTTTTGGTTCTCCAGCGTCATGGCTTATCTGAAGTAATCGGGCGTAGGCTGCCTGCCTAGGTCACTCCGAAGACATAGGGTATGTTCCTTGCTTTTTAGTCGTCAGGTGATTAGGGGTTTACCCGGCGTTCATTCCCCTGACACTTACGCTCAGTCTCATTGGTTTTGTTGCGAAATCACTTTAGGTGGGAGCCAATTCTGGAGGGTACTTCAGTCATGGCGGGTGTGCTAATACATCAGGATCTGTCCGGGAGTCGTAAGAAGGATGTCGTATTAGCATATATTATAATTATGTAAACATTATAACCTTGACTACTGCAACAGCAAGCAATGTAGAATGCAGGTGATTTAATGACGCTCAATCAGATTCTTCTTGTCGTCGTTGTCAGCTCCGTCGGCGTCATTACGCCGACGGCTAGCGGATGATTACCCGGCAGGAGAAACTGGGCACTTTCGGGGCCATCATCTGTAAGGGTGATGGCCATTTTTGTTGATGAGAGTTAGTGGATAGGCAACGTAAATGAGTGATCAATGAGTAAGAACGAGAATTCGCTACGAAGTGGAGCAATTACTGAGGGCCCAAGTAGAGCGCCGGCTAGGGCAATGCTGAAAGCTGTCGGTTTCACAGATGAGGATTTGCACCGTCCGATTATCGGAGTGGCTAATACTTGGATTGAGATTGGTCCTTGCAATTACCACCTGCGTCGGTTGGGAGATCGTGTGAAAGAAGGAATTCGAGCGGCCGGCGGTACGCCAATGGAGTTCAACACGGTCTCTATTTCAGACGGCATCACGATGGGCAGTGAGGGGATGCGAGCGTCGCTCGTCAGCAGGGAGGTAATTGCTGATTCCATCGAGCTTGTATCACGTGGCAACTTATTCGATGGCTTGGTGGTTTTGGTGGGGTGTGACAAAACGATTCCGGGCGGTGTAATGGCGCTCGTACGACTCAATATTCCAGGTCTGATTCTTTATGGTGGCTCGATTGGGCCGGGACAATGGGAGGGTCGGGACGTTACGATCATGGATGTGTTCGAGGCGGTTGGGGCACACGCCGCTGGCAAGTTGACGGATCAACAACTCTGCGATCTTGAGGACAACGCTTGTCCGGGACCCGGTGCGTGTGGTGGGCAGTTCACGGCCAATACGATGTCTACAGTCTGCGAATTATTGGGCATTTCACCTATGAGTGCCAACAGCGTACCGGCGATGGATACTCGGAAAGATAATGTGGCTCATCGGGTTGGCGAGATCGTAATGAGTCTCGTCGAGCAGAACCTTCGACCGCGTCAAATTGTGACTCGTGAGTCTATCGAAAATGCGATTGCCTCAGTTGCTCTCACGGGAGGGTCGACCAATGCCGTTCTACATTTGCTGGCCATCGCACGGGATGCTGGGGTACCGCTGGGTCTCGACGATTTCGACAAAATCAGTCGGAAAGTGCCGTTGCTGGCCGATCTCAAGCCAGGGGGACGGTTTGTAGCGACCGATTTGTATGAGGCTGGTGGTATCGGTCTGGTGGCCCGTCGTCTCAGTGAACTTGGCATTTTGCACAGCGGCTCACCGACCGTGACCGGTCGCACGGTGGGGGAGGAAGCAGAAGATTCCAAGGAAACTCAAGGCCAAGAGGTAGTGCGGACGCTCACCGATCCGATAAAACCAACAGGAGGGTTGGTGGTGCTTACCGGTAATCTGGCCCCTGAAGGCTGTGTTGTGAAAGTGACCGGCCACACGCTTACCAATCACAGGGGACCCGCACGAGTATTCGATAGCGAAGAAGAAGCCTTTGCGGCGGTAGAACGGGGTCAGATTCAGACTGGTGATGTCGTGGTTATTCGCTATGAAGGCCCTCAGGGCGGACCGGGTATGAGAGAAATGCTTGCGGTTACAGCCGCAATAGTCGGGGCTGGTCTAGGAGAATCAGTCGCGCTCTTGACGGATGGACGATTCTCGGGTGCTACTAGAGGTTTAATGGCAGGTCATGTCGCTCCAGAGGCAGCCAAGTGTGGTCCGATCGCGGCAGTACGAGAAGGTGACATGGTGACATTTGATGTACCCAATCGCACGCTAAGTATCGATGTTAGCGACGAGGAGATCGCAGCGCGGCTGATGGAGTGGCAGGCTCCGACACCACGATATACACGGGGAGTCATGGCGAAGTACGCACGTTTGGTATCTTCGGCGGCGACTGGCGCAGTGACGAGTTAGTGAGGGATATGGGAAGTAAGTCATGTCTTCGATGAGAACCGGTGCGCAGATCGTGTGGGAGGCTCTTGTTCGTGAAGGGGTCACGACCGTCTTTGGTTATCCGGGGGGCGCGATTCTACCGGCCTACGACGCCCTACTCGACTATCCGATTAGACACGTGCTGGTCCGACACGAGCAAGGAGCGACGCACATGGCTGATGGCTATGCGCGCGCGAGCGGCAACGTTGGTGTCGCAGTAGCTACATCTGGTCCTGGGGCCACAAACATGGTCACTGGCATTGCGACCGCCATGCTGGATTCGTCCCCCATCGTGTGCATCACCGGACAGGTGGGCAGTAAGGTGATTGGCACCGATGCTTTCCAGGAAACCGATGTCACTGGCGTTACTTTGCCGATCACCAAACACAACTACTTGGTATCGCATGTGGACGATATTGCGCCGACGATTCATGAGGCGATGTACGTAGCTCGTTCAGGTCGTCCAGGACCGGTGTTAGTGGACATCACCAAGGATGCCCAGCAGTCCTCAACAGAGATGGAGTGGGATCCTAGTGCCGTTAAATTACCAGGTTATCGCCCCGACCTTCGGGCGCCAGATGCTGAGTATCGGCGGGCAATCGATCTAATAAACGGCTCGAAGCGGCCAATCATTTTTGCTGGACATGGCGTGTTGTTGTCGGGAGCAATGGGACTGGTCAGACAGTTGGCGGAGCGAGCGAATATCCCGGTGGCTATGACGCTATTGGGAATCGGTGGTTTTCCGGCTAGACATCCGCTCAACCTTGGCATGATGGGGATGCACGGCGAGGCTTGGGTGAACCAGGCGATTCAGGAGGCAGATCTACTGCTGGCGTTGGGAATGCGGTTTGACGACCGGGTAACTGGTAACCTGAAGACGTACGCGCCAAACGCTCGCAAAGTACACATCGATATCGATCCGTCAGAGTTCAACAAGAACGTTAAGGTCGATGTCGCATTGGCCGGCGATCTTACCTCGGTTTTAGAAGAGCTCTCACCTCAGGTTGAGTCCGGCGATCGAAGCGAGTGGTTGAGGACGATTGAAGGAATGAAAGGAGAGGTGGCAGTTCGGGACATTCAGAATCTTCCAGACAACGGGCACCTCTACGCAGCGCACGTCATTAATGACATTTGGCGATTAACAAAGGGTAAAGCCATTGTTGTTACTGACGTTGGCCAGCATCAGATGTGGGAAGCTCAGTACTACCATCATGATGATCCGAGGTCGCTAATTACTTCAGGGGGGCTTGGGACGATGGGTTTTGCCTTACCGGCTGCCATAGGAGCTAAGCTGGCACGACCTGAAGCCGAGGTTTGGGTCGTGGCCGGTGATGGTGGCTTTCAGATGACGATGGCCGAATTAGCTACGATCGCCCAAGAGAAGATCAAGATCAACGTGGCTATTATCAATAATGGTTATCTTGGAATGGTGCGTCAGTGGCAGGAATTTTTCTATGATCGACGGTATGCTGCGACCCCACTACTGAGTCCAGACTTTGCCAAGTTAGCTGAGTGCTTCGGTCTTAAGGGCAAGCGTATCGACAAGCGCCAAGATGTTGTGTCTGCTGTTGAGCAGGCGCGTGCCGAAGAGCAGACCGTGGTCATGGATTTTCAAGTTGAGCAGGAAGATACAGTTTACCCGATGGTGCCGGCAGGTGCGGATCTTCACAAAATGATTCGCCGACCTAGTGCGTCGCCGATTGTGGAAACTGCTGATGACGAGTAGTGAGCGAGGCCATGCGTCATACTTTTTCAGTTTACGTTGAGGACAAGCCAGGGGTTTTGAACCGGATCGCTTCGCTGTTTAGGCGACGGGCCTTCAATATTGAATCGTTGACGGTTGGGCACACCGAAACGCCGGGTGTCTCTCGGATGACGATCCTAGTCAACAGTGATACCCACGGGGCTCGGCGGTTAGAAGCGAACCTTTATAAGTTGGTCAATGTACTCAGGGTGCACGATATAACCTCCGAACCGGCGGTCTTTCGTGAATTGGTGATGGTTAAGGTAGCGACGAAAACGTCTGAAGCTCGGATCCACGTCCTGCAACTTGCCGACGTGTTCCGAGCTCGTGTCGTTGATGTTGCGCCAGACTCGGTCATTATCGAGACTACGGGTACCGAAGAGAAGGTCGAAGGGTTGCTTGAGGTGTTACGGCCCCACGGCGTCCTTGAACTGGTCCGGACCGGACGGGTCGGGATGGTGCGGGGACCTTGTAGCGTGGTCATTGAATCGTCCCAGCTGTCCCGCCCAGATCGTCCGGCCTCCTCTGAAGATGAAAACGTTTCCTATTCGGTATAGTACGGCCCGCGCTCGACGGTGAGCGCCTGGTATAACAAGCGAGGATTGTCTTTATGGCGAAGATTTATTATGACGACTCAGCCGATCTCTCTCAGATCCGAGGAAAAAAAGTGGCCATCTTTGGGTACGGTTCACAAGGGCATGCGCATGCGCTGAACCTTAAGGATAGTGGTGTCCAGGTTCAGGTTGTGTTGCGTGAGGGTAGTCGGTCGAAGGCGAAGGCCGAAGAGGAGGGACTAATAGTGGTGCCCGGTTCCGATGCAGCGGCTTGGGCCGATGTGATTATGTTGCTGACGCCAGACACGACGCAGGCTGGTATTTACAGCGAACAGATCGCGCCACACCTGAGCGCCGGGAAAATGCTGATGTTTGCACACGGTTTCAATATTCGTTTTAAGACGATCACACCGCCTGACGATGTCGACGTCACTTTGATCGCTCCGAAAGCACCAGGTCATCGGGTGCGTGAGGTCTTTCTCGAAGGCGGTGGCACACCGGCACTGATTGCAGTGGAGCAGGATGCCACGGGAAATGCTAAGGCTTTGGCTCTATCTTATGCGAAGGGGCTCGGCGTGACCCGTGCCGGCGTGATTGAGACAACTTTCGCCGAAGAAACAGAAACCGACCTCTTTGGGGAACAGACTGTGTTGTGCGGGGGTGTTAGCGCGCTTGTAAAAGCCGGATTTGAAACATTGGTCGAGGCTGGTTATCAGCCTGAGGTTGCTTATTTCGAGTGCATGCACGAACTCAAATTAATAGTAGATCTTTTCTACCGTGGTGGGCTCAATTACATGCGCTACTCAGTCAGTGACACGGCTGAGCATGGCGACTATACCGGAGGTCCCCAGGTCGTGACTGATGAGACCCGGAATGCGATGAAGCAGATTCTGAGTCAGATACAGGATGGCACGTATGCCAAAAACTGGATTGCTGAAGACAAGGCGGGTCGTCCATGGTTTATGTCCCAGAGGAAGAGTGAGCAGGCACACCAGATTGAGCAGGTCGGTGGCGAGTTGCGCAAGATGATGCCATTCCTTGATGCCGTGACGTTAAAGGAAGACGTGTAAGCGGAGGACACTGTACGTGAGGGAAGAATGTGAGGTCCATCGTTACACCGAGAACTGATATAAGAATCTCCTCTTTACCTTGTGCATCGCCTAGACTGACGGGAGTCTGCCAACCCACTCAGCAATCTTGTCCTGCGTTTTCTCCCAGACGTATTCCAGGTTCGGTATGTCCATCCTTTTTATTTTGAAGGCATGGTCCGCTCCTTCGATAACGTGGAGCTGAGCACGCTGGCATGTCGCGAGAATCGGTTGGAGTTCGTCCGGTGTTCCGAAACTGTCGCGACTGCCTTGGATGAACAGCATTGGCGTGGCGATTAACGGCAAGTGGGCCGACCGCAGTCGTTTCGGTTGTCTGGGTGGATGCAATGGATATCCGAGAAAGATTAGTCCAGTGACTCCCAGATCGAATTTGTCAGCCGCAACCGCTTGCGATGCGATTCGTCCGCCCATCGATTTTCCTCCGACGACAAGCCTTCCTTTGGTTGTCATAACTCGCTCGCGAACAGCGGTAATGACTGCCCTGTAACAGGCTTCCAGTTTCGGTGCGGGATCCGGTATTCGGCGCCGTTGCTCCATATATACAAAGTCGAACGTCACGACATCGATGCCGCGGTTTGCAAGGCCTCGCGCGAAACGCATCATGAATGGGCTTTGCTGCGAAGCACCTGCACCGTGTCCCAGTGTCATAGTTACGTGCATCGCCGCGGCGGAGTTGGCTAAATAGTGGCGCGCAGTAATTCTTGTATCGTGTGCAACGAGAACTTTGAAACTGGTTTCCTGTATCACTGATTTTGTCAGGCTGAAGTAGCTAGGCCTTTAGATCGATCGTAGCTGAAGGGTATTCTAGTAAGAAGGTGACCAACACAAACGGAGATGTGACTGATGCCTCAAGTTGAGTTCGACAAACTGCCGGAAGACGCCCGTGTGTGGATTTTCACGGCTGAACGGTTGTTGAGCCGGCGAGAGCAGGCTCGGCTATTAACGGAAGTCGATTGCTTTATTGACAAGTGGCGCGCGCACGATGCCCCACTCGCGGCTGGGTGCGAGCTTCGGTACGACAGATTTCTTTTTATCGCTGTCGATCAGAAGCAGCTTGACCCGTCGGGGTGTTCGATCGATGCCCTCGTCCGTCAAATGAAGGTTCTTGAGCAGGAAATTGGGATGGAGTTAGTGAACCATGCTCCGGTGGTCTTTCGCCAAGACGACGAGATCCAGCGGGTGCCGCGAGACAAGTTCGCTGAGATGGCTGCCTCTGGGAAGGTTGGACTGGACACAACCGTGTTTAACAATACCTTGACGAGGTTGGGTGATGTGCGCGCTGGCCGATGGGAGACTCGAGTCGCTAATTCCTGGCATTTCCGTGCGTTTTTCTAGAAGAGCTCAAGGATAGAATAAGAAGCAATGTGTGGTGATGGTGCCATGGCTGCTAGATGCGGTACACGGCGACTAGCGTTGATTGCTGTTCTCGGTGTCATAGTCGCGTCCGTTCTGTCGACGAGTGTCGAGGCACATCCCATGGATGCGCGCAATGCTGCATTTGTCCAGAGCGTCGACGGTGTGGCGTTTTGGCCGTTCCTGTATTTGGGTGCGAAGCATATGGTTACAGGTTACGACCATCTATTGTTCCTAGTTGGTGTGATCTTTTTTCTGTACAGGTTAAAGGACGTTGTGCTCTACGTCAGTCTGTTTACATTGGGGCACAGCATCACGTTACTGCTCGGCGTGCTTGGCGGCTTAAGCGTTAATGCATACGCCATCGATGCCATTATTGGGTTGTCTGTTGCATATAAGGCTTTTGAGAACATGGGAGGATTCGAGCGCGTCGTAGGAATCCGTCCGAATACCAAGGTTGCCGTTCTCATCTTCGGTCTTTTTCATGGTCTCGGACTCGCCACCAAACTGCAAGAGTTCACGCTAAGTGAGAGTGGGCTTGTTGCCAATATCTTAAGCTTCAACGTTGGTGTGGAAGTTGGCCAGATTCTCGCTCTATCTGCTGTGTTGATAGGATTTCTTTTCTGGCGCACACGCACGAGTTTTCTTCAGCACGCTTTCATGACGAATGTAGCCTTGATGACCGGTGGATTTGTTCTTGCCGGGTTTCAGATGGTCGGCTACGTTTTGTTTTCTTAAGAAACGAGGGTGGACTAGATGGAGAGGACGGGGGCATCTTCTGTGCGGCAGATCATGGTAGCCACGGTAGTTGCGATCCTGGTCGCGACACTGCTGTTGGTGGCGGTCATTCTGCCCGCTGAATACGGCATCGATCCTCTAGGGACAGGTGCAACATTAGGGCTCCTTGGTTTGGCGCAAGACCGTCCAGTGGCATTGCACTCCGACGAATACCGGCTCGATTCTGCTGATCTCGTTGTCGGACCGTATGATTGGGTTGAATACACTTATCGGTTCGAAGAGGGCGGGAGCATGCTCTTCTCTTGGCAGGCGACTGGTCCGTTGAGCTATAACTTGCATAGCGCGCCGGATGGCGCGCCACCCGGTTACGCCGATAGTTTCGATGCACAGGAGAGCGATCGATCGAGTGGTTCCTATGCGGCGCCGTACACTGGCGTGCATGGATGGTATTGGGAAAACCAGACGGCAAACCCCGTGGAAATCTCGCTCTCTACAGCTGGGTTCTATAGTGATGCGCACGAAGCCAGAGACCGAGTAGATGGATATCATCCGCTCACCGACTTGCGCGGCAATAAGGTGTTAGACAAGTAGAGTCGCTCTAGAGGAGATTGACGATGAAGAAAGCATCAGTCTTGGGAACCCGGTCTGCGATATGGGGTATGGTCGCTTCGGTGATGCTGGGAGCATTCTCAGTGTCTCTGGTGGACTTGGTCGCGGCTGAAGAACCGGCTCTCGTGTCGGCTGAATCCGTGGGTATGTCGTCGGAGCGATTGAAACGCATTCAAACCTACTTTCAAGAGTACATCGATAGCAATCAAATTGCGGGTGCCGTCTCTCTTGTTGCACGCAAGGGGCAGGTTGTGCATTACGAGGCACAGGGATGGCGATACAAAGAAGATGCTCTTCCCATGACGAAGGACACCATCTTTGAGATCATGTCAATGACGAAGCCGATTGTTTCAACGGCGCTCATGATGCTGTTCGAGGAAGGTCGGTTTCTGCTTGATGATCCAATTTCGCGATGGTTGCCAGAATACAAACACCATAAGGTCCGTTTACCTGGCTATGCTCCGGCAGTCGCGTCGAGTCGGCCCGTGACCGTGCGTCATGTACTGACCCATATGTCAGGTCTGACAACGAATCCAAATAATAGAGGTTTAACGCAAGTGGAACGCGAGCAGGTCACAAACCATGGGAAAGGGTTCGCAACGCTACGGGAACAGGTGAAGGCTGCCGCTGTTATTCCTGGGTTTTTCCATCCAGGAGACCGGTGGCTGTACGGAGATTCCACGGATTATGTGGGGGTGTTGGTCGAAGAGATCTCTGGACAGACACTCGACGAATTTCTTCGTGACCGTATCTTTCAGCCCCTCGGGATGACGGATACGCACTATTACGTCCCGCTGGATAAGATTGACCGTGTGGCGGCGGTATATCGCCCAAGAGACGATGGGACAATCGAGTTGCGTAAGGCACCGATGTTCGTTGAGCCGACAAAATATTTCCGTGGGGTGGCTGGCCTTCGCTCAACTGCGTCGGATTATTACCGGTTTGCGCAAATGATTGCCAACGGTGGCGGACTAGATGGCGTACGCATTTTGGGACGGATGACTGTCAACAATATGATCACGAACCAGATTGGTGCACTGCCAGTCGATGTGCGCGGTGAGGGATACGGGTTCGGTCTTGGGTTTGGAATCCTGACAAATCCAGCGAAAGCCGTCGATGCGTTATCAGCCGGGAGCTATACCTGGGGAGGTGCGTATGGGACGTTGTATTGGGCTGACCCAGTAGAGGATTTGATCGGCATTCTGCTTATTCAAATTCGACCCTATACGCATTTTAATATCCGGCCGATGTTTTCAAATGTGGTGACACAGGCTGTCATCGATAGCTTGGGAGACCAGCGACCAAAGATCCTGGGACATCCTACGCCGCACTAGTGGTCGCAACCCTGATATTAGTTCCCGATGTCGATACCCCGCTCGCGCCAGAACTCGTTGGTAATTCGTTCTCCGTCGGCACTCCAAGTGGTACGTGACTTGAACATCCATCCGTTAGTTGTTCGGATGAACTTGTCGAGATTCTTCCCGGTACTGAAGACGGCGGGTGGTGTGACACTGACATCTAGGATCATGAAGTAATTTTCGGCGTTTGCACCTTCCGGCGTCGCGGTGATGTGAAGATTGTTAATCCAGTGACGCCTCAGTGTCCCATCCTGATGATCAATGTAGTGTTTGGCGAATCGGAGTAGTTCTTTTTTTCCCTTGAACCCGTTGAAATCTCCGTCATCTGTCCAGACTCCAACCCATCCTTCGGCGTCACCATCGTCGATCGTGCCGTTGTAGTGAGCGTAAACATGCCGGATGTCGATGTAATCCTGAGTTGTCAACTCCGATGTCTCCGTCGGTTTCTGGGCATAGATCCAGGTGAGTCCGCCAAGACAAATAGTGAGAACGCAAGTGAAGAGTGTCCTGTGTGTGAACATAGAAAGATTCCTTTAGCGAGAATTAATATTGATGGCTAACGACGTGTTGCAATGAGTACGTATGTCATCGGGAATAACGATCACTAGGATTGATCGTTTACGGTGGCGAGTGCAAAAAATAAGGTTGCGACCACATAAATCCAAAGAATTGGACTTACGTGTTCACATTTCCGTATAAAACCGGTATGGTATCACGTTCCTTACTCGTGTCTTACTTCTTGCTAGCTTAGTTACTTATAGGAAAATAAGAGGCAAGAAACGATGCGGCACGCTGGTTGCATGTTAAATAATGATCGATGGTTTCGTTAACGGTACTGATGTGTGACTATGTGGTTAAGATAGTCGACATATTTGAAGGAGAAAGCGATGAATAAGAAAACTATGTCACGAGCGCGTGAGAACACAATTGCGCGTGTTGTGAGTCTGGTGTGGCTCTCTCCTTTTCTGCTGTTGATACCGAGTCTGGCGATTGCGCAGAGTTCTGGTATTGGTGGAACAGTCACTGACGCTACAGGTGGCGTGCTACCTGGCGTGACTGTCGAGGCACGAAGCCCAGATGTCATCGAAGAGGTCCGGACGGCCATTACCGATGGCTCTGGGCAATACGCGGTTGCCGGACTGGAGTCAGGGACATATTCCATTACATACAGCTTGCCTGGTTTCGGCACGGTCATTCGTGATGAAATCGAACTGAACACCGGGTTCACGGCCAATATCAACATTCAGCTATCCGTCGGCGACATCGAAGAGTCCGTCACGGTGTCTGGAGCGACTCCTGTTGTTGATATTCAGAACGTCGAACAACGGCAGGTAATGGATCGAGAAGTTATCGATAGCATTCCGACTGGAAAATCGATTACCGGATACGGGCTTCTGGTGCCTGGAATGGTTGGGGCCGAGTCTTGGGGGACGCCGCTGGCCCAGGATTCTGGAGGGATGTCCGTACAGAGCCGGCAGCGAATGTCTATTCATGGTGGCAATCACGAAGACCAGCAGCTTGAGGTCAACGGGCTGGATGTTGGTGACGCCTTTAGTCAGGGTGCGAATCTGGGTTTCTTCCCAGACACCAACATGGAAGAGATGGAGTTCCAGTACTCCGGAAATTCAGCTTCGACCGAGACCGGTGGTGTGCGGATCAATATGATTCCGAAGGAAGGGGCGAACACGTTTAGCGGAATGTTTTTCACCACCTTTACAGGGCCTGCCTTACAGGCGAACAACCTCGACACTGGACAAATCGATGCAGGGCTCAGAGATCCCAATAAAGTCGATTCGGTCTGGTCCATGAACCCAAACCTCGGCGGTCCGATTGTTGAGGACAAACTCTGGTTCTTCGTGGCCCACACAACGCAGCAAGCCAACATCTATCCAGCCGGTTCGTACTGGGCCGCAAATCCGCTAGGCGTGCCCTTCCAGGCTGACTACGACGACCAGGTGTTGGACACGTCTATCGCACGTGAGCAATCGTTCAACATTACGTGGCAGGCGACCTCGAAGGATAAGGTCAAGCTCTACTGGAGTAATAGTTCGACGGATCAGGATGTTTACCTGCAGGGTAGAACTCTACAAACGTTCTTCGTCGCGCCAGAAGCGTCGATCAATTCACAGATCGACACCAATACCTATCAGGCAACATGGACTCGACCCCAAACCAATCGGGTCTTGCTTGAAGCGGCTGTTTCCCATCACCCGATCGGGTGGACGTTTTTCCCGACCGATCGAGCTGTGAACTCATTGCCCGGGGCTATTCAGATTGGTCCCACGATGGCGCTTCGAAACATCGGCGGATGGTTGTCCGGGGCGACGAGTCGCTGGAGTCCTAAGGAAGTCGATTCGTATCGAGCGTCCGTTTCGTACGTGACGGGTAGTCACAATTTCAAGTTCGGCATGACGGCTCTGCGGCAGTGGACCGGCACGACCCAGGAAAGCGAAAGCACTCCACCTTGGACGCGAACACTGATTTATGGGTCTTGGCCCATCCTTGTAGATTTCTTTGGATCTTCCATGGAAGAGAACCAAGCGGCGACTTGGGGCCTGTACGCCCAAGACCAGTGGACGCTTGACCGTTTAACGTTGAACCTCGGAGTGCGGTGGGACTACGTGAATGTTGGCTACCCGGATGGGGTTCGTCCAGCCAACAACTGGGTGCCGACCGAGTTCACCTTTCCAGGGCAGACGGTACTGACTTGGAAGGATCTCCAACCGCGATTTGGTCTTGCTTATGACCTTTTGGGCACCGGTCGGACGGCCCTCAAGTTTTCTGCGAACCGGTATGGGAAGCGTGAATCGACTGACTGGGGGCAGCGTGTCAATCCGGCAGTCGTCAATCGTTCGCAGCGGCGGAGTTGGAATGATGGCATGACCGGCTGCATGACCACAGGTTGTATCGTTGGCGACGGTATTCCACAGGGCGATCCGCTCAACCCGTTGCCCAATGGCGAACTCTTAACGCCCAACACCAACCCCGCGTTCGGAACGCCGCAAATTGTGCGGTTTTACGATGCGGACTGGGCATTTGGTATGGGCAGTCGCGCGTCGAACTGGGAGTACACGGGAGGCATCCAACACGAACTGATGTCTGGTGTGTCTCTGGATGTGGGTTATTTCCATCGTGAGTGGATCAATTTTGATGTTGTTGACGATCGCGCGCTTGCCTCGGATGCCTTCGACAAGTTCCAAGTGCAGGTGCCTACCGACTCGCGATTACCGAACAGTGGTCAGATGATTACGCTGCTTGATCAGAATCCTGCGTCGATCGCATCGAAGAACGAACTCACCACGAGTGCGAACAACTTTGGGGGTCGGAGTGAGAGTTGGGATGGAGTTGACGTCACAATTGATGCCCGACTCTCAGAGGTCCTTCTTCAGGGTGGCTTGGCGACTGGTCGCCGTGCGACAGACCAGTGCGCCGTGAAGGATGCAGTTCCTGAGGCTCCGCTGGCCGTTCGCCAAGGCGAGATGATTCCTCTTGAGGCTTGCAACAACAATGAAGCGTGGTTGACCCAAGTTAAACTGCTGGGTTCATATACGTTTCCATACGACATCCAATTTGCGGCGACTCTGCAAAACGCGCCTGGGCCCGAGCGGATGGCGAATGTGAACTATTCGGCCGGGACAATAGCTGCGGCTTTGGGGCGGCCAGCAACTGGTGGGTCACAGACGATCAATGTCATTCCGCCAGGCTCGGTGTACGGGGATCGGTTCACGCAGTTTGACGTCCGGTTCACAAAAATTTTCAGCTTCGCCAACGGTGCACGTATTCGGGCGATGTTTGACATTTTCAATGTGTTCAATGCAAACTCAACAGCCTTTGAAGAACCCGCCTTTGGTGGCGCGTGGTTAAATCCTCAAGTCATTATGCCGGGCCGACTGGGCAAGGTCGCGTTCCAGCTGGATTTCTAAGACTTTGAGGATGATGAAAATTTTTTAAAATATGGGAAGGTCGTCAAGAAGCAATTTGTTGTATATTTTCTGCTTGTACATTGTCGATTTGATGGAATGAGGTGTCTTTTCATGGGTGAACACTTTGTGAAGTTCTTTATGCGCTCGGTAAGGGCTCTAGGCATTCTTGCTTTAGTGCTGTCACCGACTGTGTCTAATGCTCAAGAAATCGGTGGGACTGTTTCGGATTCCACCGGAGGCGTGTTGCCAGGTGTGACCGTCGAAGCGAGGAGTCCAGATATCATCGAAGAGGTCCGTACCGCGATCACGGATGGAAACGGGCAGTACATGATCGTGGCTCTCGAGCCAGGAAGCTACGAGATTACCTACACGCTGCCTGGGTTCGGTACGTTGATCCGCGACGGGATCACGCTGCAAACTGGGTTCACCGCCAATGTCAGTGTCGAGTTGTCGGTCGGGGACATTCAAGAGACGGTAACCGTTTCTGGGGCTAGTCCGGTGGTCGATATCCAGCGCGTCGAGCAACAGGCCGTAATGGACCGGCAGATTATCGATAGTATTCCAACCGGAAAATCGATCAGCACATACGGTTTGTTAATACCTGGAATGAGTGGCGCCCAAGCGTACGGGACGGCTCTCCAGCAGGACGCCGGCGGGTTGTCCGTCCAGACCATGCAGCGACTGATGATTCATGGTGGCAGCGAAGATGATCAGATGGTCAACATCAACGGAATGGACGTCGCCCAAGGGCATACGCAGGGTGGCGACTTGGGCTACTTCCCGGCCGAAAACTACGAAGAGATGGCTTTCAGTTACGCGGGCAATTCGGCCGAGGTCGAGTCCGGTGGCGTATCGGTTGACATGATTCCGAAGGAAGGGGCGAACACGTTTAGCGGCGGGGTGTTTAGCACGTTCAGTTTCCCGGGCCTGCTGGCCAATAACCTCTCCCAGGAACAGATGGATAGAGGCCTGCTGTCAACCACGGCGCTTGAGAGAAATTGGACGATCACTCCCACGGGTGGGGGACCGATTGTCCAGGACAAACTCTGGTTTTTCCTGACGCACACTTCGCGGCGCGCCGATATGACCGCCCCCGGGCTGTTTTATTCGAAGGACCCCGGCGCTTTTATTTACCAGCCGGATCTGAGCCGGCCGGGTATCGACGAGGCGATCGCGCGTGAGCAATCGTTCAATATCACTTGGCAGGCTACATCGCAGGACAAACTCAAGATTTACTGGACCAACAGTTCCACCGACAGGCCGCATTATCTCCAAGGCCGCGCTCTGGGGTCGTTGTTTGTGGTGCCGGAAGCATCTGTCAATAACGTGGTCAGAACGAACGCCTACCAGTTGAGTTGGACGCGGCCCCAGACGAACCGACTGCTCTTTGAGGGTGGTATTTCGCACATGCCGATGCAATACGACTTGGGGCATGCGCTCGATGCCGATCTCAGCGCGCCAGGGGTGTTCGAAGTCTCTCCCTTGACCGTGTCTCGGAATTCGTCTTCCTGGTTGTCGGGGACGGACGGGTATTTTAGTCCCAAGACCACCAACTTCTATCGCGGGTCGATGTCGTTTGTTACCGGAACGCACAATCTGAAGATCGGTGCGCAATTCAACAAGCAACAAACCATGACGAATGGGGAGAGCAATTTTTGGACCAGGCTCTGGACCGTCGGCGGCAGTCCGTTTCGTGCGACGTTTTATACAGGATTGGGCCAACGTGACGATGCCGATAGTCTCGGGATCTACGCACAAGAGCAGTGGACCCTTAATCGGTTAACCATCAACGCCGGGGTGCGCTATGACCGCATCACGACCGGCTACCCCGCGATGGATCGTCCCGTCAATCAGTGGGCACCCATCCCGTTTGCTATTCCGGCGTTAACAGTGTCGACCTGGCAAGATTTCCAGCCCCGGATCGGTCTGGCCTACGACCTCCGAGGTGATGGCCGGACGGCCGTCAAGTTCTCCGCAAGCCGGTACGGCTCCCGTGAAGCGACCGATTGGTCTCAGAACGTCAATCCCGCAGGGACCAACCGCACTATGAACCGGACCTGGCTCGACGGACGCGTCTGCCTTGATCCCTCGGTGTGTATTCCGGGAGACGGCAAGGTGCAAGGTGACCCGACCAACCCGGCGGCGAACGGTGAGCTGATCAGTCCGAACACAAACCTGGCGTTCGGATTGCCGAAGATCGTGACCTTCCACGATGCCGATTGGGCGTTCGGATGGGGGAAACGTGAAGCCAATTGGGAGTTTTCAGGAAGCGTTCAGCATGAGGTGATGTCTGGCGTGTCCCTCGACGTCGCATACTTTAGACGTGTATGGGTCAACCGCAGTCTCGTGGATAACCGGGCCATCGGGTCAGAAGATTTTGTCACGACCACGGTCAACGTTCCCACGGACTCGCGATTGCCGAACAGCGGGGGAACACTGAGCTATTACGATCTCCTGCCGACTTCCATCCGTGTACCGGATTCCCTCACAGTGGGTTCCTCGATGTTCGGTGGCGAGAGCGAGATCTATAACGGCCTCGATGTTACCGTCGATGCCAGGATCGAAGACGTCCTGCTCCAGGGCGGCCTGAGCACGGGACGCGTGGGGTTTGACTACTGTGACATTCAGTCGCAGCTTCCTGAGGCGTCTCGGCCGACGTGGGGCGGTGCCTCGATATCGGGTTCTGACACCACGCCGCTGGAGGTGTGTAATCGGACCCAGGCGTGGCTGACGCAGGTGAAGCTCTTGGGATCGTACACGTTCCCGTATGGCATCCAGGTTGCGGCAACGTTGCAGAATCAGCCAGGGCCAGAGATCGCGGCCCTGAAGACCTTCACGGACACGCCGTCGGTACTCTTTCCAGGTGGCGCAACGCTGAATATGCTCACGCCGGGGACGATGTACGGAGAGCGGTTCAGTCAGCTTGATCTCCGATTCACGAAGCTCATCGATCTTGGACAAGGGACGCGACTCAGGGCGATGTTCGATTTATTCAACGTCGCCAACGCGAATGCTGTCATGGCGGAGCAACAGTCCTTTGGGCCTTCGTGGCGGGATCCGGTCGTGATTATGCCGGGGCGGTTGGCGAAATTTGCTCTCCAACTTGATTTTTAGTCACTAAGAAAACAGAAGGACTAGTTGAGGGGGTGACCTGCAGAGGTCACTCCCTTTTTTTTGCGACGGCCACTGGAATTAGAATCCCGTGAGTGTCCTTCAACCGTCCTAGGTGAGTCCCGTTGATATGGTGACAACGATGGAGTCAATGCGGTCCACCGTCGTAGCCTTTCTTCTCCTCGTCTCAGTTGGAATGTGCCTGATTGGCGAGAGTCGTCTACTGGCTCAAGTGCGCGATCACCTGGGTGAGTGGCCAGCCTACGCGTCGGATAAGGCGAGTAGTAAGTACTCGCCGCTCGACCAGATCAACAAAGAGAATGTCGCGCGGCTTCAAATTGCGTGGCGACAGTCCACAATCCCAGACGAGGCTCGGCATGGAAGTACTATCCCAGCCCCTGCTCGATCCCAAAATACACCGCTGATGGTTGACGGTCTTCTTTATATCAGCACGGGACTCGGCTCGATTTCCGCGCTGGATGCGACGACTGGTGCGGTCGTCTGGTCTGCTGATCCACAGAGGGGTCCGGGAGCCGAAGGCCCCCGTGGGAACACGACCCGCGGGGTGGCGTATTGGCACGATCGTGTGATTGCTGTCGTCGGGCCGTTTCTGACGGCCTTCGATGCGAAAACGGGAGAACGTGTTCCTGCGTTTGGTGATGCGGGAGTGGTGGATTTGAGGCGCGGTTATGATGACCGCGTCGTAGAGAGCTACACCTGGCGGTCCGCGCCTCTCGTGGTAAATGAGGTCATCGTGGTGGGATCGTTTAATACGGATTTTCTAGCGGCTGTACAGCCGGCCACCAAGGAGGCTCCTCCTGGAGACGTCCGAGGCTACGATGTCCGTACGGGCGAACAGCTCTGGATCTTTCATACGATTCCACGTGAGGGAGAATTTGGGAACGAGACGTGGGAGACGAATCCGAATGAAGACCGTGCTTCGTGGGAATATTCAGGGCATACCAATATGTGGTCGTTTCCGAGTGGAGACGAAGAACTTGGTTATGTCTATCTACCACTGACAACGCCAACGAACGACTACTACGGAGGACACCGGTGGGGTGACAACCTGTTTGCTGAGAGCCTTGTGTGTCTTAATGTCAAGACTGGTGAACGTGTGTGGCATTTCCAGGCAGTGCATCATGGACTCTGGGACTACGACTTTGCGTCAGCGCCGAATTTGATCGACATCACTGTGGACGGGCGCGCGATCAAGGCGGTGGCGATTGTAAGCAAACAGGCTTTTACCTACGTGTTTGACCGGGTCACCGGGGAACCCGTGTGGCCGATGGAGGAACGACCGGTTCCCCAGTCGACGGTGCCTGGTGAGCGAACCTCGCCGACGCAGCCGTTTCCCTCGAAGCCTCCCGCATTTGATCAACAGGGAGTCACGGTTGATGATCTCATCGATTTCACACCAGAGTTGCGTCAGGAAGCACTCAAGATTCTCAATCAGTACGAGTACGGACCACTCTTCACTCCACCGACATTGATTGATGATCGGCCAGGCGGCACGCAGGGACTGTTACAGATGCCTGGGACATCCGGTGGAGCCAATTGGGTCGGCGCTGGGGTCGATCCCGAAACGGGGATTTTGTATGTGCAGTCGGCTCATACGCAAACGGTTATCGGTATCGTCAGACCAGAGAATGTTGTCTCAGATGTGGCGTACATTAGGAAAGCTTACAAGTATCCGCAAGGGCCCCAGGGATTGCCACTGTTCAAGCCTCCGTATTCCCGACTCGTGGCTATTGACCTGAACGAAGGTGAGATTCGCTGGACGATTCCGGTGGGCGATGGTCCGCGAGACCACCCAGCGATCAAGCACTTGAATGTCCCGCCGCTAGGTCAGGCAGGACGTGCGGCTCCCTTAATCACGAAGACGCTGCTATTTCTTGGTGAAGGTGGCAGTGCAGGGCCGGTTATCCCTCTGTGGGGAGGAGCTGGTGGGAGGATGTTTCGCGCCTACGATAAGGCGACTGGAGAGACTATTTTTGAGATGGAGTTGCCGGGACAAGTCACAGCTGCACCCATGACCTACATGGCGTTAGGTAAACAGTATGTTGTCGTCACGATTGGGGCATCTGGTGCGTCTAGTGAGTACGTTGCTCTCGCATTGCCGTAACAACTTCTGATCTACTGAGATCGATGCCGAACATTTATCTGGATTTCAACGCGAGTACTCCACTGATGCCCGAGGTAGCCTCGGCCATGAGGCCTTTCTTGACGGCAGAGTACGGTAACCCATCGAGTTCCCACTGGGCTGGAGTGCCTGCGAAACAGGCGCTGGATGCAGCGCGGCATGATGTGGCTTCCCTTGTTGGCGCGTTGGCAGAGGAAATAGTTTTTACGAGCGGAGGGAGTGAGGCAAACAATGCGTCGCTCAAGGGTATCTTTTTTCGGAACCGTGTGCGGACGCCTTCACCACACGTAGTGACGACGATCATAGAGCACCCGGCAATTCTTGGGCCGTGTCGGTTTCTCGAAGCGCTCGGTGCTCGAGTAACACGGCTCCCAGTCGATAGTTCGGGACAGATTCACCCCGGTCAGATTCGAGACGCGATCACCTCTGATACCGTGCTGGTCAGTGTGATGCACGCAAATAACGAGGTTGGAACGGTACAGCCAATCGCTGAGATCGGAGCGATTACGAAAGCGATGGGTGTGCCGTTCCACACCGATGCCGCGCAGTCTGTTGGGAAAATTCCGGTGCAGGTAGATCAGCTTGGAGTCGATCTGTTAAGTATCGCGGGGCATAAGCTATATGCGCCAAAGGGGATTGGCGCGTTGTATGTTCGATCAGGATTGTTATTGGAACCTGTTATTCACGGTGCGGAACATGAACGCGGACGTCGAGCTGGAACCGAAAGCACGATGCTTGCAGTTGGGCTCGGGGCGGCGTGCCGACTAGCCACCGAACAGCCATGCGAGGGGTATCTGAAGCTACTCACAACATATTTTTGGAACAAACTCCGTGAAGCGTTCGGCGACCGAGTAGTACTCAACGGGCATACGGATTGTCGCTTGCCGAACACATTGAATGTAAGTTTTCCAGGTTTGGTCGGTCAGAGGATCTTGGATGCGCTCGATGGGATCGCTGCTTCAACAGGGTCGGCGTGCCACAGTGGGACCTCCGGTGCATCACCCGTACTTGATGCGATGAACTGCAGCGACGCGGTTGGACTCGGCGCGATTAGGTTTAGCGTCGGTCGTCCCACTACGAAGTCCGAGCTTGATATAACGGTCGACTTATTAACAAAAGTAGTTTCTGGTTAGCTGACGCCAGGGCTTTGAATCAGGCGTATACTCACCTTGCTGCGGTCCTCTAATCGAAGGAGGCACCTTGTCTATCAGGTGGGTTCTTGTCATCGGTTGGCTGTTGAGCCTTTCCGGAAATGTTTTAGCGCAGTCTTCGGGCAACGGTTTTGTGTCACACACACCGTGGGGAAGTCCAGATCTTCAAGGAATTTGGGACTTTCGCACAATCACGCCGCTTGAACGACCAGGCGACTTGGTAGGCAAGGAGATCCTCACACCTGAGGAAGCTGCCATACAAGAACAACTCACGGCTGAAGACCGAATTGACCGAGTGCCTGAGGTCGGAGATACGGGTTTCTATAACCAATTTTGGTTGGATCAGGGGACTGAGGTGGTGCCAACCAAACGCACCTCGCTCATCGTCGATCCCCCAGACGGGAAACTCCCGCCTTTAACTAGTGACGGAAAGCGCCAAGTCACTAGGCGAGAAAAGACTTGGGAACGGCCGATTAGAGAGCGCGTGGCTGGATATCTGCCGAATCGAGTTGCCAATGGACCGGAGGACTTGGGTTTGGCTGAGCGCTGCTTACTGGGGTTTAACTCTGGTCCACCGATGCTCCCAAGTTTTTATAACAACGCCATGCATCTCTTTCAGACTCCGGACTACGTGGTTATCTTCAACGAAATGGTGCACGACGCACGGATTATTCCGTTGGACGGACGTGCGCACCTACCGACGACTCTGCGACAGTGGATGGGAGACTCTCGCGGCCGCTGGGATGGAGAAACGTTGATCGTTGACACGATAAATTTTACTGACAAAACGACGAGTTTTAGCCCAACCATCACGAGTGGCATCGGTTCTGGTGAGACCTTGCATCTGATCGAGCGGTTCACAAGGGTGGACGCTGATACATTGTTGTATGGATATACGGTCGACGATCCCTCAACATTCAGTCAATCGTTCTCGGTGGAACTTCCAATGAAGCGAACGGACTGGCCTCTCATTGAATATGCGTGCCATGAGGGGAACTACTCTATGGAGAATACGTTAGGTGGTGCCCGTGCTGAGGAGGCAGAGGTAAAGCGAGGGGCACGATGAATCTATTTTTCGAATCCGGTACACAAGTTTGCGTGCAAGGGCATGGAAACGATTAGCCCTTCGTACCAACGGTGCGCGTGGCCGGGGCCGAACTCAACGAGTAGGTGTTTGAGAAGAACGGGACAGAAGACGTTCTCCAGCTTTTTGAGATCTCAGGGATAGCTTCAGATCATTGACCCACTCTGACTGCGGATTCCTTGTTGCTTCTTAAGGAAGACCTATGCATCAGACAAATCGACGTCAGTTTTTGAGTCAGATTGGCGCGTCGAGTTTAGTGCTTTCTACCGAAATGGCGCGCGCTGCTCGGCAGGAGTCTGGTGTTGCTTATGACTTGCTGATTACGGGAGGTCGAGTCATCGATCCGATTCAGCGACTGTCAGCAGACCGTGACATCGCTGTTGCGAATGGACGGATCGCAGAGATCGCGCCCATGATTCCTCACGCACAAGCCAGACAGGTTATCGATGCCAGTGGAAAAATTGTGACACCTGGCTTGATCGATCTACATGGCCATGTCTACGACCGTGGAATACGGATTTCGGTCGAGCCCGATCAGGTGGGTGTCGCACGGGGTGTAACCACGATCGTCGATGGCGGGTCGACCGGGGCAACGACATTTGCAGGTTTTCGCAAGTACGTCATCGAGCGTGCAACGACGGATGTCTATGCTTTGCTAAATATTGCCACGATAGGTTTAGTGGTGACCAATGAGTTGTTCTTAGATCCCGACATCGTTGACCCACAAGCTGCGGTTCGTGTTATCGAAAAGCATCGCGATCGGATCCTCGGCATCAAAGTGCGCGTGCGGGGACTCCGCGAGAGTCTCGCCGCAGACCTTCAAGCGCTGCGCAAGACACGTGAGGCTGCTGACGCTACGCGACTACCGATTATGATGCATTGGTCGAATGAGCCAGAGTTATTGGAACTGTTGAGAGCAGGCGATATCGTGACACATCCGTTCAATCCGCCACGAGTTGGTCCGAGCCTGTTGGATGCAAACGGCCGAGTCTTGCCCCAGATTCTTGAACTTCGCGAGCGTGGAATCCTGACGGATTTTGCTCATGGCAGCCATCTCAAATGGGACATCGCTGAGCAGGCGGCCGTTGAAGGATGGTTCCCTGATACGATTTCTACCGATATTCATCGAGCACATCTAGCTCCGAACGGAGCGGTAATTGATTTACCAACAACGATGGCAAAGTTTCTGTATCTCGGTCTCAGTTTGGAGCAAGTAATTGAGCGAGTGACCATCAGACCAGCAAATGCACTTAATTTTCCTAAACGTCTCGGAATTTTGAAACCCGGTGAAGTTGCTGACGTGAGTGTGTTTGAGGTTGTGAAGGAACAGGTTGAACTACGAGATACCACTGGAGCGACTCGTGTTGGAAGCCAGAGGCTCGTGCCGGTAGCGACCGTCAAATCTGGACACCTTGTGAGAACATAGGGGGGTTGTGAATAAGCGAAGGCACAGGTCGTTGGTTGGTGCCGCAGCATGGCTGTTGTGTGTACAGGTCATGCTTGTTGCCGAACAAAGGCAATCTGAACGACGGGTGGCTGGACCTGGTGAAACACAGTTCAATATCCAACTGCTGCGTCCATCTGGTGGGCCTGTGATTCCTATTTTCGAAGGATGGTATCAACATCCCGACGGTAGCTACGAACTCTCATTCGGTTATTTCAATACCAACACCGAGGAGATCATCGACATTCCGATAGGGGTCGACAATTTCATCGAACCAGCTCAGTATGACGGTGTGCAGCCAACCCATTTCCTTGCAGTGCCCGAGGGTGATCGGCGGCATTGGGGCACCTTCACCGTGAGCGTACCAGCCGACTTTGGCGACGAAGACGTTGTGTGGACACTTCGTATGGACAATGGGCGAGAGTTTTCGGTTCCGGGACGCGTTACGCGACCGCCCTACGAACTACACGGCGCGACCTTTCCCGGTGACTCCACGGCGTCGCCGCTTCTGTGGCTTGAACCTGACGGCTCGAAGGGTGTCGGGCCGTGGGGCGTGTCCACTGGACCACTCACCGGACGTGTCGGCCAAGCCTTGTCTTTGACGGTCTGGACCACGCGGGTTGACGAGTACCGTAGCGATACACGGCCGATCAATTTACGGTGGTTTAAGCATCAGGGTCCTGGGAGTGCGATCTTTAGCCGCCCTACGACTGTCGTCGAAGCCTCCCGATGGATGGCAGTCGAAGGTGGGTTCGTAGACACAGAGGTGATCTTTGACTCGCCAGGGCACTATGTCTTGCGTGCTCTGGCGTACAATACAATTAGGGAGTTCGAGTTCCAGTGCTGCTGGACTAATGGCTACTTCCACATTACGGTGATCGAGTGACGTCACGGGGGCACGCCTGGAGGAAGTGATGACGCGACAGGGTTTCTCGTTCCGATCTCTGGTGGGGGCGATCACGCTCGCGTTGCTGGTCCCGATCCAGTCCTTTGCCAAGTCCGCTCCGACATTTACAAGGGACGTTGCTCCGATTTTTCAGCGGTCCTGTGTGCGCTGTCACCACGATGCTGGCATCGGCCCGATGTCACTGGTGACCTTCGAGGATGTTCGGCCTTGGGCGCGCTCGATTAAAGACCACGTGACGCGGCGGCTTATGCCGCCGTGGCACGTCGATCCAACGGTCGGGATCACTGAGTTCAAGAACGACATGTCGTTGTCCGATGTCGAGATCGATGCCATCACCCGGTGGGTCGACAGTGGCGCACCTAGAGGGAATCCAGCCGATATGCCGGACCCAATCGACTGGCCGTCCGCAGCTGAATGGGAACTGGCCGCAACGTTGGGTGAGCCTGACCTCGTAGTTCGATCGACGCCGTTCACTGTCACCGCCGACGGTCAGGATCAGTGGTGGAATCCGGTTGTTAAGTTTGAAGGGATTCCCGAAGCGCGGTGGATCAAAGCATCGGAGTTTAAGCCATCCTATCCCTTGGGCGTACGGGTTGTTCACCACGGTCACGCGCGACTTCGGCAGCCAGCCGATGACTTTGTCGTGCGTCTGGCTGGAATGGGTGTTGGCAAGCGCTGGGAGCTTATGCCCAAGGGTGTTGGTAAACTCATTCGTCCTGGACCTGCCGAGATCACGTTCTCCCTTCACTATTTTCCGGTGGGGGAAGAGGCGAAGGACGATGTAGTCGAGGTTGGCGTGTGGTTTTATCCGAAGGGGTACGAGCCGGAGTTTACTACAGAAGGCGAGGTTCGGCTGCTGGTCGATGGGACCTTTACGACGGGCCCTCGCGCACGTGATTTGATCATTCCACCTCACGGATATCTCACCCTAGAGCACGCCTACGTGATGGACACGCCGGTCAGGCTGCATAGCTTCCGCCCCCATATGCACATGCGTGGTTCCGCCATGTCGATGGAAGCCATCTACCCGGACGGGACGCGTGAGCTCATCAGCAACGTCGACCGCTACGATCACAACTGGCAGGTCGTCTACGTCTACGAAGACCGCGTGCAGCCGTTACTGCCAAAAGGGACGACACTGCTATTCCACTCGCATTACGACAACACAGTCAGAAACCGGATCAACCCAGACCCGGATCAATGGGTCTTGTTTGGCGCGCGTGGTGTTGACGAGATGTCGCACGCTTGGGTCGGCATGACTCGTCTGGACGAAGAGGACTTCGCTCGGCTGATGGCCGAGCGGGAGGCTCAAGGCGCTCACACGTCTACCACGCCGGTGCCTTGAGTGCCTGAGGTTGCTACGCGCTTTATCGCTCTGATTGGGATCATTGTCGCTAGCGCGGTCGCTGCTTGTGGCAACCCGTCGCGAATAGTCCCCACGCCGACGTTTCATGTTTTAGAACAATCCATTTCCCAATTGCAGGATGCCATGGCATCCGGGCGTGTCACTTCTCGAGAACTCGTCGAGCAGTATCTTGCGCGCATTGAGGCCTATGATCAGCAAGGTCCGGCGCTTAACGCAATGATTTCTCTGAACAACTTAGCACTCAATGAAGCAGATGCACTCGACGGAGAGCGAACTAAGATGGGACCTAGGGGACCCTTGCATGGTATTCCGGTGGTCATAAAAGACAACTATGACCTTAGAGGGTTACCAACGACTGCTGGTTCGATTGCTCTCGCGGAGTGGTATCCACCTAACGATGCGTTCCAGGTGGGAAAATTGAAGAACGCTGGTGCCATTATCATCGGCAAGGCGAATATGCATGAATTTGCGTATGGCATGACAACCATTAGCTCACTAGGGGGGCAGACACGCAACCCATATGATCCAAGTCGGAACCCTGGTGGGTCGAGTGGTGGTACGGGTGCAGCGGTGGCCGCAAACTTTGCGACGGTCGGTATGGGCACCGACACCTGCGGGTCAATCCGGATGCCTTCGTTTCATCATGCGTTGGTTGGTCTGCGTGGCACGCGCGGGCTGTCAAGCCGCGACGGGATCATTCCACTCGCTCTTACTCAGGACATGGGTGGCCCCCTGACTAGAAATGTGACCGATTTGGCTATTGTGCTCGATGCAACGGTAGGAGTTGATCCCGCCGATGAAGTAACCTCGCTTAGCCGCGGCAATATTCCTGCAAGTTATACCGAATTTCTCATTGAGGGTTCACTCTCGGGTATGCGTATTGGTGTCGTGGATTGGTTGCTAACTGAATCTCCAGAGGATGAAGCAGTTGCGGTGGTGATCCGAGATGCGCTGGGCACGCTGGCGGAATCAGGTGTTGACGTGGTCGAAGTTGAACTCGCGCGCGGGCCAGACTTGGCGATGCGCTATTCGCTCGTTCCAACAGAGTTCAAGGTGCAGCTTGCTGACTATCTTAGGACGCCTGGAACTCCGGTACGGTCACTTGGTCAGATTCTCGATTCAGGGCTCTACCACGCGTCGCTTGAGGAGCGCTATCGGCGGTCGATTGCGGTGGGTGGTCTTGAGGATCAGGAGTATCTGGATGCACTTGCACAGCGAGAATCGCTGCGTCGTCGTGTAACCCAGATCTTTGACGACCATCGACTCGATGCCATTGCTTACCCAACGCTTCGTCGCACCGCAGCGAAAATTGGAGAAACGCAGTACGGAAACAATTGTGCGTTGAGTGCGGTATCTGGACTTCCTGCCATCGTCGTTCCTGCTGGCTATGCCGCTAATGGGATGCCGGTAGGGCTTGAGTTTCTTGGCCGAGCATGGGGAGAAGGCCACCTAATCCAGATCGCTTATTCGTATGAGCAGCTGACGCATCATCGATATCCGCCTGCAACAACTCCGAGCTTGACTGCTTCCACGACCGTTACGCGGGAATGGATCGCAACGGGCGATCGCAGCGTGCCTGCCGTGGAGACGGAGGTAACTGCTCGGGCTCGTTTTGTCTGGAGTCCAAGCACACGAGCGTTACAGTACTCGGTTAATGTGTACGGCGTGCGAGACGACGAAGTGCTCTTTATGGATCTTCACCGGGGACAGACGGGCAAAGTCGGACCAGTGGTCGTTTCGCTGCCGAAGTCTCAAACTGGCAGGGTATCGGGAACGGTGATACTCGGTGCTGAGGATCGCGATTTACTTGAGGCGGGTGACCTGTACTTCGACGTGCACACACGCGACCATTTCACGGGAGCTGTTCGTGTCCAGCTTGACGGTTTACTTTTCCCCTGAATTTTTGACTGGGTGATGATATTCATGTTGAGTAAGGAGCGCTGATGATGACTATGAGTAGATTACGGTTGTTAACCTACATTGGAGTGGGAGTTGTTGTGTTCTTTGTTGGATTTGGAACCACAGAAATCTCGTCGCAAACCAAGAAGGATCCCTTCGAAGGCACGTGGAAACTTAATCCCGCTCGCTCATGGCAATTCCGCGGTGAACAGAACAAGTACGAAATTATCCGGATCGAAGTCAAAGACGGTGTCCAGACATATCGAGTGCGTAGCATGGGAGCACGGTCGACAACCGATTCTCATTCTGGCTACAGCGTGGAGTACAACGGCAATACGTGGGTGGCATACGAAAATTACATTCCTGGTAATTTTCGCGATGCTGAACTTCTGACGGTCAAGGTTGACGACCGGACACATTACCGTATCGCTAGAGCGCGGTCGACGGGTGAAGCTGCCTATATCTTAATGCGGCGAATGGCAGAGGACGGCCAGTCGTACGCTGCGACGCTTCTAACTGCCGACGGAGAGATTACATTGATTCGTGTGTTCGAACGTTGTGACGAACCGTGTGAGCCGCTGGCCAGGTATCTTGAGGATCGTTAGTGGGACCACTAGTAAGATGTTGCCACTGTCTTTACAGACCACCGATCAGCATTAGCCCGTGACGACAAACGTGACATCTTCGTGGGTTGCGAGACCGCCGTCGTGAACGATGCACCGGAGTACATAGGTCCCGGGTTCACCAAACATTGCACGGACGACCCACCGGTTGTCAGCGGGTGTTGGTGGCGTTTCCCATCCGGCGCCCCAAGGTGAGTTCGAGTTAGCTCTTGTATCCTCCCATACTTTGATTTGCGGTGGATCAAAGGCTACGTCTCCCGTTCCTCTGTACACAAACCAAGACAGCCTTAAGCCAGTAGCGGAGACTGGGGTCAAACTGGCCGGACGGCCTGGGTTTGTGGCTCGCATAGGTCGTGGCTTTGGCAATCCGTCATCGTCATGAGCAACGGCTGATAAAGTAACAGGGTAGTTGGCCTTAACGTTTCTAGTCAGTTGGCCTTCGAGGGTTAGTACTGGTGCCACGTTGTTGTAAAGTTCTCCCGAGATTCCAGCCCCGTTGTTTGCCATTCTGACGTTGTTGTCCATGTAGTAATCGGGCTTGAGTGTTCCATACGCGTGCTTTGTCTTTCCGTTGCTCGTGAGCGTCCAGACTAACTCCTTATCGCCAAAAGTTTCCGGCACGCGAATCTTAAACAGAAACCGATTGCGCCTTGGGAGAAAGTAGTTTGGTTGTCCTTGGTCGGGTCCACCGGGTTCGACGTTATTACTTGGGCCGATCGGGATATAAAGTTCTTCTTCCCAGTTTCGGTTCATGGTTCCGAATACCAAGTTGAAAGAGCCGTCGGGATTTTGTTCCCATCCTTCATAGGCGGGTACTACTTCTTGGCCTGTTTCATAAGAACGCTGATTTCGCTGAGCGGTGAGGTCCGAGCCAATGAACCCGACGACAATAATTACCAGAAGGACGAAGCCATAAGATTTCACTGTTGGCCTCCAGCGGTATCGGCTGGTTCTTCCTCGGCGCCACAGAGGGGGCACCCAATAACCGTATCTCCATCCGCGAATTTCAATACTTCCCGTCGCTGCGTGAGTTCCTCTGAGAATTGCTCATCGGTCAGATAGACGCCTCGCATCAAGTTGATGAACATTTGGTCGACTGAGCGATGTCCCCCTCCTGACCAGTTACGTGGATCAGGAACATTGGGGTTGGAGGGCGAGTTATTGAAATATCCGGTAATCCGAAGGGTCGTGCCCTTTGGGAGCAACGGTGCCGCGTCATCTTCGTAGGTATATACACGTACCCAACTGTGGTCGTACCCCGCACAGTTGAGAGTCTGGACACTATGACCCCAGATCGCTTCTAGGCACATTCGTACTCCCGGCGCGTGCATGTGCGGTTCGAAAATACTGATCTTCGCGTGCTCAGGGAGTGTGAAATATGCTTCCATCGTTTGATCGGAATCCAGTGCCTCGATGTCTAGGTCGACACCATTTCCGAAAAACATATGCTCTGTCTTGAGCGTTGGCTCGTACCCTCGAGGATGAAATTTGAATCCAACTTTGAGGTGAGCGCGTGTGTCGGAACCGTTTGCGTGAAGATGCACGGAGTCGAAGGTCAGGTTCGCCCCGGCCTTCACTAGTTTGCCAGCTTCTGGATTGAAAAAGTCGGCATTTCGTCCAACTTCGTGAACCGGCCATCTACCGAACCTGGAAGTCACATCATTTTCTTCGGCGGTCGGGTCAATAATGCCAAGCGATGAGTGATGTACTACAAACAGTCCGCCGACTGTGTCACGACCAGGTCCGGTTCGAGATTCGGTCACCTCTTTAAACTCTAGTGCGGCAACATATCGGTCTTCGGTTAGGCCACTTGGCGATTCTCCGATTGATCCCCACCAATCGGGTGCTTCACCTTCTACGGTTACGCTCGGTGACGACACGATAAGATCGGGTTCGCCGATTTCCCACTCATCGACGTCGATGAATGCGATAGGTGCGGGCATGTCAGCCGGATCACCCCTCGGAGCGCCATTGTCGACCCATGTTGCGATCTTTGCGATCTCTTCGTCGGTCAACGAAGGGTCGTCCTTAAATCGCTGGATGCCGATATCTTTTTCGATATACCACGGGGGCATGACTCCCGGTTGGTCTCTGAGTCCAGTTCGGTTCTTAATGGCTCTGGCCCACGGGCGCACCTCGTCGTAATCGATTAATGACATTGGAGCTAGTGCGTCAGGCCGGTGACATTTTTGACAACTCCTCTGGAGAATCGGAGCGATGTCCTTGCTGAATGTAACCTCGTCGTGCCCCGAGACCTGCGCCGTGGCCGATGCTGGGACTGCGACCGTAATCATTATCGTCGCCACGACAAACACGTGCCATATCAGTGGTATTTGGCGCCAACTTCCCAAAAATAGCATTGATGGTCTCCCCTGAGTCTCAGCCAGTCTGTTGTGCCGTTACAGTCGATTATTAAGACACTTTTGTCGCATCCTAGCATTAAATTGTATTGATATAAACCGAAGGCTTCCCGCCCGCTAATCTTGAGGAATTTAACAGAATTACCCATGAACTAAGACATTGTTAAGAATCCTGTTGCTTTTAGTACAAATGCCGATAACACAGGGAGGAAATGGCTGTTAGACAACCGAGATCTGATCGACAACCAATTACTGACGCTGCCATATGCTCGCATGTTTGGCCTCAAAATTTTTCTGAAGCTCGACGGCGCGGCTCAGAATGGCGCGAGCAATTAATTCAGGGAATTAGGTCTCCGTCTCATTCCAGAGTGAGGAAACTACGGCCTTGCCATCCTGCTGCCAATACCCGATTATGGAGATCTCCGCTCTGCTGATGTCACAGGAGCGGTCGTACGGAACGAAAGCCGACCTCGGTTTACCGAGGTCGGCTGTGATTTATTTTGAGGATGCTCCACATCGAGAGACTTAGGAGCACGTGCCTTTCGATTCTATTTCGATCCTTCCGCGGCTGCCTCTAAAACCCGAGCTCCCGCTAGGATGTTCTCCAAGCCGTAGTTTCCCTCGTGGCAGGCATATTCGTACAGTGGTTGGTCATTCCATTGCATTGGAATCTCGTATGTCCAGGCTTGCGACCACACGGTGGGATCATCGACTGTGGCTTCATACATCAGAGTTTCTGGTGACACCCTAGTGAAACGTTCCACGAGACGGAGATTCGAATCAGATTGCCCAGAAGCAAAGCTGGTCTCGCGGAGGAAGTTCGTCGTCTCGACGACGAGCGTTTCACCCTCCCACTGTCCCTTCGATTCTCCCGTCCACTGCGGAAGGTTCATAGAGGCACTGCCGTCCAGTGGAATAATGCGAAAGTTATGGTTCATTTCGTTGAGGAGTACTACGTGATCCTCAGTTTGAAACAACTGAACGTTTTGGTTGTAGCCGCCAGGAGTCATCGGAGGACCTGAATTAAATCCAGTGATACAGCGCAGCTGTAATCCGTTTGTTCCCAAGTCTTCTACCCAACCGCCTGGGGTGGGTTCGTGCCCACTAACACCTTTCCGAAGCCTCGTTACCTCCGCCTTCCTTTCCATGGCGGCCTTCGTCAAGGATGGAATCCTCCCATCCGGTGGATTCACAATTAGTGACGTGCGTCTCGTCTCGACGGTTTTGGTGCCACGGTCGAGCCAGAAATTATTGTAGAAGCCTGGTGCTCCATCCTCTCCTCTATCCACGCTCTCGGTGGCGGTTGTTCTCTGAGCAGGTCGGTTCGACAGGCGTTCATTGTTGTCAGCGGCTTCTTGTTCCAGGTTCGCGGCTTCTTCTTCTGTCAGGAATTCCTTGTCTGACAGCGTCTCAGGTCGCTCCAAGGGAGTAAGGGAACGAAAATCCCAGACGCCCTGCAGGTCTGGCGCTCCCCATGGCGTTTTAGGTGCATTTGCGGACTGAGCAACTGCAAATGTTGGCAGCAGTACCACGACCGCGATCACGGCAGCGAGATATCGATGGTGCATTCTTCTCATCCTCCTAATTCGGTCTCGGTTTCCGTCTGGGATCGCTCCCATGATGAACTAGGATGCGACTTCATGCAAGGACACAGCTCTCTAGGGACGCCGATGGAGAAATCCAGGAGTAAATATTCCTTGGACCATTGAATAGGGTCCGGCATGGTGGTCGGGGCGCCGAGATTCGAACTCGGGACCTCCTGCTCCCAAAGCAGGCGCGCTACCAAGCTGCGCTACGCCCCGACATCAGGGGAGAAATTTTAAGAAAACAGATGCATACCAGCGAAACGGTTCAAAAACCCAAGCTTTTCACTGGGAGGACAAGTCGAACTAATTCTTCAAGCTTACTCTGATTTTGGTGAGTGTGACCGGTCAGGTGACTACAAAAAGACAGATGCGGGATGAACTCGCAGGTTCACGTGCCGAGGAGGAGCGCAGGGTGGTGTTGCATCCTTCGTCATGCTGGGTAATCATGCTTGTACGGGAAACCCGCCGAAGAGCGGGTGAGGGAGGTGTCAGATGAACGATCGATGTCTCGCAACAGTATGTGCCGTGATGGTGAGCTTGTCGCTCGTGCCCGTAGGGGTCGCAGGTCAAACACTAGCCGGAGGCAATAGCTGGGAGCCAGCCCGCACACCGTGGGGCGATCCAGACCTGCAGGGAATCTGGACAAACACGACTACAACTCCGTTGCAACGTCCGGATGACCTTGGGGATCAAGTACTCCTGACGGATGAAGAACGGGCTGCCCGTGATGAGGCTGGAGATCGTGCCAGGGAAGCGCGAGGTGTCGACCGCGAAGTCGCTGCGCAAACAGGGGAGACGGGGTCCTATAACAATTTTTGGGTTGAGCGGGGATTTAGGCTGGCGCGAACAGCGTTGATCGTCGATCCGCCGAACGGGCAACTACCTCCGCTGACACCTAAAGAAGCGATGCGGCGTGCGGGAAGTGAAGATTATCGAAATCGGGACCCGGACGGGCCGGAAGACCGCAACCTGTACGAGCGGTGCATATCCCGAGGGATGCCGGGTGCCATGATGCCTGGTTTCTACAACCACAACTATCAGATTCTTCAAACGCCGGGATACGTAGTCATACTTGTCGAGATGATTCACGATGTTCGCATCATTCCCCTGGATGGACGTCCACATGCAAACCAGGAAATTCGTCAGTGGCTCGGAGATTCACGCGGTCGATGGGACGGCGACACGCTGGTTGTTGAAACCACCAACTTTACCAACGTTAGCGGACGGGCTTTGACTGTCTTTGGAGGGAGCGAAACCACACACCTGGTTGAACGGTTCACACGGGTCGACGAAGGGACGATTGACTATCAGTTCACTTTGACCGATCCCACAGAGTATGCGCAGCCTTGGACCGCTGCGATTCCCATGACTAATCTTGAGGGCGTTCTCTTTGAGTACGCGTGTCACGAGGGAAACTATGGCTTGGAGAACATACTTGCTGGGGCGCGTACTGCGGACGCAGAGGCCGGCTCAAAATGACCAGCTAAATCTGTAAGGCTAGTGGTCCCGCGTGCGGTCGTAATCTTGCCATCCCAGAGGTGGCGGCGTTGCTGGATTGTTACGCAACCGGCCGACTTCTCGGGCGGTTTGTATCAGAAGACCGCGATCGGATTGAGGGGCGACCCTGTCGCGGTGCGGAAGCGAAGGGGAGCAGCGGTCAACAGAAACTCCCATCGCGAACGCTCCGCGGCCACATCTCCCACCTCCTCTAGGTTCACATTGTCGAATAGATGCACGCCCAGCATGATTAGTGCGAAATCGTGAAGAGCAAAGGGACTCTTGATCTCAGCCCAGTCCTGGAGCGGCATCGCATCATGCATCGAATCGCTGCCGAGAATGGCGACATCCCGTTCCTTGAGCCACGGAATGACCGACGGGTCGAGCCCGGCCCGTTCGTTATTCACATCCCATAGGCCAACCCTAGTTCGGCGCGCCCACCGGCCTGTTCGGATGAAGACCGCGTCGCCGGACGAGACGCGGACTCCCGCCATCTTCTCCCACGCTTCGAGGTCAGCGATATAGATGCGGGTGCCTGGTTCGAGATAGGGGACTCCCTTCAGCCTAGCGATGTCCATCAGCACGCCCCTCGTAAAGATTCCGTCATGGGCGGCGTATACGGAGCCCTTCTGAGCTCCCATCTCGGCGGTCACGTTGTCCGCCGCGAACCCGTTCCACATTTTGCCGTCCATGAAGCGGTGGGCGAATGCATCGATGTGGGTGTGGATGTATCCGTGGAAGCGTACTGAGAGAAGATCACCGCCACCACCTTCATTGACGTAGGTTGATACCTCGAATGGACTGGCCCCCTCGATTGTCTCTTCGGTAATCACGTCGGCGGCCATCGAGACGGTCACGCCGTCCACGACCAGTGTGGCGGCTTGTTTTCTCTTGTTGGGGGTGATGAGGTTGAGCGCCCCCATTTGGTCGTCTGGACCCCAGCGACCCCAGTTGGAGAGTTCTGTTTTCCAACGGTCGTAGTCTGCTTGAGTCACTACGGTTCGACCGCTTGGCTGAGTTTCCATGCTTAGAACCCGATCGTGGTACAAGACACTATTAGTCAGTACAACCAAGGCTATAAGAGATACTGTCGGCAAGAGTCGTTGCATGCCGGAGATTGTATCGTCTGTTGCTACCAAAAGCTGGCACGTAGACGGATGGAGAGGTATATACTCCGAGAAATGGGGGGGACGATGCTCATAAGTCATCAGGCTCGGACGGCGGGTTGGGCCTCAGGGTGTGTGTGGACCTTCGTGATAGCACTGGGAGTGGTTCTGACTCCAGTGCTCAATTACGCCCAGGAGGCAGGTTCTAACTCAGAGGTTTTATCGGTCACATTCGCTTCTGATATTGCGCCCATACTGCAACGTTCTTGCCAGTCCTGCCATCGACCTGGGTCGATTGCACCGATGTCTTTGATGACTTACGAGGACGTCCGGCCATGGGCGCGCTCAATCAAGCAGAATGTCGAGACGCGCAAGATGCCGCCTTGGTTCGTTGACAAAACGGTTGGGATTCAACACTTCAAGGATGACCGGTCACTGACCGAAAAGGAGATCGCCACGATTTCCCGTTGGGTTGACGGCGGTGCACCGCGGGGCAATCCCGTCGATATGCCGCCGCCCGTAACGTTCGAGACCAACCTTTATGAGTGGACCATCGCGGATGAGCTGGGCCGTGAACCTGATCTGATTGTACCGATCCCTGAGCCGTTCTTCGTAGCTGGTGATAGCCCCAACTTGTGGATCGAGTTCGACAGCGATACGGGTTTAACAGAGGATCGGTGGGTCAAGGCACTTGAGACCAAACCGTCGCTCGAGGGGTTCCCGATCGTTCATCATGCATCGACCAGAATGTTCCTGCCAGCGGATCCAGACGAGATCGAAAGCTTTGGTGAATATGCGCTTGGTAAGACCGGAGATATTCATCCCGATGGGACTGGTCGGTTGATGAAGGCCGGCACGCACCTTGAGTGGAACCTGCACTATTCGGCCAACCCGAACGGCGAGGACACAACCGACAGAACCAGTATCGCGTTATGGTTTTATCCGAAGGGAGAAGAACCTGAGCGTCGACTGTATCGTCAGTCGGTCGGAAACGTGACGGATCTCGATTTACCGGCCGGTGACAGTCTCGTCCGGACAGATGGCTACACTTTTCTCGAGCACAACGTGCAGCTGTCGGTCTATCAGCCACACCTCCACAACCATGGGAAACGACAGTGTCTCGAGGCGATCTATCAGGATGGGCGAGCGCAGACGCTCAGCTGTGCTGATTGGGACTTTGGATGGCACATCGCCTACAACTATGCCGACGAGGCGCAACCATTACTACCCAAGGGTACGGTCCTTCATGTGATCAGCTGGCACGACAATTCCCAGGGCAACAAATGGGCAGCGGATCCGCGGAATTGGGTTGGTTGGGGTAATAGGTCGACAGACGATATGTCTTTCGCGCACATCAGCTGGTACAGGTTGTCCGATGAGGAGTACCAAGATCAGTTCAACGCACGGCTGGCGGCGCGAACGGACAACGATAACTAGAATTAGATGTACCGACGGCAGTTATTCCCGAGTGAGTTACGGCGATGAACTACCAGACCTGCTGGCTTCGTTCTGGTTTGCTTGCGGGAGTATTGGGTCTGCTTTTGATTGGCGAGGCTCCAGGTCGTGGCCAGACGCTCCATCGGACCGGTCAATCTGTCCAGCCTGTGTTTGAAGGATGGCACAAGAATGAGGATGGTGGCTTCACGATGTGGTTCGGGTATATGAACCGCAACTATGAAGAAGAGCCACATGTTTCCTTAGGTGCTGATAATTATTTTTCCCCTGGTCCATCTGATCGTGGACAGCCGACACATTTCTATCCCCGCCGGCAGAACTTTGTCTTTGGGGTCTCGGTGCCTTCGGACTGGGGTGACAAAGATTTGCTCTGGACCATAACGATCAACGGTGAGACATATACTGCCACGGGGTCGTTGTGGGATTCCTGGGTAGTCGACGAAGGGGTTTGGCAGGTCAATCGTGGAGGAGGACTCCGTGGGCGGTACGGTACGGAAGCATTGACGAATGAAGCGCCGACAATTGCCGTTCTAGGAGAAAGGGAGCTCGCTGCGATAGTGGGACAACCCGTTACATTGACCGCAACCGCCAGTGATGACGGGGTACCTGGACCCCAGACTCGGAGTGAACGACCGCCATACGACCCACTCCCAAACGATCTACCGACGATTGGTGGGCGACGCAGCTCGGCAGGCAGTGGTGTCGGCGGGCCTACAGATCAAAACATTGTGAAAGTGCGTGCGGCGTACGAAACGGGTCTTGCCATAACATGGCTTCACTATCGAGGTCCGGGGCAAGTGGCTTTCAGTCGTATGGTGATGCCCGTGCAGTCGGTTGATGGTCGTGCCACAACTTCGGTTCGCTTTAGCAAACCAGGTACCTACGTGATTCGAGCGGCTGCCGATGACGGTAGCTATATGTCCACGGCAGACGTGACGGTCGTAGTCAAGTGAACAAGCTGACGGCGGTCGTCGTTCTATGCCTTCTGCCGCTTTCCTCCGCCGTCGGTCAAAGTCAAACCTCGGTGGCACCATGGACGCCGTCGCGCACTCCTGATGGTCAACCTGACTTGCAGGGTGTTTGGCTTAGCAAGAGTGCCACCCCTTTGCAGCGTCCAGAGGCGCTGGCGGGTCGGGAGTTCCTAACAGCTCAGGAAGTGATCGAGCTTCGGACTCGCGCCGATCTGCTTTTCCGTGACGGCACGAACGATTTCGCAGCCGGTGACAATCTGTTCCTTGCTGCTTTGGCGGACGTTGACCAGTACAACAACCCACGGTCCACGTGTACGTCGCTTGCGATGCTTGAGCGGGAATTTGATCACCATACATCGCTAATTGTGGATCCGGGGAACGGGCGCTTGCCGCCATTGACTCCAGTAGCTCAGCAAAGGCGCCGTGCTACGGCCGCTGTTGAGATGAGTCCCCCTGGTCCTGATGCTCTTTCCGCCTGGGTCCGTTGCATTACCCGGGGGTTACCACGGCTGGGTGGCACGTCTGGTGCAGGTATCTATGGTTACTACCAGATCTTTCAGGTGCCCGGATATGTCGTGCTCGTTATGGAAACGATTCACGATGTGCGGATCATTCCGCTTGACGGCCGTCCTCATCTCCCAACCCGCATCCGTCAGTGGCATGGGGACTCGCGGGGACGGTGGGAGGGAATGACTCTCGTCGTCGAGACCACGAACTTTTCTCCAAAGACGACTGTTCTAGGTTCAGATGAAAACCTGCACCTGGTTGAGCGCTTCACACGTATAAACCCAGACACGATCTCTTATGAAGTGACGGTGAGTGATCCAACAGCGTGGATGGCGCCGTGGACAGTCCGCATGCCCCTGTCACAGACCGATGAGGCTTTGTATGAGTTTGCCTGTCATGAGGGCAACCACTATGCGATGGTAGGAATACTTGCCGGTGCTCGCATGCATGATAATCGTCTTCATTCGTCTAACAATCCCCGGTGAAATCCTGCGGAGGCGAGCTGTGCTCGACAAAATATCGCTTGTTCCTCTGTTACGTAGAATGCCGCACCGTTTCGTGGTCCAAATAAGATACTGGCACGATACGGTTCCACTTGTACCACGTAGTTAATGCCGTGTCCTGTGAGGAGCTCTTCAATGTCTTTAGCCTCTCGTAGCGTCCCTGCGATGTAGACGCGGGCGAGGTCATGGTTTTCCAGAGCTGGCGGTTCAACTCGTGCCATGGTGCTGGATTATATCGACAGGTGTAGGGAATTTGACGCTGGCGTGGCAGAATTACTGGGAGTCGTTTTGGCGTAGGCGCCGGGAAGGTGAAAGCTGGTGGCACATCGTTCTTTGGCACGGTTAATGACTATCACGCTCGTGGCAAGCGTTGTGAGTTCTGCTGCCCTGGCACAATGGGGTGGGTACGGTCGATCTCGATATCCGCCGAAATTTCGACCCACAGGCCATTTCGACAAAGGGTTCTCCTTTTGCCGGTTGATGTTCACCAGTAATCGGCGTGAGCGGTCTGGACGCGGTTGGTCGACCGATTATCCATACGCCGACATGAATTTTATGATTCGCCTCTCTGAGATGACCTCCACACATGTCAACTTCGATCAGCTTGGCGATCCGAATCATTGGGTTGTGTCGCTCGTTGATGACTCGCTGTTTGGCTGCCCGTTCATCATGACGTCCGATGTGGGGACAATGAGTTTGAGACCGGTAGAAGTTGTGCGTTTGAGAGATTATTTGCTAAAGGGCGGGTTTCTCTGGGTGGATGACTTTTGGGGTAGTCGGTCGTGGCGTCAGTGGGCTGGTCAGATCGCCAAGGTGTTGTCGCCGGCCGAGTATCCAATTAAAGATCTTTCGCTTGATCACCAGTTGTTTAGGACGATGTTTAACATCTTGGAGATTCCACAGATCTCGAATATCCATTTTTGGCGTTGGTCGGGAGGTGCAACTACTTCCGAACGTGGGCGAGACAGTGCTGAGCCCCATTTCAGGGGTATTATGGACAAGCAAGGCCGATTAATGGTCGCAATGACCCACAACACAGATATCCAGGATGCTTGGGAACGCGAAGGGGAAGAGGAAGCTTTCTTTGAACGTTTCGCACCTGATGGGTACGCGTTAGGAGTTAATGTGGTCTTATACACAATGACCCACTGACCGGTTGTGCAGTTTGGAAGGACAGGGCCCATAGGAGCCGAATGAGATGCCCCGACAATTTCTCGGTTCGTTAAGCATTGTCGCTGTTGCGCTCGTAATTTTTACGCTTGCTGCGGTGGTCGCTGCTGGTCGGATCCAGACGACCGATACGGGTACGTACCGTACGCCGTGGGGAGATCCTGATCTACAGGGTGTGTGGACGAATGCAACGAGAACTCCACTCGAGCGCTCGGAAGAGTATGGGAGCCAGCAGCGTTTATCGAGCAGTCAGCTCTACGAACAAGAGGAGGGCGCAGCTCGAAACTTGGCGAACGAGCCACCGGTGAGAGCGGGGAACCCTGGCACATATAACGCGTTCTGGCGAGACCCTGTTAGGCCGACCGGCCAGACATCATTGATCGTTGATCCACAAAATGGAAGGATTCCACCTCTGACGTCGGAAGCAGCAGCTCGCCGTGAGGCGTTGGCGCCGTATGTCGATGCTGACGTGGCTGATGGTCCTACGGATAGGCCATTCTTTGAGCGATGCATTGGGCGAGGGTGGCCACGTGTTGGCGGTACGTATCAGTCCACGTACCAGATTTTTCAGAGCCCTGGCTATGTGGTGCTTGTAGCTGAGATGGTCAATGAGCGCCACGTCATCCCATTAGACGGGCGACCACACGTGAACATCCGACAGTGGATGGGTGACGCGAGGGGGCGGTGGGAGAATGACACGTTAGTAGTCGAAACCGTAAACTTTCCGGATACGCCCAACACACTGCTGACAGGGGTCCAGGGACTCAATTACCCGCTTAGTTATTTGGGTGGATCCGCTAAGAATCTGCGACTCGTTGAGCGATTTCGACGAATCGATGCTGATACTCTCGACTACTATTTCACCATCGACGATCCGACGACCTTCACGCAGCCGTGGACGGTACGAATGCCGATGCGCCCTGCCCAGGGGATGTATGAATATGCTTGCCACGAGGGGAACTACGGTATTGTGAATATTCTTCGTGGGCGCCGGGTGGAAGAAGTTGCCACGGATCGGTAGACGCCTGCCTACAGCACAGCTACAATCTCCCAACTTTGGAGGATTTATGACAATAAAACGACGAAGTTCCGATGGGCGTCTTACGCGTCGGGAGGCTCTGGGTCTACTCGGTACAACGGCTGGGCTGGGCCTAGTCGCTGGCTGCCGTGGTGGCACTCAGGCTTCGCAGCCGATGCAGTTCATTAGCGCCGAATCCCCTGATTTTCCGAGTGGTGCGGTGATCAGGACTCTTAAGGGCGATGTTGACCCAGAGGACCTTGCCAATGGGGCAACACTGATTCACGAGCATCTTCGTGGTGCAACGGCCGACGTGCTATTTGAGGTCGATTCAGCTGGAAATGACGGTGTGATCTGTCTCGTGGATTCTGCAACCGGGAGCCGGACCCAGCAGGCGCTCGATGATTTACAGGGAGTGGCTGACCAAACGGACGTACACATTGTTCGGGCCGGTGGCTACTTTGAGGATATTGGCTTTGCGATCTATCCAGTGCGTATCGCGGAGGCAAGCGAGGACGAACTCTTTGAAGAACTGGTGCAGGACGCGACGGATCAGCGATGGGGGGCGTTTGGAGAGATCGGCTCTTCCCTCGAAATGCGGCCAGATGAACGTAAGGTCCACCGCGCGATCGGTCGGGCACATGTTGAGACAGGGCTGCCAATTTTTACGCATACACCTCACGAAAGTTGTCCCAGCTGCGCGATGGAGCAAATGGATGTGATGGAATCAGTCGGCGTCGATTTTGGCCATCTAGTTATCGGGCACATGTCGACGATTAAGCAGGAGGATGACCCCATCGGGACGCACTCGGCCATCGCTCGTCGTGGCGCTTTCGTGGGGTTGGACACCGTAGGGCACGAGATGAGCCGTTCGCAAATCCCGGCGACACAAAAGGTAAGAATGGTTCAGGACCTACTCGATGCTGGGTTTGAAGACCATATCGTATTCTCGTCAGATATGGGAAATCGAAACCATTCGAAGGCGAATTACGGTAGTGGTTTTTCAACGGTGTTAATGCAGTTTGTTCCAAAACTGTTGTACGCAGGTGTCCCTGAGCAGACGATCCGTAAGATCTTGGTCGACAATCCACGCCGCTTCCTCGCGGTCGAGCCAAAGGTTTAAGCGGGCTCAGGTATGCGGAAGCGTCTATTTCCTCTTTTAGTCGTCACCGCACTGTGCGGGCTCTGGAAGCCAGGATGGGCCCAGGAATTTCATCGAATAACGGACGCCGTATTGGAGAATCCGAGTCCGAACGATTGGATTGCGTGGCGCGGTACCCATCAGAGTCAGGGGTACAGTCCACTGAAGCAGATCAATCGCGACAACGTTCGAAATTTGCAGCTTGCGTGGGGGTGGGCGATCGAGGAAGGGAATTCGCAGCCTGCTCCCATCGTTTATGACGGCGTGATGTACCTCAGCGGTCCCGGTGGGATCGTTCATGCTCTGGATGGGGCAACGGGTGACTTGCTTTGGGAATATCGTCATCGCGTGAATGGTTCGTTGGCTACGGTTGGGAGTACCCCGACTGCAACGATTCGAGGACTGGCACTCTATGACGACAAGGTCTATCTCAATGCGCCTGATGCGCGTGTTATTGCGCTCGATGTGCGTAGTGGGGCGGTTGTATGGGATACGCAGGTGGCAGACCCGGCAGATGGGTTTGGCTTTACGGCTGCGCCGGTCATTGCGAGGGGAGTCGTGGTGTCTGGGCTCATGGGGTGTCGGAAGTTTATCGATGAGAAGTGTGCCCTGATTGGACATGACGCTCAGACAGGGAAGCGACTGTGGCGGGTACCGACGATTCCTGGTGCAGATGAGCCTGGTACTGAATCGTGGGGAGATCTCGCCCCTGTGTACCGCGGTGGCACTGGGATGTGGATTCCTGGCAGCTACGATCACAAGCTGAACTTGGTGTATTGGGCAACTTCACAAGCAAAACCTTGGGCGCGCGTGTCGCGCGGGACTGACGGTGATGCGTTGTACTCGAATACCACACTAGCGATCAATCCAGATACTGGGGAGGTAGTGTGGTATCGGCAGACCATTCCTGGAGAGACACACGATCTTGATGAGGTCTACGAAAGCGTCTTGATTGATCGTGGCAGCCAGCGTTCGTTGTTCAAGATGGGCAAGATTGGTATTTTGTGGGAGCTTGACCGGAGCACTGGTGAGATTTTGCACGCCACTGATCTTGGGTACCAGAATCTCGTGGACGTCGATCCGAACACGGGTAGCCTGCGCTATCGACCTGGTGTCATTCCGAAGCTCAATGAGCCCATCAATCAGTGTCCTGGGACTCTTGGATTCAAGAATTGGCCGGCGATGGCTTACAGCCCAGAAACCGATGCCCTGTATATCCCAATTCTGATGGCTTGTGCTGAGCAGCGGTATGTGCCCGTGGAGTTTGTCCCTGGTGGCGGTGGTCTTGGTGCTGGAGGGAGCAAGCCGTTCTTTCATCCGGATAGCGATGAAAAACTCGGAAAACTTGTGGCGATTAGCACAAATGGAGAGGTGCTCTGGGAGCACGTCCAGCGTGCCGCTTTCTCAACTGCTACGCTGACTACGGCAGGAGGACTCGTATTTATTGCTGATTCTGACCGCTATATCAGAGCTCATGATGTCAAAACCGGCGAAGTGCTATGGCAGACTCGAGTACAAACAGGAGGTCAGGGTTTTCCGATGAGTTATTCAGCCGGCGGACAACAATTCGTTGCGATTCCGGTTGGTGTCGGGGCCGCTCTGCCTGGGTCACGGGCTGTGCTTCTGACTCCTGAGGTGAAGCGCCCGAACACCGGAAACGCGCTTATGGTGTTTGCGCTACCAGACGACCAAAAACGCTGACCGAGTTACGCCGCGAGCACCAACGATTAATCAGTCTTTCCGATTCGCCAGAGCGAGGAAACGGTGCGGATGAGTAGGTTTCCTCTGATAATAGCGGGTGTTGCGTTGACCATTTCGCCGAGCGAATTTTGACCGAGCAGCTTGTACTCTGGACCGGCTGCAATCACATATGTGTCACCATCCTCACTCATCGCGAAGACCTTGCCATTGTATGCCCATGGTGACGAGGTAAAACCTCCAGTGCCTCGCGCGATGCGAACCCGGCCGTACACCTCTTCTCCAGTTTTGGCATCGTGGGTCGTCAGGAAGCCCTGAGTGTATAAGCCGTACAAAAGATCGTCGTAGACAAGGCCTGACGGCATATAGGTGCCGGCCGATCGCTGAAACCACACCACATGGGAATTTCTCGTTTCGTCAGGTCCGAGCGAAATGTCTCCGCTAGCACCTGGACGGATCGCATACACCGGGCGGAAGCGTTCAGAAGGGTAGCCCGAACTAACATACAGGAGTCCATTCGCAGAGAACGGCGTCGGCGTTGTGCTAGGCGACAATCCTTTGAGAGACCAGAGAAGCTGTCCGTCCAGATCGTAGGAATGTACGCGGTTGTTGCCAAGGATGACGACTTCCGTGCGTTGGTCGTGTTCCCAGACAAACGGCGTTGACCAGCCGTACGATTCCTCAGATTTGGGTTGAAGCACGTGCCACAGTTCTTCACCGGTGTGTGTGCTGAACGCGGCAAAAAACCATGTACGTGTTTCATGGTCAGCCGCGACGAATATTTGGTTTTCGTGAAGCGCAGGTGAGGCAGCCTGTCCGATCCCAACAAAGTAATCTATTGGTGGTCCACCGGGTGCTATTCGTGCCTCTGTGACTACATCTGAGGGACCTTCAGGAATAGTAACCTCGCGCGACCAGATTAATTGCCCATCAAAATCAACTGCGAATAACCCGGCATTTCCGTGGAAGACGTAAATATGTTTTCCGTCTGTCACCGGTGTTTCTGACGCGTAGGTATTTTTGGGATGTTTGGGGTTGATGGGCAAGCCCCGCCGCAGCTCTCGCTCCCATCGTATTTGCCCTGTCTCGAAGTCGATCGCGTACAGCATCCATGTGTATGGAGTGGCCAGGGGCGGCCGACTCACTACTTCATCGATCGACGTCACCGGCAAACCTAAACCTTCCTGGCTTGGCTCAGGGATCACGTCTTGTCCCGGATCTTGCCGAGCTTCATCACTAAGTACGGACGTTACGAAAATGAGGTCGTCCCAGACAATTGGCGAACTCCATCCTTGGCCGGGGACTTCGACGTTCCAAATTACGTTCTCGGTACGACTCCACGTCTCTGGCAAACCTGGGTTGTCTGCAATCACACCGTCGGTAGAACCTCGAAATCTTGGCCAATTATCGGCAGTAGATGTCGTCTGAGCTATGCTAGCGCCGCCGGTTAGCAGCACCACACCTGCCGCGGTCACGAGATGCATCCACCCAGAACCAATCGAACGACAATTCATTAGGCCTCCAGTCCAATAATTGAAGGTAGGTAACGTAGAATAGGCTTGAGTTAAAAGGCCGTCAAGGTTTCTTATGGGTAAAGTTACCGTTGCCTGTTCGATTGTGCTCATAGCTATGGTTGGATCGGTGAGTACAGCGCAGGATGCTGTCGTTCGCGTCACGGGTGAAGTCGTGTCGCTTGATTGCTATCCTCGGCTTGGGGAAAGTGGGAGAGGAAAAGATCATGCGGAGTGTGCTCTACACTGCGCTAAGGCCGGCTCAGAGCTCGGCGTGCTTGCCGACGAGGGGTTGTATACCGTAATAGTTAAGCCTGCTGAGGCTGAGGAACTCCGTGAGTTAGTGGCAAGTCAGGTCACGGTTGAAGGAGTGAGGTTCGATCGAGATGGTGATCGATTTTTGGATTTTCGATCGATCATCAGGCCTTGATATGACACGGTGAACGCTGTTCAGGGAGGGGGAGGATACATGACACAATCGGTGCTCCGCCAGTGGTCCTGCCTTGTTTGGCTTGCTGTGGTGACATTCATACTGGGTTGTTCACCAAGTGTGACCCAAGAGGCCGACGTTTCTGATACATCAACGCGACTTGAACAGTCGCCGTCCAGCTTTCGTCCAGTCCAAGCAGCTGTCACTGTAGCTTTCACTGAGGGGCCGACGGTAGACGCTGATGGGAACGTGTTCTTTACCGATCTCGACAACAATCGAATTCTGAGGATGACGCCAAACGGCGAGGTGTCAACATTTCGGCAGCCGAGTAACCGAGCGAACGGACTAATTTTTGACAGTGACTGGCGGCTATTGGCCTGTGAGGGGGGCGATGGTGTTACAGCGTTGCCCCGGGTGACACGGACGGCGATGGAAACTGGTGAAGTTGAAGTCGTGGCTGATCACTTTGAGGGAAAGGAGTTTCATCGACCGAATGATTTGACGATCGATGGACAGGGGCGCATTTATTTTACCGATCGGCCAGAGCCCAATCCGACACCGGACCAAACCGGTGTACATGGGGTATACCGCGTCGATTTGGATGGTGGGATCGAACGGATCCTAACCGAGCCTGAAGTTGAGCGACCAAACGGGATTGTGATTTCTCCCGACGATCGAACCTTGTATCTGATTGAGACCGCGCAATATGAAGGAGGCGCTAGAATGATCCGCGCGTATGACCTTGGTGAAGATGGCACGGTCAGTAATATGCGGATTTTTCACGATTTCTATCCAGGTCGAAGCGGTGATGGAATGACGATCGATAGTGAAGGTAATTTGTATGTGGCTGCTGGCCTTCACGAACGGCGTGGCACGAGTGAGACGCTAGATACTAAAACGGGAGTCCATGTGTTTGCTCCGGATGGACAGCTCAAAGAGTTTATTCCGATTCCCGAGGACACCATTACAAACTGCGCGTTTGGTGGTCCTGATCTCAAGACACTTTATGTTACGGCTGGAAAGACTCTGTTTCAGATCAGGACTGACATTGCAGGTACGCGCCGGTAACCTTGAATGACCTAGTCAGTAATTACGATTTTGCCAATATGCTCGGCGGCAGCCAGTGCGTCATAGGCTGCGGGCGCTTCACGGAAGTCAAATCGTTTGTTGATGACTGGGACTATCTGGTGCGTCGCGTATGTCCTGACCAGACGGGTCAGCATGCGGCGATTGCCCATCATGATGGGAGAGATCGTCACCCCGCTTTTGAGAAGATTTGGCAGTCTGGTGTCAGGCAGGTTGTCCGATGGACCAAAGCTAGCGAGCGCCCCAATAACTGCAACTAACCCACCCCACCGTGTAGCCTGGACGGACTTTCGAAGAGTTCCGGCGTTTTCGATCACAAGGTCGACACCCTCACCGCCGGTCATTGTCTTGACGACCGTGTCCCAATCCGAGTTGCTCACATAGTTAATGCCCTTGTCCGCTCCAAACTGGCAAGCCTGTGCCAGTTTCCGATCGCTGCTCGACGTTACGATCGTGTGTGCCCCCACCGTTTTTGCAAGTTGGATAGCGAACATCGAAACACCGCCGGTGCCCTGAACCAAGACGGAATCACCGGGGCCGATCCGAGCTGTCTCGATCACGGCATTCCATGCCGTAACACCCGCACAGGGAAGCGTGGCCGCAGCATCATAGGACATGGACTCAGGAATTTTTACAAGGGATGTTTCGGGGAGGACAATTTCTTCGGTGAGCCAGCCTGGTACAGTGAAGCCGATAGCCTTGCCTCGCATCTGAGCTTCAAAAGTTCCATCCAGCCAGTTAGTGATAGTTGTGGCTGTTACCCGGTCGCCCACGGCGATAGTTGGAAGGCCCGTTCCGACGCAGGTCACCTCTCCAGCTCCATCTGATAGCGGCACGACAGGTCCGTCGTTGGCGATCGGATAGCGGCCGGTATAGAGGAGATGGTCGCGGAAGTTTAGCGATGCAGCGCGCATGCGAACACGTACCTCCCTTGGCCCTGGTTTTGGGAGAGGGACGTCAATCTGTTTGAGTGGTTGGCCCGGCCAAATCTGCCATTGCTTCATGTCCTAACCATTGTACGCTTCTGAAAGATGAATCAGTTGTCTCACACTTCGGTGCGTCTCACTCCCACATACGCATCGATTCTCCCAGTTGTGCCAATCATCGGTATCGGGACTCTTTCGCTTCTTGAGCAGGTCCAGAACTCGTTACTACTGTTCTGGTCGTTCCTTGGGGTGGCGGGCATTCTAACCATATGGGCGGCCGCTCTGTTCGGCTATGCGCTTCGGTGCAGGCGCCATTTTACGCTTGAGGTTGCTTTACGACGCCAACACTACGTCCAAGCCGGTGCTCAGGTGCTCATCTTGCTGTATTGGGGGTGGTATTGGAGTCCAGTCTATGAGTCGGCTTACCTTATCGCGGTCCAGTTGCTTTTCGCGTATACCTTTGACGTATTGCTGCAGTGGTCACGTCGGGACACTTATACGCTCGGGTTTGGTCCATTTCCAATTGTTCTCAGTATTAATCTGTTCTTTTGGTTTAAACCGGATTGGTTCTATCTCCAGTTTTTGATGGTGGCATGTGGCTTTGCAGCAAAGGAACTCATCCGCTGGAACAAGGCCGGGCACTCTGTGCATATTTTTAATCCGTCGGCGTTTCCCCTCGCGGTGTTCTCGCTCGGGTTGATGATCACGGGAGGGAGCGATCTGACATGGGGGCAGGAGATAGCAAGTACACAGTTCTATCCACCACATATGTTCATTGTTTTATTTCTGCTAGCTCTTCCAAACGGCCTCTTGTTCGGGGTGGCTTCAATGACTATGTCGGCGGTCGTTACAACGTATGCGTTTGGACTCGCGTATGTTTCTGTGACCGGCGTGTACTACTTCTATGACACGTACGTTCCAATTGCCGTATTCCTGGGTATGAACTTCTTATTCACGGACCCGTCCACATCACCCCGTACGCAATTAGGTCGCATCATGTTTGGTGTGTGCTATGGGTTAAGTACGGTTGCTCTATATGGAATTCTCGGTAGCATGGGTATTCCGACGTTCTATGACAAGTTGATTCCAGTCCCAATACTCAATCTTGTAATTCAGTTTCTCGATCGTGCCGCTAACTTAGCGATGTTCCGCAGGATTAAATTTGTGGTGCTTGGCCACACACGGTGGTCGCTGAGCCGGAATCTCTCATACGTGTCAATATGGGGAATTTCGTTCATGGGCATCAGTGCAGCCCATGGCGTTGGTGACAGCCACCCCGGTCAGTGGATCCCATTTTGGCAGAAGGCGTGCGAGGATGACCGACCTCACGCTTGTTCGTACTTAGCCGACATGCATGCGAACTTTTGCGAGAACGATTCGGGTTGGGCGTGTAACGAATTAGGAGTCTTGTTAACACAGCGTGATGGAAATCACATCGGCGCGACGGGTTCCTTTACTCGAGGATGCGATCTCAGGTTTTCGGTTGCTTGTGCCAATAGCAAGCGGTTGTTTCAGATTGGAGAGGAACCCCAGCGTGAAGGTCCTACGCTTCGTGATCTACCGGTGGTCTTGCGGGGGAGTAAAGGGCCGGTTGTAGAGCGCAGCCCTAAGGGGCTGTATTTACTGGCATGTGAGCGGGGCTGGGTCAATATGTGTACGGAAACTGCCGCAAAGTCGAACCCGTCGGGGTGACAGGCATTAGTCTGATAACGCACGGACTTAATAGTCGTTAGCCCGCATCTTCCTTAGCCGGTCACAGTGACCGTTATTTCACGGGTCGTTTTGAGGCCCCCATCATGGGCCATCGCACGAAGGACGTAGGTTCCTGGCTCGTCGAATGTTGCTGTCACGGTGATTTTTCCGTCAGAAGGGACAGGCTCCTTGGCCCAGTCTGGTACCTCTACTTTGTTCTGACACATGGTGCCCGTATAACGCCCTCGGAAATCTGGGTTGAACTGTTCAGGCGTGAACGTTACGTGACGGCCGTCGCCACGGTAGACCAGCCAGCCAACCATCAATCCCGCCCTTCCGGATCCTTCCTGACCTCGCCTGGGTTCTGGTATTCCGTCATCACTGGCGATCAGCGTTAGATTTACGGATTCTCCAACAGTAGCGCTTCTCTGGCTATCTCCTTCTATTCTTAGGTCGGGATGAAGGCTGTCCGACTCGCCGGCCCGCTGACCGAAGCCCCCCTCATTCATCATCGTGATCCGATTGTCGAGGATGTACTCCGGATTGAGGGTAGCGTAGGCCTTCTCGGTTTTTCCATGAGCAGTAAGGGACCAGACGAGTTCATTGTCCCCGAAGTCTGCAGGTACGCGAATCTTGAAGATGAATTTTCCCCGTCTCGTAAAGAACCGGGTTGGTTGTCCCTGATCGGGTCCGCCAGGTTCGATGTTATTGTCAGCGCCTACTGGGATGTTGAGCGATTCTTCGCAGTTCCGGTTAAAGAAACCAAATACCATGTCAAACGATCCGTCGGAATTGTGTTCCCAACCTTCAAAAACGGGAGCAATATTCTGACCGTGTGAGAAGGCTTGCTGTGCGGTGACTATCGTAAATGAGCTGCACGCCAGTGTGATCGTAAAGGTCAGAACCACACCGAGACGCCCAGTCTCAGTTCTCAAATTCTTCATACTGCCTCACTTTGTTCTGAAGCCTGATGGTTGATGCTCAAAATGCTCTGATAGCATCGATCAGAAAATCGGAAGGTGCCCTAAGAACTCTAGGTGGGGTCTTCGTTTTCCACCTAGAGTTCGAAAAGCCTGTTCTTTTCACTAGTTCTGCTGATTGGCCGCTAGGCTCTGATCACGCTCAGCGATTAGTTCGGCGTACTGCTCTTCATCGAGGAACGTTACTTTCGGCAGCAGAAGGAACATATCGTCAATTGACCGGTTACCCCAGCCCTTCCAATTTCTAGGATCTACGACATTTCTATTTTTCTGCGTGTTGTCATACCAACCAACGATATGCAGAACCGTACCTTTCGGGAGGATCGGTGCTGCGTCGTCCTCGTAAACGTAAACTCTTGCCCAGCTGTGGTCATACGCCGAGCAATTGAGCATTTCTCGACTCTGGTCTGGATAGACCGCTTCTACACACATCCTCTTTCCACTGGAATGCATGTGTGGTTCATAGGTTGTCAAGACACCGTGCTGAGGCATCGTATAGAACCCATCGAATCGGACATTATCCTCACCAGCCGGAATGTCAAGGCCGTCACCTATATTGCCCATGGCAACAAACCCAGATTGCTTGTACTTCGGTTCGTATCCCTTAGGATGGAAAGTAAAGCCAACGTCGGCTCGTACTGGAATCGCTACGCCGGAAGAATAAAGGTGGACTGTGAATCGGAGTTCAGAATCAGCTGCCAACGTAATACCAGTGTCATCTGGATAGATGGTCGCGTTCTGTCCCAAGCTGTACACCATGCGAAACCGGCTTCGGTCTTCGAGCGAAAGGTCGGTTTGCTCTGTGAATACTTCACTGCTGTGGACACCGATATGATGAATCGTAAAATTGCCGAAGCCTGTGCGAGACTTTTTACGTGCTTCGGCTTGAGTTGCCTCATCCCAGAGCCGGACCTCTTTTACTTCTACAGCTTTGACATATCGATCTTCGGTTAGGCCAGTTGGAACAGGGCCGAGTTCATCGTGATAGTCGGCAGAGACCGCTGGAGCTTTCATCTCAGGAGAGGACACGATCAAGTCTGGCGTGCCGATCGTCCATTCTTCAGCCGAGGCCCATTGGACCGGCGGTGGCATGTCGGAAGGATTTCCGCGCGGAGCTCCTGCGTCGGCCCAAGCACCAATCGTGGCTATTTCTTCATCGGTCAAAGAAAGGTCGTCCTTGAAGTGCTGGACGCCGATATTTTTCTCAATAAACCATGGAGGCATTTCCCGGAGCGCTGTCTTCTGTTTCATAGCCCGCGCCCAAGGGCGAGCGTCTTCGTAGGTCTCAAAAGAAATGGGCGCAAGTGACCCAAGACGGTGACAGGTCTGACAAGAACGCTGCAAGATAGGTGCGACATCCTTGGTGAAGGTCACGTCCGCTTCGGCTTCTGCTGGACCTGCAGCGACTATGTTGACACCGGTTAAGCATATGAAGGCGGATGCGGCGGCGATACCCGCAGCTTTGAGTGTGGTCATTGCGCTGGTTCTCCTCTTCGCGGGCATTAAAAAAACGGTTATCGTCTCGCCCAGGTGACGCATGTTTTTACACACAAAGATCAACCAAATACTACGCGTCTGTGTGCTGGGGTGTCAACAGATTGAGACTGGAACCTGAAAACTTCGGAAGCAGCTATAGAAAGGCTGTTTTTGTTGACGATTTCATTTTTTCAGCGGACTGTGACGTGCACGTCGCGATGGTCTGTTAAGCCACCATCGTGTGCCAGAATACGTACTACATAGTTGCCTGGTTCAGTGAACGTTGCTGTCACAGGAAATCTACCATGTTCAGGTAATGCCGGCGGTTCCCATCCTGGGGACCAGGGCGAATTACTGTTGAGTCTGTAATCGGGATAGATTTTGAACTGTGGGGGAACAAAGTTTACTTTGGAGCCGTCGCCGCGATAGATGTGCCAGGCTACTCTCAGGCCCAATGCATTGCTTCTACTACGAGGAGAACCTGGTCTACCCTGGGGTGCTGGTTTTACTTCCGGCATACTGTCATCGGCTGCTGAGGCTGCCAAGTTGAGTGACTCTCCCACGCGAATATGTCGTTCTGACGAACCTTCGAGTTTCACAGTCGGTGCTTCGTTTAATAACTCCCGTCCTTCGGGATCTCGACCGAAGTTTCCGACATCTAGCATCGGTAGCTGTTTGTCAATAATGTATTCAGGAATCAATGTGGCGTACGCTTTTTCGGTTTCCCCTTGAGTTGTGAGCGTCCAGACTAATTCCTTGTCACCGAAATCGGCTGGTACACGAACCTTAAAAAAGAATCGATTGCGTCTCGGAAAGAAGTACGTCGGTTGTCCATGATCAGGGCCAGCGGGTTCGATGTTGTTATTGGGGCCGATTGGCACATGGAGATGCTCATCAAGATTTCGGTTGAAGTAACCGAATACCATGTTGTAGCTCCCATCGGAATTTTGTTCCCATCCTTCAAATGCAGGGGCGGCGGTCTGGCCGCTTAAATAGACCAACTGCTGACCGTTGGTTGCGATCAGGCTGGTCACGATAAGCGCAACGCTGAAGATCCAGACTTTCACTGGTTTCAGCCTTCCACCGTCACGGTGACATCCTTGTTCGTAATGAGGCCCCCATCATGTGCCATCACGCGTACCACGTAAGTTCCTGGTTGTGAAAAAGTTGCGGTGACTGGGAATCTATTGTCTGCAGGCAAGGGTGGTGCTTCCCACCCGGGGGTCCACGGTGAATTGCCACGGTAGTCCGTATAGACTTTGAACTGCTCGGGTGCGAACGTTACCTCGTCACCTGGACCTCGATACACAAACCAGGCCACTCTTAGTCCCCATGCGTTGTAGTTCACCGGAGTTCGTGAGGCCGCTCGTTTTGGTTCGGGTATGCCATCATCAATTGCAACCGCTGACAATGTAAGGGGTGATCCGACTCTGACAGTTCTGTGAGTGTCACCTTCAATTGTCAGAACGGGAGGGCGGTTCTGACGTTCAATCTCCTTTACCCCCAGACCGCCAATATCTTTCATCATCAGAAGATCGTCAATTACATAGTCGGGCCTGAGGCTAGCGTAGGCCTTCTCAGTTTGCCCATGTGAGGTCAACGTCCACACTATTTCTTTGTCGCCGAAGTCAGGGGGCACTTTAATGCGAAAGACATAACGATTACGCCGTGGCATGAAATAGGTTGGTTGTCCTTGGTCTACATCACCTGGTTCCAGTTTGTTATCAGGGCCAACGGGGACATGGACCTTCTCGTCCATATTCCGATTCATGTACCCAAAGACGAGGTTGAATGTTCCGTCAGAGTTTTGTTCCCATCCTTCGAATGACGGTGCGATGTTTTGGCCACGCGAAAAGATGATCGTTTGACCATTGGTCGATGCAACGGCCGCCAAAATGAGAACAGCGATACAAAGTCCAGTTTGCATCAACCAGAGGTGCTTTGGCCAACAGGGGTGACGGGGTCTTGTTACGCGTCTTCTCATGTCACAGTGGCCTGCTACTGGTCCTGTGAAGTTGCGAATTGTTGTTTGATCCCACGTGCGGCAACTTCTTCTTCAAACTGTTCATCAGTGAGGAAGGTCATCCTGGGTAAGTGGTACAGCATGTCGTCAATTGAGCGATTACCCCACCCTTTCCAGTTCCGCGGGTCGAGAACTTGGGGATTCGATGGGGAGTTGTCGTACCAGGCCAACAGGTGAAGCACGGTGCCTGCTGGTAGAAGTGGCGCGGCATCGTCTTCATAGGAATAGACCTTGACCCAATTATGGTTGTAGTCGGCGCAGTTGAGCATTTCACGAGCGTTGTTAGGGTATAGAGCTTCGATGCACATACGCCTACCACTAGAGTGGAGGTGCGGCTCAAACGTCATCAGAATGGCCGGCCGGGTCACCCGGTAGAAGCCATCACGCATGATGTTGTTCTGGCCGGCCGGAATATCGAGTTCGAGGTCGAACGCACCTGATTGTGAACCGAAGCCTTGTAGATATTTCGGTTTATAGTTTTCAGGGTGCAGTATGAAGGCAGTATCAACTCGAGCTCGCACTTCCTTTCCTACAGAGTGAAAATGCATCCGGTCGTATGTGAGCACAGAGTTGGCTGGAAGTTTGACCCCAAGATGCTCCGGAAAATAGGTTGCGTTTTGGCCGAGCTCATGGGTAATGCTGAAGTTGCCAAGTGGACCGCGACCCGGTGTGTCTTCCTCGTTTCTGCTTGCCTCAGCATTAATTACGGCATGGTGGACAACGAACAGGTTCAATGCTGCACGTCCTTCTCCAGGAGATGCACCATCTTTAGCAGCTGGTTCAAGCTCAAGTCCGTCGTCGTCTAGAAGCACTTCCTTGACTTCGACCGCTTTGATATATCGGTCCTCAGTTAAGCCGACCGGTGAAGGGGGCCCGATCCCACCAAACCAGTCAGCCGCTACTGCTTCTATGGTTGTTGTTGGAGACGAGATAACCAGATCTGGTTCCCCGATTGTCCATTTGCCTGCCGGCCATACACGGGCTGGGGGCATGTCGGACGAATTTCCTTGTGGAGCACCAGCATCGACCCACGCACCAATGACGGCAATCTCACTGTCGCTTAACGATGGGTCGTCCTTGAACCTCTGAATTCCAATATTTTTGTCGATGAACCAAGGAGGCATCTCGCGGGCCATCGTGCGCTGCTTTATTGAACGTGCCCAAGGACGTACATCTCGATACGTGATGAGCGCCATCGGTGCGCCACCACCTGGGCGGTGACAGCTTTCACATGAACGCTGTAGGATTGGGACAATATCCTTACTGAACGTGACATCGGCTGTAGATTGCTCTGCTGAAAGAGGGGGGGGCGTAGCAAAGATGATTACAGCGAGACCCCACATGAACAGCAGGCGGAACGACTGAACCAAAATAGGCGACTTCTTCATTGTCACAACTCCCATTCCTTCAGAGACTTCAGCCTCAACCTTGGCGTGTTTCGTAGCCATTTTACCCTGCAGCGACCTTGTGTCAAATTTCACGCGATCAGGACGTTGGTGATACGCTGTGGAACCCATGGCACCGCGACCTTTTTGCCAGCCGGCGAAGACCGTTCTGGTAGTGGTTGGTGTCGCAGGCAGTTTATTGGTTGCCGCTGCAGGTGCTTCCGGTCAGGACTCTGAATGGCCAGTGTATGGCGGGAGCAATGCCGCGCTCAAATACTCCGCACTCGACCAGATCGATTCTGATTCGGCCGCACAACTTCAGATCGTCTGGCGACAGTCGGCGACTCCGCTGGAGGTTCGGCAGGGACGGCCTGACGCGCCCGTTCCGTACAATTACCAAAATACGCCGATCATGGTCGGGCGGCGTCTCTACGTTAGCACGGGGTTCGGTACTGTTGCTGCGTTGGATGGAGCGAACGGAGAGGTGCTCTGGTTCGATGTTCTTCCCGACGTCAACGGCGAGGCGCCAACCCGCGGCTCGGCCAGCCGGGGCGTTGCATACTGGCGAAGTGGCGACGAGCAGCGGATCATCGCGGTCTCCGGGTACCAACTCGTCGCCTTAGATCCCATCCAGGGTAATCGCCTCGACCAGTTCGGAGAGCAAGGGCAGGTCGATCTTCGCGTCTACGAGGATTTCATCGTCGAGTCGTATTCGTGGCGCTCTCCCCCGCTTATCGTTGGTGATGTGATCGTGGTCGGTTCTACGGCGAGGAACGCACGTGGTCGTCAGCCACCAGGCGACATTCGGGGCTACGATGTCAGGACTGGTCGGCTACTGTGGACGTTCCACACCCCGCCACGGTCTGGTGAGTTCGGCACGCACACATGGCTCAATGACTCCTGGGGGGTCTCCGGGTTTACCAACGCGTGGTCGACGCTCAGCGCTGATGATGAATTGGGCTACGTGTACTTGCCACTCAAGCAGTCTACGGGGTATTCGTACGGTGGCTCTCGTCCCGGTGATAACCTATTCGCCAACACCTTACTCTGCTTGGATGCCAAGACAGGCCAGCGCGTATGGCACTTCCAGACGGTCCATCACGACATGTGGGATTACGATCTCCCAGCTGCGCCAGCACTAATTGATATTACAGTTGACGGTCGTGAAATCAAGGCAGTGGCCCAGGTGTCGAAGGTCGGTTTTGTCTGGGTGTTTGACCGGGTGACTGGTGATCCGGTCTGGCCTATTGAGGAGCGACCTGTGGCCGCAGGGGACGTCGAGGGAGAGTGGTATTCGCCGACCCAACCGTTCCCAACAAAACCCCCTGCCTACGAGCAGCAGGGCGTCACGATAGATGACCTCATCGATTTTACGCCGGAGCTCCGCGCGGAAGCGGTGGCGATCATCAGCCAGTATCGCTATGGTCCGCTGTTTACGCCGCTGTCGGCCGCTGACCGATCTGCGGGGACTAAAGGGACTATTCAGATGCCCGGCACGGTCGGTACCACTTTTTCCGGAGCTGCCGTCGACCCCGAAACCCAGATCCTTTATGTGCCGTCGAACCATTCTCCAACCGTCATTGAGCTCGTCGAAACGGAACCACACGTCTGGGACAGCCGTCGGGGCAGTGCCTACTTTGGAGATCATCTTGAAGGGCCGGAGGGGCTCCCAATTTTTAAACCCCCCTATGGGCGTCTCACCGCGATTGATCTGAATGATGGGGAGATCGTCTGGCAGGTGCCGAACGGCGAGGGGCCTCGCGACCATCCAGCAATTGCACATCTCGACCTCCCGTGGCTTGGCCAGCCTGGCCGACCTGCCCCTCTGGTGACCAAGACGATGGTCTTTCTGGGTGAGGGTGGGAACGCCGGTGTTCCGCTGCTACCCAGGTATGGTGGTGGTCGGATGGTCCGTGGCTACGACAAGGTCACGGGTGAGGTGCGGTGGGAGATGGAGTTACCGGGGGGCACAACTGGGGCGCCCATGTCGTACATGCTCGACGGAAAACAATATATCGTCATTGCGGTTGGCTGGGATGATCTGCCTGGCGAACTGGTGGCGTTGGCGTTACCGTAGGACCGAGAAGGGAGAGTTCTGATGTCAAGTGAGAAGTGGGACGAAGAAGGAAAATTTTGGGAGGACGACCACGGTCTCTTAGATGATGCACAAATTGCTAAGTGTGCACGGGCAGACGAGGCTGACCCGCTTCGGTCGCCTATTCCCACTCGCATGATTTCGAACGGTGAGTATATGCCTGTGCCTCAGACCGACAAGCAGAAGCAGGTCGAAGCACGAATGGATGAGCTCACTGAGTCGGCAAGTAAGAAGCTGGGGGTTGACCGGCGGACCTTCTTGACATCAACAGGTGGTATGGCGGCTGCTCTAATAGCGATGAATGAGGTCTTCGGACGCTTTTTTAACGTTGATCCGATTGAGATGTTCGAGCCGGCGGCCTACGCGCAAGCTGCGGCGCCCCGTGATCTCTTCGTGTTTGATGACCAACTTCATTTGGTCCGTGGCTCGAACACGAGCAGCGGTCATTCTCTGAGAGCTGCTGCGCAGGGGCCAACCGCTGGAGAACGGTATGCCCCCCGCACGGATCGAGGAGATGATGAAGGGGGTGAAGCGTGGAGGGTATGGAATCCTGCGCTAGTCGGATTGCCGATGACTCCAGCAAATTTTCAGTTGGTGCAGTTCATCAAAGATGTGTTCTTGGATAGTCAGGTCACAATTGGTCTGTTAAGTAACGTGACGGCCTTCTCGGCGACACCAGTCGGTCAGCGTGGCGACCCTAATGTCGAGAATCGGCCGCCGCGGAACTATCAGGAAGCTGAGCGTGCCGAGACCATCACCGCGGCCCAAACGGCAGCTGCTCGGGACTTCGTCAATGAGATCTCAGGTTCGCAGCGGATGTTGGCACACGGAATGTTGTACGTGGGCAAGGGAAACCTTGATTATTTAAGACAGCAAATTGATGAGAACCGACCTGATTCGTGGAAGGGGTACAATATTTCGTACGCGGCCAAGGTCGACGACGACCCAAATAGCTTGATGAGACGATGGCGCCACGATGATGAAGAGGTTGCGTATCCGACCTTCGAGTTGATTCAGGAAACCTACAATCGGCTGCGCGACGAGTTCCCAGGTTTCAACAACATTTGTGTGCACAAAGGTTTGGCACCTGGGCCACCAGATCCGGTGTTAGGGCACCCCGCCGATCTTCCGAAGGCGGCACAGGATTGGCCAGGTTTGAATTTCATCACCTACCACTCCTGCATTCAGCAGACGATGTGGCATGCCGATTCGTTACAGACGATTCGTTCTCGCACCTTGCGTGACGGCGTACCTGACATTAAATGGACGACCGAGTACGCTCAGCTCGTGGCTCCATTTTCCAATTGCTACGCTGAGATTGGGACGACATGGGGATCATCGGTTGTGACATTTCCGACGGTCGCAGCTCACATCATGGGACAACTCCTCCGGTATGTGGGGGAAGATCGAATTGTCTTCGGTTCCGATTGCGTGTGGTACGGTTCACCACAGTGGCAGATCGACGCGTTTTGGCGATTCCAGATTCCAGAAGAACTACGTCAGGAGTACGGTTACCCAGAGCTAACTGAGACAGCTAAACGGAAGATCCTGGGACTGAATTCGGCAAAACTTTACGGGATCACGCCAGTCGAAGGAGCTGAAAAGGACCGACTGTACAAACCGGTACCAGCGGATTATGAGGATCGGATTTCGGATGAGCTTAAGACGCTTATGGAATTTCCAGGTTACACCGCTGACAACATGGCTGTCTTTAAGGACAAGTACGCGTCGCTAGGCCCGCTTCCTAGTAATACGCGTTACGGTTGGATACGGACAAAGGTCTAGTATCTAAACCTTAGAGGCGATGCATCCGGAGTGGGCTACGATTGGTCCTGGTCTCTTCTGTCCAGCCGTTGTTTCACTGGGGTCAGGAGACATTGCGCTTTTTGCGCGTGCGGCCAACGGTGAATTAATTTGTCAGCAGAAGAGCTCGGCAGGATGGGGAGTCCCCGCTTCCTGGGGTGTGCCAGTTGCGCAGACTGAGGGATCTGAGGTGACGGTTCCGGTAGGTTGGCAGCTGGCTGCTTGTGCGGATGCTGTCGAACCAACGATTGACCTGGTGGCTAACAGTCCTGATGGCGATCTGCTTCATCTAGCAACGACGGTGGAGGGTTCAGGGACGTTTGTATGTCTTGGTGCCCCAGCCGCTGCACCGGCAAACCGAGCCATTCCATTTGGGTTGGCCAGTCCGCCAGCGGTGTGTCGCTCGACTCCAGATCGCATTGACGTGTTCGCGTTGGGAGCGGCTGGTGAAATATTGCACGCCTTTTGCAATGCTGATGGGTGGGGCTCATTTGATTCGCTTGGTGTCCCACGCTCCGATCGCAGTGGGGATGTGGGGGGGCTACCAACTGGTGAACCAGTCGCTGTCTGTAGCTGCGGATCGGGCCGTATGGCTGTGTTCCGTCGGGGTGTCAGGAACGATCTGTTGTTGAAATGGAGGGATGGTAAGCGCTGGAGTGACTATGCCTCGTTGGGAGCGCCTGAGATCCCTGACGAATCGTATCCTGCCGTGACAACGGTGGGTCCGATAACTGGCCCACCCGCGGCCTGTAGCTGGGGGCCAACTCGGTTAGATGTGTTCGCGCGGGGACCATATGGTGACTTGGTGCACACATGGTGGGACGGGTCCGATTGGAGTGAGTTCACTTCTTTAGGTATGCCGGTTACTAACGGCCAGATGGTTCCTTTTACAGGTATGGTTACTGCGTGTAGTGCTGACGTTAACTCGTGTGACGTCGTGGCGGGTGCCATGGATGGACGGTTGTATCACTTAACGTGGAATCATTGTGATAATGACGAATAACAACAAAAACGTATTTCTACCAGGCCTTATTCTGATCGTCACGAGCCTCGCGACGATTCCTTCTATCGTGCTCGCTCAAGAAGAGCCTGTGTATCAGCCCGTCACGGACGCGGAGTTGTTGAATCCACCGCCTGAGGATTGGTTGATGTATCGGCGTACATACAATGGCTGGGGTTTCAGTCCGCTCGATCAGATCACGACTGAAAACGTCTCTAATCTTCGCCCACTGTGGTCATTTGCCACGGGGCTCCTTGATGGGCATGAGTCCCCGCCGATTGTGAATGACGGCGCGATGTTTATCACGACTCCACAGAACAATGTATTGGCCTTAAATGCAACGACTGGTGACATGCGATGGCGATATGTGCGTGTACTTCCAGAGGACTTACGTCAGATTCACCCGACCAATCGCGGCGTTGCTCTCTACAGTGACAAAGTCTATTTAGCAACGGTTGATTCGTTCCTGGTTGCACTCGATGCAACGAATGGTGATGTGCTGTGGGAAACCTCTGTTGGAAACTGGCGGGCTGGATATTACATGACGATGGCCCCACTCGTGGTCAAGGGCAAGGTGCTAGTTGGTGTATCCGGTGGAGAGATGGGTATTCGGGGATTCGTTGCAGCATTCGATGCGACAAGTGGCGACGAAATGTGGAGGACCTACACGGTGCCCTCACCGGGTGAGGTAGGGAATGAAACGTGGCCTGAGGAAACCTGGCGTACTGGGGCAGTACCTGTGTGGGTGACAGGCACGTATGACCCAGAGTTAAATCTGACCTATTGGGGAACCGGGAATGCTGGGCCTTGGATGGGAGACAAGCGCCCGGGAGATAACTTATATGCGAATTCAGTTATTGCCCTCGATGCGGACACCGGTGAATTAAAGGGGTACCACCAGTATCACTGGAACGGATCATGGGATTGGGATGAAGTGACTCCGCCGTTATTAGTCGATATCGAGCGCGGAGGACGAGAAATCAAGGCCTTAGTGCATCCTGGTCGCAATGGGTATCTGTGGCTTCTCGAACGAGCCGCTGACCGGATCTCTTTTGTCGATGCGACGCCGTTTGTCTACCAGAACGCCTTCAGAAGTATTGATCCAGAGACAGGGCGTCCGGAGTATGACCCAGAGCACAAGCCGAGAACCGGGACCCGTCTGATGTTTTGCCCGTCAGTCTGGGGGGGGAAGAATTGGCCTCCAGCTGCGTATAACCCTATTACTGGATATTTATATTTTTCCGCGAATGAAAACCTCTGCGCTTATATGAACACTCGAGAGGTCGAGTACAGTCCAGGCAAGCCGTACACTGGCGGCTCTTCACAGATGTTCTTACGCGATGGGTCGGAGCATATTGGTGAGCTACAAGCATGGAATCTCAATACTGGTGAAGAAGTGTGGACAAAGCAGTTCCAGTCTCATAACTGGGGTCCCGTGCTCACGACTGCTGGAGGTTTGGTCTTCTCTGGTGGCACGAATGACCGTTATTTTCGAGCTTTTGACGGTCGTTCTGGTGAGGTTCTGTGGGAACAGCGGACAAACTCTGGGATCATTGGTGTGCCTACTTCATACATGGTCGATGGTGTGCAGTACGTGGCTGTACAAGCCGGTTGGGGCTTAGATGCTGCCAGAATGCAGAATGCACTCGATCGTAGCCGAGGAACCACTACGCTCTTGCCCCAAGGTGGCGTCCTATGGGTTTTTGCCATCAAGTAGCTTCTCCATTTTTTACAGTATGTGATAACCAAAATACAGCACTTGATATAATTAATTTATGAAGGATTTGAACACTGTGCCGCTGGGGGGACAATTTACCTCTGGAAGGGGCAGAATGTGGCGACTTCGGTACAAAGTACAAGAACAAATGTTTCAGTCTGGGATAACCCAGCAAGTTTTAGCGAAGAAGTTGGGGTGCAATCAGGGGCATCTGAGTAGTTATATAAGGGGGGCTCGAGGTACTTCTGGTGACAATGCAATTGACTTACTATTCGACGCGGCCGAGTTCCTGGGATTGTCACCCTCCGAGATTCTAGAGAGTGCGGATGGCGTTCAAAACGAGAGGACTCAAAATGCTCAGGACTTTGCCGAAGCTCTTAAAGTGGCGAAGCAAAACACACCGCAGTCTCTTGTTATGGAACGTAGTCGGTGTGCTGCTCGGAGCTGGTGGTCCCCTCCGCCAGAATGCTCATGCCTTGAAATAGACTTCAATGATCGGGACCTAGAAAAAATTGACTCCACCTCTTATGTAAAGAACACACTGGGTGCTCGAATTCAACCAGACCGACTCAATGCGGCGAAATTGGCATTTGAAGAAGCGTGGCGGTCTGGAGAGGAAGTGCAGCACAGTGTTCCATTCCTCGTTTCAGAGGGAATCTATGAGTGGGTCACGGTTGTTATGCGTCGAATTGACGCTATCCTCCTATGTGAAACATTTGCGTCTGAGTCGACAGTCGACGCCGTCAAATTTCATCTAAGGCTGGCCAAAACGTAATTTAGCTACCTGCCCCGGTAGTCATCTTCACTGACTGGTTCAAACCAGTCCGCTCCAGACTCTCCCCCCATAACGGTGAGTTGGATCACATGTTCATCGGGAGAGGCACCATGCCAGTGCACCACACCAGCTGCAGTGTAGTTTGGCGGGCCGCCTGGTAGGAGTTCCACTATCGCCTCTCCACGGACCTGCGTGCGGCCTCGCCCCTCTTCTGCGGCGAGGATCTGCCAGCCAGCATGACTGTGCCAGTTGGAGCGCACCCCGGCTTCAAAACGGAGCCGAAGGGCCCGCATGTCAGACGAGTCAGGGCGGCTGGGTTCTCCGCCGACGAAGCGAGCTTGACCTGCAGCAGATGAGTTTTGGCTAAACAGCAGTGATACACAGAGCCCCAGCGTCAAAATTCCTAAAAGTACGGTCACCCGGGATTGAGTATGTTTTCCCATCTTACCCTTCCTTTCTACTCATAGTGTCTTAATCTTACGGCTCTTGGGCTAGTGGTTTCCACTCCCGCGCGAGTTGCTGGGCTTCAGCAATCTCTGTGGGACCCATTCTCTGCTCGATGCGTCCTAGGGACTCGACAGCTCTCATATGTGCCGCCATTGCGACCTCTCGCTTGTCACCTGAGAGTCCGTCGGCGGCCAGGACGTACCACATGTGCGCTGTCACATTACTCTGAGTGATACCACTGCCTAATTGGTACATGAGAGCCAAGTTAAATTGGGCAAACGGGTGTCCCCTGTCTGCGGCGGTGCGGTACCAACGTACCGCTTCAGCGTCATCTTGGGTAACGCCCCTGCCGTCCCGATACATTCTCCCGAGGTTCACCTGTGCCCCAATATGTCCGTGCTCCGCGGCCGTTTGATACAGTCGTGCCGCCTCCGCGTCGTTCTCTTGTACGCCCCGTCCTGCGTCATACAGTTGCGCGAGATTAAACCTGGGCTCTGCGTAGTCCAACTTCAATTCAATAGACCGCTGGAATGCCAGCGCTGCTTCGCTCCACTGGTTCGCCTGCGCGTGCACCGCTCCGAGGCTATTATGCGTCTGGGCGACGTTTGGGCTGAGCTCAAGCGCCCGTTGCAACGGTTGGAGGGCTTCGGGTGCACGTCCCGTTCTCAGGAGCACGTAGCCAAGTTCGTTGTGAAACTCCGCACGATCGGGATCGGAACGTGTCAGCGCACGATAGTGACTGATTGTGTCTTCGATTTGATTCTGGGACATGAGGGAGACGCCCCGCGCCAAGGCCACGTCAGTTTTTGTTTGAAATTGCATCACGACAAAAATGACTGTCCAGATCAGGACATAGGCAAAGTTTCTCCGGCTTGGTGTCAGGTTGCCTCCTAATTTTGCTGGGTCAAAGCGGCTGAGTGCAGTTGAGCGAACTCCAGCGTCAATTCCCTGGATCAATAGATTGAGGATAGGGACGGCAAGCAGCTTGTCGTAGTGGGTCGGGATCCCTATCCGTTCGAGTAATCCGAAGAGTGTGATGATAGCTAGCCCGTACAGCACGCCGAACAGGATCCGGCCTAACTCTGTCCGTGGAGATGTCGAGGGGTCGTTAAAAAGCAGATGCATGCCCAAGAAAGCCGCGATGGGAACGGCACCTCCACCGAGGGTCGCTGGGCTAAAGAAATGACCTCCAGTCGCGGCGAAGTAGGCAAGGATGAACATGTAGGTGGTGGCGACGGCGGCCATCGTCATCGACGCGACGCCGAAAAGAAGCTGAGCCGGGAGGCTTACAAGAAAGATCAATAGATAGATGTGCGGGGGAAAGATTTGAGTGATCGCAATCTCCGGTCCCCATGTGAGATGGGTCGTGTCCGTAAGGATCAGGACCAAGGCGAACAAGCCGAGCGGAAATGACGATGGGTTGAAGATGTGAACCCGACGTCCATTCTTGTTCCACCGGATGAATTCCTTGACCAAAAATCCGACAGCAACCATCAAGAACTGCAGGTAAAACCAGTTCGGCTTGAACCACATGAAAAGGTTGATGCTCAAGATAATGGGAAACGGTCCAAACCCGAGGGTGTAATGGTTGCGACGAGACCATGTGAGTAACATGTCAAACGCATAAGCGAAAACCAGTTGCGCACCAATCAGAGAAGCCGAGTCATACACCTGACGCCAGTACCAGCCCCAGTACACATAGACTGAGAGCTGCGCAAAAGCCTGGACATAATGCTGCTGACGAAAGACTAGATCGATCGAGAAATTCCGCTGACTACGAAACGTTGTTGCTAAAAGCAGTGCAGTCCATCCGAGGAGGGCTCCGGCAGCTCCCCAGAGAGCCCATTGCACAGGCGGGTGCTGCTCTCCTGCAGAGAGGAGGCCTAGTCCTGCAAGAAGTAGTCCGAACGTCAGTGGGAACGCGAGGGCTCGTGCTGGCCGTAAGTTTGTGAACGATGCAAACGCAGTAGGGGCGACGGTGGGTTTGTATGATGCTACTGCGGGCGCTGGTCTGGTCGCGCGTTGCTTCCGCTGGGACATGGTACTGGGCGGATTTTAGCGCAAGGTTCGTTTCGAAGATATGGTGGGGGTGGGCGTTCTAGCGGGCCTTATAGCCCCACCGAAAAAAGGGGATGGCATTTTAAGGCCATCCCCTTGGAGCCGTTTTCGCTGGAGGTTCCGTCTAGAAGTCGAACTGGAACGCGAACTTGATCAGACGGCCCGGCATGATCACTTGAGGCGTCAACCAGGTTGTTCCGAAGCCGGGCTGTTCACGCGTGACCGCGTTGGCGTTGAAGAGGTTGAAGAGGTCAAACATCGCCCGCAGCCGCGTGGTGTCACCGATTGGAATGATCTTCGTCAGCCGGAGGTCGAGCTGATTAAACCGCTCACCAAACACCGTGCCCGGTGGGATGACGTTGACATCGATAGAACCGGAGCCGCCACTCGGGCGTCCTAGGGCAGCCGCGATCTGGGCTCGGGTGTACGTCACTTCGGCGATGCGCGGCGGTCCGGGCTGGTTCTGGAGCGTGGCCGCGACCTGGATGTCGTAGGGGAGGGTGTACGAGCCAAGCAGCTTTACCTGCGTCACCCAGTTGTGGTTGGCGTCGCAGTAGTCTATGGCCATTTCCCCCTGGTTTTCAGGCAGCGCCGCAAGCTGGGCACAGTTGTCTGTCGACGTGGCGCCGGTGCTCAAACCTCCCTGAAGCAGCACGTTTTGGAGCCGGGCGTCAATCGTGACATCGAGCCCCTGCCACGTTTCGGTCTGGCCACCGAACTGGTCGGCATCCGTGTAGATCCTGCTGGGTATCTGAACCGATGCCGGCTTGATGTCCATAAGCGAGACGGTGCCTCCGCCGCCGCCAGGGAGCCGAGGATCTGTGGGGATGGCGAGCTGGTACCTGTCAAAGTCGTCGGGCCCGAGGACCCGGTCATCGAACGCACGAAAGCTCACCCAATCGCGGTGGAAGTAGGCGACGTCCACCGACATGCCGTCCATTAGTTCCTGTTGAATGCTTGCAGAAATCTCCCAGTTGGCCGGACGATTCCCCCACCCGAACGCCCAGTTCTGGTCGAAGACGGTGCTGATGATCGGCAAGCCGAAAGCTGGGACGGTGGAGGACGAGAGCAACTCGCCGTTGGGGTTCGGGTCGAGCGGAGTGCCCTGGACGAGTCCGTCACCGGCGATGCACGCGGTCGTACCGATACAGGCCGGAGACCCGGCACCAAAGGGGTCCAACCCGTCGTACCATGTCCGTCCTTGCACACTGTTGTTGAGCGCGGGATTGAGCAGATTCGCGATATCGGTGGAATTGCGTTTCCCGTATCGGTGGGCGGAGAACTTGACCGCCGTTCGCCCATCGCCCAACAGGTCGTAGGCCAGACCGAGCCGGGGCTGGAGATCGTGCCAGCCGTTCGCCGTTTGACCTTCGAGGAACTGGGCCTCGACCTGCCAGGTTGTTTGCGGGAGGATCTGTTCGGGATAGCTCGATGTCTCAAAGTCGTACCGTATCCCCGCGTTAACCGTCAGGCGGTCCAACGTCCACTGTTCCTGCGCGTAGAGTCCCGTACTCCGGGCCCGGTGGATCTGTTGCCGACCGGTTCGGAAGGTCGCAGAGATGGGTCCGTGGAAGGGGTATAAGGGCGGATTGTAGTCGGCGAGGCCCGCATAATTGAGGACGACCGTCGACGTCCAGTCGTTGTTGCTGGAATTTATGGCGTTCTCGGCCAACCAGAGGCTGGTCACCCCGAACTTCAGGTTGTGACTACCGGTCACATACGACATCGACCCACGGACCATGTTGGTGTATTTGGGGCTATTGCGGCTCGTCGCCCCCTGGAACCATCCGGACATGTTACGAGTCGCCAGCGGTCCAGGGACCTCGATCGTCCCTGGGCCAGTGGTGTAGGCGTTCTCGGTGGAGTGGAGCTGATACCGCACCGGAAGGTGCGAGACGCCAGCTTCGAACAGCAGCCGGTTGGTCTGTGGTCGGGTCCAGGTAGCCTGATACGTGTTAGTCCGGATGATCCCGTTGATTGCCGATGCCGGCGCGACGAAAATGGACGCCAGCGTTCTCCCTTGGAGGAGCCGAGGCTTGTTGGTCGCACTGTTGGTCCAGTACGCCTTGATCTTGTCCCTCGATGTGGCCTGAAATGTGAAGTTGACATTCTGCTCGCGGATCAGCGTTTCATCGATTGAGACGGCGTCGCCCGGGACGTAGAACAGGTTGCTTGAGTCAGCTTCAAGGTACAGATCGGCCGGGAGCAGGTCGGCCCTCTGCGTCGTGTGGCCCCCGAAGAACCAGAGTCGATCTTCAATGAGCGGGCCACCGACGACCGGGTTGATCGTCCAGACTTCGTCGACGAACGTGCCCGTGCTCAGTCCCCGGTCCTTCAGGTCCTGGCCGACATTGTCGGCGTTCAGACCGGGGGTGGTGAAGGTCGTGAAGAGGTGCCCGCTAAACTGGTTGGCGCCTTCACGTGGGATCATGTTGATCCGGACGCCACCCGATTCAATCTCGGCCGGGCTCGCAGAGTAGTTGAACGCCAGCTCTTCGAAGTTCGAGTCGGGGAACACCGAGTAGTTGGCCCCCTGGGTCAGTGAATCGCCGACGTCCATCCCGTTGATCTCAAGCTGCTGGTCCTCTTGGTCGCCACCGTGAATGGCCAGCCGCCCCAACGTTTGGCCGGTCATGCCTCCCGAGTCCTGCGAGAGGCTCGTGAGATACGAGTCGTACCCCCCCATCCCAGGCACGAGGAGCGCGTAGGACTGGAACGATTTTCCGGTCGGGATACTGTCGATGACTTGTCGGTCCATCACTGCACGCTGCTCGACGTTCTGGATGTCGACGACCGGTGTGGCGCCTGAGACGGTGACCGTCTCCTGAATGTCGCCAACCGACAACTGCACGTCGATGTTGGCGGTGAACCCCGAGCTCATCTCAATCTGATCGCGGACGAGGGTGCCGAATCCGGGGAGACTGTAGGTGACCGAGTAAGTCCCGATTTCCAGTGCCACAACGAGGTACTGGCCATTCCCGTCAGTGATGGCTGTGCGGACCTGCTCGATGAGCGCAGGGCTTCTGACTTCTACGGTGACGCCGGGCAGGACACCACCGGTAGTGTCCGAGACGGTGCCTCCGATCTGTTGCGCGCTGGCCACGGCTGGTGCAAGTAGTAGACACGTCAGCGCTACGTATGCTGTCTGGGCGCTTAGGCTGTGCTTTCTTCTTGGATGGTTAGTCATGGACGTCGTACTCCTGAGTTACCGCTTCAGCGCGGCCGACCTGCTAGAAAATACAAGCTCCATATCACTTCCAACGAACAACCAAACTTCGGTATCCAGTGCGTGTGTCGAGGCGAATTGAATGAGAGATGTAACTTGGCCCCTTGTACAAGGTATTTTGGGATTTGTCAAGAACTGTGAAGATCTTCATTGGAGCGGCAATTGTTGTCGGTTTGCACTACTCAAGCAATTAATTGAACTAATGCTAAATAGTTGCATGTCGTAGACTTCCAAGCCACAGACGTTGCGTGTATGATTCTGCCCGTTATAGTGCTTAAATCTAATAGATCATGAGGAGGAAAATCATGACCATTAAGGATGATCGTTCCGCTCGCCTCAATCGTCGCGAAGCGATGAGATTACTCGGTATTGGCACAGCAGGGACAGGGCTTGGTCTTGCGGCCGCTTGCGGGTCCGGGTCAGATCCAGAACCGACGATGGATATGGCGGAAGAGCAGGTCAATGCTCCCGCTGCGTCCTCAGTCACTTTTCCCTCGGACGCTGTCGTTCGCACCGTTCTTGACGATATCTCACCCGAAGTGCTTGCAAGTGGTGCGACGATGATGCACGAGCACCTCGCATTCAATTTTGCGAGCCCGCCAGCCGAACCTCGCGCACCAGGGACGCCGGAACCTCCTGCGCCAACAAACGATGAGATGGTCGACTTGTTGGTGGAGGAAATACAGATGGCTGGCTTCGATGGTGTGAGCTGCATCGTTGATTCGTCAATCGGTCCGCGGACGGAGCAGCAACTTACGAATCTGACTGCGATGGCGACCCGATCGGACGTGCACATCGTCTTAGGGGGAAGCTATTTTCTCCAGCCCCGGTATCCGGAAGAGATCATCGCGATGTCTCAAGACGAGATCACGGCACATATGGTTGAACAAGCCAAACAGGAGCGATGGGGAGCACTCGGTGAAGTCGGGAGTTCTTTTCCGGAGATGCACGCCGACGAGCGAAAAGTGATAGCGGCCACGGCTCAGGTTTCTGTGCAGACCGGACTTCCGATTTTTACCCACGTGCCACACGAAAGTTGCCCGACATGTGCCATTGATCAGCTTGATATTTATGAGGCCGAAGGTGTTGACATGGCGCATCTTTGTATCGGACACCAGTCGACGATCAAAGGTTCAGACGATCCTGGTTGGGAGACGCACAAGGAAATTGCCCGCCGAGGCGCGTTCGTAGGCTTCGATACGGTTGGGCACCGGATGGCTTCGTCGTTCATTCCGGAGCGACAAAAGGTAGATATGGTCTTGAATATGATCGAGGCAGGATATGAGGACCACATTCTACTGTCGGCTGATTTCGCCAACACGACGCAGATTAAGTCGAACTGGGGCAACGGGTTCTCGACTGTTCTGATCCAGTTCGTACCCAAGCTCCGTTACTTTGGCGTGTCTGAAGAGATGATCCACAAGATCATGGTCGACAACTCGCGTCGGTGGCTGGCACATCAGCCCAAGTCGATGTAAGTAGGTTTCTCGCGGCAACGGAAGAAGTGAAGGTCACTGCGGGTGGTCGGCGACGCTAGGTGGTGCACGAGAGAGGATTAAGATGGGATACCGGTGGGTAGTGTCATTGGGTGCCTGGGCGACTAGTTTGATTGTCCTGTGGCTTATATCGGTTCCCCTGATTGCCCAGACTGCATTTCGTACCCCCTGGGGAGACCCGGACCTTCAAGGTACATGGACGAACACGACGACGACTCCGATGGAGCGTCCTTCGGAGCTCGCTGGTCGTGAGGTTCTGACTGATGAAGAGCGGGCAGAGTTTGATGCAGATGCTATCCGTAATGCAGACCGTCCACCGCCGCCTGGAAGTACCGGAGCGTACAACAATTTTTGGTTTGAGCGAGGCGTCCGAACGGACCAAACGTCTTGGATTGTTGATCCGCCGAGTGGCACATTGCCGCTGATTACGCCGAAGGAAGAGCAGAGAATTGTCGATCTGGCGCTGGTGCGTGATTCATCCTCCTATCCTACGACGTGGGAAGATGTGAACATCTATGAACGCTGCATTACGCGTGGGATGCCAGGCACGATGATGCCTGGTTTCTATAACCACAATTACCTAATCCTGCAGATACCAGGGTATGTGGTACTACGGGCCGAGATGATTCACGATACGCGCATCATTCCCGTCGACGGACGTACGCACATCGATTCTTCGATTCGACAATGGTTGGGAGACTCTCGAGGCCATTGGGAGGGTGATACGCTGGTCGTTGAGACGACCAACTTGACGGATAAAGTCTTTGAGAGACGGTTTTCAAACACGGTCTATGGCACCGGACGACACATGCATCTGGTGGAGCGATTTACCCGACTCGATGCCGAGACCATCGATTACCGGTTCACTGTAACTGACCCCACGACATTCCGCAGGCCATGGACTGCCGCGACTCCCATGGCCGCTCTCGATGGCCCGATATTCGAATACGCCTGTCATGAGGGTAACTATGCGATGGTCAATATGCTTAGTGGAGCTAGGGCTAAAGAAGAAGCTACCGAATAATGCTGGTGGGAATCGGTGGGACGATTTTAGGGTCGATGGTCAAATGTGTGCACGACTTCGACCGCCTTTATTCCATCACGTGTTGTGACATGCTCACCCGTCAAGTTTTCTCCAAACTCGCCGTAACGCTGGACGATCTCAGGGCTTTGGGGAGGTAGTGGAAACTGGACTAAGACGGTCACCTGACCTGCTGGCCAATGTAGAGTATTGATTCGAGCCCAGTATGTTCCGTCAAGGACGGCGCTTCGACCTGCCTCCATTAGATTCTTTGTCGGCCAGTCTGTAACCTGTGCGGTACGGGCGAGGTCGTGCGTTACACGATAATTAACATACGCACCGTTCGGGAGATCGGTTTCGCCTTCCAGCCAGAGTTCTCGCCATTCTGACCGATGTCCTATGGTCAGCTGAACTGTCTCGCTTCCACCGTTGGGTCCTGGTTCAGAACCAGACTGCGGCAAAGGCCCACAGGCCATGAGCGGGACAACAAGTGTCATGAGTAACCGCGTCATAACAAGTGGAATTATAGCCGTGGCTTATCATCGGTAGAATCTTTCAATGGAGCGAGCGGACCAGGTTGAACGTGCGGTGCGATACCCGATTGTTGGAGTCATGGGATCGCACACGAATGCCCATGCAGATCGCTCGGAGCAGCTTGGTGAGTGGCTTGCACGTCAGGGGTACCACCTATTGACCGGTGGTGGTGACGGTGTGATGAGGGCTGTTACACAGGCTTTCGTAAAAGTGCCCGAACGTTTGGGACTAGCACTGGCAGTTATCCCGGCTGTAACGGAAAATCTACGATCGGCACCGCAGCCAGGGTACCCCAATCCGTGGGTGGAGGTTCCGATTTATACGCACCTTGATCGAGGGGGACCGGTTGGGGACGAGCCGACATCGCGAAATCACCTTAACGTGCTGACGTCAACCGTAGTCATTCTGTTGCCGGGTGGGCTTGGCACGGTCAGTGAGGCTCGACTGGCACTTCGCTACGAACGACCTTGCGTGGCTTTTTTACGAACAAATGAGGAACTTCCCGGAATCCCCGACGATATCCCAATTGAGTCGGATTTCTCTCGCGTCGCCGCCTTCGTGACGAGATATGCAAAGACACCGATGACGAGACCCTTCACTTCCTAAGCTTTTGACGAACCGAAGCGAGCTGCACGGCTGTGACGAACACAGGCATCGCAGATTGAATTTCATTAAGCGTAGGATAGGTGGGTGCGAGACGAATATTCGTGTCGTCCGGATCACGTTTATAGGGAAAGGTCGCTCCGGCCGGAGTTAGCTTGACGCCGGCTTCTCCGGCGAGTCGCACCACCTCGCTTGCGGTTCCCGGAGGCACGTCAACTGAGAGAAAGTAACCACCTCGTGGCCGTGTCCAACTGGCGATATCCGTCAGTGTCTCATCCAGATGCTTTAGGACCTGTTCGAATTTTGGACGCACAATAGCTGCATGCTGGCGCATGATCTCGTGGATTCCTTGCAGATCACGAAGAAAGCGAACGTGTCGAAGTTGGGTTAATTTGTCAGGTCCAATCGTCTGGACTGCCAGCTGAGCCTTAAACTGCTCAAGGTTCTTAGGAGACGCAGCAATAAAGGCTACACCTCCTCCTGCTCGCGTGATCTTTGAAGTCGAGCCGAAAAGAATCACACTATCCGTCGTTCCTTCTGCCCGGCAGCAGTCCATGATGTTGAGCAGTGTCGGTGGATCATCGTAGAGGTCATGGACCGCGTACGCGTTGTCCCACATAATGCGAAAGTTGGGCCCAGCGACTTTTCCCAGGCGAGCCATTCGTTGGACAGTGGCATCGGAAAAGGTGTGTCCCGTTGGGTTCTGATATTTTGGAACACACCAAATACCTTTGATCAATGGATCATCTGCGACAAGGCGTTCGACCTCAGCCATGTCAGGCCCGTCCTCGAGCATTCGTACGTTGATGGATTCGAACCCCAGCGCTTCGGTGATGGTGAAATGGCGATCGTAACCGGGCACAACACAGAGAAACTTGAGGCGTCCTGGCTCTCGGTGCCAGGCGGTTTCAGATCCGAGCACCCCCCATTGCCAGGCATTCAGAAGGTACTGGTACATGAGCGTCAGGCTAGCATTTCCACCAGCGATCACCTCTGTGTCTCGCACGCCGAGCAAGGTGGCGCCGAGCTGGCGTGCGGCCGGCAATCCATCAAGCCCTCCGTAGTTGCGCACATCGGTGCCGTCAGGCGAGATGTAATCGCTATTCAGTGATCCGTCGAGTGGATCAGCTAGCGCGAGTTGTTCCGGACTTGGTTTTCCTCGCGTTAAATCAAGCTTCAGTCCTTTGTTTTTGAGTTCAGCGTAGCGGGCTGCGAGTGCTCGCTCATGGGTGGCAAGGTGATCTTTGGTATCGGATGTAAGTGTCACGTGAGGATTATAGACTTCTCAGTGATACATCTTGGTGGCTTTTGTAACGATGATGTTCTGTTAGACAGGCCCACACAGAGGTCGGCATGATTGCACGTTAGGAGAGAGGCATAGAGAACATTCGCACTGTTTATATCAGTCTGCCTTGCCATCGCGGACTCGACGAGAGAAGCAATCGAGTGCTATATTTCACGCCTCTGGTAGGGCTGTGTTGGCCTAAACCCGCCGAGGGGGAAAGATGCGACGAATCAGTTTGGTGGTGGCGGTGATTTTGCTGTTAGTCGCGACAGGGGGCCTTGCTCAGGATGTCACTACGTATGTCCGCTATCAGCATGGGGGCAGCGTGTCGTATGGTGTCCTTGAAGGAAATACCATTCATGAATTGCGCGGTGCACCATTTGATTCCATGCAGCGAACCGGGGACACGGTCTCGTTGAGCCAAGTCCGCCTGTTGACCCCGACTGCACCTAGGACGGTAATCGCTGTGGGCTTCAATTATCAGAGCCACCTTGGCGACAGGTCGAAAGCCGCGCACCCTGGGCTGTTTGCCAAGTTTCCGACCTCCCTCATTCCACATGACGGAACGGTCACATATTATGAGGATGCCACGGATCTGCACTATGAAGGTGAGATGGTGCTCATCATTGGGAAGACCGCGAAGAACGTTTCTGAATCTGATGCCCCCGACTACATTTTTGCTGTGGCTCCGGGGAACGACATCAGCGAGCGGGAATGGCAGGATAATGATTTGCAGTGGCTCCGCGCTAAGGGTGCCGACACCTTTGGTCCCGTTGGTCCCGTTATGGTTAGTGGCGTTAACTATAACGACCTGTTATTAGAAACGCGGCTCAACGGCGAGGTGAAGCAGTCGCAGCGAACCAGGGACTTGATTTTTAATCCTTCTGAAATCGTTAGCCATGTCAGCAAGTACGTAACATTGGAAGCCGGCGACATGATCTTTACTGGGACCCCTGGTTCAACAAGTGCCATGCAGCCAGGTGACGTAGTGGAGGTCCAGTTGGAAGGAGTTGGCGTGCTGCAAAATACGATCGGTAAACGCCAACGCATGACCGATCAGCAATAGGCGAGCGTTTAACATGGAAACCCCTCTTTCTCCCCTCGAATTCATGCGGCGTGCTCGCGCGCTGTACTCGGATCGTGAAGCGGTTGTTGATGGCGAGACGCGACTCACGTATGCAGAATTCTTCGACCGGTGTGACCGGTGGTCGATGGCATTGCAGCGGCTCGGTGTCCGTCAAGGCGATCGCGTGGCATATATCTCACCGAATACTCACAAAAACTTAGAGTCCTTTTACGGTGTTCCTCAGATCGGTGCTGTTTTGGTTCCGATTAACTATCGGCTTAGTGCTGCTGAAGTCCAGTACATTCTTGAGCACAGCGGTGCCCAAGTTGTCTGTGCCCACGTTGACTACCTTGAGATGGTCGATGGCCTTCTTGCGAAGTGCCCTTCCATCAAGCATGCCGTGGCACTAGAAGGTACGCCGCCAGATGGCTGGGAGGATTACAACGCGTTGCTGGATGCAGGATTGACTACGCCAGAACCCGTCATCCGACCCGAGATCACAGAACACGACCTGCTTACAATTAACTACACCAGCGGAACGACATCGCGTCCAAAAGGCGTGATGATTACGCACCGGAATGTCTACATGAACGTTGTGGGGACGTTAATTCATCATCCCATGACCTGCCGAGATCGGTATCTGTGGACACTCCCGATGTTTCACGCCAATGGGTGGACATTTCCGTGGATTGTGACGGCCGTTGGTGGTGCACATATTTGTCTCCGGCAAGTTGATCCGGTGAAGGCTTTTGGCCTCATTCGAAATGAGTCCGTCACGATGCTGTGTGCAGCACCGACGGTTCTTATTACCCTAGCGAATGCACCTGAGATGGTGCGTGGCGATGTCCCGAAGGGTGTACGTGTCATGACTGCTGGCGCACCTCCAGCGGCCGCTACGATTCAACGAATCGAGGGTGAGTTCGGCTGGGAACTCATTCAGGCTTACGGGTTAACCGAAACTGCACCGTTTATCACGGTCTGTGAGCCCCGACCTGAGCATGAGATGCTTGCGCCAGAAGAGCGTGCGGCGATTAAAGCCAGACAGGGAGTTGAACTGGTCACGTCAGGGGAATTGCGTGTCGTGGATGAGGATGATCGTGAGGTGGCGCATGACGGCGAGACACTAGGCGAAATCGTCGTGCGCGGCAACGTTGTCATGGATGGTTACTACGATGACCCAGACGCCACGGCTCAATCGATGCGGGGTGGATGGTTTCACAGTGGGGATGCGGCTGTTGTGCATCCAGATGGCTACATCCAGATCCGCGATCGGTTTAAGGACGTCATTATTAGCGGGGGAGAGAACATTTCATCGATTGAGGTTGAAGGGGTCATGATGCGTCACCCGGCAGTTCGGGAAATCGCAGTGGTTGGGATGCCAGATGAGAAATGGGGAGAAAGTCCTCATGGTTTTGTTGTCCTCGCGGAAGGTGCTGGGATTACTGAACCCGAACTGGTTGAGTTCGCGCGTGAGCACATGGCTCACTTCAAGGTCCCTCGCCAATTCAAGTTCGTGGATGAGCTTCCGAAGACGGCCACTGGGAAGATTCAGAAGTACGTTCTTCGTGGGGGGCGAAGTGCCGTTTCGGCACAGTAGGTTCGATTGTTCTAAACGGCCGAGTGTTTCCCGCTGACGATACTAAGTTATCTCATAGATCCGGTATTGAGCCTTCCCACGCCTTCTGTATCCGATACCGACGGCGATAAGCTGATTAAGCCATCCGTAATGCGCTGAAGTCGTTTCAAATACCGGCGTTGTTCGCGACAGCATCACACCGTTCTCAGTGGTGTGGATAACGCCTCGAGCCCAAACGTTAATCAGATCGTGGTCGGAAGTCTTGAGCGTCGCGCGGAGGTTGAGTTCACTCGTGCCATCAGGACGTGTGATCACCCAATCCCCACCCCCGTTGAGCGCGACACCCCTGAGCCGTGCCCCGTGAAAGCGACCGCCGGTTACAGATGTAATCTGTTTTGGACCCAACAGCTCCACTTCGGCCAGCTGCAGTTCCATCTCTAACAGTAGTTGTGAGTGCAGAGCCGGAGTACGGCTCTCTGCCAACGAACTTAGTGACAAGCTTGTCGCGCCAAATGCGCTAACCCGAGCGAATTGACGCCGCGTAAGGTGACGATTTGGTGTCACCAAAAGAGTTCTCCATTACTGTATCGCGATAAGTTCAACATCAAAGACGAGCATTCCACGAGGGTCTCGCCGTCCACCGTAGGCCAATTCTTCCGGGATCCAGAAACGTCTTTTTTCACCAACAACCATAAGCTGAACACCTTCGGTCCACCCCCTGATGACTCCATCTAAGGGGAAAGTAGAGGGCTGTCCACGCGTCACGGAGCTGTCAAACATCTGACCGTCAGTCGTCCAGCCCGTGTAATGCACTGTTACGTTACTGGTGGCGGCGGGGTGCTCGGAGCCACTTCCAGTCTCTAGCACCTTACTCGCAAGACCAGACGCAGTGGTTTCTGCATCATTGGGCGCGGCACTGACGTCAGATGGCGCTGGGAGCTGCCCGCCGTTGGCAAAGGCAGCTAGACCAAAGATAAAAACAACCAAAAATGGCAATAGGGACAAAGTATGAGGATTTATAAGCTTCATCATAGGGCTATGGTATCACTATAATCAGACCCTTATTCCTATGCGGATCACTTACATTTCGGCAGGTGCGGGAGGAATGTACTGTGGCAGTTGCATCCGTGACAATGCACTCGCGGCGTCGCTGATGAATGAGGGCCACGAGGTCTTGCTGTTGCCCCTTTACACTCCATCGCTGACTGATGAGGAGAACGTTAGCTCCAGCCGCGTGTTTTATAGCGGGATCAGTGTTTATTTGGAGCAATATGTGTCGCTCTTTCGACACACGCCGTGGCTACTCGACCGACTGTGGGAATCGCCGTGGTTGCTACGCACGGTTGCTGACCGTGCAGTGCAAACAAATCCTGAAGATTTAGGAGAACTGTTAATTTCCGTACTGGAAGGCCAGAGCGGTCATCAGGCGAAGGAAGTTGACAAGCTCATCCACTGGCTCAAGGAGCAGCCGACTCCAGACGTTATCGATATTTCGAACTCGATGCTAATTGCATTGGCGCAGCCGCTTAAAGAAGCTCTTGGGGTACCGGTATGTTGCACGCTGCAGGGCGAAGAGGTGTTTATTGGTCATTTGAGTGAATCATTACAAGAGCGCGCACGCAAATTGATCAAAGAGCACGCTCGCTACGTTGATAGGTTTCTGGCGGTGAGTGATTACGGCGCGGGTCACATGAGTCGATTTCTGGATATTCCAGGGGCGAAGTTCGATGTGGTGCCGCTAGGGATTACGGTTGATGGATGCGATCGACGGACCGGTTCTGGGGGCAAGGGATTCGCCATAGGTCATTTTGGACGGTTATCACCTGAGAAAGGATTGCACCTGCTGTGTGAGGCGTACCGACAGTTGCGGGAAGCTGGGAAACTCGACGGAGGCTCTCTGGAAATTGCTGGGTATCTGTCACCTTCACATGAAGGATATTTCGATTCCATCATGAAGCAGATGCGGGAGTGGGGATTGGAACAGGAAGTGACGTATCACGGCAAGCTTGACCGGCCACGGAAGCTGGAATTTCTCCGCTCACTTGACATGTTAGTGATACCAGCCGTCTACGATGATCCGAAGGGCCTTCCCGTTCTCGAAGCTATGGCCTGTGGTGTGCCAACGGTTGTACCTAGACGCGGTACGTATACAGAATTCATTAAGCGGACAGGTGGTGGAGTACTTGTTGAACCTGACGACGTTGAAGCTCTTACCTCGGCGTTAGCAGACTTGGTATCGGATCCTGATCGTCTGGATGAGCTTGGGAATCGAGGAGCGACAGGCGTACGAGAACACTATACGGCTGGGGCTATGGCGACTCGTGCCCTAGCGGTATATAACAGGCTGGTCAGTGCATCTCCTTCTTGACCGAAGGGGTTCGTGCTGTCCAGTTACCCCCATGAAGGTTTTAATAGCGGTGGCCTTGTTGACGGGGCTTCTTGCTTGCCACGTCACTGAGGGGATCGTCCAGCATGGCGAGTCTCCGGTTGGCGATGTTCTTCCAGGCGCCGAGCCATTTACAGCGGCACTGAACGATTCTCTCCGGTCGACCTGGGTTACCCGACCAGCCGAGTATGTTCCACGGACGCAACATATTCGTGACGACCGAACCCCTCTTTTCGTCAATCGACTGTTCTTAGAGTCGAGTCCCTATCTACGGCAACACGCACATAACCCGGTCAACTGGTTTCCCTGGGGTAACGAGGCATTTGAACTCGCCGTTTCGCTTGGTCGGCCTGTTTTTCTCTCGATTGGCTATTCGACGTGTCACTGGTGTCACGTGATGGAAGAGGAGTCCTTCGATGATATAGAGATTGCCCGTTATCTCAACGAGCACTACGTCGCTATCAAGGTTGATCGCGAACTTCGTCCGGATCTCGATTCGATCTATATGAGTGCCGTTCAGCTTTTTACGAGAGGCAATGGTGGTTGGCCTATGACGCTTTGGCTCACACCCCAAGGGCAGCCCTACAGTGGTGGGAGCTACTTTCCAGCACGTGACGGTGACCGTGGAGTTTCAGCTGGGCTACTGACCTTGCTTAAGCAATTGAAGGAGGCCTACGACGACCAACCGGACCGTGTCGTCGCTGTGGCGGCCCAAGTCGTCGACGAGATTCGCACACGCTTGAATCCTGGGCTCTCTGGCACTGAGGTATTGGACGACAGCTCGATCCAAAAAGCAGCGAGTAATTATCACGCAGAATTTGATTCGACTTTTGGGGGGATTCGGGGACCCCAGAAGTTTCCAGCGAGCCTACCTTTACGCTTCTTACTGCGGTATCACCGTCGCACAGGTGACCTAGATTTCTTAAATATGGTGACGACGACGCTGGAACGAATAACAGCAGGGGGCATACACGACCATGTTGGTGGCGGGTTTCATCGATATGCGACGGATGAAAGATGGTTAGTGCCGCACTTCGAGAAGATGCTATATGACAACGCACTTTTGACTCTAGCCTATCTGGAAGCGTACCAGGCAACGGGGCGAGAGGACTTCGCCGATGTCGTCCATTCGACGTTGAGCTACGTTGATCGCGAGATGAGTGCCCCAAACGGAGGTTTCTATTCGGCGACTGATGCCGATAGTCTGAGCCCGAGAGGTATTCGCGAAGAAGGTTGGTTCTTCACCTGGACGCCTGAAGAAATTGAGAGCGCGGTCGGGCCTGAGCGTGCCCACATTATCAATGCTTACTTTGGTGTGACCGCCAGCGGTCATCTTGGCGAGCGTAGTGTGCTTCACCGGCCGAGTGGCGATCTTGAGTTTGCCCGGAAGCTAGGGATTTCGCTTGATTATTTACGGATAACCGTGAATGAGGCGCGTGAGATGTTGTATGAGGTGCGTCGACAGAGACCGGCCCCACTGCGCGATGAAAAGATCGTTACGGCTTGGAATGGATTAATGATCTCAGCTTTTGCCCGTGCATCTCATGTCTTGTCGACCGGAGACTACGCGGCACGAGCGCGTCGGGCAGCCACGTTCTTGATCGAACAGGCGAAGGTAGACGATCGGCTCGTTCGGAGTCCGACTGTCGGTGCGGTTAACGGATTTGGGTACCTGGACGACTATGCCTTCATGGTCAGTGGACTCCTTGATCTCTTTGAGGTCACCGGTGAAACACGTTGGTTTCGTGAGGCGTTGTTGCTCGACATGGTTTTGGAGCGAGATTTTGAGGATCAGGTTGAAGGTGGATTTTTCAGGGCGCCGATAGATGCTGATTTGCTACTGACCCGCGAAAAGCCTCATTACGATAGTGCAGAGCCTTCAGGAAATGCGGTTCATCTCCTAAACTTGATCCGACTTCACGATTTTACCGCTGATGACAGGTATCGTCGACGCGCGGAAAGTGCGTTTGCAGTTTTTCAACCGACACTCACGCATTTCCCGACCGCCGCATCTGAGATGTTGCTCGCCTTGGATTACAGCTTAGATACGCCAAAGGCTGTGATCATTGTGGTGCCGACGTCACGATCGGAAGCAGAACCGTTTTTGACGCGATTAAGCTCGACATTTCTACCGAACAGAATTCTAGTGGTGGCGGTTGAAGGTTCGGATCTTGAGGAGCAGGCGAGTCTTGTCCCCATTCTTGTTGGTAAGTACGCGATGCGGGGAATGGCGACTGCGTATGTGTGTGAGAATCGCGTCTGCGATTTGCCCACGACTGATCCAGAGGTGTTTTCTCGTCAGATTCAAGACGATAAATGAGCGTTGCCCAATTGGTATCGTTGCAATCGCAACGTGAGTCTAGAAGGTCCGACCTGAGTTCTGTTCTCCAATGCAAATGAGATTCTGCTCGGTTCTAATCAAGATTTTACCGTCGACAACTGCAGGTGAGGCGAGTGTGCGCTCATGGAGTGGGTTACGAGCGATGATATTGGGTTGGCGCCCAGGTTTGAGGACTACGGTGTCACCGCTTTCGTTTAGAAAGTACAAATGACCATTGGCGAGCACTGGAGATGCGGTAAAAACGCCACCGAGTCGTTCTCTCCAAACAACCTCACCTGATGCGGTTTCAGTCACTGTAAGTATGCCGTGCTCCGTGGCCATGTAGAGTAATCCCTCGTGTACAAGGAGGGACGAAATGTAAGGTGCTCCAGTTGGGTGTTGCCATCGGACGTGAGTTTCTGAGACATCTCCCTGTCCTCCGAGTGAGACGGCGAGATACGGACTACTAGAGTAGCCGCGACTTGTGAAGAGAATCCCGTTATCGTGGACTGGAACCCCGATAGCCAATTCGACGGGCGCTCCCGTATACCAGAGGAGAGCGCCCGTCTGTGGGTCCAGGCCTTCAATTCGCTGGCTCGAGTTGACGATCAGTTCGTCGCGACCTTCGTGTTGAACGACAACGGGCGTGCTATAGGAGCGCAGGCCAGAGCCTCGGTGAACGAGCCAGCGTTCGTGTCCCGTTTGCTTGTCGAGGGCGATTAGCCGGCTGTCGGAGGGGTGGTCGATGAGCAAGATAACGAAGTCTTGATATAACGCCGGCGAGCTACCATGTCCCCATAGCACGTCAAAGGTAGAGTAGTCGTGACCTAAGTGACGTTTCCAGACGACATTCCCGTTGAAATCGAGTATCACAAGCTGACCTGTACCAAACCAGGCAACTACGTAGGTTCCATCAGTTGCGACACTTGGTGTGGCCAGATTGTGATTACGGTGGACTGCTGGGATTGGTCCTTCGGCGACAAAGCGGTGTTCCCAAGCTGTTTGACCGTTAGCCAGATGGAGAGCCTGCACAATGAGGATGACATCATCGTTTGTCACCGGTCGAAGCATTGCAGGCTGTGTTCCAGGGAACTGGGCGCCCCGTTGATCAATTGGGCCGGCACCTTCCTGAGCAGTCACAAATACGAGATTCCTAGCGACAACAGGCGAGGACGTGCCGTGACCGCTTAAGGCTGTTTTCCATGCTACGCCGTTGGTAGCCGTCCACCGTACAGGTGCCGATGACACGGACGCCACGCCGTTTAAGGACGCTCCCCGCCATTGTGGCCAGTCTTGTGCCGCCGCGCCGGTTGCGGTGGCATGGAGGGCTACGAGCAGCGCGATCGTTACCGTTACTTGCAGCATGTCAGTGTCTCGTTTGAGATTATCAATGGTAGCTATTTTAATTGGCCGACGGTCTCAAATTCACATCGTGGATTCTGAATCGAATCGTGATGTTAGATGGGAGGCGACGTACAATACCTCTGGTTGCATGTTTCGTACTTTGCTGGTTTGAGCGGTCTGTCGATAATTTGTATGAGCTATCCTGTTTAGTCGCCGCATTCAGATGATGGCCACAATGGGTTATTGATTGGCTATACAGAGCTGATTGTAAGGAGGGAGAACCATGAAGCGATGGTTGCAACGCGCACTTGTACTCGGTTGGATCCCTACGTTGATTGTTGCCGTGAGTGGGCGATTCCTTGCCCCTGATCCAATTGCTGCGCAGGAGCGCACGCCAATTAAAGTTACTCGAATTTATACTGGTGACGACGGTAAAACCCATGCTGAGGAGTTTGAAGTGCCTCTAAATCCTGGGCGTCGCGCTACGACTGAACTCTCCGAAGCGGTGCCAATCACCAGTGTCCAGTTCCGACGCAACTCGCCTGATTATTTTATCGATTGGCACACCGCGCCTCGCCGCCAATACGTGATTACTTTGGCGGGAGAGAGTGAGGTTGAAATCGGAGATGGTACAAAGATCCGCCTGTACCCTGGCCATATCTTGTTGGCTGAGGATATTGATGGCCAGGGACATATTTCGCGGGCTTTGGGTTCAGAAGATCGATTATCGATCTTCCTTCCGCTCGCCGATCAGTGACGATCGTTTCGGCGTTTGTTCAATGGTGCTCTAGGACCACGAGTCCATCGCTATTGGCGACCAGAATGAAGCCGTCGCTGACGGCAACATCCTGCGCATTCCCTGAGGTGTTATAGGTGGTTACGTGTGAAGGTGACTCTGGATTCGAAACGTCGACGATTTCAATTCCAGTTTGGCCTAAAGGTAAAACCATGCTGAATCCCTGAAGCGCCACTCGCTGAAATTGTTCCCCTGATTGATATGACCCGACGACGTACGGGTTTGCGGCGTCGGTAACATCGAGTATTTCAACCAAGCCCGCTCCGGCATAAACGACGTAGGCGTGGTTGTTCGCGTCTAGGGCGACTGTTTGGGCTCGTTGTTCCGTGAAGTGGATCCCTAGCGCTGCCGGTGCAGACGGGTCTGAGATGTCAAAGAGATGAAGACCAGACGGTTGATCAACAACATAGACTTTTGAGCCTTTTCCTCCGATACCCCATTGGTACCCAGGAGTATCTTGGGTAAATAGTAAAAGAGGTTCCGTGCGGTCAGAAATGTCAACAAGCTCAAGGCCAGTCATAAGGTTTGGTACCATGGCGATGTCACCTGACGTTGTGACGTCGAGAACTTGGCCAGGTGTTTGGTGTGTGGATAGAAGCGTCGGATTATTAGGATTGGAAACGCCAACAATGTGTAAACCGTTCAATCCTCCGGCGAGATAGACGTACTGTCCTGCGACATGGAGACCCCAGATCCGTCCAGGGACTGTCAGTGTTCCCATTACCGATGGACGAACTGGATCGGAAAGATCGATGACGCTCAAGGTTGACCCAGCCGTTGTATAGACGCGGGTGCCTTCCACTTCGACGAGTTCAGCGGCCACGTCCAAAATAGCGACACGCTTAAGTGAGGCAGGCTGGGCCAATATCAAGGAAACGGACAGTAACCAAAGAAACGAGACGATGATCGACTGCAAGAGGCCGCTTCGGTGTTGATTGGCAGACACTCAGCTGTTTCCCGTCGCCGCACGTTCTCGTTCGACTAACTGCCGCCGCAGGATCTTTCCCGAGGGGACCTTGGGGATTTCGTCGATAAACTCGACTCGACGCACTTTCTTGTGCGGTGCGACGCGCTCGGCTACGTGAGACATGATCTCGTCTGCACTGACGGACATTTCAGGCTTGACCACAACGAAAGCTTTGGGAACCTCTCCCGCTTCTATGTCAGGACTTGGAATGACCGCCGCATCTGCAACGGCCGGATGCGACTGAACAACTGCTTCGAGTTCGGCAGGGGCAACTTGCATGCCTTTGTATTTGATCAACTCCTTCACTCGATCGACAACATATAGATAACCGTCCTCATCAGCATGACCAATGTCACCAGTGTGTAGCCAGCCATCCTGGTCTATCATGGCCTGCGTAGCATCCGGATTATTGAGATAGCCTTTCATTACTTGTGGACCCTCTATCCAGATTTCACCAAGTTCACCGGGAGAAGCATCCTTCCCTGTTGACACGTCGATTACTCGGTATCTGGTGCTTGGCGCAGCAGGACCAACGGAGGCGAGTTTGATCTCGTGATCCCTCGGATTAAAATGCGTGACCGGACTGGTCTCTGTGAGGCCGTATCCCTGTCTTACTGATAAGTTGTTACGTTCGGCACAAGCCCTCGCGACTGGTTCTGGTAGGGGTGCCGCTCCAGATAGCACATCTTTCAGCGTGGAAAGGTCGTAGTTTTCGACAGCCGGATGTTTCGCCAAGGCCAAGACAATCGGTGGCACAATGTAGCCCATGGTGACCTTATGCTTTTCAATCAGGCTCAAGAATTGTTCAAGGTCGAATCTGGGCATCGTGACAATCGTCGCGCCGACTCGGAGCGCACCACTCATTAGACAGACCATTCCATAGATGTGGTAGAACGGCAGGATGCCGATCATGACTTCTTTTTCGGTGAGACGTTCGACTCTGTCCGTTTGGACGACGTTGGCGACCAGATTGTGATGCGTTAGCATCACGCCTTTCGGTAGTCCAGTGGTTCCACTCGAGTACGGAAGAGCCACCAAATCATTACGAGTTTCAATAGTGACATCAGGCGGCGCGGCTGATGACAGGAGTGAAGTGAAGGGGGTGGCGTGGTCGGCTTCGCCAAACACAAACACTTCTTCCACTGCCGTTCCAACTACGGCCGTACGGGCTTTGTCGAGAAATTGTGGGATGGTGACCAGAAACTTGGCGCCTGAATCGTTGAGTTGACGGTTCAACTCAGAGGCGGTGTAGAGAGGATTGATCGTTGTATTGATGCCTCCGGCTGCGGCGACACCAAAAAATACAATCGCGTACTCAGGAAGATTAGGACTGTAGATAGCAAAGACATCCCCTTTGCCGAACCCGCGGGCCGCTAGTCCCGCGGCAGTGGCCCGAACGGCACTACGGAGTTGACCGTAAGTGAGGGTACGGTCCGACGGTCCGTCGATTAATGCAGGTTTGTTGAGCCAGCGATCCGCATTTTCAAATACGTGATCGTGAAAAGAAACCTCAGGGATTTCGACGTCGGGAAACGGACTGCGATAGATCATGGTGTTGACAGAATTGTAGCCTAGGGGCGACCCAATTAAGTGCCCTGTCTTGATTCGGGCTTTCTATGGCCCTGGAATCGACGTCCACTTCGCGCGGGTAGATTTGAGAATCGAGGCAGTGGGAGCGCCCACTCGCTTTCAATGCTCGGCTCATCATAAGGCACTGACTAGCCTCCAAGACATCGTGAACCGAGGCCACCATAATTATCGGGTTATAGAGACGAGAATTAGCGTGGCGGTACGGCACACCAGAAAGAGATGGTCGCTTAGTGTGATCTCCGGAGTTTCTGTATTTCTCTTAATGTCTCGTTCAAGCTTTTTATGTGCCTCGAGGAAAGATCGGCGTAGTCTCAATTACATCGTAGTCCTCGAAGACACCATGGATAACGTACGGGTCAGTTGCATAAGTATTCTTTGCTTCCTCAAGGCTGTCCGCTTGGAGGATGATTAAACTTCCACCCATGTTCCCCTGCTCATTAATTAATGGTCCTCCATATCGCAGTCGGCCGGCAGCATCCAATTTGGCCATGTGTTCAAGGTGGGCTGGGCGGTGCTTTTTCCGATGTTCGAGACCGTTGGGCCGGTCTCGTGCGATCATTGCGTACCAGGACATAATTATTTTCCTCCTTAGGCGTGTTCAGATCAATGCAAGTGTGTATCGCTGGCTAGCACTTGAACCGACCATGGTGGCTCGGCCTTGATGATCGTGACAGATGCATTCGGGAAGTGTAAAGGGGCCGTCGGCTCTGTCAGAGTCAGGTGTTCGCGGACGATGGTCTGGCAAACGAGTCCATGGGTTACGAGTGCTAGCGGACCGTCGATTGATGCGCTCACCCCTCGTAGATGGTTCCAAAATGACGCGATCCGTTGTTGAAACTCCGCTCCGTTCTCAACGGTTGAGAAATCCCAATCTCTTTGAAATATCTGTTTTGGGATCTTTGTGTACGGAAGACCTCGCAGTTTCCCAAGATTACGTTCCCGCAGTTGTCGATCAAGTGTGAGAGGCGCATGCGTCACCGCACAGATACGTTCGGCGGTCGTGCGGGCCCGTAAATAGTCCGATGAGATCACTTGTGCTAAACCCTCATCGCTCAACCGAGCCGCAAGTCGGTTGGCTTGCCACTGACCATGGCAACTTAATGGAGTGTCAGGAAATTGGACGATTCGTGACGCGTTCAGCGCGGTTTCCGCATGCCGGATAAGCAGAATACTAGTCACGAAGGAGGGGTACCTGCAGCATTCTATGTCAGGATTAGGCAGGCATGACAAGCTTGTTGAGAGTCGGTGGTAGCGCGCGCACCGCCTCATGGTGTTTGTACGATTGGGCGAACTCCGCCTTTACTACTCTGGTTATTACGTTCGTCTACTCGACCTATTTCGCAGAGACGTTCGCAGTTGATCCAGGGCGTGGCACTCTCCTTTGGTCACGAGGAATTACGATCAGTGCGCTTTGTATTGCTGTGCTCGGTCCGATCGCTGGCGCTCTAGCGGACCGAGGTGATCGACGTCGTTATCTTATCGGTTGCACGCTCACTTGCGTGGCAATGACTGCGGCGCTCGCGTTTGTCAGTCCGAGCCAGGCCAATGCGGTGCCTATCGCATTGACGATTCTTGTAGTAGCGAACGTTGCTTACGAATTGGGGCTCATATTTTATAACGCGTTCTTGCCTGGTTTGACTTCGCCGGAACGTTTGGGCCGACTCTCAGGTTACGGCTGGGCATTGGGTTACGCTGGGGGTCTGGCGTGTCTCGGCCTTGCCCTACCATTGGCAACTGGGGAACCACCGCCATTCGGGTTGTCGACTGCGGATGGATTCAACGTGCGTGCGACAAACCTCCTTGTCGCTGCATGGGTTCTTCTGTTCAGTGTCCCCGTCTTTCTATTCGTACGTGACGAAGATGTGCGTGGTTCGCGTTTCGACATTCGGGGCGCGTTCCGAGATTTGCGGCTTACAGCGATCCAGATTCGTCAGCACCGGGAGATCGTCCGTTTTTTGGTTGCTCGGTTGGTTTATAACGATGGGTTGGTGACGATTTTTGCGTTTGGCGGGATCTATGCAGCTGGAACGTTTGGATTTGAAATCGGGGAAGTGATTGTTTTTGGAATCGTACTCAACGTTGTTGCGGGCATCGGGGCGTGGCTTTTCGGATTTATCAACGACAGGATTGGTGGGAAAAGAACCATCGGAATCAGCCTGATCTTTCTTGCAGCGGCCACGTTACTCGCCGCGGTCGCGCCTAATCGAACATGGCTATGGGTCGCTGGTGGTGCGATTGGATTCTTTCTTGGACCGAACCAGTCGGCGAGCCGAGCCTTGATGAGTCGATTTGTTCCGAGGGAGCATGAAGCGAAGTTCTTCGGATTTTTTGCGGTCTCTGGAAAAGTTACTGCCTTTGCCGGGCCATTGTTTTTGGGCATATTGGCAGATATGTACAGTCAGCGTGTCGGGGTAGCCAGCGTGTTTTTCTTTTTCTTGTTCGGGGGATTGCTCTTGTTTCGAGTTGACGAGAACCGTGGCATCGCTGTTGGTGCTCGCGGCTCAGGAGTGGTTAATTGACGGTCTATTCAAATCTTTTTGACCTTTGCGGAAAGGTCGCTCTGATCACGGGAGCGACGCGAGGGATAGGTAAGGCGATTGCTGAAGCGATGGCCCAGTTTGGGGCCAAAGTGGTGATTTCAAGCCGCAAGGCAGAAGTTTGCGATGATGTGGCGGCTACCATCAGGGCAGGTGGGGGTGAAGCACTTGCCGTGCCATGCAATGTGTCACATGAGGATCAACTTGAAGGACTGGTCTCTCGTGTACTGGACCAGTGGAAAAAAATAGATGTACTTGTGTGTAATGCTGCGGTGAACCCACATTTTGGTCCGATGGTTGAAGCTTCTGCCGAGGTTTACGACAAGATTATGGATACGAACGTCAAGCATGTGTTGGGGTTATGTAACCGGGTAGCTCCACAAATGGCATCACGACGAGATGGATCCATCATGATTATTTCAAGCATTGGTGGGTTCAAAGGGCATCGGAGAATGGGATTGTACGCTCTATCGAAGGCAGCTGAGATGCAGCTTGCACGGAACTTGGCTGTGGAGTGGGGAGGGGAAAACGTTAGAGTTAATTGCATCGCGCCAGGCTTGGTCCGCACCGATTTCGCACGTGTGTTGTGGGAGGATCCGGACATTCTGCGGCGAACGTTACGTGGGTATCCCCTGGGGCGCATCGGTGAGCCAGATGATATAGCTGGCGCGGCGGTGTTTTTGGCGTCGCGCGCCGGTGCGTTTGTTAGCGGACAAGTACTGGTCGTAGATGGAGGGGCCACGATCGCGATGGGCAGTTGAGGCGAGCGGTGTTACAGTAAGTAAAGAGTTAGCCTTACGGGGTTTCAAGGAAAGTGTTATGAAGGTTGAAAGTATAAGGATCGGTGCTGCTATTTTAGCGGTGTTGGCTGGTGGTGGTACATTTGAGGCCGCTGCTCAGGAGAATGACTGGCTCCAGGTCGACATTGTGAACATCGTGCCGAATCAGCTCGATGAATATGTTGAACTGCAACTTGAGGAGGTCAATCCTGCCTTGCAACAAGCAGGTGTTCCATGGCGTTCAGTCTGGCGGATAGCTGAGTTTGGTAACAGTTACGAGATACAGCTAGTGACGCCGATGAGTGGCCTCAATCAATATGATACCGGTGGTCACTTGGCCCGAGTCATGGAACCCTCCAACCGTTTGGACCTAGTTGATCGGCTTAGAAGGATGACCGTGTCTCGAAAGCGGTATGCGATGCGTTACCGAACAGATATTAGCGTCGAGTCTGACGAAATGAGCGGCATGTCACTTGCCAGGGTTACAAACGTAGTGATTGCACCCGGCCGTCGTGACGAGTGGGAGCAGTTTCTACTTGAAAGTGTGGCGGCTTTCTCTGAGGCTGACCTGGTCTTTGGTGTGTACGAGCGCGTGTTTGGTCCGGGACCCTCATCGTGGCTTATCGTCGAAAATTTTTCAAGTTTTGGGCAGTTAGAGGAGCCCTCTCTTCTCGTGCGGGCGTATGGATCAAATGCGGTTACTATTGCTAGTGATCTATCGGGCGTGATCACGTCGATCGAACGAACCGTCCTTCGTTACGATGCTGAGCTCAGTTACTCGACTATCCCTGTAAATATAAGATAGGAGAAAAATGCCGTTTCAGGTTTATCAGATTCTCCATGTTTTTTCTGTGATCATGCTGGCAGGCATCACGTTTGCCGCTCTAGCGTCCCCTCAAGCTGAGAAGCGCCAATTGCTATTAATGTGGTCCGGTATTACGGCTCTGGTTGCTTTAGTCAGTGGCTTTGGCCTCCTCGGACTTGGTGGTTTTGGATTCCCAGGTTGGGTCGTTGCCAAACTAGCGAGCTGGCTTGCGTTGGCAGCGTTGACAGGCATGGCGTTTCGACGCCCCTTACAGGGGCGAAGCTTGACTGTGGTTGCTGTTCTCGCAGTGTTGCTCGCCGTTGGTATGGTTGTGATGAAGCCATTCTAGTCTCGACTAGATCAACGCGAGCCCCTTCTTGGCTAGGCCCTCCACTCGTGATCCAAGAGTCGAAAATCTCTCGTCCTGAGTTTGATGGCGCAGAAACCGGATGTAGATTTGCTGAAGAATCACGAGAAGTTTAAATACTCCAAATATGTGATACCAGTGTGACCGTTCGACATCGAAGTTGGTCTGCTTGGCGTATCGCTCTACGATTTCACGACGTCTTAAGAGTCCGGGTTCGTACTGTGGCATGGGTGTCAGTTCACCCCACCATGGATCATCATCCTGGTCTCCCCAGCAATTAAGGAGATACCCAAGGTCCATGAGTGGATCACCGCGGGTGCACATGTCCCAGTCGAGCACAGCCACCGCCCTTGTCGGGTCTGCGGCGTCGACCAAGATGTTCTGAAGCTGATAGTCGTTGTGAAGCAACGTCGTTGTTTGTTGTGAAGGAGGATCATCTTGGAGCCACCTAATCAGATGATTAACTGAGGGCAAGGTTCGTTCAGTGTCTATCCATCGGTGTATCCAGCCCGTCAATTGACGTGAGACATATCCGCTCGGTTTTCCGAGATTGTCTAGGCCCACGGTCCTTGGGTCGACTTTATGTAGGTCGGCCAGACCATCGACAACCGTTTCGCTAAGCTTTCTCGTCTTGGCAGGTTCATTCTTTAAATCTGCTGGAAGTTGTTGGCGGATAACAAATCCATGACGACGTTCCATTATGTGAAAATCGACCCCTATTACAGTTGGATCGACACACAGTGCATAACTAACAGGGGCGAGAGGATAAACTTCTCGGAGTCGAGCAAGTACTCGGTGTTCCCGCTTCATGTCATGAGACCGAGGTACGATGGGGCCCAGTGGCGGTCGGCGTAGCACGTACTCGTGGCGTCCGAATTTGATCAGATAGGTCAAGTTTGCGTGGCCACCACCAAATTGCTTGATGTTGAGTTCCCCGTTTGTGACGGGAAGATTTGTGCGGAGCCAGGATTCCAGGCGCGTCGGGTCGAGATACTCATCGACGCGAACGTTAATCAACTCCGAGTGACGAGGAGGCTGGGTGGTCACACCTAATTCTAGTGTCTTGAGTGGGGGACGCACAGGCATCTCGTCGCGGCTGTATTCGATCTGACTGGATTGCCCACTACTCAAAGATGTGCGGTGGTTTTGTTTTTTGCGCTTGCTAAGCTGGGAGTCTTAACATGCGAGTCGTTCACGGTCTCACGGAATTGGAGCAATTGACTGGTACGACAGTTGGTACCAGTGGATGGGTGCGCGTCACACAGGAGATGGTTAACACGTTCTCCGATGTGACGGGGGATCATCAATGGATCCACCTTGATGTGGAACGCGCGACACGCGAGTTGCCAGTCGGCGGTCCGATAGTTCAAGGGTTTCTTACTTTATCACTCGTGATCAAGTTTCGGACTGAGATACTCGATGTGCGTGGGGTGACGCGTACCATTAACTATGGGTTGAATCGTGTCCGATTTATCGCGCCAGTAGTTGTGGGTACGAGACTTCGTGGAACTGAGACCATTTTGTCGACGGAACGCACGGCGCCGCATTCACTACGGTTAACGAGCTCGTGTGTCGTTTCCGCAGAAGGATTGAGCAAACCAGTGTGTAGTGCTGAGATAGTTACACTTCTCTACGAATGACTGTTTAATCACTTGCTTAGCTCAAGTTTCGCCACTGTCCGGCGGTGAACCTCGTCCGGTCCGTCGAGGATCCGTAGTGTTCGGCTATGAGCCCAAGCTCGAGCGAGACCGAAGTCCTCGCATACTCCGGCACCGCCATGTACTTGAATGGCCCGGTCGATCACTTTGAGTGCCATGGCAGGGGCGACCACCTTAATCATCGAAATTTCCGCACGGGCAGCCTTATTTCCCACAGTATCCATCATGTGCGCGGCCTTGAGTGTTAACAAGCGTGCCTGATCGATTTCTATGCGAGAGTCAGCGATAAATTCCATGACGACCCCTTGCCTCGCCAATGGTTTGCCAAAAGAAGTCCGTGACTGGGCCCGCGCGCACATAGCCTCAAGCGAACGTTCGGCAAGTCCAATCACTCGCATACAGTGATGAATGCGTCCAGGGCCCAAACGGCCTTGAGCTATCTCGAAGCCGCGTCCTTCGCCGAGCAACATGTTGGTGTGGGGGACCCGCACATTTTCAAACTGAATTTCCCAATGGCCAACCGGCGCATCATCGTATCCGAAGACACTAAGTGGCCTAACCATCGTTATGCCCGGTGTGTTTTTCGGTACTAAGATCATTGACTGTTGCCTGTGTTTGTCTGCTTGAGGGTCAGTCTTACCCATTACGATAAGGAGTTCGCACCTGCTATTTCCCGCTCCCGTAATCCACCACTTACGACCGTTGATCACGTAATCGTTGCCTTGACGCTCGATTCGTGCACGGATGTTGGTAGCGTCTGATGAGGCAACATCTGGTTCGGTCATTGCATAGGCGGATCTGATCGTGCCGTTGAGTAGCGGTGTTAGCCATTTACTCTGCTGGGTTTCGGTGCCATATCGCACCAATACCTCCATGTTTCCGGTATCCGGAGGTGAGCAGTTGAACACTTCGGGTCCGATTGGCGAGCGTCCCATGATTTCGCACAAGGGAGCATATTCGAGGTTCGTGAGCCCGTGATCAGTGTCACTTTCTGGCAAGAACAAATTCCACAAACCGGCTGCGTGGGCTTGGCGTTTCATGTCGGTCATCACCGCCGGCGATTCCCATCGGTTCTTCCCAGCTCCGTGTTGTTCTACGTAGATCTTTTCATTTGGGTAGACAATCTCATCCATGAACGCGAGGAGTTGCTCCCGGAGCGCATCAACCTTTGAGCTGAAGGTAAAGTTCATTTGTCGTTATACCTAAAGGGTTAAATATGGAATGGTTTGCGGTCCTTCCGGAAGCACGCACAGTCGTGCGTTTGGTCCACGCTGCTCCAAAAACTCCCTTGCTGCCGCTCCAATATCGTCGATCGGCGTGAGGTGTGCGGCACGTACTTCCTCGTCGGTGAGTCCTTCAGTTTTTAGATATACGGACGCACGTTGCTGGATCTGTGCTTGGACTTGAACTTCCCACTGATCATGTCGATTGTGCCCTGGTGTTGAGATCATCTCTAGCAATGCGCTTGGGCTGGATCTTTCTCGCAAAATTCGATGGTATTCACCGTGGTTAGGGAGTCCGTCCGCGCATTCGGAGGCGCAGAGAATGACACCCTGGGGTTTAACGACTTGGGCCGCTGCAGAGAGTCCCTTCACAGTCTGATAGAGGTTCTGATCAAGAGGGTATCCACTGTTAGTGGTAACGACGATATCAAAGGGTTCGGTGAAAGCCTGCATCGCAGACCGTTTAACCGAAGCGCACATTGTCCGGTGTACGGCAAAGAGTTCGCCGGCACACACACTAGTGATTTGTCGATCGCGATTGATCGCGACATCCAGGCTGAAGTCGACACCAGAACGCTCGGCGATTCGCCTGATAGCATCATGAATAGGATTTCCCTCGGTGATACCCCAGCAAGCGTTTGGATGATTGATCATCTTGGCGTCGTGAAGGCGCATCGTTGTTGCGAAGCCGGCCAATCCAGGAGCAACCATCTTTGGTCCGCCGCTGAATCCGGCAAAGAAGTGCGGTTCAACAAACCCGAGCGTGATGCGTATGTCTGCCTCGGTCCATGTGCGGTTGAGCCATAGTGGAACGCGAGGCTCGATTTCACCGAGATACACTAAAGTTGTTTCATCGAACGCCGTGTGATTCTCTATTCGATAGTTGTCAACTACATCGGCTCCTAACATCTCGACTAGTTCGTTTCGGTTGTTTGTGCGATGGGTACCCGTTGCTACGATGATCACGATCTGTTCCGTGGGAATATGATCAAGTGCATCTAGCACGATTGGGAGAACAGTAGAAGTTGGCATCGGTCTGGTGATGTCACAGACAGAAATTGCGACAGTCTGGGTTTGTTTGACTAGCGATCGCAGCGGTGGCTTACCGATTGGCTTGTGCAGTGCCTGCCGTACCGCGTCTTGCTCATTTGAGAGTCCTCGGATGTAGTTCGGCTCAAGCACGGTAGTGCGCGCAGTTGGAAACTCCACGGTTAGGCGTGAGCGCCCGTAGGCGAGATTGACGATCGTGGCGGACACTACAGATCTCCGAACTTTTTTCCTTCGTGGGCCAATTGCTTGAGGAGTGGTGCAGGTCGGAGCCATTCGCCGTGGTCGTCGTGAAGTTGCACCATCGACTCGTAAATATTCTTTACCCCAACAAGATCTGCCCAGAACATGGGTCCGCCTTTGTATCGTGGAAAGCCGTAACCGTAGATCCAGACGATGTCGATATCGCTTGCACGTAATGCGAGACCTTCTTCTAGAATCTTGGCACCTTCATTCACTAATGGGTACAGACAACGTGTAATAATTTCCTCAGTTTCCACGGCTCGTCTGGTTATTGCGAGCTCGGTAGAAATGTTTTTGATCATTTCTGTGATCGATGGGTCTGGTTTTGGTAATCGGCTCCCTTGTTCATACTGATACCATCCGGAATCGGTTTTCTGACCGAAACGGCCTCGTTCACAGATGCGATCAGCGAGAAATGAATAGCGAAGATGTTGGGGCCGCGTTGCCGCCTGTCTTTGTCGAATAAACCAGCCCACATCGAGACCTGCCATGTCGAGCATTTGAAACGGACCCATCGGGAATCCAAAGTCATAGAGGGCCTTGTCTACTTGCTGTGGAAGTGCTCCCTCCTCGAGTAAGAACTCGGCCTGTCGTTGATACGCCGCGAGCATGCGGTTACCAACAAACCCATCACAGACGCCAACCATTACCCCAAATTTACCCAGGCGTTTTGATAACTGCATTACCGTGGCAATTGTTTGTTTTGAAGTCTGTTTACCACGCACGTTTTCCATTAAGCGCATTACGTTGGCTGGGCTAAAGAAGTGAGTTCCGATAACCGACCCTGGTCGTTTCGTTGCAGATGCAATCGTGTTGATGTCGAGGGTAGATGTGTTTGTCGCTAGAATAGTTCCAGGTTTGCACACGGCATCGATTTGATGAAATACGGCCTTCTTAACATCCATCTTTTCGAAGACGGCCTCCACCACAATGTCCACATCTGCAATGTCCCGGTACTCCAGGGTCGACGAGATCAGTCCCAGGCGCTCGTCCATTGCTGCTTGAGACATCCGTCCTTTGGCGACGGTTGCTTTGTAGTTCTTCGTAATGACTGCCAAACCTTGCTCAACTGCTTCCCGCGACATGTCAACGATCGTGACTGGAATACCCGCATTGGCGAAGTTCATCGCAATACCACCACCCATCGTGCCGCAGCCAATTACGGCAGCCTTGTCAATCTGAGTGGTTGGTGTGTCCCGCGCTACGTCTGGGATCTTCGTTATCTCCCGTTCGGCGAAGAAGACATGTCGCTGTGCTTTGGACTGGTCCGAAACTAATAGTTGCTGAAAAGTTTTCCGCTCTTTGGCAAGACCTTCGGTAAATGGGACTGATACAGCGGTTTCCACGCAGGCGATACACTGTTGCGGAGCATCGAATCCACGGGCACGCTTGTCTATTTCGGCACGGAAGTTGTCGAAGATATTAGGGTTTTGTGCAGCCTCTTTCAGGGCGATGTCGAGGTCTCTCGTGCGACGTACGACGGTGTCTTGCTCCACAAGACGACGCACAAAGCAAATTGACGCGTCGACAAGATCCTCTGGAATAATTTCGTCGACAAGACCGATTGCGTGGGCTTTGTCGACCGAGATTAATCTGCCCCCGGTAATAAGCTCCAGAGCTCGCCGCGCGCCGACGAGGCGGGGCAGACGCTGCGTGCCGCCGGCTCCAGGCACGATACCCAGCGTGACTTCCGGTAATCCAACTCGTGTGTTTGGCGAAGCCAGTCGGTAGTGGCATCCCAGCGCAACCTCAAGTCCGCCCCCCGCTGCGATGCCATGTATGGCGGCGACGATTGGTTTTGGTGAGTCCTCGATAGCTGTCACGACGTTTGAGAGGTGCGGCTCCAGAGAGGTTTGGTCGAACTCTCGGATGTCTGCGCCAGCGCTAAACATCCGGCCAGACCCAGTGATTACGAGACCTATGATGTCATCATCCACAAGGCCAACTGATAGATGGTGAAGGAGCCCTTTCCTGACGTCGATGCTCAGACCGTTGACGGGAGGGTTGTCGAGCGTGAGGACTGCGATGCCGTCATGTTCTGTCAGATGTAGGGCTTCGGACATTTACAGACTCCGTGAATCAGCTCGGGCTAGGGTTGTTTCTCAAGGCAGCAATAATTTTATCGACTGAGCCCCGGGCCTTTTGACGCATCTCGTCATCAGTGGCGTCTTGAATGGGATGAGGAACGTAAACGGCTTTCTGGGCGATTTCTGGCATCCCAAGCGCTGCCGCTTGATGTTCGGCGGGTTGCGCGAATGCAGCTGACGCCACCATCACGGTAGGGATACCGCGAGCTTCATAGTCAATTAAGTCGTGCACACTGCACGACGTGCAGGACCCTCAATCCGCGAGCGCTTGGATTATTGCGGTGCAGCGCGCAGCGATTTCATTGCGGAGGGCTGGGGGAGTTGGTTTGGTAAACGTTGGCTTGCGGAAACGTACAATTTCTATGTCGTGGTTCCGCTCAACTATCAAGCGTTGCAGCTCATCGCAGAAGACCTCTCCACGGGATTTTGAAATATCGACGAGTCCGACGGACCCACGGAGAACGCTTGCCCGTGGGGCCGGAGATCTTCGGATCGGTTCCTGCTCGTTAGTCGGGTCGAGAATGACGGTAGATTCACGCATGCTACAGGACACTACCACACTGAGTCGCTCTCCCGGCGGAGGAGCTACTGTATGATTTCTTTGGTCACGGCAGTGGAGCCCTCTCCCCCTGCGGCCCAGCCTCCCACAACCGCCGAAAATTTTCCGGCTGTGCCACCCGCCACGACAATTACGATATTCTCGGGACTCAAAAATTTTGGAAACTGTCGTGTCAGGGCATCTTCTTTAGGTTGACCGTCTACGCCGATCCAATCGGCTGGTAAGGCAGGCAATGGCGTGCCGTCCTCACACATCTCGTCGGGGAGTAACTCTTGAACGGGACGTGCCGTCACTTCTTGGATTCTGGCCCGAACGTCATTCTTGGTGTAGCCATCACGCTGAAATGTTTGGTTGTGCTCAGGTGAGACTACAAGCAGTACTTCCGACATACCATGAAGCTTGACATGTGAAACTGCTCCGAGTGACAAACCGAGACTGGTAGCCAGTGAGCGCGCGCTCCTTGAGCGTTGGTCCCGTACCGCGCTCGGTGCCTCCCCGGCGAACAGCGTCACCGTGCTTTGCGTCGGCGCGAACCCTCTCTCAACATGTAGCGGGTCCCAACAGCTTGCTTCTTCGTATTCTCCGATACAGCATGTGTATTTTCCTGGGTGTCCTAATGTCGACATGTCGACCTGCCCTGGTCGTCCTCCGCCGAGGTTACGAACTACGAGCTGTAATGCTCGTCCGATCGTGGCGTTGGCTCGAGATCCTTGGCCAAAAACATTACGCCCGGAGTTGATCTTGATTTCGTGGCGGATGGGTCCGTTCACGATGATCACTGGACTGGCAAAGTAGGTTGTCGCTAATACCCCATGGAGGTTGAAAGTATCGGTACAGGCTGCTTCTACGGCGGCCAAGACGACCGGAAGGTAACTGGGACGGCACCCCGCCATTACAGCGTTAATTGCAATTTTTTCCACCGTCGCGGGGTGCAAGTTCGGTGGCACTCGTGCCACAACATCTGTGGCTGCTCTAGACGTGCCGTCAAGCATCCTGAGTACTCGTGCTTCGGTTGGGGGCACAACTGGCAGGCCATCGGTTAAACCACGGTTGGAAAGGAGTTCGAACTCATCCTCATTAAGACTCGATGGTAGACGGACGCGGCGGGAAGCTAGTCGGTCTTCACCACGTTTTACTGCAAGACGCTGGGCTTGGTCTGGGTCATGTACTCGAGATGCGCAGCCGGGACGTTGCTCCGGGAGGGTTTCGTTGTGAACTTCCCATGTTGCTGGAGGAACGATATGGCATCTGTTGGCGGCGATGGTGACGAGTTCGTGAAAGTCGTGCTTCGACCATCCCTCGAAGCTCTTCAAAACTGTTCGATCAGACGCTATGAGCACGAGCGCAGGTACCGCATCAAAGCCGTACGCCTCTGAGACTTCCAAATCATGGTCCAGTACGACCGGCATAGATAATTTGTGCACGGCGGCGAAACCAGAAGTGTCAGCCGTGTTGCTTTGGGAGATAGTTAGGACATTGAGTCCAGAGGATGCTAGCGCTGCAAAGAGACGTTCGACCACTGGAGCTGTCAGATCGCAGGTGGCACAATCTCGCTTCACGAAGAACAGGAGGGTAGCCGGGTGTTCGGATAAGTCCTTGAAGCTATGCCGGTGATTGCTGGTGTCGGGAAGCGTAAACGGAGGAGCCGTCGCTCCTTGGCCTGGAAGTTCTGACATGTGCTAGTCGGGTAATCCGAGTGCTATGAGTTCTGGGACCGGAGAACCACCTACCGTAAGCGCGATGTACTGCCTACCATCGAGAAGATAGGTCATCGGTGTGCCAATTGCGCCACTTGGGAGATCTGCTGACGCAAGTTCAATCCCAGATTTTTTGTCGTAGGCGACGAGACGGGGACCATCTGTGGATCCCCCGGTTGTCAGGGCATAAATAAGCAGCGTTTTGGTCACCAAGGGGCCGCTGCGGCTGGAGTCTCCCCCGAGAGGCGGAAGATCTAAACTTCGTAACCGTGGATGGTTGCGGAACCGGTCGCCACTTCCTGTTGGTGTCATCCACAGGTGGTCGCCTGTGTTCATATCAATCGCGGTCATTCTGGAATAGGGTGGCTTAAAGAGGGGAAGACCTTGTGGCATCTCAGGACGCGAGCTTCCAGCACCACGAACTTCAATATACCTAAGCGTTGCCCCTTCATCTGGGTCGGGCACGCGATATTGTTTGACGGCGAAGGCGTTGCGTGAGGGAACGTAAAGAACACCACTCTCAGGGTCGACGCCGGCCCCACCCCAGTTCGCCCCGCCGCCAGTACTGGGGCGAAATACCGTTCCCCTGAGACTCTGGGGAGTATAGAGAGGACCGATACGGAACGGTTCCACTGCGGCTATCGCCATTGTCCGGATCTCCGGTGTGAAGTCAGCGAGATCCTCGAGCGTAACTCCCTGGTACTCAAACGGCTCAGGCCGAGTCGGATACGGTTGAGTCGGCCAAGGGATTTCACCTTCAAGGTCTGTCTCAACGTCGACGGGTCGTTCTTCGATTGGCCAGATCGGTTCGCCAGTAACGCGATCAAACACAAACGTGAAGCCTTGTTTGGTGATCTGGGCAATAGCCTTGATCGTTTGTCCGTTGATATTGATATCGATCAAGTTGGGGGCCGCGGGGAGGTCATAGTCCCAAATGCCGTGATGCACAAACTGGAAGTGCCAGGCGCGTTCCCCCGTGGCGAGGTCGAGAGCCACCAAGCTTTCCGCATAGAGGTTGCTACCCAGTCGGTGCCCGCCATAGTAATCTGGCGCGGCCGTGTTCAAGGGAAGGTAGAGGTACCCGAGTTCTGGATCGGCGCTCATCATGGTCCACACCCCGACCTTCCCGGTGTGTCGCCAGGAATCCGCTTCCCACGTATCGTTGCCGAATTCATCTCCCTGTGGGATGGTGTGAAATGTCCAAGTTGTTTCACCTGTTTTTGCGTCGAATCCCCGCATCCAACCTGGAGGTCGCTCTTTCGTGTCGTTCAGCGAGGAGATCGACATTGGTGTCACGACCGTGTCACCTACGACAATCGGCGGAGATTGGACAGAGTAGAGCAGCGCGTTAAGCCAATCACGTTCTCCACGGGTTGCACGTGGGATATCCCGCATGAGGTCGACTCGGCCACCTTCACCAAAGTCGGGGCATGGGCGCCCGGTTTTGGCATTGACGCACACGAGATAGCCGTTGCCCGTACCCCAAAAAATACGTTCGTCGTGTCGGTTTGGTCCATCGGTCCAATATGCCACGCCGCGCTGATTCCATCGAGCACTCATCGTGGTCGTTCCTTCTTCGTAGCTTTTTGGGTTGTAGACCCAAAGCGTTTTTCCAGTCCTGGCATCGATCGCAGCGCCAACAGAGGTTGGCATGTTGATGAAGAGACGCCCACCGACCATCAGAGGGGTAGCTTTGAGATTGGTGACGGTTGGGGGCAGTCCGTCCCGCCATCGATCGGGATCGCGGCGGTTGAGTTCATCGAAGATCAGGCTTGAGTTCGTCCGCCACTCGCCCCCACCGGGCATTTCGACACTAAGGACCGCATCGGCTGACTGCCAATGCCAGGCAATCTCGAGCGTACCGAAGTTATCTGCATCGATTTGGTCCAAGGGTGAGTATTTGGTGCCTCCAAGATCCCCACTGTATGTGGGCCACTCGCCAGTGTCTGGAGCACCTTGCTGAGCAGATAGATCGACTGCTATCACCAGCACCACGAAGACCCCTATTGCCTGACCTAGTCGTACTGTCATCTCAGATTCCTTGCTTCACTGGAGGGATATGTTACGAATTTCTGGGACAAGCCACTAGAATGACACACGGAGGAGATTATGACTCGTTTGGCGTTCATGTTGGTCATCGGTGGAATTCTCTGTGGGCTGCCTTTACTAGTGGATGACTCGATCTCGGCGTCCCAAGGACGGAACAATCCTGCGTACCGATTTGAGGAACTTGCGGACGGTGTGCACTTTGCGATTGGGACAGGAGCCATGACCGTAATGAGTAATGCGATGGTCATTATTAACGATGACCATGTCATGCTGGTTGATACGAGTGTGACGCCAGCTGCGGCACGCGCACTTGTGTCACAAATTGAAGCTGAGCTTACCGATAAACCAATTCGCTATGTTTTCAACTCGCACTATCACTTTGACCATGCACACGGAAACCAGATTTTTGGTGACGACGTTGAGATCATTGGGCATGACTACGTTCGTCAGCAACTCCTTTCGAACGTATTGGATCAACGCACCAATAAATCATTCACCGAGGTGATCCCCTCGCAGCTTAGTCAATTGAGGCAGCAGATCGCTCAGACGACCAATGCCGCTGACCGGGCTCGGCTCCAGACCAATCTTCGCATCCGCGAGGCCCATTGGAATGCGCTACAAGAAACCAACCCGACACCGCCTAACGTGACGTACAGCGACTCGATGACCATTCACAAAGGCGGTCGTGAGGTGCAGCTGCATTTCGTGGGCCGTGGCCACACGGGTGGGGACACGATGATCTTCCTGCCCGATGAGAGGATCGTCTTTACGGGAGACTTCATGTTAGGGCACCCAGAAACGCCTAGGCTTTCATACATGGGTGATGGATTTGTTAATGAGTGGCCGGCAAGTTTGGGACAGCTCAAAGAGTTAGAGTTCGACGTCATCGTACCTGGGCACGGCGAACCCTTTCGCGATCGCGGCCAGATTGATCTTTATCAGCGCTATTTGAAGTCTCTTTGGGTTCAAGTAGCTAACTTACGCGCCCAGGGTTTATCTTCTGCTGAAGCCACGAACCGCGTCGATATGAGCGAGTATGAGGTTCACTATGGGAATCAAGTTCGAAACGTTGATCCCAGGGCCGTGTTAAGAATCTACGAGATTCTTCAGATCCAGATGCCTTTGTAGATGAGAACGTGTCACGTATTGCATTGTTCACGTTTTTCATTGTTATCGCTTGTCGTTTGCAACCAGCCAACCAGGTGAGAATGGATGTTGCAGATGACCGTAGCGTTATTCCCGTGAACATTGCCCACCGAGGTGCTTCCGCGTACGCGCCAGAACACACGCTGGCCGCCTATCAGCTTGCCCTCGAAATGGGCGCGGATTACGTGGAACAGGATCTCCAAGTGACGAAGGATGGCATCTTGGTTTGTCTCCATGACGCCACGCTGGAGCGGACGACCGATGTTGAGAAGGTGTACCCGAACCGAGCCGTCGAGATCGATCGCGAAGGTGTCCGGCACAGAGTGTGGCGCGTGTCGGACTTTACGCTTGCTGAAATAAAGCAGCTTGATGCAGGTTCATGGTTTGCTTCGGACTTTCTGGGTGTGACGGTACCCACGTTTCAGGAGGCGATTGATCTCCTGCAGGGCGGTGCCGGTTTGTATATAGAAACGAAAGACTCGGACACTTACGAAAAACTCGAGTTCTCTATGGAAGCCGAGATCGTAAGGGTCCTTGCCGAAAATGGGTTCGAGTCTGGTTCGACTCCGATCTATATTCAGTCGTTTAGTGCTCAAAGTCTAAAACGAGTGAAAAATTTGGTAGGGTCAATGTATCCGCTACTGCAACTTGTCAGGACCGGACAAGCTCTGACTCTAATGAGTGACAAGGGCCTTCTCGATGTGTCGACTTATGCAACTGGAGTCGGTCCTCCGATCGCAATCCTGCTTGAGGATCCGTCACGCGCCGTGGCGGCCCGGAGTGCTGGGTTGGACCTGCATCCGTATACAGTGAGTGCGAACAGACTCCCGGAGTTGTTTTCAAGTGCGACTGCTTATATGACGTACTTATTTGAAGAGCTCGGAGCAACCGGTGTCTTTACTGATAACCCCGATCTGTTTCCTCGTCACGCAATCTCAAAACCGTGAATTCAAAATCGTTGCCGTGGTATCGCCAAGTTACCGGTGAGCAATGGCGCGCCTTTTTAGCCACTTTCCTTGGATGGCTTCTCGATGGGTTCGATTTCACCATCATGACGTTTATTCTCATTGACATTCAGAATAGCTTCACGATCGACCGCGCCCTTGCGGGTGCGTTGGGGACCGTTACTCTTCTGTTTCGCTTGGTTGGCGGATTTGGGGCCGGGATTGCAGCGGATAAGTGGGGACGTAAAGGGCCTTTGATGCTGTCGATCCTCTGGTTTTCGATCTTCGCTTTTCTGAGTGGTTTCTCGACGTCCTACGCGATGCTGTTTGCGTTCCGAGCGCTTTTTGGGATCGGAATGGGTGGGGAGTGGGCGGCAGGTATGCCCTTGGCGCTTGAGCATTGGCCTGTACGCTATCGCGGGATTGCATCAGGGTTGCTGCAGGGGGGCTGGTACTGGGGATTCATTCTCTCCGCACTGATTTTTCATTTTATCTATCCAGTGGCAAATCAATTTGCTGATCCTTTCAGCGACGCCGTAGGTGCGACTTTAGGTTGGCGGGTCATGTTTTGGAGCGGAGTGATTCCCGCTCTGCTCGTACTCTGGATTCGATCTGGAGTTAACGAAAGTCCAGTATGGCTTGAACGTCGTCGGCAACTGGAGCACCGCCAAGGTCGAGATACCAGAGAGGCCGTGTCCGTGATCCGCTTATTCCGTCGTGGTCTGCTCTGGACGACCATACAGACATCATTGTTGATGAGCGTGTTTATGTTTTCCTACTATTCGATCACATTCTGGTATCCAACATTTCTACGTGAAGTTGGTCGTGAACCGCTGTGGTATCTCATCGCGTTAAATCTCGGTGCGATTATTGGGATGGCGTTCTGGGGACAGATGTCAGAGACGCGGCTTGGTCGCCGTGGAGCAGTGTCAATTGCGGCATTGATGGGAGTACTGGCTCTACCTCTTTATCTGGCCGGCGCCAGCACCGAAGTGCTGTGGGGAGGTGCACTGCTCATGGGTGTCACCGGGACTGGCGTGTGGGGGATGGCGCCGTCTTATTTGATGGAGCGATTCCCGACTGCCGTTCGGGGCGTTGGGGCTGGGCTGTCGTACCATGTTGGAGCGGCGGTGGGCTCGATGACGCCCCTAGTTATGGGTAACTTGCAAGATGAAGGTTTTAGTTTGAGCTATGCCATGGCTTTGTGTATCACAGCATCCGGCCTGCTTGTGGCAAGTCTGATTTGGCTTGGTCCGGAAACCCGAGGACGTGAGTTCGCTAACATTGGTGAAGAGAATGGCTAGTGCGGAGTAATGTAATGACGTATGAAAAAACATTGATGATGGGCGGAGTACTGATGGTGTCATTTTGTGGTGGTGCGCTCGCGAATTTTTTGCTCGACGCTGGGGTGGAGGCTCAGGGGCCGCAGGCGGTCACTACGACTCAGGTCAATCTGGTTGATACAAATGGGGTATTGCGAGCCGCGTTGACCGCACAGGATGAGCGCGACCTTCCGTCTCTGACGTTCTACGATCCGACTGGACGGGGTCGTGGCGTATTTGGTGTCGAGGAGACGGGGACCCCGTTCTTTCGGTTGTTGAATCCTGCTGGCGATGAACGTCTGTCTGCTCGTGTTAACCAGGACGATGCCCTTTTGATCGTGGGAGATGAGCGACGAACCCACGGTGTTTTGGCATCCACGTCAGACGTTCCTGTACTCAGCTTCGCCGATGGCCGGAGAAGCAGGGCACAACTACAGATCGGTGAGGGTGGTTCGCCGAGTCTGATTTTCTTTGGAGCAGGGGGCCAGCGGAGTGTCGCAGTAACTGTCGACGACACCGACACGCCGACACTGACGTTCTATGGAAACAACCGACCGCAGGTCACGTTAGGAATCGTGCAAGAGGCAGCCGTGCTGAATATGACGGGACCGGAACAATCACGTCTAGTGATTGGCGTGGCCGACAATGGTCGTCCGAGCGTGACATTTGTTAATGATGCCGGAGAGGTTGTTGCAGAGTTGCCCTAGGGGGTGTTTCATCGATAACGAATAGGGGGTGGTGTGCTATCGTCTTGGTTCTTTAGGGAGGAGAAAACAGTATGGGTTCGATGATTCAGTTTCCGATGAACGGGGCAAGCGGGGGTGGATATTTGGCGACCCCGACGGCTGGGTCAGGCCCCGGGATTGTCGTTATCCAAGAATGGTGGGGTTTAGTAGACCACATCAAGAACGTTGCCGATCGGTTGGCTGCTGCTGGGTTCGTGGCGCTGGCGCCTGATTTTTACAACGGCGAGACCACCACTAGTCCCGATGAAGCGGGTAAGTTAATGATGGCGCTCAATATTGACGAGGCGGAAAAAAAGCTTCGCGGTGCCGTCGACTGTGTGATTTCTCGGCGCGAAACCACTGGAGCGCTAGTAGGAACTGTCGGTTTTTGCATGGGAGGACAGCTTTCACTCTATGCGGCTTGTGCAAACCCGAAGGTTGGTGCCTGTGTCGACTTTTATGGAATTCATCCTAACGTTAACCCAGCACTGGCGAATCTCCAGGCGCCAGTACTAGGATTTTTTGCGGAAAATGACGGTTTTGTGTCTCCGGACGCCGCGCACCAACTCGAGAGTGATCTGAAGGCGGCTGGCAAGCAAGTTGATTTCACAGTCTTTGAAGGGGCAGACCACGCATTTTTTAATGACACGAGAGCAGAGGTGTACCATGAGCACTACGCGACAGAGTGCTGGGATCGGATGATCATGTTCTACAACCAGTACCTCAAGGGTGCGTAGCACGCGTTGGTCTCGCCATGAAAGCATCCATGCTGGATAACTAACAAGACAGGAAGCCGATGTCCGTTCTTCTTGTCGCATTAATGCTCGTTCAAGTGCCGGCGGCTGGTGATGCGTCGGGCTATGCCCAGTACAACCGGCTCACCAAATTCGACAGTTACTTTTCGAAGTACAGTAAACGCTACTTTGGGGTAGGGTTTGACTGGCACTATTTCAAGGCGCAAGCCGTGGCGGAATCCAACTTGCGGGAGGACGTGCGGTCGCCGATTGGGGCCACCGGGATCATGCAGATCAGACCACGGACTTTCGAAGAGATCCGGCAGCGGAATCCAGCGATTGGTGGGATTATCGAAGATCCACGGTGGAATATCGCCGCTGGTATCTGGTACGACCGGCAGAATTACGTTGCTTGGAAGGCTGATCGGTCGCTTGAGGACAAGCTTAAGTTCATGTTCGGTTCGTATAACGCAGGGCGGAGTAATATCCTTCGGGCTCAACGTGTCGCGCTTCGAAAAGGTCTTAACGGGACAACGTGGGGATCGATTGAGCAGTGTTTACAAGAAGTGACGGGGAGGCATTCAAAAGAAACGATCACCTACATTTCTCGGATCTTCGATATCAAGCGGGTACTTCACTAATGGAATTGTCGATTCTCTTTTTGAACTTCATCTATGCGTTGGTCGGGGCAGCTTGTACAGTCGCGTTTATGGTTGTGGGATTTAAGGTCTTTGACCGAATGACCCAGTTCGACACATCCGCCGAGTTGAGCAAAGGAAATATCGCAGTCGGAATTGTGATCGGATCAATTTTTGTCGGAGTCGGTATTGCGATGGGTTTGGTAATAGGAATGGGGCTTAACTAGTTTAGATGTCAGGGAACAGTTTCGGTCAAGCGTTTCGAATTACGACGGCAGGCGAAGCCCACGGTCCAGGGAACCTTGTCATTATTGATGGTTGTCCCGCAGGTCTTGCCTTAAGTGAGGACGACCTGACGGGTGATCTGGCGCGTCGCCGACCCGGTCAGAGTCGGATAGTAACGCAGCGTGACGAGCCGGACATTCCTGAAATTCTCTCAGGTGTCTTTGAAGGAAAAACAACAGGAACGAGTATTGCAATCTTGATTCAAAATCGTGATCAGCGCAGTCGCGATTATGCGGCTATCAAGGACAAGTACCGTCCTGGGCATGCTGACTACAGTTTCGATGCGAAGTACGGCATTCGCGACTATCGTGGCGGTGGGCGGTCGAGTGCTCGCGAGACAACGGTAAGGGTGGCCGCTGGAGCGGTAGCCAAGAAACTGATCGCTACGCTCTTTGGGGGTCAGGTTATTGGGTACGTTCGGCAGGTGGGTGAGATCGTAGCACCCGTTGCGGATCCCGGTTCGCTAACCATCGATCAAGTTGAATGGTTGCCAGACGGTGAACCCAACATAGTACGTTGTCCGGATTCCTCAGCGGCGGCTGAGATGGTGTCCTTGATCGAGCAGGTTCGCGTCGAAGGAAATTCCATCGGAGGTGTCGCGGAGTTTATCGCGACTGGAGTGCCTGCGGGTCTCGGTGAGCCAGTTTTCGACAAACTCAAGGCGGATTTAGCCAAAGGATTGTTCAGTTTACCTGCGGTCCTAGGGGTCGAATACGGTGTGGGTTTTGGGTGTGCGACCCTTCGTGGCACGGACAACAACGATATTTTCTATGTTGATGAGTCGATTGAAGAAAGACGAATTGCTACGAAGACGAACCGTCATGGCGGAATGCTGGGAGGTATTTCGACAGGGATGCCCATTGTGCTTCGGGTGGCAGTGAAGCCGACGAGTAGTTTACCGCGAGACCAAGAGACTGTTACTAGTCAGGGTGATCCGACGACGATTGCTACGAAAGGAAGACATGACCCATGTCTCCTTCCTCGATTTATCCCGATGGGTGAGGCGATGATCGCTCTGGTGCTGGCGGATCACTGGCTTCGTTGGCAGAGTTCAACCATATCTTCCTCTATACGTGAGCACTAAACGCGGGAGAGATTTGTATGCGGGTACTTCTCAAGTTGGCCTTACTCGTTGTCGTGATGGTGATCATGTTCGGAGCCGGTTTCGTTGTGAGCCTTGGCGTTGGTGAGGCCGTGGACCCGGCGTCATTAAGTGAACGCGAGCGATCTTTCACGGAGCAAATGCGGGATGTGGTGCTTGTGGGTCATTTTACGATTGAAGGTCGCGAGAGTGCGGACGGAAACCCTGAACGTTATGAAATCGAGAGTGTGACGAAGGTCGGTGAAAACAGATGGCAGTTCAAGACGCGGCTAACATATGGAAACGTGGATGTGACACTGCCGCTGACGATGCCTCTCCTTTGGGCCGGTGATACGCCAATCGTGTCGATTACCGACTTTTCGATTCCCTCGCTTGGGACGTTCACATCACGCGTTATGTTCTATGACGACCGATACGCAGGGAGTTGGCAGCACGGCGAGTACGGTGGGTTAATGTACGGGACTATTACAAAGCGCTGAGCTCCACGGGTGCGACGCATTCTTGGTCTGACGCGATAACCGGTGATGGCCATCGCTGGAACCCACCGTCGGTCGCTGCTAGGTAAAGGACCGGAGTTAAGGGGACCTGATCGAAAGTCGAGTCATCGCCTGCACGTTCTATCAGGAGACGCCGTACCGCCTCGCGGAATTTTTGAAATTCTGGAATCTCGAATAAAACGAAGAAGATCCGCCGCGGTTCGTTTTGGGTCTTTCCTTGGCGTACAGCTAGGCACTTGGGGTTAAAGACGGCCGTTTCGAGGCCTAATCTTTTGGCGAGTGTTGCGAGCTCGTCAGTGTTGAAGAATTCTGCAAGTGCGTGGTCAAATTCGCTGCGGAGGACGAGAGTGATTCCGTATACGGCCGGCGCGTTCATCGATTCCATAGTTCGTTCGAAGACCTGTTGAAACAGGTTCATCGCTAGTTCACGGGGCGGGGCGAGCGCCACGAGTGGTCCTTCAGGTCCCACCGAGGGGTTTACTCGAACCGTCCATCCGGTCACATGAGTCTTATCCATGACGTACGGCGTTGACTCGGTCTGTCGGAGGGTTTTAAGGAACAACATGAACAACAAGGATGCGGCAAACAGACCAATCAAAATCTTGCTGATGAGACGTCGTGTAATCATGTTCCACTCATACTAGTGGAGTACCCCCCTCATGCGTAAAGTTCTCTCCAGCCTTGGTTGGGTTCTGAGGACATTGACATCTCCCCATCGCAAGCGCAGGTTGTTGTGAAGTGTTAACTAGGATCTGGGACAGACATGCTATTTTGGCGGACAGTTCACGATCGCCGGAACACTCCACTAGAATGTCATATATCCGATAAGAGGTTGAGGTTATGACGATGCAATGGATGGGTGTACGACTAGGTGTGCTCGTTGCAGCAGCGTTGTGGGTTCCGAGTTCGGTCCTTGCACAGTATGGGGCGACCGCTGGGGAATGGCGAAGCTATGCCGGCGATGTTGGGAGCACAAAGTATTCGCCGCTTGATCAGATTACGGCGGAGAACTTTGGGGAGCTTGAGGTCTTTTGGCACTGGAATTCCGTTGACACACATCTAACACAGTCTATGGATACGGGAGATTCCCTGATTCCGGCTGACACGCTTTTCGACATCCTCCAGGAAGCGGAGCCTGATCGATGGACGGCATGGGACGGTGTCACCCAATCTCGATCCCGTCCGTCGATTAGGTCATTGGTGGCGACGCCACTGATGGTGGAAGGGGTTCTTTATCTGAGTACACCGCTTTATCGTGCTGTCGCGATCGACGCGCGTACCGGTAAAACACTTTGGGTTCACGATCCTCGGGCGTATGCCTCTGGGACACCAGCAATTGCAGAATGGCGTCATCGTGGTGTGGCATATTGGGAAAATAATGGCCAGGCTCGCATTGTTTGGGGCACGGGGGATGGCTTTCTTGTTGCCGTTGACGCCAAGACCGGGCTACCGGCTATGGATTTCGGTGAGAACGGGCGTGTAGACCTGACAGTAGGCTTGCCGCGTTCGACCCGTGGTCAGCGAGACATTTTGAACCTTCTGACTCTGTCATCTCAGTCACCGCCGATCGTCATCCGAGACACCGTGATTGTTGGTTCGACCATCAATGATAGAACGATCACAAAGGAAGCAACACCTGGGTGGGCCCGCGCGTTCGATGCACAAACCGGCAGGCACAAGTGGGATTTCCACACTGTACCTCAGAGTGCTGACGAATTTGGTTCGGACACCTGGCTTAACGAATCATGGCGATACAGCGGTAATACCAATATTTGGTCGATGATGAGTGGTGATGAGGAGTTGGGTTGGGTCTTTCTCCCGATCGGAACGCCGACAAACGATTATTACGGTGGCCATCGGCTTGGAGATAATCTGTTTGCTGAAAGTTTGGTGGCAGTAGACGTGGAGACGGGTCAGCGTCAGTGGCACTTCCAGATGATTCATCATGGGCTTTGGGACTATGACCTACCCGCAGCCCCGAATCTTCTCGACGTTACAGTTGATGGAAGGAGAGTAAAAGCGATCGCACAGGTAAGTAAGCAGGGCTTCGTTTATGCCTTTGATCGTGTTACAGGTGAACCAATCTGGCCGATTGAAGAGAGAGCCGTTGCGACGGATACTGACCTAGAAGGTGAAATCATGTCGCCGACTCAGCCGTTTCCTACGAAGCCGGCGCCCTTTGAATTTCAGGGCACCTCGATTGAAGATCTAGTTGATTTCACCCCTGAAATTAGGCAGATGGCTGTCGATGCCGTTGCAGGATTTCGGATGGGACCGCTGTACACGCCTCAGACGTTAGGTGGCACGATTATGCGTCCACCGGTTGGGGGAGGAGCGAGTTGGTCTGGAGCTGCTGTTGACCCAGAAACTGGGTATCTGTACGTGCCCTCGACGAATGGACACTCAGTTATTCAACTCACCGAGCCTAAACCTGAGGAGCCAGCGACACTCCGGTATATCCGGCGCTCGACAAGCGCCGGTCCAGTGATGCCGCGAGGTTTACCTCTTTGGAAACCTCCCTACACTCGAATGACGGCTATCAATATGAATACGGGTGAGCACGCGTGGATGATCCCGACGGGAAACGGCGATCGAATTCGTAATCATCCGATGCTCCGTGAGCTTAACCTTCCGCCCGTCGGTGGCGATGCCGGCCGAAGTGGGCCGCTGCTCACGAAGACGTTACTTATACACGCTTTGACGACAGGAAGCAGTAGCGGTGGTCCGAGGTTGGTGGCGTATGACAAAACCACCGGAATCGAGCAGGCGTCTGTTGATTTACCGTCAGGCGCTTTAGGTGCCCCCATGACCTATATGTTGGATGACAAGCAACATATTTCACTGACGGTTGGGGGTGAAATACCTGGTCTGTTGGTATTACAGTTACCGGATTGATGTGACCCCACTGAGTCTAGTGGAAGGTGAGCGGTTGGGATCTGACGGAAGCCATGCGAATGTGACCGACCTCTAAAGTTCTTCGGTACGGCTGCCTACCGGAGTGGCACGTCGGGAAACTCTTCGTCCCCATCTTCAAGCTGGACGCCGTAAGTATTAAGTGACATCGACGTGGCTCGATAAGAACTTGGTGTGTAGACGGCACTCATAGCCTTAACAAGGTCGTAGTGGTTGGTCAGTGCCGTCCAAGTTTCATCTGAAAGGATCGTATTTCGGTACAGTTCGTCGACTGTCCGAAGAAGCATCGCGTCCAAGGTGCTCGCATTTGCAGCATTCGGCCCTTCGGCAACCGCTGTTGGGTTAACCCCGTGGTCACGTGCGCGTCCGACTGTACCGACGTGTTTTGCCCATTCGTACACGGCTTGACAATCCCATCCGATGCGAAGGATTAGTATCTCTCTGTCGTGGGGAGTAAGGGGCGAAACTCGGTTGATGTAGTTGGCTCGACGACTGCGCGGTTGAGCAAGGGCGCTGTGCCGCGCGAATGTGCGTGAGACTGCAATACCGGGGCCGTCAAGAGGGGTAAGACGAGCGGTCGTCAACCGAGGCTCGCGCTCGGGTACAACAATTCGGTACGGCACATCTGTGGGTAGCCGGTCAGGCGTGTTGGTGTCTGGCTGGACACCATACGAATTGTAAATCATCGATAGGACAGTGAAATGATTGACCGTTTCCACGGCATCCATCATAAGGTGCTCATCAAAGTGCTCCGAGAGTGCTTTCCATGTACCGTCAGTGACCGATGAGTTCAAATAAAGCTGGTCGGCTAGCTGGAGCAGTTGTTGCTCGGCAGGATTCCAGCCAGGCGCGTTTGAGCCCTGAGCAACCAAACGAATTTCTTGACTAGTGAGACCTTCCTCGCGGGCCCGCGCGGCATGGGTTGCCCATAGCGATTGGGTGCCACATAACCAGGCAGTTCGCAGAATTAAGAGTTGGCGATCCCGTGGGGATAAGCCGGATTGCTCGGTGAGATAGACGGTAAAGGGCATTAATCCTTCAACGATTGCTGGAACATTGAGTAATGTCCTTAACTGGTTATCTGCTCGACCATCGCCTGAGTACCGTTCTACTAGTTCACGGTGAACGTCGGTCCACTCCGATTCGGGAAGGGGAGCAATTCTCGGAGAACTTAAGCTGATGGGTTGCTGGTCGGTTCGCGGAGGGTCGGGTAGGGCCTGGGCTACCGACAACTTCGCAGTGATAAAAGTCCACGTAATGCACACAAGCAATGTGATGGCGAGATTTTTCGCTGACATCTTGAGTGTCTCCTAAACTGGTACTGGTACGAACGCAAGAAATCGCCGTGGGTTATCGACCGTGATCTTGTGGAGTGTCGCGTTATCTACACCGGCGTGACGAAGTTTCGGAACGAATTGCACCAGTGTGGTCGCAAAGCCGTTGCCCCAGTTTGATTTAAGATCAACCGAACTAGCGAAATCTGAGGATAGGAGAAGCTGGTCCTCGTACCCTGCATCGAGGATGTTCAAAACCATCTTAACCTTTTCGGTTTCGGGAATATCGGGAGAATCTGAAAGTGCGAGTGCCCGTCCTACGGTGTCTAAGCCCAAATATGCACCTCGGCGGACAATCTCTTGGTGCGTGGTCCACCCTAAATCTTGGTCTGGCGTGATGTCTGATTGATGGCCGATGCATATGCGACTAGGGTCTACATTCTCATCCTCGAATACGGTGAGTTGCTCTAGTCCGCATGGCCGACAGCCCTGATGTTCAGTGTGGGTAAAGATGGGTAGCCCAGTGGCATGATGGGCGCGACTCACGGCCCGCAGAAATGTCCGTTCAGTTTCGTGCATTTCCATAGAAGTTCCGACTTCTCCGAATGCACCCCAACCTTGGGTTTGAGCATCGGTCACCATATGGTCAGTCCACTCCTCGACAGTCATCGTTGCCACGTTATCGGGATAGGGTGCCTTCCAGTAGCTTCCGGCCACTACGACTGGGACCCCGGATCTCAGAGACATCTGTCGCAAGAACTCAAGCTCCCGATCTGAACGGCGGTGGATAGCAGCGTCGACAATGCAGCTCATCCCGTCCTGAGTAGCCATTTTCAGCTCCTCCACGACGAGTTCGATGAAGGTTTCGGCTTCGGTATCGGTGAGTTCTTGTTCACCCCTGCCTCGGTCCGACGGAGGACTGCTGTAGCCCTGAAAAAGATCCAGGTGCTCGTGAAATAAAGTGGCCCCTCCCCCGAGCGTTTGTGGCCCAACGTCCTCTAAGATTGTGCGAATTAGGGAGCCTTCGGGAAAGGCAATGTCTTCGAGTGTTTCACTGGGTTGTTCCGGGAGTGTGTTCTCTTGGCAACCGACAGCGAGCGCAAGCCCGGCACTTGCTCCGAGCATGCTAATCGCCTCTCGGCGAGTGAGACATATTCGATTTTTACGCCAGCTGTTCATGAATCCTCCTTCTTTTTCATCTCCTTCGAGATGTCTTTCACTCAAAGTACGTTCTGCGCTTCATTCCCCAGTCTAGCATCGACCGCGACGCCTCTCCTACTCAAGTCTGGACGGACTCAGACCGAGGCGATACTCTTCACCGAGTAGTGACAGAACTAATGAATCCATGATTTCTGGAACATCACGGTCGTTTGTTGTACTACTGCCCCAGCGCGATTTGATACCCTGCAAATCTGGTCTGGTAGGCGATTCAAAGAGTTGGTAATTCGGAGTCGCGATGCCCGATGTAAATGAGACGGACATTGATCGTTTATACGAAGAAGCTAGTTTGGTTCGTGTCGAAATTGAGATTTTATGGAATGAGGCTCAGGTCACCGACGTATTTGTGAAAGGAGCGGTGTCAGCTGCCCATGATCGTCCTCTTTTGGACAACGAACGTGGTTCTGCGGTTTCGGTTGGTTTATTGAATGCGAAAAAATGGCGCAAACTGGCTGAGCTATCAGAAAAACTTGGCCGTCTCATTGAGGATATCGAACAGGCGAGAAAAAGGTAGCGTCTGAAGAGTCTGGGGAAATCAAGCAAAGGCGACCAGGCAAGGTTTGAAGATATACAGTGAAAGTGTTTTCGTATTCCTTGAAATCAGTCTTGACTCCGGCAACGTTGAGGTCAAGCGAGTTTGTTTCTATCGCCGCCCGAGTGGTTTAAAAATCACAGACTAGTTCGGCTTGATTTTTTTGGGGCTATTTAAAGAGCGAGACTCTTGCATGCACCGGCATCCTGGTTCATCATAGATTATTCGGGGCGAAAGCCGAGAGAAATTGGGAGGGTAGTGAGGATGAGTTATCGAGGTCTCGCTGTAGTGTGGCTTGCGGTTACGGTCATAGTATTTTCACCGATACTCGCGTTTGCTCAGTCGGCGGAGGTGCCTCGAACGTCGTGGGGTGCACCGGATCTCCAGGGTGTCTGGGACTTTCGTTCAATTACTCCTATGGAACGACCCGCAGACCTGGCAGATAAGGAATTTCTGACAGAGGAAGAAGCCGCGAATCTCGAACAAGAAACCATTGAGAAGAATAATCGTCTGTCGAACAGACCTGCTCAGAGAACAACCGCTACCGATAGTGTGGACAGAGGAGAAGATGGAGCACCAGGCTTCTACAATAATTTTTGGTTGGATGGGGGGACCACAACTGTAGGAACCCGTCGCACCTCGCTGATCGTACATCCGACGGATGGCAGAATTCCGGCGATGACTCAGGCAGCAATGACGAAGAAAAATGAAATCGCGGTGGCTCGGCGTGGAGTCTTATTTCACCAGCCTAGCCCCGGGGGCTGGGTTGAGGAATTAGGTCCAGGTGGGTTGCAACTGCGTTGCATCACAGGGTTTAACTCCGGACCTCCCATGACGCCCGGTGCATATAACAACAACGTACAGCTGTTTCAAACTGAGGACTACGTGGCGCTGCTCAACGAAATGAACCACAACTTTCGCATTATTCCGTTAGATGGCAGTGCCCCAGCGGATCTTCCTCAGTGGACAGGGGATTCGCGTGGTCGCTGGGAGGGCGAGACTCTCGTCATCGAGACGGCTAACTTTCTTCGCGAAACGAGCTTTGTTTTGGGGCAAACTGATTCAAACTTGCGGCTGGTCGAACGCTTCACCCGTGTATCGCCGCAGACCTTGATGTATGAGGCTACAGTTGATGATCCTACTGTGTGGTCCCAAGCTTGGACCTACCAGATTCCAATGACCTGGAATGACCAGCCGGTGTACGAATATGCATGCCACGAGGGCAATTATGGTCTCTACAACATTCTCGCGGGAGCGCGGTTTGAAGAGGCCGCTGCGGAAGCGGCGGCGGAAGGTTCTAGATGAATTAAGAGGAAGGGACGTTCTCCTTAAGTTTTTACCCTGAGAGGCACGGGGAGAGGGCCACACGGCGTCTACCGACGAGTCCAAGTTGGAAAATTAAGGTTGAGATACGTGAGAACCCGAAAGGAATAGTCATAGTTTCTCTCGATTCTGTGAAGTCTCGCTGACCCCTCAATTTCTACTCCTTCTGCTGGGTGAAATATCTTTGCGATTCCAACTTCGCCGTAATGACGTCGACTAGTGAAGTGCGTACCGTCTTCTCTCATCGCTCCATAGTTGGGGTCCCCTTCTTCTTTGATCCAGTTAGATGCATCCCAGAAAATCAGGTGACCGCGCCATCGATTCTTCTCACCGGAAATTCTCGCAAAGAGACCGCGGCCGGATTTTGAATCTTGTAGATGTGCCCGATCTGGCACATGTTGAGAGAATAGGGCATAACCTTCGATCGTTGTACGATCAAAAAACCAGACTTTTGGTTCAACGATTAGTCCAGGACCGATGGCCCAACTGTCGCGCACTGGTCCGTTAGCGAAAAGTTGGCCTCCCTCATGGACCATGTGGAATTGATAGGCGAGTGACATCGCGAGTTTTTTCGCGAGTGGTAATCGTCCGTTCATTCCCACATCGAACCGTTCACGTTTTTCCGAGGTGTTTGTCTGTTGCCAGTTAATCCATGCATCCTGGCGAAATCTAGGGTAGTTCATCTTCCATTGCAGACCGGCCTCGTAAGGACGCTCGAACGCCAGGGTTTCTCTCTGAAGTGCCGGTAGCAATCCATGGGGTCCCGTACGGTCTGGACCGAATCCATTCGCTCGTTCAGGACTGTCGAGCGTGCCGAGGATAAAACGCTGATGTTTGCTTTGGAGGGCTAATTTAATAATCGGTCGCCAGTTCTCTGCAATCCGGTTTGAGCCGAAATAGTGGTTCAAAAACAGTCCTCCACTGAATGTCACAGATTGATTGAGATCCACGTCTACTGCCACCCGGGCTGCCGTACCGAGTAAAGTTGCACCTTCACGAAATGGATTAAAGAATTCGGTATTGTCACCGTACAAGATTGTGTCTGTTCGCACGGCGACCCGTTCTTGTGCATCTGCAGAGTTAGTTACAGTAAGAATAGTGACCGCACTGGCTAGGAAGATGCGATAGTAGCCCTTTGGCATGAGAGCCGGGATTATACCTCTCGTTGAGATAGCGATCCCGTGTCCGAACGAAACAGACTTGAAGATTCAATCCGTAACTTGGTAAAAGGCTGATCCTTATAGTGTGGAGTCTACTTCCCAGATGTTTATGTTTCGCGACCATGTTGGGGATGTGTTTTGTTTCGGCTGCTGCTGATGCGCAGACCGATCACCAGCGCATTTCGAGCCAAGAGCAGCTGGAGCGACAGCCCAATAAGCAACATGGCGTCGATGGATTATTTATTCCGAACAACTTGAACCTAGAGTTTTCTGGGCAATTTCTTGTGGAGGCTTGGGATCTAAATCTTACCAAGGAGAGTCTACTTGGCGGTACGGTTGCCCTTGGATACTCGCTAAGCGACCGCGTGCAACTGAACACGGAACTTTCCCTACTGCGTGTGAAACAGGGCGCCAGCTACGAAGTTCTTGTCCCAGCCATAAGTCCCATCGTACGTTGGCGCAGCCACACACACGGGCCGGTGTCCGTTTTTTGGGAGATTGGTCCTGGGATATCCTACGCGACTAACGAAGTACCGGTTGGAGGGACTCGCTTCAACTATGTGTTTCAGGTTGGTGGTGGAATGAGCTACACCTTCAGCTCTGGCATTAACTTGGTTGGGGGTCTACGCTGGCTGCACCTGTCGAACAATAGCCTGAATGGCCGCGACAAAAATCCTGACATTCAAGCTGTCGGAATATATGTGGGGTGGGTGATTGGTTAGGTTGGTAATGTTTGCTTGATCGAGTTCTAGCCCGTTAACGTCGGCGACGTGGGCATGTCTAAATAAAGGGATGTCATTTTCCGGTGTCAATAAATTTTTATTGCACAGATGTCGTGGGGAACTGGCCTTTAGCGAGCGGTTCAAGAAAGGCTGTGACTAGTCACGACATATGCTCCACACTAAGCGCGATATAAAGGTCTAGGTAGACTGGGGCACTTCACACTATGTTTCGTAGGCTTGAGTTGAACGGAGGACTCAGGTGATCTGCCCGTTATAGACTGCGACGAAGGTATGAGAAGAAAGCACTTCTTTGTCAGCATATTCGTTGTTTTCACAACAGTCGGTGCGCTTTCAGTAGTCTGGCCAGCGACGTTGTGGGTGATGGTTGTTTTGGGGCCGTTGGCGGTCCTTGGCTTCTATGACGCTTTCCAGCGGACGCACGCGATTCTAAGGAACTATCCGATCGTCGGGCACGGTCGCTATATGCTCGAATCGCTTCGTCCAGAGTTGCACCAGTATTTTGTCGAATCTAACACGGGGGGCAAACCTTTTTCGCGAGAGGAGCGCTCGGCGATTTATCAGCGGGCAAAGAACGTCAGGGACACTGTTCCCTTTGGGACACAACGGGACGTGGATGCGAAGGGGTATGAATATATAACCCACTCGCTCATCTGTTGTGAAACCAAAGAACCGCCTCTGATCCGGATTGGGGGAACGGACTGCAAGAAACCTTATGAAGCTTCTCTGTTGAATATTTCTGCGATGAGTTACGGCTCTCTCAGTGATGCCGCTGTGCTCGCGCTGAACGGGGGGGCGAAGGATGGTGGTTTTGCCCACAACACCGGCGAGGGTGGCGTCAGTCCCTATCATTTACAGCCGGGGGGCGATTTAATTTGGCAAGTTGGGACAGGGTACTTCGGTTGTCGTGGCTCCAACGGCGGATTTGATCCTGAGAAATTTATTAAAACGGTGGCACATGACGAGATCAAGATGGTCGAAGTCAAGCTTTCCCAGGGGGCGAAGCCTGGCCACGGAGGCATACTTCCCGCAGCGAAGGTAACGGCTGAGATTGCCGGGATCCGTGGTATTCCAGTTGGCGAAACATGTGTGTCCCCGCCAGGTCACACAGCATTTTCGACGCCGATCGGATTGCTTGAGTTTATTGCTAGGCTGCGTGAGCTGTCGGGAGGAAGACCTGTCGGTATTAAATTGTGTGTCGGTCGACCTGAGGAGTTCCTGAGTATCTGCTTAGCAATACGGGAGACGGGGATAGCACCAGATTATGTCGCTGTAGACGGTGGGGAGGGAGGGACCGGGGCCGCGCCGATTGAATTTAGCAACCACGTGGGCATGCCGCTCACCGATGGACTCGTAACGGTTCATAATCTCCTCGTTGGCTTTGGTCTTCGTGGCAACATCAGGATTATCGCTAGCGGAAAAGTGACGACGGGCTTCAGGATGGCCCGGCTCATGGCGCTCGGAGCGGAGGCTTGTTACTCGGCTAGGGCGATGATGTTTGCTTTAGGTTGTATTCAGGCCCGGCGTTGCAATGCGAATGACTGTCCCACCGGAGTTGCCACCCAGGATCGTAACTTAATCAGTGGACTAGTCGTTCAGGACAAGCGCAAGAGGATCTGTCGATACCACGAGGCTACTCTTGAGAGCTTGATGGAGTTGGTAGCAGCTGCGGGTCTTGTTTCACCTCTTGAACTGAAACCACACCATATCTATCGTCGCGGCGAGGATTACAAGGTTCAGACTTTTGAGGAGATTTATGAATGGCTTGAGCCCGGACAGTTGCTTTCTACTGATGGTATCTCGCCACAGTACGCAATCATGTTGGAAGGGGCAACGGCTGATTCATTCTGAAAGCTCGGTTAAGAAATCTTGGAAGAAATAGAAAGGAACGGTAAGTGGCGACCTTTAAAGAGCGAATGATTGGAGCGGCTAAACTCGATGTGCACGTTTATGAAGAGGTGGAAGCCGATTCCGGTGCTACAGGAGAAGCCATGGGCGTCGTACTCTTGTCGAGTCTCGCTGGAGGACTGGGGTCGCTCGGTTTGGGCGCGGGTCTGGGCGGGATCGTCCTTGGAGCCGTCGCGGCATTACTTGGATGGGTTACTTGGGCGTTTCTAACGTACTTCATCGGTACCCGTCTGTTGGCGGAACCACAGACCCACGCAGATGTAGGCGAACTAATGCGCACATTAGGATTTGCTCAGTCGCCAGGTTTACTTCGCATCGCTGGGGGCTTTTTCGCAGCAAGTCCAGCTTTGTTTGGTTTGTTCCAGTTGGTTGTTTCGACTTGGATGTTGATGACAATGGTGGTTGCCGTTCGTCAAGCTTTGGACTACACGAGTACTATTCGCGCTGTAGGGGTAGTTCTCGTTGGATTCGTCGCCAATATGACTATTCTTTTTGTTTTGTTCGGCATGCTGGGGTCGTAACATCGGTGGCATGGTGTCACTGCGCGCCAGTGCTGGCCGCAGAGCGGCTCGCGTAACAAGGGCTCCATCTGTCATCGGGATCAATGCGTATTCAGCTCGACTAAGTTTGCAGTGCCGTGGTTGCTATTTTTGAGTGACCGCAACTTATTGAAGTTCAATAATTACACTTAGAAGGAGGTGTCGGATGACACGGTTTACTGTCGCGTTCGGTGTGGCTCTCGTTGTCGTGACACTCTCACCGCGAACCGGAGAAGCTCAGGAACGCGTGAAAATGTTTGACCGCCTCGACGGTCCGCGGATAGCTCTACCCGACGATCCGGGAGAAGCCAGTGAGATGAGACAGCTGTGCCCAGATAGTACTGAGACGTGCCAAAGGTACTGGGCGTACACTGGGTACTTCGTTCGTAACGCTACGATTCCGGCGCGCGACCGAGAGGTGCTCATTCTTCGCACCGCGTGGTTGAACCGAGGGGACTATATCTGGGGGAGGCACGACGTCATTGGGCGGGAAGCAGGGCTCACTGAGCAAGAAATCAACCGGGTTACAAGGGGGCCTGAAGCGGCTGGTTGGAGCGACTTCGATGCTGCTCTGCTGAGAGCGGCTGACGAACTCTTTGCTAGTCGATTCGTCTCCGACGTGACGTGGAACACGCTTGATGAGCGATACACCGAAAGTCAACTGCGCGAGGTTGTACTGATCGTCGGCAATTACACCCAGCTGTCGATGTTTCAGAATACTCTGGGTGCTCAGCTAGAGTCGGGTTACGAAGGCCTGCCTGGCGAGGAGCGTTGATTTTAGAAGTCTGCGGGTTGCTGGAGAAGCCATGCGAGGTAAATTTTTGGCGCTAGTGTTCACGCTCATCGCGGTCCTTTTCGTTCCCGCAGTGTCACTTGGTGGTCAGGAACCTGCACGGCCGTGGTCACCGTCCAGCACAGCAGATGGTCAGCCGGATATTCAAGGGATGTGGACAAACTTCGACAGGACCCCCTTTGAAGCGCTAACCGCTGAGGCGTGGAAAGACCTTGACGCTTTGGCGCTTTGGTTTCCTGGAATCAACAGCCCTTCGGGGCGGTTGAGCGGACCGAATCCGTCTTCCGTCTTCAGTGGTGAGATTACTGCTGAGCAGAGCGTCGCGCGGCGTTCTATGGTCATCGATCCTTCTGACGGACGCTTACCGATCCTTCCGGCGGCAGCTGCGTTTCGAGACGAGCGTATTCGGCGCCTGACCGATTCGTGGATGTTTCATACGCCGTGGGAACGCTGCATCACACGTGGGGTGCCGGGCGTCATGTTTCCAACCTACAACAGTGGCCACCTTATTTTGCAGAGTCCGGGATATGTGGTGATTTTATCCGAGATGATTCACGCGGTCCGGGTCATTCCGCTAAACCCTCGGCGGCCTCGCCTACCGTCTCAGATCAAGCAGTGGGAAGGGAGCCCACGCGGACGTTGGGAGGGGCAGACGCTCATTGTTGAGATCGACAACTACAACGACAAGGGAACTGTCGGAACGAATCTGGGAACGTTGCGCTTGAGGGGGATTCCCCAAAGTGAAGCGCTTCGGGTCGTTGAGCGTTTTACCATCGAGGATCAGGACACAATTCGGTATGACGTTACGGTCGACGATCCTGGTGCGTTTGCACGGCCGTGGACCGCGTCGATGCCACTGAACCGGTCTCCTAACTACGAGATCTTCGAGTACGCGTGTCATGAGGGTAACTATGGGTTGCCCAATACACTCAGCGGTGCGCGGACGTATGAGAAACATTCTGAGGGGGAAGCCTCGAAGTAGTCACCGCGCCATCAGGGTTGGGCCTCCGTACGAGCCACAAAAACGATGGACCGGGCGCTAGTGTAAGCCTGGGGTCCGAAGTCAAATCACTAATCAGTCACGTTCAACTTTTGACGATCTGTTTAGGAAGTCGTGGAGCCGACGAGCGGATTCGAACCGCTGACCTGCTGATTACGAATCAGCTGCTCTACCAGCTGAGCTACGTCGGCTTAGAGGGTAAGCGCTAAATAAGACGCCCGAAGCCCTTTGTCTCTGGGGTGTGCAAGGCGAGATCTTAGCATACGGTTCTTGGGCCGACTGTTTCTTAGGCCACTAACGGTCGGCATGCAGGTCAATCATTGTTTGAACCACGATAGTCCTCTCGATACAATGCTCTGTTACGGTTCCCTCAAGGTTGGTCGTCTACGAAGACTAGACGCAGCGGAATCAAAGGCAGACACAATTGACCGAGCCAGATAAACGCCAGCTCATTATCCGCGGTGCTCGTACCCACAATCTAAAGAATATCGATTTAACGCTTCCTCATCGCCAGTTGATTGTTGTGACTGGTGTCAGTGGTTCTGGAAAATCCTCGCTGGCGTTCGACACAATTTATGCTGAGGGCCAACGGCGGTATGTGGAGTCACTGTCTGCCTATGCTCGGCAGTTTCTGGAGCGTATGGAGAAGCCAGATGTTGACGAAATAGAGGGGATCTGTCCGGCTATCGCTATTCGCCAAAAGAATAGTCTTCGAAATCCGAGATCAACGGTGGGCACGACGACGGAAATCCACGACTATCTCCGGTTGCTCTTTGCAAGAGTCGGACGGACGATGTGTCGCGAGTGTGGCAAGGAAGTTCTTCGAGACAGTGCGGAAGTTGCGGCTCGCGAACTGTCGAATCTTCCAGCTGGTACAAAGTTGTTGCTGGGCTATCAGGTGCCAATTTTGGGTGCGTTGAAGTCTGACGAAATTGAAGAGTCTGAAAATGCAGACATCGAGACGGCCAAGTCTCTGGTTGTTAATGAGAGTGCTGAATCTCCAATTGCAACTGCGATTTCAATGTTGCGTCGGAAGGGTTTTCACCGCGTGGTTGTGGATGGCCAGGCGGTATCTTTTGATGACCTTGATACCAGCAGACTGGATGGAGAAAAAAATCTCAGAGTGGTCGTTGATCGTCTTACGAGTGGATCCAGCATGTTGAGTCGTCTGACTGATTCGGTTGAGACTGCCTATGCTGAGGGTGGTGGAACTGCATTTGCTGTTGAGGTAGAGAGTCAAAAGATTCACATATTCAGCGAAATCTTCGAGTGCGGTCCGTGCGGAATCCGATACGAGTTGCCGCAACCGAGACTCTTCTCTTTCAATAACCCGTTTGGGGCCTGTCCTACGTGCCATGGCTTTGGCAACGTTATTGAGCTTGACATGGGTTTGGTTGTGCCTGATACATCGAAATCGATTGAGGAGAACGCTATCGAACCATGGAGTAAACCTCATTATCGATCCCGTCTGGCAGATCTCAAGAGGGCAGCTCGGGCGAATGACATCAGGATGAATGTGCCATGGTCGGAGCTCAAGGACGATGAACTTGAATTCATCATCGAGGGAGATGGCGACGCTTATAAAGGCATTAAGGGTTTTTTCCGATGGCTGGAAGGCAAGAAATACAAGGTGCATGTCCGTGTCTTCCTTAGTCGATATCGTGGTTATCGCGTCTGTCCTGAGTGTGACGGATCTCGGCTTCGTCAAGAGGCGCGTGCTGTGCGAGTGGGCGCGCGTGCGATTGACGAGGTTTGTGGGCTGACCGTTGCCGCTGCCAGGGAGTTTTTTGAAAATGTAGTACTAACTGAGAAAGAAGAAGTAATTGCAGATCGGATTGTTCGAGAAATTCGGCAACGGTTGTCCTTTCTAGGGAATGTCGGTTTGGACTACCTCACATTGGATCGGCTCTCGTCGACTTTGTCTGGAGGCGAGGCTCAGAGAATCAATCTGGCGACATCGCTTGGGGCAGCGCTCGTCGGGACTTTGTATGTTTTGGATGAGCCGTCAATTGGTCTACATCCTCGGGATAACGAGCGATTACTACGTATCCTTCAGCAACTGCGGGACCAAGGAAATACCGTGTTGGTTGTTGAGCACGATGCAGACATGATTCGAAATGGCGATTATCTCGTTGATCTAGGCCTGGGTGCCGGTACGCGTGGTGGACAGGTTGTGTATGCGGGGCCGACAGAGGGAATTGGTAACGAACAGACTTCTCTGACGGCTAAGTATTTGAGGGGGGATCTTGCGATTCCGGTGCCGGCTACGCGTCGCAAGCGACTTCTACAGACTCAAGTCATCCGCTTGCTTGGGGCAGCCGAGCACAATCTTAAGGAGATTGATGTCGAGATACCGGTAAATATGCTGACGTGTGTAACAGGTGTCAGCGGGTCAGGGAAGTCAACACTGGTTCACGACGTGCTGTTCGCGGCTATCAAGCGAGCTAAAGGGGAGTGGGACAAGCATGTTGGGATTCATGAGGCCCTAGAAGGTCTGGAGCTAGTAAACAAGGTGGTACTGGTTGATCAGGCGCCGATTGGGCGCACACCACGGTCGAACCCTGTGACCTACCTAAAGGCTTTTGATCCGATAAGAGAATTGTTCGCTTCGACAAAAGATGCGCAGGCGCGCGCGCTAACTACGAGTCACTTCTCGTTCAATATCCCTGGTGGGAGATGTGACGCATGCGAGGGAGAAGGGAAAGTGCGGGTGGAGATGCAGTTTCTCGCCGATGTGTTCGTTCCGTGTGAGTACTGTGACGGAAAGCGTTTTAAGTCTGAGGTGCTCGAGGTTCAGTATCGTGGCCGGAACATCGACGAGGTGCTGGCGATGACGGTTCGCGAGGCTTTGTCGTTCTTTGGTGCGTCGCCAAAAGTTGTTCGGCGACTTCAAGTATTAGATGAAATCGGTCTCGGTTATCTACGTTTAGGGCAGCCAGCTACGACGCTTTCTGGTGGTGAAGCTCAGAGAATAAAGATCGCGTCTCACCTTGTTTCCCGGGGCAGTGAGCGAGCGCTCTATATTCTAGACGAGCCGACTACTGGTCTTCATTTCGATGACATTGCGAAGTTGCTAGCTTCCTTTCGAAAGTTACTAAAGGTCGGTCATACCTTATTAGTCATTGAGCACAATTTGGATGTCATCAAGACTGCCGATTGGGTGCTTGATCTGGGTCCTGAAGGCGGTGACGAGGGAGGGTATCTGGTCGCAACTGGTTCACCTGAACAGATCGCTGCTCATCCTTCTTCGCACACAGGGCGATACTTGCGTCAGGTGCTTGAGGAGAGCCGCACTCACACCTACGCGGAATCCTGAACTCTGAGATATTGTGGGTGCTGTTCTCCCTCGCTCGTTCTATGCTCGTCCAACGCTGGTAGTAACCCGTGACTTGATCGGGAAGGTGCTCGTACACGTCGGTAGGGCTGGCACGACGGCTGGAACGATCGTTGAAGTCGAGGCGTATATCGGTGAAAGCGATCCTGCCTGTCACGCTTCGGTAGGATTCACGCAACGGAATGCTCCACTCTATGGTCCACCTGGTATTGCATATGTGTACCTCAACTACGGGGTCCACTACTTGGTCAATGCTGTCACGGAGTCGGAAGGGTTTCCGGCTGCCGTACTCATTCGCGCATTAAAGCCACTTACCGGGACGGCGTTGATGTCTATGCGCCGAGTCCGTGGTGCCCGTCGCAGGAGGATGCCTCTCGTTGATATGAATCTGTGTCGCGGGCCGGGGAATCTCACGTGTGCGCTGGGGATCACACTTCAACAAAACAGAATTGACCTGTGCGGCGACCGTTTGTTTATTGAGGATCCCAGCACGCCAGAAATTTCAGTAAGTTGGAGCTCTAGGGTTGGGTTGACTGTCGGAAAAGATTCACGATGGCGCTGTTATGCTTCACAAAATCTGTACGTGTCAGCTTGTAAGACTATTAGCGGCGGGTCCCCTCATTCGGACGAGACTGCGAGACAAGAACGATGAAGTCAATGTGCTGTCCGTCACGGACAACTTCGAGAGTCACTGATGATCCGATCTCCGCATCCGATAATAGGCGGGAGTAGTCGGATCCATCTTCGAGTGGCGAGCCGTTGAAGGCAACAATAATGTCTCCCGGTTCAAGTCCGGCTCGAGCCGCAGCAGACTCTTGATGAATTCTCCAGACCACAACGCCTCTTGCAGTGGGAGCGCCAAGTTCCTGTGCCAGTTGGGGATTCAGGGTTCGAACATCGACGTATCCAAATGATCCTCGTCGCACCTCGCCGTATGTAATCAACTCGTTCATTACACGCCGAGCTAGGTTGCTTGGTACTGCGAACCCAACGCCCTGACTTCCGCCACTGTCGCTAAAGATAGCAGTGTTGATTCCCACGAGTTCACCATGGGCGTTGATGAGAGCTCCGCCTGAATTCCCTGGATTTATTGCAGCGTCGGTCTGAATAAAGTCTTCATATCTCGCGACACCTAGATTATCCCGTCCAACCGCGCTGACAATTCCAAGTGTAACGGTCTGGTTTAACTGAAACGGGTTGCCGACTGCCAAGACCCACTCGGCGATTCGTAACGATGATGAGTCGCCCCATGACATAGTGGGTAGGTCGTTGACACCGATGCGTAGTAGGGCAATGTCGGTCATCTCATCTCGGCCGATCAGTTCAGCTTCGTACTCTCGATTATCAGCAAGCGTCACCGTCACTCCGGCGGTTTGACGGCCTATGACGTGGGCATTGGTCAAAATGTACCCATCAGATCGCACGATCACACCAGAACCCAGACTTGGACGTTCTCGATAGCCAGAAAATCCTCGTGAATCTTGGAAAAAATAGCGAAAAAATGGATCATTATTGAATAGGGAACGCTGGCGAACAACTTGTCGTGAGGAAATATTTGCAACAGCTGGAATACTAGCCTCAGCTACATCTGCAAATGTGGGCAGACTGGAACCGTTGAGTTGCTTCTTAAGTGCCGGCTGCTCGATTCGTTGCACCGGTTTCGCGGCCACGGGCGGTGCCGCTTCGCTTTCTGCTTGGGTCAGAAATCGTCCTGTTAGCCCGACGCCAACGGTCATGCCTGATACAAACAGTACCGAACCTAGAACGATGAATCTCTGGCGCATCGGGTCTTCTCCATGATCTTGTTTCTGAGATCAATTGTATCGTTTCGAGCCTTGGGGTGTCGTATGGTACGATTCATATCTTGATTTCTGTTCAGGCGACCCGCTTGCGTAAGGGTATGTTGATACACATGGGTGGGAATTTATTCCGCGTTCTTGAGTTGAAGCATCTAACTCCAGGGAATAAGCGGGGTTTTGTCCAGTGCCGGTTCCGCAATATCCGTAGTGGAACACTGATTGAACACAAGTTTCGTTCAGAGGACGATGTGGAGCGGGCAATACTTGATTCCAGGCGAATGCAGTTCTTGTATGCAGATGGGGAAGCCTACAATTTTATGGATACGGAGAATTTTGAGCAGGTGCAACTGACCGGTGAGACGCTAGGCGATTCGATTAACTATTTGTTGCCGGATTCAGTGATCAAGGTAGAGCTGTTCGACGAAGAGCCGGTAGGTATCGAATTACCGCTAACGGTTGATCTCAAAGTGAAAGAAACCGCTCCAGCGATCAAAGGGGCCACGGCCAGCGCCCAATTGAAGCCCGCACTGCTCGAAACAGGTCTCGTCGTGCAGGTGCCTCCGTTTGTGACTGAGGGTGACCGGATTCGGGTTAACACGGAGACCGGCGAGTACCAGGCTAGAGTTTAGTAGCGTGTGTTCAGACTATTGAAAACAATGGACTTGGATGGAGATAAACGGGAGGTGGATTAGGCGGTTTTCTATTTCGTTAATAGTCCAAGTAGTCCTAATCCAGTGGCTGTTGGGTCCCCAAGCCAATCAGGAGGCGTCACCCAGACAAAGGTTAAGATGGCAATTACCATCAGATCGTATTGCCAGGTGGCTCGCTCGAATGTCCAGAATAAAGCGTGCCAGATCGCGATGGCCGGAATGGCTAGCGCTCGCTTGAACGTCATGCTGACCCTTTTTGAATAATGCTCTCGATTCGTCGTGCGCAGTTCACGCCACGTGTAGTAGATCCGGTCGACGACAGTTACTACTGACAGTGTGAGAATTACCCACATGACCGCACCCATTCGGTTTGTGAAGGCCCCAATCATAAAGAGCACGATACGCTCTGGACGCTCCATGAAGCCGACCTTGCACTTGTCGATCAGCGATTCTGCGCGCGCTCGTGTGTAGCTCGTCATTACTGCGAACATCAGAGCCAGCGCCGTAATGAGGACATAGTCAGTTCGATTGACCGCAGAATAGAGATAGAGGAGTCCGATAAAGAGGAGGATGTCTGAGAAACGGTCCATTACTGAGTCCCAGAATCCACCAAACTGTGATGCAAGGGATGTACGCTCGGCGACCTTTCCATCGATGAAATCAAAGATGTTGGCAATAATCATGATCGCGCCAGCTATCCTGAACTGACCCGAGGCTAGAGCCCAGCCGGCGCCGGCATTGACTATTACTCCAGTGAAGGTAAGGAGATTGGGATGAATTCCGAGCCGGACGCACAGTTCAATAATGGCGCGGAGTGGATACATGCAAAGCAAGCCGATCGTGCCTGTAAATGTCATCGCAGATGAATGTTAGAGCCCGAAAACTGAAAGATATAATTTCGGGGGGCGCAGTGTAGATCATGCCGATTCGGGATCTCAAGGATAAGATCAACCGTTTGCCTGAACAGCCTGGTGTCTATCTTTATTCCAATCATGTTGGCGAGACGATATATGTAGGTCGAGCCACCGTACTTCGAGATCGGGTGCGTAGTTATCTGGGTGCTTATGGTTCTAGTCCCAAAACCAATGCTCTTCTCGATGAAGTTGCCGGGCTTGAGGTCATTGTTACAGATTCGCTGGTCGAGGCATTGGCGCTTGAAAATAACCTTATTAAGCAACGGGCGCCACGATACAACATACTGTTACGTGACGACAAGAACTACCCCTACTTACAGGTAACAACGACCGAAGCTTTCCCACGGGTAATTGTCGCCAGACATGTTACCCGTGACGGTAATTTTTACGCAGGACCGTTTCTTCCGGCGTCATTTGCTCGTAAGACGATGGCGCTGACGCATAAATTGTTCGGTATGCGCTCATGTAATGAGGTGATCACGGGAAATCGGGGCCGTCCGTGTCTCGAATATGACATTAAAAGGTGTGCGGCTCCGTGCGTAAAGGATCTGTGTAACCAGCAGGAGTACTCCAAGGTTGTTAGGAGTACGCAGATGTTTCTACAAGGTCGTAATGAAGAATTGCTCGAAGAGCTACGGTCCCAGATGGCTTCTGCGTCAAACGAACTTCGTTTTGAGCAGGCTGCGCAGATTCGAGACGCGGTTCGGATAATCGAGAACCTCGCAAATCGGCAGCAAAAGATGGCAACGGCTCAGTTAGGGGACCGCGATGCGTTTGGTGTCAAAGTTGGACCATGTGGGACTGTTGTACAGGTTTTTCAGATGCGTCGCGGGAGGGTTGTGGAGCGGATCGAGTTGGTGGCAGACAAGTTTGAGTCAGAGTGTCATTCTGAGCAAGATGTCGTACAAGTGGCTTTACAGCAGTTCTATGAGGGCCGGGATGTGCCTTGTGAAGTGCATGTGCCGGTTGTGTTAGATGATTTTGAGACATTGGTAGGTTGGCTGTCTCGGCGTGCGGGGCGCCGCGTGCGACTCTATGTGCCAAAACGGGGAGAAAAAAAAGCTCTATTGGACTTGGCTAGTCGGAACGCTTCGTTGGCTTATGCCTCGCGGCACAGTGAGAACGTAGAGATTCATAGAGCTGCTTTAGATGAATTACGTGTGTTGCTTGAGCTACCAACCCGCCCGAGCCGGATAGAGTGTTTTGATATTTCAACGATTCAAGGAGCGGAGACCGTTGGTTCGATGGTGGTGAGCGAGGACGGACGGATGCAGCGTCACGATTATCGGAAGTATCGGATTCGGGCACTAAAGGCAGACACAGGTCATCCGAATGATTTTGCTGCCATGGAGGAGGTTGTGTTTAGACGGTATCGGCGGTTGCTCGAACAGGGCGGACCGTTTCCCGATCTTGTGATTGTTGATGGTGGGAAGGGTCAACTTTCCTCTGCCTATAAGTCTTTTGAAAAGCTCGGGTTGGCTAATTTGGTGGCGATCGGCATTGCTAAGCAAGAAGAGTTAATTGTGACACGTCAGCGAGAAGAACCCATCGAGTTGCCGAGACATAGCGTGGGCCTTCAGTTGGTGCAACGTATGCGTGACGAAGCTCATCGGTTTGCCGTTACGTTTCACCGTCGCGCGCGTAAAATGAGGGATTTACACTCCGTCCTCGATGACGTGCCTGGGATTGGACCTAAGAGAAGACGTCGACTACTGGAGCAATTTGGGAGTGTCGTGAACGTGCGTCGTGCCTCACGTGACGAGCTTCAGGCCGTCGTCGGTGTTAAGCTGGCTGATACTCTTGTCGAACACTTAACCTAGAATTATTTTGTACGGCATTATTTAAATCCAAGGTTTTCTTCTTTCAGACAGTTTGCTGAAAAGAATATGGGTCCTAATATTACAAAGCCGCGCGTTGTATCCGGAATGCGACCAACGGGGAAACTGCATCTTGGTCACTTGGTTGGTGCCTTGGGGCAGTGGTCAGAGCTACAAAAGAAATATGACTGCATGTATTTCGTTGCAGATTGGCATGCACTGACGAGTGAGTATGCTGACACAAGTGAATTGACGAGCTACGCGTATGACAATGTTACAGATTGGCTTGCGGCCGGTATTGATCCTGAACACAGTACTGTTTTTATGCAGTCGTTAGTACCGGAACACGCGGAGCTATATTTGCTGCTGTCGATGACAATCCCGATTCCGTGGTTGGAACGTGTACCTACCTATAAAGAGCAGATTGATCAACTCGCCGATCGGGACCTTTCAACACTCGGTTTTCTTGGATATCCCTTGCTCCAGGGAGCTGATGTAATGATGTACGGCGCGCAGTATGTGCCGGTTGGTGAGGATCAGGTTCCGCATCTCGAATTGACGCGTGAAGTCATCCGCCGTTTTGAAGGATTCTTTGGAGGGCTCTTTCCCGAACCGCAGCCGTTACTCACACGTTGTCCGCGTCTGCCCGGCCTGGATAATCGGAAAATGAGCAAGAGCTATGGAAACACAATTGATTTGTCAGATGATGAGAATACTGTGCGCAAAAAGGTAATGCGAATGTATACGGATCCCAAGCGTATTCGCGCGGATATCCCAGGTACAGTGGAGGGAAATCCGGTCTTCATCTATCACGATGCCTTTAATCCAGACACAGCTCAGGTCGAGGACCTTAAGATGCGGTATCGAGCTGGTGCCGTCGGCGATGTCGAAGTCAAGGATTTGCTGGCCCGTTCGATTAACGCGATGCTAACGCCTATGCGTGAGAATCGCGCTGAACTGTTGGCAAAACCTGGACGCATCCGTGAGATCGTGCTCGATGGGTCGAGCAAGGCCCGAGCTATCGCACGTGAGACGATGGAACGGGTGCGGGAAGCAGTAGGACTGCATTATGGAGGAGGGAAGGGGGCTAGGGGTTAGGAGAAGACCGGATGCTAAGACAGTTTTTTGAAGCATTACGGGCTTTTGCCTTATTCCTTCCGTTGTTCCCTTAAAGCATATGGAAATCCCTCGTGACTTCGAGTCAATACTTCCAGAATATCCGGTGAAGCTTAGGGATTTCGAGGGGCCTTTAGATCTCCTCGTGCATCTAATCAAGAAAAATGAGATCAATATTTATGACATTCCTATTGTGTTGATTACGGATCAATATATTGCGTATCTGGATCTAATGCAGGAGCTTGACCTCGATGTGGCAGGCGACTTTCTTGTAATGGCGGCGACATTGATTCACATCAAGTCGCACATGCTTGTCCCAAGACTTGAAGCTGAGGTCGAAGAGGCTGATGAGGAGGATCCTCGTGACGCTCTTGTGCGCCGGCTGCTTGAGCATCAGAAATTCAAGGCCGCGGCGGAGCTGTTACACGAACGCGAAACGGTTCGAAGTGCGCAGTGGACTCGTCCTGATGGACGGGTTGCTGATATTGCGGGGGAGCCGTTCGAGCGAGAACTTGAGGTGGATCTGTTCAGCCTACTGCAGGCTTTTCAGTCGGTACTCGCAAGATCACGCGAACGTCCCGGTATCCCAATGCCGGAAGAGATTGTATCTATTGAAATACGAATCGAGCAGCTTTTGGAAAGGCTGTCTGAAACAGAGGCCTGTGGATTTGATGACTTGTTTGTCGGCGTTACCGGGAGGTCAGACCTTATTACTACCTTTCTGGCATTGCTCGAGATGATTCGATTGAAACTAATTCGAGTGTTTCAAGAAAGTCCGTTTAGTTCGATCCGAATATATAAGCGGGAGCGTCCAGAAGATGCACCGCGACCGATAGGGGGTGAGCGTGGCTGATCACCTGAACGATCTTAAGGCAATCGTTGAAGCGCTCATCTTTGCATCTCCAGAACCAGTGGCGCTGACGACGTTGATTAAACTTCTTGACGGAGAACCCGCAGAACATGTTGAAGAAGCCTTAGCGTGCGTTAAACGGGAGTGGGAACGTGATGGTGGTCTTCAACTCGTCGAAGTTGCCGGCGGATATCAGATCGTTACACGTCCCGAGTTGTCGGAATGGGTTCGACGGTTATTTCATGAGCACTCCAATCAGCGTTTGTCGGTACAGGCCCTGGAGACACTTGCTGTAGTGGCATACCGTCAGCCGATCACCGGACCAGAGATAGCGGAGATTCGAGGCGTTAACACGTCTGGCGTTCTAGGCACGCTGATTGAGCGACGTCTAATTAAGGTGACTGGTCGGAAACAAGTTGTCGGAAGACCATTTCTCTACACTACAACCCGCGAGTTTTTAGACCGATTCGGTCTCAAGGACTTATCGGATCTACCTAAGGTCGAAGATATGGCTGAAGCTCTTGGTATGGAGGTCCCGACGGGTCTTGCCAAGCCATATCCACTTGATGAGTCGTTGCCCTTCGAATCCGATAAAAATGTATCGAGCCCGTCGAAGGAACAGGTTCACTAGGACTAGACGTGGTTGTTGTCTCTTCTGTGTCAGCGACTGTATCCGGTATTCGGCTACAGAAGATCCTTTCAGCCGCAGGTGTTGCGTCGCGTCGTGCCGCAGAACGTCTGATCGAGGAGGGACGGGTAACGGTCAACAACCAAGTTGTGACGGAACTCGGTACTCGAGCCGATCCAGCCGATGACGATGTGCGGGTTGACGGCCGACGAATAGGTCGCATGCCCCGGCGACGTTATGTGCTAGTGAATAAGCCGCGCGGTGTGGTTACGACTCGGAGTGATCCGCAGCGGAGAAGGACTGTGCTTGATTTGATACCAAGAGTTCGCGAGTATGTGTACCCAGTCGGTCGGCTTGACTACGACTCCGAAGGACTCTTGATTGTCACTAATGACGGGGTGTTAGCCGAGCAACTAACCCACCCGCGCCACGCTCTTGAGCGCGTGTATGAGGCTGTCGTTCGCGGCACACCTACTGTGACTCAATTGCGACGGCTGCGCACGGGATTGCTGCTTGCTGGCCGGCGGACGGCTCCAGTTTCAGTGCGTCTCTTGGGCGGCCATCGCGCGCGGCCTACTGACCAATCGCGTATTCAGATAACACTTCGCGAAGGTCGCAACAGACAGGTGCGGCGGATGTTTGAGGCCATTGGACATCCGGTCATTCGACTGCGTCGGATTCAGATCGGTCCTATCAGGGATCGCACCTTACGGGTCGGTTGCTACCGTGAACTGTCAAAGGACGAAATAGTGTTGCTGCGCCGATCTCTTGCTGTGCCGGGAGGTTCTTCAAGGGCCAGAGAAAGGTCGATGGGGTGACGCAAACAACTGGGCCGCTGGTTGTAGCTATTGATGGACCTTCTGGCGTTGGCAAGGGAACTGTCGCGCGAGCGATCGCGCGGTCGTTGCACTGGAGGTATATTGATACTGGGGCGATGTACCGTGCCGTGGCGTGGAAAACTCAATATGAAGGTCGCGCGTTAGACGATGAAGATGGCGTAGTCGTTGTCGCTAAGAACGCGGAATTTGAGATAAGTGAGACAGGGATCTCGATCGATGGTCATGATGTGACCAGTGTCATCCGGACACCAGAAATCGATAATGCCGCCACAATGGTGGCACGGATACCACGCGTCCGAGCGTTGTTGGTTGCTCGGCAACGCGGGTACGCAGAAATTGGCCCTCTAGTAATGGAAGGGCGCGATATTGGGACGGTTGTTTTTCCTGACGCGACCGTCAAGATTTACTTAGATGCGACACCCGAGGAGCGAGCGGCTCGCAGGTCGCAGGACCCTTCTCATGGGTTGTCGAAGGCCGGTGAGATCAGGGTTGTTGCTAACGCACTCGAGCGACGAGATCGTCTTGATCGGACCCGGCACGCTTCTCCTCTAACCACGGCGTCCGATGCCAAGGTCATCGATACAACCGGTGTGTCGATTGATTCCGTTGTCCGGCGGGTACTGAAGATCGTAAATGAGCAAATCGAGAACGGTTGATTGTTTACCGATCGCTTCCAGTCTTTCCGTTTTCTTCGTCATCGAATGTTAACCGGTCTAAGAGATCGCTTAACCTTTTAAGGTCGACGCCACTTACGTCGAGCGGACCGGAGCCGACAGGATTGCCTGTGGTAGCCACCATATCGCCAACAGGCTTTGGAGGGCGGCTGTTAGGTGAAGTCACCGGCTGCGGTGTTTCTGAGAGGTCAGTTGGTACGGACGACACTGCTTCGGGCAGAATACGTCGGGGACGGTCGAGGCTTACTGGTGGCTTTCGCCGTCGGGCAAATGGCGAAGACCGAGCTGGAGTCTTGTCCGGTACGTTTTCCTCGGGCGTCTGGTCGATAAAGGTAATCGCGTTGTCAACCGCTGACTCGCTTGGCTGTGTGGGGCGTCGAGGGGGATTACGCGTCTTCGCAGTTTCCAGACGCTTGACACTGGTAGGCGACGGAGTCTCCTTCATGGTTGCAGGTCTTGTAGATTGGACTGAACCAGTTTTTAATTTCCGTTGACCGGCTGTTCGTTTGGTCTTTCTGATCGTTGTCAATTGTTTTTGAGGGGAGCGAAGGGGACGTTGTTTCCGGGGCTGAGTTTTCTTTCGGGGCTGAGTTTTCTTCCGGGGCTGAGTTTTCTTCCGGGGCTGAGTTTTCTTCCGGGGCTGAGTTTTCTTCCGGGGCTGAGTTTTCTTCCGGGGCTGGGTTTTCTTCCGGGGCTGGGTTTTCTTCCGGGGCTGGGTTTTCTTCCGGGGCTGAGTTTTCTTCCGGGGCGGGGTTTTCTTTCGGGGCTGAGTTTTCTTCCGGGGCTGAGTTTTCTTCCGGGGCGGGGTTTTCTTTCGGGGCTGAGTTTTCTTCCGGGGCTGGGTTTTCTTCCGGGGCGGGGTTTTCTTCCGGGGCTGAGTTTTCTTCCGGGGCGGGGTTTTCTTTCGGGGCTGAGTTTTCTTCCGGGGCTGAGTTTTCTTCCGGGACTGGGTTTTCTTTCGGGGCTGAGTTTTCTTCCGGGGCTGTTTCATTGACCGTTTTTCCGCTTTGAAGCCGTCGAATGGCGGCGGTTAAATTTAGCCATGGCGAGCTCTCTTTTATTTGACCAGATGGCGATAAGTATCATATAGTCTAGTGCTTAACTCAACTCTGTGGGTCTTTCTCTTGCAGCCAAAAACTGCTGTTTCACTCGAACGGTGGCCCATTGAGAAGCGAGGAGAATCCGTGGAATATGACAAACGCAGATGAAGGCGTGAAGACCGTCTTGGTCAACATTGATCCAGACGATGAATCGGTCGATGCGGCTGAGTATGACCGCCTTCGAGCTCTCTACGACAATAGTTTTCGGAATATTAGCGAGGGGGAGGTCATAGAAGGCACCGTCCTCAAGGTCTCGTCTTCAGAAGTCATTGTTGATGTCGGTTACAAGTCAGAAGGCATCATCGCAATTTCAGAATTCCTAGACGAAAAAGGCGAAGTTGGGGTTCAGGCAGGTGACACTGTTGATGTCCTGCTTGAGCGGACAGAAGATCGCGATGGACACATCGTTCTCTCCCGTGAAAAAGCCGAAAAAATGAAGATCTGGGTTGACATTGAAAAAGCCTATGTCGATCGTCGGGTCGTCCTTGGGCGTGTCATCGAGCGTATCAAGGGGGGGCTCGCAGTTGACATTGGTGTACGGGCGTTCCTTCCAGGATCACAGATTGATGTTAGGCCGGTACGTAACCTTGATGCCCTCAAAGGGCAAGAGCTTCGGGTGCGCGTCATCAAGGTCAACAAGAAGCGAGGCAATATTGTTCTCTCGCGGAAGGCTTTGCTTGAAGAGGAAAACGCCGAGAAGAAAAAAGATACTTTGGCTAACATCGCCGAAGGGCAGGTAATGAAGGGGGTCGTCAAAAACATAACCGACTATGGAGCTTTCATCGATCTTGGCGGTATCGATGGTTTGCTACATGTGACCGATATGTCGTGGGGCCGTGCCCAGCACCCTTCGGAACTCTTTAAGGTGAATGAGGACGTCGAGGTCATCGTGTTGAAGTATGAGGCGGACACTGAGCGTGTTTCGCTAGGTTACAAGCAACTTCACGACAACCCTTGGGCTAACGTGACCGATCGGTATCCTGTTGGCCAACGTGTGACGGGGAAGGTAGTCAGCTTGACTGACTATGGCGCTTTTATTGAACTTGAGTCTGGAGTAGAAGGTCTCATTCACGTATCGGAAATGTCGTGGAGCAAGCGAGTTAAACACCCGTCGAAGCTCCTCAATGTTGGAGATTCTGTTGATTCAATGGTTCTGGGTGTGGATTCTGAGGCTCGACGGATTTCACTAGGCTTGAAGCAAATTGAGACTAATCCGTGGCATGAGCTTGCCGATCGGTACCCGGTTGGAGCACGGCTTACTGGTAAGGTCCGAAACCTAACGGAGTTCGGTGCATTTGTTGAAGTTGAAGAGGGGATCGACGGCCTTATTCATATCTCGGATATGTCGTGGAGTAAACGTTTAACGCATCCGTCCGAGGTGTTGCAGAAGGGTGACGATGTGGAGGCTGTGGTTCTTAACGTTGATCCGGAGAACCAACGCCTTTCGCTGGGGCTTAAGCAGTTGTCAACTGATATCTGGGATGACTTTTTTGCCAAAAATAAAGTCGGTGATGTTGTCGAAGGAAAAGTTGTCAGAGTCACAAATTTTGGGGCTTTTATTGAGCTCGCGGAAGGGATCGAAGGTCTGATTCACGTTTCGGAGTTTGATTCAGGGCAGGCCACTCAGAAGGATGAGATCAAGGTCGATGAGTCGATCAAGATGCGTATCATCAAGTTGAGCCCCGAAGACCGTAAGATCGGCCTTAGTATTCGTGCGCTAACGTCAGACGACTACGAGACGAACTGGCAGAACTATGCAACCCAAGAGTCAGCCGAAGTGACCTTAGGTGATCACTTTAAGCATAGTCAGACGTCGACGGATTCGTAATTCGCTTGAGAGTGTGATTGGAGGGTTCCGTGACCGGAGGAAGTATGACGAAAGCGGGGCTCGTCGAGGAAGTGGCTCGTGTTGCCAACCTTACGAAGAAACACTCCGAGGTCATTGTCGACACTGTGCTGCGCAGTATCATCGACGCGTTACATCGCGGTGAAAAGATTGAGCTTCGCGGATTCGGAAGCTTTCGGCTTCGACTTCGAGAGCCTCGTAAGGGGCGCAATCCGAAGACAGGAGATCGGGTTGATGTGCCCTCCAAGCGAGTACCGTATTTCAAACCTGGCAAGGAGCTCAAGGAACTCATTAATCGTGAGTTAGAGCCAACATCGACTATGTCTTCACCACCCCCTGCCTCAGTACCGGAAAGTCCGGTTAGTCAATACTGAATTTTTAGGCTTCAGAATGGAACCGAAAATCGAAGCAATTAGCGGGAGGACCAAGACTTTCCGATCCCTTGGGGTTTCCTGACCTCGATATTCTTGGTCTCTTTAATTCAGTGGAACGTCTGTGGGCTCCTTGGAGATTGGCGTACGTGAGCAGCGCAAGCGAGATCGCTACTGGCGAATGTATCTTTTGCAGCGAGTGCGAAGCTGGTACATCGTCGTTGCTAGTCGTTCATCGAGGGGAGCATTGCTTCGTTATTCTCAATAAATTTCCCTATAACAATGGCCATCTCATGGTTGTTCCGAATCGTCATGTTGGCAGATTGGCCGACCTGCATGAGCCGGAGCTGAACGAGTTGGCGTCGCTGACCAAGATTGCGGAGATGGTTCTTACCGAAGCGTACAGTCCGAATGGTCTCAATGTTGGTATTAACCTCGGGCGGGCTGCTGGTGCAGGTGCGCCAGATCATCTCCATGTGCACCTCGTGCCACGCTGGGATGGGGACACAAATTTTATGACGGTGGTTTCCGAAACACGTGTTGTACCTGAGGAGCCTGGAGAAACGGCTAGGCGACTGACGCCATTATTCAAAAAAGTTCTCGGGTAAATTTGATCGAAAATTTTTCTAATACTTTTTCTGCGCGCAACTGATTACTGGTTGTATGCGGAGTTGGATTCGAGAGTGCATGCTGTGGACCATTTGGTCCGATAGATTGTCCAGTAACTAAGGCAGAGGTTTCTAGCCTAGAATTTTTTTAGCGATTGTTTGGAGCTGCATATTTGATGTTCCCTCGTAGATTTGTCCGATCTTAGCGTCGCGGTACAATTTTTCAACCGGATAATCCTTGGTATAACCAACGCCGCCGAATAACTGAACGGCGAGCGACGTAATGCGTTCAGCCACTTGCGAGGAAAAGAGTTTCGCCATTGCTCCCTCGGTTAAGTACGGATGTCCAGCATCCCGAAGGCGTGCCGCGTTGTAAACAGCTAATCGAGCTGTTTCCAGTTCAGTCGCTGCTTGGGCTAGCTGGAACTGGACGGCTTGGAATTCACTAATAGGTTTACCGAATTGTTTTCGTTGCTTCACGAAGTTCAACGCATGGTCTAATGCACCCTGTGAAAGACCGATCATCTGTGCGCCGATCCCGATCCGTCCCTCGTTGAGGGTTTCGATGGCAACTTTGTAGCCTTGTCCTGGTTTGCCGAGAATATTCGCACGTGAGACGCGACAATCCTCAAATAGGAGCTCGCAAGTGCTGCTGGCTCGGATGCCGAGCTTGTCTTCTTTTTTTCCAACTTTGAAACCAGGCGTATCTCGCTGAACTAGAAATGCCGTGATTCCCCGATACCCGACGTGTGGGTCAGTGTTCGCAAACACAATAAATAAGCCAGCCTCGGCGGCATTGGTAATCCAAAGTTTCCGCCCGTTCAAAATGTAGTCGTCTCCGTCCGAGACGGCTCGTGACGCCATAGCAAAGGCGTCGCTGCCCGCGTTGGCCTCAGATAGAGCGTACGCGCCGACGGTGCCACTCGCGAGTCGTGACAGGAATCGTTGCTTCACCTCATCGTTTCCCCAGCGCGTCAATGCATTGATGACTAAAGTGTTTTGTACGTCCACTAGAACGGCGATCGATGGGTCGACCCGGGCTAGTTCCTCAACAGCAATGATGGATAAAAAGAAATGTCCTCCCACACCACCAAATTTTTCTGGGATTTCAATAGCCATAACGCCCAGATCAACCAATTTATCAATGAGAGTGCGCGGGATCTGCGCCTCCTTATCCATTTCTCGCACGAATGGGGCAATTTCTACCTTTGCGAATTCTCGTACATTGGTACGAAGTAGTCGTTCATCGTCCGAAAGACGGGTGAGAGGCAAGGGAAGTTCAGTGGCGTCAATCATTAGCAGGCCGATGTTATCATTGACTGAAGACCTGCCTATATCACGAGGCGCGTATGCGAAGTTTTACACTCCGATGGTTTCTTCCTGCGGTATTTGCCGTAGTGGTATTGGCTGGCGTTAAAGCTCAGCAACAAGAGAACGCTCAGGAGCCCATTTCACCTCAGGAGGAAGGGGCTCGTGAGGCGAGCGATCGCGGTCCTGATTCGCCTGTTTTTCGAACGGGAATCAATTTTATCCGAGTTGATGTGATCGTCACGGACGGTGACGATCGTCACGTGCGCGATCTCGAAGCCCAAGATTTCGAGTTGTTTGAGGACGGTGAGCCTCAAACCGTTGAATCGTTTCAGTTGGTCGAGATCAGCGCGGTTCCGGCGCCTGATGCCGAACCGGCACGTCCGATTATCAATCGATACGATGAAGAGCGCGAAGCAGCTAGAGCTGACACACGAGTATTCGTCATTTTCTTCGATGATTACCACGTGCGGTGGGAAAACGGAGTGCGTGCTGGTCGGGTACTGGCTGAGTTTCTTCGCAACAACCTGTACCCAACTGACTTAATTGGACTCATGCACCCGCTCACACCGCTTGTGGACGTTCGGTTGACGCGGAATCACGACGCGATATTTGAAGCAGCTGAGAACTTCTTCGGTCGGAAGTACGACTACAAGCCGTTGAATATGTATGAACAGCGTTATGTACAGTACCCGACTGAAATTGTTGAACGTTTGCGTAACGATGTTTCCCTGTCCGCCTTGGAAGGATTGATGATTCACATGGGAGGACTCCGGGAAGGTCGGAAGAATGTTTTGCTGATCAGCGAAGGGTTTTCCAACTATGTGCCGCCTGAGTTACGGAGTAGCAATGCTGAAATGCTTAGTGGGGTGAGCCAGGGGCCTGTTTCGATAACGCCGATAGAAGACACGTTGCAGTTTTTTTCGGACCAAGAACTGTTCTTTGATCTTCGCGATGTCTTTTCGGCGGGAAATCGTTTCAATACTGCGATCTACTCTTTGGATCCGCGCGGTCTTGCGATCTCCGAGTACGACATGAGCCAGCCGTTGGTTAACCGCAATGCAGATCGCAATGCACTTAGGTCCACCAGAGACACCTTGTTTGTTTTGGCTGATCAAACCGACGGGCGCGCGATCACGAACACGAATGACTTAAAGCCTGGGCTGGAGCAAATGCTGCGTGACTCCAGCACATACTATTTATTGGGATATAACTCTTCTCGGTCACCTACGGACGGAAAGTATCACGAGATTGAGGTGCGGGTGAAGCGAGATGGAGTGAATGTGCGACACCGGCAGGGTTATTGGGCACTAACCGAACGCGACGTTGAACGAGCGTTGACTACAACTCTGAATGCACCTCCGAAGGCAGTTGATGTTGCGCTAGGTGCTCTCGCTGAACCACGGCGTGGTCGCCGCTTGGTGGATACATGGGTGGGTATGGCGAAAGGCAAGAATGGCAAGACCAAGGTAACCTTCTTGTGGGAACCAGCGCCCGAGGCTCGCGGAAGGGAAAGACCAGCTCACGTGCTGCTAACGGCTATGAGTGGAGCGGGTGGTGCTCCATATCGGGGAAGGGTGCCTGAGAGAGAGGGGATCAGTCGCCAACGGCGTACGTCCGGTGCATCTGACGCGACACAGGTAGAGTTCGCGGTTGAACCGGGTACGTTGCAGCTTAGTATGGCAATAGAAGGTGACGGTGGTGATGTGCTCGAACGGGACCGACTCGAAGTTGACATTCCAGATTTCACGAGCACGGAACTTGTGCTGAGTACGCCATCGTTTTTGCGTGCTCGGAACGAAATGGAATGGAAAGGTCTCGTCAATGATTGGGGGGCGATTCCGACAGCATCTCGTGACTTTCGTCGCACCGAGCGGGTTCTTGTCAGGTTTCAGGCATACGCTCCAGGAACCGAGTCGCCAGAGGTCCGGGCGCGGTTGCTAAACCGGAGTGGCGAAGTCATTCATCCTCTCGATGTTCGTCAAGTGGAGAGCGGTAATTCCTATCAAGTGGATCTCCGTCCTGCCCATCTTCCACCTGGCGATTATGTGATTGAGATCGCGGTTGCCTCGTCGAGTAAAGACTTGAACCAACTCATAGCTTTCAGGCTTCGGTCATGACCTCTTCTACGCATACTAGTTCCTCAATGAAGTCTCTCTACAAAGCAGGTGACGTTTCTAGCGATTTTGATTCCATTACTGACACTCCAGGTCGTTACCCTTATACCCGTGGGATTCATGAATCCGGGTATGGTGGCAAGTTGTGGACAATGCGTCAATTTTCAGGATTCGGTACGCCAGAAGAAACGAATCAGCGTTACCGAGATTTACTGGCGGCCGGTGGGACTGGGTTAAGTGTCGCGTTTGATCTTCCGACTCTTATGGGGCGCGATCCAGATCATCCACTATCGCTGGGCGAGGTAGGAAAGTGTGGTGTAAGTATTTCCTCTCTGGCTGATATGGAGTTGCTTTTTGAGAATATTTGCCTCGATTCAATCACGACCTCAATGACGATTAACTCGCCGGCCGCGATGATCTTTGCAATGTATCTTGTCGTGGCTGAGCAACAAGGTGTTTCTTGGGGAAAACTCTCCGGCACGATTCAGAACGATATCCTTAAAGAATACATAGCCCAAAAGGAGTACATCTATCCGCCGCGTCCATCGATGCGGCTGGTGACCGACGTCTTTTCGTTCTGTGCTGATCAGGTTCCACGGTGGAATACGATCTCTGTTAGTGGCTATCACATCCGTGAGGCAGGAGCTACAGCTTTACAGGAGTTGGCGTTCACCCTTCGCGACGGTATCGAGTATGTGCAGTATGGTGTCGATGCCGGTCTTCCGATCGAACGATTTGTACCAAGGATGTCGTTCTTTTTTAATGCGCACAGTGATTTTTTTGAGGAAATTGCTAAGTACCGGGCGGCTCGCGCTTTGTGGGCAACTGTCATGCGAGAACGTTTTGGCGCGACCGATGAACGCTCGTGGAAACTGCGGTTTCACGCTCAGACCGCTGGGGTGTCTCTAACGGCGCAGCAGCCCTATAACAATGTCGTGCGGACAGCTCTCCAAGCACTCGCTGCTGTAATAGGAGGAACCAATTCTTTGCATACGAACTCGCTTGACGAGGCGTTGGCATTGCCGACCCGAGAAGCTGCACTCTTAGCGCTGAGAACCCAACAAGTCATTGCACACGAAAGTGGTTTGACGGATGTTGTTGATCCGTTCGGAGGTTCGTATTTTCTGGAGCGTATGACGCTTGATTTACAAGAAGGAGCACGTGGTTACTTTACGGAGATCGATCGGTTTGGCGGGATGGTCGAGGCAATTGAGGAAGGTTATCCACAACGAGAGATCGCAGAGAGTGCGTATAAGTTTCAGAAAGCCGTTGAGTTGGGCGAGCAGACAATAATTGGAGTAAACGAGCACACCCAACAAAACACGGCGGATATTCCTATTCTGCAAATCGACGATCGTGTCGAGGAACGGCAGGTAGCTGAGGTTCAGAAGTTGCGTGAGAAGCGCGACTCGTCATTGGTCGAACAGGCTCTCGACGATTTGCGCTTTGCAGCTGTTGGAAATGAGAACGTAATGCCCTCATTACTAAAGGCGGTAAGGGCATACTCGACCGTCGGGGAGATGTGTGACGCTCTTCGCAGTGTGTGGGGCGAGTACGAGGAGACCCCATCAGTCTAAAATGGCATAAGTATAAGTAGAAGTCGGAATAATTCGTAACCTGAATCTTATTGAAGAAATGAAAAAAATTCGTGTGATTATAGCCAAGCCGGGCCTCGATGGACACGATCGTGGGGCCAAAGTGATTGCTCGTGCGTTGCGGGACGCCGGGATGGAGGTGATTTATACCGGATTGCGGCAGACTCCGGAACAGATTGCCGATGCAGCGCTTCAAGAAGATGCCGATGTCATCGGTCTTTCCATCCTGTCGGGTGCGCATAACCACATCTGTCCTCGACTGATGGAGTTGCTCAAAGAAAAAGGCCTGGACGATGTATTAGTCGTTATTGGGGGTATCATCCCGGATGTGGATGTGGACCACCTAAATAGCATCGGCGTAAAGGGTGTGTTCCAGCCAGGAACGCCAATGAAGACTATTGCTGAGTTCATAAAAGATCACGTTCGACGAAACGAAACCCACTCGACGCTATCCTAAGGCGTGCTCCTCATCGCTCCTGTCACCCATGGCTCCTGATACGATCAAGCGATATGCGTGAGCTGACTAAGGTCTTTGAACACGCGAGGGTCGATCCCAAGTGGTATGCGTATTGGGAAAAAGTAGCTGCATTTCGAGCCGATCCCTCATCCGATCGTCCCCCTTTCAGTATGGTGCTACCGCCCCCGAATGTCACTGGATGGCTGCACATTGGCCACGCTCTCAATCAGACCTTGCCGGACGTAGTGGCTAGGTGGAAACGGATGTTGGGGTACGACGTGCTATGGCTTCCTGGGACTGATCATGCGGGTATTGCAACACAGAACGTCGTCGAGAAACAGCTTGCAGCGGAAGGGCAGAGTCGACATGACCTTGGTCGAGAGGCCTTTGAAGCACGTGTATGGGATTGGGTTCATAAGAGCCATGGCACGATTACCAGTCAGATGAGGCAATTGGGTTCATCAGTCGACTGGTCGCGTGAGCGTTTTACATTGGATGAAAGTTTGTCGAGAGCTGTGCGTCGGGTCTTTGTGTCCCTGCATAAGGAAGGATTGATCTACAGAGGAACTTACCTCGTGAGTTGGTGTCCGCGATGCCGAACAGCGTTATCTGATCTAGAGGTAGTGCACAGGGACACGAAAGGCAAGCTATACGAGTTTCAGTATCCCTATGTTGATGGTGATGGTGCGTTGACCGTTGCGACGACACGTCCTGAAACGATGTTGGGAGACACGGCCGTTGCGGTGCATCCAGAGGATGAACGATATCGGACCTTGGTCGGATGTAAGGTTCGGCTTCCACTTATTGGTCGGAATCTCCCCATAATTTCTGATGCATTCGTGGATCCGGCGTTTGGCACGGGTGTGGTGAAGGTAACGCCGGCTCATGATCCAAACGATTTTGAAATGGGGCGACGACACGAATTGGTGCAGATCTCGGTGATTGATGAGGACGGGCGAATGACGGCTGAAGCGGGACCGTTCCAAGGCCAGGATCGGCTTGAGGCACGAAAGAATGTGCTGGAGGCCCTCGATAAGGACGGTTTGGTAGTTGGGGTTAAGGAACATGTGCATGCGGTTGGTCATTGTCAGCGGTGTGGAACTGTTGTCGAACCGCTCTTGTCGAAGCAGTGGTTTGTGAAGATCAAACCGTTAGCTGAACGGGCCATTGAAGTGGTTGAGGAAGGGCGCACCACTTTCGTGCCAGAAAACTGGACGAATACTTACAACGAGTGGATGACGAACATTCACGACTGGTGCATTTCCCGCCAGTTATGGTGGGGGCATCGAATTCCTGCCTGGTACTGTGATGCGTGTGATGCAGTCGTCGTTGAAGAAGACACTCCATCCAAGTGTGCTTGCGGTGGTCAGCTTCGACAGGACACCGATGTTTTAGATACCTGGTTCAGTTCAGGTTTGTGGCCACTTAGCACGATGGGATGGCCGGAGCAGACGCCAGATCTCGCACGCTATTACCCGACGAGTCTGTTGATCACTGCGCACGACATCATCTTTTTCTGGGTAGCGCGCATGATGATGCTTGGTATTAAGTTTTCTGATGATATTCCATTTCGAAAGATCTATATCACTTCCCTCGTTCGCGACTCGCATGGCCAGAAGATGAGCAAGTCGAAAGGTAATGTCGTCGATCCGCTTAAGTTGATCGGTGAGATCGGTGCCGACGCATTTCGATTCACACTAGCTGCTCTTGCGTCACCGGGAATGGATATTTCACTGTCGGAAGGACGCTTACGTGGCTATCGGCAGTTCGTTAACAAAATATGGAACGCTTCTAGATTCGTATTGATGAACATCCCATCTACGATGTCAGTGCGACCGGATGTTCCTCCGGTGGCAGATCTTGATCTCATCCACCGGTGGATTTTGCACCGTACAAGTCAGCTAAGTGGAGAGATAAACACTGCGCTCGAGGAGTTCAGGTTCGATGTTGCAGCTGACATGCTTTATCACTTCTTCTGGCACGAGTACGCTGATTGGTACATTGAATTTGTTAAACCGAAATTACAGGGTGAGGGTGTTGAACGCGACAATGCAGTTGCCGTCCTACTCGAGGTGCACGACCGGATTCTGAGGATGCTTCATCCGTTCATGCCGTTTGTGACAGAGGAGGTGTGGCAGGCATTGCCCCAGCGGCCAGGGGATGGCCTCGTTGCAAATGGTGATGGAAAGACTATTACTCTGGCTAAGTTTCCAAGCGTTGAAGTCGAGTGGCAGGACGAACAGGTTGTTTCTGCGATGGCACTTCTTCAAGAAGTTATCACTACGATCCGAACAGTTAGATCCGAGTGGGGTGTACCACCCGCACGTGAAGTGAAGGCGTTGGTTAATGGGGCGGAATCTTTAACCCGAGATCTTCTAGAGCGTCACGGTAGTCACGTCCGGCGTTTAGCTGGTCTTCAATCATTGCAGTTCGCCGATCGTATTGAACAAAGTCCAGATACTGTAAGGAGAGTGGTTAGGAATTTTGAAATCCACATACCGCTCGCCGGTATCATAGACCGTTCTCAAGAGGCTGAGCGCATCAGAAAGAGCTTGGTAAAGCTTGCTCAGCAACGAGGGGCTCTCCAAAAAAGATTGGCGAATCGTGCGTTTCTTGAGCGAGCCGATCCCATCGTTGTGCGTGAGGCAAGAAATCAGGAATTAGATATTGCTCAGCGCCAAGAGAAGCTTGAGCAGATTCTGCAGGAGCTTAGCGGGTGAAAGTCGCGCCAATTGTTTCACTTGACCCATCTCTTTATCGTGAGATCGTACACCGAGCTCTTGCAGAGGATTTGCGTTCAGGTGATGTTACAACCGACGCAATAATTCCAATTGATCAGCGGGCGATTGGTTCACTAATCACGAACACTCCGTGCACCCTGGCCGGAGTTGAGGTAGCAGTTGAGGCATTTATGCAGCGTGATCCAGACGCTGATGTGAGCCGACTTCATGCGGACGGCGACCGGTGTAAATCAGGGGATACGGTTCTTATTCTAAGAGGGTGTGCGTCGGCGCTCCTATCTGCGGAACGGACTGCCTTGAATTTTCTCCAGCGCATGTCAGGTACTGCAACGCTCACGCAAAAATTTGTGGAGGCTGTGGCCGGTCGGACAGTCATAACGGACACTCGTAAGACGACTCCAACACTCCGCGTCCTTGAGAAATACGCAGTTCGTGCGGGAGGCGGCGTTAATCACCGAGTGGCGCTCGATGATGGTGTGTTAATCAAGGACAATCACATTCAACTCATAGGATCAGTCGCGGAGGCGCTTCGACGAGGACAGGCCGTCGGGGGTGATATACCGCTTGAGGTTGAAGCTCAGAGCCTCAAAGAGGTCGACGAAGCGGTCGCTGCTGGTGCGGACATTGTTTTGGTCGATAATTTGTCTACAGCTGAAGTCCGGGAGGCGGTTAAGCGGGTTGGCGAACGGGCTAAGATCGAAGTATCAGGTGGTATTACGCTAGATCGTGTCTCGGAACTGGCGTCGATCGGAGTGACCTATATCTCGGTTGGTTCACTTACTCACTCTGCGCCGGCAGCCGACTTTAGTTTTGATTTACGTCCAGAGTCGGAGGCGCTTCTTAAAGAAGTTACCAATACGATATAGGTGATCTAATCAAAAGACGAGGTGTCTGGCGGATGAGTGACCCGTTACCTAGTGACATTGAGGACGCTTTGAACGAGGGGTCAGAACGCTTGGGTGCGTTCGCGGATCATTTTCACTACTTTAGTGTGGTCTCGTCGACGAATGATGTTGCTCTTCGCCTGGCGGAGGATGGTGCCAAAGATGGAACCATCGTGTTAGCCGCGGCCCAAACGGCGGGGCGAGGTCGCCGGGGCAGAGAGTGGTTCTCGCCTGTGGGCGGTCTGTACTTCTCTGTCATCATGCGTGGACTTCGATCACCAATAGTGACACTTATGGCTGGGGTTGGGGTGGCAGAGGGCATTCGCATTTCAACTGGACTAGCAGCTGAGCTCCAATGGCCTAATGATGTAGTGTTACCGACTTCCCAACGGAACGGCAAAAGTCGACAATTCGTAAAGGTGGCGGGGATTTTATCGGAGGCGCCTAGGATTGGTAAGTTTCCCGACGCGATGATTGTGGGAATCGGAATTAATGTTAGTCACATTGATTACCCACCGGAGTTGGCGTCACGGGCGAGTTCTCTCGAGTTTGAACTGAGAAGATCGGTTGATCGTGCAAGCGTGTTGGTCGAGTCACTCAAGGCGCTCGCGCGGTGGCGACATGTGGTGGATATGGGTAACGAGCCTGTAGTGCTTAGCCGCTGGCGGGAGTTGGCGCCAAGCAGTAAAGGCTCAGTTGTTGTGTGGAAGACTCGGGAAAGAGAGAGAGAAGGTATAACGGACGGGGTCGATGCGGATGGTGCTTTGCGGGTACGCTGTGGGGCACAGGTGGAGCGGCTCGTAGCAGGAGAGGTAACGTGGGGTGCTCCATCGGATACCCAAACCCTTTGTAAGGGAATCGATGCTACTGGCAATTGACATCGGTAATACGAATATCGTGTTTGGGATTTTCAAGGGCAAAACCTTGGAGGTTAGTTGGCGTCTGACGACGTGGCCAGATCGCACGGCCGACGAGTTGTGGGTTGTTCTCAGTCAGCTGTTTTCTGGAGAGGGACTGAACGTTGATGAGATTGATGGGGTCATTGTCGCATCAGTTGTACCTCCACTGACTCAGGTCGTCACGGAAATGGTAACGCATCGATTTGGCTGTAAGACTTTATGTGTTAATGCGAGTAACTCGGGGCTAGCGATACAGTATGAAAACCCAGACGAAGTGGGTGCGGATCGACTTGTGAATGGAGTTGCCGCCTTCGACTTATATAGCGCTGGTTCACGGCCTGTGATGGTCGCTGACTTCGGGACCGCGACGACGTTTGACGTTATTTCTCGCCGCGGAGAGTACCTCGGAGGTGTGATTTGTCCTGGTGTTGAGATTTCTGCCGATGCGCTCTTTCAGCGCGCTGCGCGACTCCCTAGAGTTGAACTCCGCCGGCCATCTGCTGTTATCGGTCGAACAACCGTTACCTCAATGCAGTCAGGACTATTTTTTGGTCACGTAGCGATGGTTGAAGGCATCGTGGCACGATTGTGCGAGGCGCTACCGGCTGAAGGGATGCCGGTTTGTGTTGGAACAGGAGGTCTCGCTGAGGCCATAGCGGCTGAGACCAAAGCGATAGAGCATGTGAATAGCGATCTCACTTTGGTCGGATTGCAGCTGGTATGGGAACTAAACACACAACCGTAGATAGCATAGAACCGAAGTTTGGGAAGAGCCTTGCCTTCTGAAATAGATCCAGGTTCCTATTGTCGGGATGTCGAATCGTATTTGTGCCGTAGAAACCATGGTCATCTGATTCGTATCGTAGGGCCAGCATTTGATCTTGTTTGTGGGTGGGTGACTCGGCAGATTCCACTCAGCGTTGTATTCAAGGGAATTGATCGAGCGGTGCAGAGAAGAGAGGCAAAGGGTACCCAGCGGCGACCGGTACGGGTTGAATTTTGCGAATCTGACATCCTCGAGTCGTTCGACGAGTGGCGTCGAGCGGTTGGTCTGGGAAGTGACTCTGTTCGGTCGACGCCGCTGGGATCAACTCGTCGATTATCGCTGGTCGCGCACGTCGAACGAGTAATAACTGGACTGTCACACTGGAGCAGCAGTGCTGCTTGTCCGCCAGGGCTCGTTGAGCTGGCCAGCCAAATTGCTAACAAACTTTATGGTTTAAAATCGGCGGCTCAGACCGCTCGCGGAAAGATACGTGAAGAGATGCTCGTCCAATTGATCGAATTTGAAAATGAATTAATGAAGGCTAGTTGGAAGACTGTCGATGACAGGCTTGAGATTACACTTCGCGTTGAGGCAGAGCGAGAGCTGGAGCCTTTTCGTAACCGGATGCCCCCCAGTGCTTTTCAGCAGTCGGTTGCGGCCGGGAGAGATCGTCTACTTCGCGAAAGGCTTAAGTTGCCGCGCATTGCACTCGACTAGTAATTGTTGTTTATGTTGACTACATTCGGCTGGGTACTTCGCAGCCCATCAAATCAAGTGCGCGTGTTAGCTGCTTTCGGAAATATAGGACGGCTGCAGCACGCCACAAACGTACATCGCGACGTTCTTCCTTGATGACCGGATATTGATGGTAAAAAGTGTTAAATGCTTGCGCTAGGCTAAATGCATACTTGGCCAAAATGGATAATTCCAGTGTGCGGACAGCCTGTTCAACGATCTCATCGAGTCGCGATGATTCTAGGACGAGTGCCCAGAGTTCGGTGCCATCTGGATCGTCAAGCGGCGACGGAGCCAGATCGGGCACGTTCGCGATGATAGTTTGTTCGTCAGTACCATCTTTAGTGCTTAGTTTCTCGAGGATATTGCTGGCACGGACGGCTGCATATTGGAGATAGGGTCCACTCTCGCCTTCGAAGCTCAGAGCCTCATTTATATCGAATGTAATCAACTTGCCGCGCGAATATTTGATCATGAAATATCGAATGGCGGCCGTCGCGATGATCTTCGCGACCTCGTTGGACTCACTTGGTGTCAGTTCCGTATTTCTGGCGCTGACCTCGGTGCGCGCCGCCTCGGTGACTCTGTCAATTAGATCGTCTGCTTTGACCCCCAATCCTTTTCGTCCAGACACTTCAATAAAAGGACGGTCAGTATTTTCGTCGACGTCGTAACCAAGTGCTCGCGCAGTGTCTCGTGAAAGTGCGACCATTTCATACGAGAAATGGACCGAGTGCTCTGCCTCGCTTGGGTGATCGACTGAAACCAGCGCCTGTTTGAGTAACTGCTGCAAATATGATTGGCGAGTATCGATGACGTTATAGACTGACTTCGCATGCCCAAACTGAGGGAGAGGGGGGGAGCCCTCAAAGGGCTTGGATACTTCGGTGGTCGTCGTCCAGAGCAATCGCCCAGACTTTTGTTTTCCAAACCAACGAAAATTGAAGTCCTTGTCCAGTATCCCGAATTTCCAAAACTGATAAGCCATATCCTTTCCGACATACGTGACCGTTCCATCAGACCTCACGATTACCTTGTTTCGGGAGTTGTCAGCCTCGGACGTTTCGGTGACTCTGCCCGGGACGGTTGTTTCACCGGCCGATTCATCGTTGATCGGCATAACCCAGCAACCAGCTTGTTTGCCAGTTGTTTGAAAGGACACAGCACCAGCGCTCTTAAGGATATCGAACGCTATGTTCCAGAAATTGAGTTGGAGGATGTCGCCCTCCCAACTCAGGAGGTCATACTCGATATTGAGACGACTCATTGTGGCTAAGTGCAGACGAACGATACGATCAGAAACAAAACGAGCAACTTTCGCTCTCTCGTTCTGTCCATGTTCGAGATCCTGCAGTGTACGAGCCCGCAATTCGAGGCGAGATTCGTCCGCTTCATACCATTCCGTGACTCGAGCATAGAGATCCCAGCAGTAGTAGTCGAAGCGTGCTTCTTCGGCCAATTGCCGGATGTCAGCGAAACTCTTCGCTTCAAGTTCTTGGAAGCCGACAACCACGTCGGCTACTTGAACGCCAGTATCGTCGATGTAGTTCTGAGTTTCGACAGGATGTCCTTGAAAGCGCAGAAGTCTAACGAGTGTGTCTCCGAGCGCAGAGTTTCTCAGATGTCCGACGTGAGCCGCCTTGTTAGGGTTAATTGCTGTGTGTTCGACAATGGTTTTAGTGGTGTGTACTGTCGACGCAGTTAACCGGGTATCAACAAGGCCTTGTTCTAGATGTTGGGAACGATCGAGATAGATATTAACGTAGCCGTTGGTTGTGGATTCGGCTCTTTCTATTCCTGGAAGAGGTCCAAGCGCGTCGACTAACTCTTGAGCAATGACCTTGGGTGCCTTACGAAGCATTCGGGCTAGCTCAAATGCGACGGTGATGGCGAGGTCACCCAGTGTACGGTTAGGTGGATATTGAATAACAATTGTTGGCAGAGTCGACATATCAAGACCGTAGTGCTCGGTCAAGATCGTTTGCAATCGTGTGCGTAGGCTGTGGTGGATAGGCAGAATCATGTGACTTGAGGAAGAATAAGCGCGAAACCACGCGTGTGATCTTTAGATGCGCTGAAATGAAAGAACGACATGCCATCGGGATCACACAGTGTGATCGTAATATCTGATTTCGTATTGGTCGATCTCGGTCACTTACTCAGTCACTGTGTGACATTAAGCGAACCGCCTAACCTTACCAGATTCACCAAAACTGCAGGAACTGAGGTTGCATTTCGTTGACAGTCCGAGGCCTCTCCGCTACCGTTGGAAAGAGTGACAATCCTGCCTGTGCATCTTCGCGGTTGGTTCGTCGTCAGTTGGTTGACGGCAGTGGTGGGTAGTGTGGTCTTTGCTGCTGCTCAAAAAACCACTACAGAGACAGACGATGTCATCGTGTACGTCGCTGAGGTCGATGCGCTGATTCATCCAGTGTCGGCCGAGTTCATCCGCCAAACAATTAATCAAGCAGATGCTGTCGATGCAGCCCTCGTCGTTTTCACTCTCCAAACTCCGGGAGGACTTGTTGACGCGACTCGTGCTATTAACACAAGCATTATTGAGTCTGAGACGCCGATCGTAGTTTACGTAGGTCCGAGTGGGACGCGGGCTGCCTCGGCTGGTTTCTTGATCACGATTGCGGCTGATATCGCAGCCATGGCTCCTGGGACACACATTGGCGCTGCTCACCCTGTTGCTGGCACTGGTCAGGCCATGGATGAAACTATGGCTGAAAAAGCGGCTTCCGATGTGGCGGCATACGCTCGCTCCTTGGCGTCCCAGCGTGGGAGGAATATCGAGTTGGCCGAAAGAGCCGTGACAGAGAGTCAGTCATTCACTGAAGAAGAAGCTTTGGAGGCAGAGCCACCACTCATTGATCTAATTGCTACGGATCTAGATGACCTGCTCGTTCAACTTGACGGTCGGAGTGTGACACGGTGGGACGGTAACGCAGTTGTGCTTCGTACGGCTAACGCTATTATTGAACGGGTTGAGATGAATTGGCGACAGCAGTTGCTTAGTGCGATTGCTCACCCGCAGGTGGCAGTTCTGCTATTTAGCCTGGGCACCTTAGGTTTGACGATTGAATTATGGAACCCCGGTGGAATTCTTCCGGGTATTGTTGGGGCGCTATGTTTACTCCTTGCGTTTTTTGCGTTTCAAATCCTGCCGATCAACTACGTGGGACTTTTGCTTATCCTGTTCGGCTTGGGACTTCTTGTAGCCGAGATGTTGACTGCTACGTATGGTTTGTTGGCTGCAGGAGGGATTGTTAGCATGGTGCTAGGTTCGCTAATGTTGGTTGATTCATCGCTGCCGGAGCTACAGCTGGGTTGGCCGTTTATTTTGTCGTCGATGCTTGCTCTTGGCTTGATCGTGTCCTTGCTCGCTCGTCTTGGCGTGAGGGCGCAGCTAGTGAGACCGGTCACTGGCCGCAGTGGCATGGTTGAACAGGTAGGCCGAGCAATGGAGCCGATCGTAGCTGGTGGTAATGGCATGGTTTCCACTCATGGAGAGGTTTGGTCGGCCACATCTGATGAAGATATTAGCGAAGGTGATGAGGTTCATATTGTAGCGGTTGATGGTATGCAGCTGACTGTGAAGCGCAAACCGTTCCAGATTTCCGGAGGATCAAAGACATGGAAGTGAGTCCAGTTTTTCTGTTCGGTGTAATAGTGGCGTTGTATTTGGCGAGTTCTGTAAAAATCTTGAACGAGTATGAACGGGGTGTAATTTTTCGGCTTGGAAAATTATTTCCGAGGCCAAAAGGTCCTGGAGTTATTTTGGTATTCGCCCCGATTGATCGGATTGTCCGGGTCAGTCTGCGAACGATCGTTATGGACGTTCCGCCTCAAGATGTTATTACTAAGGACAACGTGTCGGTTAAAGTCAATGCTGTTGTTTACTTTCGTGTCATGGAGCCAAAGCGAGCTATTGTTGAGGTCGAAAACTTTCACTATGCAACTTCTCAGCTTGCACAGACGACACTCCGTAGCGTGTTGGGGCAGGTCGAACTCGATGGTTTGCTGTCGGAGAGAGAATCGCTGAATAAGGATCTCCAGAGCATTCTCGACACACAGACCGACCCATGGGGTATTAAAGTGTCAGCCGTCGAGGTTAAGCATGTTGATTTGCCGCCGGATATGCAGCGTGCTATGGCACGGCAGGCAGAAGCGGAGAGAGAGAAGCGTGCTAAAATTATCCACGCCGAAGGTGAATACATTGCATCAGAAAAGTTAGCGAAAGCCGCTGGCGTGATAGCGAAGGAACCCTTGGCTGTGACTCTTCGGTACCTCCAAACGGCGACTGAGATCGCTGGCGAGAAGAACTCAACGCTTGTGTTCCCGTTACCGATGGACCTGCTTAGCAATTTTCTGCCGAAGCAAAAGTCCACATGACAGAAGCAACGTCGAATAGCGGGACACTCAACCCCAAGCAGCTAGTCTTTGTCTTTATGGCGGCCACCGTCGTTTCTGTGGTGGTATTTCTGTGTGGGGTACTGGTTGGCCGAGGTGTTTCACTGAGTCCGGGAAGTAATGTTAGGAGTGGAGACGGTGCGATATCTTTTCGGCACGGTGACGAGGCGAAGGCGTTATTTCTCGATTCCGGGAGTATTGAACCCTCTGTGGCATCGAGGCCTAACGACGACTTGACTTATTATGAGCGTCTTAGGAACGATGCTGTGATCGATGAAACTCTGCCTAAGACTTCAATCTTTTCTGGAGATATTTCAGCTTCTTCAGAAGCCACGGTGCCTTCGTTCACCAGTGAGAATGATGAAGAATCTCGGACGATCCAGGTAGATCCGATTTCACCTGAGGCGTCCGGTTACGCGTATACAGTTCAGGTCGCGGCTCTTCGGGCCGTTGAGGCCGCGGAACGGATTGCCGGTCGTTTGATCGCTAAGGGATATCCTGCTTACGTGCTCGAGCCGACAGCCAATGCACCAGTCGCTATGTATAGGGTCAGAGTTGGCCAATATCCTGATCACGGCGATGCCGAACAGGTCCGTTGGCGATTGGAACGCGAAGAGAAATTCAAGCCCTGGATCACCCGCTAGTGTACAGGCCGCTGGAGACTCATTCCCGGTATGTCGGTCTGGCACTTGCAGTGGTGTCAGGTACCCTGCTTTCACTTAGCTTCCCGCGTTTTGGGCATCCCGTACTCGCGTGGGTGTCTTTAGTTCCACTGTTGATGGCCGTGACACGAGCTCAATCGGTGTCTACGGCATTCTGGCTAGGTTTAACCACAGGTGTGACGCATTTTGCGCTCACGGTGTATTGGATTCCTCAAGTCATGACGGAGTACGGAGGCTTATCCGACATAACCGCATGGCTAGTCCATTTTCTTCTTTTGGCCTATCTGGCACTGTTCCCGGCATTGTTTGCCGTCGGTATTAGATTTGCTATCTGTCGTTTTGGCCTAGTCGGACTGTATGTTGCGCCCGCGATCTGGGTGACGACTGAACTCGGCAGAATTCATCTCTTTACCGGCTTTCCTTGGGAACTGTTGGGGTATAGCCAGACACCGGTGCTAGTTGTTGCCCAGTTGGCTAGTGTAGTCGGTGTGCTTGGTTTGTCCGCCTTGGTGGTTTTAGTGAATGTGACCTTTGTCTTTGCTCCGTTGGCCACTTTTTCTCTCCGCTGGCGGGCAGTTGGAGTTACAACAGCGATCATAGGAGGTACGGTCATTTTTGGTGCCTGGCGTCTTCACTCAGGAGCGCTTCTAGAGCATGGAACACCACTTCGAGTGGCGACGGTGCAGGGTAATATCGCCCAGCATGACAAGTGGAATCCGATGTCTGCAGATCGTATCCTCTCCACTTATATCAAGTTGACGCGAGAAGCTGTTAGCGAGGGCGCACGTCTGGTGGTGTGGCCTGAAGCAGCGACCCCCTTTGCTTTTCAGAGCGATCCATTGGGCACCGCTTCTATTCTGAACGTCGCCCGAGATACCGGAGCACACCTTTTGTTTGGCACAACTGAGATTGTAGAAGACGGTGGTCAGAGCTATTACAACGCTGCGGTCATGGTTGATGATACTGGAGGGACAGCTGGCACTTATCGTAAGCATCACCTTGTACCGTTCGGAGAGTATGTGCCATTGCGACGGGCGCTTTTCTTCGTCTCACCTTTGGTAGAAACGGTGGGAGATTTTTCCAAGGGTCCCGGTCCTAGGGTCTTGATGATGGATGAACAACCAGTGAGTGCAGCTATCTGTTATGAGATTATTTACCCTGAATTAGTTAGGGGTTTCGTGACCCGCGGGAGTCGACTGCTAACCACCGTTACGAATGATGCGTGGTATGGACGATCGGCAGCACCTTACCAGCATTTTCAGCAGGCGACAATGCGAGCTATCGAACAAGGTAGATTCCTTGTCCGCGCGGCAAACACTGGAATTAGTGGTGTTGTTGACCCTTACGGACGAGTAATTGCACGCACGCCATTGTTTGAGCGGCGAATCCTGACGGTTGACGTGCGTTTACTTGAGGATCGAACTTTATATAGTCGTACCGGTGACGTGTTCGCGTATGGGTGCGTCGTTGTTGCGGTATTCGTGTTAGGAATCAGCTTTCGGCGTTTAGGTGAAGTCCGGTTCGTGTAGAAGACACGCAAGTAAGGAGACGGAGGAAATCTGTGAGTATTACACTCGAAGAACATATTCGTAGGTATCAAGATCTTGTGAAACGGGCAGCAGATTTGCGGAGTTATCTTTGACGCAGCTAGCCCAGCTCTAGAGATTTCGCGCCTTGAGCAGCAGGCGGCTGCTCCAGATTTTTGGAATGATGCGGAGGCTGCCCAAGAGGTTCTTAGGCGTCGGCGCCGACTTCAGGAGGATCATGAATTGTCGGAGTCGCTCAAGCGACGCAAGGAAGACCTCGACGTGTTGGTCGAGTGGGCTAATCAAGGCGAGAAGGTCGGTGATGATCTAACACAGGGACTCGATGCTCTTGTAGCTGAGGTTGAGGCGGCTGAGATCAAGAAGATGCTTGGGGGTGAGCACGATCATTCCAGTGCGATTCTTTCAGTGCACCCCGGAGCGGGTGGTACAGAGTCACAGGATTGGGCTGAGATGCTGCTCCGCACCTATCTTCGCTGGGCGGAGCGCCGCGGCTTCAGTCGAGACATTATCGACTACCAACCTGGAGATGAGGCCGGTATCAAGAGTGCGACTATTACCGTAAATGGAGACTATGCGTATGGGCTGTTACTGGCTGAGGCTGGGGTTCACCGTCTCGTACGCATTTCGCCGTTTGATCAAGCTTCGCGGCGGCATACATCATTCGCATCGGTTTTCGTGTGGCCGGAGCTGCCAGATGATGTCGAGGTAGAGGTTGAGGATAGAGATCTGCGCATTGATACCTACCGTTCGAGTGGAGCCGGCGGTCAGCATGTTAATGTCACTGACTCGGCTGTGCGGATAACACATCTACCCACTAACATCGTGGTTTCGTGTCAGAACGAGCGATCGCAGCATCGTAATCGCGATTCGGCAATGAAGGTGCTTCGGGCACGTCTCTACGATCTGAAGCTCCAAGAACAGCAGGAGCGGTTGAAAAAGATTGGTGGTGAAAAGAAAGAGATCGCCTTCGGGAGTCAGATTCGAAGTTATGTTCTTCATCCGTATCAAATGGTGAAGGATCATCGGACTAAGGTAGAGGTTGGAAATGTGGAGAAAGTACTCGATGGCGATCTGGATTTCTTTATTAAGCGTTATTTGATGCAAAAGGCGTCAACCACAAATGAAAGCAGTGGAGTTGACGTGGGAGAATAAATAAGGAGAGAAGCGACTCTCCGATTTCTACGTTGATTTCCCGTGAGAAAATCTGATCAGCGTCTAAACGCAGTCCCTGGTTTTGTTCCAGCTATGAAAACTTCCTGAATTGCTCCGCTAGCCCACGGCTCTGTAACATCACCGGTCATTGGATCGACTGCCGCAAAAACAATGTTGGGTGGAGGAACAAAGCCTGCCGGTGTCTCTGTCTCCTCGCGGCCATCAATATAAGCTCTCATGAAATCACGCCAAATAGGTAGGGCAACAGCAGCGCCTTCTTCTCCCTCCCCTAGCGAGATCTTTTCGTCGTATCCGACCCAGACACCTACGGTGATCTCAGGATCGAAGCCAACAAACCAAGCATCGGTGTAGTCGTCCATAGTTCCGGTTTTGCCACCAACCGGCCACTCTAATCGCAGTGCACCTCGGCCTGTCCCGCGTTGGACGACACCCCGCATGAGGGAGACCATGATGTATGCAGTATCGGCACGAATCGCATCGTGTGGGACTGGCCGGCCTTCTTCGAGTATGTGACCTTCACGGTCTACGATTCGTTCGATTTGATACGGCTGCATCCGAGTCCCCCTGTTTGGGAAGACGGAATACGCACTCGTGACTTCCTGAAGTGTGGCCTCAGCTGAGCCGAGAGCCACCGATAGAAATGGTGGAATAGGAGACCGAAAGCCAAGTCTTTGGGCGAAATCAACAACAATTTGAGGGCCGATTTCGTTCATTAGCCACACAGAAGGAACATTTCGTGATTTTTCGAGCGCGCGTCTGAGTGTGAGTTCCCCTTCGTATTCCTTGTCATAGTTAGAGGGCTCGTAGGGATCTTGCTCGGGTCCTACGTCGTAGCTGATTGGCTCATCTTGAACGATGGAGGTCGTGGTATAGCCTTGATCGATGGCGGAGGCATAGAGGACGCCCTTGAAAAGCGAACCTAGTTGTCGATGCGCCTGGGTTGCTCGGTTGAACTTACTGCGTTCAAAGCTGTATCCACCGACCATCGCGAGTACGCGACCAGTGCGGTTATCCAAAGCCAAAAGAGCGGCTTCAACCTCGGGTTCTTGGTCAAGTGTGGCGTTGGCCGTTTTGGCATCGATGTCGAGACCTGTCACACGGACTTCAATCAGGTCACCGACCTTGACGATCTTGGTTGGCATACGTCGAGTCCATTCAAAACCGCCTTGATCGATAATGGTTCGGTAGGGTCCAAATCGCACACCAATGGTGTCATTTTCGACTTCTATGACCACAGCAGGAACAATGTCATCAACTCTGATAGCGAAAGCCCATCGATCATGTTCGAAGTCGTCGAGGTCCTCGCCATCATCGATTATGTTTCGCTGAACCGGACGAAAACCATGGCGCTTGTCGAGTCGTCTTAGGCCTTCCGAAACGGCTTTGTTAGCAGCGGATTGCAGTTTGGCGTCGAGGGTTGAATGCACGACCAGTCCATCCTGATAAAGGCGTTCAGCGCCGTACTCTGCTTCTAAGTGCTGTCTGATTTCTTCAAGGAAGTAAGGGGCTATCGAATTAGCTCGTCTTACACGCTGTGCCAACTGGACCGGTTGTTGCTTCGCTACGTCAGCTTCGGACTGGCCAAGGTACCCTTCATCGACCATACGTTGGAGAGCATAGTTTCTCCGGTTTTTGGCCAGTCCGGGATTGACCAGTGGGCTCTGTTTCGATGGGGTCTGGAAGATTCCGGCGATTAATGTAGCTTCTTCCAGACTGAGATCCCTAGCCGATTTACCGAAGTAGAGCTGGGAGGCTGCTTCGACACCGCTAGCGGCGTGAGTGGCAGTGCCCAGCCACATCTGGTTGCAGTAAAGCGTGAAGATCTCGCTCTTGGTGTAGCGCTTCTCAATATGGAATGTGTAGTACGCCTCACGAAGTTTTCGCTGCCAGGTCTTTTGGAGGCCAAGCTGTTCGCCACCAAGGGTTATGTTTCTGGCAAGTTGCATCGTCAAAGTGCTGGCACCTGCGGCAGTTAGGTCACCGGCCAGGATGTTATCGACGAGCGTGATAAGAATGCGCGGAATATTAAAACCGACATGATTAAAGAAATCGCCATCCTCGGCAGCGATGATCGCGTGTCTTAGTACATCCGGGATTTCGTCGTATTCAAGAATTACGCGCCGCTCAGTCGCGAATTCACCGATAAGTTCGCCGTCGTGAGCATGCACCCTGGTGATTGTGCCTGGTGTGTAATCGTCCAGCGCGGAAATGATTGGGAGATCTGGAGAATACGCAAAGAGGATTCCACTAACGGCCCCGAGAAGTCCTGCAGCCGCAAGGAGGCCTAGGATAATTGCGTGGCGGATAAATGATTTACCTGTTTTCTTTTTGGCCACGTCCTTGTTCCCTCACTACGTGAATTGTACACAGCAGAGTCAGAAAGAGGTCGACTATAAGATATTTAAGAATATTTTCAGTCTCAGAGTTTCATGGACAGCGAGCGTTATCTTGACAGTGATCTACTCATATTTTATACTAATTCTAATATTAGATAAATTTTTCGTTTGCGCACAATGTGCAAACTCTAAACTGCGTCTAAAAATATTCTTGGCGCGACGGGGACACGTAACATGAGCAAGATTATCGGGATTGATTTAGGAACGACTAACTCAGTTGTTGCTGTGATGGAGGGCAGCGAGCCGGCTGTAATTACAAATCCAGAAGGGGGCAGACTGACACCTTCTGTGGTTGCGTTTACGAAGGGCGATGAGCGCTTGGTTGGCCAAGTGGCTAAGCGCCAGGCGGTGACTAATCCAGAGAATACAATTTTTTCGATCAAAAGATTCATGGGACGTCGTTATGAAGAAGTCAATGAGGAAATGAAGATGGTGCCTTACATCGTTGGCAAAGCAGGCAACGGTGCTGCTCAGGTCGAAGCGGTTGGTAAGGATTACTCACCGCCTCAGATTTCAGCGATGGTGTTGCAGAAGCTCAAGCAAGCAGCAGAGGAATACTTGGGACAGACTGTAGAGAAGGCTGTTCTGACGGTACCGGCGTACTTCAATGACGCCCAGCGCCAGGCAACGAAGGATGCGGGTCAGATTGCCGGTCTAGAAGTCATGAGAATTGTGAACGAGCCGACCGCGGCGGCGCTTGCCTACGGCCTCGACAAAAAGAAGGATGAGACTATTGCAGTTTTCGATTTCGGAGGTGGGACCTTTGATATTTCAATTCTTGAGGTCGGTGAGGGAGTCGTTGAGGTCAAGTCGACCAATGGCGATACACACCTAGGAGGGGACAATCTAGATCAGCGAGTTATTGATTGGATTGTCGCGGAATTTTTGAACGATGAAGGTATCGATCTCAGTAAAGATCGTATGGCACTTCAGAGGCTAAAGGAAGCTGCAGAGAAAGCGAAGATGGAGTTGTCGACTGTGCTGGAGACTGAAATTAATCTCCCATTCATAACAGCTGATCAAACCGGTCCGAAGCACCTTCAGAAAAAATTGACTCGTGCCAAATTTGAGCAGCTCGTCGATGCACTTCTACAGCGAACGGTAGGACCAGTTAAGCAGGCATTGTTGGATGCAAACCTCGATGCGTCAAAGATTGACGAGGTTGTGCTCGTCGGTGGATCGACTCGAGTACCGAAGGTTCAGGAGATCGTGAAGGAGGTTTTTGGTAAAGATCCACATAAGGGGGTCAATCCGGACGAAGTTGTAGCTGTTGGTGCCGCCGTACAGGCGGGGGTGCTGTCTGGAGAAGTGAAGGACCTTCTTTTGCTGGATGTAACCCCCTTGTCCTTAGGCATTGAGACGTTGGGTGGAGTAATGACCACGCTTCTGACACGGAATACGACTATTCCAACAAAAAAGAGTGAGGTGTTCTCCACTGCAGCGGATAGTCAGACCAGTGTTGAGGTCCACGTGCTGCAAGGGGAGCGGCCAATGGCACAAGATAACCGGACTCTAGGTAAGTTCCATCTCGCAGAAATTCCAGCCGCCCCTCGGGGAGTGCCGCAGATTGAAGTCACGTTTGACATTGATGCCAACGGTATTGTGAATGTGTCGGCAAAGGATCTTGGGACGGGGAAGGAACAGAAGATAACCATCACGGCTTCTAGCGGTCTGAGTTCAGAGGATGTCGATCGCATGATGAAGGAGGCTGAGACTAACTCCGAGGATGACAAACGAAAAAAGGAAGAGGTCGAGATACGCAATCGTTCGGCTCAATTGAGCTATGCGGCTGAGCAGCTCTTAGAGGAGTCGGGTGACAAACTGAGTGCTGACACCAAGAAGGCCGTGCAGGAGGCGGTCGATGAAGTCAAAAAGGTGACTGAGGGTCAGGACATGGATGCGATTAATAAAGCTGTCGACCAGTTGAATACGGCTCAGCAGAAGGCGGCCGAGGAATTGTACGCAAACACACAAACGTCCGGAGCGTCGCCCTCTGGGGAACCACCGCCGAGTGATGGGGGTGTTGACGACCCTTCGGTAGGTAGTTCCGCTGATAGTGGTGACGTCATCGATGCCGAGGTGGTTGAAGACGACAAGAAATAGTCGATGGATTTCTACATAATCTTGGGAGTTGAGCGAAGCGCTTCACGCACTGACGTCGAGCGTGCATATACACGCTTGGCGCGTCGGTATCATCCGGATATTAATCCTGGAGATCACGAGGCTGCAGCCTTTTTTCGTCGCGCGACAGAGGCCTATGAAACTCTTTGCGATCCAGCGCGACGGCGGGCGTATGACTCGGACGGCGAACCCAGCGTGGTGGTGCAGCAGACTTCAGTAGAGTTCAGTGGGTTTGATTTTTCAACACCAGTGCCAGGGGCGTCTGCAACGTTTGGCGATCTGTTTGCGGAGGTATTGACATCTCCAATAGAGCGGAAAGTCAGTGACGACGGTAAAGGAAGTGATCTTCATGGTGAAATCGCTCTAAGCTTTGAAGAAGCGCTGCACGGTACTGAACGCCAACTTACAGTAACCCGGCTGGCTGCCTGTGTTGTATGTGGAGGGAGTGGAAATAGACGGGCCGCAGAGAGTAGATGCGGCCAGTGTCACGGTAGCGGCGCCACGCAATGGCGACGCGGCCACATGGTGTTTTCAAAAAGCTGCGACCGTTGTGGTGGGTCGGGATTGCAGCGACAGCAGCCGTGTACCGCTTGTCGAGCCGAGGGGACAGCTACGTTGAACGACCAGATTACGATTCAGGTGCCCGCTGGCGTTATGGATGGAGCTCGGATGCGGGTGCCGGGGAAGGGAAACGCCGGGCGGCGTGGATCACCAGTGGGTGATCTGTATGTGACTGCCAGGGTAGGGAGCCATCGTCTGTTCTGTAGAGACGGTGACGATCTTACGCTCCAGGTTCCTATTGGGGTGCACGAGGCGGCATTAGGGGCAACAATTACGATTCCTACCGTTACTGGTTCGACAATCATGGAGATTCCGGCTGGAACACAGTCAGGTCAAGCATTTCGTCTACCGGATCTAGGCGCAACTTCGCCGCGCACAGGTGTCTGCGGTGATCTTGTAGTCGAGGTTCAGATTGTTCTGCCGCGATTGAAGGATTACCGATCTAAGGAGTTACTACGAGAGTTTGGACAGATTAACTCGACGGATATTCGTAGGAGGCTGTTTGTTAAGTGACTGCCTATGACTTCCAAAGACCCTGGTAAGGCATTTTTTATGATTAGCGCTGTCGCACAGCGCTACAACATTCATCCGCAAACGCTTCGTATGTACGAAAGAGAAGGCCTTATTAAGCCATCCCGCACCGAAGGGAATACACGGCTCTATTCCCAAGATGATCTTGATCAACTTGAAACTATACTGACCCTGACTCGTGATTTAGGGGTTAACCTGGCTGGTGTTGAGATTATCCTTAACATGCGGCAGAAAATGGATCGGATGCAGCGAGAGGTCAACGAATTTATGGGGTATGTCAAACAAGAACTGACTCGTGGATTGGGTGATTGGGAGGAACGGCTGGGTACAGCTCTTGTACGTTCATCTCCATCAACGCTCGTTCGTTCCGAACCACCGGTTACGCCAGACTCAGAGTTGCCCACCCAGAAATCGAATAATCTGAAAAAGAGTTCTCCTGCGGACTGAGTGGTATCCTTTTATAGATCTGGGAAGGTGATGACGGTCATCACCGAGCGGACGAAGGGTATCGATGGATTGTACGGATTGTCATGGCACGGGTTGGCGCTCCCGTGATGTCGATGGTGTCCAACGTGTTGAGCGGTGTGCCTGCTGGCATCAGCAGGTAGCAAGTAAGCTGTTAGATGAGGCCAAGATCCCACCCCGGTATAACAAATGTGACTTTTCCAGTTTTGTTACTTATCAAAATGAACAACTTTTGCGGGCGGTCGATAGAGCGCGAAAATTTGTCGAGTCATTTCCTGTTGTCGAAAAAGGTTTACTTCTGATCGGTCCTCCTGGGATTGGCAAGACGCACTTAGCTGTGTCAACTCTAAGGGAGATTGTATTCAGCAAGGGCATCCGAGGTCTTTACTTCGACACGCGGACTCTGCTGAGTACAATCCGCAGCACTTTTAACCCAGTCACTCGTACGTCTGAGGCGGAGGTTTTAGGGCAGGTGATGGCGGCTGAGTTGCTCGTGCTTGATGATCTTGGTGCCGAACGCCCAACAGATTGGGTCGAAGAGACCATGAATCTTATTGTCAACACGCGTTATAACGATCGCCGGCCGACTATTTTTACTTCCAATTACGAAGACGTCCCCGACGCCAACGAGCTAGATTCGTTACTAGTGCGTGTCGGTTTTCGGATGCACTCGCGTCTCCGGGAAATGTGTGAGTTTTTGGAGTATGGTGGCCCTGACTATCGTGACTTTGAGTATCCGCCAACTGGAGACGATCTCTACCAGCGTTGGAAGTCGCAGCCGCGGCGCAGGTTACCGCGACGAACATCGGTTCGTGCCCGTGCTCAGCTTAAAGAGGGACGTCTCGATCTCGGATGGTCTGGTGGAAAGGCAAGTAGCTGATGTTCTATCGGTCGGTTGGCTTTGATTGCCTAGATCAGGTGGTTAGACGACGAATATGTAGTGCGGGATGCTAACGGTGGAGCGACTCGGACTCTATCTGCACATTCCATTCTGCCAGTCGATTTGCAACTACTGTAACTTTAATCGAGGCCTGCTCGACTCAACGTTGAAGGCGCGGTATGTATCAGCCTTGGAAGCGGAAATCCGTCGCGCTGGGTGTGGAGCTTTGGTTGACACGATTTACTTCGGTGGAGGTACTCCGTCTCTACTGGCATCAGAAGAGATCTTTTGTTTGGTCAAGGCCTGTCGAGAAGCTTTTAATGTCGAGGGTGATGCTGAGGTAACACTTGAAGTTAACCCTGAGACTGTTACCGTCGAGACTGTGAGTGGTTGGGGCAATGCCGGAGTGAACCGTGTCAGCTTGGGAGTGCAGTCATTTCACGATTCTGAGCTTCAGCGGTTGGGACGGTGTCACACGGCAGAACGTGCGCGGAATGCAATCAGTCTGACCTGTGCGGCGGGGTTCGACGTGAGTGTCGACCTGATGCTTTGGCTGCCCATGCAAACGCCGGATGGTTGTGCCAGTTCGATCGATACGTTAGTAAAGCTAAGGCCAGACCACGCATCACTCTATATACTGGAACTGTATCCCAACGCTCCGCTGAAGGAAGAGATGGCACGTGCGGGGTGGTCGCAAGCGCCTGATGATGATGCAGCGGCTATGTATCTCGACACCCTTGCTCAAACGGATGCAGCTGGATACGAGCATTACGAGATTTCGAATATCGCGCAACCTGGGAAGCGGTGTCGGCACAATCTCAAATACTGGAGTGACGGTGCATGGCTTGGATTTGGTTGCGGTGCTCATTCCACGAGAGATGGCGTTCGCTGGAGGAATGCGGCAGATACTAACGACTATATTGATGCGATCAACAACGAGAGTTCGCCCGTAGTGGAACGTAGGTCACTAACCAACGATGAGCAACTTGGCGACACATTATTTATGGGGCTTCGCATGGTCGAGGGGGTAGATTTGGAGCGGGTAGGCTTCCGGTGGGGTATAGATGTGATGGGACGATATGGAGCTTTGCTTGAGCCGTTCCTTCAGGCAGGGATGCTAGTGCATTCCGACGGTCGGCTTAAATTGACCCGTGAGGGGATGTTGCTTTCCAACGAGGTGATGAAGACTTTTGTCTAGGCTGGCCTGTACGGTAAAGTAACCGCTCGCTTTGAGTTTGAGAAGGAGGTCACCAAAGATGCGCTCGTTTGAAAAAAAGAGATTTTCACATCGTTATCTTGCCTTAGGCTGTGCGCTCCTTGCGACACTTGTAATGGGGGTCGTGCTCGGCATGGCGTTTACCACGTCTAAGGTTGAGGCCCAAGCAGGTCGTTCCTTTAGCGGTGGCGCAGGCATGATGCTCAACTACATCAACGCGGATGCCACGGGCGACTTCGAGGCGGTTATGAATCGGCTCGGAGAAGCGCTTCGAGGTAGCGAGGATGCCGCGCGGCGTCAGATGGCTGAAGGGTGGCGGGTATTTCGTGCCGCAGAGCCTGGTCCTGGTGGCAGTGTGCTTTACGTGTGGTTTATTGATCCTACCGTTTCGGGCGCTGACTACGCACTATCGGCGATCCTCGCTGATGAGTTACCGGACGAGGTGCAGGACCTGTACGATCAGTACAACGGTTCGTTTGCCAGTGGTCAAGCGATGGTGAATCTTGACCTTGTCTCAGATTTTTAACGTATGTTTAAGAAGGGTGCCCGATAGTTGAGTCGGGCGCCCATTTCTGATCGGTAATTTAAAACGGAAGGTTGAAACCCACATAGACGCGCTGGGGGTTGTTGTGGACTGGGTTTCCGTTTAGCTTAAATATCCGATAGTCGATTCGAACGCCAATCGGTCCTACGATAGCTAATTTAATTCCCCCTCCGGCATTTGTTCCAATGTTTGTTTCGCGGTGGTCCATTAGGTTTTCTTGGTAGAGTCCTCCCCCAGCAGTTCCGTAAAACTGTAGTCCACCGGTGCTAGGTGTTTGGAGTTGGATGTTAAACATCCCTGAGCGGAGCGACGGCGCGTTCGTTGACGTGTCCTCGACTGTATCTGAGTACTCAAACTCAAACCCGACAAACAACAATGAGATACTGAGTGCCACACCACGAACCCTCCGTGTCGATGGGGACTGGTTTACTCCTAGGAAAGCAGTGAAATCCGCAGAGGCTTCCTGTGCCATTAGGATGATGGCAAGGCAGATTAGTATGGAGGAGCGACGTCGCATTGTCTATGTGGACTGTACCTCAAACTGAAAGACGGACTCAACGGGTGTGATAGAGTCTGGGCGGCTTAGAGAGTTCTCGTTTGAATGGTAATCATGTGACTTTTCGATACGAGATGGACTTTATTTTGTGCAGTATTTTGTGTGCGGTGTTCAGGTGCAGCGGATGGCCATTCTTCCGCGTCTGGTCATGAGGCCCCCGTATCTCCAGGATTAAACCGTGGACTTGGCTGATGGCGTTCTGGCTGGAGACCAGCGAGCTATTGCGCGTGCTATCTCCCTAGTTGAGAATGAGCCGCCGCAAGTTCCCTCTCTGATTCGTCAGCTATTTGCAAGGACGGGACAAGCTAGCGTAATTGGTGTTACCGGTGCCCCAGGGGTGGGGAAGAGCACATTGGTTGATCGTCTTGTTATCGAGTGTCGACATCGTGGAAAAACCGTTGGTGTGCTGGCCGTAGATCCAAGTAGTCCTTTTACTGGCGGGTCTATTCTTGGCGATCGGATTCGGATGCAGAGTCATTCCGGTGACGAAGGAGTCTACGTTCGGAGTATGGCTACTCATGGTCATCTTGGTGGATTGTCGAATGCGACGAGCGACGCTGTACTTATTTTGGACGCATCCGGCTGTGACCTTGTGTTGATTGAGACAGTTGGCGTGGGACAGGGAGAGGTTGATATCGCTAGAACGGCGGATGTGTCCATTGTGGTTACGATCCCAGACGCTGGAGATGAAGTTCAAGCCATGAAAGCCGGGATCATGGAGATCGGCGATATCTTTGTTGTTAACAAGGCTGACCGTTCTGGTGCTGAACGTACCGTCACTGCGATCGAAGGGATGCTCGCGTTGAGGGAGTTCAAAAAAGATGTGTGGTGTCCTCCGGTTTTAAAGACACAGGCCACGACGGGAGAGGGAGTGCCTGATCTCTTGGAAGCCGTCAGTCGTTTTAATGAAGAGAACGGTGAATCACAGGAACGCCGTCGTGAGCGAGCACGCGTTCGTCTAACAGAGCTACTTCAGTACACATTTATCCAACGGCTTGAGAAGAAGGAGCACAGTCTGGCATTAATACGTGACGCCGTCGAACGAGTAGTCAACCGTGATGTAGATCCCTATACGGCTGCAGCGGACATTATGGAGCGGGTGACGTGAAGGCTGTGTTGGACCATATTGGTATTGCGGTCGTAGATCTAGACAAAGCTCTTGACTTTTACCGCGATACCCTGGGCCTGTGTGTCACAGGAACTGAGGAAGTAGAGTCTCAGAAGGTTCGAGCTCATTTCGTCAACGCAGGGTCCGCTTCGCTGGAAATACTCGAGTCCACGTCGGAGTCATCTCCGATTGCTCGCTTTACTGGTCGTCACGGACCAGGTTTACATCACATCACGCTGCTAGTTGAGGATCTGGCGACGGTACTGGTTAAGCTTAAAGCACGTGGCACACGCCTTATCGATGAGATTCCACGTCCTGGAGCAGAAGGGGCGTTGGTTGCGTTCATACATCCGTCGAGCGCTCACGGTGTACTGGTTGAACTTAAGCAGAAAGGGAACGGTGACTGAGTCTGTTCGAATCGGTGTCATTGGAGGGAGTGGTCTCTACGACATGGCAGACCTGAGTGACCGCAAGGAGGTCTCTGTTTCGACCCCTTTTGGAGAGCCGTCTGCACCCTTTATCGTCGGGACTTTAGGAGAACAACGTGTCGTGTTTCTTGCCCGACATGGAATTGGGCACAGGCTGCTGCCTTCAGAACTTAACTTCAGAGCGAATATATATGCATTGAAGACCCTTGGAGTTGAGTGGATCTTGTCAGCGAGTGCTGTGGGTAGCCTCCAAGAGTCGTATCGACCGCTCGATATTGTAATCCCGGATCAGTTCTTTGATCGTACACGGGGCAGGATAAGCACCTTCTTTGGGGGTGGAGTTGCAGCGCACATTACCTTTGCGCATCCAGTTTGTCATACGCTGAGTGAGCTTGCTTACGAGTCTGCCCAGAGAAGCGACACAAAGGTACATCGAGGTGGTACCTATGTTTGTATGGAAGGTCCACAGTTTTCTACATTGGCAGAATCTCGGTTGTATCGTTCGTGGGGTATGGACATCATTGGGATGACAAATCTTCAGGAGGCGAAGCTCGCGCGAGAGGCTGAGATCTGCTATGCGACGTTAGCCCTTGTGACCGATTACGACTGCTGGCATCCGGAACATAATCAGGTCACGGTGGACATGATTGTGCGCAATTTGATTCACAATGCGGGGACAGCTCAGGATGTCATCAAGACGGTGGTGGCCCGTCTGCCCGTCGAGCGGACTTGTGAATGCGCGAGCGCTTTGGCATCTGCTGTAATCACCAGACCCGAGGCGATTTCAGAGGAGATGAAGGCTAGCTTGGCTCCTATTCTCAGTAAATATATGAACTGAAGTATGAGATCTGTTCTCACAGTTGGATCCGTTGCATTCGATTCAATCAAGACGCCAGTGGGTGAAGCCTCACGGATTGTCGGGGGTGCCGCTACCTACTTCAGCATCGCAGCATCATTCTTTACTCATGTTCGACTCGTCGCTGTTGTTGGCGACGATTTTGGACCTGAGCAGCTCCAAGTGTTTGACGGTAGACAGATCGACCTCAGCGGACTTCATCGGCTAGCGGGGGAAACTTTTCGCTGGAAGGGGAAGTACAGTGATGACTTAAATACGCGGGAGACGATTTATACCCATCTGAACGTGTTTGAGCAGTTTCATCCGCGTGTTCCAGACGCATTTCGCGATAGTCCATTTGTCTTTTTAGCCAACATTCATCCGTCTCTCCAACTGGAGGTGCTTGAACAGGTGAAGACTCCGGACTTCGTGGCTCTTGACACAATGAACCTCTGGATTGACGGAACGCCTGCCGAGTTACGGCAAGCGTTGAAAGGGGTCCACGTCGTCATCATCAATGACGAAGAGGCACGGCAGTTAAGTGGTGAGTCGAATCTCGTTAAAGCGGCACGTATTATTCGTGGGCTGGGGCCGAAACGGGTCGTGATCAAGCGTGGCGAGAATGGTGTTCTCATGACTCATAGGGATGGGTTTTTCGCTGCGCCGAGTATGCCTCTGGAGAGGGTGTGTGACCCGACCGGCGCTGGTGATACCTTCGCCGGAGGGTTCGTTGGCTATTTGGCAGCGGCTCCGAAACTTTCTGATGCCGTTGTGGTCCAAGCGGTCATTGCGGGGAGCACCATGGCTTCTTTTGCGGTTGAAGACATCGGACTCGACCGGCTTTTGCGCTTGACAGATACTGAGGTCAAGGCACGGTTTGCTGACTTTCAGCGACTCACTCAATTCGATGCGCTGTAGCCGATGTTCACCGGGCAGCTAGTGAGCACTCACTGCTACTTAAGTTAAGGACGATCATGGCGCGTGTTCGATCTGCACCTCAATCTGCCACGAAGAATGCCACAATGGTGTGCGCATTGGCCTGGCTAGTGCCAGGGGCTGGGCATATTTGGCTAGGGCGACGGCGGACAGGGTTGATCCTCATCGTGGCGCTTCCCGCGATGTTCGCTATCGGGCTTTTGTTGGAAGGAGCTCTTTTCCCGTTCGAAGTGGAACAGCCACTGGTCGTTTTGGCAGCCCTAGCCGAAGTAGGTATTGGGTTACCGTATTTGTGCGCTTCATTACTGGAATTAGGAGATGGTCGTGTGGTGGCGGTCACATTTGAGTACGGAAACACGTTTCTCATTGTTGCCGGCCTGCTGAATCTTTTGGTCGTGTTAGATACCTACGATGTTGCTCACGGACGGAAGTAAAAAACTGGGTATGAGATGACGAGTCACTTCTGGCTTATGACACTGTTTGCAGGCTTTGTGTCACTTGTGTTCGCCCTCGTAATACAAGATGATCCAATGCAGCAACTGCGATTCGGTGCAATGCTGTGGGTTGCGCTTTCTGCCGGAGCCGTGTTGCTAGGCTGGCTGATGTATCCACTACCCCTATAGTCTTCTGAGATAGACTCGCCCTGTCTATTTTGGTTGGTCCTTTTATCTCGGCCGACCAAGCTATTTATTGCATTTTCTTGTATTTAACAGCATGAGCTTGGAATGAGTCGAATTCTTTGGGTATGGGGCCCGGCAGTGGCGCTAATGGCTGGTTTGTTCATGATGTCTTCGATATCTGAGCCACCACAGGTCCCCGGGGACATGTCCGATTTCAGCGCTCACGCAATAACCTACTCGGTTTTGGGTGGCCTGGTACTTCGTGCGTTCGCGGGAGCACGGTGGCTAGGGGTCACTGTTGCGCGTTCGGCGAAGTCATTGACCATTGCAGCGATTTACGGTCTGAGTGATGAGTTTCATCAGGGCTTTGTCCCAGGGCGAGTCTCAGATGTTCGAGATTTGGCCGCCGATGTTCTTGGAGCGCTAGCCGGAGTTCTTCTTGTGTGGGCGTGCAGTATAGTTCTTTCAAAACGGTAGACTGACTGGAAAACACACGCGAGTAAATATGGAAAACATTACTGTTACCGACGCCTCATCCGAAGGCGTCGTGCATGTCACGATCACACGGCCGAAAGTCCTTAACGCGTTGAATGCTGCCACGATAAATGAGCTAAGAGGAGCGTTTGAGGCCTTGCAGGCGAACACAGCCGTTCGGGTGGTTGTCTTGAGTGGTGCTGGTGACAAGGCGTTTGTGGCGGGTGCTGACATTGCGGAGCTTGCCCGGATGACGCCGATTGAAGCGCGTGAGGTAGCCCGACGTGGACAGGAACTCTGCGACATCATCGCCGGTGGGGGCAAGCCAGTAGTGGCAGCCATTAATGGGTTTGCGCTCGGCGGCGGATGCGAACTCGCGATGGCCTGCACGCTCAGAATAGCTGCTGACACGGCAAAGATTGGTCAGCCAGAGATTAATCTAGGTCTAATTCCTGGATTCGGTGGTACACAGAGACTTCCACGTTTGATCGGAACTGGGCCTGCTCTTGAGATCTTATTAACAGGAGCCCCGATTTCAGCAGAAGTCGCGTGGCGTTTAGGCCTCGTCAACCGCGTTGTGAGTGCGGATCTATTGAGGGACGAATCCGATAAGCTTGCGGCCGCCCTAGCGGCGAAGCCACCGGTCGCTGTGAAATACATACTTGATGCTGTCCAGCTTGGTACACAGATGTCGCTAGCGGAAGGTTGTGACTATGAGGCTTCACTGTTCGGTCTCATAGCCGCAACTGAGGACAAGCAGGAGGGAACACGGGCTTTTCTTGAAAAGCGACGTGCGGAGTTTAAGGGACAGTGAAAGATTTTTCTATTGGCAGGACTGAGGAGATCCTGGATTCAGACGGTTTGCGCATCGCCCTGATCGTATCCGCGTACCACGACTTCGTTACAAGTTCACTACGCGATGGTGCTGTGGCGGCACTCGAACAAGCTGGTGTAGGCAAGGATAAGGTGGTTGTTATTCCCGTGCCTGGGGCATTTGAGATCCCGTTTGCCGCCCGGTGTGCAGCACAGTCAGGAGACTTTGATGCCATTGTTTGCCTTGGATGTGTGATTCGGGGTGAAACGCCACATTTTGACTACATTGCTTCAGCAGTTGCGCATGGTATTACTACTGCATCTCAAGCCACTGGTGTGCCTATGACCTTTGGAGTACTCACAACGAACTCAAAAGAAGAGGCGTTGGAAAGAGTTCGCCCAGACGAGACGAACAAAGGGTGGGAGGCGGCGACGGCGGCTGTGCAACTAGCCAATGTGATCGAACGTTTTGTACGGCCGAGTTCCTCTGGATCAGACAAGTGACCAGTGATCAGAGTGGATCGGTACGTCACCGTGGCCGTGAGGCAGCACTCCAGCTACTGTATCAGTGGGAGGTTGGCTCAGAGGGTGTGATTAGGTCAGACGTGGGTAGTGAAGGCTTCTGGGAATCTCACCCGGAACCCGCCTGTCGCAAGTTTGCTACAGAACTTGTCCAGGGAACCATGGATCACTTGGGGACTATTGACCCTCTTTTAGAGTCCACGGCGACGAATTGGCGTCTTGACCGCATGGCCTTGATCGACCGACTCATAATGCGGATGGCTATGTACGAGTTGATTCATACCGACACACCGAAGGCTGTGATTATCGATGAGGCCCTTGAATTGGCGAAGACTTTCAGCGGTGATGAGGCCGTAGCTTTCATTAACGGAATTCTCGACGGTGTGTGCCAAAAACTGGACCATGAGGCCGCATCGGCTAAACAACAGCCCGCGGAAGGATAGGAACGGCATGAGTCACGAGCGGGAGACGGACCAGTTACGGCAACGCCGAGAGAACCTGAATGAGCTTCGGGAGATGGGTGTGCCGGCCTATCCCCATCAGTTTACGACGACCGATACCGTCTCAAATCTTGTCGAGATTAATGCCGACACCGATGGGGCTACCCTCGAAACGCAGCATACTCAAATTACCAGCGCGGGACGAGTGCTGGCAATTCGGAGTTTTGGTAAAGCTAACTTCCTAGTGATCTCAGATGGTAGGGCTCGAATTCAAGTGTACGTGCGTAAAGATTCTCTCTCAGAGCGCGACTTTAAAATCTTCAAATTGCTGGATCTTGGGGATTTCATTGGCGTAGAAGGTCGGATATTTAGAACAAAGACAAACGAACTGACCATATGGGCCAGTCGCCTGGACTTTTTAGCCAAATGTCTCGTCCCGCTTCCGGAAAAGTGGCACGGTTTGACAGACATCGAGATTCGGTACCGGCAGCGATATCTCGATTTACTCGTCAGCCAGGATGCCCGTGCAGTATTTGAGACGCGTAGTCGTACGTTGGAGGTGCTCCGAAAATTTTTTAATGAGCGTGGCTACTTAGAGGTGGAGACCCCTATGATGCAGTCGGTGCCAGGTGGGGCACTGGCACGACCGTTTGTCACCCACCACAATGCTTTAGATATGCCGTTGTATTTAAGGATCGCGCCGGAACTGTATCTCAAGCGTTTAGTCGTTGGTGGAATCGAGCGCGTATATGAGATTAATCGAAATTTCCGGAACGAAGGTATCTCCACCCAACATAACCCTGAGTTCACGATGTTGGAGTTCTATGAGGCCTATAGCGACTATCGGAAGTTAATGACATTGACTGAAACGCTCTTGGAGTATGTCGCTCATGAGGTGCTGGGTAAATCTGACTTCATCTTTGGTGACACGTCGATTTCATTCGCGCCGCCATTTGCGCGGGTGTCGTTACGAGAGGCAGTTCGAGAAGCGCTGGAGCAACGTTTAGGTGCCGTCGTTACCGACGAGGAGATCCGCGACTATGGGCAAGTTTGTGCGCTGGCCAGGCGTGTTGGCGTCGAAATTCCAGCAGCAGCTGGTGCGGGGTGGGTTACCTTGGAATTGTTTGACGCTTTATGCGAGGCAACGCTGATTCAGCCTACGATTGTCTACGATTTTCCAACCGAAGTGTCGCCGTTGTCGAAACAGAAAACTGATGACCCGGATACTGTTGAACGATTTGAGTTATTCATTGGTGGAATGGAAGTTGCCAACGCGTTCAGCGAGCTGAACGATCCTACAGAGCAGCGCGCGCGGTTCGCTAAACAGTTGACTGGTCGACAGAATACTGACGACGAGACTCACGCTATGGACGATGATTACATTCGGGCACTGGAATACGGGCTTCCCCCAACAGCTGGTGAAGGTATAGGGATTGACCGACTGGTCATGCTACTGACAAATAGTTCGTCGATTCGTGACGTGATCCTGTTCCCGCTTATGCGGCCAAGAAAAGAAGAGTAGGGTATGGCCCGATCTTTTGAGTTCTATGTCGCTACTCGTTATCTCCTCGCACGCCGTAAGCAGGCTTTCATTTCACTAATTTCTCTTATCTCGACACTTGGAGTCATGTTGGGTGTCATGGCCCTAATAGTGGCGTTAGCTCTCATGACTGGTTTGCAACAAGAGCTTCGAGATCGGATCACCGGCTCGGAGGCCCATGTTTATGTCTGGAATGTGGCGGAAGGAGGTTTTGCAGACTATCGCGCTGAGGCTGAGCGACTTGGGGGACTACCTCACGTTCGTGCTGCGGCGCCGTCGATTTTGGGAAAAGCGCTGGCTACTACTAGAAACGGTGAGGCGTTTATTACGGTCAAGGGTATTGACCCGTCATTGGAGCGTCATGTCACAGAGGTGGCTGAGTCGGTTCAACGCGGTAGTTTGTTTGACTTGGAAGGACTCGATGTTGATGAGCCAGTACTTGGTGGTGTAGTCATTGGTCAGGGTGTCGCAGAGCAGCTAGGAGCGTTTGTTGGTGATGAAGTCACCCTGATTACAGAACATGGTACCTTGTCTCCTGTCGGCATGATGCCTCGTCCTCGACGTCTTCGTGTGGTCGGAACTTTCAGTTTGGGTTTGTACACCTACGACAACGGCTATGGCTTTGTGACGTTGGAAGTGGCAAAGCGGTTGCTGAATAAGGATCGGGTTGAGCTTATGGAACTGCGCATTGATGACATCTATGAGTCGCGGGAGGTGGCTTCCGAGGTGTCGGACGCGTTGGGGGCTGGCTATTTGACTGAGGATTGGTCTCAGTTAAATCAGTCACTGTTTTCAGCCCTTTGGCTCGAGAAAATGGCCATGTTTGTCGCGATCGGTTTAATTGTGATGGTTGCAGCGCTGAATATTGTGGCCTCTCTGATTTTGCTTGTCATGGAAAAGAGTCGCGATATTGCGATTCTTAAAACAATGGGTGCAGGATCGCGAAGCATCATGAAGATTTTCATGCTCCAGGGTGTCATCATCGGTACGATTGGGACTGCGGTCGGTGCCACTGGAGGTTATGTCGTGGCGACGTTATTGGATCGATATCAGGTAATTCGCCTTGATATGGAGGTTTACGATCTTGCGTATGTCCCATTCGCAATCGAGACATTCGATTTTGGACTAGTCATCGTGTCAGCGTTGGCGATCTGCTTCTTTGCCACGATTTACCCTGCGCGACAGGCGTCACGGTTGGATCCAGCTGAAGCTTTGCGGTACCAGTGATAAAAATGAAGACGGAAATCAGGATAAGAAAGACACTGACATTCGCCATCCGTATATTTCCCATAGGGACGTTCTGAGGGATGACTCCGTTTCTTGAAGTGACTCGACTTTCCAAGTCGTACACGGTAGCTGGCGACCAATTGGAGATACTTAAAGGGATTGACCTATCGGTTAATGAAGGTGAGATGGTCGCCGTAGTGGGTACATCGGGAGTTGGAAAGAGCACTCTGATGCATGTTGTCGGCGGGCTAGATCGAGCTTATGAGGGGAACATTCGCGTGGGGGAGACAAATGTTACGGGACTAATAGAAGAAGATCTCGTAAGGTTTAGGAACCATCATGTTGGTTTTGTATTCCAGTTTCATCACCTTTTGCCTGAGTTTAGCGCGCTTGAAAATACTGAGATGCCACTTCGGATTGCTCGCGTTTCAGCGCCTGAGTCCACGGCTCGGGCTCAGCTTCTGCTGGAGGAAGTGGGACTGGCTGACCGTCTCAACCATCGACCTGGAATGCTTTCAGGCGGAGAGCAGCAGCGAGTAGCGGTTGCTCGTGCTTTGGTTATGCGCCCGTCGCTCTTGCTAGCTGATGAACCCACCGGCGACCTTGACGAGCAGTCAGCCGAGACTTTACATAGACTTTTGCGGGATATGCACAGTCACCACAAGCTTACTTCTGTCATTGCTACACACAATTTGAGTCTTGCCAGAGCGTGTGATCGAGTGCTTCGGCTTGAGGAAGGCCTTCTCCGAGTATCATAGCCAGAGACATGCGGGACACTTTTCCTTTATACTCACGACGGTAAGCATTCTGCCGGCCTTTCGAGGCAATTTATAGGCAGGGGCGGATGTTTGAGCGTTACACAGAGCGGGCGCGCCGTGTTTTATTCTTTGCTCGTTACGAGGCGAGCCAGCTAGGGAGTATTTCGATCGAAACCGAGCATTTGTTGCTCGGTTTGATTCGAGAAGGCAAGGGGCTCACTAGTCGCATCTTCGCTCGCTCGCACCTTTCACTTGAGAATATCCGTAAGGAAATCGAAGGCCGTACCGTCTTTCGCGAGAAGGTCTCAACGTCTGTTGAGATTCCCTTCAGTACTGAAACTAAGCGGGTTCTCCAGCACGCAGCAGAAGAGGCCGATCGTCTACTTCACAACTATGTTGGGACAGAGCATCTTCTGCTTGGCATTTTAAGAGAAGAGCGTTCAGTCGCCGCTGCCATTTTGTTCGAGAAGGGGATGCGACTTCGTGGTGTTCGCGAAGACATTGTGCAGTTGCTTAACGATAAGACAAGCCTGACACGTGTCAAAGAAACACCTTTGCTTGCTGAGTTCAGTCGAGATCTCACTGAAGCAGCTATAAAGAATAGGCTCGATCCTTTGGTTGGCCGTCGAGTTGAGGTTGAGCGTGTTCAACAGGTGCTTTGCCGTCGCGCAAAAAACAACGCCGTTTTGATCGGGGAACCAGGTGTTGGTAAGACGGCTATCGTCGAAGGTTTAGCCCAGCGGATCGCGAGCGGAGACATCCCCCATTTTCTTGCAGACAAAAAGATGTTGGCACTTGATATCTCTTTGATCGTGGCTGGTACGAAATATCGAGGTCAATTCGAAGAGCGTCTTAAGGCGATCATGAAGGAATTGACTGAGAACCCTAATGTTATCGTGTTCATCGACGAACTCCATACTTTGGTGGGTGCCGGTTCCGCTGAGGGGTCGCTCGATGCGGCGAACATACTCAAGCCTGCACTATCGCGAGGTGAGATTCGATGCATCGGTGCCACTACTCCGGCAGAATATAGAAAGTACATTGAAAAAGACAGATCTCTGGAACGTCGATTCCAAGCGATTAGGGTTGACCCACCAAGTGAAAGCGAGGCTCTTCAGATTCTTTTGGGTATTAAGGACCGATACGAGAAATTTCATCATGTGGTCTACACGAAGAAAGCAATTGAGGCTGCCGTTGCTCAGTCCAGTCGCTATATCACCGATCGGTTTCTTCCGGACAAGGCGATCGACTTAGTCGATGAGGCTGGCGCCTGCGCCAAGCTTCGTGAGGCTGACTACAGCGAAGAGTTCAGCGAAATCAATAAGAGTATCCGGGTGGCGGTTGAACAGATGGAGAACGCGACCGCTCAGAAGGATTATGAACGGGCTCAGTTCTTTAGGGAACAGGAGGTTCTGGCTCGTGAAAACCTTGAATTTGTAAGAGAAAAGTTTGATGTTAAGTCCGGTGCGCATCAAGTTGAAGTTGACAAGATTGAGATCGATGAGGTTGTAGCCAAGTGGACCGGTGTGCCTATTTCGTCTGTCAATCAGGATGAGAGCGAAAAACTGTTGCAGATGGAGGAGCATCTCCACCGCCGGGTAATTAGCCAAGAGATGGCTATTTCAGCTTTGGCTCGGGCGATTCGTCGGTCGCGTGCTGGATTAAAGTCGCCTAATCGACCGGTGGGTAGTTTCGTTTTCCTTGGTCCAACTGGGGTTGGTAAGACGGAATTGGCTCGAGCGCTTACGAACTTCCTCTTTGGCAGTGATACCGCGTTGGTACGCTTCGACATGTCTGAATACATGGAGAAGCATTCAGTGTCAAAACTGATCGGATCACCGCCCGGATACGTTGGCCATGAAGAAGGTGGACAGCTGACGGAAAAGGTGAAGCGCCATCCATACTCGGTTGTGTTGCTCGACGAGGTGGAAAAAGCTCATCCTGATCTCTTTAATATTTTGCTGCAAGTGTTCGAGGATGGTCATTTAACAGACGGTCTTGGTAACCGAATCGATTTCAAGAATACGATTGTCATCATGACGTCTAATATCGGTGCACGCCACATCCAGAAGAAGTCGTCGATGGGATTTCAATCGCCGGATTCGAAGGAATTACAGCGTAGTGTGGCAGAAATGGTTCTTAATGAAGTTAAGAAAACGTTTAATCCTGAGTTCGTTAATCGTGTTGATGAATTTATCGTCTTTGAACCGCTTCTTGACGATGACCTGAGGCAGATTACCGGGATGCTTGTCGCGCAGTTGAACGAAAACCTCGTTGATCGTCAACTCCAGATCTCATTGAAGTCAGAGGTGGTCGACTGGATCATCGAGCAAACTTGCAAGGATCGCTCCTATGGTGCGCGCCCGCTCAGACGTGCCATTCAGCGTTATGTGGAGGATCCTCTATCTGAGGAACTCATTCGAGGGCATCTTGAAACCGGCGATATTGAGATTTATCTCGATGGCGGGCTTCTTGCTTATCGGATGGTTGGTCAATCCTTAGAAGGTCGCCGGCTAGCCTCAGGAGTCTAAGATTTCGTAGACTGACTGTACACACCCGATGGCACATCGGATGAGTGTTGAATAATGACTAGAACGTTAACGAAGGTGATATCTGTCTGTTTCTTGGTCGGGGTTGTGTCCTGGCCTGGTTTGATGGCGACGGAGCTGGAAATGTCAGCCGCGGCCGAATCGTCTGCTGTGCAGGCCGGATTGCAGTCACCAATGCCTCCTGAGGACTCTCCAGAGCTCTTGAGGAATATCGAAGTAAGGTTTCCCAATACACCAGACAACGGTTCGTACATCAATCCACTGGACTACGTTTTCTATATGGATGTGGCAGATCACGTCAGTTTACCGTCGCAGGGTAAGTGGATGCCTTATACGGAAGAGACAGAGAATATTATCCGCGAGGACTTCCGTACCTTGTGGGATACGGGTTTTCTCAACGACCTCTGGATTGAAGTTATTGACGAACCGTGGGACAACGGAGTTGTTGGTAAGCGTGTAATCTTTAATCTTGAAGAGCGTGCGCGCGTCAAGTTCTTCACTTTTGAAGGATCTGAGGAGGTCGACCGAGGTGATATTGACACAGCCATGCAGGAAAACGGAATGGCCATCCGTGTTGATTCATTTCTGGACCTTGGTCTGATCAAGCGTGTAAAGGGTCTCGTGCAGTTTATGTTTGCAGACGAGGGATACCAGTTTGCGGAGATTGAGCACGAAGTTACCCCTTTGCCAGGTGGTCCTGGCAGCGTAGAACTGACGTTTCACCTCGATGAAGGGCCTAAGGTTTTTGTTGAAGATATCTCGTTTGCGGGAAACGACGCCATGAGTGATCGTAAGCTCAGGGGCCAGATGAAAAATACTAAGGAGCGCTGGTTTTTGTCATGGATGACGGGTCGTGGTACTTACAAAGAGGCGCAGTACGAGGAAGACGCCGACCGGCTGGTCGCTTTCTACCGCAATGAAGGGTACGTAGATGCCCAGGTTGGTCAGCCTGACCTTGATTACCTAGAGGAAACGGAGGATGGTAAAAGCCGTGGCCTTCGTCTTCGGATTCCGGTTGAGGAAGGCGAGCGGTATAGAGTTGGGACAGTGGATTTTGATGGCAACGACGTCATACCGTCTGAAGGTCTTGCATCAATCTTTGAAGGTCTTAAACCGGGTGAGTACTACAGCGAAGGATACATCCGAGATGCTTTCGAAACAGCGCGGGAGTTATATGGAGCGCTCGGTTACTATGAGATGACGCTTTTTCCTGATCTACAACCGCGAACCGAACTGGATGCTGATGTTGACTCGAACGGAGAGACGGAAGTAGACGGCAACGGCAACGGCAACGGCAACGGCAACGGCAACGGCGAGCCTCATGTCGCCGAGAATCGACCAACTCACATTGAGGGTGCTCCCATCGTTGATGTGACGATTCGTCTTCAGGAGGGGGAACAATATTTTGTTAATCGCATTACGATCGTGGGTAATCGGACTACCCATGACAACGTCATCCGGCGTGAGTTTCAGTTGGCGGAACGTGGCGTGTTTAACACAGCCGGACTCAGACATAGTGTGCGGCGGTTAAACCAGCTTGGGTTCTTTGAGCCACTCGACGAGGAAACAGCAGTTGACATCGCAAAGGTTGAAGGTGCAGATAACGAAGTAGATCTCACAATCAACCTAACTGAGACGAATCTCAACCAGTTGACATTTGGGGCTGGCGTGTCGCAGTTCGATGGATTTTTTGGACAGATTCAGTTTCAAACGAGCAACTTTCTTGGAAGGGGCGAAACACTCGGGGTCGGTGTCATGAGTGGATCTCGGGTTAGAGATATCAATGTTACGTTTACTGAACCCTATTTATTCGATCGGAATATGTCTGGGACTGTCGGTGTATTCTCTCGGAAGATTGAGTGGATTGGGGCGTACACTGAAGATAGTACGGGTGGTACAGCGACTGTTGGTTTCCCGCTGGCACTCTATTCACGATTGTTTGTTAGTTATAGCTACGAAGCGACGAACGTCAAGGACATAAATCCCTACTTTACGGTCAACCCAGATTTCCTGTCGTTTAACCCGTTTTTTCAGGATGCATTACTGTTGGGGAGTGGTGGCCGCCGAACGGTCAGTAAAGTCACTCCAATGATCAATCACAACACGATTGACCATCCGATATTTCCTCGGACAGGAACGAAGTATCAGGCGGGAGTAGACTTGGCTGGCCTCGGCGGAAATTCTAGGTTCTGGAAACCTGTTCTCGAAAGTATTTGGTATTTGCCGCATACTTCTCGTACAACGATTGGGTTGCGCATGCAGTATCAATACTTGTCCGCAGGAGACCCGAATCAGATTCCGATTTTCGAGCGATTATGGTTGGGTGGGGAGTACTCTGTGCGGGGGTACGACATCCGCAGGATTGGGCCGACGTTCAGTGATATTAATCCTGAGGTTTCTGCTGACTCTTATCAGGGACGTTCATTGATCGGCGGAAACAAGAGCCTTCTGTTTAACGCAGAGTATCAGTTCAGTATTGCCGATCCAGTCCGTATTGTGGCGTTCTACGATGCTGGACAGGTGCAGGATTTTACAGAAGCTCTCGCGATGGATGACTTCAAGACCTCCACAGGTGTTGAACTTCGGTTTTTCATTCCGATGTTAAACGTGCCATTCCGGTTGATCTATGCTTGGAATCCGCAGCGCGATGGTGTTTATAACGATCGATTAGTACCTCAGGAAGAAACGGTTTTCAGGTTTGCAGTTGGAACGACGTTCTAAAATAGAATTCAACCAGTTGATACAATTAGAGGGACAGAACCGATGAGATTTTTGATTGTTACGATTGTAACCACGGCGCTGTTAATTGCCGGATCGGCTAATGCTCAGGATGGGGAAATAGTAGCCTCTACGGGTACGGCCACGCTGGGCGACGGACTTGCGTTTGTTGATATTCAGCGTGTGGCAACAGAATCTGATGCTGGCAACGCTGCCAATGCCCGAGTACAGGAGCTTAGTCAGCAGAAACTGTCAGAAATTGAAACCAAGAATACCGAGCTTCAAGGGAGGGTGACGGCTCTGAATGAGCAGTTGCAGGAGCAGCAGCAAAAGTTGCAACAGGGACAGACCGTCATGAGCACAGAGGCACGTCTAAGTCTTCAGCGTGAGATTTCTAGGCTTCAGCTTGATGTTCAACGTACTACCCAAGATGCTCAGGCGGAGGCCGAGCGTCTCACCCAGGATGCGGAAGCAGAGGTGCAAGCTTTACAGCAAGAGTTACAGATCGAGTTTCAGCAGAAGTTAGTACCGGTCATCGAGCAAGTTGCTGCTGATAAGGGGCTTTCGTTTATTTTTAGTGCTGGTGAAGGGGGTCTAATCTGGGCAAACACAGAACTTGATCTGACCCAGGAGTTGATAGATCTGTTGAACGCCCAAACAGGCAGTGCACCCTAGTCTTGAGCACTCCGTGTTACTCGATATCCCCAATATTCTCGATCGTCTACGCTATCGCTATCCGTCCTTGCTTGTAGATGCCGTAGTCGAATATGAATCCGGTAGTCGAATTGTGGCTGTCAAGAACGTGACGGTCAACGAGGAGTATTTTCAAGGTCATTTCCCGGGCGTGCCGCTGATGCCGGGTGTGATGATGATCGAATCAATGGTTCAAGTGGCCACGTTGCTGTTACTTGAAGACCAAGATGGCACGCAAAACGCTCGAGCCCTTCTTCGTGGCGTTAACAATGCAAAATTTCGTCGACAAGTACTGCCCGGTGATCGGTTGAGACTTGAAGTTACACTTGCAGATCGCCGAACGGATCTTGCAGTCATGCAAGGAGTGGCTACGGTGGATAGAAATACTGTCGCCGAGGCAGAGCTACTAATTGGGATTGAAGAGAGTGCGGCCGAGATTGATCCGACTGCAACTGTGCACCCAGGAGCGGTTATAGGTAGTGGCACGGTTGTTGGTCCTCATGTAGTGATCGGATCTAACGTTCGCATTGGTAAAAGATGTCGGGTTGGGGCTTCGACGGCTATCGATGGCGACACTGAAATAGGTGATGACTGCAAGATCTTTCCTTTCGCGTCCATTGGGTTGGTGCCCCAAGATCTCAAGTTTAGTGGTGAACACACACGTCTTGTGGTGGGGCACAGAAACGTGTTTCGCGAGTTTGTGACCGTTCATCGTGGAACGCGTGGCGGCGGGGGACTGACACAGATAGGGGACGACAACGTTTTTATGGCCTATGCGCACGTCGCTCATGATTGCATCATTGGTAACCGCACGATTTTTGGAAACGGTGCGACTCTAGGCGGTCATGTTGTGGTCGAGGATGAAGCGGCGATTAGTGCGTACTCAGGGGTTCACCAGTTTTGTAGAGTTGGCCGTCAAGCTTTCATCGGTGGTTACTCAGTTGTGACTAAGGATGCTCTTCCATATGGAAAAACTGTCGGGAATCGTGCTCGTATCTACGGACTTAATACGATCGGTCTGGTACGGCGGTCTTGTTCGGCCGAAACTATTGCAAAATTGAAACGAGCCTATCGCTATCTACTGCAATCGAAACTCAACACAACCCGGGCCATACAGCATATTTCAGACGACGAAAGTCTGGTGTGTCCAGAAGTTCAATACCTCGTCGAATTTATTCGGAGCTCCGAGCGCGGTGTGATTCTGAGGCGTCCTCCCAAGAGGGTGGAGCCAGTCGGCGTCGACGAATAGGTGGTCTAAGAGCAAGAAGTCTGAATTCCCAGACGAGCAACCCAATATGCGTATCGGTTTGATCGCAGGCAATGGTCGATTCCCATTTCTGGCGCTTGACGCTGCGCGAAGTTTGGGTCACGAAGTTACGGTCATTGCCATCCGAGAGGAAACTGACCCGCAGATTTCTCAGGCGGTTGCTGCAGGTGAACTTACAGAGTTGCACTGGGTGCCGCTTGGTCAACTCGGACGTTGCATCGAGCTCTTGAAGAATGCGGGAGTCGCCAAAGTCTTAATGGCTGGGCAGGTTAAGCATACGAAGTTGTTTGGAGGGGTGGTTCCGGACCTGACATTTTTGTCTGTTCTCCGGCGACTCAAAACTCAAAACACAGATGCACTCATTTCGGCCGTTGCTGACGTGCTTGGCGAACACGACATTGAATTATTGGACTCTACAAGTTTTCTTCAACCACTTTTGGCTCAGGCCGGTACTCTGACTCGTCGGGTGCCTTCGGATGACGAACGGGCAGATCTGGAGTTCGGCTATCGGATGGCTGATTCGCTTGCAGCACTAGACATAGGACAAACTGTGGTTGTGAAGGATCGAGCAGTTGTCGCCGTCGAAGGGATGGAGGGAACCGATGAGGTTGTCAGTCGTGCGGGACGTTTGGCTGGAGCCGGAGTTTGCGTTATCAAGGTCGCCAAGCCGAATCAAGATATGAGATTCGATGTTCCGGTCATCGGTGTCAAGACTATCCAAGTATTGCGTGACGCCCGGGCGTCAGTATTGTCAGTAGATGCTGGAAGAACGCTAGTGCTGGATGGTAGTGCGGTGTTTGCGGCGGCCGATGAGTATGGATTGACAGTGGTGGGACGATCCATGGATGTATTGGTGTGATGTCTATACGGCCGCTTAGGATTGGCGTCGTTGGTGTCGGTCATCTCGGACACCATCATGCTCGGATTTTGTCTGGTCTGCCAGATGTGGATTTGGTTGCAGTTGTTGACTCTGATGCTGGGCGGGCTGCAAGAGTTGCTGCTGAGACTGGATCTCATGCCGAAACTGATCCGAATGTGTTGCTTACGAGCGTTGATGCCGTGACTCTGGCGGTGCCGACGGAAGCTCACCAACGGATTGCTTTGCCCTTCTTGCAGCGGGGTATTCCAGTTTTGGTAGAGAAACCGATCGCGGCTTCAATAGAACAGGCTGATGAAATGATTGCGGCTGCAGCTGATGCTAAGACGATTCTGGCGGTTGGACATACCGAGCGTTACAATCCCGCGATTGCTACTGCTCAGTCTCTCATCACAAATCCTCGTTTCGTTGAGGTCCACCGTTTGGCTCAGTTTCCGGGTCGGAGCCTGGACATCGACGTCGTGTTTGATGTCATGATTCACGATCTTGACGTGCTACTCGCTCTCGTTCAGGCTGCGCCGGTATCGATTGAAGCGGTGGGTGTACCGGTACTCAGTGATAGGGTTGATATTGCGAACGCACGGATTCGTTTTTCAGACGGTTGTATCGCCAACTTGACGGCCAGTCGTATCAGTCGAGAGCGTGTTCGAAAACTACGATTTTTTCAGAATGATGGATTGATTTCGATTGATTGTGCTACGCACCAGGTTGAAGCATGGCGTGTTACTCGTCCGCGAGACGCCGAGCCGTCGATTGAGGGTGGCGCGGTTGATGTGCCACCGGGCGAGCCACTACAACGTGAGCTAGTGGATTTTATTGGAGCTGTTCGGACTGGGCGACGTCCTAGTGTTGATGGGCACGATGGTCGTCGAGCACTAGCGTTGGCCCAGCAAGTAGCGGATGCAATGGGGACTTCATGACAACGCTACAGGATGTCAGTATGAAGCTCGTAGAAGGCCGCAGACTCAACAAGACTGATGCAGAGGTCGTCGCGAATACGGAGGACTTGATTTCGGTTGCCGCGCTTGCGGACGATCTGCGGCGGCACAGACACGGAAATAAAACAACTTTCGTTCGTGTGCAGGAGATATCTATTCGAGACATTCTGTTGGGTGATATCGAGATCCTAGCAGAGGCCGGCGAGGCTCGGATCGCCGATACTCTTACTGATTACGATGAAGCGCTTCGAGCCGTTGAAGCACTTGTTGCTGTTGCTGGTTCTGTTCCAGTTACTGGCTTTGCTCTTGACGTTCTGGTTGAGCAGAGTGGCGGGAACACACGCAAGCTGTTCGATATGTTGACTGGTTTGAAGGAGACTGGCTTGTCACTAGTCGCAGAAGCACGAACGGAAAGGCTGCTGACCCCAGAGTCCTTGGAGATAATAGGAGAGGCTGGACTAAAGGTGGGTCGGTTGACTGTGGGAGCTGCCATAGACCATGGTGGAATTGATTTGTTGACCCGGGTGGCTGATTGGGGGGCTGCGGTTGAGCATGTTCACGCTCTCGCGCCACTTTCTCGAGTTTTGGGATCTCAACCGACGACTGGATATCGAGATTTGCGTCAGGTTGCACTAGCGCGTCTACTGGTTGACAATATCGACTTGGTCCAAGTGGACTGGAGTCTCTATGGGCCGAAGCTAGCTCAGGTCTCACTTATGTTTGGAGCGAATGATATAGATATGGTGTCTCCGCTTGATTCGGAGGATCTTGGTCGTCGACGAGCACCGCTTGAAGAGATTACCCAAAATGTCCATGCCTCGGCCTTAATTCCCGCCCAGCGTAATGGACGCTTTGAGATTATAGAAACATGAGTACGATCCGAGTTAGTGCGGTTGAGTATCTTAATGCCAGGCCGCTGGTTCACGGTCTGGACACGCAGTCCGATCTCTTTAGTATGCAGTTCGATGTGCCCGCGAAGTGCGCTGCATTGCTGCATGAAGGTAAAGTAGATTTAGCTCTCATTCCTTCCATCGAGTATTTGCAACGTTCTGATTATTATGTCGTGCCTGATATCGCGGTTGCGTCAAGTGGTCCCGTCGCGTCTGTCGCATTGTTTAGTCAACGCCCGGCGACGGCGATTAGGTCGATCGCTGTTGATGCCAGCTCTCGAACGGCAGTTGCACTGTTACGTGTCCTCTGTGCTCAGTGGTTTGATATTGAGCCAACCTTTGTGAAGATGCGTCCTGATATTTCACCGATGCTCAAGAGATGTGACGCGGCGCTTCTAATTGGTGACCGTGCTCTGTTTACAGAGCACGAAGCGGCCGGGCTCGAGAAGATCGATCTCGGTGAAGAGTGGGAAGCCATGACCAACTCGCCGTTTGTTTGGGCATTCTGGGTCGGTCGGGCTGGGGTCGTAGGATCACAGCACTTGGAGGCACTTCGTACCGCGCGTGAGAAAGGAATTGAAGCAGTGGACGCGATCGCTGAGCAGTTCGCTCCTACGAGTGAGGATGGAGAGTCCGTTGAGATTGCTCGCGCCTATTTGCATGAGAATGTGAAATACGTCCTTGACGATCTTGGTCGGGTGGGCCTGAAGAAGTTTTTTAATGCTGCAGCCGAGATTGGCGTTGTCCCCCTTGCTCGAAAATTAAAATTTTACTAATCGTTATTCTCATGATGCGTATGAGTGTGGATCTGGCCGCTCAGAAAGTGATCAACGGCGAGCGGTTGAGCCGAGACGAAGCTGTCGAGTTATATCATCGTGCTTCGACGCACCATCTTGGGCTCCTTGCGAACGTAATACGGCGGCGAAAACATCCAGAGGGTGTTGTTACTTATATCGTTGATCGGAATGTGAATTACACAAATGTCTGTGTGGCTAAGTGTAATTTTTGTGCGTTTTATCGTGAGGTTGGAGCTAGCGATGGGTATGTGTTGGGATTCGATGAGATCTGCGCCAAGATTGACGAAACCATCGAACTCGGCGGTGTTCAGCTTCTGTTGCAAGGAGGACATAACCCAGATCTTCCACTGGGTTGGTTCGAAGATCTCTTTCGCACTGTGAAGGATCGGTATCCCCAGTTCAAGCTACACGCACTTTCTCCACCAGAAGTTCTGCACTTGTCACGTCTTTCAGAGCTTCCGATCCGAACTGTAGTCGAAAGATTGATCGCTGCTGGTTTAGATAGCATCCCTGGTGGTGGGGCTGAGATTCTTGTTGATCGCGTCCGTCGGTTACTCAATTGCTATTCGAAGTCTACGGCATCCGAGTGGCTTGAGGTTATGCGCGTAGCCCACGATTTGGGTTTGCGCACGACAGCAACGATGATGTACGGAACCGTTGAGAGTCCTGAGGAGCGGATCGATCACCTGTTGAGATTGCGTGAGCTGCAGGATGATACTGGTGGTTTTACTGCGTTCATCACTTGGAGTTACCAGTCGTCAAATACTTTACTCGGTGGTTCGGAAGCGACCGGTGTTGACTACCTTCGTACGTTGGCGATTGCTCGACTTGTGTTAGACAACTTCGATAACCTGCAGGCGTCTTGGGTTACGCAGGGTGGCAAGGTCGGGCAGCTGAGTCTCGCTTTTGGAGCGAATGACATGGGTAGCGTCATGATCGAGGAAAACGTAGTCCGTGCAGCTGGTGCTAGTTATTGCATGGACGAGGTCGAGATCGTGCGCAACGTCGAGGACGCAGGGTTTGTGCCTAAGCGGCGGAATATGCATTACGAGATTCTTGGAGAACCATGCTTCCGGAAGCAAGAGATTCCTCGTTTCACTGAGCTTAATGTTGCTCGTCAGGCGGGTGATGCTAGCGTTCCCCCTGAACTTAAGCAGTATCCTGCCAGGAGTCGGTCTGGGAAGCTCCACAGAGCTGCCGAGTAAGTTTTCGTCGTCAATTTATTTTTTGAACTCGCTGTATTCTCCATGATTCGTTATCGCGCCGCTTGGGTTGTTCCGATTATCGGTGAGCCGATAGAGAATGGATGGGTTGACGTTGCTGACGGATTTATCGTGGATGTTGGGTCATCTAAGCAAAAAACAAATCCGATAGGTCATCCCGAAGTTGACCTATCGGAAAGTCTCATTATGCCTGGGTTGGTGAACGCCCATACACATCTTGAGCTGTCCGGTCTACGTGGGCAGATTCCTAAGGCTCAGAGCATGCCACGTTGGACTCGTAAGTTGTTGTCTCGAACGACTGAAATTACACCCGACGATACGGCGATTCGTTCGGCTGTGTATGAGGCGCAACGAAGTGGAACGGTGCTTGTCGGAGATATCAGCAACACTTTGGCCTCGGTTGAGCCATTACGAGATGCGGGCATGATGGCCACAGTATTTAAGGAACTCTTAGGGTTTGACGAGAGGACACCAACGGACTTGGTTGCACAGACGTGTAATGAGCTTTCTATGTTTGACAGTACGGGATTGAGATTTTGTTTGGCAGCTCACGCCCCTTATTCGGTGTCGCCTGCCTTGTTTGGAGCACTCCGCGCGGCGGCTAGAGAGCGTGAATTGGGGCCGCTGTCGGTACACGTCGCAGAATCGCTTGAAGAAGTAGAGTTCCTTCAGACTGGGACTGGTGAGTGGCGTGAAATTTTGGAAGAGAGAGGACGATGGGATCCTGGGTGGACACCTTCGAACATGACTCCAGTCGAATATCTCGATTCCCTCGGTTGGTGTGGGAGAGACACTCTAATGGTTCATGGTGTACAGCTAACCGATTCGGATCTCAGTCGAATGGTTGCGGGTGATGTAACTCTGGTGACCTGTCCACGCAGCAATAACTGGACCGGCGCCGGTCATCCTCCTGTTGATCGGTTTTATGCATCAGGTGTCCGTGTTGCCGTAGGAACTGACAGTCTCGCCAGTGTCATCGATCTGAATCTATTTTCCGAACTTCACGAGTTGAGACGACTGGGGTCAGCGGTTCCAGCATCTGCCATCTTACGAAGTGCCACGCAAATCGGGGCCGAGGCACTCGGTTTTGGCGGAGAACTGGGTGTGATTGCCCCTGGATACAGGGCGTTGCTGGTCGCTGTGAGGTATGCTGAGGCTGTTGGTGATGTGGAAGAATATCTCGTAAACGGAATTAAACCTGAACAGGTCACTTGGATTACGGAAGCCATTGAGTCCTGAACTCACGTGGAGCAGAAGCGTGCTGGCACGCGTTCGTAGCTATTCCTCCTTCATTCGTCTTAATCACACGGTGTTTGCGCTGCCATTCGCGCTTTCTGGGGCGCTGTTGGCGTCCCAGTCTTCTCCTTTAACCTGGATGCGCTTGGCGTGGATTGTCGCTGCGGTGGTGACTGCCCGGACGGCCGCTATGGCATTCAATCGGCTTGTTGACGCACGCTACGATGCGGCTAATCCTCGAACTTCCGGTCGTGAGTTACCGAGAGGAGTTGTGTCAAGGCTGGAGGCCAGGATGCTTGTTTTTGTCTCCTCTCTCGCGTTTATTGCCGTGACTTTCATGCTTGGTTTTCTCTGTTTCGTCTTGTCACCGCTTGCGCTTGGCATCATTTTTTGGTACTCACTAGCGAAGCGGTTCACAAGTTACACACAGATCTATTTAGGGCTTGCACTGGCTGTGGCTCCTGTTGGCGGTTGGCTGGCTGTCGATGGTGGGGCTGGATGGACCCCCTGGTTGTTGGCTCTCGGCACTGCCATGTGGGTGGCTGGTTTCGATATCCTCTACGCCTGTGAAGACTTTGAGTTTGACCGTGATCAGGGGTTGTTCTCGATACCTACCCGTTTCGGTATCGAGCGGTCGCTCTGGATTTCACGTGTTTTTCATTTCGTGGCAGTATTAAGTCTGGCATCTGTGGCGTTTGTTGTGCCCCTGGGACCTTTATATATAGTGGGTGTTGCCGGCGTGGCAGTTCTTTTGGCCTACGAACAATCTTTGGTGCGGCCCGATGATTTGTCTCGTGTCAAAGAAGCCTTTGATCTGAATGGGTATGTTGGATTGTTATATTTGTTAACCACGGCAGCGGCGCTTTATGTCTGATCACCCACGGGTTATTACTGTTGGTATTACAGGAGCATCTGGTGCGATTTATGCGGTCCGGACCGTTGCAGCTCTTCTTGAACGTGGTTGTTCGGTCGAGCTTGTCGCGTCTGATCTTGGCCGTCGTCTTTTGCGTGAGGAACTAGGCTCTGAAGCGACGGTTGACCGATTGGCTGATTATGTCGCGACTCGATATGGAAATGGGGTTCGGAAAGGGAGATTGACCGTACACAGCAACAAAGACGTTGGGGCGTCTATTGCCAGCGGAAGCTATGCATGTGATGGCATGATCATTGTTCCCTGTTCGATGAAAACCTTGTCAGGTGTCGCACATGGATCTGCTAGAAATCTGATTGAACGGGCAGCTGATGTAATGCTTAAGGAGTGCCGGAAATTGATTATCGTGCCTCGTGAAACTCCGATGAGTCTTCCGCAGCTGCGTAATCTTGTCCTGTGTGCGGAGGCTGGGGCAATGATCCTTCCTGCCATGCCCGCGTTTTATCAAAAACCTTTGACAATTGACGATCTCTCGGATTTCATCGCTGGAAAAATTTTATCTGCTCTAGGGTTCGAGCACGAACTTTATCCAGCGTGGAACGGTTAGTTATAGAGTCATTACTTCGCGATTCGGTCATGGTTCAGTCATCAATTCCTCCATTGCCCCTCGACAAGTCCCCGCGAGTTATTTCCGGGATGTTCGATGATATCGCGGGCAGATACGACGTTCTAAACCGTTTGCTTAGTGCAGGACGTGACCGAGTCTGGCGAATTCGTGCGGTAGAGGCACTGGAGCTTCAGGGCAGTGAAACAGTACTTGACCTGTGTACCGGGACGGCGGATTTGGCATTATCGTTGGCCTCGTTCAAAGGGCACGCTGCTCGGGTCGTCGGCGTGGATTTTTCAAATGAAATGCTGCGCCGCGGTCACGCCAAGATTCGCAGAGAACGGTCAGAAGGTTCTATCTACCTTCTCCGAGGTGATGCAGAACAGATACCACTTTGCGATGGAGTGGCTGATGGGGTGTCGATCGGGTTTGGAATTCGAAACGTTGCCAAACCACAAAAAGTGCTGGCTGAGATTAGGCGAGTGTTACGTCCAGGAGGGCGGCTGGTAATTCTAGAATTTGGCGAGCCTAAGTTGGCGGCAGTCAGGGCCGCATATTTATGGTATTTTTATCGGCTACTGCCGTTAATAGGAAAAATGCTCTCTCGGCATCGAAGTGCCTACACTTATCTACCAGCGTCGGTCGGTGCTTTTCATAGTCCTTCAGCATTTTGTGGGCTCTTAGAGCAGGCAGGATTTACTCATGTCCATGTCAGTTCGTTGACTTTTGGCATTGTGTATCTTTATAGCGCACTGCGAGACTGACCTTGTCGATAACGCTAGTCGCTTCTATCGAGTCGGACGGTGTTGTTATAATCAAACAAGTTACTGATGTACTTCAATTTGGAAGCGCGTCACTTCGAAACGCCGACAGTTGGGTCGGCAATGTCTCGACGGGATCAGGTTCTCTGGTCTCTCTTTGCCCACATTGCGTTTGTTCTTTTGGTGGTCGTTTTTCCTCGTCTACCGTTTGTTCAAGAAGCTGCTGATCGCCGTGCAGAACGGGTGCGTGAGATAACGGAGGCAGCCGAGCTTCAGGCGAATTTATTAGAACAGGATCTTGCTTATCAAGATGACAGGACGCCTTTCATTTTTGTTCAACCGAGAATTGAGCTTGAACCTCCGGTATCACCTCCGGATAACGCGGTGCTCTCCGATCGAGATAGGGTTGCCCAATCTCCGCTCAGAACCCTAGACCCAGAGAATCAGCTTCCTTCGGCAGAGGGGAATTCTCCAGAATTTGTGATCGCTGATGATGAACTAGGGGAGGAATCCGATCTGGTTGCGCCAGTTGAGTTGGAAGGTGATGAGATTGAAAGTAATTCCCAGGAGCCAGCGGATGATGTGCGTCGCGCCGACGCGTCTTTGGGAGCAGCCGATACGATAGAGACTTTGTCTCCTCTCTCCGATGAGCCCGGGATTGTTTCAGAAATTGAAAGCCCTGATGGACTAGCCTTTGCTGATTCGTCGCTGACTGAAATAGGAAGTGGTCCAGGTGACCCCGATCCAACTGATGCGCCGCGTATAGACCTAACGCCAGACGGTCTCCTGGGAAAGGCCGTGGAAAATCTTCGTCAGCGGGTTCAGCGAGAAACTTTCCGTAACTATAGTGGCGATACGGGACGGTTTGGTCCGGACATTCAGTTCGATACTAAGGGTGTTGAGTTTGGCCCATGGATTCGTAGATTCGTAGCTCAGATCCGTAGAAATTGGTTTGTGCCATACGCGATTTGGTCGATGCACGGGAATGTCGTGGTCACTTTTAACGTGCATAAAGACGGCTCTCTAACCGACTTGACCGTAGTCAAGCCATCTAATGTGGAGGCGTTCACCAATTCTGCGTTCAACGCCTTGCTAGCTTCCAATCCTACACAGCCACTCCCTCCAGAATATCCAGATGAACAGGCTTTCTTTACCGTAACCTTCTACTTCAACGAGATGCCGCCCGCATAGTGAAAATCAGTCCAATATTTTCTCAGCAGAGAGTGCATGAAGTGTGCATGACGGCGGAGACCATGAGGGAGCAGGTTTTCGGGTTCTAGTGGAAAGCCCTCAGTTGCTTGCCATCGTCGGTCCTACTGCTTCAGGTAAGAGCGCGCTCGGGATCGCTGTTGCGGAGCGCATTGGTGGTGAAATCGTTAGTTGTGATTCGACTGCCGTATATCGGAAATTTGATATCGGAACGGATAAAGTGCCGACGGTACTCCAACGAGGTATTCCGCATCATCTGGTAGATGTGGTTGGGCCGACCGAGTTGTACTCAGCGGCGCGTTACGCTCGCGAAGCGGCCACCACGGTCCGGCGTATTACGGCTGCTGGGCGTATCCCAATTATTGTTGGCGGCTCTGGTCTTTACTATAGGGCCTTAGTGCGAGGTTTGTTTGATGGACCGGAGCGTGACGTGGTGTTACGTGGACGGCTTTCGCGTATCGCTACACAGAATGGCGTCGATCGACTTCACCAGATGGTCGCTAAAGTGGATCCTGAGTCAGCACGTCGTATTCACCCTCGGGACGAGAGGAGGCTTGTGAGGGCACTTGAGGTTTATTTTCTAACCCGTCGCTCCTTGACTGCTCATTTTAGCGAAACGAAGTCGCTATTAGGGGAATACAACGTAGTGAGCTTCGCTTTACGACTGGATCCTACGATCACAGCAGCTCGAGTAGTGCGACGTGTCGATCGACAGTTCACAGATGGTCTAGTCGCAGAGGTTCGAGGTTTACTGGCTGCTGGTGTGCCTGCCGATGCTCACCCCTTTTCCGGTTTGGTTTATCGTCAAGTAATTGAGTACCTAAACGGTGTACGAGATGAGACCGACACGCGTGCCCTCATCGTTCAAGAAAATAAAAAGTACGCACGTCGTCAGTTGATTTGGTTTAGGAAAGAGCCTAATCTTCAATGGATCGACATACCGGGTGAAGACCCAGCCGCGCTGAACGTTGTCTTGGCACGGGCGGTGTAGATTACAGTGTGGAAAAGACTTATTATTCCCTAAGTAGTTGATTTTATTGACTTTTCTGAACATGGAAACCTTGTTTTCTTCGTCAGCATCGTGACTACTACAGGAACAATACGCACGGAGCTAGAACAGCGTGAGGGTCAGTTTCTTTTGGACTGGGCGGCAAAGAGCGCAGAGAGTCAGGGTCGCTTGCGATCGGAATCAGATGATCCTATCCGGCCAGTATTTCAGAGAGATCGTGACCGCATCGTACATTCCAAAGCTTTTCGTCGACTCAAGCACAAAACGCAAGTGTTTTTAGCTCCCACCGGTGATCATTATCGTACTCGTCTAACGCACACGCTTGAGGTGTCTCAGATCGCGCGGACGATAGCAAAGGTGCTCCGTTTGAATGAAGAGCTTACAGAAGCAGTTGCGCTTGGACACGATCTAGGTCATACGCCGTTTGGGCATGCAGGAGAGCGGGTATTTCGTGAGTTGATCCCTGGAGGCTTCAATCACTATGAGCAGAGCCTTCGTGTGGTCGATGTTTTGGAGCAGAATGGACTAGGTCTAAATCTTACCTGGGAAGTTCGTGACGGCATTGCAAAACACTCTAAGGGGAAGGATGGTTCTCCGGTTGGAATCGAACCGTCGAGGCGGGCAGCGACATTGGAAGGACAGGTGGCTCGAGTAGCCGATATCATTGCGTACGTAAACCACGACATTGACGATGCTGTTCGTGCTGGGATTCTTGACCCTGATGGAATTCCCTTCGAATTGACTGCTGTACTCGGCGATACATCGTCCGTGCGAATTGGTCGTATGGTGGCAGACGTAGTCGAACAGACATTGTTGGACGAGAATGCTGCTTTCCCAGAGATTCGGATGAGTGCTGGCGTGCTAAGTGCCACTCTTTCTTTAAGAACATTCTTGTTTGACACAGTGTACGAGAACGACGTGGCAACGGCTGAATTCAGGAAGGCTAGTGGAATCCTTGAAGGATTATGGGAGAAAGTGCACGAACAGCCTGGGACATTTTTAGACCGGCGCACTCTCGAACGAGACGGAGTCGACGTTGCGGCCAAAGATTTTCTTGCTGGGATGACGGACCGTTATGCGATTAGCCTGTTTGAAGAGTTGTTTATCCCGCGTCCATGGGCACAGCCTCTGTAGGCACATGGTATAATGTGCAGTTATCTTTAGGGAAAAAGAGAAAGGTTAAGTGACTCCACTGCTTGATTTGCGAGAGGTGCGCGGGTTAGAGCATCAGGTGGACCGTTCGTATCAGCCCGCTGCGTTCCCAGTCGATCGGAACAGCGATTATACAGTTGCAGATACGGTGTCGCTAATCTTGCGCGTGCGAAAGGATGGGGAAAAATACCGACTCTCTGGTCGTGTTCGAACCGTTCTGACTCTCCAGTGTGGTCGGTGTCTTGAGCCGTTTGATGTTCAGAGTGAAATTATGGTCGACTTGCTCTACTTGCCGGAAAGTGCCAATCATGGTGAAGCTGAGAGCGAGATTCAAGAAGATGACTTGTCGACTGCCTTTTACCGTGACGAAAAGATCGATTTGTGTCTGATGGCTCAAGAGCAATTTCAGCTGACTCTACCGATGAAGCCATTGTGCCGTGATGAGTGTCGAGGGTTATGCCCGATTTGTGGGTGTAATCTCAATCAACAGAGTTGTCCATGTGATACGCATTGGCATGACCCGCGTCTCGCGGGACTTAAGAACTTTTTAAATTCCGACCCTCGGGACACTGGGAGTCGACGTGCTCCTGGAGGATGATACGAAATGGCGAACCCGAAGCGACGTCATTCGAAGGCTCGTACGGCTAAGCGGAGGGCGCATGATGCTCTTGAGCCAGAGAGTTTGGGTGAATGTCCGCAGTGTCACGAGCCAAAAATTCCGCACATGGTGTGCTCAAACTGTGGCTACTACCGCGGTCGGCAAGTTAAGCCGGTTAAGGATGACGTGTAACGGCCTAGTTGTGTTCGATTGACACGCACGATGCACATCGCGATAGACGCGGCGGGTGGTGACTTTGCGCCGCGCAGAATCATTGATGGGGCGTTAGTGGCGGCCCGGCATCTTGGGTTTGGTCTTACCTTTGTTGGTAATCGACAAGAAATTGAGGCGGAGCTTACCGGGCACAGCGATGCGATGCGGGTTGATATTCGTCTTGTTGATGCTACCGATATCGTTGGTCCGTCTGAAACACCAGCCAACGCTTTTCGCCGAAAACCTGGTTTAACGGTTCGGCGGGCGGCCGATATAGTAGCAAATGGTGAGGCGGTAGCATTCTTCAGCGCCGGCAACACCGGGGCTGCATTTCTTGCGGCGCGGACCGCTTATGGTCTGTTGCCTGGGGTTGAACGACCAGCCTTGGCTACAGTTATTCCAACACGAGGCGGAAGTGCTGTGCTGTTGGATGCTGGCGCCAACGTAGAGTGTCGGCCGGGACACCTTGTACAATTTGCGGCGATGGGCCGCATCTATGCACGCCTGTTGCTCGGAATAGCTAATCCTACTGTAGGTCTTCTTTCAATAGGTGAAGAGGCAACAAAAGGCAACGAATTGACACGCGACACCCATCGGCGTCTGAGGGCTAGCAGGCTAGATTTTGTTGGTAACGTCGAGGCGAAGGACTTGTACTCCGGATTGGTAGATGTCATCGTTTGCGACGGGTTCACGGGAAATATAGCTCTTAAAGTTAGCGAAGGGCTCGTTGAAGTAATAGAAGAGTTGTTAAGGGAAGAGCTAACGCGAACCTTCACAACGCGGTTTGGTTATCTGCTTTCACGGCGTGCATTTCGGCGATTTAGACGCCGCGTAGACTATTCTGAAGTAGGGGGCGCTCCATTGTTGGGTGTTGCTGGTTTGTGTGTTGTCGGTCACGGATGTTCGTCTGCTAAGGCTGTGAGAAATGCGGTGGCGTTGTGCTACCGGCTTGCCAGCCAGGATTTCGTCGGGCGCATTGGCAGCGAGATGTCCTTGATAAGCGGTGATTCAAAAGTTGTTACAGCTGAGCGGGTCCGTTTGTGATTGCCTTTGTTTTTCCGGGACAAGGTTCGCAGCATGTAGGCATGGGAAAGGCATTAGCTGAGGCATTTCCGGTCTGTCGCGAAACGTTAGAAGAGGCTGACGACGCACTCGGTGAGCCGCTGAGCCGTTTATGCTTTCAGGGGCCAGCCGACGAGTTAATGTTGACGGCCAACACTCAACCGGCCGTACTCGCGGTTAGTGTTGCTACTTATCGTATTGTGACAGCGGGAGGTGCGAAGCCATCGTTGATGGCAGGGCATAGTCTTGGTGAGTATTCAGCCCACGTAGCTGCCGGTACGTTATCCTTCGCCGATGCTTTGCGCACGGTTCGCCGTCGTGGGCTCTATATGCAGGAAGCAGTACCTGTTGGTACGGGTGCGATGGCAGCAATTCTCGGTCTTGATGCGGAGATAGTGGCACAGGCGTGTGCTGAGGTTGCTGAGGATGACGTTGTTAGCCCTGCGAATTTGAACGCGCCAGGCCAGGTTGTTATTGCTGGTGCGCGTGAGGCGGTGGCTCGAGCAGCTGCACGTGCGAAGGAGTTGGGAGCCCGGCGGGTTATGCCGTTGCCGGTTAGTGCTCCTTTCCACTGTGCATTGATGGCGCCAGCCCAGGTTCGTCTTGAGCCTGAGTTGCGTGGGCTGATAATTTCAGATCCTAAGGTTCCGATCATTGCGAACGTTGATGCTAAGGCAAAGCTTGATGGGGTGGCATCTATTGATGCGCTGGTGAGGCAGGTTAGTGCTCCCGTTCTCTGGGAGTCTGTTGTCAGGCAACTGTCATCGTCTGGTGTCGACACCTATGTAGAGGTTGGTCCCGGGACGGTATTAAGTGGGTTAGTTAAGAAAGTTGACCGCCACGCTGTCACGTTAAATGTCGGAGATCCAGAAGGTGTAACAGCCTTGGAGGCGTTGGTGGGCAACCGCAGTCCAGTTGATAAGATAGATGATTAATCTGAGCGGTCGCGTCGCGTTTATTACCGGAGCTTCCAGGGGAATAGGAAAGGCTATAGCCTTGAAGTTCGCTGAAGCTGGAGGTGCAGTGGTAGCTTGTGCGCGGGAAGAGCATGCCTTAACTGTTGCGCAGGAAATAACGGCATCCGGTGGAATTGCTGAGGCTGTGACTCTGGAAGTTACCGACGCGGACAGCGTGCGTAGGGCTGTTCAAAATGCTCTTGCACGTTTTGAGCGTGTCGATGTCCTGGTCAATAATGCCGGTGTGGTCCGGGATCAATTGTTAATGCGGATGAAGTCAGAGGAATGGGATTCAGTTATTTCCACGAATCTGACTGCTGCGTTTCGGTGCACACAGGCCGTTCTCCGGCCGATGTTGAAGCAGAGATGGGGACGAGTTATTAATATCAGTTCTTTGGTTGCACAATCTGGGAATCCAGGTCAGGTAAACTATGCGGCGTCAAAGGCTGGCCTGATTGGGTTTACTAAAGCTCTTGCACGAGAGGTGGCATCTCGGGGAATTACTGTTAATGTGGTCGCACCGGGGTTTATCGAAACGGACATGACGGCACGACTTAGCGCCGACGCGCACAAGACTCTAGCGGCACAAATTCCAGCTGGACGCCTGGGGGTTCCAGCGGACGTTGCGGCCACAGTATGCTTTCTTGCGTCGGACGAAGCATCGTATATTACTGGTCAGGTTGTTGGTGTTAATGGTGGGATGTATATGTAGGAGGCATTTGAATGGCGGTAGCGGATAAAGTGAAAGGTATCATCGTCGAGCAGCTGGGTGTGGATGAGGAGGAAGTGACTCCGGACGCCTCGTTTGTCGACGACCTGGGCGCTGATTCACTCGATACGGTCGAGTTAGTCATGGCGTTTGAAGAGGAGTTTAATCTCGAGATCCCTGATGAGGATGCAGAGAAGATAACTCGGGTCAAAGAAGCGATCGACTATATCGAGTCGAATGCTAAGGGTAAAAAGTAGCCCGCCTACGGAGCACCGCACAAAAGGACGATGTCACGCAGACGAGTTGTAGTGACGGGTGTGGGACTCGTGTCGTCGATTGGGATCGGCACTCAACAGACCTGGGACGGTTTGTGCGCTGGTCGTAATGGGATCGGGAGGATTACCCGATTTGACGCCGAGGGCTTCGCTTCAAGAATTGCGGGAGAGGTCAAAGGATTCGATCCGCTTCAGTTCATCGGAAAGAAAGACATCAAGAAGATGGATGTCTTTATTCAGTATGCGATAGCAGCATCGGAATTTGCTCTTTGCGATTCGGGACTGAAAGCAGAACAGCCTTTGGGACCCCGTGTAGGAGTTTTTATCGCTTCTGGAATCGGCGGGTTCAGTACGATTGAACGTGAACATCGTGCCCTTCTCGAAGGAGGCCCACGTAAGATCTCGCCCTTCTTCATTCCGTCAGCCATTATTAACTTGGCTGCCGGTCAAGTGTCGATTCGTTTTGGTGCACAGGGACCGAACTCTGCTACATGCACGGCTTGTTCCGCATCAGCGCACGCAATTGGCGATGCCCTCGAGATCATCAGACGTGGTGCAGCCGATGTAATGATTGCTGGAGGTTCAGAGGCCGCGATTACTCCCATGGGCGTCGGTGGATTTGCTGCTATGCGTGCGTTGTCAACTCGAAACGATGAACCTGAGCGTGCCTGTCGACCATTTGATAAGGACCGTGACGGTTTTGTTATCGGTGACGGTGCGGGGGTACTGGTTTTGGAGGAATTAGACCATGCCCGTAGCCGTGGCGTTCCTATTTACGCGGAAGTCGTGGGGTATGGCATGTCTGCGGATGCATATCACATGACGGCGCCAGCCGAGGACGCGAACGGAGCTTTTCGCGTCATGCAGTCGGCGCTTGACGATGCTGGGGTTAATCCGTCTGTTGTTGATTATATTAACGCGCATGGAACATCGACACCTTACAACGATAAACTCGAAACACTAGCGATTAAGAAATGTTTTGGCGAGCATGCGCGGTTGTTGGCAATCTCATCGACAAAGTCGATGACAGGCCATCTACTTGGGGCTGCTGGTGGCCTTGAGGCTGGAGTTATGGCCCTTGCCATTCGCGATCAGCGGTTGCCACCAACTGTCAATCTTGAAAACCCAGATCCTGACTGTGATTTGGACTACGTACCGAATCAGGGTCGCGAGGCGACAGTGACGTATGCACTGTCCAATTCATTTGGTTTTGGTGGTACAAACGGATGCCTTCTCTTTAAACGCTACGAGGCAGGAGACTCCTAAAGGTCGATTAGCCTTCCACCACGTGCGCGCTGAGTCACAATGAAAATCGCTGTCTGTATCAAGCAAGTCGTAACGCGAGAGTGGCCGCTACGTGTCAGTGAGACGGGTGTGTGGGTGCGCGATGGGGACGCCAGCTTCGAGATGAACGAACCTGATGCATATGCATTGGAAGAAGCGCTGCGACTCAAAGAGAAGCACGGAGGTGAGGTCGTGGTCTGTTCGGCAGGACCCGCTCGTGTCTCGCAGGTCATTCGAGAAGGTCTTGCGCGTGGCGCCGATCGTGCGATTCATGTTCACTCGGATCAGCTTGCCGTTGCCGACGCGCATACGACATCTGCTGCGTTAGCCAGTGCACTCGAGTCAGAGTCGTTTGAACTGGTGTTGACTGGCTTGCAGTCTGATGACCAGGGGTTTGGGCAGACAGGTGTTTTATTGGCAGAAAGGCTTGGTATTTCGCACGCCACGATCATCATGGAGATTACCTTGTCTGATGGACAGCTTCGTGTGAAACGAGAGCTTGAGGGTGGTTGGTTTCAGTGGGTTTCTATGCCGACGCCTGCGCTTCTGACTATTCAGAGTGGTATCAATCAGTTGCGCTATGCCACCCTCAAAGGAATTATGGCCGCTAAGAAGAAGGAGATTCGCACTTTCACACCAGAGGTGGAAGTAGTAGATGAGCATCGACTGGTAGAACTATATGCACCTGAGAGGGGCAAGCAAACGCAGTTTATTGATGGCTCACCTGAGGTGGCTGCGAAGGAATTGGTGCGCGTACTACGCGAGGATGCGCGCGTATTCTGATTTAGGAAATCAAACAATGACTTTTGTCATCGCCGAGCATCGTAGCGGCGTGCTTAACTCAGTTAGTTGGGAGGTCATCGCGGCCGCACAACAAATCGGTGAGCCTGTTACCGTAGCGGTAGCGGGTCATGGCATGAGCAGTGTGGCCGATGAATTGGCACAGGCCGATGTAGTCGAGGTTGTGATGCTTGACGATCTTGCGCTTGAGCCGTACACCTCGGACGGTTTTGTTGACGCGTGGACTCAAGTAATTAAAGTAGAGAACCCCGAATTAGTAATATTGCCACACACTTATCAGACGCGTGATTTTGCTCCCAAGTTAGCAGTTCGACTTGGAAAACGACTTATCACTGATTGTGTTGCTACGAAGCGACGAGAGGAAGGACTTGCCTTTGTGCGGCCGATGTTTCAAGGTAAATTTGTTGCCGACATTGTTCCGCAGGAGCAAGGGACACACTTTGCTAGCTTTCAAGTTGGTTCATTCCGTGCCGATTCTGTTGTTCGACGAGATGATCCAGCTCCTGTCCGGAAGGCGCAGCTGCAGATTGATCCATTAACGATTCGCCAGCGTCCGGAAACCCCGTTTAAGGAAGCAAAGCAGGCAGTTGATCTTGGGCAGGCTCAACGAATTGTTGCGGTTGGTCGAGGAATTAAGGAACAGGACCGTCTTCCACTTGCGCAAGAATTAGCAAAGGTTCTTGATGCAGAACTGGCTGCGTCACGTCCGATATGCGACGCAGGATGGCTCCCTATGGATCGACAGATAGGTAGTTCTGGGCAAACCGTTTCACCAAAGTTGTATATGGCTCTTGGTATTTCAGGAGCGATCCAGCATTTGGTAGGTATGAAAGGCTCGCACACAATTGTGGCGGTCAACAAAGATGCTGATGCTCCTATTTTTGAAGTCGCGGATTACGGGATTGTCGGTGACCTCTTCGAGGTTGTGCCGGCTATCATTTCGGCGCTAGGAGAGTGAACTGGAACGCGAGACCCTCGAAGTTGATGTTTTGATCGTGGGTGGGGGCCCCGCGGGCCTCTCAGCTGCTCTTCGACTTGCGACGCTACAGCGTGAGCGAGGGGGGGCTCCGCTGACCGTGGCGGTATTAGAGAAGGCGCGTTCCAGTGGGGCTCACATGTTGTCGGGGGCCGTGCTCGACCCGTCAGCATTAAATGACTTAGTTCCGGATTGGCAGTCGCGAGGTGCACCAGTGGACACGGCCGTTATAGCGGACCATGTTTACTTTCTGACCTCGACTCGAAAATTTCGGTTTCCCATTACACCTCCGCCACTGCGGAACCACGGTCATTACGTAATTTCTCTTAATAAATTTGTGAGTTGGCTTGCGGGTTTAGTAGAAGAAGCGGGGGTTGATCTCTTTACGGGGTTTGCCGGTGCTGATGTGTTGTTTGATGGCGACCATGTGATCGGCGTGAGAACGGGTGACCGAGGTCTTGATCGGCGGGGGTCACGAAAGACGACGTTCGAGCCAGGTGTTGATATTCGAGCGACAGTGACAATCTTTGCCGACGGCGTCCGAGGGAATCTCACGAAAAAGCTGGTCCAGCGCTTCTCGCTAGATCATGAACGTGCGGCTCAGACGTATGCCATTGGAATTAAGGAGCTCTGGGAGGTGCCACTCGACCGAATGGCACCGGGCACGGTGCTCCATACGATGGGTTATCCGCTTCGCTCCGAAGAATTTGGTGGTGGTTTTATTTACGCACTGCCAGATGGGGGCGTGTCGGTCGGTTTCGTTGCTGGTCTCGATTACCGAGATCCCTTATTTGATCCGCACGTCGCGTTTCAGCGTTTCAAGAAGCACCCTTTGATAGCCAACCTGCTTTCTGGGGGACAGATGGTGAGATATGGTGCTAAGGCGTTACCGGAGGGTGGCTGGCATTCAGTGCCGCGTTGTCATATGGATGGTGCATTGATCGTTGGTGATGCCGCCGGCTTTCTGAATTCTCTACGCCTCAAAGGGATTCATTTGGCTATGCGCAGTGGCATGTGCGCAGCTGAGGCGGCGTTTGAAGCGGTTCGGTCTCAGGATTCATCTCAAAAGAAATTAGCGCGGTATGTTTCGTTAATCGATGAAGGAAGCATCCGCAAGGAGTTATATCCTGTCCGGAATGTGCATCAGAGTTTTGGGTATGGGCTGTTGGCAGGGCTAGCATACTCGGCGATCTCCATTGTAACGGGAGGATGGTGGTTTCGCGACCCAATGCCGAGCAGCCCAGGTCACTCACGCATGAACATGGTTGCGCGCGACCGAGACAGGATGCGATCTGTTGCCAGGGATGCAACGTCGTTGATTGACCGGACTCTGACGTTTGATAGGGCGACAAACGTGCACTATTCTGGAACTCGTCACATTGAAGATCAGCCGAGTCACTTACTCGTTCAAGACACGGAGTTGTGTCGTACGCGTTGTCTTGAAGAATATCGAAATCCCTGCACACGCTTTTGCCCCGCCAATGTCTATGAGATCATTGATTCGACCAGCGGATCCGACGGCAAGCAACTCCAGATCAACGCTTCGAACTGCGTACATTGCAAAACGTGTGACATTATGGACCCCTATCAAATCATTGACTGGGTTCCGCCGGAAGGTGGCGGCGGTCCCCATTACGAAGGGATGTGACACACAGATCTTTATCGCGTATGCAACTTGTCCAAGCGACTGCTATTGCGGCGCTTGGGTACCCATTGATCTCTTTGATCGGCAAGAGTTGTCGTTGGGAGGTCAATGGTTACAAGCATTACGCTGCTATTCGTGCCGACGAACCACCGCCGATCTTTGCTTTCTGGCATGGGAGAATTCTTCCTGCTACTTACTTCTGGCGCGGTCGTGGAATCGTCGTGATGACAAGTGAGAACTTTGATGGCGAGTGGATTGCGCGGATTATTGAGCGTTTCGGGTACGGAACGGCTAGAGGATCGACATCGCGGGGTGGACCCCGCGCGATGGTGCAGCTTCGGCGTGAAATACTTAGGGGACAGGCTGCTGCCTTTACGGTTGATGGACCACGTGGCCCATCACGCTCAGTTCAGCCAGGGGCAGTGTGGCTTGCGAGTCTGACCGGTAGTCCCATTCTGCCGTTTCACATTGAGTCTCAGCGTTATTGGTCGGCACGGAGTTGGGACAGGACACAAGTACCCCAGCCGTTTAGTCGGATTGCTGTCGCGATTGGAGAGCGAATCGACGTACCCCTCAAGGCCGCGGAGTCCGTGCTAGAAGCTCGACGGTACGATTTGGAACAGGCGCTCGGATGTCTTGCAAAGCGGGCTATGTCTATGTTGGGAAGGTGAATGGTGCTTTTGTTTTCATCCGATCTTTTCGTGGAGCACGAAACACCATCTGGGCATCCTGAACGGGTAGAGCGAGCTACCGTAATGACGACTCTGGCGCGTGAATGGGCTGATAGAGGTGGCGTAGTTGTTGCACCCGAATCAGTAACGACGCAGGCGCTTCTTCGAGTGCATAATCAACAACACCTCGATACGGTCGCTGCAACTGCTGGCCGTCGAGTTCGGCTAGATCCGGATACTTACACATCGCCCAAATCTGAGGCAATCGCACGATTAGCCGCTGGTGCAGCCGTTGGGACAGTGGAGCACGTTTTTAGCAATGGGACTGCGGTAGCGTTCGTTCGTCCTCCGGGACATCATGCAGAGCGAGACCGAGTGATGGGGTTTTGCCTGTACAACAACATTGCGATTGCTGCAGCACACGCATTAACTCGAGGGCTCGACAAGGTGGCAATTGTTGACTATGACGTCCATCACGGGAATGGCACTCAATGGATGTTCTATGACGATCCACGTGTGCTCTATCTGTCCATTCATCAATATCCATTCTATCCAGGTACTGGTGCTGCGGATGACGTAGGTGTAGGTAGTGGTGCCGGTTATACGGTCAATATTCCACTGGAATCAGGGGCGGGAGATGAGGATTACCGACTCGTGTTCGAGGGTGTTGTCCTTCCGATCGTGGAGGCATTTGCTCCCGACCTATTGTTGCTCTCAGCCGGGTACGATGCGCATGATCGAGATCCACTGGGTGGTATGCATGTGTCGACGGAGGGCTATACACAGATGACAGGAATGCTTCGGGCTCTTGCTGATCGCTCTTGTGGTGGTCGGATGGGAGTGGTTACCGAGGGAGGCTATGACCTCGACTCCCTGCGGGCGTGCCTGAAAGCTACGTTAGAAGTCATGGACACCCCCGGCTCGTCCTGGGTGTCAAGTGATATGGGGTCGACCGAACGAGCTGACGCGGCACTGCGACAGGTTCGCCGGGCACAAGCGCCATTTTGGCCTGCACTATAATTCAGTTGTTTCCTTTGGATTTGTCCGTGCGTGACTACGAACCCCAAACCATCGAGCGAAAGTGGCAGGAGAAGTGGGAGAAGACTCGTGCCTTCGAGGTTTCGGAAGATTCGCAACGCCCTAAATTCTATTGCCTTGTGATGTTTGCGTACCCCTCTGGCCACGCTCATGTCGGCCACGTCAGAAATTACATGATCGGCGACGTGATCGCACGGATGAAGCGTATGCAAGGGTTCAACGTTCTGCATCCTTTCGGATGGGATGCGTTTGGGCTTCCAGCAGAGAACGCGGCAATTCAGCATGGTACGCATCCCGAACGATGGACCCTAGACAACATCGCCCATATGAAAGGGCAACTCCAACGACTGGGAATTAGTTACGCGTGGGAACGGGAGTTTGCTACCTGTGAACGTGATTACTACAAGTGGAACCAGTGGCTCTTTCTACAGATGTTTGAGCGAGACCTTGCTTATCGAAAACGCTCGACGGTCAACTGGTGTCCATCGTGTCAAACCGTGCTCGCCAACGAGCAGGTGATCGATGGGCAATGCTGGCGATGTGCGACCGAAGTCGATGCACGTGAACTGGACCAGTGGTTTCTGCGGATCACTCAGTATGCGGATGCTCTGCTCAAAGGGACCCAGAACCTCAGTCAGTGGCCAGAAAAAGTGCTTGCGATGCAACGGAATTGGATTGGCCGGTCGGAAGGCGTGTTGGTGCGCTTTGACGTTGTCAGCGAAGATCGAGACTCAGACAGCCAAGTGGATCATCTTGAGGTGTTTACGACACGGATTGATACGATCTATGGAGCTACATTCGTGTTGGTTGCGCCTGAGCATCCTTGGGTCGACCGCATCGCGGCATCGACTGTTGATCCGGCAGCCTTCCGTAAACGTGTCGGGCTCTTTCGTGCGTTGGACCGAACTGCGCGCCGTACGGGTCAGATTGAAAAAGAAGGATTTGATACTGGCAGTCGCGCTATAAATCCCTTTACCGGGGAATCGGTTCCCATTTGGATTGCCAACTTTGTCTTAGCTGATTATGGAACAGGTGCAATTATGTCAGTGCCTGCTCACGACCAACGGGATTTTGAGTTTGCACGAAAATATGAGCTGCCCATTAAGGTTGTTATTCAGCCGACAGAGTCAAAGAACCTCTCGGGTGAGATGTTAACTGCGGCATCTGTTGAGTCCGGAATCGTCGTTGATTCTGGACCGTTTACAGGATTATCAAATTCAGACGCTATCGGCGTCATGACTCAAAACGCCGAGGCAAAGGGTATTGGTCGACGAGAAATTCAATATCGCTTAAAGGATTGGGGAATTTCACGACAGCGATATTGGGGCACACCGATTCCGATCGTCTACTGTGGGACGTGTGGTACCCAGCCGGTCCCGTATGTAGATCTGCCTATCGAACTTCCTAAAGTAGATGAGTTCACGGGGCTTGGTGAGTCACCATTGGGCCAGGTGTCTGAATTTGTCAACACGACGTGTCCTACGTGTGATGGTCCGGCAAGACGCGAGACCGACACAATGGATACCTTCGTCGATTCGTCCTGGTACTTCTACCGGTACTGTGACCCTGGAAATAATGATCAGCCGTTTGACTCTGAGAAAGTTAATTATTGGGCTCCGATCGATTTCTACAGCGGGGGTGTGGAGCATGCGATCTTGCATCTCATCTACTCTCGCTTTTTCTGTCGGGTGTTTGGTGACCTTGGATTAATAGAGCACGACGAGCCGTTTACACGCTTGCTCACGCAGGGGATGGTGTTGCGTGATGGTGCGGTGATGTCGAAGTCAAAGGGGAACGTCGTTGATCCGGATGAGATGTTATCAACGTACGGTGCTGATGCACTTCGTCTCTATGAGATGTTCGTTGCACCTCCCGAGAAGGAGATCGAATGGACTGACACGGGACTCGAAGGGAGTCACCGTTTTCTTGGCCGTGTATGGCGGCTGGTGATGACGTTCTCGGATGCGGTTATTGTTGAGTCGGTACCCACATTAGACGACATCGAGTTGAAAGATGTTGACCAGGCTCTCCGCCGCAAGACACATGACACTATTCGGCGAGTATCTAGTGACCTTGATCCACGTGTTCATCTCAACACTGCGATCTCTTCAATCATGGAGTTGGTCAATGAGCTCTATTCGTTCATGGACGGAGAACAAATCGGTATTGATGGACGTCCAGCTGCGGCGGCGGTAATCAAGGAAGCAGTTGAGGCAGTGGTTTTAATGTTATCTCCGTTTGCTCCACATTTATGTGAAGAGCTATGGGAAGTGCTGGCGCACACCGACGGTGTCGTGGCGGCTGGTTGGCCAACGTACGATCCTGAGGTGGCTCGTGCCGAAGAGGTGGTTGTGCCGGTACAGGTGAACGGCCGCGTGCGTGCTCGACTCACCGTAGCGGTAGAGACCTCGGAGGAGGAGCTTGAGTCTTTGGCGTTAGGTCATGATCGGATCGAAACATATACATCAGGAAAGCAGATAGCGAAAGTGATTATTGTACCGGGCAAGCTCGTAAACATCGTAATTCAGTGAGGGTTTTATGAGAAGGATGTACGTGTTGATTTCCGTCGTTCTGGTGTACATGACAACAGTTGGTTGCGGCTATGCGCTATCGGGGCGAGGGACCTTCTTGCCTGACTATATAGAAACAATTGGCATCCCAATGTTTGAAAATAACACCACAGCTTTCGAGGTTGAGCAACTTGTAACCCAACAGGTTCGGCGAGAGTTTCTCGGTCGTGGTCAGTATCGTGTCGTTCCTGAAGCCGATGGAGTAGATTCGGTTCTGACAGGAACGATTGAGAACATCGATATTGCCCCGGCAAGTTTCTCTGAGGATCAACAGGCATCTCGTTATGTGTTCACGTTGACCGCTCAAATTCGGTTTACCGATCTGACGACCGGAGAGATGTTGTGGGAAAATCCTGAGTTGGTGTTTAGTGATGAGTATGAAGTAGCCTCCGGTGGAGGTAATGTTGAAAGTGTGTCCTCGTTTTTTGGTCAACGGTCCAATGCTGTTGAGCGTATAGCTGAGGACTTTGCCCAGACTGTTGTCAGCTCTATTCTCGAAGCGTTTTAGTAGCCGGCTTGTCTCTATGGGCACCTCTACTTCAGAAACCATACAGTCACAGATCGCATCAGGAACTCTTGATTCGATCTATCTCATTCTCGGTGACGACGAACATCAGAAGGCCGATATCGCGGGAGAATTCGAGGAGGCCGTAGATGAAGGACTCCGCGCATTCAATGTCGACCGGCTCCATGGGGGTGAGAGCTCACTTGGCCTGGTACTTGACGCTGCGCGTACGTTACCGGTGATGGTGCCGCGTCGGTTAGTGATCGTGCTTCATGCCGAGCATGTGATTGAGCCAAAGAGACAGAGTGATAACACCAAGCGAGACATTGAAGCGTTTGTGACGTTTCTGGAGGAGTCTCCATCACACGTGACAATTGTGCTAGTCAGTGGTTCATTCGATCAGAGAAGAAAGTTTCCGAAATGGTTGCTAAAGAAGGCGACCGTGGTTCGCTGCGGAGATCTTAAGTCGGCCGCTGATGTTCCGCAATGGATTCGATCAAAGATCAAGGCGGCTGGCAAAACCATCACTCCGGAGGCCGTTCGAATCTTGAGTGACCGGGTCGGCCCAGATGCGAACCGGCTTAGCGCCGAGCTTGAGCGCCTCGTGTTATTTGCTGGTAACGACCGAGAGATCACGCTCGCTAATGTTAGGGATGTAGCGGGTCCAGCGGGCGCATGGGATCCATGGGCAGTTACAAACGCCATCGAACAGGGGAATACCGCCGTAGCGCTTCGAGAACTTGCCAGAAGTCTTGAGGATGGAGTTCATCCGCTCATGGTTCTTGGACAACTCGCGTGGCTCGCCAGAACCAAGCTTAAGCGCTCGGAGGCAGTAGATGCCATTTTTCAGACAGATCAAGCTTTAAAGAGATCTGGTGGGACGCAGAAAGATCGCATTTTACTTGAGCGTCTAGTTGTTCAGATGTGTGCCGCTACCGGCGGGCGATCAGGACGACGCAGAAGCGTTGGCCAGACGTCGTGATAATCTCGATTTATGACGAGCGGCGGCGTTGGTGTGGATGATGCCTTTACCAGCGAGCTTGTCAATAAGCGATACGGTACTGCGGAGAGCCGTGTTCGCTTCTGTTTTGTCGCCACCCTCAATGGAAGCTCGTGTCGTTTTAAGAGCCCGTCGTAATCTACTACGGAGTTCCCGATTATGGCTGCGGGCCTTTACGTTCTGACGGTGAGCTTTCAGAGCAGATTTATGATTGGCCACTGCTAGATATTATATATGTTCTTTGGCGCTTCGTCGAAAGCGACGTTCCCGTCGACTAGGTGACGGCTGTTTGGTCCTTGGCCTTGGGCCGGCAAGACGCAATAAATCACGAATCTCTATTTCTGCTTGGGAGAGAGGAGGTGTGATGTCGTCATATAACGCGCGTGCGTCTGATTTTGGGATGGGGTGCTCCATTAATGTCGTGACGATGAGCTGCCGTTTCTGACCGCTGGGACTCGTGATGGCGATTCGGTCACCCTTAGCGATCTGGCTATGTGGCTTTGCCCGAGTACCATTTACGTTGATTTTTCCTCCGCGGCAAGCACGTTGTGCAGCTGAACGAGTTTTGCAAATGCATGCTACGTTGAGCCATACATCGAGGCGAAGTCGAAGGGGAAGTTCTTGTTCACTCATTTCCCCGACACATCGCACACGATCAACATCATTGTCAAAACTAGTCAGTACCCTCTGGTTTCTCGCTAAGCATGCGGCTGACAACATCTCTACTTTGGGGAATTAGATCCTTGATTTTGTGTGTTTGCCGGCCGCCCGCTTCAGCAAAATCTGGACGCCCACCTCCCCGGCCACCAATGATTGGAGCGAGAGCTTTGACTAGTTTACCCGCGTGTACACGGCTGGTAAGGTCCTTGGTAACCGATACAAGGAGAATGGCTTTTCCGTTTCCTTCTGAGGTGAGCACGACGATACCGCTAGTGAGTTCATCTCGAATTGAGTCAGCCAGTGCGCGAAGTGCCGGCTTTTCAAGTCCAGTCACGTGACGGGTTGCCATCTTCACGCCAGCGATTTCTTCTACGATGCTGCCTATGGATCCAGGCCCAGGTTCGGCCATGGCCGCTTTTATCTTTAGGTGGTCGACTTGTCGAGTCAGGTTTTTGTTGGTTGTCTGAATTTTGTCGATCGTGTGTGCTGCCCGGTCTTCAGGAACCGCGAGTAGATTGACAACTTCGTCGAGAATGTTTAGACGCTGCTGAATATGTTCGACGGCTCCTTTCCCTGTCATGGCATCAATACGTCGCACACCGGCGGCTACGCCACTTTCCTGTGTAATCACAAAAGGTCCGATATCGCCTGTCGCACGACAATGTGTGCCACCACATAATTCCGTTGAGACCCCTGGAACGGAAACGACACGTACTCGGGCCCCATATTTTTCTCCAAATAACGCCATGGCACCCGCGGCGATGGCTTCATCTCTTGAACGAACTGTGGTCTCGACATCACAGTTGCGATAGATCTCTTTATTAACGTGTGTTTCAATGTCGCTCAATTGTTTTGGTGTGACCGGGTCGAAGTGTGAAAAATCGAATCGCAGACGATTTGGTGCTACGAGTGATCCGGCCTGCTTAACATGATCACCTAGGAGCTTGCGAAGCGCTGCGTGTAATAAATGTGTTGCGGTGTGATTTCGCCGTGTTGCGTCTCGTGAACTAGCATCAACATCTGCCGTGACCACCATATTAGTCTTGAGCTTACCTACGCAAATTTTAACTACATGAACTCGGGGACCACCTGGAGTAAGTCGTTCCATTGCGGAAACAATTGCTGTCACCGACGACTTATCAGTGTAGATACGTCCCGTGTCTGAGACCTGGCCGCCAGATTCCACGTAAAAGGGGGTGCGATCCAGGACGACGTAACCGTCTCCGTTGAGTTCCACTACTTCTTCTCGTGCAGCATTGAAAAGCGCGACAATTGTTGCCCCTTCCACCGAAGTAACTTCATATCCCTCAAAATGGTCGTCACCGTACTGCAGGGTGTTTTTGGATTCGTCGGATGAATAGTGAAAGTTTGTTTCACCGCTACGTTTGAAACTCTGGTCAGCTCGTGAAGTTTGTCTCTGTACGGCGAGGGCTTGGTCGAATCCATTTCGGTCGACTAGGATGCCACGATCATCTGCCATGTCTTCAACGAAATCCAGAGGCAACCCATAGGTGTCGTACAGACGAAACACATCGCCTCCGTCGATCGTGCCAGACCCCTGTGCAGCTTGCGCCAGTGCCGTTTCCAATTTAGGCAACCCGTCGGTTAGTACTGTGTCGAAGCGTTCCTCTTCTTGCTGAATCACCTGAATTATTGAAGCACGGTTCGTTGGCAGTTCTGGGTAAGCAGGTCCCATCTGATCCACAACCGTGTCGACAAATTCTCCAAGAAATGGGCTTGTTGCTCCCAGCTTTTTCCCATGCCTCATAGCACGACGCATGATCTTGCGGAGCACGTAGCCACGCCATTCGTTCGATGGTAAAACGCCGTCCGCAATCAGAAACGTCATGGCTCGCATGTGATCGGCGATGACCCGTACAGAAATATTGCGATCTCGCTCGACGGTTCCTCGACTCTGAGACGAGTAAGTTGCGCCGGTTACCGCACCAATTTTGTCAAGCAACGGTTGAAACAGATCGGTGTCGTAATTTGAGAGCGTTCCTTGGAGAATGGCAACAATCCGCTCAAGTCCCATACCTGTATCAATTGATGGGGCTGGGAGAGGGGAGAGTGAACCGTCTGGACGACGGTCGAACTCCATGAAGACGTTGTTCCAGATTTCGACGTATCGATCACAGCTACAGTCGATACCACGGCAACGTGGCTCCTGACAAGGAAGGTGGTCACCGCGATGGTAATGAATTTCTGAGCATCGACCACACGGGCCGGTATCGCCCATTGACCAGAAGTTTTCGGCGAGGCCTAGCTCAAAAATGCGATCGGAGGGTACAAGGTGCCTCCATATCGCATATGCATCCTTGTCAGAGGGAATACCTGCTTCACCGCCAAACACTGTTACATACAAGCGCTCAACCGGTATGTTCCAGATATCCGTGAGCAGTTGCCAGGCGAACGGGATAGCCTCCGCTTTGAAATAATCGCCAAATGAAAAATTTCCAAGCATCTCGAAGAACGTGTGATGTCGGAGTGATGGGCCGACATTTCCGAGGTCGTTATGCTTGCCACTTACCCGCATGCATTTTTGCGACGACGCGGCCCTCGTGTAATTACGCCGCTCTTGACCTAGGAACACGTCCTTAAATTGGTTCATGCCAGCGTTTGTAAAAAGAAGTGTTGGATCGTCGCCAGGAACTAGTGGGGAGCTAGGTACGACGTGGTGGTCCTGTTCTTCGAAGAATTTTAGGAAACTCAATCTAATCTGGGCCGACGTCATCGTTTATATTCTTTCACAAGCACCCAATTGTCTGTCAGATGCCGTCGTCGTCGACTTCTGGTTGGGTTGTGTGTGTCCGTAATATCGATTGCGCCAACCAACCCTCAAAACCTTGACGAATGAGGTATTGATAAAGCCGACGCATTTCAGCAGGGCTCTCGATAGGTCCTTTTAGGCGCCGTGCTAACGCCCGTTCGGAAAGGTCAGTTTCGTCAATTTCAGAATAGACCTCCTCGATAACCGATGTCGAGACGTCCTGACTGATGCCTCTATTTCGAAGTTCACGCATCGTTCGGTGCCGTCCATGCAAACTGACGTGGGCAGATCGGTGAGCGACTGAACGAGCGGTCCGACGATCATCGAGAGCACCTTCACGCTGTAGTTGTTGAATGGCAGTCTCGATAGAGGTCGGTTTGAAGCCCCGACGTGCAAGGCGATCTCGTACCTGAGCGGTCGAGAGTTCGCGGTGGGATAGGATAATAAGGCCGGCCTGGTATGGGTCAGGCATCCGCCGGATTAGCTGAGTCGTTACCGAGCGCGTGCCGTCGTTTCGGCAGTATCGTTACGTTCGGAGTCAGGGTAGACGTAAGTTAGCCAGCCATGAGTGTCTGGTTGCCGGCCATAGATAACATCAAAAAATCTTTGCTGGATAGCTTCGGTTATAGGTCCTCGACTTCCGTTTCCGATCGTTATTTTGTCGACTGAACGAATCGGTGTAATTTCAGCGGCCGTTCCAGTAAAGAAGACCTCGTCAGCAATGTAAAGAGCTTCGCGAGGCTGTAGTTCTTCTTTCACAGTTAGTCCGAGGTCACCCGCAAGCGTGATGACTACGTCGCGGGTAATCCCTGGGAGGGTCGAGGCTGCGAGCGGCGGTGTTGTAATAATGTCGTCCCGTATCAGAAACAGATTTTGGCCGCTTCCCTCACTGAGGAAACCCATCGGGTCAAGGGCGATTCCCTCGGCATAGCCGTGAACCACAGACTCCATTTTGATTAATTGGGAGTTCGCGTAGTTGGCAGTAGCCTTAGACAGCGACGGGAAGCGATTTAATGCCCCTCGTCCCCAAGAACTAACCTGTACGTCGACACCATTTTCAAGAGAGTCCTCCCCAAGATACGCGCCCCACTCCCACACGAGGATGCTCGCTTCGACCGGGCATGAGAAAGGGTTTACCCCGAGTGACTTATAGCCTCTGTACATGAGCGGACGGATGTAACACGCTTTATATTTGTTGTGACGAATAGTCTCGAGCACCGCATCTTGCAGAGCAGTTTTGCTCAGTTCGTACTCCATTCGATAGATCTTAGCTGAGTCGTAAAGACGTCGAATGTGGGCGTCAAGACGGAAACAGGCGGCACCTTTTGGGGTGTCGTAGCAGCGCGCACCTTCGAACACACCACTTCCATAGTGCACGACGTGCGAAGCGATATGGATATTCGCGTCTAGCCAATCTACTAACGTACCATTCATCCAGATTTTTCCGGATCCGAAACTCATTGCCGCTCCCGACCAAAGTATTGCTTGATGAATTCGTTAAAGCGATCTCCAGTGTAGCATCACTGGATCTCCCTACAAAACGGACAGCGGTCGGCTCGAGCATGGAGTGGTTTGTGGCAATGCCAACAGAAGGGGCCGGTCGTCGGCTCCGACGTCTGAGGTGTGGTGTTGGACTCCTGGCGCGGCGTCACTCGATCAGACAGTATTGTTGTTGAGGGATTTATGACACCGTCGCCCTCCGTGATTCGGCGACGCTTCTTTTGGGCGTTCTGAAGATCGGTTAGGAGGTCCTCGGCATTCTGATACCGATTAGACAAGTCGGGCGCCACCGCCTTCATGACAATGTCGTTAAGGGATGTCGGAATTGACGGGTTGCGGAGTCGTGGAGGTTTCACGAGGTTGCCTTCCATTAATCGGTCTAGGTTGCTTGGAACCGGTGTGTCATATGGCAATTGGCCCGTAAGCATCTGGTAAATCGTGATTCCGAGTGAGTAGATATCAGAAGCAAATACAGCCTTACCTCTAAACTGCTCTGGAGCCATGTAGGATGGGCTCCCGATCACAGTGTTACCCTGACTCGCCATCTCAAGAAATCTTGATGTACCGAAATCTGCCACCTTGAGTACTCCTGATTCAGAGACCAGTATGTTTGGGGGGCGAAGATCTCGATGGATGATCCCTTGATCGTGAGCGTGTCGGATCGCTTCACATACTTGTGCTGCGTAGTCCAGCACCTTGGGAGCATCTAGAGGTCCATCGCTGGCGATGACATCTTCTAGCGTGTGCCCTTTTACATACTCCATTACTATGAAGAAAAGGTTCTCCTCTTTTTCTGCGGTTGTAATAGCGACGATGTTTGGATGGTCAAGTGTTGCCAGCAAGCGCGGTTCTCGGAGCAGTTCACCAAAATTTAAATTCTGTTTATGTGGGACCTTGATAGCAACGTCTTTGTCAATCCAGGTATCCCGAGCCAGATAGACGGCGCCAAAGCCTCCACTACCGAGAGTGCCTACAATTTTGTACTTGCCGAGTATTTGATCTCGAAACAGCATGCGGCGCCAGTATAGAGCAAGTATCTACAACTCTTCCCACAAGTACTGCAGGACTGACAAAGCAACGAGGGGTGTCGCGTCTGCACGAAGAGTGCGAGGGCCAAGCGTGACAAGCGTAAAACCGGCCGTTACCGCCATCCTTACCTCATCGCCACTCCAGCCACCTTCAGGGCCGATAGCAACAGTGGCCATGGAAGGGACGGAGCGCCCAGCGAGTACTCGGAGGCTCTCATGCGGCACCTCAAGCGTCGGTTCAACCAAAAACAAGTTCAACGGAGACGGGGGTTGCTCTAGCAAGTGACTCAACGGAGCAACCGGCTTAATTTCTGGAACAACTGCGCGACGACACTGTTTAGCTGAAGAAATTGCTATGGCTTGCCAACGGCTCACGACTCGGTTCAGTCCAACTGTTGTTGGCGTCGCGTGGCTGTGTGTTGTCACAATTGGTTGAATCTCCGATGCTCCCAACATGGTCGCGTCACGAACAACGGCATCCATTGCTCGACCCTTCAGTATAGACATCGCTAGTGTGAGATTAACTGTGGGCTCTGGAACCGGCTGTCGCTGTTCAAGGGTTCGCACTGTGACGTTATTACGTCCAACTGTGTCAACGCGAGCCTCGTATTCACCACCTCGACCGTTGAAAACACAAACGGAAGCCCCTGGCCGGAGTCGCAAGACTGCTCTGAGTTGATTTGCTTCACTCGTTGGTAACTGCACGGCTAAACCCGAACTCGATGCATCCGGTGCGTAGAAGCGATGCATGACTGTCAGTCCTTTCGCGCCGATTTCATGGCGAAGGTAAGCGCCAGCCATTCGTCTTCCATGTGCCTGCTAGTAAGTGCGCCGTGAGGCTCTAGTGCCTGACGAACCCTAGACTCTTCTGACTCCGTAAAGCCGCCGACGACCAAGCTTCCGTTGGATTCAACTGTTCGTAAAATCTCTTCCGCGTGTTCACAAACTAAGGCCGCACTAATGTTGGCAACTACAACCGACGCGGAGTCCAACTTGTCAGCTTTTCGGATATCATCGTGGCTTAGTCGAACAAGATGAGACACTTTGTTTAATGTGATGTTGCCCAGTGCTGTATCAAGAGCATCAAGGTCGCTCTCAATGCCGGTAACAGTGGGTGAGCCAAGTTTCGCAGCCGCAATTGCAAGAACGCCGGATCCAGTACCAATGTCCAGTACTGATCTATTGGTTAGTGATAAGGCTTGCAACGCGCGTAGACATACGCGCGTTGAAGCGTGATGTCCAGTTCCGAATCCCATAGATGGCTGGATGACGATTAATGTTGAGCCGCTCTGATGATCTGGAATATCCCATGGTGGTGCCACGACGATCCCTGAAATCCGAACAGCGCAGAGACCTTCTTGGGCCCGTTCCGCCCAATTGTCATATGGTACGTCGATAGGGGAAACGGTAACCCCCAATGACTCATAGGAGTCTACGATAGCTTGATTTGCGTTGTCGCGGTCACGCGTGGCAAAGAAATACACTCGCTGCTTTATTCTGTCGATCTGCTCTATTGCGAATGGATGGAAGTCGTCAATTAGAGCATCAAGTAAGGGAATCAGATCAGGGCGATGGGTAGGCGTTTGTATGTCGAGCGCGGCGCGGAAGTCAGCCAAACATATCCCTCACACGATTAAAGAACGGGCGCTCGTTTTTCTTCGATTGAGAGCTCGGGCTGGACGATCGGTCCGGCATGGTCTTATCGAGCTGCTCGATAAGTTCTTGTTGCTCCGCAGAGAGTTCAGTAGGCACCTCTACCTTGACACTGACATACAAGTCGCCCCGGCCATGCCCTGAAACATGAGGCATTCCCTTTCCACGGAGGCGGAAGCGGCTGGCGGCCTTGGTACGTTTTGGGATAGTTAGTGTCGCGTCGCCGTTAAGGGTGGGAACCGAGATGTCTCCGCCTAGAACCAGTGTTGGATAGGTGACTGGTACCTCGCACCACAGGTCGTCATCATCACGGTGAAAGAATGGGTGTTCCCCAACATGTATTACAACGTACAAATCACCAGAAGGGCCTCCACTTGAACCGTGCTCTCCTTCATTTTGGAGGCGTAGTCGCTGTCCTGTTGATATCCCAGGAGGGATCTTTACTGTGATCTTTCGTTCTTTTTCTACTCTTCCTTGTCCGCGGCACTTAGAACACGGGTTTCGAATGACTTGGCCCCGGCCTCGACACTGTCCACACGTACGGGCAACTGTTAGAAAGCCTTGCTGGTAGCGGACTTGACCATGGCCTTGGCATTGAGGGCAGGTCTCCGGAGCCCCCCGGTCGGAGCCGGTTCCTTTGCATCCCTCACAGACTTCCAGCCTTGGGATTTGTAGCACCATTTCGGTGCCTGATGCAGCATCAGAAAATTCTATTTCAAGGTCATAACGGAGATCGGCACCTCGCGCGGGACCTCCTGAGCGTTGTCCCCCGCTAAATCCAAAGATGTCACCAAGGCCACCAAGGCCACCAAGGATATCGCCAAAATCTGAGAAGATTGTTGGGTCGAAACCCTGTCCTCCTGAGACTCCCTCTACCCCAGCATGGCCAAATTGATTGTAGCGAGAACGTTTATCAGAATCGGCCAAGACAGCGTAGGCCTCAGCGGCTTCTTTAAAATGCTCTTCGGCTTGTGAGTCACCTGGATTACGGTCGGGGTGGTACTGTAACGCCAGTTTACGGTAGGCGCTCTTGATCTGCTGATCGTCCGCATTGTTCTGGACTCCCAGGACTTCGTAATAGTCTCGTTTACTCACGCCTTTGCCACCCTCACCATTGCCGGTCGTAAAAGGCGCCCCCTGCTCATATACCCCCGTCGGACCTCGTCGATGATTTCGCCTTCACTGTGGTTCTCATTCACCTCGTGGGCCACGGCTTCATGGTAGTGAGGATCAAATTGCTGTCCAGAGGTGTCAATCGGCGATACTCCATGCTTGGCGAGTACACCTAGTAATTGTTTGTGGATCAAATTTACTCCTGCGCGGTACGCTGTTACGTTTTCGGAATTGTTTGTTTCGCTCATGAGCGCCCGTTCTAAATCATCAACCAAGGGAAGTAGTTCGGTAATCAGATCGACAGCTGCCGATTCATTTATAGCCTGGCGTTCCCGCTCGACTCGTTTCCGGAAGTTGTCGAATTCGGCTGTCTTACGAAGTAAAAGATCCTCGTATTCATCACGCTCACGGGTAAGTTCACTCAGTCGCTCTTCGTTCGACGAAGGAGATTCATCAGCGTCGGAAGGCGGTGGAATTACCTCGGTTTCCGATTCAAGCGTTTCCGGTCTGGTTTCGTCTGTCATGATCGAGTGGCAGTGTCCCTTGAGCCACGAGTACGCGGCTAACGGCATGTGAGATGTTATCTACGGCTGAAATTGCTCGCGAGTAACGCATCCGACGAGGTCCGATCACGCCAACACTACCCGTCCGCTGGCCGTCAAAGTAGGGGGACATCACCATGCTGAAGTCTTGCATCTCTGGTGAGAGATGTTCTCTTCCGATCACAACTGTTAGTCCTGACCCGTCGAGATATTCGTTGAGCAGTCGGACGAATAGATCCTTCCTTTCAATCATTGATAGTAAGGCCCGCAATGTGGCAAATGGAACGGGTGTCTCGTCGTCCGACACCTGTTTAACCAGAAAGCTGGCGCCCTCCAAAAAAAGGCTATTTTGTGGCACCATATCCTCAAGCATCGAGCTTGCCAGCCGAAGAGCTTGTGAGAGGAGTTTCTCATAAAGCATGCGTTCTTGGCGCAGATGTTCTGCGACCGTTGCACGGACATCCCAAAGGGGTAATCCCGCGAACTCACTGTTCAAAAAATGCGATCCTTGTCGTAGGTCTGACACCGAGATGCGCTCGCCTAGATCCACCACCTTGTGTACGACCCCGTCGTCATCTGTACTTACCACTACAAGGATCCGTGAATCGTTAAGAGGCACAAATTCGATTTGTTTGAATGTGCGAATCGTAGGGGGTAACAGTGCGAACCCTAGATGTTGCGATGCTCGGGATAGCTCGTGCGACACATTGGACAAGACATCATTTATGGTACCCGCTTGCCGCAGACGGGCTTCGACATCGGATGTTGATTTGGGAGCCGGACGAGATTCGAGAAGTAGGTCGACATAAGCGCGATAGCCTTGGTCTGTGGGGACTCGACCGGACGAGGCGTGGGGCTGGTTCACGTAACCGAGTTCTTCGAGGGTAGCTAGGACGTTGCGTACAGTGGCTGAGGACAAACCGAACCCACCGTGTCGTGTAAGCCATAACGACGAAACCGGCTCGCCTCGGTCAATGTAATGTCCGACCAGTCCAGCGAGAATGCGCCGCGACCGGTCTGGTAGCTCGTGGTACGAGGATTCGAGTGTTGCGGGAGGCGTCATACGATAGGCAACAGTTTGATCATTATAGCTCGTCGGCGTGAGCTGCTTCGTGGGCTCTCACCGGCGGGGTCCAGCGCAGAGTTTCCACGCTATTCTGAGCGCCGACTGTATCCGGTAGCTTGCCGTGCTTAACTGCGACGAGCTCAGCGAGAATGCTGACGGCAATCTCTTGGGGTGTTACCGCGCCGATAGCAAGTCCCACCGGTGCGTGTAGTTTGCGCAGTTGGTCTGGTGGCAAGCCCTCCTCTGAGAGTGCCTCGAAAAGGCGAGCTACTTTGGCTCGGCTACCGATTAGTCCTAGGTATCGGAGGGTTCGAGACGATAAAGCGCGCAGCGCGTCCAAGTCATAGCGGTGCCCTCTTGTGAGGATGACAGCATATGCATTAGCTTGAAGGTCTGCACGCTCGAGCCAAGCTGGAATCGAATCGACGGCTACTTCAACGGCGTCAGGAAAACGTTCATGGTTGGCAAATTTCTCTCGATCGTCGAGGATGTGAATTCGAAATCCCACTGTTGCAGCAATTCGAGCCAAGTGATAAGAAACGTGACCTGCTCCTATTAGGTATAGATGAGGTGAGGTTTCAATAGGTTCGATATACACTTCCATCTGGCCACCACAAATCAATCCTGACTCTTCAGCGATATCATCCGATAGTTCGTATTTTACTACTTCGGCCTTCCGCGTCTTGAGTGTCTGACGTGCTTTCCAGAACGCGTCGTTCTCGTAGCACCCTCCTCCAATTGTGCCGACTGTTCTCCCATCAGCAAAAACCACCATCTTGGCACCGACGCGCTGAGGTGTCGACCCTTCGGTACGAATGATAGTAACGAGTGCCGCCGGTTCGCCGCGTTGGAGCGCTTCGCCTACGGCATGAAAGACTTCTTCGTTCATGAAAGTGTGAATAAATTATATCGTGAGTAGCCAGTGTTGCCCGATTTCTAGCGGCAGATCGTCAAGTAAAGATTTGATCAGATTTGGTCCATATCGATTGAGGAAATATATCGAAGAAACGGATCGTTCTTGAGAGTGCCCCGTTGGGAAGAGCGAAGCCCGTGTCCGGTTAAATTGTCTGCGGAGAGTCTCATCCCGACGTTTTGCGGCTTGAACAATCTTAGTTTTAAGGTTGCGCAAGTCACGTTCCATGTGATCCCGAGTTGTTCGAGTCGCACCGACCAAGGTGGGGTCCACGGCCGCCGTTTCCTGCGCGATTAGCTCCAGACTCTTAACGATGTGGTGCCCTGCATCCTCAATTGCGACATCAATTCCAGAGGGAAGCTGAGTAGCGATCAGCTTATTTAAAGCCCCGTCGTCCGAAGCTTGAAGAGTCTCAAAGCCCACTTCATATCGGCTTAGAAACTTTACTGCGGCGCGATCCACGATCGTCGCGCTGAGACGTGGATAAATCAGTGGCATTGGTACACCAAAACATTCGTAGACCTGCCGGAGTTGTCCTAGATACGCTAGTTCGTTTGGACCGGAAACATAAGCAATTGTAGGAAACAATGTGTCTTGAACGATTGGTCGCAACAAAACATTCGGGCTAAACACCTCTGGATGCGTGAGTGCCTGGTGCTGCAGGGTTTCGCCGTTGATTAGTTCGTCCCCGATCGTGAACTCATTGCCTTTTAAGCGAATTGGCCGACGGATGCCGTCGAGTTTAAATAAAGCGACTGCGTCATCAGGTGGCTTCACTTGGGCATGGTAGCCGTGGTTGGAAAGCTGGCCGCCAGCAGCGGCAGCTAATCGGGATGTTTCTCCGCGGAGTTGGAGTTCCTTTTCAAATATTGACCGCACTAGTAGCTTGGCGGAACTGTCAGATGAATCGAAGACGACGAGACCATGCCTGCCTAGGGTCGTATCCAACCATTGGGCAAACGCCTCGACCATCCCTGTCCCGCTGCTGTAACACGCGGTCAGACTCTGAATGATTTCGGCTGAGAACTCAGTCTTGGGGAGGGTCTTTTCGAGTATGTCGAGTATTGAACCAATATCTTCTGTGAGACGTATCGAAGAGAGTGGTTGCCCTACTTTAGACGAAAGATCCAATTTGATGTTGTGTGGCTCTAGGTCGCTATCTAGCACTGCACAGGAGCTGATTTCATCTAGGTCGTGGTCTTCTGCATCAATCCAAAAGATCGGAACCGTTTTTATAGAATGTTCTACCTCCACACGTTGAGCAAGAGCGATTGCTGTTACGGCTTTAAATAAGGTGAACAGAGGACCACCAAATAAACCGGCCTGTTGTCCTGTGACAACGGCGACAGCGTCAGTTTGGCCTAATCGCTCGACTGCAGCTAGCGCTTCGGCTGGCGCGCCGCGCGCACGGAGTTGAGTGTTGAGGATGCCGACAAGTGCCTTAGTATTTACGGGGGATGCTCGGCGTGCTTCGATCGTGTCATGCCACTGACTCGGAGTCACCGGGGATCCCCGATAGAAGGATCCGAGTTTGTCGTATGTATGGCAGTAATCGCGAGCTAGTGGCGTTGACCACGGGAGTCGACGAAGATCAATCGGTTGACGAAATGGGGCAGCCGGAGATCTTGACTGATTAGAAAACACGCTCGCGATACTCTTTCAAACGGGTGGAAAGCTGTCAAGACAGAGAGAGCCTTCACTTTGAGTGTTCCTGGGATCCATGTTAGCATCCGTCAGCCTGGGTGGAGGAGTTCCAGCACTGAAAACCGACGACGCAAATTCATTAAACACCCCTGGTGCATTTGGCCCGTTCCGAGTGATGCATCAGATCGGAGTTGGCGTCCTCGGGCCTGTCTTTCGCACCTACGATCCTTCGCAAGATCGCCTTTTTGCCGTCAAAGCATTTCACGTCGATATCACGCCTGAGCAGGTAGAGGCCCTGGTTGAGAGTTTGACTCGCCTGGTGAGCGCTGAGTTGTCTTCCCCAAGAGTTATTGTGCCCGCCGCGGTGGGTGTGGAGGATGGCATTCCCTTTATTGCTCAAGAATATGTTGCGGCCGAATCTCTCGATGTCGCCGTGAGGCATTATACGGCCGCTGAGATTGGAACGACATTGCCAATAGTTCGACAGCTCTCACAAGCGATCGATGCGGCACATGGTTGCGGGCTGGTTCACGGCGGCCTGCATCTTCGCGACGTATTTGTGGCGGGTGACGAAGTTCGTGTAACTGGATTTGGCATCGTTGCAGCGTTAGAAGAAGTTGGTCTAAGGGGCCCTATCCGACGACCTTATGCAGCACCGGAGATGGTTGCCGGTCGTTTGTGGGGTCCTGAAGCGGATCGGTTTGCACTCGCGGCGCTCGCGTACGAACTCTTAACGGGTAAGCGAGCTGTCGGTACAGGGTCACAGGTTACGGAGAGACTCGACACCGTTGACGGAGTCGCAGATGTCGATGAGTTGCAGACGGTCTTCGCGACGGCTCTTGCCGATGCACCTGATGGCCGCTATGCAAGCGCTGCTAGATTTGCCTCCGACTTGCGTGCTGCAGTGGGACAGGATGTTGAGGAAGAGTCTGAGTTGCGAGACACCTCATTTGATCCTGACGCCTTGGTTCTGGATATAGGGGAAACAACTGTAGCAACTGGGGAGAAGGTAGACCGACTAGATGAAGTTGATCTGCACCCTGAATTGGGCGCAGAAAACTCTCCGGACGAGCACGATGAATCGGCTGAGGAGGAAACCTTCTTTCTTGAGCCGGATGTTATGAATGACATTAAACCTTTAGAGTCGGAGGTCGTCGATTCGATCATTCAGAGCTCTGATGAGGTGGAGGCTGTCGACCCGATCATTCAGGATTCTGTTGAGGTGGAGGCCGTCGATAGGCGAGAGAAGGACGAGTTTATGCCGAACAGGCGTTCGCCTTCTTTTCCGAGTGTGCGGACTGAGAGTCAGACTCAAGATCTCTTTGATCGATTAGATGACACGGATCTGAAGGTTCCCGAAGGCGCTGTCCCAGAGTCCGCTAGGCGCCGGGTGTGGGGATTTAGTTCAGTATTGGCGATGATTGGCATGCTTACGATTGGGAGCACTGTAGGGTATTTCATCTTTTCAGGTCTAGAAACGGTGGATGATCGTAGTGAGTCACTTGGTGATGAGGGGCTAGATTTACCAGAGGCTTCAGTTCCGTTGAACGAGAGTTCGACTGAAGTGGTTGTTGAAGGCGTTGAGTTGGTTGACGATCGGGCAGAAGTGATTATTGAACGAGGTGCGGTGGATATTGTCCTAGGAGCCCAGTCTTCGGTTCAATCCTCGTCACCAGCATCTCCAGGCGTCGTCTCCGGAGAAGACAGAACGATGATGCCGGATTTGGGCTGGGTCTTGGTTAAGACCACGCCACCTGGTGCTATTGTGACGCTTGATGGGGTGGACCGTGGCCTCACGCCACTGGCTCTCAGAGATATACCCTATGGACGTTACCACGTTGAAGTTAGCCACGTCGGATACCGTTCACACAGCGAAAATGTGACTTTGTCGGTGCATTCCAAGGTTTCGGCTATTGGGATTGGATTACAACCAATCGAAGCAATAGTAATATCCCCTCAGGCCCTAGGTTCCATCGCTGTTGAATCACGGCCACCAGGTGCGCGGGTCGTTATAGATAGAAACGTTGTTGGTATTACACCGGCGGTCGTGTCTGACTTGGTAGTCGGTCGATATCGGGTCAGACTTGAGCGAGAGGGGTATCAACCGTGGGTAACTACTGTCGATGTATCTGAATCAAATCAGCTTCGGATCACGGCTTCTTTGGAGCATCTAACTAAACAATGAACGCTGTATTAGCTCTTGAAAACGGAACTTGGTACGAAGGACTCTCGGCAGGAGCGGTAGGAAAAGCTCTGGGCGAAGTTGTGTTTAACACTAACATGACTGGATATCAGGAAGTTTTGACCGATCCTTCGTACTCGGGGCAAATCGTCACGATGACCTGCCCTCAAATCGGGAATTATGGTGTGTCACATGACGATACTGAGTCTGTGTATCCCCAGGTGTCAGGGTTCGTTATGCGTGACGAGTCGCCGGTAGCAAGCAATTGGCGCGCGGACGCTACACTTCGGGACTATTTGGTCGAGCACGGTATCGTTGCTATCGCTGATATCGACACTCGTGCACTCACTCGTCTGTTGCGAAGCGCCGGTGTGATGCGCGGTGTGATTGCCACCGATGTAGCTGACCCGGAGGATTTGGTCGCGGAGGCGAGACGTGCACCAACAATCGAAGGGAGTGACCTTGTTCGTAGTGTGACGTGCTCTAAACCCTTCGAGTGGGATCCGTCGGCCGACCGGGCCCCAGGGGAGTTTTGTGTTGAACCAGGCCGTCCGGGTGGCCCACCGTTTCAGATTGCCGCTTACGACTTTGGGATGAAACGGAATATTCTTCGTAGATTTGGTGCGTACAATTGTCGGGTTCAAGTGTTTCCAGCCTCTACGCCTGCCAAGACGGTATTGGCAGCGAAGCCTGATGGGATCTTCTTGAGTAATGGACCTGGTGATCCTGCGCCGCTCGACTATGCCATTGCGCATGCTCGTGAGTTGATTGAATCGGGTTTCCCTGTTTTTGGGATTTGTCTAGGCCACCAGATATTGGCCTTGGCGATGGGAGCACGTACCTACAAGCTTAAATTTGGACACAGAGGTGGGAATCACCCGGTTAAGAATCTCGTGACTGAAAAGATTGAGATTACGTCTCAGAATCATGGTTTCGCTGTGGATTCTAACTCGGTGCCTCGCGATGTTGCCGTGACCCACGTTAACCTTTACGACCAGACCATCGAAGGGCTGCGTCATAAGGAGCAGCCAGTATTTTGTGTGCAGTACCATCCGGAAGCTTCACCAGGACCGCACGACGCCGACTACCTCTTCTCAGAATTCGTAGATACCATGGAACGTAGACGTAGCAGGTAGTCTGTAGATCTCATAATGCCCCGGCGAACTGATATCAAACGTGTCCTCGTTATCGGGTCTGGTCCCATCGTGATCGGACAGGCTTGCGAGTTTGACTATTCTGGTACACAGGCTTGCAAGGCACTTCGTCGTGAGGGTCTAGAGGTGATCCTGATTAACAGTAACCCCGCCACAATTATGACTGACCCAGAGGTGGCGGATCGGACGTATGTCGAGCCACTGACGTGGGAAATGACACGCGCTGTAATCGAGAAAGAGCGGCCCGACTCGTTATTGCCGACGGTTGGCGGACAGACGGCGTTGAATCTCGCCGTAGAGCTTCAAGAGCATGGAGTATTGGACGAATTTAATGTTCAACTTATTGGTGCGTCGATTGAGGCAATAAAGGTTGCGGAGGATCGGTTGCAGTTTCGCCAGGCAATGACATCGATTGGACTTGCGGTTCCGGCCAGCGAGTATGCACGGTCGGTGGAGGAAGCCGTTGCTCTGAGCGATCGGTTTGGCTTTCCGGTGATTATTAGGCCTTCGTTTACCCTCGGTGGTGTTGGAGGAGGCATTGCATACAACATTGAGGAGTTTAACGAACTGACGGAGCGAGGAATCGAACTCAGTCCCGTCCACGAGATACTCATTGAGGAGTCCGTGATTGGCTGGAAAGAGTTTGAACTTGAAGTAATGCGCGACTGCGCGGACAACTTCGTGGTCATCTGTTCGATCGAGAATGTCGATGCAATGGGTGTCCACACCGGCGATAGCATTACGGTTGCTCCAGCCTTAACGCTGACAGATAAGGAATATCAGCGGATGCGGGACGCTGCTCGTCGAATAATCCGACGGGTTGGTGTCGAGACCGGTGGGTCAAATATTCAATTCGCTATCAATCCTGACGATGGTCGCATGGTTGTTGTTGAGATGAATCCACGGGTGTCGCGGTCGTCGGCGTTGGCGTCAAAAGCTACAGGCTTTCCCATTGCCAAGATCGCAGCCAAGCTGGCATTGGGGTACCGCCTTGACGAGATCCCAAACGATATTACCCGTACTACACCTGCCTCGTTTGAGCCGACGATCGATTACGTTGTCGTTAAGATTCCACGCTGGGCTTTCGAGAAATTTCCGCAAGCGGATCGCACCTTGACCACGCAGATGAAATCTGTCGGTGAAGTGATGGCGATAGGTCGAACGTTCAAAGAAGCTTTCATGAAGGGGATGAGATCGCTTGAGTTGGGACGTAGTGGATTGGTTTTTGGATCTGGTCACCGAAAGAGCGGTGAAGGCGATAAGAGTTGGCTTCAGGGCCAGCTAGTATCGCCTAATGATCGGCGCATCTGGGCTGTCTTTATGGCCCTAGAGGAGGGATGGACGGTCGAACAAATCCATGCATCGACTCATATTGATCCTTGGTTCCTTGCTCAGTTTGAAGCGTTGGTCAAATTGCGCCGTTCGGCCGGGGTGGTCGATTGGCGCGAGATTTCACCTGATCTTCTTCGAGAACTCAAAAGAAACGGCTTTGGCGACGAAGAGCTTGGTGCGCTTGGGGGTGTCGAAGGCAATCTTGTAAGGGCACGGCGGGAGGATGAACGGCTACGTGCTGCTTACAAGCGTATTGATACATGCGCTGCTGAGTTTGAGTCTTTCACGCCGTATCTGTATGGCACCTACGAGACGGAATGCGAAGCTGAGCCAAATGCTCGGCGCAAGGTTGTTATTTTAGGGAGTGGGCCAAACAGAATTGGACAGGGTATTGAATTTGATTACTGCTGTTGTCACGCGGCGTTCGCGTTGAGAGATGAAGGGTACGAAACTGTCATGATCAACTGTAACCCAGAGACAGTCTCTACTGATTACGACACCGTAGATCGGTTGTATTTTGAGCCGTTGACACTTGAAGATGTTCAGAGTGTGATTGCGCGGGAACGAACTGCTGGAGCTGAGGTTTCGTGCATTGTGCAGTTCGGAGGACAGACGCCGCTCAAACTGGCGCTAGATTTACAGGCTGCCGGTGTTCAGATCATCGGTACATCACCAGACTCGATCGATTTAGCTGAGGATCGGAAACGGTTTGTGCGGCTATTGTGGGAGCTTGGAATCCCACAAGCTCCAAGTGGTATTGCTACGTCACGTGAGGAAGCCCGTGGGGTTGCAAGTTCTATCGGTTATCCCTTGGTTGTGCGGCCGTCGTACGTTCTAGGTGGGCGTGCCATGGCAATTGTCTACGATCCGGCTGCCCTCGACCGGTATATGACCGAAGCGGTGGATGCTTCTCCCGAGCACCCGATTCTCGTGGACAAGTTTCTTGAGGACGCCTTCGAACTCGACGTTGATGCGGTTGCTGATACGACGGGCGCCGTAGTGATCGGTGGCATTATGGAGCACATCGAGGAGGCTGGAATTCATTCGGGTGACAGCTCATGTGTTGTTCCTCCGTATCTTGTTCCCGAGCGACATCTAAGCGTTATTCGTGACTATACGCGGAGTGTCGCGCGTGCGCTGAAGGTCGTCGGTCTTCTCAATATCCAATTTGCGATTAAGGATGAAACGGTTTATATCTTGGAGGTCAATCCTCGGGCATCCAGGACGGTACCGTATTTGTCGAAGGCTACAGGTGTGCCTCTCGCCAAGATCGCTGCTCGTGTCATGGTAGGGAAGACGTTAGCCGACCTAGGGTTGGTGGATGATCTTGACGTTTCTGGCGTCTTTGTTAAAACGCCGGTCTTCCCGTTTGTCAGATTTCCAGGAGTTGACACCATACTGGGACCAGAAATGAAATCGACCGGTGAGGTCATGGGAGGGGCGTCGAGTTTTGGTGCGGCGTTTGCTAAAGCTCAGCTTGCCGCCGGTCAGCGGTTGCCAGACTCTGGTTGTGCTTTTATAAGTGTCAATGATGACGACAAGCCGAATGTCATTCCAATGGCGCATGATTTAGCTGAGCTCGGGTTTAAGCTTGTCGCGACACGGGGTACGGCTGCGTATCTTCGTGCGCATGATCTCGACGTAGACGTCGTTTTCAAGATTAATGAGGGGCGTCCGCATGTGGGCGATCAGTTGCTGAACAAGGGTATCAACCTCGTAATCAATACGCCGTTGGGACGTGAGTCATTCTTCGACGATATAACCATGCGGCGCATTGCGATGATGTTGGGTGTCCCTTGTATTACGACGTTGACCGGTGCTGTTGCCACTGTCAGTGCTATTAAGGCGCTCCGTTCAGAGGAACTCGTTGTCATGCCTCTACAGGACTATCACGCGCGGATGACGATCCAGGGCCGGTGAATGGCCTCCTTTATTATCACAAGATCCAGTTCTTTGGCGATATCTGAGTCGTTGGTGAGAGACATCTCGGTGACTTAAGACTCAGCCAGATCTGGGTGAGCGTTCACGGTTTGTTGTAGCTGGCGTCTTCCATTCGTTTAATCTTCATCCACTGGCGTTCCATTTCATCAGCTGAGACATCGCGAAGCGCACGGCCACAACTGTGAAAGTATTTCTCAAGAGCACTAAAACGCTTTGAGAATTTAACGTTCGCTCGACTGAGGGCTCCTTCGGGTTCGATGTTTAAGTGACGTGCAAGATTGGCGACAGTGAATAGCAGATCTCCTAATTCCTCTTCAATCTTGTCTGACACATTGTCGCCGACGGCCGATTCCAGTTCGGCCAGTTCCTCACGTGTCTTTTCAAGAACCTCCGCTGCTTGTACCCAGTCGAACCCGACGGTCGCTGTTCGTTTGCCGATTCGATAGGCTCGGAGTAGCGCTGGCATCGTGGGTGGAATTCCTCCAAGAAGACTAGGCGTGTTTCCAGCCGCTTCCTGTTCTGTTGCTTTGATTTCTTCCCATCGCCGCTTAACTTCAGTTGCGGTTATTGTCTTGGCGTGTGGTGTGTCGCCTTGACTGAATACATGCGGGTGCCGGTGGATGAGCTTGGTGGCCGCTGAGTTAAGGGCGTCTGAGATTGTGAACTGGTTGTTTTCGTTGCAGATCTGTGCCAGAAAAATCACTTCGAACACTAAGTCGCCAAGTTCGTTACGTAGGTCCTGAGTATCATTGCGATTGATAGCATCGATTACCTCGTACGTTTCTTCTAGTAAGAACGGACGGAGCGATGCCAAGGTTTGTTCGCGGTCCCAGGGACATCCGTCTGTTGAACGAAGTGTCCGCATGATCTCGACGAGTCGTTCAAACTGGGCTCCAGTCGAGTCGTAGTTCGGTTGTGGAATGTCAGACATGCTAGCATTTAGTGTACGTGTCTTCACAGGTATCGTTCAACGCGTTTGTGGTTTCACTTGCGACAACGGCTGCAGTGCATTTCGGTGACGTAGCAGATCCAGAGTCAGGTGAGAAGCAAGCCGCCAATTTCGATGCCGCGGGCCACGCTATTGAGATGTTGGCACTGCTTGAAGAGAAAACGAAGGGGAACCTGACGGACGACGAGATTCGTTTTATCAGGCAGGTGCTCTACGAACTCCGGCTGCGCTACGTCGAAGCGAAGAAGAACAGCGAGTCCTGAGCCCGTGCGTGTGACGTTTTTAGGTACCGGTACGTCGACTGGAGTGCCAGTAATCGGTTGCGAGTGTAAGACTTGCCGATCCACAAATGCTAAAGATAGGCGCTGGCGTCCGTCTATCTACCTTCAACTGGATGACGGATTGTCCGTTTTAGTCGATGCCTCGCCAGATCTACGTGCCCAAGCTTTACGATTTGATGTGCCTCGTGTCGACCTTATCCTGCTGACCCATAGCCATGCCGACCATGTTCTTGGACTTGATGACGTACGTATCTATAACATGCGGCAGGGTGGACTGATTCCCTGTTACGGAGATACTCGGACGATTACTGACGTACGCAGGATGTTTGCCTACGTATTTGATCCAAAGACCCCGCGTGGTGGAGGACTTCCGCAGCTTACGTTATGGCCGGTAGCTGGTCCGTTCTCTGTTGAGCATTGCACGGTCATTCCAATCCCACTTCGCCATGGCACGCTTCCGATCTTGGGTTACCGGGTGGGTGCATTTGCATATCTCACCGATTGCAGTGAGATTCCAGACGTGTCGTGGCCTCTTCTCCGCGACCTTGACGTGTTGGTTCTTGACGCTCTTAGGCATCGCCCGCACACGACTCATTTCAATCTTGAGGGCGCTGTTGAGGCGGCGGAGCGCATTGGTGCCCAGCGTACGTACTTTACCCATATGACTCACGATCTACCCCACGCCACGACATGTGAAAGCCTTCCTGAGAGTATCTGTCTCGCTCACGATGGATTAATTTGCCAAGTGTCAGAGAAGACGAACGAGACCGTCCTTCGGGATTGTGCTACCTCTAGACTATGATGTGAAGATCGATCGTGGACATCATTCATTACCCAGATGATCCCTGTCCCGCGCAGTGGATGCAAACGATTCTCGCCCTCGGTAACTTCGATGGCTTGCATCGGGGGCACACCAAGATCGTTGAGTGTGTTCGTCGCCGCGCTCTGAAATCGAGTGCAACGGCTGCGGTGCTAACATTCGACCCTCATCCACCTCGGGTTGTTCGGCCGGACAAAGCGCCGGCGCTTTTGATGACACTCGATCAGAAACTCGGTTGTTTGTCTGATGTTGGGATGGACGGCGCGGCGGTCGTGAAATTCACGAAGGAGATGTCACGATGGGAGCCGGAGGCGTTTGTGTACTCTGTATTGGTTGAATGGCTTCACGTGGCTGAAGTATGGGTGGGTGCAAATTTTTTATTTGGTCACGAGCGGCGCGGTAATTTTTCATTACTCCGCTCATTGGGTACACGTTATGGGTTTCGAGTAGAAAAGATTGATCCGGTTCGCTACAAGGAGTTTGTGGTCAGCAGCACTCGGATTCGACGCCTAGTAAGCGAAGGAGAAGTCGACGAGGCTGGAGCGTTGTTGGGGCATCATTATTTTATCAATGGAGAAGTGGTGCAGGGATCTAGTCGGGGTCGGACACATGGGTTCCCAACTGCAAACCTGAGAACAGAGAATGAGATTCTGCCGTTGAATGGAGTGTACGCTGCCACTGTAACAATCGATGGAATTATTCATCCAGCGGTAACGAATGTCGGACGAAGGCCTACATTTGAAATGGCCGGTGAACGCGTAGTCGAAACGCATTTATTGGACTATCAAGGGGATTTATACGGACAGCATGTGCGAGTATCGTTCATTCAGCGCCTGCGGGACGAGCGCGCCTTTGATGATGCTGTGGCTTTGAAAAGTCAAATCAAAGCGGATTGTGAGGACGCACGAGCGCTCTTCGATCGGATGTCGCTGTAAGATTTATGTTTGCGTTGGCTGATTAAGTTAAATGTGAGCGGCGTGCGGATTTTGGTTGAGAAAACGGCAGTGATTTCTTGATATTAATCGTCTCACTGTCTGAGGACGAAGAGCTTTTAAAGAACGTGCTTCTGTATAACACACTTACTCGTTGTAAAGAGGAGTTCTCTCCTTCTCGAGATGGCACCGTACGAATGTATGCGTGCGGTTTGACTGTTTACGCGCGGGGCCACATCGGCAACTTTCGAACGTTCGTCTGTCTTGATGTTCTCAGGCGAACCCTGCGGCACGTGGCGGGGTTTAACCTGCGACAAGTTGTCAACTTCACTGATGTTGATGACAAGACAATTCAGGCAGCCCGAGTAGCTGGTGTCTCGTTGCGGGAATACACGGACCAGTTTATTCAGGCATTCCGTGATGACGCGCAGGCGCTTGGGCTTGAAACGGTTGAGGAATATCCTCGCGCGACCGACGAGGAAAACCTCCGGGCTATGGCCAAAACGGTCATGGATTTAGAGACTCGAGGACATGCGTACCGGAGTGAGGGGTCAGTCTACTTCAAGATCTCTACGTTTCACACGTACGGCAAGTTGGCTCGGCTGGACCAAGATGGAATAAAAATTGGAGCTCGGATTGATTCCGATCAATATTCCAAGCACGACGCGCGTGATTTTGTTCTGTGGAAGGCAACAACGCCTGACGAACCTAGTTGGGACTTTGGGTTGGGACCTGGAAGACCAGGCTGGCACATTGAGTGCTCAGCAATGGCATTACGGTTGCTAGGTGATGTTCCCATCGACATCCATGCCGGTGGGGTAGACCTAGTGTTTCCACATCACGAAAATGAGATCGCGCAAGCCGAAGGAGCGACCGGGAAGACTTTTTCTCGCTTTTGGGTGCACGTCGAGCACTTACTTCTTGCCCAGGGCGACAAAATGTCCAAGTCACAGGGCAATGTGCTAACGGTCCGCGATGTGCTTGACCGTGGACATCGGGCGTCCGCTCTGAGATATGTCCTGATGTCGACTCACTACCGCAAGCAACTGCGATTTTCGTGGGAAAGTCTAGAGCAGGCTGAGGAGTCTGTTACTCGTTTGATGGACTGTGCCGCGCGTTTTGAAGCTGTCATAAAGGTCAGTTCTTATCCGGATCTCGATGCCCGAGTATCTCAAGCGAGACAAGCGTTTGCTCAGATGATGCTGGATGATCTCAATACGCCGGGTGCCTTGGGAGTTGTGTTCGAGCTAGTGCGTGACGTCAACACTGCAGTCGACGCCGGGAAGATTGGTATCGGTAATGTTGAGAATCTACGCGACGCATTTGATTGTTTTGATCAGGTACTTGGGGTTCTGAGTCTTCGTCGGATTGAGGACACCTCCTTACCCATACCTATCGATGAAATTGAGCGGTTGATCGCGGAGCGACAGAACGCTCGAAAGAGCCGAGATTTTGCGGCGGCCGACCAGATTCGAACAGACCTTGAGGCGCGCGGGATCGTATTGGAAGATAGCTTTTCGGGTACCCGCTGGAAACGTGGATCGTGACAATCTCCTCAGTATTGTGGTGAAGAGTTGTTTATTGTGATGGTGTGTTTTGGCTATTGGTCGATCGCGTCTTAACGGCAACAATTTTCGCTGTGCGGTTTATCCATGGGAGCAACGGTTTTTGTGACCATTGTCTGCCAGTTGAGTTCTGCTGCTTGGGGACGCTTGATGAGACATAATCAGCGTGGTACTCTGTTTACTTGTCTTTGGTGAGCGGGAATAACTCAGTGGTAGAGTGCGACCTTGCCAAGGTCGAAGTCGCGGGTTCGAATCCCGTTTCCCGCTCCAATTCTTTTTTCAGGCAGCAAGATTGTCATTCGAGTGGCGCCGTCGCCAAGTGGTAAGGCAGAGGTCTGCAAAACCTCCATCCCCGGTTCAAATCCGGGCGGCGCCTCCATATCTTTATTCAGCACGTAGGGTATTGAGAAGGCGGGAATACCTTTGTACTGACCATTTCACTAATTGCTAATGGGAATGGATGGTTTCAGTGGCGACGAATAGCAGCAAGAGTTGAACAGACCCTTAAAAAACCCGTGTCTGGACATTAAGAGGAGAGCGAGCATGAAATGGACACTCGTCTTGTTGGCAGCGGTACTGCTGGTCGTAGTGGCGACATCACGAAATACCGTCGCGCAGGCAGAACCCAGCGATGGGCCGCGCTACGAGAATGAGACGAATCTGGTAAGACCGACTGACTATCGAACGTGGACGTTTCTTAGTTCGAGTCTCAACATGACGTATGAGCCCCCATCCGGAGGGTCACGTCCGCAGCTCTTTCAGAACGTGTTCGTGAACACATCGGCGTATCGCGGGTTCATGCAGACGGGCGGCTGGCCTGACGAGACGGTTTTCATACTTGAGTTGCGGCGATCCAGCAGCGAGGGTGCCATCACGACTACTGGACAGTTTCAATCCGATCTCGTGGCACTTGAGGCAGAGGTGAAGGATTCTCGCTTCTCCGACGGGTGGGCGTTCTATGAATTTGGCACACCCGCGTCGATGAGTGACGTTGCCAAGCCATTGTCTGGAGCACGAGTGGCCGCTTGCATTGAATGTCACACTGAGCACACCGCGGTAGAGCGAACTTTCGTGCAGTTCTATCCGACGCTCCTAGAGGTTGCGCGCCGGATGGGAACCGTGAAACCGGGATTCTAACGGATTATTCTTGAAAAGAATGATTCGAGCGAGATCGAGTCGATGAACAGCGTATTAATATAGTTCGCGAACCATTTCCCCAATCATTTTCTGACGGGCGTGTTCTTAATTGCTTTCGCCTGGGTTGGTGTGTTCTTGCGTGGAGCATATGACCGGCAAAACCTTTTTCCCGCGGACATTGGATCGACGTCGGTTTAATGCATGGCTAACGAGTGCTGTCGGCTGGGCAGCGTTATGCCCGATTGGAACGGTAATCGCCCAACGACAGTCGCGCGGAGCCGTTTATGCCAGTATCGATGCTCGTCTCTACAGGATTCGTCGCGACGGAAATATCCTGCGTCGAGAACGACACCCCCTGATCCTGCCTGCGCAGGTGCAAGAGGCGTGGCAGCATCCTTCCGGCAGATATTTTTACGTCGCAAGCAGCGATCAACGTACGTCGACGAGGTCTGTGAGGCATCACTATGTAAATGCATTCCACATAGAACCGTCTGGCGCTCTCAGACCGCTCGGAGGGGCTGTCCAGCTGGCACAGCGGCCGATCTTCATCACCGTGGATCACCGGGGTGAGTATTTGATATCGGCATTCAGTGCGCCGAGTGGCATTTCAGTTCGTCGTCTCAATTTTGACGGATCGATTGGCGACAAAATTGAACAAGAAGCGAGTTTCGACGTTGGATTCTATGCTCATGCCGTTCGTGTCATGCCTTCGAATCGTGCGGTTCTACTAGTCACGCGTGGGAATGAACCGGTCCTTGGCATGAGAACAGAGGATCCGGGGGCGCTCTATGTATACAGTTTTGAAAACGGACAGCTGACCAGCATGCAGTCTGTCGCGCCCAACCAAGGCATCGCATACCGTGCTCGGCATGCCGATTTTCATCCGTCTGGAAGATGGGTCTACGTAGATTTAGAGGCCCAAAACAAACTTCACACTTACAGCATACGAGCTGACGACACGCTTTCGCCAGAGCCTTTGTTTGTCAGCACCACATTAGCATCGCCTTCAACATCGACCGGCGGGCAGACAACCTCGTCAATTCGTATGCATCCGACAAATGGCCGGACCTTGTATGTTGCGAACCGAGGCCAGGGCACAGAGGTGTTTCAGGGTGAAAGAGTAGCGAATGGTACCGAAAATACGATTGCGGTGTTTTCGGTTGATCCGCAAACCGGCGAGCCGACGCTCATCCAAACGATCGATACCCACAGTATTGCTGTTAGAACCATGGCACTGTCGCCGGACGGACGGACATTAATTGCCGCGAACACGTTACCTGGAAGAATTCGCAGGCAAGGCCGTGTGGAAACAGTGGCTGCCGCTCTGACTCTGTACGATATCGAGGACGATGGTAAGCTAACTTTTCTGTCTAAGCTTGATGTTGACACCCTTGGAGAAACGATGTTCTGGTGCGGGGTTGTAGAGTACTGAGTTTCGCGCTATCAGTGCTCGTTTTCAAGGGGCGACGAAGTGAAAATCAGCGGGACCATCCCGACGTGCCAGCAGTACTACGTCGCCTGTATTAGGGACATGCCATTCATGGTGAACCTTTCCAGGAATAATAATGTAACTACCCTCAGTTGCTGTGTAGCGTTGACCATCCAGCACAACATCGACCGTGCCCTGCAATACCACAACTGTTTCGGTATGGGTGTGCCAATGTAGATCAAATTGGCTACCGGCGGGGAACCGTGCTAAATAAGTCGGCGCTTCCGTCACTGGGTCGGTCGAAATGGGTGCGTTTCGAATCCCTGCGGGAAATCCTGGACGATTGGTCGGTGGTCCCCAATCGGCGTCGTGCCAATCCAACACCAACGGCGCTAGTGCTGACGGTGTGTCTTGGGCAGCCCACACGAGTCCGCCAGTCATCGTTGCCGCAATTCCGATCACTAGAATACGTTGCATGAAGACCTCCATCTACCCGGGAGTGTGCCAGTTTCTTGGCGTGAGGGACATCGATGGTTGAGCGCCCAGTAGCAGCGAGCATTGTGAGTGCAGGTGAGGATAGAGATAGGCTTGATTTGTTTGCACTCGAACATTCTGAAACCCACAAGTAATTCAATGGAGCTTTGAGTGCTTTAGTTGTGACGAGAAAGCGAAGCTTAAAGAAAATATAGTTGCGATACTGACCAGGACAATTAATTTTTGAATGGTAGCTTGTCTCACCATTTCTTCTTGGCTTTCCGTAGGATTACCACTTGTTAATTGGTAGACGACATATGCGGCAGTGAATCCCAAGTACAACATAGTAACCAGAGCGTATTTATTCTCAACCGGGCTACGTAACAAAACAACGAGGTAAGCAATAGAGCCTGGCACTAAGAACCTGAAAGCATTAACAGCGAGCAAGATATGCATTTCTCGGTAGAGGTCGTGTGGTGCTAATCCCACCCCTGCAAAAAATGCAGTGCCCAAAAAGAAAAAAACGGATCCAATGATCGCGAGCGTATGGTTGAGAGGGTCTTCTTTGAATAATCTTGGCACAAAACTAAATGCGATTCCTACACCAATAAACATGAACATAGATAGATTAAAGAAAAACGCGGAAAGGAAGTTCACGGCTCCTGACTGCGAGTGGTAGCCTCCCAGATCACTCAAGAAGTTGTGTGTAATCGAATATCCAGGTTGCGCTGGATTATGAATATTGCCACCTGGGTAAAAATAAATAGCGACTGACACGGCGACAATAAAAAACAGAACAACGAAACGAAGTAACGCCACAGTCCAGAAGTTGTACATGGCAAACATTAAGGATCTCGCAAGCTGGGTTGTTTCCTGTTTTTCCTTGGCTCCCGTTCTAAATACGTTGTTTTTTGTTTGTCAACACATTATGCCTGACGGCTTTCCTAACCGCTATACGGGCGGACCTGATGTGCCAAGATGCCGTCTTGTAGAGGAAGACGCTGTCTGCACGCGTAACCCTCTAAGCTTTGTTTTCTTTTCAGAGGAATCGCCTAAATGGATTTATATTTCCTGCCGACCTTACAGGTTTCTCGTCCGCTGAGAACAGAGCACTAGTAGAAACATTGGGTGCACCACCCGAACGCTACACCCATCATGGGTCTGTCCCGGGATGATATCGAGCACCCATGTCATCTGCGAAGTGTTGCAAGGAAGGGCGACCCCGTGTAGCCTAGAGTACGATACACACGAGAAAATTTGTACCCAGGGACGTTGGATTAGATGCGTGTGGAGCAGACATGGCCACGGGCCAAATATGTTTCAGCAAGGGAGGTTCAGATGATCGTTCAGATTGTTGCCAGCGTGCGAGTGATCGCCATACTGTTCGCACTCGGGTCGCTGGTGCCAGTATCGGCCTCCGCACAGCCGTCATCGTCCGTTAGCTCCTCTGTGCCGCGTACCCCGGATGGTCGACCTGATCTCCAAGGGGTCTGGGACTTTGGTTCCGTAACACCATTGCAACGCCCTGCAGAACTGGCCGGCAAGGAGTTTCTGACCGAGGAGGATGTATCTGCGATGGAAGCTGCGGCTGCCGCCCGAGACGTCGACCGTGCCCCTCCCCCGGGTCAAACGGGTGCCTACAATCGGTTTTGGTTCGATAACGGCACGAAAGTTGGTGAAACGCGTCGAACATCGATGATCGTCGACCCACCGGATGGACGATTGCCAGCCTATACGCCAGCGGGAGAGGCGCGAATGGCTGCGCGTGCCGCTGCACGACTTCGTAATGCTGGCCCGGAAGATCGCGATGTAGATGAGCGGTGCATCCTTGGTTTCAATTCAGGTCCGCCGATGCTCCCAGGTGCCTACAACAACTTTGTGCAGGTGTTTCAGGTGCCTGGCTACGTCGCCATTCTCAACGAGATGGTTCACGATGTTCGGCTCGTTCCGCTGGATGATCGGCAGCCACTTTCTTCTGATATCAAACAGTGGATGGGCAGTTCAACGGGTCGATGGGAGGGAGATACGCTCGTTGTAGAAACAGAGAATTTTCGTGACATTGGCACTGCACATCCGGCGCCTAACATGGAACTCCTCGAAGCTCTGGGGCCTGAAATGCATTTGGTTGAACGATTTAGTCGTCTCAACGAAGACACTTTGTTGTATCAGTTTACCGTCAACGATCCAACGGCATATGAGAAACCATGGAGTGGGGAGTTGACAATGGCGAAGAGTGATAATGCGCTCTATGAATACGCCTGTCACGAAGGTAATTACGGGTTATCCAACATCTTGGCGGGTGCTCAAGCAGCTGCACGCCGCTGACTGTTTAGAGTTAATCTTGGGATTGGGGTAGGTTGCTCGTGTTGAGTGTGGATCTGGATTGGATTCCCCGTGTCTCGTCAGACCAAGGAGAATCGATTATGACTCGGTATGGTGGTCTGGGGTGGGTTGCACTGCTTGTGGTAGTCGTTCTCATGCCTGGGGTGTCCGGAGCACAGACATCGGCTTCGACTGAGTTGACGTTTACAAAAGATATCGTTCCGATCTTGCAGCGCTCGTGTCAGGTGTGTCATCGCCAAGGTGAAATGGCACCCATGTCGTTGGTGACCTATCAGGAGGTACGCCCTTGGGCCAGGGCTATTAAAAATAAAGTAGTCAATCGCCAGATGCCGCCTTGGCACATTGACAAGAACATTGGGATTCAGAAGTTTAAGAACGACACTTCACTCAGTGATGAAGAAATCTCGCTGATCGCATCCTGGGTCGATAAGGGTGCGCTTCGGGGTAATCTGGCTGACGCCCCACCGCCAGTCAAGTGGCCCGATAGCTCCGTATGGCAAATCGGCGAGCCTGACTTGGTTGTTCAATTTCCGGCACACCTGGTTCCGGCTGAAGGGCCTGATTTATTCGGAGATCTCTATACAAAGCTAGATTTGGACGAGGACCGCTATATCAGGGCTATCCAGACCAGACCGGTCGATGACGCGTCTCGGCGAGTGGTGCACCACGCTCTTTCGTACGCGGTTGATCCAGATGAGCAGGAGATGCGGGAAGCTGGGGACCCCGATATCCCAGCGGCACAGTTCCTCGTCGAATATGCTTCGGGAAAGATGTCAGAAATTTACCCAGAAAACGCTGGGCTTCTCCTTGAGGCTTGGCGCAAGATGCGCGTCAATTACCACCTTCACTCGGTTGGTGAAGATGTTGATGCGAAGATTGAACTGGGCATGGTATTTCATCCCAAGGGTCACGTGCCGGAGCACATTCGATGGTCAAAGCAGCTCGGTCAGCACGTCACTGACCTTGATATTCCTCCAGGAAAGATTGTCCGTACTGACGGGTACGTCTACTTTCATAAGAGTGCACGGATTACGGCGTTCCAGCCACACATGCATGCTCTTGGAACATATCAATGCCTTGAGTTAATTTACCCAACTAAGGGAACGCCAGCGCGTACAGATCTGGTGAGCTGTACGCATTGGGACTACAACTGGCACATGGTTTACAACTACGCTGATGATGTGGCACCAATTATTCCAGCTGGAACCGTGGCGCACGTTATTAGTTGGCACGACAATACGGAAGCTTTCCGAAACAATCCGGATCCCAAGAACTGGACCGGTGGCGGCGGCGGCGGACGCACTATCGATGAGATGGCTTTCGCGTGGCTGGGTTGGTACGACATGACGGATGAGGAATATGAACAGGAACTTGCGGAGCGAAATGCTCTACAAGAAGCGGTAGCTGCGACCAACCAACAACAATAACGGTCACGTTTCACCGGAGCCACGGGTGCTTTAAGCGTGAATAGATTTGATGTGGCTGTCCCTGCATGATGCGAGTTGACTAACACGGTGGAGTGACAGAACAGCAAGACTTGCACACCAAGAACGTTAGGCGAAAACCTTAATCTAGTTGAAATGTGATCCTAGATCCCTGTTTCGCTTAATAGTCGGCTACTCCACGGTACTCTAGACCTCTCGTTGTTTACTTGGGCGGCGTTTTCATTCATTTCAAAAACATAGGGATCATACGATCTGTGACAAACCCGTTGCGATAGGAGGAACGCATGGATATTGATGGATGGTGGGTATTCGGAGTCATCGTGGTTGCTCTCCCATTAGTGTTTATTGTCTATGGACTTGGCAGTGTTGAACGTCGACTCAAGGATGTGATCGACGTGCTAGAGAGGCAAGCGTACGCACTTGAGAGGCAACTGGATCGATAACGTAGAGAGGCATGTAGGCGATCAGTGCATTCCAGGGAAAGGCGCTTTTTTTATGTGGGTGCACAGGACTGTCTTCAAGCTAATGTTTATCTGCTATTCTCGCATTGGTTCCGAGGTCCACAGGAGGAATTTTCTAATGAGGAGTAGAGTGCTTGCAGTTATGTTGACGTTGTGCCTGTCGTCGTTAATCTCTCCTACTCTGGTAGCTGGCCAGAGTACGCCACAGACGCCGTGGGGTGATCCGGATCTTCAGGGTACGTGGTCGAACTCGACGACGACTCCGATGGAGAGACCGGCGGATCTTGAAGGAAGAGAGTTTCTGACGGAGGAGGAGCGGGCCGAAAGGAACCCGGATTCTGGTTTCTCGACCGAGATTCCATCAGAGATTATGCCAACCGGTGCGTATAACGACTTCTGGCTCGAACAGGGTGAATTGTCGACGCAGACCTCCTTGATTGTGGATCCACCGGACGGGAGATACCCAGCCCTTACCCCAGAAGCAGAACGTCGCCGACGGGAGCAACGTGGCTCTTTCGCCAACGGAGGATTTAGTTCATGGGAAGACTTCAGCACATACGACCGGTGTTTGACCCGCGGTATGCCTGGTGCGATGTCGCCCGGATTCTATAATCACAATTACCAGATTTTTCAGACGCCCGACCACGTCGTAATCCTCGTTGAGATGATCCACGATGCTCGAATAATCCCACTTGGTGGACGTGCGTCGCTTTCACAAGAGGCGGAGCAGTGGCTGGGCGACTCCCGTGGACGCTGGGAAGGAGACACGCTCGTTATCGAAACCTCGAACCTTCCCGCATCGGACCGCCATGTCATCGAACGCTTGACCCGTGTTGACACTGACACAATTGATTACAGGATTACCGTGACCGATCCGGCGGAGTGGACAGATGCGTGGACGGCGGCGATGCCGATGAGTGCGATTGAGGGACCACTTTTCGAATATGCCTGTCATGAAGGGAATTACGCTGTTCCGAACATGTTGGCGGGATCTCGAGCCGATGAAAGAGTCGCCTCTGAGGGACGGTAGGATTTCTGGTGGATGTGGGATTGACGGCGACAACTGCTTGTCATGCGACATGACTCGCATAAGCCGTAAACCCTGTGGTTGTCGATGAAGGCGTCAGTCTGGTCTGATTACGCTAACGGTTTCAGCCACTTTTCATTTTGATTCTGTCGCACTTGCTGCCAGGGCTTCTTCTTGAGCGCGGGATCCAGCGAGGATCCCGTAGAGACCGTAATTACCCTCGTGACAAGCGAATTCATAGAGCAGGTCCGGATTCTTTTTCATGGGGTGTTGTGCCGTCCACGGTTTGACCCAGATGGTGGGATCCGTGACGGTATATTCGTAAAGGAGTGTCTCTGGTTGAGTACGCGTCAAGCGCTCTACTAGAGTCAAGTGTTCCCCAGAACTCAATAAGGGCCGTCCGATCTGGTCGTGCTTCCCGTTGAAGTGGGTAGTTTCGATAACGAGCGTGTCTCCTTCCCAGCGTCCACGGGAGTCGCCCATCCATTGTCGTATCTGCGATCTCACATGCGGTCGGCCGTCCAGGGGAATGATGCGCGCGTCATGATTCTGTTCAGCGAGCAGGACTACGTAATCAGACGTCTGAAACACTTGAACATTGTTGTTGTAGCCTCCGGTGCTGATAGGGGGGCCAGCTTTTGCGTGCTGGATACACCGATCCCCTGCATCGAGATCCTCCCAGGACTCGGCAGGACGTTCTCCTCGGCGCACGGCCGCGATGCGCTCAGCCTCTGCTGAATCCGCTCGGAGCTGCGCCGTGTCCGTCAAGGGAGGGAGCCGTCCGTCAGACGGATCCACGATCAGCGATGTGCGTCTCGTTCCAATGGCAGTAGTTCCCCGATCTAGCCAAAAATTATTATAAAAGCCGGGTGTTCCGTCCGCCCGTCGGTCGACTTGACTACCAGCCGTTGCTCTCTGGGACGCGCGATTCAGCAGCCGCTCGTTTCGGTCAAGGGTTTCCTGTTCAAGGTTCGCGGCTTCTTCCTCAGTCAAGAACGCCTTATTTCCCAGCTCTTCAGGACGCTGGAGGGGAGTGAGGGTTCGGTAGTCCCATATGCCTTGGAGGTCAGGGTCACCCCATGGCGTTCGTGACGAGCTTGTGGGCTGAGCAGCCGCGAACCTTGGTACTAGGATCAGAACCACAATCATCATTGCAAGACATCGATTGCTCATCGTTCCCTCCGTTGCCCTTGACTTTCGTCTCAGTGCCACCATGATGGACCAGGACATGATTAGACGCAAGTGGTTGCTGGGTAAATCGCCAGAGAACACACCATTCATCGCTCCTGTTGGCTATGTGGTTAGTCCAATGATTTCAACGTTATTCGATTTTGGTGTTGCCCTCGCGTTAGGATGGATGGCTTGCCGTGGGCTAAGTAACACGAAATATGTAGGGGCAAGCGAAATACTGGGGAACGATTCAATGCTTTAGGAGGCTTGTCGTGAAAGTACTGATATTTCTTGGGTTGTCATTTGCGCTCTCCCTGTCGCTCGGCGTCGCTGAACAAAGTTCAACATACGTGGCACCAAGTGGCCTCCCGTGTGAAACGGTTGGAGAGATTCAGTTTGTCTGTGACCTCATCAGCCCCGAAGATCTCGCTGTAATTCCAGGTTTAGAGTGGGTCATCGCTTCTGGAAATCGAGATGGGGGACGGATTCATCTCGTCAGCGTAAGTGACAAAAGCACAATGATTCTGTTTCCGACGTCTCCCAGAAATGAACGGTTCGATGCGGCAACATACCCTGCATGTCCGGGTCCCCTCGATCCTAACGAAGGGGATGCTTTTAATGCGCACGGTCTTTACCTTGATCCTGGCCGAGGCACTATCCATACCTTATATGTTGTCCACCACGGTACGAGAGAATCGATCGAGGTGTTCCAAGTAGACGCTCGTGCAACACCAACTTTGACGTGGATCGGGTGTGCTGTTGCTCCGGAACCACTTGGTTTCAACAGCGTGGTCGCTCTTCCCGGGGGTGGGTTTGCAGCGACGAGTCCGCGGACGGGAGATGTGTGGGAGTGGCAGACTGTGACGGGATGGACGCAGATACCGGGTAGCGAAGGTACGGCACCGAATGGACTAGAAGTCTCATCTGATGGACGATGGCTGTACATTGCTGGTTGGAGCGAAGAAAAACTCACGCGGCTGTCGCGTGGTCAGACGCCGGTGCAAAAGGACGTTGTCCCGATGGGGTTTCGGCCTGACAATTTACGGATGTCGCTCGATGGTTCGGTGATATTTGCGGCGGGTCACGGGAATATCCAGGCACCGCGTGTACCGATGCGGGAGACATCGAACATCGCAACGATTAACCCACAAACGCTAGAGGTTCAACGGATTTTTGAACATCCGGCTCTTTCAGGGTTCGTTGCGTCCACTACCGCTATTCAGATCGGAGATGAAATGTGGCTCGGCACGCATCGTGGTGAGAGGATTGCATATTTCCAGGCGCCCTAGGGTTTGTCGTTTTTATTGAATGACTTGTTTTAGAGACCCAGCATGGAGTGTTGTGATTTTTTGAGAATGCTTGCTAGCGCAGGTTGACTCTGCTGGAGGGCTAAGATGTTTTCGATTCGGTGGACGATTGTTATTTTGCTGTTGATGGGTTCTGAAGTCTCTTTTGCTCAGCCAGATCAGGAGAGACCGCAGACGGCTTGGGGACATCCCGATTTGCAAGGGGTGTGGGATTTTTCGTCTGACACGCCGTTGAATCGCCCATCTGAATTTGAGGAACGAGCATTTCTGACAGAAGAGGAAGCCGCACAGCGACAGCATCGCACGACACAAGCACGACAGGAGCAAGACAGCAACCCAGCACGAACTGGCTCAACGGGTACTTACAATAGATTTTGGACTGACTTTCCCCGTTCATCGAAACAAACTTCTCTTGTGGTGGATCCCCCGAACGGCAAAGTTCCCCCGTTGACGATGGCGGCCCGACAGTACCTCGACGAACTCGAGGAGACTCGGCGCGGTGTCGATCTTGATGCGCCTACGCCCGGGGGATTCGTGGAGGATCTAGGCCCGCGCGGCCTATTCGTCAGGTGTATAACAGGTTTTAACTCGGGACCGCCGATGGTGCCTCAGTCGTACAATCAGAATGTACAAGTGTTTCAGACTCGTGACCACGTTGTCTTGCTCAATGAGATGGTACACAGTGCCCGGATTGTCTCACTTAACCCGGGTCCGCCACTACGAGACGGGATTCAGCAGTGGCTGGGAGACTCTCGAGGTTCTTGGGATGGAGATACTCTAGTCGTGACGACCACAAACTTTGAAGACATTGTCTTTGAACCAGCCCGGATCTGGGGTGGGACAGGCAGTAGACCAGGTGGGAAAAAGTTGCTGCTGGTGGAACGGTTTACACGTACAACCGCCGACACGCTTCTTTATCAGTTCACAATGCATGACTCGACCTGGTATTCGGCACCATGGACGGCACGGCTTCTGATGGCGAAGTCTGACGAGCCGCTCTATGAGTTTGCCTGTCACGAAGGAAACTACGGGTTGGAAAATATTCTCGCGGGTGCACGAGCCCAAGAAGCCGCCGATGAGGCGACATTAAAATAGCGGATTGTTGCGCATGCGGCAGCAGTTTGTCTCTTTTTAACCGTTTGGTTGTGTGCGTGCCTTTCATCTCTGGTTCGTTCCGATGACACTGTTTCGATGCCGTGGCGTTTGAGGTTGAGATCGTTGTATACGCTGCGGCAATTGAAAGATTGGGTCGGGAAGGTACGGCCTTGGAACTTATGGGATGTTTTCTAAAACTTTCGCGTGCTACGGTTGCTGTTGTGCGGTCGTTATCCGCTTATGTGAGCGTGTCCGCGTGGGTGGTGATATTTGCGCCGATCGGAATAGTACTGGCGATTGTGTTCCACCGGCCGGGTCTTTTGTACGCGCTTGGACGTGGCGGTGCACGTCTCGGCTTAATGCTGGCGGGAATTAACTTTACTGTCAGGAATGCCCATCGTGTGCAACGCAATCGTGGGGTTGTGTACTGTGCGAATCACAGCAGCAACCTTGAGCCCCCCATTATTTTCATGGCGCTGGCGGGAGTTCATCCGAAGCTCATGGCTTTGTATAAAGCTGAATTGCGCTCGGTGCTTCCTTTGCTCAGAAATGCATTCGACGTTGCGGGTTTCGTTCCGATTGAGCGTCAAAACCGAGAACAAAGCGAGCACGCTCTTGACGGGGCCGTTCAAAAGTTGGTCCAAGGTGGTTCGTTTCTCGTTTTTCCTGAAGGGACGCGCAGTCGAACTGGACACTTGCTGCCCTTTAAGAAAGGCAGTTTCATTATGGCAATCAAGGCCCAGGTGCCCATTGTTCCGGTTGCAATCCGAGGTGCTAGTACTGCAATGCGAAGAGGTAGTCCGGTGATCTGGCCGGTGACGGTTCAGGTGACTATCGGTGAACCTATTGAGACTCGTGGACTAGATCTCGATGATCGAGATCACTTGATCCAAAAAACGCGTGATGCTTTAGAGGCTTCCTTGAATGCGTGAGAAGTTTTGGATCGATAATTTGCGCGCGGGGTCGTTGCTAGATTTTTGTTGCACTTGGGTTTTGCAAAAGACAAGCAAGACAGCAGGGGGATTATGCCGATGGCAGATCTTGGAGCCAAGATAAACCGCTTGGGGCTTTTTGTTGCCTTTGGGGTGCTTGGTGCGTTACTCGTACCCGGCATTAGTGCTGAACAATTGCACACGGCCAGCTGGGCTCAAATGTTTTTTGGAGGAATTTATACTGCGTGTATTTTCTCGTTTGCTCTGGATTTAGGTTTTAGACAAGGGCAGAGGACGGTTGCGGGAGGATTCGTGGATAAGTAGCAATCATGATCAACAATGAGGCAGTGGTCGATTTTTGTTTGAGATAGTTTCCACAGATATACAATCGGCCATTTCTAGTTCATGGTCTTACAAGAGGAAGTTCAACGTTTCTTGGCGTCTTTGGTTAGATGGGGGTGTGTATAGTGCGGTTATCTTTGAAGATCTTGTCAAGGAGAGATGGCATGAGGAGAATGTTTGTGCTTGGTGTGGTGTTGATGATTGGCGGGTTATCGCTTGTTATCACTGCGAACCAGCAGCAGGACGAGATGGTCGTCGAGGTCGAACAGCTTGAGGATAATCTTTTCGTGCTTCGGGGAGGCGGCGGAAACTCTGCCGCGTTCGTTACTAGTGATGGGGTGGTGCTTGTCGACACTAAGGTTCCTGGCTGGGGACAGCCGCTGATCGACAAGTTGCGGGAGCTGACATCGAATCCGGTGACTACGATTATCAATACCCACACTCATTTCGATCATGTGAGTGGCAATGTGGAATTTCCAGCGACGGTGGAGGTTGTCACCCATGAAAACACCCGAAGGCTCATGCAGGAATGGAATGAGATCAGCGGGTTGGGTTTCGCTGGGGAAGACATCTTTGCCGCCAGTAACGGCCAGGGAATCGCGACACGAACGTTCTCAGACAGGATGACATTAGGGAGTGGGTCGGACCAAGTAGATCTCTATTATTTCGGTCGTGGACACACAGGTGGTGATGCATGGGTTGTGTTTCCCTCGCTGCGGACCGCACATAGTGGGGATATGTTTGCGGGGAAGGGGATGCCCCTTCTCGATGCCGCAAATGGTGGCAGCGGGGTCGCGTTCTCCGACACGTTGAATAATGCCTATACGACTCTGACAGAAGTAGACACCATCATTACCGGTCATAGTACTCAGATGACACCTGACGACCTGCAAGAATTCTCAGAATTCGTGAGTGATTTCGTTTCGGCAGTTCGAGACGCGAAAGAGGCCGGCCGGTCGGTTGATGATGTCGCGAGTAGCTGGAAGATTCCGTCAAATTACAGCGGCTATGACGAACCGACGGCCGATCGGTTGAAGGCCAACGCACAAGTGATCTACGACGAGCTGCCGTAGAGAATTATTAGTGGCAAAGGTTGTCTGTCGCAAAAGTCTGTACGGGTTGCGTTGCATTACTTTCGGTGCCGTCGTGAGGCGACTGTACCTAAGTTAAATAGTTGCTTTGTATAGGGAGAGAAGGAGTTTTGAGATGTGGAAACGGGTTTTTCCTTCCCTATGGGCGTTTGTTGTCGCGATCGTCTGGTTGTTTGGAGCGGGTACTACTCAGGCGCAGTCGAACAGCGATTTTATACCCGTCACGGACGCGATGTTGCACGATCCTGATCCGGCTGATTGGCTGATGTGGCGGCGAACGCTGGACAGTTGGGGCTACAGTCCTCTTGACCAGATTAATCGAGGGAATGTAGGAAATTTGCGCATGGTCTGGTCCAGAGCTCTGGCGCAAGGCCGCCAGCAGGGAACGCCGTTGGCCTATAGCGGTGTTATGTATATGCCGAATCCACGCGATGTTATACAAGCGATTGATGCGACCACTGGTGACCTTATCTGGGAGCATCGCCGTCAGCGCCCTGATGATCTCGAGGAGTTCATCGTTGTCGTACTGGCCGAAGGTAACCGGAACATTGCGATCTATGACGATTTGATTATTGATACGAGTACTGACGACTATGTGTTTGCACTTGACGTTCTGACTGGTCGGATGGTCTGGGAAACTCAGATCCTGGATTACACCAAGAATCCGGCCCACCAAACTTCGGGTCCGATAATCGCTAACGGGAAGGTTATCTCTGGTCGAGGTTGTATGCCAGAAGCAGGTCCTGATGCGTGTATCATCGCGGCCCACGATGCGCTTACGGGCGAGGAGCTATGGCGCACTCGTATGATTCCAGCTCCCGGTGAACCGGGCGACGAGAGCTGGGGTGGTGTGCCTTATGGACAGCGGAGGCATGTGGGTGCCTGGATGGTCCCTAGCTTCGACCCTACACTAAACCTCATCTACGTCGGAACTTCTGTCACGTCTCCAGCTCCGAAATTTATGTTGGGGGGAACAGACAAGAAGCATCTCTATCACAATTCAACGTTAGCCCTCGATGCAGATACTGGCTCAATCGTTTGGTACTACCAACATCTGAATGACCATTGGGACCTTGATCACCCCTTCGAACGTTTACTGGTTGATACAGTGGTCACGCCGTCTGCGACGGCCGTGAGCTGGATCAATCCGACCTTGGAACCGGGTGAACTACGCAAGGTGGTGACTGGCATCCCAGGGAAGACGGGCGTGGTTTATACACTCGATCGTGCTACGGGTGAATTTCTTTGGGCTACTCCAACCGTTGCGCAGAATGTAATTAGTAGCATCGATGGAACGACCGGCGCCGTCACGGAGAACTCTGAGGTGGTTTTCAGCGGTACGGGTCAACAGGTGACCGCCTGTCCGACCTGGTACGGCGGTAAGGACTGGGAGGCTGGAGCCTATAGTCCTCTTACGAACGCAATGTATTTTCCGCTGCGTAACACGTGTGCACGGGTACTTGCTACCACAATGGAAGAGAACTCGTTCTACGCTCTTACCATGCGAGAGGAGATTGCACCAGGGACTGATCAATTGGGCACCGTCCATGCCATCTCTGCGGAGACAGGTGAGACTCTTTGGCGGTATGAGCAAAGGGCTAGTACCACTTCACTGGTGGTGACCGGGGGAGGGCTAGTCTTCGGGGGGGACGCGAATGGTCGATTTCGAGCATTTGACGAGACGAGCGGAGAGGTGCTGTGGGAGATCAATCTTGGTTCTGCAGTCACGGGTTTTCCGGTGACCTATGCTGTTGAGGGACGTCAGTATGTCGCGGTGAGCACTGGAATAGCTGGAACCACGTCAGCCCAGATACGCTTGACACCAGAATTGCGTCCGAGTGCCGGCAACAACATATTTGTGTTCGCGCTGCCTTAAGGAGTTGACGGCTGTAAATCTCAAACTTCACACGTAGTGTTTAAGGCCAAAGCGTTGCTAACGAGACGAACCTTTCTTCTTGGTCCGATGGTGGCTTCGCTATCGCGGGCAGTCACCGCACAATCCGCAGTTCCTGGCAAGATGTTACTTGGTATCCACCAAAATACATCACGCGAGTCTGGTTACGTTGGTTCGCTTGAGGGATGGGCGAAGGCTGGGATCCATTATGTCGAGCTAAGCGACAGTATGCTCGATGTGTTTCTTGAAACGAATACGCTGTCCGCAGCACGACGGGTGCTGACCGATCTTGGATTGACGCCAGTGTCCGGTGCTGCGGTACTCCCGGACATTTGGCTTCCTGGTCCAGAGCGAGAAAAATCATTGGAGGTGTGGAAACAGCGTTGCGATCAGTTTTCTAGTCTCGGCCTGAAAAAGATCTATGCGCCGTCGATCACTCGCCGGACAGTCACGGCTGAAGACTTTGCAGCGACTCCGGACTGCATTCGCGAAGCGGGTGACATAGGTCATCAGTATGACCTTACGACCATGATCGAATTCGTTCGGACTTCTAGCCATTTGGCAACTCTCACTTCATCGTTAAAGGTGATCCGTGAAGCAGCGCATCCCAATGTTCGGCCCATGCTTGATTTTTTTCACTTCTGGTCTGGTCTAAGCAAGTTCAAAGACCTTGACTTACTCCAACCGCGTGAACTCGCCCATGTGCATTTTCAGGATTTACTGGACGTACCCCGTGAACTAATTGATAACGATTCACGTCTAATTCCCGGTGACGGAATTGCACCGGTGATCTCTATGATCCTAAAGCTAGCTGAGAAGCAGTACAGCGGAGTGCTTTCTGTCGAATTGTTCCGGGCAGACTTCGTACAGGGAGATCCGTTCAAGATTGCCATGGAAATTCGTCAGAAATGTGAAGCCGTGATGCGCCGGGCATCTGTTCTGTAGGCAGTCCGTCATGTGCGGGCACCTTGACCTGTAGAGAAACTTGGGTAAAACATGGGCAGGCCGTGGACGGTAATTTCTGATAACTTTTGGAAGAAAATGGTTTTCATCGCTTTGTGAGGATTTGCTCGGCTTTGGAGAACTTCAAATGGAGGAACTATGACGATCCGGAAGAACCAGACTCATCAGTACAGTCGCCGTGAAGCTGTTGGACTGCTTGGCACGGCAGCCGGCGCCACTCTTCTCGCGGGCAGCACCGGGGTTCTGCCAGTCCGTGCGCAACAGCGGTTTATGAGCGCTGGAAGCCAGGATTTTATGCCTGGAGCTGTCATTCGGACGCTGCAGGGCGACGTTAATCCTTCAGAGCTCGCCAATGGCGCTACGCTCTTTCATGAACACGTTGGCCGTGAGGATATCGATTTAGCAGTCGAGGAATTACGTGCTTGCCAGTTTGATGGGCTTGGCTGCATCGTCGATGCAGCGACAGGTCGTCGAACCGAAGCTCAAGTCAGCAACTTGAACGCCATTGCTGATCGCAGCGATGTCAGAATAGTGATGGCGGGAGGTTATTTTGAAGACATAGGTTTTTCTATCTACCCAGTCCGTGTAGTCGAGATGTCCGAGGACGAGCTGGTGGAGGAATTAGTGACTGATGCCGCAGCTCAGCGCTGGGGGGCGTTTGGGGAGATAGCTTCTTCGCTTGAGATGCGACCCGAAGAACGGAAGGTTCACCGTGCAGTCGCTCGTGCACATGCCAGGACGGGTCTTCCAATATTTACGCATACGCCGCACGAGAGTTGTCCCAGTTGCGCCATGGAACAGATGGATGTCATCGAAGCTCAAGGTGTCGATCTCTCGCATGTCGTCATCGGACACATGGCTACAATCAAGCCCGAGGATGATCCGTTAGCTACCCATACTGCTGTGGCACGCCGGGGAGCATTTATTGGTCTTGACACCCTCGGACACGAAATGGGACGGTCAAATATTCCTGATGCTGCTAAAGTCAAGATGGTTCAAGATCTTCTGGATGCAGGATTTGAAGATCACATTCTGTTGTCGTCCGATCAGGGAAATGAACGCCAATTCAAGCGTTACTACGGACATGGATGGTCGTCGGTATTGATGCAGTTTGTTCCGAAGCTCCGTTTTGCTGGTGTTCCCGAGGAGACAATTCGGAAGCTCCTTGTTGATAATCCTAGGCGCTTTCTCGCGTTCGTACCGAAGGCATAGTCCCAGACACGTTGGCTCGTGAGCGTGTGTCTCGGGAGGATAACTCGTTCTCAACGAAAACAGCGCCGACGGAAGCGGTTGTTTTGCCATGGAGCAGTCACGCGTGTGAAGGAGGCCTAGATGTCGTGCCATCGAGTCGTTTACTTTCTCGTGACTTGCCTTTTGGCGGGCTCAGTGGTTTCGAGTGAGAATGCAAGCGCTCAGTCCTCGACTACAAACCCATTTCGTGCCAGCTTTGGATGGGAGCATCTTCCTGAAGGGAGGGTGATGGGGACAGTCAGCGGAGTCCATCCCGATCCAGATGGACAGCATTTATGGATCCTAGATCGCTGTGGGGGGAACCAATGTGCTGGAACCGACCTTGATCCAATAATGAAGTTTGATCTCGATGGAAACTTGGTCGATAGCTTTGGGGCTGGGCTTTTCGCGTTTCCTCATGGTTTCTTTTTGGACCATGACGGGTTTCTGTGGGTAACGGAAGGAGGATCTCATGGGGACAGACGCGCGACACTTGGTGAGAGCTTGGGCATGGGACACCAGGTGCTCAAACTTAATCAGCAGGGTGAAGTGGTGATGAGACTAGGCGAGGCCGGTGTTTGGGGAGACGGCCCCAATCACTTTAATGGTCCCTCTGGTGTGGTGATTGCTCGTAGCGGTGATATTTGGGTATCCGATGGGCATCGGGGAGGAAATAATCGCATTGTCAAGTTTTCGAGTGACGGCACGTTCCTCTTGGAGGTTGGAGGGGGTGTCGGAGCCGAGAGTAAAGAGGCCGCGCGCTTCAGCGATCCGCACGATATCAAGATGGATTCGCGGGGTCGTGTTTTCGTCGCAGATCGCGGCAATAGCCGAATCCAGATCTTCAACCAAGAGGGTACGCTCCTCTATATCTGGACGCACTATGGTAAACCCAGCGGTCTATTTATCGACCGCAACGATATCCTCTATGCTGGCGATGGTCTGTCGGGCATGATTCGGACTGGTCCGCCAGACCCGTGGCGGAGCAACCTTGGGTGGGAGAAGGGGATCCGGATCGGAGACCTAAAGACCGAACAAGCTTGGGTGACACATTTCATTCCCCATCACGAGGAAGAGGTTGGAGCGGGTGTGGAATTCCTTGGTGTGGATTTCGACGGCAACATCTATGCTGGGGAAGTCGGCCGGCAGCGACTGGTGCGGTACATCCCATTCAGAACGCCCGAAGTTTGGTCTAATACATCCAGTGGCCGAGATGGAAGTAGATAGTCTCAGTGGTACCGTGATGCGCTGGTACTGTCGCCGAACCGGCGCCTGCATCAGAAAGGAAGCACGATTCTTATGAAGCCTTTCATCGCTACGTTTACCTTGGCGCTTTTCGTTTTCGTTGTTGCGGCTGATACGCAGGGCCCTGAGCAGTTATCTCCGAGTATTACTTTCCCACCGTCTGGCTTACCGGCGGGACCTTTGGTTCTAAGTGCGGACGGGCAGGACTTCCGTGTGGTTTTGATTCCAGGTTTGGTCAGGCCTTGGGCGTTGGCCGTCTTGCCAAATGGAAACATCCTGGTTACTGAGCGTCCCGGACGCTTGCGAATCATACGTGATGGTGTGTTAGATCCCCACCCGATTTCTGGGTTGCCAGAAGTGAACACGGGTGCTGTGAATTCTGGTCTCATGGATGTGGTACTACATCCGCAGTACGAGGAAAATCATCTTGTCTATTTCACGTATTCGAAGCCAATGGCGGGAAATCCCCACGAAGATTTCTCAGGAGGACCGGGAGGCGCGCTTATCGAACGGGACGCTGCAACGGCTACGCTGGCTCGCGCGCGCTTTGACGGAGGACTCGCACTAAAGGAAGTCCGTGACATCTTTGTCGCGGATGCGTGGTCTCAGGGCACGTCAGGTTCTCGGATTGCGTTTGGCCGTGATGGGAGAATCATCATGACGGTTGGGATGCCTACACGACACATGATTGGGACGGCTGACGATGCTCAGAACCCAAGCAACCATGCAGGAAAAGTACTGCGGCTGAACGACGATGGGAGTGTTCCGCACGACAATCCGTTTGTTGGACGCGACGGTTACAGGCCCGAGATTTACGCGTTAGGTATTCGCAATGCGATCGGACTCTTCGTGCATCCCGAGACTGGGGATATCTGGGAAACTGAAAACGGTCCGATGGGGGGCGATGAGATCAACATTATTGAGGCTGGTCGTAATTACGGTTGGCCAGTTGTTTCTTATGGGCGAGACTATACTGGCAACAAACTTGGTGGGTTGTCCGGAACGAGTTCGGAGCACCCGTGGGGACCTGGCATGGAGGAGCCGCTTATGTTTTGGAATCCTTCGCCAGCACTTTCGGGAATCACGTTTTATACCGGAGAAAAGTTCCCCGCGTGGAAGGGAAATGCTTTCGTCGGCGCGCTAGGGAGGGGGAATCTCGGGTCTCGGCAGCTTCACCGCCTCGTGTTGACCGAAAAGGGTACTTTGGCGCGAAATGGCAACCGAACTCTATTGTCAGAGCTCAAGCAGCGGATACGAGACGTGAGACAAGGGCCTGATGGACTTTTGTATCTGGCAATCGATGAGGCTCAGGGCGCTGTTGTAAAGATTGAACCGCTGGAAACTACACGGTGACCAGTAAGGCAAGACTGATGGTGAATACAACAGGAGAAACAAGTCCTTGCCATCAAATTCTAAGGGTGCCTTCGTGTTTGGGGACTGTATGAAGCGATCGTTGCTGATATTGATCGTCGTTGTACTCAGTTGCGTTACGGCTACATCGGCGCAATCGAGGTTCGGCAACTGGGGTCTCCAGGATATTCCTTATGACGGTGGATTTACCTTTGTACGTTTACGGTGGACAACGGGAACTGCTGGTTCGCCCGTAGCTGGTCGCGGAATGAATTTCTGGATGCATGAGTTTCCGAGAGCTGAACAGAATCTGATGGCGATCCTGAAGGATTTCACGCTCGTTGATGCCAATATTGACGGTAGCCTCATCTTGACGCTCGACGATCCAGACTTGTTTAAATATCCTATTGCGCTTATGCAAGAGCCTGGATATTGGGTCATGACGGACAAGGACGCGGATCGACTACGAGCTTACTTGCTTAAGGGCGGGTTCCTTATTTTTAACGATTTTGAGGGTCGCCAATGGGACAACTTTGAAACACAGATGAATCGTGTTATACCGGGAGCTCGCTGGATTAGAATGGATGAGACTCACCCCATCTTCGATTTATTTTTTCGTATCGAAGACATTGACCTCCCGCATCCGAACTATCATCATTTACGAGGACGTGTTCCGGAGTACTTCGGACTCTTTGAAGACAATGATCCTAATCGACGTTTGATGGCTATTGCTAATTACAACACCAACCTGGCTGAATATTGGCAATTAGGCGGGATTGGATATTTTCCAATGGAGCCGATGACCATCGGTTTTGAGCTTGGTGTTAACTACATGGTTTACGGGATGACCCACTAGGTCAATTTGACTGTCACTGCTGGCTCCGGAGCCATTCTAGGACTCGGCGGTTGGCTTTAACGACCTGCTCGGCGGTCATCTGTTCCATAAGCTCTTTGCGTTCCTTTTCGTACAGGATGCGGTCTGCAGTAGGTGCGTTCTGAGTGGCAGCGAGACTGAGCCATGTTAGTGCGGCCACGGAATCTTGCGAAGTTCCTTGACCCCTGGCGTACATCATTCCCAAGGTGTATTGTGCGCCAGCGTGCCCTTGGTCGGCAGCCAGCTGGAAGAGCCATCGGGCTGCTCCTTGGTCATTTGCGCGATCATCTCGACCCTTGATGTACATGAGGCCAAGGTCGTACTGGGCCTGTGAATAACCTTGATCAGCTGCGAGGCGATACCAGTGAATGGCATCGCTATCGTTCTGCTCAATTCCTTGTCCATTGGCGTAAAGTAACCCAAGGGCGTGTTGCGCTGCAGAGGCACCCTGCTCAGCCACAAGTTTGTACCACCGGAACGCTTCGTTGTTGTCCTGTTGAACACCCCTACCAGTGGCATACAGAACTCCCAGGTTGTACTGTGCCGCTGAGGATCCTTGCTCCGCTGCAAGGTGATGCCATCGCAAGGCTTCCGAGTTACTTTTTGGGACCCCTTCACCTTTTTCGTATAGCAATCCAAGATTGTATTGAGCCCGGGCATGGTTTTGTTCGACCGCGAGTCGGTACCACTTGACGGCTAGGGTGTTGTTCTTCTTAACGCCCCAACCATTGATATACATTAGGGCAAGATCACTCTGGGCGTCTGGATCTCCCTGCTCAGCGGCCAGGTGGTACCATGTGGCCGCTTTTGAAAGGTCCTTTGGAACACCGTCGCCACGGGAGTAACGGTCGGCTAGTTGCTTTTGGGATTCGATATCTCCCTGTTCTGCTGCTTGGAGAAGAACGTCAAGGTCTGGGGGATTCGTTAGAAATTGACTGACTTCCGAGGTGGGCCGAGACACCGCTTCACTCATTAAATCGAATGCACCAAGATTCGCGAGCAGAGCAGAGCAGACGGTCAACCGAAAAGAGTAGCCGACCATGTACCTCATGGTACGGTTCAGGTTGTGCAGCGTCAACGTGCAGCCGTCCGTCGTTGGTTTGCGGCCAGTACACGTTTACGAAGCCTAATGGTTTTTGGTGTGATCTCAACGAGTTCGTCATCATTGATGAATTCGATTGCCTGCTCAAGGCTTAGTATCCGAGGCGGTACCAGCCTGATCGCCTCTTCGGCGGTAGACTGGCGCATATTGGTCAGCTTCTTTTCCTTGGTGACGTTTACATCCATGTCAGCTGGACGCGCATTCTCGCCGATGACCATGCCTCCGTAGACGGGTGTGCCTGGTTCGATAAAAATTTCACCTCGCTCCTGTAAGTTATAAATCGCGAACGCAGTTGCTTTACCTGCCCGGTCAGCTACTAGTGCGCCGGTTGGTCGTCCTGGAATTGTTCCGTGCCATTTTTCCCAGCCAGAGAATAAGTGATTCATGATTCCCGTACCACGGGTGTCGGTCAGAAACTGCGAGCGGAAACCGATCAGGCCGCGTGTTGGGATCCGGAACTCTAGTCGAATCCGGCCACTCCCATGATTGACCATTTTGGTCATGATGGCACGCCGAGTGCCCAGGCCGGCAATTACCATTCCTTGGAATTCTTCTGCGACGTCGATCACAAGTTCCTCTACCGGCTCCTCGAGGCTATTAGCAACGGCGCGGGTTACGACTTCTGGTCGTGATACCTGCAGTTCGTATCCTTCACGCCGCATCATTTCAATGAGAATGGATAATTGGAGTTCACCACGACCAATTACTTGGACTTGATCGGCTGAGTCCGTGTCCTCTACGCGGATTGATACGTTGCCCACAAGTTCGCGTGCAAGCCGGTCTCGAAGATTACGAGAGGTTACGTACTTACCATGTTGCCCAGCCATGGGGGAGGTATTGACACCGAATATCATCGACACGGTCGGTTCGTCGATGTGTATCGGGGGGATCGGAGTCTGATGTTCGGCGTCAGTGACTGTTTCACCGATTGTGATGTCACTGAAACCTGCCAGGCAAACGATGTCGCCAGCCGTCGCCTGGTCAATCTCTTTACGCTGAAGACCGTCGAAAGCGAAGAGCTTGGTAACGCGTGTTTGCTGAACCTCTCCCGTTAGTTTGGCAATGGCAACTTGGTCTCCTACGCGGACCGACCCGTTAAAAATACGGCCGATTGCGATTCGGCCAAGGTAGTCGCTTGAGTCAAGGTTTGCGACGAGTAGCTGCAGCGGTGCGTTGGGATCTCCCTGTGGTGGCCGAACGTGTGTAACAATCGCTTCGAAAAGCGGACGGAGAGACTGTCCAGATTGGTCCGCCGCCACACTTGCTGTCCCTGTTTTAGCGTTGGTGTAGAGGACCTGGAAATCGATCTGATCTTCAGTCGCGTCCAGGTCAATAAACAGGTCGTATATTTCATTCAGTACTTCGGCTGGGCGTGCGTCTTGGCGATCGATCTTGTTGATAATTACTATCGGGGGTAGTCCGCGCTCAAGTGCCTTGCGGAGCACGAAACGCGTCTGGGGCAGCGGTCCTTCAGACGCATCGACTAGAAGCAGCACGCCGTCGACCATGCTCAGTGTTCGCTCTACTTCACCGCCAAAATCAGCGTGGCCCGGAGTGTCCACAATATTTATCGTCAAATCCTTGTATCGCACGGCCGTATTCTTGGCCATAATCGTGATGCCGCGTTCGCGCTCAAGGTCGATGTTGTCGAGGGCTCGTTCCGTGACTCGTTCGTTCGACCTGTATACCCCGCTCTGATAAAGGAGTCCGTCGACCAAGGTGGTCTTGCCGTGATCGACATGCGCGATGATTGCGAGGTTGCGAAGGCGGGGGTTTGCTATGATGGACATCCCATGATTATGCAATGATTTGAGATCGGACGTCGTGAATCGCTCTGAGGTTAAAATTTAATGACGTAATGATTTCAGCACATGAAGCCCTTGGTCGGTTGCGAGAAGGAAACCGCAGGTTCGTGTCGAATGCGGGGGGCGCTGACCGAGTCCTGAGTTCGGTTCGGCGCGCGGAGTTGGCACAAAAGCAAGAGCCTTTTGCAGTCGTTCTGGGTTGTTCTGATTCTCGAGTACCTCCGGAAACTGTATTCGATCAGGGCCCTGGAACTCTCTTTGTGGTTCGAGTGGCCGGGAACATCGCAGCACCATCTCAAGTTGGTAGTGTGGAGTTTGCAGCTGAGCGCTTCAGGACCCGACTGGTAGTAGTTCTTGGGCACACTCGGTGTGGAGCGGTTCAGTCAACTTTTGAAGCACTTCAGACGTCAATTAAGTCCCAATCCCCAAATATCCAAGAGATCGTCAATCGTGTACGACCCTCGGTTGAGAATTGCGTTAAGGCTGAATCAAAAGGGGATACGGAAGACGTGGTGGCGCATGCGGTTCGGGAGAACATCCGCTCGACCGTCGACGAACTGCAACATAAATCTCAAGTGCTCAGCCAACTGGCTGTGAAGGACGGTCTTCTTGTAGTGGGTGCAGAGTATTGTTTGGACACTGGTGTTGTTGCGTTTTTCGACATTGATGGGTAGGTGACACGTGATGAACAAAACCTCCGTGATATTGGTCGTGCTCTCGAGTGCTGTTTTGTTTGGCGTGAAAGGTTTTGCGCAACAGACTTCGACTCCGCCGTCGCCCGACACGCCTGAGATGCTCAGGAGTTTTGTGCCGGTGACAGACGAAATGCTCTTGAATCCTAAACCCGAAAACTGGATTAGCTTTCGCAATGGTTACAAGCTGTGGGGCTATAGTTCACTGAACCAAATACACAGTGGCAACGTAGGTGAACTACGGTTGGTCTGGTCGCTGGCTATGCAGGCTGGGTATCAGGAAGTTGAGCCGATTGTGTACAACGGCGTCATGTTTCTGGCGAATGTAGAGGATATTGTCCAGGCGCTTGATGCTGAAACTGGCGACTTACTGTGGGAGTACAGACGTAATGTGCCTGACAATCCGGCGGCCGTTACGGGAACACGATACCGTTACCGGAACGTATCGATTTACGACGATAAAATATTTTTGGCCACTAACGACGCTTTTTTGGTTGCCCTCGACGCCAAGACCGGCGCTGTTGTTTGGGAAACGCAGCGAGCTGACTATCGGGAACAGGTCGCGCAGACCGCTGGCCCGATCATTGTCAAAGGAAAAGTTATTAACGGGTCTCGCTGTAATCCCCAGAGTCCGCGTCCGGGTGGATGTTTTATTACGGGTCACGACGCCGGGAGTGGGGAAGAGCTATGGCGAATAAACACGGCAGCGACACCGGATCAACCCGGAGGGGACACGTGGGGAGGACTGCCAGTCTCTGCGCGTCGCCACGCGTCTGCTTGGATGGTCGGGAGTTACGATCCAGAGTTGGACCTCGTCTATTGGGGCACAGGACCGCCGTCACCCCTTCCGGAAAAATTACGCGGTGCTGGAAAGGCTGATCTGTTATACACGAATTCGACCCTGGCTCTTGACCCAGACACAGGGGAGTTGATCTGGTATTTTCAGCATCTACCCAGAGACAACTGGGATCTCGATCACGTTTTCGAGAGAATGATTGTGGAGACCGAGGTGTCACCGGATCCGCTGGATGTTCCGTGGATCAGTCCGAATGTGCGTTCAGGTCAGGTCCGGAAGGTGATCACCGGTATTCCTGGTAAAACCGGTCTCGTATGGACGCTCGATGCGGCGACGGGCGAGTTCTTGTGGGCGCGTCCCACGATCTACCAAAACATCATGACCGGACTTGAATTGGACACTGGACGTCCGATAATCGATGAGTCGACAACACCTCAGTCGGTGCAAACATCGGTGCTGGCATGTCCGAATTTGCTCGGTGGGAAGAATCAACCGTCAGGGGTGTATAGCCCCGACACGAACGCGATGTACATGCCCATGAACAATGCCTGCATGGACCTCGCAATGTCAGTTGACGTGGCCGGTCCGAGTGATGGTTACGATGTTCGCTTCGAGGTACGTCACATTCCGGATGTGAACCCTGATGTTGCACCGGTTGGTCGCATTGAGGCGGTGTCTGCCTCGACCGGAACCACAATGTGGAAATATGAACAACGTGCGCCGATATACGGGTCTTTGTTGGCTACTGGTGGAAATTTGATCTTCTCTGGTGACGTGGTACGTCGTTTTCGAGCATTCAGTGCAGACTCTGGGAACGTTTTGTGGGAGACAATTTTGAACGGGCCGGTGAGCGGGCGTCCAATGACATTTAGCGTCAATGGCCGTCAGTATCTTGCTGTTGGGTCAGGTGGTATTACCCAAGGCACGAGTTTCCTCCAACTCACACCAGAACTTAGTACCCCCAGTGGTAGCAATACTCTTTTTGTATTTGCGTTACCTGAATCCTAGAGTCCACAAGAGTCTGGAATAACTGATTACCGTTTTGCCCTGACGGGTTCACCCCAACATAGCTAGTGGGCTGAAACTGCGGCCTATTCAAGGCACGACGTAATGGGGCGGCAACTGCCGCCCCACGGCTTTATGGTTTCCTGATGTTACGTCAGCTACCTCGGCTGTAGCGCAACCGGCCTGGTCCCACCTCCACTTGCAGACGCCGGATCTGGGTGGGCATGTCGCTCTTTGATCAGCCATCCGTTGGCCGTTTTGATATAGATGTCATCGTAATAGCCTGTATCTGAAATTACCAATGGTTCGGCGCTTGGGTCAAAACCCATCCAGTAGACGCGTCCCGTGGCGCTTCCATTGCCATTGGGAGTGATTACCCAACTGCTGTTCCAGTGGCGATACGTGTAATTGGCCGGACGAGGAGCGAACGTCTGGCGACGATATTCTGTTATTTGGTTGCGGCCTATCCATTCTCCGGAATCACCGACTCGGAAGATCCCATCCTCGGCGAATACATTGATCCATCTTTCAGCGTTTCCGAAATCTGTTCCTTGGTTGTACAGTGAATGCAGATGGTGGATTTCTGCTAGATCTGCCCCGGTCAACCTATCAGTCCCGCTCGTGTTTTGAGCGTATACCCATGTAAATGCTGCGAGAGTTACGATAAGAATAATGGTCAATAGCATCTGTAGTTTCCGCATGCTGCCTCCTATGTACCTGAGTTTAGAGACGGGTTAAACGGGTAAGTCAATGCGATCATTGATGCCGCGATCTCTTTTCCGAATCTGATTTGCCGATCGTTTTTCAAACATTGCCTTGAAACAGGCGCGTTCGTCCGGTTTGCTCAGCCTTGAACTTTTCCTAGACCGGCAGAAAGGGGTAGTAGCATGTCGGACCAGTATGCATTTGTTAGATGCTTGGCACAACTGTTCGCCGAGATATCTCCGACAGGGTAAGCTGTTTGGGTCAAACTTGAGAAAGTCTTCCACCGGATGATTTGCCACCAACTCACTAAGTACGGCGAACCTTTGGTTCGAGTTGAGCGAACGACTCCGAAACCAGTGGGAGATGAGGTGCTACTCCGCGTGACGGCAAGTGGTGTCTGTCACAGCGACCTTCATCTTTGCGCGGGTTATTTCGATCTAGGTGACGGCAAGCGTCTTGATTTATCTCCTGGACGAAGGTTGCCATTGACCCTCGGCCACGAGATAGCCGGAGAAGTGGAGGCTCTCGGGTCATCTGCTCAAGGCGTGGTTTGTGGGGATCGACGGGTTGTTTACCCTTGGATTGGTTGCCGAGGATGTCCGTATTGCATGAAGGGTGACGAACATCTCTGCAACCAGCCGTTGGCACTAGGTGTTGTTAGAGATGGTGGTTTTGCTGATTACGTCATCGTGCCACATTCGCGATATCTATTCGATTGCGGTGACATCGAGGATAGCCGAGCTTGCACTTATGCCTGTTCGGGCCTAACCGCGTACAGTGCACTGTTGAAAATTCGCGATAAAGCCGAGAGACATGCACTCTTGGTGATTGGTGCCGGTGGAGTTGGATGTGCTGCCATCAGCTTGGCTCGCACACTTATTGACACGAAGTTAATCGTGGTTGACATCAGCAGTGCGCATCGGCAGGCAGCACTCAACGCTGGCGCAGACGACGCAGTTGATCCGAGGGATAATAACGTGGCCAGGAAGATCCGAGAATTAACAGGTGGAAAGGTCGCCGCCATCGTCGATTTCGTTGGTTCGGAGGAGTCTGCTGGCTTGGCAGTAAATGTTCTCAGTCAAGGGGGTACCCTGGTCGTGGTTGGTCTCTTTGGCGGGAGACTGAAGCTTCGGTTGCCGTTGTTGCCACTTAAGCAATTAACGGTGCGCGGATCCTATGTTGGCTCTCTCGAGGAGATGGCTTCTCTTATAGCCTTTGTTCGGACTGGCAATGCGGGTTCCATTCCGCTGATCACGCGCCGATTGGATGACGTTCAGGTGGCACTAGATGATCTCGCTGGTGGTCAGGCAGTTGGCCGGATCGTGCTTGAACCACAATGCTAACGTTAGGCTGTAGTTGGTGGCTACCGTCGCCAAGGAGATGGAAATGACTGATCGCTTCCCGTTGAAACGCTTCCTCCCGTTTATTGGAGTCGGTCTGATATTCACACAACTTGTTTCGGGGCTCGGCGCCCAGCAAGACGAGTTGCGGGAAGAGTGTTCGGATTGTCTTGAATCTGGAGTGTTGCCAGATCAGTCACAGGTGTTTCGCACATCAGAACAGACGTTTCGAGTGGTGCCGATGAAGGGGCTCTCTCGTCCTTGGGCGCTTGAGTTCTTGCCAAATGGTGACATGCTGATCACAGAACGAGTCGGCCGCTTGCGAATCGTTCGCAATGGTGTCCTCGATCCTGAACCAATCGCCGGAATTCCCCAAGTCATCAGAACGATGCGAAAGGGTTTGATGGATGTCAAGTTGCATCCTCGGTTTGAGGAGAACCAGTTCGTTTACTTCACCTATCACAAGCAGAGTACGGATCATCGCCTTGCGGGCACACCGGTGCTGGCCCGCGGGAAATACGAAGGTGGTGCGGCTTTGATGGAAGTTCGCGATCTCTTTCAATCCGATGCATGGTATATGGGCGTGCAGGCGTCACGTATTGAGTTTGGTCCAGATGGCAAGGTGTACATGGTCATCGGAATTCCCACTCGCCATCCTGTCGGAAAAGCTGAGAGTGCGCAAGATCCAGCGGATCACGCTGGCAAGATGTTGCGGTTGAACGATGACGGGTCCGTTCCAGAGGACAATCCGTTCGTTGGAACCGCAGGATATCGGCCAGAAATCTACGCCCTTGGGATTCGGAATTCGATGGGACTCGCATTTCATCCCGAGACAGGAGAGCTGTGGGAGACGGAGAACGGGCCGCAAGGTGGTGACGAACTAAACATCATTCGGGCTGGACGTAACTACGGGTGGCCTTTAGTGTCGTATGGGCGAGCGTACTCTGGTGAACTGACCGGGACATCGTCCGGTCCGCAGCAACCTCAGCCGTCCGCACCAGGGATCGAAGAACCAGTGTTTTTTTGGAGTCCGTCAATTGCGCCAGCTGGGATGATCTTTTATACGGGTAATCAGTTCCCAGAATGGAAAGGGGATCTATTCGTGGCTGCACTCCGAGGCGCAGAGTTACAACGCCTTGTTTTTAATGACAAGGGATTACTGGTGCGTCAGCAGTCATTGCTGCGTGAGCTCAACCAGCGCATTCGTGAGGTGAAGCAGGGCCCGGATGGACTCATTTACCTGCTAACGGACGAAGATGACGGCGCGCTCCTACGGCTAGAACCGGTAAATGAACAGTGAAGCAAGCCAGGATTATTGTTGTTCTTGATCCTGTCCTTCTGCATCTGTAGTTCTACCGATCTGTGGGAGTTCGTCAAATCCGCAGAGTGGACACCCCAGTACGGTTTCGCCGTCGGCTAAGTTGAGACGCATACGGCGTTCGGTCATTTCGTTCCGAAATTCTTCATCACTCAGTGTTATACCTGGTGCAAAGAGGATGGCCATGTTGTCAATCGACCGATGGCCCAATCCGCCCCAGTTCCTCGGATCGACGACATTAGGGTTGCCGGTCGTGTTGTCGAAGTACGCCGTGACATGCAGAATCGTACCTTGCGGCAGCAGCGGAGCGGCGTTTTCACCATATTTATAGACTTTGACCCAGTTGTGATCGTAGCCAGCACAATTGAGAGTCTCGGTCCTGCCACCCCAGATTGCTTCCAAGCACATTCTTACACCGGACGCATGCATGTGCGGTTCGAAGGTTGTGAGTTTCGTGTGTTCGCGAACCGTGGCGTAAATGTGTACCTCCTGACCGGATTGCATTCCTTTAAGGTCGAGCTCACCGTTTCCAAATGTGACGCCACCTCGTTGGCGGGTTGGGCTATAACCTTTGGGATGAAATTTGAAAGCGACGCGGAGATGAGCTGTAGTGTCTTCCCCATTCGCGTGCATGTGCACAGACGGAAAAGCGAACTGTGCATCGGCTTGTAGAAGTCGTCCAACCTCAGGGTCGAAGACCTCTGCGTTACGGCCCACTTCGTGGGCCGGCCAGTTGCCGCCAGAGTTACCATTAGAAATTGACGACATGGTCGCGTGGTGAAAGATAAACTTGCCGCCTGTGCCCCCCTGAACATCACTGATTTCTTTTACTTGCATCGTTGATACATAGCGATCCTCGGCGAGTCCAGTAGGCGTAGGTGCCAGCGCACCCCACCAGTCTGGTGCTGTAGCCGCCATCGTGACCGGCGGTGAGTCAATAATCAGATCGGGGCTACCGAAATCCCATTCGTTTGCTTCGGCAAATACCAGCGGGGCTGGCATGTCGGCGAGGTTGCCTCTGGGGGCCCCGTTGTCCACCCAATCGGCGATTAACGCGATCTCATCATCACTCAAGGAGATGTCATCCTTAAAGTCTTGGATCCCGATGTTTTTTTCAATGAACCACGGTGGCATTACACCCATACGATTTCGCAGGCCCGTCCGTTGTTTGATGCTTCGGGCCCATGGGCGCACTTCTTCGTAGGCGATCAAAGACATTGGCGCGATGGAGTTTGGGCGGTGGCAATTTTGACAGCTGCGTTGTAATAGAGGTGCGATGTCCTTAGTGAAAGTCACATTGGTTCCACTGGTTTGTCCAGCCGATCCCAGTGGGGCAATTGATAGCAGTGTGAGATTAAGCAATACGATTCGTGAAATAAATCCGGACGGGATGGGATTCCTGCAGTGTTTGTTTTTCGTTCGCATGGCCTGATTCTCTCCCTGAGACAGTCGTCAGCATGGATCTAAAGGATGAATAGATCAAGTCGACCGGAAACAACCAGTCCGTGATGGCCGATCGATCGCTCCAAGCGAAGCCACGACACAACAAGATACGCTCGTTTCCGTGCGAAAATATTAGATGCGGTAGCTGGATCTTAGGTTCGAGACATGTAGCTACAATCAGTGCGGTAGACTGTCCGCTTGAGTCTTCAGGGTCTCGTAGTCAGTAACGGGGTTGCATGTGACATTCACTAATCAATTAGGCGAGATGCTTGGTCCTGTTCTCTTGTGGTTACGCAACTTAGGTTTTTTCGAGTGGTACGTTTTCATGCCACTCATGACGGCGATTTCTGTTTATCTGTTTTGGATTTTAGTCTGGAAACTCAATGTTAACGGAACATTCGATGGTCACCGGGCAACACTCCGCAGGCTCTGGCACGCTGCATATTTCGGCCTGTGCTTCTTGGCAACAAACGCAATGGCGGTTGGACTCAAGACTCTAATTGTTGAAGAGTTGGACTACCCTACGCGCGTGTGGTTTGAGGCTTATGTTGGCCCAATACACTTTTACATCGTGGCTGTAACGCTCGCGTATTTAACGCTGATCGTTCGGAACATGCGGAGTAAATTCGACCAGGCGTTAGGATTGTTTGTGCAGGTAGGGTTGGTTGCGGGTTACGCTGTTGGGATATTTCGCGTTTTTAATGAGCCGATCTCGTTTGCTGATCCAACAACTGGATTAAGCGGGTTTGTTCTCTGCGCGTATTTCGCACTCTACAACTATGATCTTTACCAGAGGTTTCTTGGGATCGAACGCAACTTTGGTGTTTAAGGAATCGCCGGCCTGATAAACCAAACCCACGAGGTGTCTTCAGCTGGAATCGGATAAAACAGAACGCTACCGTGGCTCTTGCAATCTCTGACATAAGGGAGACGTCATATGAAAGAGTGCTTTCGAAAATCGTTCTTCATGTCGGTGGTGTTGGTCGTAGCGTGTCTAGTGATGCCGGCACTCGCGGGCGGCCAAGGTTCTGCAATAACTGCATGGGGAGATCCGGACCTTCAAGGGGTCTGGGAGTACTGGACCTTCACGCCGCTCGAACGACCGCGCGAACTTGCGGGGAAGGATGCACTGACAGACGAAGAGGCCGCGCTTATCGCTCAAAGACTTAGTGACGAAGCGGTAGGACGAGATGATACGCGGCCGGCGGCAGGACAAACAGGTGGCTATAACCAATCGTTTTGGACCGAGCGGTCTCGTGCGACCGCGCTAACGCAGCCTTCCTTATTGATCGATCCACCTGATGGACGAATTCCGCCATTAACGGTGGCAGAGATGAGACGAAGCGACGTTCATCGCGCAGCCGGGGAGCGACCAGTACGGTTGCGCGCGACTGGCGTTGGGACTGATGGTCCCGAGGATCGTGGGTTGGCGGAGCGCTGCATCGTTGGTTTTAGCACTGGACCACCCATGCTCCCTGGGGGATACAACAACAATATTCAGGTGTTCCAGACAGAGGGTTACGTCGTACTGCTTGCGGAAATGGTGCATGACGTCCGGGTTGTTCCACTCGACAAACGTCCACATCTTCCATTGGGCATTCGCCAGTGGTTGGGCGACTCGCGTGGATATTGGGAAGGAGAGACATTAGTTGTAGAGACGACAAACTTTACTGAGAAGATCGCGAGCTTTAGCCCAATGACGTTTGATTCTGACTTGGGCGCTTTCCGATCACTCGCATTGGGGACCGGCGTCTCACTGCGCCTTGTCGAGCGGTTTACGCGTATCGACACAGACACTCTAGAGTATGAATTCACCATCGACGATCCCGAAACGTTTTCCCAGCCGTTGACTGGTCGGTTCCCGATGAATCGGAGCGATCTCCCTCTTTATGAGTACGCGTGTCATGAGGGGAACTACGGCTTACTTAATATCCTGCGCGGTGCTCGCGCTGAGGAAGGACATCTAAAGTGACAACACCGGTTAAAGACACACGAGATATGACAATTCCGGAGCTGTATAGCCTGACTGGAAAGGTTGCCGTCGTTACGGGAGCTGCGAAAGGAATCGGATTAGCTATCGCTAGTCGCTTCGCAGAAGCCGGGGCCACCTTGCTCTTAGTTGATATAGACGCTGAGACATTGAAGGCTGTGACCGAGGATTTCGAACAGCGAGGATGCACTGTAAAAGGTGTCGTGTCTGATCTATCTACGCCTGCCGGTGCGGCGATGCCAGTCCAAACTGCTCAGCAGGTGTATGGTCAAATTGACATCTTGGTCAACAATGCCGGTATCTATCCGATGGTTCCCGCATTGCAGCTGTCAGAGGAGGTGTGGGATAAAACTCTTAACCTGAACCTCAAAGGCTTGTTCTTCGCCGCTCAGGCGGCAGCTCGGGAGATGGTTAACGCCGAGCGTGGCGGTTCAATCATAAATGTGGCGTCAGTCGATGCGTTTAAACCGGTAGGTAACTTGACCCATTATGACGCGTCCAAAGGTGGTGTCGTTATGCTCACGAAGAGCATGGCCAAGGAACTGGGCCCGATGAAGATCAGGGTCAACTCGATTGCGCCTGGTGGCATCACAACACCCGGTACGGAAGAGGCAATACCGGACTTACCCCCTGGTGTCGACATGGAGGCAATGGTGAAGCATTTATTGGCTGGCATGCCACTCGGCCGGATGGGTGAGCCGGACGATGTAGCCCGGGTAGCATTGTTCTTGGCAAGCTCGGCATCGGCTTATATGACCGGTAGTACAGTCGTAGTCGATGGAGGGATGCTGATCGCCTAATTATTTGATTCGATAGGTGCCGTTTGGCAGTTCGAGGCGATGAGTAGCGTGACAGGTCTTGCATGCAGTCTGAAAGTTCCTGAGTGCGATTTCGGCTCCCTCAACCGCCAAGGGATTTGGCGAGAGGCTCATCAGGTGTACGGAAACACTTATTTCTGAAATGGACTTTGATGCATCGCGAATAGCAGTATTGGCTTCGTCGGTATGGTCAATATCTCGGTCGCGCCAATATTTTTGCACGACGTTGAGGGCCGGCCTTGCCAGAAGGATGTAGTCGTTCATTTTTTCGTGGTCACGCGCGTCAAGGGCTTGAGGCAGTCCTCTGGCCACGATGGCGAGGGACTTCATTGCGTCAGCGTACTCTTTCGGCGGATTCTCGTTTGCACTTGTCGCTAATCCCGTTAGGAGTAGAACGCTACATGTGAGGCGCCACCACCGGAAACGCATTCGGCTAGTATCGCAAATTTCGCGCTACCGCGCGCTTGTGTTAGTTGCTGGGCGTGTCGGACTACGTCAAAATGTGGTTGTCTGAGGCCAGTTCCGTGCCAAACATCGAACTTCACCAAGATTTACGTCAGGCGATATCGGATCTTTGCGGACGTTTCCATGATGAATATTGGCGTGATCTTGATCGCACGTCAGCCTATCCTGAGGATTTCGTTACGGCGTTGACCGATGCTGGGTACTTAGCTGCGTTGATTCCCGAAGAGTTTGGGGGGTCTGGTCTTGGCGTGCAAGAAGCTTCGATTATCGTCGAAGAGATCAATCGTTCAGGGGGTAACGCGGCCGCTTGTCATGCTCAGATGTACATCATGGGGACGATGCTCCGCCATGGATCAGCGGTCCAGAAGCGTTTCTACCTACCGAAGATTGCGACCGGTGAGCTTCGCTTACAGGCTTTTGCGGTCACTGAGCCAACAAGTGGAACCGATACCACCCGACTGAAGACAATGGCGGTCCGTGATGGCGATCGGTACATCGTTAACGGTCAGAAAGTATGGACGTCACGTGTAGAGCAGTCAGATTTGATGCTATTGGTCGCGAGAACTACTCCCCGTGAGCAAGTGAAGAAAAAGACCGATGGGCTTTCAATCTTGCTTGTCGATCTACGCTCGGCGGTAGGGAATGGCCTGACCATTCGTCCTCTACGAACAATGATGAACCATTCCACGACGGAAGTGTTTTTCGATGACCTCATTGTGCCGGTGGAGAATAGGATCGGCGAAGAAGGGATGGGGTTTCGGTATCTACTTGATGGGCTGAATGCCGAGCGGATCTTGATCGCGGCTGAGTGCGTCGGTGATGGACGTTGGTTTGTCGAGCGCTCTGTCACGTACGCAAATGAGCGTATCGTTTTTGATCGGCCAATTGGACAGAACCAAGGAATTCAATTTCCCATTGCGCGCGCTCATATCAATATCGAGAGTGCAGACTTGATGCGCATCAAGGCGGCTGAGTTATTCGATAGAAATCTTCCTTGTGGCGCCGAAGCCAACATGGCCAAACTCTTGGCTGCAGATGCTTCCTGGCAGGCGGCGAATACGGCTGTGCAGACTTATGGCGGGTTTGGTTTTGCAGAGGATTACGACATCGAACGTAAGTTCCGCGAGTGTCGTCTCTATCAGGTGGCGCCGGTCTCGACGAATTTGATCTTATCCTACGTCGGTGAGCACGTGCTCGGTCTCCCGAGGTCATTCTGATGACGTCTCGTCCGCTGGATGGAACCACCGTCGTCGCGTTGGAACAGGCAGTGGCCGCTCCGTTTGCGACTCGACAACTGGCCGACTTGGGAGCTCGCGTCATCAAGATTGAACGTCCGGACGGTGGTGACTTTGCGCGAAATTACGACGGTGTTGTGAAAGGGTTGTCGAGTAACTTCGTCTGGCTCAATCGCTCGAAGGAGTCACTTACGCTTGATTTGAAAAGGTCAGAAGCCAAAGATGTACTGACGCAACTGATTCGTACGGCAGATGTATTCGTCCAAAATTTGGCACCTGGTGCAGCGGGCCGTCTCGGCTTGGATGCCCAGGTCCTTCGGGATATCGATTCTCGGTTGATTGTGTGTGGGTTGTCGGGCTACGGCACTTCAGGTCCATATCGAGAAAAGAAAGCGTATGACTTGCTCATACAAGCTGAGTCTGGCGTTGTCTCGATTACGGGAACAGCAGAAGAGCCGGTGAAGGTGTCGGTGGCCATCGCGGACATCGCGGCTGGAATGTACGCTTACAGTAGCATCATGACAGCTCTGTATTCGCGTGAACGGACCGGCGAAGGTGCATCAATTGAGGTTTCGATGCTAGAAGCTTTGGGGGAGTGGATGGGATTTCCTCTGTATTACACCATGTACGGAGGTATGCAGCCGCAACGCAGTGGTTCACGACATGCCACGATCGCCCCGTACGGCCCGTTTTCCGGTTCCGATCAGGAGGTGGTTTTTCTCGGATTACAGAACGAACGAGAGTGGGTTCGTTTTTGTACGAAGGTCCTTGAGCAACCGGATCTTGTCTCGGATTCTCGATTTGACACGAACCTGAAGCGGGTAGACAACCGAGTTGAACTCGAACAGAAAATTCAGGCGGTGTTCTCTCGATTTCCAGTGGCGGCAATCATTGAACGGTTGGACGGAGCTCAGATAGCTAACGCAAAGCTTAATTCGGTCGAGCAGTTTGCGGCTCACCCGCAACTGGCGGCGCGTAATCGGTGGCGTGAAGTCGATTCGAGTGTGGGTCCGGTGCGAGCGATGATACCGCCGGTTGATATCGAAGGGGTAGAAGCCCGAATGGATCGCATTCCAGAATTAGGTGAAAACACGGATCAGATTCTCAAGGAGCTTGGATATGATTCGGGAACAGTGGCGCAGTGGAGGGCATCAGGAGTCGTCTAATCTTTTGATGGAGGAGTGCTATATGCGACGGTATCAGGCCGTGCACTTGAAGGACCCCATTACGAGTGTCGTGATGGTGATGCTACTCACGTTCTTTTCGTCGGCGCTGGAGTTAGAGGCACAGCGGACTGAGCGAACTCCTCGAACTCCAGAGGAGCTAATGGCTGACACGGCTGCGTCAAGCGCAGCTGCGAGGTCTGGAATTTTTGTTCCGCTGCCTACGATTAATCCGAGAACCTCTGCGGATTGGCCGCTTCATAATCATGACTTGGCTAATTCGAGGTATGCGCCGCTTGATCAGATCAATACGTCAAATATTGCGTCACTGGCCGTACGTTGGTTGTACCACACTGGGAACAGTCGCGCGACGCCCATTGTTGTTGACGGGCTCATGTATCTGACTCTGTCCGATAGGGTCGTTGCGCTTGATGCGGCGACTGGTCGTCCTGTGTGGCGTAACAGTGAGGCGAGCGGCACCCGTGGAGCGACCTACGGCGAGGGGGTGCTCTATGTCGCAAATGATGTCCGCGTGATGGCTCTAGATGCCAGAACCGGTGAGTTTGTGGCGAGTTTTGGTGACGCTGGGGTGTCTTCTGTGTTGCTGGAGGTGTTGCAGACCAGGCACCCCGATCTTAAGGAGGGAGACGCCGGTGTTACTTCTGGTTTAGGTGGATACCGTTACAACATGGCACCGCAGTACTTTGATGGTGTGCTAATTGTGGGCACGGCGCTTAGTGAAAGTCATATACCGGGTGGTCTTGTACTGGCGATCGACGGTCTGACAGGTGAGTTGTTGTGGCAGTTTTCCACGGTTCCCCAAGGCCCCGAGGACGAAGGATGGGAAATTGCTAAGGACACGTGGCTTGGTGGAGTTCGACATGGGGGTGGAGTTTGGGGGACACCGGCAATCGATGTAGAAACAGAAACCGTACATCTTACTGTTGCCAACCCGTCTCCCGACCAGGATGGTTCGGCGCGCAGAGGGATTAATCTATTTACGAATGCGTTTGTCACGTTAGGTTTGAGGACGGGGAAGATCAAGTGGTACTACCAGCAGATCCACCATGACCTCTGGGATTATGATGCTGGTCAACAGCCCACACTCTTTGACCTTCAGATTGATGGTCAGACAGTGTCAGCTACAGCTGCCGGTAATAAGAATGGCTTGTTATATATCCTCAATCGAGAGACTGGCGTTCCCCTTAACCCAATTGTAGAAACCGCCGTCCCGACTCTCACTGAGACGCCTGGTGAGGAAGCATGGCCGACCCAGCCGATCCCTCATACTGCATCTGGTCGGCCAATGGAACCACTGGCAGCGCAGTTTCCTACGGAACATCTGTATCCGCAGTTTGGCGCTTACCCGAAGCTGCCGTTTTATACGCCACCGACGCGAGATGGCGGTCTCCATGCCCCGCGCGAAGGGGTCCACTATGGGGTAAGTTCTTTCCATCCAGAGACCGCGCTGCTCTATGTTGCAGGCCGAGATTTTCCGATTCTCATGACGGCGATTCCTGTCGGCAATACGTTAGTGCCGGGGCAATTCAGTACGGCCGGCCGTCGGTTGTCTGCGGCACCCGCACTTGGAAATGTATCCGCGTACGATCCGGCGACTGGTGAGCGAGTGTGGCGAACCGAACTTAACGGTGGCCCGTCAGCGGGAACCCTCGCTACAGCTGGCCAATTAGTATTTACTGCGGAGCGTTTAGGAACGTTCTATGCCATGAACGCTGAAACTGGAGAGCTACTGTGGGAGTTCTACACGGGCGCCGGCGTTGGTGCCGGGCAGATCACGTATCAGGTGAACGGTGTCCAGTATGTGACCGTACCGGCCGGGAATGTCATATTGACGTTCGCACTTCCTGGAGCATAAGGGTTTCACGCGTGTGCTGTTAGCTTCGAGACGGCCGCAGGCAGGTTCTCGAGCTCGCTCAAGATCATGTCCTTCATGACCGGAGTTCGATTGAAATATCCTTCGCCTAGCGCATCAGCAATCGCACACAACACGGCACCAGCTCCGGCCCCATGTGATGGCTCTCCGACGCCTCTTGCTCCTAATGGGTTAAACGGGTCGGCTTGATTCACTGCGATCCAATCCATCTCATGTTCATGTGGTACGTCAAGCAGTGTTGGAGGACGGTTGGAATAGAACCGTTTTGAGATTTGCAGTCCCCAGCGCCGGTCGTAGACCCACTTGCGGCCCAGCGCCTCACTGAATCCTTGGATACCGCCGCCGTGTAATTGCGCGGCCATTGTGCGTGGATTAACCACCGTTCCACAGTCCGTAGCTACGCGGTAGTCTTTTAACGCTATCGCCGCAGTTTCGGTGTCGATTTCAACTTCCGCAAAGCCAATACAGTACGACTGCACACGGCCGCCAGTTTTGTAGTTGTCCTTCGCTACACCCATGACTCCCAGACCTGCTAACGCCGTTGCGGAGTTGACGGTCATAGCGTTGATGTCGTCGGGAAGCAGATGGCCGTCATACCGCCCGCCGAGCGCAAGTGCTCGCTCCGCTGCTTGCGCAAAAGTCAGTCCCTGCGCTCGGTTGCCCGTTCGAAAGACACGACCATTCGCCACGTCATAGTCGTCTGCGGAACCTCCCAAATCGCCGGCGGCAATCTCTTGCAATTTACGCCGGGCGTCCTGTCCTGCGGCGTAGTTCGCTCGGGTGTGAGCATGGGTCGTCATAGTTCCTGCTTGGATCGCACTCCATGGGAGATGCTTGGCAGTGCTCCCCCAGATCACTTCTGCCCGATCCCAGTCTGTTTTCAAGGCTTCCATTGCAGCGCGAGCTGTATCGAAGACCGACGCCGTTCCAAGATTACCGATTCCTTGCTGAATGTACACTTTGCCGTCAGGTCGGATCGTGAGCAGCCCGTCCATTCCTGACGCGCCAGCCGCGAAAGCGCTCAAGGCTACGCCGATGCCAGTTACCTTAGTACCGTTCCTTTGACCGCTCTTGGCTCGCATCCTCTGCCAGTCGAAGGCGTCCTCGCCCTTGTCAGCGGCTTCTCGCACGAAGGCACTCGACACGTTTGCCCGGACCCCCTCGCGCGGCTGCCCAAACTTGGCCTGCCCAGCTGGAGCATTGATCCGAATGAGTTCGAGTGGGTCCAGATCTAACTTCTTGGCGGCGTGGTGCATCATCGGAGCGATCATCGAAACCGTCTGAAGTCCACCCGGTGCCCGCTGTGCCGACCGGGGGGGCGTATTTGTGTAGATAGACAGTCCACGGAGACGTTGGCTTAGCGGCTGATACATCAATGAAGCCATTTCGGCTGCCTGCCGATGATCTCCTGACCGCCCATAAGGTCCCCCATCCTGCACCAGAAACATGTCGATGGCTGTGACACGGCCATCGCGGCGATACCCGATCTTGATCCGTCCCTGGAGTCCGGGTCGCGCCCTGCCAATGAAGTGTTCTTCTTCTCGCGAGATACGCATCATGACCGGCTGACCAGCTTTACGGGAGAGTAGCGCTGGAATTGCCATTTGGATCGAGCCCATCGCTTTACTACCGAATCCCCCGCCGCAATACTCCGAGACAAGGATGACATCCTCTGGCGGTATGCCAATCAAACGGGCTGCAGGGCCTTGAGTACGAGCAGTACTCTGGGTCGAGCAATGCAGATAGCATTTGCCGTTTTGCCAATACGCCATGGCGCTTCTTGTTTCAAGGGGCTGGTGGGACATGGATTGATGGAAGACGGTTTCGTCAAGGACAAGATCTGATTCAGCCAGACTAGTTTCCACATCTCCGATTTGCCACTCGTCGGTGAATTCAGCGTCCATCGGGAGGGTGCCACGGTCAATCGCTGTCCAGTCGACGTTGTCCCATTTGATTGTCGTCAACTCGCGACCTGTCATAGTGTTGCCATCGGTTCGCGCGTTTGGGCCACCCGGACGCAGGCTATCAAGCGGGTCCGTCACGAAGGGCAGAGGCTCTAGGTCGACACGAATATTCTCAATCGCGTCCGCGGCTGTTGTTTCATCAACCGCCGCCACCGCGAGAATTGGTTCGCCTTGATAGCGAGGTTCGTTCGTGAGCGCCAATTCATTCGGTTGTTCTGTGTCTGGTAAGTCCTCGGCTGTCAAAACAGCCTTAACACCTGGCATGGCTTGTGCCCGACTAGTATCGATGTGTCGAACTCGTCCGTGCGGCATGGGACTGACGAGCAGCTTCGCAAACAACATCCCTTCCGCTCGGAAGTCCTCCGCGTACTTGGCACGACCCGTGACCTTCGCGACTAAGTCTGCGGTCGAATACGATTTTCCAATCAGCTTATAGTCAGACACAATCAGCTCCCATTTCCATTGAAACTAGTAGGAGATTACTTACCTCAATCGTGCATTTGCAACATGTTTGGTGTGATAATGCTCCCAATGGTCAGAATTACCTTCTGTGGGTTGGCGTCAGGGCTCCTAATGACTGGGAGTGTGTTCGGACAGGATGCGATGCCTGTCACGTTTGCGAAGGATGTGATGCCTATTCTGCAGCAGTCGTGTCAGGTATGTCATCGGGAAAACAACATGGCCCCGATGTCGTTGATGACCTACGAGGAGACTCGTCCGTGGTCCCGATCCATCAAGAATAAAGTGCTAGCCCAAGAGATGCCTCCGTGGCATATCGATAAGAAAGTAGGCATCCAGGATTTCAAGGATGATCGCTCGCTGAGTGAAGACCAGATTGCGACTATTGTTGCCTGGGTGGATGCCGGATCTCCCCGTGGCGATTCAGCTGACCTACCTCCGCCGATGGAGTTCCAGGATTTTGGTGCTTGGACCATTGAACCCGACGTCATCGTTGCCTCGCCATTGCATACGGTACCCGCGGAGTCTGGTGATTGGTGGGGGCACTATATCGTGCCGTCAGGAGTCACGGAGGATCGTTATATACAGGCCATTCAGACGCGTGCGGGTGATCTTCGCGTCGTACACCATGCGCTAACCTACGCTGTCATCGATCCGAATCCTCCCCCAGACGACAGTTCTAATGACTTCTTTCTGAACGAGTACGCAGTTGGAAAGAATGCGGATCAGTATCCAGACGGAACAGGAAAGTTGTTTCCTGCGGATGCTCAGGTTCGGTTTAGTTTTCACTATCACTCGATCGGTGAGCAAGTTGTAGATCAAACTGAACTCGGGCTGAAGTTCTATCCGAAAGGTTATGAACCGGATCATGTTCTCTGGTCGAGACAATTAGGCCTGGCGGGCGAGCTTGATATTCCGGCTGGTCAGATTACCCGCCATGATGGCTACACGAAGATGTATCTACCTGGAACGCTTACTGGGTTTCAGCCCCACATGCATTTCTTGGGGACTCGTCAGTGTCTGGAGTTGATCTATCCCGACGCGACTACTGAGATGGTCAGTTGCGCGAACTTCGATTTTAACTGGCATATTGTCTACAACTATGCAGATGATGCCCAACCGATCTATCCAGCTGGCACCACAATGCATGTCATTAGCTACCATGACAACACGGCGAGTCACCGAGGTAATCACGATTCGCAGAACTGGACCGGTAGCGGAAATCGTACGATTGATGAGATGGCATTCGGTTGGATTAACTGGTATGACCTGAGTGAGGAAGAGTATCAAACCGAACTCAGGGTCCGTCAAAAAGCACGTGCCAATAATAACTAGCCTGCTATATGACAGCATCTAACCGATGGGGCGCGGTCGGGTTCACGATGGTCGCGCTTTTGTGTCTGCCTTTGCTCGCACCAGCAGAGGGACAAATCGATGCTCGCGATGTCCCACTTGTGAGGCAGCCCCAGCAGCGGTTCGATTCAGGTCAGGACATTCAACCAATCTACGAAGGGTGGGAGCGTAACGATGACGGGACGATCACACTACATTTCGGCTACTTGAACCGTAATTATCGAGAACAACCATATGTAGCTATTGGTCCAGAGAATTATTTCTCCCCGGGTAGTGCGGATCGTGGGCAGCCGTCATATTTTTACCCTCGCACGCATCGATTTCAGTTTAGTGTCCGGGTGGAAGGAGACATGGGAACAGCCTTCGAGGATGGCTTGGTGTGGACAGTGGTACGTAATGGGAGTGAACAACGAGCGATCGGTTGGCTCCAGTCTGACTGGGAAATCGATGAGGACACCATTATTAAGAACACAGGGATCGGCTTTGGACGAGCTAAAGACGAATGGCACGCAAATGAGCCTCCGGCATTGTCAGTCAGTGCGGTCAATGAAGTGGTTCACGTTGGGGAATCGTTAACACTTACCGCCGTTGTTTCTGACGATGAGCTTCCAGCCCGACTAAACTCGCGGCGCGCGGTGGAGAAGCACGTGACGCCGGGCTCACCTAGAGGTCGTACGTTAACGGATGTACCCGCTTTGAGGCCACCGAATGGCGCCCCGGGAGTGCCGGATAATATTAAGTGGTATCAACGACCTCGCCCGCCCAGAAATGGACTTTCGGTCCATTGGGTGGTTTATCGAGGACCAGTGGGCGCCGTGATTAGGCCGGCAGATTTTCAGCGAGCGGTTTCAGAAGATGAAGCCGAACCAGGCGGGACACAGGCGCGTCGCTACCCATCCGTTGGCCCCAAAAGTAAAGTGTCGACTGCTCTTTCTGGCGATGGCTGGACGTCTGCGACGTTCGAAGCAATCGTGACGTTTTCCGAACCTGGGATGTATACGCTGCGTGCGTATGCTAGTGACGGCATGAGGTTTACGCCGTCAGATATTGATGTCAATGTGGTAAAATCAGCCTCAAGATAGCAGCTCAAAATAAGAATTATGGCTTGGTTTTAGGGAGATGACGAATGACGACTAAATGGGATCTGTGTCGGACAGCGACCAAGATGTGGGCAATGTTTTTCTTGTTCACTGGAACCATGGCGATGGTCTTCGTTGGTCCAGTCGCTGCGCAAACTAGCGAAGTTACATTTTCGAAGGATATTGCGCCGATATTGCAGAAGAGCTGTCAGAACTGTCATCGTCCCGATGGTGGCGCGCCGATGTCTCTGATTACCTATGAAGAGACTCGCCCGTGGGCACGGAGTATCAAGAATCGAACGGGTCTTCGAGATACCGCTGACGCCATGCCGCCTTGGTATATCGAGAAGGACATTGGTATTCAGGACTTCAAAGGTGACGTTTCGTTGAGTGACATGGATGTAGAGAAGATTGCCACTTGGGTGGACAACGGTGCCCCGAGGGGAAATCCGGCTGACATGCCAGAACCTTTGATTTTTCTTGACGCAAGCCTGTGGCAGATTGGTGAACCGGATTTGATCGTGTCGTCGCCAACTATTGATGTTGGGGCTTCGGATCCAGACTGGTGGGGACCAATCGGCGAGGCTGCCACCGGTTTGACTGAGGATCGATATGTAATGGCGGTCGAGATGAAAGAGGTCAATAATCGGGAGCCGAGTACCGCTAGAGCAACTGTTGGGTCACGATTTGCCATTCACCACATGATTTGGAGTGCGGTCGATCCAGACGAGTTGACCGACGAAGAGATGCAGGCGCTTAAAGAGAGTGACCCCGACGAGTTTGAACGACTGGCTGCGCAGTCCGCCGGGCAGGGTTTCTGGCCCGTTCATGAGGTTGGTCGTAACGCCGACTACTTTGACCCTAAGGGGGGTCCACTCTTGAAAGCTGGTTCAAAGCTTGCTTTTACGTCAGCGCATCTTCACTCGACCGGTTCTCATACCACGACCCGTCTCGACGTTGCGCTTAAATTTCATCCGCGAGGCTATGAACCTGAGTACGTCAACACGCCGTTGTTTGCGGGGACACTGAGTATTGATGTCAGGGGGAACGAGGCAGATCAGAAGGTCGAATCATTCCAAACGGTTCGGCAGCATGCCAAACTAACAAGTTTTGAGCCGCATCTCCACGCAGCAGGAGTACGGATGTGTCTGGACGCGATTTACCCAAACGGTGTCCAGGAGACCTTGAGTTGTTCTGGGTATAACCACAGCTGGGTGAGAGCTTACGTGTACGAGGACGATGCGGTGCCGCTGATTCCACGCGGAACCATCCTTCGCGTGTCGGGCTACTTTGATACGACACCTGCGAACAAAAATGTTGCCGATGGGAGAAACTGGTCCGGTCTTGGGCACAGGTCGATCGATCAGATGATGATTAACCTCACCCAAGGGATGTATCTCACGGATGAACAGTTTGCCCAAGAGCTAGCAGAGCGCCGCGAGGTGCTTAATCTAAACCCCGGCGAATATGTGCTGGGTTGTCCGACGTGCGGCGAATTCTCAGCGGAAAATTCAGCAGGCCAAGACCAGCAGTAAGACTTGGTGTGTCACAAGAACCTAGTGCGTTGCCCGCAGACGTGAAAGCGTGAGGACGGTTATGAACGTAAAAGCAATAGTGCCCGTAGTCAGCATTCTTGGACTGATGGCGGTCATGATGGGCGTACCATCGATCGGTGCGCAGGTGCCCCCTTCCGTAGGACAGAACATCGCTCCCGTCTTTGAAGGATGGGAAGAGAATGCAGACGGGTCGTTTAATTTGCTGTTCGGGTATTTCAATCGAAACTGGGCTGAGAAGATCAGTGTTCCAGTTGGTCCAGACAATACCATTGAGCCGGGGGGGCCAGATTACGGTCAGCCTACCCATTTTTATCCACGGCGCAATCGATTCGTTTTTAAGGTTCGCGTGCCGGCTGACTTCGGTGATCAGGAATTGGTTTGGACGCTAAGAACCAATGGAAAGACCGAACGGGCATATGGAACTCTCCTTATTGACTATTTCACCGATGACGTGGTGATCATGAACAACAAGGGTGCTGGTGGAGGTGGTGGCGGTATGTATGACTTGGCCGGGAACGAGCCGCCGCAGCTCAGAGTCGACGGTCCAAAAACACGGCAGGTGTCGGTCGGGGAGGCGCTCAACCTGACGGCGTTTGCCAGTGATGATGGGATTCCAGCAGCTAGGTCACTGGCAAATATTCCATTCCAATACCGCGTGACTCCGGATAGTGCCTCCGGTTTGTGGCTATCTTGGTTTGTTTACCGCGGCACGGGTGAGGAAGTGAAATTTGAACCAGAACAGATCTCAGTCTGGGAAGACATGCGGACTGGCTCCAATTCTAACTGGGCCTCCGGATGGGCGGCGCCGCCGACTCCAGAAGATGGCAAATGGGATGCGTCAGCGACGTTTGACGAACCTGGCAATTACGTCTTGCGTGCGTGGGCCGACGATGGTGGCCTAATGTCGTACGAGGACATCAACGTCGTCGTAAGTCGTTAGGTTTCGTTTACCTGCCGCCTCTGTTCGGCGTGTGCGTGAGTGTAAGTTTCTCAGGCATGAAGAGACCACAGGTAAACAGGTTGCCGTGTGAGTCGATATCAAAAAAATGCTGTCCGGCACTATCGAACTCTCCAAGAACCTTCAGATCCTCTCTCCGCATGATGTAGATTTTTCCAGCCGCATTGATCCCCGCACCATAAAGGTAGTACTGATCGGGATCGGCGGAGAAAGCCACTGAGTTAATCGGCCCTGGCGTTGGGCCTTCTTTGAGAAACGTGCCATCTGACTCATAGACGTGGATAAGGTTGTGCGCGCGGTCAGCCACATAGACAAGGCTGCTGTTGGAAATATTCGCACCGTGAGCAAACCGTGGAAAAACCCCGGTGGGACCGGGGAAGCCAGACCACGCAGGAAGTGCCCCAGCTTCGAACGAGTCGTCTGGAACGTTACCGTAGCGACCCCAGTGTCGCTTGTATTCTCCGGTGTCTGCATCATAAACAACGACTCTTTTGTTGAGATATCCGTCTGCGATGTAGACTTCGTTGGTCTGCGGATCGAAGTCGACGTTTGAGGGGTTTCCCAGATGCTCCGTGTGGTTGCTTCCGCTCGTTTTACCGAGTTCTCCGATTTGGAGAAGGAACTCGCCGTCAGGGGAGAACTTCAGTACGAGGTGACCGCCCCCGCTGATCCAGATGTTGCCGCGGTGGTCGACATTCAGTGCATGCTCACGAACTGGATGGGGCTGACTGTCGATTCGTGATAACCGCTGACTATCCATGCGATAAAACCATGGGTAGCCTTGGTCGCGGCCGCCCCAGGCGCGCAGAAGGTTCCCCTCGGGATCGAATTCGATTACCGGAGGGGCTGGGACCTTGCCTTCGTCCTCAATCTCATCGCGGTAATTGTCTGCAGCGTGAAGGACCCAAACATGGTCTTGTGGATCTACGGCCACACCCCAAACGATCCCCAGTCTCCAGTTGTTAGGTAGCGGTTTTGGCCAGGATGGATCGCGCTCAAATTGTGGTACCTGCTCCGTTTGGGCAAGGGTAGTCGTCGTTGGTATTACTTCAGTTAGAGATGCGAATGAGAAAACAGTGACCACACTAACTACGACGATAAAATACCGAGAGTGAACCATCCCAATGTCTCCTTAGTGTCCACAGAACAGGATTCTAGACACGATTCTCAAGCGATGTTACCGGATCTGGGGAGGGGTTCCTAACGCTGGTTCGGATAGGAGGGAAGCGTGTACAATGCCGGCCGAATAGTCTCTGTGCTAAAGGGAGCGATGGATTATGAAATATACCCAAAGATGGTCATTTGTTGGGCTAGTTGTACTCATTGCTGGGAGTCTTCATTTTGTGGACGCTCAACAGACGCCAACTGAGCCGATGTCTTTTTTTGTGACGAGTGTAGGAAAGGGTGACGGTGCCAACTTAGGGGGCCTTTCAGGTGCCGATGCCCATTGCCAGTCCTTGGCTGCTGCGGTGGGAAGGGGTAGTGCTACTTGGCGGGCCTACTTAAGTACGCAAGGACCGACTGCCGTTAATGCCCGTGACCGTATTGGCAATGGTCCATGGCACGCACACAATGGCCGGCAGATGGCGTCTGATCAAGGATGGTTACATGGCGACACCATTGAACAGGCTCGGCTTGGTAATGCCATTGGTAAGAACTTTGCCCTGACGGAGAAAGGTGACGTCGTTAACGGAATAGGCGATTCACCGAATCAGCATGACATTTTGACCGGGTCTCAGCCTGACGGACGGGCCTTTACAGATGGCGAAGACCACACGTGCAACAACTGGACCAGCAATGGTTCGGGGTCTGCTCAAGTTGGCCATTCGGATACACACGGTGGCGGTAATAGCTCGTGGAATTCATCGCACGGAAGTCGCGGTTGTAGTCAAGACAACTTGGTCGGGACAGGCGGCAACGGGTACTTTTATTGCTTTGCGAGCAATTAAAAGTGTACCGGTGGTGCTGGATTGTTCGACTGTTTCGCACAATAAATTGACGTGAGTTCTGAAAGCGTGCAAGCTTGGTGAATATGGGCGGTCTTCGGAATGCCGACTGTGACGTGACAATTGGGGAGGGTAGTTAGATGCCGCGAACTCTGGGTTGGAGTCTGACCGTGCTGCTTGCGTTATTTATTACGCCAGCTCTGGCTTTTGGTCAGCCTGGTGATCGTGCAGGCATAACTTTTTCCAAGGACGTGGCGCCGATTCTGCATCGGTCCTGTGTCACGTGCCATAAACCTGGGTCGATCGCGCCGATGTCGTTGATCACGTATGAGGACGCGAGGCCGTGGGCGAGGGCCATCAAGGACAAGATATCAAGGCCCGACGATGATCCAGATCGGATGCCGCCATGGTTTATTGAAAAGAATGTCGGAATCCAAAAGTTTAAGGATGATCCGTCGTTGACTCCAGAAGAAATTTTAACGATCGCCACCTGGGTGGAGAATGGTGCGCCTCGAGGCAATCCACAGGATATGCCGGACGTGGGTTTTGCTAGTCAGGAATGGACGATCGGTGAACCGGACTTGATCATCTCGTCGCCTGCGATGACGCTCCCAGCGGTCGCTCCGGACTTCTATGGTCGGGTTGGACCGGCGCCGACTGGGCTCCCGGAAGATCGGTATGTTAAGGCAGTTGAGTTCCGCGAGGTACGCCATCAGACTGAAAATGAAGCTCTGCAGACCGACGCGGTGGACCGCAAATCTGGTGATCTGAATTTCTTCGTGGTGCATCATGCGGTTGTAATGACAACTCCTGGTTCGGACACAGAATCTGATAGTGGGTCCTCTGGAAGTGCCGAGAGTCGACGCGGTGGTCTCTTTAATGTCGTGTGGGAATTAGGGCAGAATTCGACGTTGTATCCAGATACACTCGGCGTCAAGCTCCCAAAGGGATCGGCACTAAACTTTGACCTCCACACGCACTCAATCGGCACGGAGGCAACGTTTTCGATTGACGTCGCGTTTAAATTACACCCTTCAGGGTATGTACCGAAATACACAACCGCGGGATCATTCAATTCTCTGACGTACGACTTGGATATTCCTGGCGACAAGGAGACGGTCATCGAGGCACTCTATCCAATGACGAGAGCCGGAATGGTGTTAAGTTTCGAACCTCACCTTCACTCGAGTGGCCGGCGGATGTGTGTTGAAGCACTACATCCGAGTGGATATCAAGAGACACTCAATTGCGCTGGATACAATCACAATTGGGTCAAGGTGTACCACTACCAAGACGATGTTGCACCATTATTGCCCGCAGGGACGGTAATCAAGGTCACTGCGTTATATGACAATACAGCTGCGAATCCTCGAGTGGCCGATCCTCGGAATTGGAAGGGCTGGGGCAGTCGGTCTATCGACGACATGATGTTCCTTCTGTCAAGAGTGATCTGGCTGACGGACGAGGAGTACGAAGCCGAGTTGGCTGTGCGGGCGCAGAAGGCCTCGATCGCCACTCAGAACAACAATTAATGCAACTGAAGCTGACGGGCGTCAAGTATCGGTAGCAGTTCGGCTTCCGTTTGCGAATGTTAGTTACTCCCCAGAACTGTCTCCTCTCCAGGTGTCAGCGCGAAACTGGCGGTCCTTGATACGCCAGCCAGTGGGCGTTTTTACGAGTTTGTCGGTATACGTACCGAATAAGGTTATTTCGATGGGGCCCGCTTCTTGTCGTCGTTCAATTTGGAGCATGTAGCCGGAGCCGCTGGCTCCCTCCGCAGTGGGTACGATTGTGACCGTGCCATTAAAATGTCGAATTCCGGATTGGTGTCGTTGTCTTACGCCTTCGTAGAACTCTTGGAGTGCCTCCATCCCTACGACTGGATCACCGCCGGAACTGAAGGATCCGTCATCCGTGTACATCCAGGCCGCACTCCACTCTGACCCAGGGTCGACGTCTTTCGCATAGAGGTAGTACAGCTGTTGGATTTCAAGATAGTCTTCAACAGAGAGCATGTCTGAAGTCCGCTGCTGCTGGGCGTACATCCAAGTCGCGCTACTGGCAATGAGCATTAAACCGATACTGACAATCGTTTGTGTGATTCGCATGAGACTCTCCTTTTAGCGAGTGATGACGGTGCTACCGGTATGAATTCGATAGTCGATTCTAGACTAAGATTGCGACGTCTGAAGATGAATATATAAAGGGGGATCTTTAATGAAACGACGATACTATGTGATGGTCGCGGCACTATTTGTAGCATGTGCTGGTGGTGGGTGGTTGTACGCTCAAGGCGGCGGTGGTCCTGTTTCGCCGACGTTGCCCGGAGCAGACGTTACAGAGATTGAGCAGTTATATGCTCGCTACAATCAGGGATGGGACTTCAAAGACGTTGAACTCTATCTGTCAGCCTACACCGAGGATGCTGTGTTTACGACCGGTGCCGGCACCGCATACGTTGGCAAGGCGGCTATTCGAGACTATTTGACTACTGCATTTTCCAACGGGGTGAGCGCAGATCGGACGCATAACAATACAAGTATTCTCATTACGCCAACGGCAGACGGTGCGGTAGGGCGTGGCTATTGGATGGTCGTAAATGTGATGGCACAGCCGCCAGCGATTGCTGGGGTGGGATATTACGATGATACTTTTGTCAAAACCGAAGATGGCTGGCGAATCAAAAGCCGCACCTCGACGCGAGGGTGGGCATGGAGGCTGTCTCAGTAAGGGGTACAGTATGAAAACAATCGTTACGGGTACCATTGTTGCTTTCACTGCGATACTGGCAGCACAAGCTCCTCCGCCTGTCATGGTCGAATGGCTGTACGTTGGTGGCACGCAGGCCCACACGAAGTACTCACCTTTGACTGATGTCAATCGATCGAACGTCGACGCACTAGAGATTGTGTGGGAGTGGGACCCGAATGAAATGCCAATGCCCGAATATGGTGCACGACCTGGCCGTTTTGAGGCGACCCCATTAATGATTGATAACACACTCTATTTTTCGACAATGTACTCGCGGGTGGTGGCTCTTGATGCGACGACTGGTGATGAGAAATGGGTCTACGATCCGAAAGTATACGAAGACGATGCTGGGGGAGCGAGTCCGGCTGGTTTTCACCACAGGGGGATTGCGTTCCGTCAGAACGGGGCCGACTTACACCTGTTTCTCAACAGCCGAACACGACTCTATGCTATCGACGCCAGGACTGGTCGGTTGATAGAGGGGTTTGGCGACGGCGGCAGCGTCCTGCTAACCGACGGGCATGGGCGGGAAGTGTTGAGTTCCGACTTCGATCAAACATCACCTCCAGTTGTCTATGAAGATCTCGTGATCGTGGGGAGCCGAGTGCCAGATCGGGTGCAACGGCGCTTTGACACTCCGGGTTCAATACAGGCGTTCGATGCACGTACAGGCAGTCGTCGATGGATATTTTTCACTGTACCGCAGTCGAACGATGCGTTTGGTGCTGATACCTGGGAGAACCAGTCTTGGCGATTTACCGGTCATGCTAACGTCTGGGGATTGATGTCTCTCGATGATGAGCGTGGGTTGTTATACGTACCCACGAGTACACCAAGCAGTGATTATTGGGGGGGACGACGTCCAGGAGCCAATCTATTTGCCGAGACTCTTCTCTGTCTCGATGCGCGAACTGGGGAGCGGCAATGGCACTTCCAGGCCGTGCATCACGGACTCTGGGATTACGACTTCACGGCGCCACCAAACTTGGTCACGATCACGGTTGACGGTCGCACAATCGACGCCGTGGCGGAAGTCTCAAAACAAGGATTCACGTACGTTTTTGACCGGGTTACAGGTGAACCGGTTTGGCCGATTGAAGAGCGCCCAGTCGATACGACAACCGATGTGCCGGGTGAGGTTCCCTATCCAACGCAGCCATTTCCGACGAAACCTCCCGCATTTGCCGGGCAAGGGGTATCGCTCGATGATGCTAACAATCTAACTCCAGAGATTCATGCTCTGGCCGTTGAGGAGATGCGGCAATTTCGGTTGGGGCCTCTTTTTACACCCCCGAGCTTGCGGGGTACATTACAACGGCCTACCGTCGGAGGTGGTGCCAATTGGGGTGGTGCTAGCTTCGATGTGGAAACGGGGTTGCTTTACGTCCGCTCAACCGAAGGAACTAGCGCGAATCAGGTCTGTTTGAACGAAGGGGTTGATCCGGATGTGGATGTTGAGTACAGCAATAACTGCCCTCACGGGGCAGCGGCTGCTGTTTTTCGTAATCGACCGGGTTTTACCGATCTCGCCCAGAGTCGACTCGGACCCATTCCGTTAATTAAGCCACCGTACGCTCACCTCACGGCGATAGACCTCAACGCAGGTGAAATCGCTTGGCGTGTACCACTTGGTGAAGGTGGTCGAATTCTTCGGAACCACCCTTTACTACGAGGTGTCGACCTTCCGGATCGGCTTGGTACACGCGGAGGTAGGGGGCCTATGGTAACGAGGGGGGGGCTTGTCTTTATCGGGAGCGGAGATCGGTACCTCTATGCTTTTGACAAATCAACCGGCGAAGAGGTGTGGCGAGGGGCGACGCCCTTTCAGCCTGGTGGAAATCCCATGACCTACCGCGTGTCGTCTGGTCGTCAATTCATCGTGATACCGACTGGAGCGGGACCGGACGCATCTTTAGTGGCGTTCGCGTTGCCTGACTGACTACCGAGCCGGGAAATAGCCGATCATCGCGCCGCGGTTCGTGCCCATCCAGATCTCGTCGCCGATCTGCGTCGCAGTAGTGCAGGCCGCGAAGTTTTCAATCACGGGGTGGTCGAGCAGTCGGTCGAACGTCATCGTGGTCGGGTCGATCCGCGCCACGTGCAGTGTTTCCTCTGGCGTGTCGAAGCGGTCGGCCCCCGCTGCGAAGACCGAGCCATCGACTTGCAGCCGAATGTTGTCGGGGCGGAAATGCAGGTCGACGGTTTCTTTTTCGATCGGAATCCGGTTGCGCGACAACTTGACGAAGCGTTGGCTTCCCCAACCCGAGATGTAAAACCACTCCCCGTCGGCTGAGATTTCGAGACCGTTGGGTCCACCTTCAAGGCTCTCCGGCACCTCGGTCCAGCCACCATCGGCGTGCCACTCCCAGACGGAGCCCGACGGCTTGCCTTCCAGGATTTCATCAAACGATTCCGTCAGTCCTGCGGTGCGGAAGCTCGTCACGCCGATCCCGCCGTCGGGCAGCGCGACCACCGAGTTGAACGTGAGCGCTTCTGGAGCGACTGTGCAACCGACCCACGTCATCACTGGCGGTGACGCTGTCGCGTCAACCTCAAAGACCTCGACCGATTCTCTCAATCCATGATGGACAAGATAGACGGCGTGAATCCCTGCGTCTCCAGGTTTGAGATACAGACCGTGGGCCCGGAACTCGGCGCCTTCGGCCGGATCCATCGGACCGGGGCAGGTGGGATAGGCTATCGGATCCAGTTGCTCGCGCAATTCCGTGTTTGGGTAGAGGACTGACGTGCTCTTATCACGAATGTTGACCAGGTGGAGCATTCCGCCTTCTTGGTTACCCGACGCAATGAGCCACTCGGAGTCGGGGATCACGGCGAGGTCTTCTGGGCTGATGAGGTCGCAGATAAACTGGATGTCACCGACAGGGGTGCAAACATCAGTTGCCGCGGCCGCAGGTGCTGGTTCCGGCTGAGGCGTGGGCTCGGATCCACTACAGCCCCACACAACGATTATCACGACGGCGCACACCGCTGTTCGGACTCTCTTCATGAACGTGTCCTCCTCCAATCCCACAGGTCGGGCCAGATTGTAGCACCATCCTTAACGTAGACGGCCGTTGACGGTCGCAGACTTCGCTCGTAATATAGCCGCAGTACTTTTTCAGAAACGGGGGACGCATGGACCGTCTGGTTTTGTATAGGGTGCTCGTTGCCGTTGGCTTCATCGCCGGACTCGGGATCGCCTCAACGGTTGCCTCACAGCGCACGGCTGCATCGATGGCCGGAGCAGCCGAGACCTTCATTTCGACGCTTTCCTCGGAGCAGCGACAGGCGGCTGCACTTGCGTTCGATTCGGACGATCGCGAGCGGTTCCATTACATACCGGTAGAGATGTTTCCTCGGCTCGGTCTAAAGATCGAGGACATGAACGGACGTCAGCGGCAGGCAGCCCACGAGCTTTTGGAGACGGGGCTTAGCCAAGTGGGTTTCGCCGCCGCGGTCGACATCATGGAACTCGAAACAGTGTTGGGCATACTTGAGCAGAACAATGGTCGGATGAACCGCAATCCGGAGTGGTACTTCTTCTCAGTGTTCGGCGAACCCTCCCCACGCGGCACCTGGGGGTGGCGTGTCGAGGGGCATCACCTGTCGGTGCACTTCACGGTCGTCGACGGTGAGGTCGTTGCAAGCGCGCCGTCCTTTTTCGGAAGCAACCCAGCCGAGGTTCCCGAGGGCCCGAAGAAGGGCATGAGGGTTCTGGCGCGGGTGGAAGACACGGCGCGCGCGCTGCTGAGTGCGTTGTCCGAATCGCAGCGAACAGTCGCTGTGCTGGCCGATGTGGCCCCGAACGACATCGCCACCGAGGCGTTCGCGATGGTGCATCCGCTGGGTCCTGGTGGGATCAGGGCGTCGGATCTGACGTCAGGTCAGCGTGGCATGCTGATGGAAGTCATTGACGCCTATACGTCAATGATGGCCGATGACCTGGCTGCACAGCGTATGGCGAAACTCGAGGAGGCGGGAATTGAGGACATCACGTTCGCGTGGGCAGGGCAAGCCGAGCGCGGCGGGAAGCACTATTATCGCGTGCAGGGGCCGACGTTTCTCATCGAGTACGACAACATCCAGAACGAAGGCAACCATGTTCACTCGGTCTGGCGCGACTTCACCGGCGACTTTGGCCGCGACGTCCTACGTGAGCACCTCCAGGCTAAGCACCAACGACGGCGTCCACGGTACGCCGCCGGAGTGGGGGTGTCAGCAGTCCCCACGTCTTTCAATGAACTCGAGGGTTCGGTGCGAAGCGTCGATCTTAAAAGGTCGCGATCGGATTGATGGGCGAGCCGGTTCCGCCCACCATTCGCAGCGGGGCTACCGTCAGTAAGAATTCCCAGCGATTTCTTGAAGCAGCCAGCTCGGCGACTGCATCAAGTGCCACGTTGTCGAACAAATGCACACCTAGATAGACAAGTGCAAAGTTGTGGACCGGCAGACCAGTCAGATCGCCGCCTGGTGGAACAGCATCCTGTGGTGCTTCGCCAGCGAGTATTGAGATGTCTCGCTCACGCAACCATGGGATAACTGAAGCGTCGAGTCCGGCGGCGTGTGAGCGAGCATCCCAGGGTCCGACGACTGCTCGTCTGGCCCAGCGTCCGGTACGAATAAACAGAGCATCGCCGGACGATACTTTGATACCAGCTTCCTGTTCCCAAGCTTCGAGATCTGCAGGGTAGATTCGAGTTCCAGGTTCCAGATACGGGACTCCTTTCAGTCTTGGGATGTCCATCAGAATACCGCGCGTGAGGATTCCAGCATCGGCCACAGTGATAGCGTTTCTCGGATGGCCGGTGGTCATTACGGCATCATCATCGTCGACATAGCCGTTGTAGGATGCGCCGTTGTCGGTGCCGTGTGCAAGGGAGTCAATGTGTGTGTGCGCCCACCCGTGGTATCGGAGGGCGAACCAGTCAAGTGTTGGGCGTGTCATATGGCGTTCGTAAGGACCTGTTCCAGGAATATTGATTTCGGTATCAGGATTACTGGTGTAGTCGGCCTCACGGGCAAGCGATACAGAAAGTCCTTCTTGGACGAGCGCGGCGGCCTGTCGTCGCTTGGCTCTGGTAATTAGATTAAGCGCACCTCGCTGGTCGTCGCTTCCCCAACGCTCCCAATTAGACAACTCCCGTTTCCATTCATCGATTTGTTCCACGGTGACAGTTTGGGGTTGTCTCGTGTCGCTGTCCTGACCGAGCACACAAGTAATCGCTAGGACCACAAGACTCGTCGATATGAATGCTCGATCGATCATGATACGTATGCCTCCCTTAGGGACTAACAATGACCGTGACTTCGGTGCTGCTGCGGAGTGTCGAATCGGTGGCAGATAGTTCGAGTGTGTATTCTCCAGGTTCCTTGAAGAAGGCTAAGGTTCGTGGATTAGTAGAGTCATCGAATCGAACTGTTCCAGGGCCAGTGACCGCTTTCCACATCGATCTGAGAACACCGTCACGGGGCAAGCCTTCATCTCGCACGCTACCAAAGAGTTTTAATGGGGAGCCAGACTGGACCTGAAGTGCGTGCGGTCCTCTGCTTCCGCCATATCCGAGTACGCGAACGAGTGGAGATCGATTTAAGCAGATATTACGAGGGACTGCCGTTGCATCTTCGATATCCCTGAGCACCTGGGGGAGATCACGATCGCTGAACTCCCAGTTGTATTGAAGCATCGCGTCGCTCGTCCGCCATGTCGCGCCAGCATGAGAGAGGATCCATCGCAGATGTCCGTCAAAGTCTGGGTCGACGACCATGACACATTGCCACCGATGATGACCAGGAAGAAATGTTGTGGGTTGTCCTCGGTCTCGTGGATCCGGCGAGAAGGCATTCTCCGCACCAAGAGAAATAGTCACGGGGTCAGCATTGTGGCTGAAATAAGCAAATGAGAGTGTTAGCGAGCCATCGTCATTTCGCGTAAAACCGTCGTAGACTGGGTAAATGGCTTGTCGTTCTTGCCCGGCGTCAAAGATCTGTTCAGTGGTCTGGGCGTACGAAAATGTGCTTGCTAGGGTACAGATTCCTAACGCAACGCTGCGCGTGCACAGCACAGTTGAGCAACGACCGAGGGCCGTCATCCTTGGCAATGCCCTTACTGGCCTTGTTTCTTGTCGGCCAACCGACGTTGGTACTGGTTCTCAGTCATGAAGGCGATGTCGGTCCAGCCATGGCCCATCTCGTCCATCGTCCGGCCACCCCACCCGATCCAAGCCGATGGATCGGGATTGTGTCTATTGTTCGCCGTATTGTCGTGCCACGAGACGCTATGCAGAATCGTTCCCTTCGGCAGAAGATGTGCATCCTTGAAAGGATAGACGAGTTGCCACGTTTGTTCGTAGTTGTTCACGTCGGCCAATACTTCTCGTCTTCCGTCTGGATGAATCGCTTCGAGCAACATCCGGCTTCCACGGAAGTGCATGTGAGGTTGGAAACTTAGGATGAGTGCAGGGTTGGGGAGCGGCCAGAATCGCTCATGGCGTGCTGTCGTATTCGGAGGAATGCTCATCAGTGCGATGCCGTTTAACGTGTTGTCGTCGATCCATGATCCGGTCGGCATTTTGTCCTCATAAAGATCAAGATCATATCCCGCGCGGAGCAGTCGGTCCTCAACTGCTTCACGGTTTAGGATCCAATCATTACCGACACCGGTTCGTAGTCGGTGGGCCGTGACAATGAGTTCAGGTACTTCATCCTTTGGATAGAACTTGATACCGACTCGCTGAATGTCACGGGTCTCTTCTCCCCATGGGTGATAATGTGGAGCAAAACGAAACAGTCCACCCGCTGGAAGTTTTCGTCCTGTGCCTTCTGGGTAGAACTGTCCGCTACTTCCCATCGCATATTCGATGAGGTCGATTTCCTCTGTATTAGAACCCATTCCCAGTCTGAATTCTTCTACGTCATCGGTTGTTTCCGGAACGCTCACATACACATGGGAGTGATGAACGCAGCACCAAGCTGATGGGATTACTTGGACCCACTTAACATACCGATCCTCAGAAAGTTGTGGGTCAACAACCTCCGAGGGGTAAAAGTCAGGTCCTTCTGCCGGGATTGCAAACCCCTGAACCATTGAAACGATTAGATCTGGTTCGCCGTAAGTCCACTGGGTAAGGTCCTGTAGTTCTAACGGTTCAGGGGCATCGGAAAGGTTCCCGCGAGGCGCCCCATGATCGGCCCACTGGACGATGGTTGCGATTTCATCATCACTCAGTGATGGGTCAGCTTCAAACTCACCGATACTGCGGTCAAGATGCCACGGTGGCATCTGTCGCGTGACCACTCGATCTTTAATCGCGCGCGCCCACGGTCGAACCTCATCGTAGGTAAGGAGTGACATGGGTGCTCCCGTGTCTGGCCGATGACAGTTTTGACATGCGCGTTGCAGGATAGGTAGCACGTCTTTCGTGAATGTCGCGGCGTCTGTGGAGACTTGGCTCGAAAAAGCAGAACTCGGAAACCCAATGCTAGCGGCCAGTAAAAAGATCAACACACAGCGGTTACGGGATTCGTGCATGCGTCGGACCCTCCGTTCTCAGCGAGGTGGCCAGTGTCCCTTTAGGCAAGTGTAATACCGCTTTGTTTTGACGGTCCAGTCTGCTCCTCATTCTTAAATCGCTGGGTCATGAAGGAAGTGTGCATGCCAATAGTTGTGCAGTCACAGGAGCTCCTCCACTTGCCACGACGAGGGACTGCTTTCCGTCGAGCTTGTGAGTCATGTCGAACCGAGTAATGATTACGGATCGATCTTGAAAACATAAAGAGCATTTCCAGTACGCGGGTATCGAATGTCCGGTGAAAGAAGGTCTGGCACACGACGTGGGCTGCCGCCGCCGAGACCCGTGGATACTGCCACGAACTGTTCGCCGTCAACGCTATACGAGATCGGGAATCCCTGCACAGATGTACCAAGTCGAGTCTGCCAAAGCGTTTGACCGTCACGCACATCGTAGGCTCGAAAGTTTCTGTCGACATCACCCGCAAATGCCAAACCACCAGCAGTGGTGAGCACGCCGGTCATGAATGCGGGCCGTTGCTCGACTGACCATACTTCCTCGAGTGTGTCTACATGGTAGGCAGCAAGTTTGCCAAGCTTGCCGTCAGTTCCAGGCATCTCAAACCATTTGCGGTCGGCCTGGGTACCACCCGAACCGACTTCGAATACTACCTCGCGGCCGGCGATTTCAAGACAGCTTTGGCTAAGGGGAATTACTAGGACTCGGGATTCCGGACTGTAGGCCATGGCTTGCCAATTGTGACCACCTGCAGTGCTGGGACAAACTGATACCCAGTCGCCCACTCCAGCTTCGGCGATGTCCTGACGATAAGTTACTGCTCCAGTATCTGGATCGATCCTGTCAAAGACGTTCTGAAAAATAGTCTCTTTGAACCCGAGAAACTCACCGGTTGCGCGGTCAAGTTTCCATAGGATCCCATGCTTCCCGATTGCGAACAGGGCTCGTCGGCCATCGGTGTCTACGAGCACTTTCTCAAACGCCTCGTCGAGATCCAATGCCTCACCTGGGACATGCTGATAGTACCAGACGATCTCACCTGAATCGGGATCAAGCGCAAGCGTCGAATTGGTGTAGAGAACCGCGTCGTTCGTTGTGAGACCACGACTGGCCGGCACCCACGGTTTGGCCTGTGCGACCCCCCAGTAGAGGAGGTCGAGTCCTGGGTCGTAACTCCCAGCAATCCACGAGTCGCCGCCCCCTCGTAATTCAAGGGGGAGGTCACCCCATGAGTCCCCACCGGGTTCGCCAGGCCTGGCAATCGTGAACGTGCGCCAGACCTCTTCACCAGTATCAGCGCTGTGTGCAGTTATGAAACAACTGTCGGGTTGGAAGCGACTACAGCCGTTGATCCCGTTAATGACCTTCCCTTGGACCACCAGTGGTCCACTGGAGTTACTGTATCCCTGATGGTAGTCTGCGACCTGAGTGTCCCAGACGACACGCCCGGTGTTTATATCGAGTGCAATGACGGCGGCGTCAGCCGTCGAAAGAAATAGGCGCTCGCCATAGATAGCGATATTCCGCGGAGCTCGATCGCCGCCCGCAAATTCTCCTGGGAATTCCCTGATGTATTCCCAGATTCCGGTGCCTGTCCGCGCGTCAATCGCTTGCACTACACCACCTGCGTTGGCGAGGAACATGACACCTTCATAGACAAGTGGAGTCGGTTGGTTTCGTCCGTTTTCCATCGACCACACCCATGCAAGTCGAAGATCATGAACATTACGAGTGTCGATCTGGTTAAGCGGACTATAGCCCCACCCGTCATAGGTTCGACGAAACATCAACCAATCACCAGGTGCTGGGTTTTGTAACGCTGCGTCGGCTACTGGAGGTAGTGTGAGTGGACTCACTGGTGTTCGCGGAGGCCACGTCTCCTGCGCTGTCGCTCGGAAGATCGAAAGAGACTCCTCGCCGGTTAGTGCCAACAGCAGGAAAGCGATGATGCTTCCAAAACAGACAATCCGTTTCGCCATCATAGAGGAACCCTGCGCGGATTGTAGGCCGATCAGATCCATGACACAACTATGGGTGCCGGAGCGGTCTAGGAAGAATCCTTTGCATGGGTATATTGGCGGCGCCATACTTAACGATAACCATGTGGATTAGCCACCCAAGAATCGCCGAACAGGAGAGCGTTATGCGTCGTGTCGTATGGGGTGTAACCTGTGCCATCTGTACAGTTTTGGTAACTGGGTTCTCATCTGGTATCGTCCAGATTACCGCACAGTCAGTTGTTCCGAGTACTGAGCACGGCGAGTGGCCTGTCTATCATGGCAATCTCGCCCAGCATCACTATTCCCCGCTCGATCAAATCAAGGCAGACAACTTTAGTGGCCTTGAGGTTGCGTGGCGGTTCAAGACCGACAACCTTGGTACACAACCAGAGTTCAAATTAGAAGGTACACCCCTCATGGTGGGCGGGGTTTTATACACGACCGGTGGAACACGTCGATCAGTTGTGGCGCTGGATGCCGCAACTGGAGAGTTGTTATGGATGTATGGCCTGAAAGAAGGTGCACGGGGAGCGGCGTCACCGCGGCAGTTGTCGGGGCGGGGTGTAGCGTATTGGTCAGACGGTCCGATGCGGAAAGATGAACGGATTTTGTATGTCACGCCGGGATTTCGTCTGGTTGCACTTGATGCTACGACGGGCGTTCCTATTTCAGATTTTGGCACCGACGGAATCATCGATCTGAAGGCTGCAGCTGTCTATGGTAACGAGCAGCCGATCGATCTTGTTACGGGTGAAATCGGATTACACGCCACGCCAACTATTGTCCGAGATGTCGTCATCGTTGGTTCTTCTATGAGAGAGGGGCATACACCTCGTACTCATAACAATACCAAGGGATTAGTTCAGGCCTTCGATGTCAGAACGGGCGAGCGAAACTGGACCTTCAATACGATTCCTCGGCCAGGAGAGTTTGGACATGAGACATGGGAAGATGGGTCTTGGGCTCGAACGGGAAACGTCGGAGTCTGGAACCAGATTGCAGCTGACGCAGAACTAGGTTTGGTCTATCTACCGGTTGAAACCCCGACATCAGACTTTTATGGCGGACACAGACCTGGAGACAATCTGTTTGCTGAGAGCTTGGTTGCACTCGACCTCGAAACGGGCGAACGAAGGTGGCATTTTCAGTTGGTGCATCACCCCATTTGGAATATGGATATTTCAACGGCGCCGATTCTCGAAGATATTACGGTAAATGGTAGAAAAATTAAGGCCGTTTCGATCATGGGAAAACAGGTCATGGTTTACACATTTGATCGGGAAACCGGTGAACCCGTGTGGCCAATTGAAGAGCGGCCGGTTCCCCAGTCTGACGTGCCTGGTGAAAAGACTAGCGCGACGCAGCCGTTTCCCACAAAGCCGCCACCGTATGACCATCAAGGAGTAACTACCGACGGTCTGATCGATTTCACACCTGAACTACGGGTTGAGGCGCAGAGTCTGTTAGAACGCCATCGGACCGGTCCGATCTTTACGCCAACGGTAGTTAGTCGTCTTGACGGCGCGATTACTGCGTTTCGATCATCAGGAGGCACGAATTGGCCAGGCGGTGCGTTTGATCCGGAGACACAAACCTTATACGCCCCATCGTATACCTCTTTGGTTACGGTCGGTCTCCTGCCACCCCCAAATGAGGAGTTCTCTGATGTCGCGTATGTGCGTGGCAATGTGTTGACTGGTGTGCGGTTTATCCCTACAACAGGAGACACTACTGGTGCTGATACGCCGGCACCAGCGCCTCGTCGGTCTTATGGTGGAATCGGCGCGAGCACCGCCACGCCAAATCCCCAGGGCTTGCCATTTATGAAGCCACCATATGGCAAGCTCACCGCGATCGATATGAACCAAGGAGAGATTCTTTGGCAGGTCGCCCACGGCGAGACGCCGGATGCCATTCGCCATCATCCGGCTTTGGCTGGACTCGAAATTCCTCGAACGGGACAACGGGGTGCGGTCGGAGCGCTCGTTACGAAAACTTTGGTGATTATGGGAGACCCGTTGGTTACGACGACGTCGCAACATCCGCGTGGGGCAATGCTGCGAGCCTATGACAAGCGGACAGGAGACGAAGTAGGTACTGTTTATATGCCGGCACCGCAAACGGGTTCGCCGATGACGTACATGGTGAACGGACAGCAGTACATCGTGGTGGCAGTCAGTGGTGGGAATTACTCTGGAGAGTATCTAGCATTTCGACTTCCATCTTGAACTGCGTCAGCAACGTTTCGTAGGTGTCGCTTACGTAAGCACGATACAGTGACTCTGTGTGCCGTTCGCTAAAACGCGGTGCTCGGTATCTTGATGAGTGCTCTTTTAACCCGGAGACACAGCTATTGTGCGCTATTGTTTGCCGGTCGACGAGTTTCCCGACAGCGCCATCCGGTAACACAGTCATGTGTGTGGACGCGTTTCTTGAACCGCCAGCCGTCCACTGTTTTGACGAGTGTGTCTTCGTAAATTCCTGAACCCGTATTCGTTGGCGGCTTGGTGCTGACGTCGAGCTGATTGAAATAGACAAAACCGTGGGCACCTTCTGTGTGTGGCGTAATACGAAGATTGGTATAGATGTGACGGGTTGTCGTAACAAAGGTTTCGTGAAAACCTTTCGCCATGTTGGCGAGGTCGTCAGAGCCGTTGAGTGTCGCAATGCAGACGTCCAATCCTGCTTTATCCGGGATGCTTCCTCGGATTGTTGCTTGAGTTCCCACATGCCAGGGTGCAGTTGTGGGACACGTCGGGGCCGGAGATGCAGCAGGGCGACTGGAGTCGTCAGGGACCGTGGGTATCGGTATTACAAGCGCAAATACTCCATCAGGAGTGAACACGGCAGCGTAATCATGTCCATTTGGTTCACCGAAGTCGATCGCCTGAGTGTACGCCATGTACAACTGCTGAATGTCGATATAGTCTTGAGTTGTGAGCGTGTCCGCTTGTCTGTTCTGCGATGCAGACACCCAGTTCATCCCGATTGCAAAGATGCCGAGAATTCCGACAGCACAACCTATTCTTGCTAGCATCGTGTTTCCTTTCCTGGTTGTTTTACGGCAATGCCAACGCGATTAACTCTGGCGTTACGGTAGTGCCGCCACCTCCGACAGCAACCACAATGTACTGCCTGCTCTCATGCAAATAGGTAATGGGATTGCCAGACGGTACTGCTGGGAGCGTCACCGAGCCGAGATACTCACCGTTGTCTTTGTGGTAAGCGCTGATGGTACGTGCCGCCTCCGCTTCGTTCGCTGCGTACCGCCCACCGGAGTTGACCATTAGGAGCGTCTTAGTGACGAGCGGTCCACCGCCATGCATCCCGCTGTGGCCCCCCAGCGCTGGAAGGTTCAGGTCGCGCAATGCTGGATGGTTTCTCGGGCCATCTCCGTGGGGACTCATCCAAGCATGTTCTCCGGTGTTCAAGTCGATGGCGGTGATCCGCTTGTAGGGCGGCTTGACCAGCGGGAGTCCACGAGGGCCGGGCACCGGGACCGCCCAAGGATCGCTAAAGTAGCCCACCGTAGCGGGCGGTGGGTATTTAATGAGATCAACTGCTCGGAGTCTAGTTTGCGAAGGGATAAAGAGCCGCCCTGTCTCTGGATCGACTGCAGACCCTGGCCAGTTCACGCCGCCACCCGGGCCAGGCACTTGGATGAGTGGTTTGTGCTCTCCTCGGACAGCCGGGGGAGTGAAGAACGGGGCAAGTCGTCCCCGTTCAGCGATCTGCAATGCTTCAGCCCGCAGCTCTGGGGTGAAGTCGATCAGGTCGTCCTCCGTGATTCCTTGCAGATCAAAGGGCGGGGGCTTTGTGGGGAACGGCTGCGTGGGAGAATACCACTCGCCCGGGACGTCACCTATCGGCACGGGTCGCTCTTCGATCGGCCAGACCGGCTCGCCGGTGACACGGTCGAACACGTAAGTGAAGGCTTGCTTGCTCGGCTGCGCCAATGCTCTGATCTCCCGTCCATCAATGATGATGTCGAGTAGGTTAGGAGCCGTAGGGAAGTCATAATCCCAGAGCCCGTGGTGCACTGCTTGGAAATGCCAGATTCGCGCGCCGGTTTCTCCATCGACGCAGACGATGCTCTCGGCAAACAGATTGTTACCGGGCCGCATCCCCCCGTACCAGTCGTTGGTCGGTGTTCCTGTGGGCAGGTAGACGTAGCCGAGTTCCTCATCGACAGCCATTGTTCCCCAGACGTTGGTGTTACCGCTGTAGCGCCACGATTCGTTTTGCCAGCTGTCTGCTCCGAATTCATCGCCCTGGGGTATCGTGTGGAAAATCCACTTCATGGCTCCGCTAGTTGCGTCAAACCCACGCACGTGGCCAGGATTTGCTTCGCGCCGTGTTAGGAATGTGTCTTGCACGATGCTGCCGACAACGACCGTGTCTCCCACAATCGCTAGTGGCTGCGAGTGCGTGAGACGCGCCCGGTCAATTTCTCGGCCCAGACTTTCGCTCAGATCAACCCAGCCGTCAGTGCCAAAATCGAGGTAGAGGGCACCTGTGTTCGCGTTTAATGCGACCAGGAGTAAGTCGTGTGTGGCGATAAAGATGCGGGCGTCGTCACTTTTATCGTCCTTCCAATACGACACACCGCGATGGTGCCAGCCGGCGTGAGCTGGTCGGTCGATTCGATCGTAACTTTGTGGATCGTATGACCAGACCAGTTCACCAGTGCCTGCATCCAGCGCAGCCACTTGTCCAAGACCGGTGCTGGCATAGACTAAACCGCCTACCATCAGGGGAGCTGTCTTGAACGAGGCCGTCCTGATCGACGGTCTCTGGTTCGTGATCTCAGTTGAGATCGACGTCCACCGCCAGGCGATTTCCAGGTCTGTGAAGTTCTCAACGTTGATCTGGTCGAGAGGTGAGTACTTCGTGTTTGCCGGGTTCCCTCCGAAGGCGCGCCACTCACCAAACGAACTAGACGATTGTGCTTGCAGTGTGAGAGACGAATTAACTGCGACCAGTAAGTGTGCCACTACCATCAGACGTCGTAATTGCCGGTTGGCATTCACCGTGATCTCCTGTGTGTCCTACCATCAATCATATGAGACTCTGTCGACGATCTGGGTTTATTGGCCACAAAGATTCACCGCGGTTAGTTGTTTCGATTGTGGCTGCGAACATGGGTACGATCAAAGAGTGTAAAGCGCTCCACACAGCAATTTGCGTAACGCCGACGCAGGAGGATTCCGAGCACCGGCTCAACCAAAAATCAGAGCACATCGTTGCAGAAACCAAAGTGATGCACACGAACCGATCGCATAGGCCGGGATGGGACGCATCCACGGCTTAACATGAAATCCAAGCAGACGTAACGAATAGAACAACGAGAGAGTCACGAGAATGAAGGCCACTTGTCCTGCCTCGACCCCGCCGTTGAACGACAGGAGGGCTATGGGAATATCGCTTGAGGGAATTCCGATCTCTGAAAGTGCACCAGCGAATCCGAAGCCATGTAGTAAACCGAACGCGAACGCCATAATCCAAGGCTTGCGGAAGGTCAGACTTCCGGTTCCGGTGTGAGTCTGCGCCAGTTCCGCCGCCAAGAAGACGATGCTTAATGCCACTAGTGCCTCAATTGGGGCCTGCGGCATCTGGACCAAGCCAAGCGTTGCCAGTCCCAAGGTAATGCTGTGTGCCGCGGTAAATGCCGTGACGGCTTTTAGTAGAGTCCGAAATCCAACGATCAGTAGCAACAGTCCGAATACAAAGAGCAGATGGTCTATACCAGAGAGAATATGATCAACACCAAGACGGAAGTACCCCCAGCCGTCAACTGCCGCAACGTTACTATCACGAACGATGAAAGATGGGGACTGCGGCCTAAGGACTTGACTGATACTCGTCCCGTCTGCGAAGGTGATCCGGACGACCGTATCCATAATCGTCACTCGGAGACCGTCGATCTCGATCGTCTGGCCGACAAGTCCCCCCTCTCCGCAGGCAACGATTCCAGTGGTAACCACAGACCCGAAAATCTGTTCGGCGGAGGGGTCGTTTGGCACCACGCACTGTGTCGGAAGAACAGGGGAGATGGCGGGCGGTGGACCTTCAACGGTTGGAACCTTCCAGATCACTGAAAATGTTCCTGGGGCGAGTTCGTTCAGTTCCAGATACGCTGGGAGGCTAGTGTGCGCGTACACCGGTGCAGTGAAGGCGAGTAGCGCCAGTCCGATGAGTTCCCAGCGGTATTTGCGCATCACTCCTTTACTCGCTCCTCTGACTATTTAAAAGTGCCTCTTCATCAATCTCAATATCAAACCGGCTACGGAGTCCACGATAGTACTCATTAGCCGCGGTTCGAATGCGCTGGTCGTTTAGATCGCGCAGCACCTGGGCGTGTATCTCCTGCAGAGTCGGAGTTCTGGACAAACTACGTTTTTGGATATAGATCAGATGAACCCCGTAGCTTGATTCGACGGGACCCGTCCATTCGCCCGGCGGCAATTCAAATATTTTCGAGGCGAATTCGATGCCAAACAGATCTCTGATTTGTTCTTGGCTTTGTGGTGGGTAGTCGTACTGGAGCATGAACCGGTCGCCAAGTCCTGAAGCGTCAGCGGCAGAGATCTGGTCGGAAGTCAGCGTTGCCAAGACGCTGCGGGCGTCGTCGGCCGCGCGTGCTCCCCTGCGACTGCTGCTGAAATACACGTGTGTAAAGGAGACCTGTGTGGGAATAATGTATTTCTCTTTGTTGTTCTCGAAGAACTGTTGAAGCTCGGTGTCTTCCGGTTCGACGGTTGAGGCGATGCTTTGGGCTAGGAATTCTACTTTCTGGGCGAGGCGTCGCCGGACAATCGTGTCGTCTTGATCTAGGCCTGAGGCAATCGCTTCGCGATACAGAACTTCTTCCCGGACGAAATCTTCGACCAGGTTGCGCAGTTGTGCGTCCGTTGGTGGAGTTCCTCGCTGCCGACTCCATGTTTCATGGAGCTGTTGGATTTTCTCCGCCGAGACGTAGATGCGCGTGTCGTTGCTGTTAACGCCAAAGGATTCTCCGAAGAGTGCACTCAGACCAAAGAGCACGCTGCCAGCCAAGAGAAAGTGTACAAGGGGTTCGTGAAGTAGGCGCTGCCGAGACATCGATTCGTCTCAGTCAGTGGGTGGCGTAAACCAGATTGGTGAACTCCACGCCCGCTCCTTGATCACGGACGGCTCAGGGATTGGTGCTCCGCGAGCGAGGGCACGGTAAGTTGTCCACCGACAGGTCGGGTTTTCCAATACGCGGACATAATAAAAGGCGCGCTGTGAGGGATCAAAGTCAGGGTCACTCCACGTCGTACTTAGTTCTGATGCACCGATGTTAGTTGAATAACTGCAGTTCGAAAGATCAACCCGAGCCCCGTTATCAGCACAGCGGTGGGTTCTGCTGTCGGGCTCAAGCCCGTCTGCGCAGACGACGTCATATACCTGCTCGGATGTGTCGCCGCTCGCGTCAGTCCACCCTTTGACGATCTGAACTTTCTGCAGGTTCGCGCTACTCGCGTCCTTCGTTGCCCACACAACAAACTGGGGAGAGGACGAGTCTGATGGTGGGGCTGGCAGGTCTGAGCCCATCGGCACGCCGGTTCGGTACGCCTCCGCGATCAGATTCCGTCTCGTATGCAGGTCGTCTGCATATTGCCAGCCTCCAAAAAAACGGACGTGGATCCGGGTCCCGCTGTTCCCAAATGTTTCGCGGCGACGTAGTGCGGCGAAAATAGACTCCCGCGTATTCTCTTCCGCCCACACACCCACCAAGCCACCGGGGTTGCTGGTGTTCCCGCCATCGGGTTGATCATCCCACCAGCCAATGCCTCCGGTCATTGCATTCAGCGCGCCATTGGCACCGAACTTTACGGGTTTTTCGGTGAAGTCATTTTCATCTGCCGCGCCGGGAAGACTCTGGTGGTCGTCGGGACTCGCGATAAACCCGAACTTAAACGGATTGACACCGTAATCAGCTTCCAAGCGGAGACCTGTTTTCAGGGCATTGCGGACAAAATCTGACGCATGGGCACAACCGGTGATCTGTCCGGCTTCACAGATGGGATAGTAGTTTTCAAAGTTGCAGTCCTCATCTGTTGTGCCTAACCCACGATAGCATTCAGAATTCCCCTTGATTTGGTGGATTTCAACAAGGGGTTCCGCCCAGGCCCGTCGCCTAAGGATCTCCGGTGTGTGTGGACTCCAGCCGTAGTCTGCGAAGGCGATTCCTCCACTCAAGTTTGAGTTGTGCGGAATGGCGACCACCTGACACTCACCGGTACAGGCAGATTCGAGCCATTCCCAGAGACGTTCTGGTCGGTTCTGCATCTCCACGGATGATCCTCCCCACTCTGGAACCGCCGTCCCGAGAAAAATGACGTTCCGGTGCAGGTGTCCGTATCCTGGAGGATTCGAGGTCCATTCGTACGCTGGAAACGTGGTGAACCGACCCGGTTCATAGAAGGCATCCGCATTTTCCTGGATTTCGTGCCAGAGGTGTCTGGCGCGCTCGTAACAGTTGTTCTGGGGGCCAATGCCACTCTCTCCACAAATGTCAGGATTACGACGCCCCCTGTTGGCATTTTGTCGGTAATGCGCCCCGAATCCTATGCGACTTTGGCCTTCTCGAATGGCGCGACACGTCGGTGTGTTGTACGCAGAATCGTTGACATCCTCACACAGATGAACTTCTCCAAGCCACACGTCATGATCTGTAACAGCCATGAAATCTAGGGGTACCCGCAGGCGGAGTACACTTCCGTCAGATTTTGTGACGGATTCCCCTCGCCCGAAGCGATACGCCAAGGAGGGATCATCACGGTTGCCCCCGAGTAAATAGGCATCCAGCGACCAGCTGGTATGGACGTGAAAATCGCCAAAGTACGCATTCCGCAGCGGATTGCTGGTTGGTGTCTGCGTTAACACTTCTGGTGACGCAGATACTCCGAACGACGCGGTGTTTCCCGCAGCAGGTTTCGCTCGCTGTTGTTCCGCGGCGAGTGAGTCGGTTCCCGACGGGAACATCCATGCGATGAGTGCAAGTAATAGTAATGAGCTGATTGCCCATCCTGCTCTTGTTTTCCACATCGTTGATACTGTTACCTCGCGCATATCAGCATCCTTTCAGATGACGCCTGAAGTCGCGTGTGTGAGTGCACGGTTTTCCGGCTTGTCACGCGTCCTTCTCGCTCAGCAGGAGCCTGTATCTTGATGGAATCGACAGTGTCATGAGTAATTATTTCACCTACGATTGGAGTTCCTGGTCTGCTCTATGGTAAGGCCGTTGGTAACGATTAGGTCACGTGCGCGATCGAAATGCCTGGCTCCTTCCGGCGTGTACCAAATCGGAGAAGTCCACGCCCGCTCCTTGATTACCTTGGGCACGGTATCGGGGGGGGGATCTCCTGTGGCAAGGGCGCGATGCGTCGTCCACCGGCACGTGGGATTCTGTAAAATGCGCACGTAATAAAATGCCCGCTGGCGTGGATCGAAGTCTGGGTCGACCCACGTGGTGGCCAAGTCAACGTCGCCCCGATCACTGTTCGGATTGCAGTTCGAGAGGTCTACGCTTGCACCGTTCTCCAAGCATCGATTGGTCTCCGGGTAGGGTGTCAGCCCGTCACTGCACGCGACATCGTACACCCGCTCAAAGGTTTCTCCACCTTCTTCCCAGCCTTTGATAATTTGGATCTTCTGCAGACGCGCGCCCGTGGGGTCCTTGTAGGCGTGAACGACGAATTGCGGAGCGCCTGCGTCAGCTGGTCGCGCCGGCAAGACCCCGCCCATGGGGACGCCCTGCTCGTAGCCATCGCGCAAAACGTTCGATGAAAAATGCAGGTCCATCGGAAAGGTCCATCCTCCGAAGAAACGCATGCGTATCCGAGGGCCGCTGGTGCCGAATGTTTCGCGGCTGCGGAGTCCGTCAAAAATTGCGTCGCGGGTATTCTCTGTCGCCCACACGCCGGCTAGGCCTCCAGGGTTGTTGAGAGGGCTGCCTGCTGGCAGCGTTGTGCCGATTTCACCAAAGAAATCGCCAGGCCAGGTGCTTTCGTCCACCGATCCCGACTCGCTCTTGTGGTCGTCCGTGCTTCCAATAATTCCATATTGGAAGGGGTTGACGCCGTACTCCGCTTCCACCCTCAAGCCGCTCTTGAGCGCGTTGCGGACGTAGTCAGATGCGAAGGCGCAGCGGGGGTCGGTAGCGGTTAACTCCTGTCCTGCCTGGCAGGGCTGGAATGACTGTTCAAAAGCACAGTCTTCGTCCGTCGTGAGTAGGCCCGGGGAGCATTCCGAGTTCCCTTTGACCTGATGGATCTCGATCAGCGGTTCGGCCCGGTTCCGTTTAATCAGGATGTCCTGCGTGAACGGTGTGCCATCTGAATTTCGCGGCGCGAGGACCACGCCCCCGCCGTAGTTGGTGTTATGAGGGATCGCCAATACATCACATGGAAATACGCAGGCTTGGTCTAACCATTCCCATAACCGTTCGGGAGAGTGTTGCATGGCGACGGCTGACCCGCCCCATTCTGGTATTTGTTCTCCGCGGAATAACACGTTCCGATGGAGCCATCCACCCGTGACGCTATCCGAGCCCGTGAATTCAAAGGCAGAGAAGGTAGTGAACCGACCCGGCTCATAGAACGCGTCGGCCATTTCTTGAACGCGCTCCCATTGGTGGCTGGCGCGTTGATCACATTTGTTCTCCGCTCCAGGCTCGGCACTCCCGCAGAGCTCAGGGTCACGTCTAGAGCTGTTGGTAATTTCGTACTCTCTGAAGAAAATGTCGCGTCCCCCTGCGCGAATGTCTCGGCAAATCGGCGAATCGTATACAGGATCGCCTGGAACCTGACAGAGCTGCACCTCACCGAGGAAATTGTCGTGATCGGTTACCGCCATGAAATCTAGCGGTACACGGAGTTGCCCTTGGATGTTGCCCTCAGAATCACGGATGGCCTCACCTCGCCCGTACCGGTACGCGACGGCGGGGTCGTTCAACATTGGGTGACCAATGGTGTAGGCATCGAGTGACCAGCTCGTATGGACATGCAGGTCTCCAAAGTAGGCGTTCCGATACGGGTTCGGAGCGACCGGTGGTGCTGCCAGCTGGGCGGCAGCCGCCTCCTCCGGCACGGTCTCTGGTTCTTCGCTTGGTGCGGGCGCGCAGCTGGCGTACAGTGCTGATGCTGTCAGTATCGAGAGTAGACCACCAGCTGATTGGACAACGGCCCTCATGGGTTATCGCTAAAAGTTAAACTGGAACGCTGCTTTAAACAGTCGTCCCGATTGCAGCCCGATTGGCCGCAAGTAATTTGCGGCAACTCCGTATCGTTCTCGTGACACCGCATTCGCGTTGAACATATTGTAGACCTCAAAAAACGCCCCCAACTCTATACCATCACCAAAAACAGCCCCGCCAAAATTTAGGATCTTCCCGACACGGACATCAAGTTGATTTAAACGGTCTCCGTAGGAGGTTCCCGGCGCAACCACATTGGCCGTAATACTGGTTTCCGTCGGGGTGCGCCCGAGGGCCGCCGCGGCGAGTGGCGTCGGAATGGCGATGATCCCCAAGCGCTGTGCTCCCGGTCTGGAGAAGAATACACCCGACAACTGGATGTCGTACGGGAACGTATATGAGCCAGACAGCGAGGTTTGTCCGATCCACGGTGTTTCGGTAGAGCAGAACTCAAGGGGCACCACGCTCTGTCCTTGTCCCGCCGCCGCATTGATGATTTCGGGGAGTTGTGTCTGCATTGCGCAGAAATCGTTCGTTTCCGTCCCTGTGGCAAAGCCCCCTTGAAGAAGGACTCCTTCAAGCCTGGCACTAAATGTGAAATCAAGACCGTGCCATACACGGCTTCTGCCGCCGAACGAGTCGGCGTGGGTGGTGATGTTGTCGGGGACGGCGACCGCCGCTGGGTTGAGGTCGACAAGCGTAATTGGGAACCCGCCGCCGTTGGGGAGTAGTGAGTTTGTTGGAACGGTGACCGTGTACTGGTCCCAGTCGCTAGGGTTGTTTGACCGATCATCTACGGCAGCAAAGTTGTAATAGTGGCGCCGAAAGTACCCGATGTCGACGGAGTAGCCCTCTGCGAGTTCGTGCTGGATACTGGCTGAGTATTCCCAGTTCCCTGACTTCTTTCCCCATCCGTACGCCCAGTCAGAATCGTAAAACACGGTTCGAGTCGGGGTTCCGAATGCCGGTGTGGTGTTGGGACTGATAATCTCACCGTTGGGATAAGGATTCAGCGGATCGCCTTGCGGAATCCCGTCACCGGCGACACACGCGACCGAGCCGATGCACGATGGAAGTCCGGGAATCCCGAAGGGATTCCCCCCGTCGAACCATGACCGGGCCATCGTGGTGTTTTGTCCGAGGGGATTGAGGGCATTAACGAACTGAAGATCGCTATGCTCCCCGTACCGTGAGATTGTTGCCTTAAGGGCCGTCCGTCCATCCCCACGGAGGTCGTATGCTACGCCCAGCCGTGGGTGAAGATCCTTCCAACTGGTTACAGTATCTCCGGTGAATGGCCGAAGTGTGGGTGCCCACACTGTTGCTGGGGCTACCTGGTCGGGGTAGGACCCTTCAAAATAGTCGAACCGCACGCCGGCGTTCACCGTCAGGCGGTCTAAAGTCCATTGTTCCTGTGCGTAAATTCCTATGCTCGTTAAATTTGCTTCCCGGGGAGGGCGGGCATGGAAGCGTGCCTGGATCGGGTTGCCACGAACGGTGATCATATTTGTCCAGTTATTCTTGCTTGTGTAGGCAAAGCTTTCCCATTTTTGATTGAACTGTACCCCGACCTTTAGGTTGTGACTCCCAGTGACATATGACACCGAGCCCCGTGCGTTGTTGTTTGTGGTCGAAATGTGAAAGTCAGTTCCCTGAAAAATAAACCCCATGTTGCGGGACATCGTTTGGGTAGTGGCTTCGTAGACACTGAGCAAGTCTGGTCGGGCATTGATGTTTGCCCTGCCCGTTCCGCGTAAGCCAGCATTTTCCGCGGACAGATCTGGAAATCTGTTGCTGACTGGCTGCATGCCGACCCCTGCCTCGAAGAGGAGCCGGTTCGTGTGTGGACGCACCCATGTCAGTTGGTAGGTATTCACCCACGCTTCATTTTCGCTGCCTGCTTCGGGAGCAATGTAGAGCGGGTCTAGGTCTGCTCCCGAGAGCGCCGGGAGGATCTGTCTCCGATTCCCGGGGAGGATCATGTACGCTCCGACCTTGTCTTTCGCACTCGCCTGCCACGTGAGGCGCATGCTTCCTTCTGAGATATCTTTCCTTGAAAACATAGGGCTGTCGAGGTCAGGGACGTACGACAAGGCACTCGTGTCTGTGTTGGCATAATAACTAGCTGGGTACAGTGAGCCGCGGCGGAATGAGTAGGTTCCGAAAAACCACAGGCGGTCTTCCGCGATTGGGCCACCCAGTGATGGGGCGATCACAAACGCTTGGTCTAGCTTGGTCCCTCCGTCGAAACCTCCAACGATTCCTCGGTCGACTTGCGCTTGGTCGACGTTTGAGGCCAGCCAGCCTGAGTGCGTTCCGTCAAGACGTAAGCCTCCACTAAACGTATTAGACCCTTCTTTGGGAATCATATTTAGTCGGACGCCGCCGGTCTGGACTTCAGCAGAGCTGCCGGAATAGTCGTAGACAAATTCTCCAAGTCCGGTATCGAAGGGGGTTAGGTGAGGGGCTCCATCGAATGACGGACTACTTACATCCATCCCATCGATTTGGATTTCGGCATCGTTCTGATTCGAGCCGTGAATGGACATACGATTTCTTCCTTCGCCCGAGATGCCTGCGGTATCCGCTGCCAAGCTGGTGGTGGCTCCACCTTGGATGTTCATCGCTGGGATGAGGAGTGCCAAGCTGTCGTATTGACGTGCGGTTGGAAGATTCTCATAGATCGTTGCGTCGATGCGTTCGCTCTGTACAACACTTTGAACGTCGACCGCCGGCGCCTGACCCGAGACGGTTACGGTTTCTTCGACTGAGCCAACAGCAAGCTGAGCGTCAATGTTCGCGGCGAAGCCGGTGCCTAACTCAATCCCCTCACGCACGAGCGTGCTGAATCCAGGCAAGGTGAAGGTAATGGAGTAATCACCTGGTTCCAGCGCAACAATCTGATATCGCCCAGAGCCATCGGTTACCGTGGATCGAACTTGCTCAATCAACGCCGGGCTCCGTGCTTCAACCGTGACGCCGGGAAGAATCCCTCCCGTAGAGTCTGATACGGTGCCGGCTATTGTCTGTGCCAGGGTAAGACTGGGCGCAAAAAATAGCGCGCAGACACAGGCTGCAACGAAACACGCGAACGGTTTACTGGATCGTAATTTCAAGGACGGCGAGATATTTCCCATGAGAAAGGTCCTTTCCGTTGCCGAGTGTTGTGGTCAGTCTTGTGATTTTTACAGTATGGCGATCTCGATTTCTGGCGATAGCCTGGTCCGTCAGCTGAAGTAAAAATTACGAATCGAGGCCTATGTTTATTGCCTAACCTCATCTATAAGAAAAAACAATGCTAGTGTTTTTTCTTAATGGTTTCAATAGAAATATCACGGTCGGTTAGATTGCGATAATAATTTATATTAAAGCTTCTGACTTCAAATATTTTCGCTCAAGACAAAAGAGCGTTGGAGCGGATACTGCTAGGCGCTTAGCGGTCTACGTGGAAGGTGATATCTTCGTATGTTTGGAGGCCGCCATCGTGTGCGAGACACCTCAGTACATAGGTACCGGGCTCGCTGAAGGTAGCCTGCACTACCCATCTATTGGCAGGAGGGATCGGCGGTGGTTCCCATCCAGCGGACCATGGGGAGCTTCCACCGTCTCTAAAATCTTCCCACACCTTGGTTTGATTTGGCGTAAACCTAACTTCACCAGAGCCACGATATCTGAACCAGGACAGTCGAAGTCCGGTCGCAGCCTGTGGTGTGGAACGGCTTCGCCCAAGAAGGCCCGACGCTGATACCACTCGTTTTCCAGGCTTTCCATCATCGGTCGCGACGGCTATTAGAGTGACGGGTTCACCGGCACTCACGGACCTCGTCTTCTGACCGTCGACCATTAGTTTCGGTGGGCGGTTCCCGATAGTGTCGGGGTGAAACCCTCCGGCTCCGCCACCCCCGAAGTTAGCCATCAGTACCGTGTCATCGACGGCGTATCCGGGCCTCAGTGTGCCGTATGCCCGTGCTGTCTTGCCATGGGTTGTCAGCGTCCAGACGACTTCGTTTTCGCCAAAGTCTGCGGGCACACGAATGCGAAACACAAACCGGTTGCGCCTGGGGAAAAAATATGTCGGTTGGCCTTGGTCAGGCCCCCCAGGTTCTATGTGGTTGTTGGGTCCAAGTGGGACGTCAATAGCCTCAGCCCAGTTTCGATTTAGGTAGCCGAATAATAAATCGAATGACCCGTCAGGATTTTCTATATATCCCTCATACGCTGGTTGAATGTTTTGCCCGGTTTGAGCTCCGGGCTGGGCATGGATCGGGAGGGGCAACAGTAAGGTTGCGACCATACCTATGATCAGGACGGTGTTTGCGTGCAAAGGGAAGTAATGAGTTTCCATTACCAAGGGGCTCTGCTATTCAGTGTTCGACAGCGGTGGCATATTCTGTGACTACTGTTGATCGCTGGCGAGACGGCTGGCTGGTAGCTTATTAAAGCCACACAGTGGACAACCTAGAACTGTCTCTCCTTCCGCCAAGTCGAGTCGGGCGCGGCGTACAGACATCTCTTCCTGAAATTCTTCGTCAGTCAGGATAAAGGCGGGGGCGAGTAAGAGAGCCATATTGTCAATCGCCCGATGGCCCATTCCAGACCAGTTACGTGGGTCGATGATGTTCGGGTTGGCCGCAGTGCTGTCGAAATAGGCGATACCGTGCAAGATGGCCCCCTTAGGAAGGAGCGGTGCCGCATCATCCTCGTAGCGATAGTACCGAAGCCAGTTGTGATCATAACCGGCACAATTCAAGGTCTCCGATCGACCAGCCCAGATCACTTCCAAACACATTCGCACTCCCGCCGCGTGCATATGAGGACCGAACTGAATAAACCTCACGTTGTTATCAAGCGTCTGATAGAAATGTAACTCCTGGTTAGCTTCCATCGGTAGGACGTCAATCTCACCGGTGCCAATACCCAGGCGCCCGATTTTCCTTGCCGGCTTATAGTCTTTTGGATGAAATTTGAAAGCGACTTCCAGATGGGCGGCGGTGTCCTCGCCGTTTGAGTGCACATGCATCTGATCGTAGTGCAGCAGCGAATGTGCTGGCAGGAAGCGGCCTGCATCAGATTCGAAGGCGTATCCTTCGCCGCTGTTTCGAAGGTCGTGAATTGTTGGCCATGGACCGGAATTCAGTCGGTTGCCGCTTTCGTCGACCATCGAAAAAAATGCGTGGTGAAAGATGTATCGCCGATCTACGGTCGTGGGAACGTCGTTGATTTCTTTGATCTGCATCGTCTCGACGTACCGGTCTTCGGAAAGGCCTGTTCGTACTGGGGATACCGCTCCCCACCAGTCTGGGGAGTCGGCTTTGACCGCTTTGGACGGTACCTTCACAACCAGATCTGGAGTGCCGATTTCCCACTCCCCCGGGCCGGCAAAGACTCGAGGAGGAGGGAGATCAGACGGGTTTCCACGTGGCGCTCCGTTGTCCGCCCACCGCGCGAAGGTCGCGATCTCTGATTCACTCAACGACATGTCGCTTTGAATCTGCTGGATACCAATATCTTTTTCAAGGAACCACGGAGGCATCGCACCCATCCGGTTCCGGAGAGCCGTACGATGCTTGATGCTGCGTGCCCAAGGCCGAACCTCTTCGTACGTTATAAGCGACATGGGGGCTAGCGAGTTGGGACGATGGCAACTCTGACAATTTCGCTGCAAGATAGGAGCGATGTGCTTTGTAAAGGTGACCGATTCGGTGTCAGGAGTCTGACCGGTCGCGGGCACTCTAGTAACAATGACCAGCAGAAATACGGCCGCCACAGCGCTTACGATTCTCCGACCCACAAGCCATACAGGTGTCATGAAATCGCCTCCTGATCTCTGCGAAACTAACGGTTTCAAAGCTAGTTGAATTTACTGGCCATCTTCACATAGTTTTCCGTTGCAGGCAATCCACTTCTGGCCACAGACAGTGGTCGTGATGGTATGCGTGATCAAGACCAGAGAAATCATTCCGAGGTAGTTCGCGTCAGCGTATGTAGGCATTGATTTCCTGCGGCTCTCAGTTGGAAAGCTGTTCGCTATTGGCGAGATGATTCGATGATGGCAAAGCAACATTGGGCCGTGTTACCGGGTTAGAATATAGGCGTCTGTGGGCGTTATATGAGAAGTGTACTGATTAGTGCGGTCGCTGGCGTCTTAGGGATAGCCTTTATTACGGTATCTGGTGTCAAAGCCAGTAATGCACTGCAGTCTGGGCAGATAGTCCGGGCATCTACGGACGAGTTTGCGCGAACCGTACTGGATCGCTATTGCGGGACCTGTCACAACGACCGCTTAAAAACAGCGGGGTTCTCTCTCGACGCAGTCGAGCTGTCACGGATCGGTACTCATCCCGAGCAGTGGGAGCAAGTTGTGCGAAAACTGCGCGGCGGGGTGATGCCCCCGGTGGGGCGTCCTCGTCCCGATGAAGCTGAGTACGACCGCCTGGCTTCCTGGCTCGAAGCGAAATTAGATGCGATAGCCACCGAGTACCCGAACCCTGGCCGCACAGAGACGTTCCATCGGCTGAATCGAGCTGAGTATGGAAACGCTATTCGTGACCTTCTAGCACTCGATGTTCAAGTTTCGGATTTTCTTCCTGCCGATGATGCCAGCTACGGCTTTGACAATATTGCCGGCGTTCTGCGGATGTCGCAGTCGTTAATGGAACGATACCTCGCCGCCGCGCGGACCATTAGCCGGATGGCGGTGGGGAGTTTGCCGCCGGCGGTTGATTCTACGGTTTATCGAATTCCGCAGGATATGCAACAGCAGCAGCGTGTTGAGGGTTTACCGTTCGGCACGCGCGGCGGTCTGTTGGTGGAGCATTTCTTTCCGCAAAGCGCTGAGTACGTATTCCGAGTCGAAATAGGTAATGACAGAGGGATTCGTGGGCTTCACCACCTGGAAGTAACGGTCGATGGGGAACAGGTCCGACTATTTGAGGTGGGTAGGCCAGTGCCGCGGAGTACGGAACAGGCTACGACCAATACGGCGGCGATCACAGACATTCCCGATCGCAAGTACGAGGTACAGGTGCTGGTTCCAGGCGGACCCCATGCGGTCGGCGTCACTTTCTATAAGAAGCCGACACCGCTCGTCGAGCGGGTCCGAGAAGTTTTTGAGAACCCAACAATTTCAAGCAACGTCGGTGTCGGTGGCCGGATGCCGACCGTGACGACTGTGTCAATTGTTGGTCCCTATGCGCCGATTGGACCAGGCGATACGCCAAGTCGTCAGCGCATTTTTGTGTGCCGGCCGGCAACGGAGTTTGATGAAGAGCCGTGTGCAAGACAAATCCTTTCGACTTTGGCCCGGCGGGCGTATCGAGGATTCGTTAAAAATACGGACGTAGACACATTGCTCGATTTTTACGGTGACTCCCGAGCGCAGGGTGGGAGTTTTGACGATGGGATCGAATTAGCGCTCAGACGGTTATTGGTGAGTCCCGAGTTCTTATATCGGGTCGAAGCGGATTTACCGGTGGCTCCCGGCGCGGAACACCCACCGGATACTACCCGTGTGTATCGCGTGAGAGACTTGGATCTGGCATCACGGTTGTCGTTTTTTCTCTGGAGCAGTATTCCTGACGATGAGCTGCTCGCTCTCGCGGACGACGGACGGTTGAGTGATCCAGCGGAACTTGAGCGCCAAGTGCGCAGGATGCTAGCCGATCGGCGGTCGTCGGCGTTGACCAAGAACTTCGCGGGGCAGTGGCTCCAGCTTAGAAATTTGGAAACGGTAGTGAGACCTGGCGACCCTCACGCACGTGCGTTTGACGAGTCACTCAGGCGAGGGTTTTTGCAAGAGACGGAGTTGTTCATCGACAGCATTGTGCGTGAGAATCGTGGATTGCTCGAGATACTTACGGCTGATTACACATTTCTTAACGAACGAGTAGCGCGCCACTATGGTGTGATGGACATACAGGGGAGTCAGTTTCGCCGGGTGCTTCTCCCCGCTGGAAGTCCTCGTCGAGGTCTCCTCGGACATGGGAGCGTGCTGACCCTGACTTCCCATGCAATTCGGACGTCTCCCGTGAATCGTGGTAAGTGGATTCTGGATAATGTGTTGGGCACGCCACCTCCTGATCCGCCACCAAACATACCGGCTCTTGACGATAAGAAGACCCAAGCCAAGATCGCGACGCTGCGGGAGCGGATGTCTCAACATAGAAGCAATCCCGCCTGTGCGAGTTGTCACAATATGATCGACCCGGCAGGGTTTGCCCTTGAAAACTTCGATGCGATCGGTCGATGGCGCGTAGTGGACGAGTCGTTTAATTCAATCGATGCTTCTGGTGCGTTGCCTGATGGCACTCGGTTCGATGGGGTGTCTGAGTTGACGGCTGCGCTAGTGCGTCGTCCGGAGCGCTTCGTGACCACTGTCACGGAGAAACTGCTGACGTATGCGTTGGGACGCGGTGTCGAGTATTACGACATGCCGGCGGTGCGCAAGATTGTGGCGGACGTGGCAGCAGAGGACTATCGTTTTCAGTCGATTGTCGTAGAGATAGTTAAAAGCTATCCATTCTTGCATCGCCGAGTCGACGGTTAAAGTTACAGTGAGGAGGTCGCGATCGTGATCGTAACCAAGAAGCATTTACCACGGCGTGCGGTGCTCCGTGGACTGGGAGCAACTATCGCGTTGCCATTTCTGGATGCGATGGCTCCAGCACTGACGGCCGTTGTGAAGACGGCGGCGAGCCCGCAGACGAGAATGGGATTCTTTTATGTCCCGAACGGTATGTTCCTCCCCAGTTTTCATCCGTCTGGGAATGGTGGCCGGAACTTTACGCTGACTCCGACACTTAAGCCTCTCGAGCCGTTCCGGGACCAGATCGTCGTCGTGAGTGGCTTGAGTAATCGGGGCGTGGTCAGCACAAACGAAGGTGGTGGAGTGCACACGCGTGCCCATGGCGGATGGTTGAGCGGGGTGCTTCCGAAGCGGACCGAAGGAGCTGATCTCCAGGCTGGCAAGACGATTGACCAGTATGCTGCAGATAAACTCGGCGCCGACACTTCGCTGCGGTCTCTCGAGTTGACGATTGATTCGAACTATCAGGTAGGAAACTGTGAGAACGGGTATAGCTGCGCTTACATTAACTCGAGTTCGTGGTTGACGCCCACCACGCCATTGCCGCATGAGCGAGATCCGCGTGTCGTGTTCCGGCGCTTGTTCGGAGACGGAGGTAGTGTCGAGGCGCGGCTGGTTGAGATGCAGACGGATCGAAGCATTCTCGATTCGGTATCAGAGAGTCTTGGTCAGCTTCAAGGGCGACTCGGGCGACATGACCGGACGACGGTGGATGAGTATCTTGATTCTGTCCGAGAGATTGAACGTCGGATACAGAGGTCAGAAGCTAACAACAACTCGACGCCGTTACCTCCGTTAGATCAACCTGCTGGCGTCCCCGACGAGTATGAAGCCCACGTCACGTTGATGCACGATCTGCTGGTGTTGGGGTATCAGGCCGACGTGACTCGTGTCAGTTGTATGCAGATGGCTCGAGAGTTGAGTGGACGAACCTATCCCCATATCGGCGTACCTGAGGGGCATCATACGGTTTCGCACCATCAACTCGATCAACATAATATTTCGCAATATACGAAGATCAATACCTACCACATGACTCTTTTTGCGCGGCTGCTCGATAAGATGCGAAGGACGCCGGATGGTGATGGGACGCTACTGGATCACAGCATCTTGTTGTGGGGGGCCGGAATGGGGGATGGCGATCATCACACGCCGTATGATCTGCCGATCACTTTAGCTGGTGGGGGATCAGGCACTCTTACGGGTGGCCGCCATCTCCGGTATCCCCTTCATACACCGTTCATGAATCTGGGAGTCAGTCTCCTCGACAAGGTCGGCGTCCATGTGGACCGGATTTCTGACAGTACGGGGCGACTCGGCGATGTGTGAGGCCGTAGGGGATTTACGCATGATCCAGACGCGCTGTTTTCGGCTGTGGGGCCTTTCTATTCTGCTCGTCATAATGTGTTTCTCGACAACGGGCGTAGTAAACGCCGAGAGTGTTGGGCTCGTTGATGCTGTAAAGCGTATGGACGCTGCTGCCGTCCGAGCGCTGCTCGACCAAGGAGTGGCTGTCAACCGGCCCACAGCTGATGGGTCGACGGCTCTCCATTGGGCTGTGCACCGGGGCGATCTGGAATTGGTCGACATGCTTCTTAAGGCTGGTGCTGACGTGTCTGCAGCGAATCGGTATGCGGTTGAGCCGTTGTCACTGGCGGCTCTTAATGGCGACCGAGTTGTTATTGAGCGACTCCTTGATGCTGGTGCAGATGCGAACACCACGCTTCCTGAAGGTGAAACTGTGCTCATGACGGTTGCTCGAACAGGTGAGGTGGCGGCTATCCGTGCCTTAGTGGCTGCCGGTGCGAATGTTAATGCCCGTGATGACGTTCATGGGCAGAGCGCGCTGATGTGGGCAGCGGCGAAAGGCCACGCTCGGGCGATCCATGTTCTCATCGAAGCCGGTGGTGATGTTCATACTCGGACTGAAATTCCTGTGGTTGCGGCGGTGGGTTACCGCAGTTTGTTTTCGATTACGTCACCGACTGGCTTTACTCCCCTCATCTTCGCTGTTCGTCATGGACATCTGGAAGCAACGCGTGCGTTACTCGATGCAGGTGCAGACCCGAATGATGTTTTGTCAGATGGACAGAGTGTGTTGGTTGTCGCGGCGGCAAACGCCAACTGGGAAGCAGCGAATTACCTTCTCGATCGCGGTGCTGACCCGAACTTAGCGGCCGCTGGATGGAATGCCTTACACCAGACTGTACGTACCCGACGTATGAATGTGGGCTTTGGAGCTCCTGGTCCTATTTCATCCGGGAGCGTCGACAGCATTGATGTCATTAAGAAACTGTTGGATCACGGTGCCCATGTGAACGCGCGGATGACCAGGAATGGCATGAAAGACGGGCAACGGAACCGTTTGAACCGCCTGGGCGCGACAGCCTTCTTTTTGGCTGCTAAGGTGACTGATGTAGAGGCCATGAAAGTATTAATCGATGGTGGTGCTGACCCGATGATCCCGAGCGTGGAGAACACCACGGCATTGATGGTGGCTGCTGGTCTGGATATCTGGAATCCTGGGGAGGACGGCGGCTCATTGCCGGGGCAAGAAGAAGAGGTGCTTGAAGCGGTCAAAATGTGTGTGGAACTTGGCCATGATGTGAACGCCGTCAATGACCTGGGAGAAACCGCACTGCACGGAGCGGCGTTTCGGGGTGCCAACATTGTGGTGGAATATCTCGTGGAGCAAGGTGCTACGCTCGATCCGAAGGACCAGAATGGGTGGACTCCTTGGGCCATCGCCAATGGTTTTAGTTACTCAGATTTCTACAAAGCGCAGAAGCATACGGCAGAATTATTGGCGCAGTATCTGGAAGAAAAAAACTTGCCGACGGGCGAACCGATTCCAGGATCTGTGTGTTTTGATTGTCTGCAAACACGACTCGATCAGGCCCAAGCGGTACGTGAGCGTGACAAACGCTTGGAGGATGAGTTTCGTGCGACCCTTTCAAGTAGGGCGGTCCGGTGACCCGTTGGGGCTTCGGCCTCTGCGTCGGTCTAGTCATGTTCACCACCGTATCCGCTGTGACGCTACAGAATCGAGACGCGCCGATTCCTCATTCCGTGGGGCAGAGCGTAACGCCGGCTTACGAGGGCTGGTTCTTTAATCCAGACGGCACAATTAGTCTATCGTTCGGTTATTTCAATCGGAATTATGAAGAGCATCTTGATGTTCCGCTTGGGTCGAGCAACCGATTTGATCCTGCGCCTGCTGACCGTGGACAGCCGACACATTTTTTGCCAAGACGACAGACCGGTGTGTTTACCGTTGTGGTGCCTGCTGACTTCGGCGATCAGCAAGTGACTTGGACACTGACCGCGAACGGTGAGACATATGCGATTCCTGGCCGATTGCGTCCTGAATGGCAGATAGACGCACTGCAGGAGGTCACGAGCGGAAACACTCCACCCGCGTTGAAATTTTCAGCCGACACGCGACCCGCACAGGGGCCGCGAGGCGTGAGAAAAAAAATCGATGTGTCGTTGCCCGAGCCGGCTCATGTGGCACTCTGGGCTACCGATGACGGTGTTCGCAAGTCCAGAGCTTTAGGGCGTCCCCCGCAATTCGGCTTGGTATGGAGCAAGTATCGGGGCCCCGGCACTGTGCATTTCAGTGAACCAGAACCCAAGATTGATGATGGTGGGATGGCTGTCACGACTGCGATGTTCGACGAGCCTGGGGAATACGTGTTACGGGCGTTAGCGTGGGACGACTCGGGTCCGCAACGTTCCACGATGGCCTCTGGGTTCCAGTGCTGCTGGACAAATGCGTATCTCGAAGTCAGTGTGCGTTAGCGAATTCGACTCATGTGTGAACAGGAGAAAAAGATGGATCATGCTGGATGGCTGAATAGAATGCGCGTTGTATTTGTGGCGACGGTGGTGCTTCTATTCTCGAGTGTTGTGGGTGCACAGATCTCAGAGGATGTGACGTTCACCAGAGATATTGCACCTATTTTGCAGCAAAAATGTGAGGTGTGTCATCGACCTGGACAGATGGCACCGATGTCACTTGTGACATTCGAGGAAGTACGTCCGTGGGCGCGAGCAATTCAGCGGAAGGTCGTGGCTCGTGAGATGCCGCCTTGGCATATGGATAAGACGGTTGGCATCCAGGAGTTTGCGAACGACATCTCGTTGAGTGATGAACAGATTGCCACCATTGTGAACTGGGTGGAGACGGGATCGACTCGAGGGGACGCGGCAGATTTGCCTCTGCCGGTAGAGTGGCCACGTGGCGATGTTTGGCGCTTGGCTGAACAGTTTGGAAGGCCACCGGATCTGATCGTGACATCACCTCCCTGGACGCAGCCAGCTGAGGGACAAGACCAGTGGTATCAGCCAATAGTCGGCACCAACCTTGACGATGATCGATGGGTTCGTGGGGTTGAGGTTCGGCCGTCTATTCGGGGAAGGCGAATCGTGCACCACGCGTTGGCGAATCTGCTCCAAGAAGAGGAGTCAGGGGACTTTACTCCGGTGGTGGACGTTCCCGGACGTGGCGCGTTTCTCACCGAGTTTGCCGTCGGCAAGATTGGCGACGTATTCCGTCCGGACACAGGCAAGCTGATTAAGGCAGGTGCTCAGATCAGCTATGACATCCATTATCACTCGGTCGGTGAGCCGATTACGGATCAGACTGACGTTGGCCTGTGGTTCTATCCGAAGACGGTTGTTCCGAAATATCGTGTCTACGCACAGGTAATGGGCACGCGGCACTCGATGGCAACACTCGACATTCCTCCGGGTGAGGCGACCGTACACCACGCGTACATCCCACTACCGTTACCCGCACGCTTGGAAAATTATCAACCTCACATGCATGTACGTGGGAAAGCGATGTCGATGGAGGCGATCTATCCAGACGGGCGCGTAGAGATGATCAATCACGTCGGAAAATTTGATTTCAACTGGCACGTCAATTACGTCTATACGGAACACTCGGCTCCTGTTCTTCCGAAAGGCACGGTTATTCACCTGACGGCTTGGCACGATAATACGGTGTCGAATCCAGTTAATCCCGACCCAACTCAATGGGTTGGGTGGGGCCAACGAAGCTTCGATGATATGTATCACGCACATGTGAACGTAACGTATCTAACGGATGAGGACTACGCGGAGATCGTTGCGAATCGGCAAGACGCTAAACGGACAGATGATCAGTGACGCAGATACCGCGTGGAGAGTTAAAGACATGACCATGACGGCGAGAGGTGTTCTTCTACTGTTTCTGAGTGTTGTGCTTGTGTCTGGGTGTGGCGGCGGGGAGACGATGGACAGCAGTGTGAATGAAACTTCGATTGTGGATCCGGATTCGATTAGGCCGTTCGAGATCAACGTGCCCGATGCCGTCCTCGTTGATCTCAACGAACGATTAGCTCGCACACGGTTTCCGGATGAACTCGACGATTCAGATTGGGATTATGGAACACCACTGAGTTATCTGACGGAACTGATTCGCTATTGGCGTGAGGAGTTTGACTGGCGAGTCCAAGAACAAAGGTTGAATTCATTCGATCAATACAAGACAAGGATCGATGATCTTGATATCCACTTTATTCATCAGCGATCACCTGAAGAAAATGCTCTCCCGATCATCATCACGCATGGTTGGCCTGGTTCGGTTGTGGAGTTCGAACAGATTATCGGTCCACTTACTGACCCGGTAGCACACGGTGGGCGCGCAGAGGACGCCTTTCACGTAGTGGCGCCATCAATGCCAGGTTATGGGTTTTCAGATAGGCCCCGCGCACGAGGCTTTGGGCCTGAGCAGGTCGCCGACGTGAATGCACAGTTAATGCAGCGTCTGGGGTACGAGCATTACGCATTGCAAGGTGGTGATTGGGGTGCCATCGTGAGCCGCTGGCATGCCTTTAAGTACGCGTCACCGGTTGTTGGGTTGCACCTCAACATGCTGATTGCGGGACCTCCGGCAGGCGTTGAGGATCCAACAGAGGGCGTGTCTGACGATGATCTTGCGCGAATGCGCGAGCGACAGGCCTTCTTTCAAGGTCCGGAAACAGGGTACAGCCAAATTCAAGGCACGAAGCCGCAGACGGTAGGTTATGGATTAAACGACTCGCCTGCTGGGCAAGCGGCTTGGATTGTCGAGAAATTTCGTACATGGTGCGACTGTAACGGTAATCCCGAAACAATTTTTACGAAGGACCAACTTCTCACCAACATTACCGTGTACTGGGTGACGCAGACGGCCACGTCGTCAGCTCGGATGTACTATGAGAGCCGGCATGCCTCGTCGGCCCAGCAGGTGGGGCGTGTTGAGGTTCCTACGGCCGGTGCGATTTTTCCTCACGAGCTCTTCTTCGCACCTCGACAGTGGGCTGAAGCTTCTTACAACCTGACCCGTTGGACGGAAATGCCTCGAGGTGGGCATTTTGCGGCGATGGAGCAGCCAGACCTCTTCGTCGAAGATGTCAGAGCTTTCTTTGCCGATCTGCGCTGATGGTCATCACCTGACGGTGGCCGGGATCTTCTTACTGTGGATGAGGTGTCCGTCGGAGAGTTCTGCTCTCAGAACGTACTCGCCGGGCTCACTGAAGGTGGCTGTCATTGTTGTCGTGGCGCCAGGTGATTGCTCCGGAGAATCTGCCACGACGTGCACGCTAGCCGGTCCTCGCCAAACCGTCCAGGTAATCGTTAGTCGCTCGTCGATTTTCACTTGACTCGGACGCACGGCGGTTCGCAGCACGGGCACGTTGACGGGGGCCCTGGGCTCCTCGGGCTGCGGTTGGAGAGTCGGTGGCGTCTCCTGTCCGCGGGCTCTCCGGGCACGTAGCGACCGTGGCGGCGCCGTGGGTAACCCGTCATCGCTCGCGGAAGCGGTCATAGCCAACGGGTTTGGGAGTCTAATTACGCGATCGGCAGAAGTCACTGTTAGGCGTGGGGGCTGGTTGATGCGTTGCTCCTCTGTGGCTTCACGGCCTCGAAGAATCGGATCGATTTCCCACACGGGATCGAGCGACCCGATTGCCCTGTGGAGTTCGCCCTGGACCGCCAGACTCCACACCAAGTCCTGTTCGCCCCAATCACTTGAGACTCGCACAGAAAAAGTCTGTCGATAGACACGTGGATAAAAGAACGTCGGTTGTCCTTGGTCCAGTGCTCCGGGTTCCATCCGGTTGTTTGCGCCGATTGGGATGTGTACTTCTTCAACATGGTTTCTGTTGATGTACCCGAAGTGCATCTGCAAGCTACCATCCGAGTTTCTCGACCATCCATCAAAGAACGGAGCGACGGCTTGTCCCGAACTAAACCTGAAATTGAATGGGTCAGCCTGCCCTAGGGCATCGGTTGGTAGACTAGCCATCAAGATAAAAACCAGACCAAACCATGGGCTGATCTGACGGCGCATGATGAGAATGACGCTATCCGCCATAACAGAGAACACTAGTTGGTTTTGAGCCGCGCAGTTTCCCGCGCCGTTAGTTCAGCCTCGTACTCCTCGTCGGTTAGGTCGTACCAGCCGATCCAGGCAAACCCCATTTCGTCAATTGTGCGGCCACCACTCCCCGACCAGTTTCTTGGGTCTGGGTTGCCGCGGTGAGCTGCTGTGTTGTCGTGCCAATTGATTACGTGAAGAATAGTCCCCGCCGGTACCAACGGTGCTGAGTTGTCCGCGTAGTTATAGGCAAGGTGCCAGTTGTAGTCGAAATGTGCGCAGTTGACGACCTCGGCTTTCACGGGTTGGGTGGGGTAAATCAGTTCGAGACACTGGTACTTGCCGAGGAAGTGCATGTGCGGCTGGAACATCGTAATACGTGCTGCTTTGCTAAGCCTCGTATAGCCATCCGAACGGGTCACTTGCCCGGGTGGGAGGTCTACGATGCCTGCGATACTAGAACCATCGCCGGCACCCGCGAGTTGCTTTGTCCATCGCACATGGTCAGGCACCGTTCCTTTAGGGTGGAACTTGAAGCCGAGTTGTACAACAGTGTCAATATCTTCACCGACTGAGTGCAGGTGGTAGCTTAGCCGCGCTCGACTGCCAGCATGTAGCAACACCCCTGAATCAGCAGGATAGATCTCAGCGTTTTTTCCGGATGCGTACTCGACGAGATGTTGCTCTGATTCCATTCCGTTTTCCGCCTCCTCATCTGGAAAGACGGAGAATGCGTTGGTGTGATGTACGACCAGCCGAGCACGCTCATCAGCCGGTTTGGTCTGAATGGCGCTAATGTATCGATCTTCAGTGAGGTCAATGGATGCAAACAGGTTCCCAAACCGGTCAGGTCCTTCTGCGGGCACCAAATAGCTAGGGTACTCCACAATTAAATCGGGTTCGCCGATTTGCCACTCGTCGGCATCCCCGAACTCACGGAGTGTTGGCATGTCATTGGGATTTCCACGCTTCGCACCCGTGTCAACCCATCGGACGATCGTGGCGATTTCCGTTTCAGTTAACGACGGGTCATTCTTGAATGTTTGGATACCGATGTGGCGGTCGAGATGCCACGGGGGCATTTCGCGCGACTGAACTCGATTCTTGATCGACCGGGCCCAGGGGCGGACTTCTTCATAGGTGCGGAGCGACATTGGTGCCACGGCATCAGGTCGGTGGCAGCCAACACACGATCGCTGCATTATGGGTGCCACGTCGCGGGTGAACGTGACTTCCTGACCGGAGACAAGTTCTTGGGCAACTGCCGGTGCGCCGATGAGCGCTACCAGTGCTACTAAGATCAAAATAGAACAGCGTGCCCGCTGAGTAGTTCGCACTTCGCACCTCCAGGAGACAAGAGCAGCCAAATGGAGCTTTTTCTACGAATGATTATGGTCCTGTGTGCGTGTCACCGTCAACGGACGGGCGGTATAATTTGGGTTACCTGTTCTCAAGTGTTACACGAGACCTTCTGGAGACAATAATTGAGCCGCATCTACGTGCTCCACGAGAATAGAGCTTGGGTTGAGCCACTGCGTGCTGCGTTCGAAGAGATGGGTTTGCCGTTTGAGGAGTGGTTCCTTGATGCAGGGCGTCTCGACCTGATGGACGCGCCACCTCCCGGCGTTTTCTACAATCGGATGAGTGCGTCCTCGCATACTCGGGGGCATCGCTATTCGCCGGAATATACCGGCGCGGTCTTGGCGTGGCTTGAGCAACACGGACGGCGTGTGGTGAACAGTTCTCGGGCTCTGCAACTAGAGATCAGTAAAGTTGCTCAATACGCTGCGTTGGCCGCTTGTGGTATCCGTACCCCGAAGACTGTTGCCGTGGTTGGCCGCGACCGGATTGTTGATGTTGGGCGCACTTTCGATTTTCCATTTATTACGAAGCATAACCGAGCAGGCAAAGGCCTTGGGGTGAAGCTTTTCAAGAGCGCCGTAGCGCTGGAGCGGTATGTGGGCAGCGAAGAGTTCGAACCCTCAGTGGACGGGGTGACATTGATTCAGCAGTACATCGAAGCGACGGAGCCGTTCATCACCCGTGTGGAATTCGTCGGTGGGCGCCTGCTATATGCGGTACGGGTCGATACGAGTCAGGGCTTCGAGTTGTGTCCAGCTGACGCATGTCGTGTAGACGATGCATTTTGCCCCACGGGTGAGTCCCCCATCTCTTTGTTTCAGATCGAAGAGAATTTCTCGCACGAACTAATTGAGCGGTACGAGCATTTTTTGTTTGAGAATAAGATTCACATCGCTGGTATTGAGTTCATTACAGACCGCAGTGGCGTGGCCTATACCTACGATGTCAACACGAATACGAATTACAACAGCAAAGCCGAGGAGGTTGCAGGGGTCTACGGGATGCGGGCCGTTGCAGATTACCTTGGTCGAGAACTCGCAGCCGCTGAAAACACGACCGAACGTAGGGTGTTGAGTGCGGTGGTGGGGCGGCAGGAGGCAGAGCGATAATGGGTTTGAACGATGTTTCTGGTCGGTTGTTGTTGTTGCCATCTGAGTTTGCGATCTCATGCTAAGACATCAGGTGTTCCGATGACGTGTTTTTGGGATGGCAGATCGGACGTCGTTCTGATCGTGAGCGATCACGATGGAGAGCTGGTCGCGTTTGCGGTACCCTAAGTTATGACGTGGTCACTGGTCTCGGTTGCAGCGGTCATTGGGGTTGTCGGTTCCCCAGTGGCTCATCGGTTAGGCTGGCTCCCTCTGGGACCGGCGTTCCTGATTTTACTTTTAAGTGTTGTTGTTTCGTTCATTACGGTCGTTGTGGGTATCGTTGCTGCCGTACGTGATCCGACTGCCGTCCTCAACGGCCGATCGTTGATTACTTACTTAATATCGGTCGGTGCCGTCATCGGACCGTTGTGGGCAGTAGTTCCAGCGTTAGGAAAACCGGCGATTCATGACATAACGACCGATACGACTGATCCGCCACAGTTTAACGCTGTCATCCCGCTGCGGTCAGGCTCACCAAACTCCGTGGAATACGCAGGAGCAGAATTGGCGAGTATGCAACAAGCAGCGTATCCAGATTTGACTTCGCTGGTACTTACACGTTCGGCAAGCGAGGTTCTTCAACAGGTAGAGGCTGTGGCCCAGGAATTAAATTGGAACGTTGTAGCGATTGATACGGAACGGGGACAGCTAGAAGCGACCGATACGACGTTCTGGTTTGGATTTAAGGATGATGTGGTTGTGCGTATCCGTCAGAACATAGACGGCGACACTCGCATCGATGTTCGTTCTACCTCCCGTGTTGGAGTAGGTGATCTCGGTGCGAACGCGGATCGGATCCGTAATTTGTTGAGCCGTCTACGATCTCGAAATTAGCGCGTCCAGACTTTATCGGCCGTGCTGATTATTCACCCACGTCATTGGCTCGAGCACCGGCGAGCATGTTCGGCATCGCGTAGTTTCCTTCGTGGCAGGCGTACTCGAACAAAGTGCCATCAAAACGGTTCAAGGGGATCGCCGCCGTCCAGCTCTCCGTGAAGGTTGTGGGGTCCTCAACGGTGAAGCGATAATCGATTGTATTTTCGTCAACACGCGTGAATCGTTCAATCAGGCGCAGGTTCTCGCCTGTGCCGAAGACTGTGGCGACGTATAGGCCCATCTCCGTCACCTTATTGTTAAAGTTTGTCGTTTCGACCACCAGTGTGTTGCCTTCCCAGTGACCACGAGAGTCGCCGAGCCACTGGCGCACACCGTCTGAAGCGTGGGGCCGTCCGTCAATCGGAATGATGCGAGCGTCGTGAATCATCTCGACGACCAGCACGACATGATCCGGCGTTTGCATGATGTGGTAGTTGTGGTTGTAGAACCCCGGCATCATGGCGCCAGGTAAACCACGTGTGATGCAGCGGTCGTAGACACTCATATCGGCGTAGTCGTCAGGCGCGGTGGTCGAACGTCGACGAAGCTGCATGAGCGCGCCAAGCGCCTCTTGGGCCTCTGGCGTCATCGCGGGAAGCTTCCCGGTGGTTGGCTCGACAACTAACGACGTGCGGTTTGTGTCCTGCCCGTATTCAAACCAGAACTCGTTGTAAAAGCCGGTATCGCCTTCTCGCTCGCCAAAGAACTGCTCAGAGTTCGCTTGTTGTCTTTGAGCCACTTCTTCTTCGGTGAGTGTCTCGCGGTCGGATACTGCGTCAGGTCGCTGCAGCGGCACGACGGTATTGTTGTTCCAGACGCCTTGCAGGTCAGGGTCACCCCATGCGGTCGTCGGAGCGGACTGTTGGCCTGAGATGCCTGCTGAGGCCAGTGATATCACTACAGCAACGATGGCAAAGGTGGTTAGTGCGGAACCATATTTCGATTGCATGAAATCGTCCTCTCTAGAGTCTATGATACTGCGAATAGCTTAATACGTGACGCCACATAAAGTGGCTCCGCAGCCGCAGACGGTAGCTGTCCAGCGTTCCTTTGACACGAGAACCTGCGAGAGCTTATGGTGATTTACCTCATAGCTTAGACTGCACCTTAAACGGGATCAAGGAGATGCAATTAGTTCGCGCCCAGTTGAGAAGTGTTTTGGGAGTCAGTCTGTCGGTTCGGATTGTGTCGCTTGCCAGCCAGCTCCCAGGATTGGCGTTTGGTTGAGGCGGGCATAACACGAAATGGAAACACTGACACTACGTCACCACCGAGGCGGTGAAGATTTATGAGTCGAGTTTGGCCTCCGTTAGCTGCGGTTTTGGCGATGCTTGTTGTGGCGGGTCGCGCCCAACCAGTCGTGGACCAAGGGAGATTTCATCACGCCCACCTCAACACACATGATGCAGACAGATCGATGCAGTTTTACCAGCGTCTCGGTGCCTTGCCGGTGAGGTTTGATGGACGGACCGATGCGATTTTTACTGGACGCGGCTTCATTCTTTTAACGGAGGTTGACGCGCCGCTTAAGGATCAAGACAGCACGGCGCTGCGTCATCTCGGCTGGAGTGGGGTTGATGGACCTAGTGAATACGCTTGGTGGACCTCTCAGGATTTCGAAGTTCACACACCACTCAGTGCCGTAGGACCTAATCACTTCTATTATTTCTGGGGGCCGGATCGGGAAATTATTGAGATCTATACCGGTGACAAGAATCATTGGTTTAACCATATTCACTTTTGGGCGGAGGATGTGAGCGCCGCTGCCGAATGGTACGAGCGGCATATTGGCCAGCAATTTCGTGGGGGAGCACGGGTGGCTCGTCCCTCAGAGCCGGGTCGTGTGTGGGGTAACGAATTTCGTCTTGACGGAATCAGTTTCCTGATTACCTATAAGGATCATTATTACGTTGACGCCGAGCGGCGCCTTCCTGTTGGTCGCCTGCTGGAATCGAGTCAAGGCAGCCCGATTGATCACATCGCTTTCTCGTACGAAGACATCGCGCCTGTTTTTGAACGGATGGAGCGCAACGGTGTCGAGATTGTGCGTCCGATCGCCGAGAGGCCTCATTTCGGGTTTCGGAGCTTTTTTATACAGGGACCAGATGGGGTGCTGGTTGAAATCGTTGAGGCAGAACCGATTCCTGATGGTTTGTGGCGGTAATCTTTCGCTGGGCAATCAAAAAACACTCAAGAATCGACGTAAGATTTCGCGCATCCAGAGCAGATTAAATTAGAAGAGCTATGGTATAAATGTACGTTGAAATAAACGTCTCACGTGTAGAGAACGTAGAGAAAGGGGTCATCTGAATGCGATTCCACATGTGCCGGGTTGCTTTGGCGACTTTCGGTATGCTCGCGACGCCGCTTTTCGCAACTGCGCAGTCCTCGGAACAGGAAGTGACCTTTACGAAGGATATCGCGCCAATCTTGCAGCGTAGCTGCCAGAGTTGCCATCGTCCTAATTCGGTTGCTCCGATGTCGTTAATGAACTACGAAGAGGTGCGACCGTGGGCAAGAAGTATCAAACAACGAACGGGGCTCAGGAATCGCATGGGTGTGATGCCGCCGTGGTTTATTGAAAAGGATGTCGGTATCCAGGATTTTAAGGATGACATTTCACTGCGTGAGGCAGAGATTGAATTGATCGCTACGTGGGTCGATAACGGTGCCCCTCGCGGAAACCCCGCTGACATGCCACCGGCGCGCGTGTTTGCCGCGGCAGATGAATGGGAGTTCGGTGAGCCTGATTTAATTGTTGACTCACCTTCGATCACGATGGCCGCTGAGGCCCCTGACTGGTGGGGTGCTCTCGCACCGGTGCCCACAGGTCTGACAGAAGACCGGTACGTGTCAGCCGTGGAGTTCAAAGAGGTTAGTGATGTGCAAGGCGGGCAGGGTGGGAAATTTATTTTTCACCATGCAATCCACGCGATGATCGATGCGGAGGGAACCCCTGGGGTAGCAATCGGAGGGCCCCATGAAGTTGGGCGAAACAGTGAAACGTTTGATGCGGCAGCAGGTCGGCTTTTGACGGCGAACTCCATGCTCGTGTTTCCGTCGGTGCACATGCATGCCAATGGTGAGGACACAACCGCCTACCTTAAAGTCGGCTACAAATTTCATCCCAAGGGGTATGAGCCGTCACGGGAACTGGGCAATATGACATTTGGCAATGGTGAGATCGATCTGCGCGCGATGGAGGCGAACCAAGAGGTCCATATGTACACCACCCTGCAACAGCACATGAAGCTCACGACCTATGAGCCTCATATGCATGCGTCGGGAGTCAGGATGTGCATGGAAGCCATCTGGGGTGGGCGGACCGAGGTCCTGAACTGTTCCGGGTATGACCATAACTGGGTCAAGGTCTATCATTACACTGACGACGCAGCCCCGCTTCTCCCGAAAGGGACGCTGATCCACGTCACGGCCTATTTTGATAACACACCTTCAAACACGAATGTCGTTGACCCACGTAATTGGGGCGGGTTGGGTCATCGATCGATCGACAACATGGCCATTTTGATTGCGTCGCCGCTCGCTATGAATGACGAAGAGTTTCAGGCGGAGATGGACGCACGTCGCGAGCGGCTCAATCTTGCTAAAGGGCAGGCCGCCCCCGGTTGTCCGCTCTGTGGTTACGACACACTTCCAGCGATGGGAGCGCCAGCAAATAGCGCAAATCCGATCCGTCCTGATGATCCAGCACAACGCGGAATACAGCAGGGAATAGAGAGTCCAGCTGCAGGAGCGGGACAAAATTAAAATGGCACGACAAAGAATGAAAAAAACACGTCTTCCTCAAGTGTTCTGGGTTGGGCTGCTTCTCTGCGTGGCAGGCGCACTGGCGATGCCGTCGCTAAATTACGCACAGTCCCCGGCGCGAGGTCAGAACATTGCGCCTGTTTACGAAGGATTCTGGAGGAATGATGACGGGTCCTTCGACCTGTTGTTTGGATACTACAACCGAAATTGGGAAGAGGACATCGACGTTCCCGTGGGGCCTGATAATAATATGGAGCCTGGTGGTCCAGATTTGGGTCAGCCGACGCATTTTTTCCCGAGGCGCAGTCAGTTTGTCTTTAAGGTTCGGGTACCTGCCGATTTTGCGAACAAGGAAATTGTGTGGTCGCTCACAACTAACGGGGTCAATGAAAAAGCGTACGCTACGTTGCGGCCTGAATACGCGGTTGATGAAACCGTGATGATGGCGAATTTTGGAGCAGGCGGCCAAACGGGCTTTCATCCAGACATGCTCGGCAATCTTCACCCCGAGGTCACGGTTGAGGGGCAAACGACACTAACTGTGAGTGCGGGAGAGCCAGTCACTCTGAGCGCTATTGCCACCGACGATGGAAAGCCGTCTCCGCGTTCCATCCCGCCGTTCATGCTTGGTCAGAGTCAGTTTGTGCCAGACTCAGCGACTGGGCTCCGGTTGTCGTGGTTCCGCTATCGAGGTCCCGGAGAAGTTGTTTTCGACCCACCCCAGACCAAAGTCTGGCAGGACCGCAGAGATGGTGGCAATTCACCATGGTCGGTCGGATGGGAAACGCCGGCGGTCCCTGGGGACAATAAGTGGACGGTTCAAGCCACGTTCAGTGAGCCAGGCACCTACGTCCTGCGAGCTCTCGCCAGTGACGGTGGGCTGGTTGACTACGAAGACGTGACCGTCAGTGTTACTCGGTAATCCGGGGATGAAGCCTTTCCGGCGGTTCTATTCTTAGCTTCTGTCCCTAGGCTTTTGCTGGTTCTTTGCGGATACGAGTGTTGATGACTTCGGTCATGTCAAAGGGATCAGGAATCGCACTGTCCGCGGGTATTTCCTGTAATTCGCTGGCAATGACGTCTCCCTGTCGTTCATAGGTTCCGCGTCGCCAGTGTGTCTTTCCGTCTGAACTCGTTACCGTGTAGTACGAGACGAGTCTCTTGCCATTCCAGGCTTTTTCTAACATGTGAAGAAAGTCTGTTAGCCGTTCCGCCGGCCAATAGTCGCTTGGTTGGGTGCCGACTACTTGGTTTTCTGGCACGATTGGGGTTTTGATCTTGTCGCTAAACCTCGCTCGAGCAATGACAAAGTGTGGAGGCGGGCCATACCATACGCGGAGATCCGGACGTGTCTGAGCATCTGGAAACGTGATCAGCTTTCCGAATGCTGGAGGGGCGCCAATCGGAGAGGACTTGTTCGTTTGGACCAAGTCCTCAGGATGAACTTCGAGAAAGCTTGCAACTTCGTCGAGTCTGTGGAGCGGAAATCTGAACCGTCCCTTAAGATAGGCCGAAGCCCAAGGGTTGCTTTTTCCGGCGGCTCGGGCGAACCCCCCCTGCTTCATGTCACGTCGTTTCATGATTCCTTGGATGTTTTGTCTGATCCGATCTTCTGCAGTATTCATTGATCGTCCCCTAGCGGAAGCCTGCCCCGCATTTACATCCGAAACTTACCGATCCAGGGTCGTTTTTTAAGAAGTTGCTAGTCGGTATCACCATAGCTGACCGAGATTGCTCTATTTTGACAGGATAGCTACTAAACACAACAAAAACAGCCTTAAATTCAGAGGTTGTCTGATTTTTGAATTGTTTTAATGAAGCTAAGAGGGTTTGTCTTGGGCAATTGATTGTTTCATCAGTAATTACTGTGTAAGATAAACCGCTTTGTTTTCTGTTTTAATTTATTCTGGGAGAGAACTTGCCATGCCATCTGCTTTGAACTTTAAAAGTTTGAACCGCTGTAAATATTCGGCGGTTACTGGGTTGTTAGCTGTTGCTACGATTTTGGTGTTGCCGTCTCTGGCTAGTGCCCAAGCGATCTCTGGCTCTGTCACAGATGAGACGGGTGGTGTATTACCTGGCGTAACTGTCGAAGCCAGGAGCCCAGCCCTTATTGAGCAAGTCCGGAGCACTGTCACGGATGGCACGGGTTCGTACCAGATCATTGCGCTCGAACCAGGAGACTACTCGGTTACCTATACATTGCCTGGATTTAACACGCTTGTTCGAGAGGGCATCGTGATTAGTGGTGGCGCGACTGCAAATATCGATATCCAGCTGGGGGTGGGTTCCGTTGAGGAGACGGTCACGGTCTCGGGAGCAGCGCCCACGGTCGATGTCCAGAACATCGTGCAGAGCGAGACGCTCACCTCGGAGATCTTCGAAGTACTTCCAACGGCGCGAGGGTACGACTCCATGGCTCTTCTGATTCCTGCGATGAATATCCAGGGTGGGCCTACAACGAGTCTGTCCGTCGATACGGGAGGCATCTCTGGGGAAGGGAATAACCGGCTCTCTATTCACGGTTCTCGTGACTCTGATGCCGAGGTTCACGTCGATGGCATGGACAGTAATCTTGTGGCATTTGAAGGAGCTCCCCAAGGCACACCGTTTGATGCGGCCATCCAAGAGTACGTCTATGACTACTCCGGTAACTCGGCCGAGGTTCAGACGGGAGGGGTGCGGCTGAATCTGATTCCGAAGGAAGGTTCGAATACTTTTAGCGGAGGCATGTTCACTAACTGGGGGGCACCGAGTTGGTTGGCCAACAACATTAGCCAAGAGCTGATCGACCGCGGGATTACGGGTGGCAAAGATGGTGGCGTGAAGATGGACCAGTCGTGGATGACGTCACCATCCGTTGGTGGTCCAATTGCTCGGGATAAATTGTGGTTCTTTACGAGTTACTCTTTCCGACGCGGGTCTCTCTATCCAGCGAATCTGTTCGACAATACCGACACCAGCCAGTACCTTTACGTCCCCGATCTTTCTTCGCCGACGGTGAATGGGTCAGATATCTATGAGGGCACACTACGTCTGACTTGGCAGGCATCATCGAGAGATAAAATCCAGGCCTACTGGAGCAATAACCATACAAAGCAAGTGCCGTCACTGACCGGGTCCCAGTTGGATCCCATCTATATCTCTCCTGAGGCCGGAAGCGAATTGATTACCTCGGTTAATACCTACCAAATCAGTTGGACGAGGCCGCAAAGCAACCGCATTTTGTTTGAGGCGGGCTTCGGCATGCAACCGGCCCACAATATTTTGTATCCGCTTGACAACGCGACTCAGAAGGGTCGTAACAATTCGCGGATGTTAAATGCCAGAACAGACCTCCCGAGTGTGTTTGAAGGCACCACTTTGACGATGACCAGGAATATGGGGTTCTTCTTTCAGGGAACGGATGTGTGGTTCTCGACGTCTAATACCACTGGACGTGCGTCGATGTCGTATGTGACAGGAACCCATAACCTGAAGTTCGGCACGACGATCAATGCCAAGCAGCAGAATGAGAGTTACCGGAGTGGCAATAACTGGACCAACATGATTACGTATTTTGGTAACCCCGTGCAGGCCCGCTTCCAGGCGCGACCGAATGAAACGAATCAGTTAACAGATATCGGCATCTACGCGCAAGACCAGTGGACGCTTGATCGTCTGACCATAAATGCTGGCGTTCGTTTTGACTACTTCAAGGGCTTTTACCCCGATCAGTACACCGAACCGATGACCTGGTCCCCGGTGTCCCGGATATTTCCTGGTTCCACGGTGGCAACCTGGAAAGATCTCCAGCCACGACTGGGTCTGGCGTACGACTTAACGGGTGATGGTCGGACGGCGCTCAAGGCCGTTGCGTCCCGATACGGAGACCGGAATGCGATTGCACTGGCTGGCGAGCTCAATCCTGTGGCAAACAACACCCTGATGAGTCGGCTGTGGCTGGATGGGGCCTACGGGTGTCTTCCCCATGGTACGTTGCCCGCTCACCAGGGTGCCACGTGTGTGGCTGGTGACGGCCTTGTGCAAGGGGATCCGCTAGTTCCGTATCCGAACGGCGAGATCATGGACTTTGACGTAACGCCGGGGTTTGCCTCGCCAGAACTTACGGCATTCTTTGATCCCGACTACGCATATGGCTGGGGCAAGAAGGCTGCAAACTGGGAATTCTCAGGGAGTATTCAGCACGAGTTTACTGATGGCTACTCAGTGGATGTGGGGTATTTCCGCCGCGCTTATGTCAATGAAAGTGCCGTGGACGATCGATCGAACGATCCTGGGGATTGGGACGAATGGACGTTTACGGTACCTACGGATTCTCGACTTCCTGACGGCGGCGGCAACCAGGTTACCTTGGTTGATCTCAACCCGTCTGCGGTGGCGACTCCCAATCAGTGGACTACAAATGCCAACGAATACGGAGGCATTAGCGAAACCTGGCATGGGTTTGATATGAACTTCAGTGCTCGGCTTGAAGGGGTCCTGTTCCAGGGTGGCTTTGCGACGGGAAAAAGCACTTTTGATAGCTGTGCCGTTGACAATTTGCTGCCAGAGCGAATTAATGAGGGGGCCGGAGGGCTCACGGGTGGCGGCGACAGCGTGATCGTTAAAGAGTTCTGCGCGAATGAGACGCCGTGGCTGTCGCAGGCTTCGATGTATGGGTCGTACACCTTGCCGGGTGGCATTGACGTTTCGGCGGCGTTCTTCAGTCGACCCGGCACAGAACGCTTGGCCGTGCTTACGATCCCGGTGGCAGAGGCGGCGGCCGGACTTGGTCGGACACCGACAGAAACATCGATCTCCGTCAACGTCCAAAAGCCTGGCACCGCGTACGGGGACCGGCTCAACCAAGTCGACTTTAGAGTTGCGAAGCTTATCGATTTTGGTGGTGGCGCAAACGTGCGGGCGAGTTTCGATATCTACAACGTAACGAACGCCAACGCGGTAGGGAGAGAGCGGTACACGCTTGCAAGCTTCCTGCAGCCGCTGGGTGTTCAGCCTGGCCGTTTGGCTAAGCTGTCTTTCCAGTTCAACTTTTAGTTTCTGGGTACACGTGGAGCACTTGGTGTTCCACGTGTACCATTCAACCGTTCGTGCCGTTCGGCTGACATGGTGCTAAGTAGTTTGGTTCCGTCGTCTTGGCGCACTGGGCAGGCCCTCCAGCAGACATCCTTCTGTTTGCCAAAGTTTGGTCTTCTTGTCGTGGGCGTTTTATTGGCAGTACCCGCCTATACCGATGCTCGCGTTAGAAAAATTGAGATTCACCAGATTGAATCACCAACATTTGAAGGTCGGTCGTTTGGAGACGTCGGCCAATACGAAAAACTTGTTGGCCGTGTGATAGGTGAGGTCGACCCAGAAACACCTGGGAATGCAGTAATTACTGACATCGGTCTCGCACCCAGAAATACAAGAGGGATGGTCGAATACGCGGCAGACCTGATCATTCTGAGACCTGTAGATCGGTCGCGAGGCAACGGTCGGTTGTTCTTTGAGATTAATAATCGAGGCCGATTATTGTCGTTGGCGCGTCTCAACGATGCGGCATCGGCTGAAAGTAATCCGACGCTGGCATCTCATGCGGGCAACGGATTCTTGATGCGCGAGGGATATACCTTTGTCTCAAGTGGGTGGGACGCAACAGCCTCGGCGGCCGATGACAGACTGACGATTACTCTGCCGGTGGCCACAAACGCCGACGGTTCGGCCATTATCGGGCCGGCGCTCGAAGAATTCGTCGTGGATAACAACACAACCACTGAGGGGCGTCTCAGTTATCCTGCGGCGAGTACGGATACGTCTAAGGCTCAATTCACCGTACGAGCGCGCTATGGTGACCAGCCCGTTCCTGTGAGTGGTGACGAGTGGGATTACGTTGACGCTCGGACGATCCGATTGCTGCCTGTGGGGACCACATTTCGGCAGGGAACGCTTTACGAATTAGTTTATCCGGCGACTGAACCAACGGTTGCTGGCCTTGGGCTTGCGGCTTTGCGCGATGTCGCAATCTTTTTACGTGATGCGGATGCGGATGTCGATGGAACACCGAATCCCGTGGCGGGGGATGTGCAGTACATGTTCTCCTTCGCCGTGTCTCAGCCGGCTCGCTTGATGCGTGACTTCGTGCACTTGGGTTTCAATCAAGACAGGAATGGAACCCGCGTGTTCGACGGCGTGTTGAACTGGATCGGAGGCGCGAGCGGCGGATTTTTCAACTATCGCTTTGCGCAGCCACATCGAACGCATCGCCAGCATATTGCGCGGTGGTTTCCGGAGCGACAGTTCCCATTCGCGAATAATGTTTCATTTGACCCTGCCACAGGTCAGACGGATGGGCGTCTGCGACGCTGTTTGGCGAGTGATACCTGTCCCAAGATCTTTGAGGCGAACTCATCGAACGAGTATTGGGTAAAAGCGACTTCATTGTTGCACACAGATACGTCAGGGAACGATTTAGTTGATCCAACCAATGTGCGATTTTTTCTGTTCTCGAGCTTTCCGCATAGTGGTGGTAGCCGCCAGAGTGGAAAAGGGCGGTGCCAGCAACCGCGAAATACTGTCGTAGCCGGAGCGGGTCTCCGAGCATTGATGGTCTCGCTGGACCAGTGGGTTTCAGCGGGTACGCCACCACCAGCAAGTCGGGTGCCACGTCGTGCCGATGGAACCCTTGTTTCCCCACTGCCTCGTGAAACGCTGGGATTTCCAAAAATTCCTGGTGTGCACTATGACGGTCTGATGAGTACGGGTGACCTGCTTGAGTTCGGGCCTAGCGCGAATCTTGGGATCTTGTCAGTGCTCCCTCCGAAGGTCACATCGCCCTACACGGCCTTTGTTCCAAAGACCGACACAGATGGACATGACGTTGCAGGTATTCGTTTTCCTGAAATTGAAGTGCCTCTCGCGTCTCATACGGGCTGGGGTGTCCGATCGTCTGAGTATGCTGGCAACGACCTGTGCGATGCCTCCGGTCAGAGGATTCCGTTTAGTGAGACTAAAGCGGCACGGTTGGCTGTGGCCGACCCACGCCTTTCCATTGAGGAACGATACGAGAGTCGCGAAGCCTACGTTCGTCTGGTTACAGAGGCTGCCCGTGCGCTGCAACAAGACCGGCTGCTGCTCGCCGAGGATGTGGAACAGATTATTGCCACTGCTAGAGCGCAGAGCTTTTAACGCCGGTCTGTATCTCCAGCGGCCTTTAGGGTGCCGTGAAGAGTGCGAGATCGATGGCGTCAGCCATTGCCTTGTATCCTGCGTCGTTGGGATGAAGATGGTCATTCACATCGTAACGTTCTAGGAGCCACATTGGTTGGTTTGGATTTCGCGTGGCTGCATCAAAATCGATCACCGCGTCATAGTCCCCACTGGTTCTGATCCACTGGTTGAGGGCTTGGCGGGTCTCATCGCCCCTCGCCGTCCAGTATCCTGGGATCACGGTGCCTTCATAGGGTGTCAGCGTTGCGCCGAAGATCTTAAGCCCCTGAGCGTGTGCCCGCGCAATGAGTTGTTTGTGCCCAGCAATTAATGCTTCAGGGCTGGGGCTAGGGTCTCCCCCCAAGGCACCGATATCGTTAATTCCCTCGAGCACAATAACGTGGCTCACACCCGTCTGAACGAGCACATCACGATCGAATCTCGCTAAAGCGCTGACGCCGGCTCCGTCGCCCAAGACGCGGTTGCCTCCAATACCAACATTGGCGACGGCCATTGGGATGTTGGCGAGTTGAAACCGACGAGCAAGCTGTTCGGGCCAACTGTTATTTGCGTCAACGGTTGCACCGTACCCATCAGTGATAGAGTCTCCGATGGCCACGACGACGCCCGTGTTGGCTGGTGCCGTGACTTCCACTCTCGATAAGAAAAACCAGGATTCCGTCAACGTTTGTACCGGGATGTCTGTCTCTCCAGTGTGATCTCCTGCCGTCGATAGATAATTCGTATTCAGTGATCGGCTGTGAGTCGTTAATGGAGACATGCGAGAAGCGGTGTTTCCGGGTAGATAGAAGTCGATCGCAAGGTCGGCGATTGCTGGCACCTCCAGAGTTATTGGATCGCTGATTGCGACGGCGCCCGCTAGTACGGTCGTGACGGATCTTCCACTGAAGGTCAACGTGCGGACCGATGTAGGGTCAATAGTTGAACCGGTAGTCCGGAGGGCAAGACGAGCGGCTCCGATGTCAAGCGGTTCTGTCCCGAACACATTGCTTGCCACGACACGAACCTTCTCGCCGCCAACACTCGTACGCACGATTTGGCGAAGCGTTTGATTGTTAACGTGAATGTCTGGGTTCCGCACCAGAATGGGCTGCCATTCTTGTGGCGCGTTTGGTTCTGGTGAGGTAGACCGTTGCGGCGCTTCACGGCGTTCAACAAGAGCGGTCGCCCATGTCGCGACCCAATTATCAGATTCGTTTGGCTGCGCAATGAGTGCTCCTTGAGTAATGAGCAGGTACAGCAGCACTGCCACACTAGGTGAGACTGTGTGCCTGAACTGCGATCGGATTATGTGGAAGATCAAGCTCATTGGAGTGCTCCTTTCACAAGTGTGTCTGTCTGCCCAAGATGTTGTGTGAATTGATCCTGGTACGGATAGGTTGTTCGACACAATTGCGCACGATGGCAGTATAGTGGGCCGGCCAAGCTTTGCTGGCACACTGGTGGGTTTGGTTCCGTTCAAGATGGTATTCATCTTGGTGTAGATAGATGGCGTGGATTATTAAAATTGCTACCGGCCGACAGGTCCTAGCTGGGTTTGTGACGCTTCTAATAGGGGGCGGGCTCTTGTTCGGGACCGGACCCTTTCCCAGTCTGCAGGGGCTGGCGCCCGGTGGTCAATTACCAGAACAACAATTGGGCTATAACGCACATGAGCTGAGGCAGTTTTTGAATGCCATCGGAACTAATGGCAGGTCGACCTACCTTCGATTTCAAGGGTTGGATGTTTTAACACCACTGTTATTTGGCTGGCCAGCGATGTTGGGGATTGCGTGGCTGCTAAAGCGTGGCGGAATCGCGAGAGGCTGCGTTGCAGGTCTTCCACTCGTGCCGGTGTTATTTCTGATTGCTGAGTGGTCTGAAAACTTTGTCTTGAGCAACGCCGTTCGTGCATATCCAACGTTGCCGCCGGTGAGCATGCTGCTACCCGTTCTGACAGGCGGCAAGTTTTTTTCCCTGTGCCTGACGTTCGTAGTCGCCGCCTGGTGTGGGCTGCGACTCTTCTGGAGAAAGGATTAACGATGTCTGCATCTCGACGACGTTTTCTTAAAACTGCGGTCGCACTTGGTGGAGTGGCACTGAGTCGTCGCGCTGAAGGATGGTCGCCTCAATCGAGCGGTCCCAATGCCGTCTTTGCCGCACCGTCAGTTGCCCGCGTACCACCGGCGCAGGGAACCAACCATCCGCTTCCAACAGCGGCAGAGGTTAACGAGTGGTATACGACTCGCCGCAATTGGGGCCGGTGGGGGGCAAATGACGAAATTGGTGCCGTTAATATGATCACGGCGGAGAAACGTCGAGCCGCGACTGACCTTGTAAGAAATGGGAAGACGGTCTCCCTGAGTCGGGTCTTTGAACCACCACAGCACTTCGTTCGTAAAAATGACCGCGGCGATGGTGCAGGTTCGGTTGTCGATTACTACGGCTTCATCTATCACGGTCAGACGATCACCCACATCGATGCTCTTTGTCACATCTGGGAAAAGGAATCCGATGGGGTGTGGCAGGGGCGAGCGCCAGACGAGGCTGTTGATACTCATGGTGCGGCGTTCGGTGCAATTACAGCTTGGAGCGATGGGATCATTACGCGTGGGGTGCTCCTGGACGTCCCACGATATCGTGGAGAGCCGCACGTGACTTCAGACAAGCCAGTGCACGGTTGGGAACTCGAAGAGATTGCCTCTGCACAAGGAATTGATGTGAGACCGGGAGATGCCCTCATGGTTCATAGCGGACGCGAGGCATTTCAACGGGCGGGCGGGACATTCGGTGGTGGAGACCGCCCTGGCCTGCACGTGTCTTGCGCGAAGTTCATTCGTGACCATGATGTGTCATTGCTTGGCTGGGACATGATGGACGCTCGACCTGACCAGTACGGTTTGAGGTACCCGGTGCACGGCGTCTTGCCTTATTACGGAGTCGCACTACTCGACAATGCGTTGCTTGAGCCACTTGCCAACGCGTGTGCTGAGGAACGCCGCTATGAATTTATGTTCATGCTGCTTCCTCTCAAGGTGGCTCGCGGGACGGGTAGCCCAGCTAATCCAATTGCTATGTTCTAGCGCTAGCAATATAAGGAGGAAAGATGAGCCGATCGACGCGGGGTGATTTACACGAGGAGTCATCACGGCGCCGTTTTCTTCAGGGAACGGGTATGGCTGCCGGTGGACTCGTAGCGCACGCACTAAGTGGTGAGACGGCGGTCGCAGCACAGCCTTCAGAGAGTTCTAGTCCGGGCTCTCGGTTCCGGCGGTTGTTGGAACGCTCTGAGCCCAGTCGGTGCGTCAACTGTGGAGATGTCGCGACGGCAAGATTAGTCGAGATGCATGGATTCGAAATTGTGCTCACTGGGGGAAGTGCGCTGTCGCTTAGCAAGTTTGGTCTCGGTGACTACGGAATGGCGACAATCGATGACTTGGTTGAGTTCTGCAGTCGGACAGCCGAGGCCATTCAACTTCCAATCATTGCCGATGCCGATGATGGTGGTGGAAATCCTCTCAATGTGTATCGCAGTGTTCAGCGGTATGAGCGGGCTGGGGCAGCGTGCGTCATGATTGAGGATCTCTATGGTGCGAAGCATCTGAGGGGTCTTAGTGAGGGCAAGATATTGAGTGCCGACGCGATGGTTGACAAGATTCATGCGGCCACTGATGCTCGCCAAAATTCTGACACTGTGATTATGACGCGTTGTGACATCATCGCGGCAGGTGGCACGCTCGAGGCAGCGCTTGAGCGAGTGACGCGATATGCACAAGAAGGAGGCGATGTGATTTTCGTGCCATCAATTCCACTCGATCAATGCTCGCGCGTGGTCGCAGCGGCGCAGCGCCCCATGATGTTTGGGGCACCATCAGTGCAGGCTGCCCGAGACAATCGAATCAGTATCGCGTTTTTTGGGGGTATAAATGTTTTGGCTCTCGGTGCAGTTGATCGTGCGCTTGGTGAACTTGCTCAAAACGGTCAGCTTGGTAGAACAGCAGAGATTACGCTTGACCCCAATCGTCGATGGGAATTAATTCGGAACGATGAGATGGTGGAGTTAGCGAAGCAATATAACGCACAGCGAGAGGATGCGCAGTAGTGTCAACGATACAAGTGCAAATAAAGATGTCCCGTATCGTAATCGTGGCAGTGGCAGTCATCAGTGTTTCGGCAGAGTTGGCGGCGCAGGACTCGGTGTCACTAGCTGGCGTGATTGATTTTCATACACACGCTGGCCCCGATTCTCGTCCACGGTCGGTGAATGATGTCGATGCCGCTAGACAGGCAAGGACCGCAGGTGTTCGCGGCCTTGTGTTTAAAAATCATTTCACGATGACGGCTGATCGTGCTGCGCTGGCCATGGCACAGGTTGAGGGGATTGAAATTTATGGCGGGATTGTCCTAAACCGCGCGGTGGGCGGTCTTAACGCGGAAGCCGTACGGCAGATGGTTTTATTTGAAGGCGGGCGCGGAAAGGTCGTCTGGCTTCCTACTTTTGATGCGGAGCATTATGTTCAGAGTCACGGATCATCGGATCCGTTTGTCTCGGTAGTGAAGGATGGACGCCCCGTTCAGGCGCTCACTGATATTTTTGACTTGATTGCTAAACACGATTTAGTGTTGGCGATGGGGCACTCGTCGCCCGAAGAAGTCTTGCTTCTCATTCCGGAGGCTCGACGTATCGGTGTGAAGCACATCCTTGTTACCCACGTCTTTGGGCAAGGGCCGACTCGAACCCAGATGCGGAGGATGGCAGCGAGTGGTGCCGTGATGGAACTTGACTGGTACGCGGTGTATCAAGGGCGACGGTCTGTTGCTGATTACGTATCGGTGATTCAGGAAATCGGCGCCGAGCACTTTCTGATTTCATCCGACCTTGGTCAGCGCGGGAGTCCGTCACACACCGACGGTTTGCGTACGTTCGTTCGGGTGCTCCGTGAACAGGGTATTTCAGACGGTGACATCGCCGTGATGGCGGGGGGCAATCCAGCAAAATTATTGGGTCTTAAAGCCTTGCCTTAATTATGAATGCTGAAGTGTGAGGACGGAGAACATGAGACAAAGAGACATCATTGCTGCGGTCGTAAGCGTGCTAGTCGTAGGGATGCTGGTGGGAGCCTGTGGATCGTCTATTCCAGACACGGAAACTAGCATTGAGAGTCCATCGCCAAGTTCGTCTAGGCCAGAAACCGGACCGTTCCGAGTCGATCCCTACTGGCCTCGGGATCTTCCTGGTAGTTGGCTCCTTGGGAACGTTGTCGGTGTAGCGGTCGACTCTCGCGACAACGTATGGATCATTCATCGTCCCAACAGTCAGCGAGGCGCTCAAGAGACACCGCCGGTTATTGCGTTCGATTCCACTGGTGTTGTCGTTCAGAGTTGGGGTGGACCTGGTGAAGGATATGACTGGGGGACACAAACCCATGGCATCTATGTAGATCACGCCGACAATGTGTGGGTGGGATTTGGCGGTGGCTTACCATATGACCCGACGAAGAACACGACGACTGACAATGCATTAGTGCTGAAGTTCACGCCCGCTGGTGAATTTCTCCTACAGATCGGCGACTTCGGAATGGGCACAGAAGGAAACGCCAGCACGATGTATCTGGGGCAGCCAACAGACATTTACGTGGACCCTGAAGAGGAGGAGGTCTACATTAGCGATGGGTACTCCAATCGCCGAGTGATTGTCTTTGATGCGAATACCGGCGATTACAGACGACATTGGGGCGGATATGGTAACAGCCCCGACAATGCACGGCAGCCGAGATATAGTCGAGGCGATACATTGCCACAGCAGTTCAACACACCGCACTGCGTGATTGGTTCCAATGACGGGTTGGTGTACGTCTGCGACCGGGGGAATCAGCGCATCCAGGTGTTTGAGAAGGATGGAACCTTTGTGAAGGAGGCTTTAGTAGAGGCAACGCTCAGCGATGGGCGGGTCGGAGGTATTCCGTGGGATATCGGATTTTCAACCGATGTTGACCAAAGCTTGATCGTCCTAGCAGATGGAGGTTCGCATCGTGTACACACGCTTAACCGCGACACGTTGGAGACGGTTGAGTCCTTCGGCCGTCGCGGCCGGTGGGCCGGGCAGCTTGAGTCACCCCACAGTCTAGCGATTGATTCACACGGTAATTTATTTGTCGGTGACACGCTCGATGGACGTCGCGTGCAGAAGTTTGTACACGTGCCCTGAGATTCCTCCAGCGGAGTGTTTCCACGAGTACGTTGCTGGCGGGCTTTTACGAAGGGAGCTTGAAGGCGAGGTACTCGCCCGAGTAAGTACGCCCACTGATTGCGAGCACAATGTACTGTTCTCCATCGATGATGTACGTCATCGGTGACCCCGACTGGGGCGCTGGCATGAAGACGGCCCCAACTTCTTGGCCCGTCGTTTTATCATAGGCTCTGAGCATTGCACCTCGTCCAGCCGACGTTCGATGGTAGCCACACTCGCCCATGACGATTAGTGTCTTCGTAATGAGCGGCCCGATGAGATGGATACAGGACTCACCAGTTCGCGGGATGTCGATCCCTGCAAGTGCTGGATGATTTTTGACTCGATCCGGTGTGTCGCCATGTGCTATTTGCCACAATATGGTTCCCCGGTCGAGATTAATCGCTGAAAGCCGGCCATAAGGTGGTTTTACAAGTGGCAGGCCTCGAACGTTCAGGTCTCTCAAGCCCCCGTGGCCTACGCCACGTGTCTGTGTGCCTTTCACGAAACGCATATCTGACATCTCAGGGTTGGGGGGTGGAATAAGCTCCCAAGAGTAGAATCCCGTGCGTGATGGTACGTAAAGAATGTGAGTTTCTGGGTCGTACCCGCCCCCTGGCCAGTTGGTCCCTCCACTTCCGGCGCCAAGACTCAATGTGGCGATTGGCCCTTCTGCCTGGCTGAGCACAGGAGGCGTGAACATCGGTCCCAACTTATAGCGCGACACCAGTTCAACTGCTTCGGCTTTCAGTTCTGGCGTGAAGTCGATCAAGTCGTTGAGGGATGACCCCTGCCTGTCATATGGTGGTGGTTTTGTTGGAAACGGCTGCGTCGGCGAGTACCATTCTCCGGGCACGTCACCCGCCGGGACCGGCCGTTCTTCGATAGGCCACACTGGTTCACCGGTGACTCGGTCGAACACATAAAGGAATGCCTGTTTTCCCGGTTGTGCTACGGCTTTGATAGGTTTTCCATCTACGGTGATGTCGGCAAGAATAGGAGGGCTAGCCATGTCGAAGCCCCAAATTGGGTGGTGCACGAGCTGGAAATGCCAAATTCGTTCACCCGTCAGAAGGTCGACTGCAACTAAGCTTTCTCCGAAGAGATTGTTTCCTGGTCTGTGTCCGCCGTAGTAGTCGCCTGATGGGGTTTCAACTGGTAAATAAACGATCCCGAGGTCCTCATCTGCGGAGATCTGTGTCCAAACGCCGTTGTTGCCATTGACGCCCCAGGAATCGTTTAGCCACGTGTCAACTCCAAATTCTCCGGGCCTTGGAACCGTATTGAAATTCCACAACCGTTGACCCGTTCTGACGTCGAAGGCTTGTACGATTCCTTTCGTGTTGTTGTGAGTTTTGGGCGCTGGTGCATCTGCGAAGGTGCCACCAACAATGACCACGTTTCGAGCGATCGCTGGTGTGGCGTGCAAGCCAATTTCACCTGAAACGAGATCAATTGATCGACCGTCTCCAATAATTGCGGCCTGTTTCAGATCTATGATGCCGTCGGTTCCGAACCCTGCCACCCGGACGCCCGTCTTGGCGTCAAGAGCGACTAGACGAAACCCGAGTGTTACATAGAGGATGCGTTCCTCGATTCCGTCAGTCCAATAGGATAAGCCGCGCCCTGACAATAATCTTGGACCTGCTTCCGCTCGGTTTCCTTCACGCTCGCTGTGGACCCAGAGTAATTCTCCTGTTGCCGCGTCAAGTGCTACAACCGCTCGGCGTGTGCCAGCCGTTGCGTAGAGTACTCCGCCCGCCATCACTGGGGTTCCTTCGAGTTTGAACTCCGGCCCGGATCCAAGGTTGTCCGTCTTGAAACGCCAGGCGATCTCCAATTCCCCAAAATTTGAATCATCAATTTGGGCTAGCGGTGAGTATCGGGTATGACCAGCATCTCCACCGTAGCTTGGCCACTCACCGTTCGCTGTCGTAAGAGATTGTGACTCTTGGCCCGACAGAGTGGTAGTCATGAGGGCCAAAGTGATCAGGGCAGCGGTAAGGCTGTTCACCGTGCACCTCCTGAGCTTACCCGCCGCAGAGTTTGTTCTTTTGCACGGGCTCCGGCTAGAACGTTTGCCAGGGCGTAGTTTCCCTCGTGGCAAGCGTATTCGTACATAGGGCCTTCGAACGCAGTGAGTGGAAGTGACCCAGACCATGGTTGCTGCCAGGTTATTGGATCCGTGACTGTGAATTCGTAGTCGATCATGTCTGTCGCAATACGGGTGTAGCGTTCGATTACGTGAAGGGACTCGGAGGGATCTCCATTAACACCTCTAATCAGAGATTGATCGGAGAAATTAGTTGTTTCGACAACCAACGTATCGCCATCCCAGTGTCCGCGGGAGTCTCCAAGCCATTGACGAATGTTGGCACCAAGGTGCGGTCTTCCATCAAGAGGAATAAGACGAACTTCATGAATATGTTCCTGAACGATAGCCACATAGTTGGCAGTCTGCGCGATGTAGTAGTTGTTGTTATAACCCGTCGGGAAGGCTGGAATACCTCGGTAGATAATGCAGCGCTCTGCCAGTGGTCGGTCAATCCATGAGTCGTACTCTCCGCGAGAGCGCTTCCAGCGTAACGCAGCAGTCGCTCGTTGTTCACCTCTCGCCGATAAGGCTGGAAGCCTGCCGTTGGAAGGGCTGAAAATCAACGACGTGCGATTATTGGCAATGGTTCGACCACGCTCCCACCAGAACTCGTTGTAAGTACCCGGGTCGCCCGACCGAGGTGGACGGTCGGTGTTACGAGCTTGGCCTACGATTTTGTCGCGTTCAATTACCTCTTGGTCGCTCAAAAATGCCTTTTGTCCAAGCTCTTCGGGCCGCTGTAGTGGCGTAGTTGTTGCGTTGTTCCAGAGTCCCTGTAGATCCGGGTCTCCCCACGCCGTCAGCGGTGCCGTCCAGTCGTTATCTTGCCCGTCTCGATTTTGGCCTTCCACCAGTCCACACGTCAGCAGCATAAGAAGCGCTACGGAAGTGTATAGGCGGGGACAGAGATGAATGCTCATGACTCATATCATAGTGACATCTAGGCCGATGAAACTAGCAGGTTTCGCTATACTGCCCATAGGGCCTTCGAAAGGTCGATATCTTGGGCATGCGAACGATTCCTTTAAGTCAACCGATTGCCCTGACGGCGGGCATCCTCTTCGTCTGCGTGGCACTTGTAGCTGGCTCAAGCCAATCCGCGCTTACCGAGGGAGGCGGCAAAGTCGTTCGACCAACGGACTTTGAGACTGACGTCAGTATATCGGAGGATGTATTGGCGGTCGTGCTCGGACGTTTGCGACAGACTTTTCTTGCAGGTGTCCGAACGTTCGACTGGAGTCTTGCGGCAGAAGGTTTGTCTGATCAGTTTCTTGGCACGTTTCCCGAACCGTTACAAGGTTCGATTGTTGATGACGACGGGTTATTGATACGGCAGTACGGGTCAAGCGATCTTCAGTGGTTTGGCCAGCGGGAATTCCTTTCTGTAATTAGCCGGCACACCGAATCATGGACGTCTGTTGAACGATCTTATTTGAAAGTCACCGAGTTTTTTTTAGAACCGACATTCGATCGTGCGTTTCTCAAGGGGCATCTGCAGTTAGGTGGTTCAGATTCCACAGGTACACGGTCCGTCCTTGATTCCACAATTAGTGTTACAGCCGCATTAGGGCCGTCGGGACAATGGCAGCTGGAGCGATTCGACTTTCTTGAAGGGATTGCCGTGAAAAGCTCTTTGCCGCCGTTTCGGGACATTACGGATGCCGTCGGTTTTCATTTCAATAGGTCTGAGGAAAACAACGAGTTACGGCGAGATATTGTTGATACACGGTCAAGCCTCATCGATTCTGGCCTGAGTGTCGTGGACTGGAACCATGACGGGTTTTGGGATGTGATTGCGACCGAATCAATGAATCAGGCCGTCCTTTTTATCAATAATGGAAAAGGCGGGTTTACACGAGGCGTGTTGCCTTTCGATGATCCCCGGTTGATACCTAGCCAGGTGCTGTTCGTTGACCTTGATGGAGATGGACTTGAAGAATTGGTAGGTAATCGTGTGCTCTATCGCGATGGCCGAGGTTCAATAGGCCTGTACACGCGAAAGGCGGGGAAGTGGCTATTCCTTCCGAATGCTTTTGAGTTTAATAATCTACTGGACACTCGACGTTCTGATGCGCAACCAATGACCGTTGGTGATGTGAATGGTGATGGGTTGTTGGACGTCGTGATTGCGGGATACGAGAACGATCAGTCGAAGGATCCAAGAACGTTCAACAGAGTTGATGCACGAGATGGTGCCGAGACTCTGCTATTTATTAACCATGGAGAGCTTCGGTTTGAGGAGGAATCTGATGCGCGAGGCATCTTTGGCACCCGCTATACGTACGTTGTGGGACTATTCGATTTTAATGCCGATGGTGACTTAGATTTATTCGAGGGAAACGACTACGGGTCAAACGTGCTGTGGGACAACCAAGGCGATGGCACTTTTCGTGAATTGAATGAACATCCTCTTGCTGGTGACTCCAGTAACACAATGGGACTTACGATCGGTGACTGGGATAACAGCGGGCGCTGGAGCGTTTATCTGTCGAATATGTACTCTCATGCAGGACAGCGCGTGGTTAACCTAGCCCAGTCTCTAGGCAAAGAGATGCAGGCCAGACTCGGGCTCTTGGCTAAGGGTAATCAGCTGTTCACCCAAGAATCAACTGGGAAGCCGTGGGTGGAAACTGCTGTTGAGCGAAAGATAAATGCGGCAGGATGGGCGTGGGCGTCTCTGTTCGTAGATCTTGACAACGATGGAGACAAGGAGATCTTCGTCACGAACGGAAATACGAGTCATCGCGATTCCGAAGCGCCAGACTATTGAACGTTTTTTTGGCGACAGGTGGTCGCCGATGCCGAAGCTCTTGAACGAGAGTCTGAACTTACCTCGGTGTTGAGCGATGAGAGGCGAGATTTCCGAGGATCATTCAGTGGGTACGAACGAGACAAGCTTTTCTATAACCCAAACGGAGACTTTGACGGGTTTGTTCCCAGCGCGTATGTCTTTGGCTTGGATTATGACCACGACGGTCGAGCTGCGGCGCCTGTCGACATTGATGGTGATGGAGATTTGGACTTGGCTCTGCTTACGCTTCACGGTTTGCGTATGCTTGAAAATACAGCCGACGAGCAACGTTCGCCTGCGTTCCATTATGTTCGTCTTTCTTTGAAATCAACACGGTTAGAGGCACACGGCTTGGGTGCCTCTGTGGCATTGACTGCGGGCGGAATTACGCACCGCGACTACGTGAAGATCACGGATGGGTTTCAGACTCAAGTGCCCTTTGACCTGCATGTCGGGTTGGGCGCTGCGAATGTGATCGATACGCTTGAGGTCCGGTGGCCGTCTGGAGCGCGCGATGTATGGACAGACCTTTCTGTCGACCGTTTAATAGAGGTGGAGGAAGGTCGTGAGGTGGTGCAGGTTAAGCCACTTCCCAGATGGCCTGACAGCACGCGACCACGCATGAACGATGTTCCATTAGCGACAATCAAAGCGTCGAGACTCAAGGGTGATTCCGCTCTCATGGTTGGAGACAAGCCGGTCGTGATTAATTTCTGGGCGCCATGGTGTGCGCCCTGCAAAACAGAGCTTCCGCAGCTTGCTGATTTAGCTGGTCGCTACCAGCGTGAAGTTGATTTCGTAGGCGTGAGTGTCGAGCTGGCTGATTTAGAGTCTGTTCATGACGCGATTCGTGATTTTAAGATTCCGTACCCGCAATTTTTAGCGGACGACTTGATGATGAAGCAGTTCTTCGGCATCGACGGTGAGGTGGCATTACCTTCCACGTATGTGTTCGATGAGCGTAATCGGTTACGGCGAGTATTCAGAGGTCCTATCACTGAAGTTGATCTCGATCGCTTGCTACAGTCACTTAGCGATGAGGGTGTGTTTGAGGCTGATCTAGAACTAGCTGCGCGGACAACATTGCGGTTAAGAGAGTATGAGGAGGCTATTGGCTACTATCAGCGGCTAGCTGATCTACAGCCGAATAGTGTCCATCCGTTGTATCAGATTGGTGTTGCTGCACTTGAACTTGGAGATCCAGATCGGGCTCGTGAGGCATTTGAGCAGGCGGTGGGTAAGTCCCCGACACATGTAATGGCGCAGTTTATGCTCGGTGTTGCACGGATGCAGTCTGGTATGCCTGGAGAGGCATTCGCAAATTTTCAAGGAGCACTTGAGTTGGCCCGTAATAATGCTCTAGCCCTTCGGTCATTAGGGAATGCGGCTTCTGATTTCGGACAGATTTGGCTTGCGATTGATGCCTTTACACAGGCACTTGAGGGTGATCCGAGGTCGGCAGTAACCTGGGTCAATAGAGCGCGGGCGCACCTCGCTCGAGGCTCACATGCGCGAGCGGCGAGTGACTATGCCGAAGCCCTCAAACTCGATCCTGAGAACACTGCGGTGCGTGAAGAGCTAGAAAGGCTCAGTGATGGCCCTTGATCGTGTAACCTCAATGAAATCAGTAGGTCGCCAGCTAGATCAGTGAACTTATACAGTGGGTGCTGATATAAAATAGGCAAGAATTACGAGTCGATGTACCAAGGGGGTAAACACTATGGACACGCGTGACAATCCAATGGGTCAAGGCGCCCGAGTCCTGTTCTTTTCGGTGGCTGTTGTTACAGCACTGTCCGCTGGTTTTCCGGGGACTTCAGTTGCACAGAGCACAGGTGTAATTTCCGGTAGTGTGAGCGTCGATCAGGGAGAGGTGCGCGCATTTCGAGTCAAAGCGCACGACACTGCTGGGCGTGTTGCCTACACCGTGTATACGGTTGGGGGGCGGTATCAGATCTTCAATCTGCTTCCAGGGGCGTACGATGTGCAGGTTATCGAGGCCGGCTTTGAACCTTTAGTGAAGACGACAGAGGTCACCGCCGGGAGCACATCGACGGTCAACCTGGCGTTGACTACTGTCGGAACGGTGGCGGCACAGGGTGCAGGTGCCGGTAGTGCCGGAGCCCGCGCGAATTATGGCGGTACACAGGTCAATGCTGATGGTGCAGAGCTCGTTGACTTCGATGAATTGTATCCACCCCATCCGGCCCGAGATGTGATGTTGCGGTCATGTTTCGGTTGTCATGGACCGGCTGCGTTTCACAACCGCGGTGTCAAAAATGAAGCTGGCTGGCGCCGCGCAGTTAACAGGATGTTCGATGTTGATGGCCAAGTCGCCAATATGGGTATTGGCGTGCCACAGCTGACTCATGACACGGTGTCTGTTGAAGAGAAGGAACTCATTATCAAGTATCTCGCAGATAATTTTGGACCCGGTTCAACGCCGCGCGATCTATTACTTGACCCGCTGGTGAGAGACGAAGAAATGCTGGCCGAAGCGGTCTATATCCAATATGAACTAAATCGTGGACCTCGCAAGGATGTGAATGGGCCGCCTCCGTCTGGGTCGATACACAGTGTGTTTGCGAGCCTTCAAGAGGCCGGAGTCATTTGGGTGTCAGGTAATGGTTCGAATTCGATCATTCGTGTCGATACGAACGACCGAAACTTTGAGACCCGAACGCAAGAGTTCTGGATCGATAACGAGGAAAACATTAACGTGACGCCCCATGGGATTCTCGAACGCAACGGAATTGTTTACTGGGTTGAGTTATCTGGAGACCATTTGGGAGAGCTAGATCCGGAGACTGGAGAGATGACGCGACACCGGATGCCAGTAAGTGGCGGAGGAGCCCACAGCTGTTGGGCCGATTCTAGGGGCAATATCTGGTACACCTATTTCGCGTCTGCCGGACGCATCGGGCGGTTCGATACTAGGACAAAGGAGTTTACCGAGTGGGAGCCGCTAAAAGGTTGGAGTGGGTATGGAATCGTGGTTGACCGGCTAGATCGGGTTTGGGCTGTCGGGCTTCACACCCACGCGACCCTTATGTACAACCAAGAAACTCAGGAGTGGAAGTCTTACCCAATGTCTAATCCTGCGCGGAGGCCTGCGATCGACGCTAATGGAAAGATCTGGGCGGCCCACTTCTACGGAAATGCGATCACTAAGATTGACCCTGTAACGGATGAGGTCACGGAGTATGAGCTGCCACTGAAGGACGGCAATCCATATGATGTATGGCCAGATGCGGATAATAATTTATGGATTGAAAATATGATCTATAACTCATTAGTAAAGTTTGACCAGCAGACAAACGGCTTTACTTACTTTCCGTTTCCTGAACTCAGAGCCCACACGCCTAAGTTAGATCTAGATCTCGGCGGGACACTATGGTTTACGCTCCGAAACCCGTCAGGGCCTGGGATTGCCGCTTTGAAACCTAATGGAAACGTTCAAATGGGAGTCCCAGTCGCCCAGTAAATATGTGTTGAGATGGGTTGTGGTCCGACCGGGGAGAGCAATGTCTAGAGTGGTTGTGTGTGGCTGGCTCGGCATAATGCTAGCCGTGGGGTCAGCTACGGCGCAGGAAGTGGGTTCGGCATCCTCTCAGCGGGCCTTAATCGATCGGTACTGCGTTGCTTGTCACAACGATCGACTAAATACTGCAGGGTTATCACTGGAAACCTTGGATCTGGGCAACGTGGGTGTAGCGGCCGATAAGTGGGAGGCCGTGGTGCAGAAGCTGCGAGGGGGGATGATGCCCCCACCCGGTCGACCTCGTCCCGAACCGAAGGTAGTCGATGACTTTCGCCGGTGGCTCCAAGGGGCTTTGGACGGCGCGGCCGCACAAAATCCTGAACCCGGTCGCGTGCCAACTCACCGGTTAAATCGGACTGAGTACACCAATGCGGTACGTGATCTCCTGGCACTTGAGGTTGACGGTCCGTCACTTCTACCGGCGGATATTGTGGGACACGGCTTCGACAATGTGGCCGGGACGCTGGCCGTTTCGCCGTTGCTTATGGAGCGCTATATGTCGGCGGCACGTCGGATCAGTCGGTTGGCGGTTGGTGATGTAACAATCGGTTCGGGTTTTACTTCTCGGACGTACGTGATTCCGATCAATATGACACAGAATGATCGGATGGATGAGGACCTACCGTTTGGGTCGCGAGCAGGCGCGGCCGTCCGTCATCATTTTCCTCTCGATGGTGAATACGACATTACGTTGCGCCTCAAACGAAGTGTGTACGAATACATCGTCAACTTGGAAGAATCGCACGATCTTGAGGTTCGCCTCGACGGCAAGCGGGTGGCATTGTTCGCCGTAGGTGGGGAGGCTCCAGGCAAGCCAGCTCCAATAAGCTTCTCCGGCACATTCATGGCCGCTGGTGGTGCCGGGTTTCCCACGCAAGACTGGGACGACTACTACACAGGTGCTGATGCGGATCTGAGGTTTCGCGTTGTGGTGCCGGCCGGCACACGAGTAGTTGGCGTGGCTTTCATCGGAAAGTCCTGGGAAGAGGAGGGCGTTTTGCAGCCATCCTTGAGAGAGTATGGTGCCACCGTTACGGAGCTGACGGACACGTCGCCGAGGCCAGAAGGACCTGGCCTGGAAAGCGTGGCAATCGATGGTCCCTACAACGCTACGGGTTTAGGTCAGACGGCTAGTCGAAAGAGGGTTTTTGTTTGTCGGCCAGCAAGTGATTCTAGTGTCGACCGTCACGACTGTGCGAGGAGGATCTTTTCGACGCTGAGCCGACGTGCCTATCGACGTCCTGTGACAGAAGATGATATCGAGCCGTTGCTGGCGTTCTATGAGGGCGGCTTATCTGGAGGAAGCTTCGATGCTGGGATCCAGGCGGGACTGGAGCGTATGCTGATTGACCCAGAGTTCTTGTTTCGGATCGAGCGAGATCCTGATGGAGTGTCGCCGGGGGAAATTTACGAACTCAGTGCTGTTGAAATCGCCTCGCGTCTTTCATTTTTCTTGTGGAGCAGCATTCCCGACGATGAGCTCCTTAATGCCGCGACTAGTGGGGAACTGTCCGATCCTGCTGGATTAGAGGTCCAGGTGCGGAGGATGCTGGCGGATTCGCGTGCGCGTGCGCTTGTCGAGAACTTCGCTGGCCAATGGCTGTCGATTCGCAGTGTGCAAGGTTTGGTGCCGGACCCGAATCTCTTTCCCGGCTTTGATGAGAATCTCCGAGAAGCTTTTCTGCAAGAGACAGAATTATTCATCGAGAGTCAGTTGCGTGAAGACCGCAGCGTGGTAGAACTTCTCACGGCCGACTACAGTTTCTTGAACGAACGGCTTGCACGACATTATGGGATCACTGGAGTTTATGGAAATCGATATCGACGAGTCTCCTTAGCCGACACCCGGCGTGGTGGATTATTGGGTCACGGAAGCATCTTGTCTGTGACATCTTATGGCAATCGAACTTCACCCGTGCTTCGCGCGAAGTGGGTGCTTGAGAACATTCTCGGTACACCTCCGCCGCCTCCGCCGGCCGATGTGCCTGGGTTGCCGGACAGGGGTGAAGAAGGGGAGCCCCAATCTGTACGTGAGCGATTAGCGCAGCACCGAAGGAATCCGGTTTGCGCCAGTTGTCATCGCCCGATGGATCCGCTGGGTTTTGCGCTTGAAAACTTTGATGCTGTGGGAGCGTGGCGTACTCACGACGCAGGAGTACCAATCGATGCGTCAGGTGTTCTGGTGGATGGAACTAGCTTTGACGGACCTGCGGAACTTCGCTCCGCTCTTTCTGAGCGACACGATCAATTTGTTGAAACTTTCGTCGAAAAGATGTTGACATACGCGTTGGGACGTGGCCTCGAGTCGTACGATCGACCTGTGGTTCGAGGGATTACGCGTAAGTCCGCTGAAGATGAGTATCGATGGTCGTCAGTCATCTTGAGCATTGTCAAGAGTGCGCCATTTCAAATGCGGAGCTCCGAATCATGATCATCACAAAAAAGATGATTCCCCGCCGTACGGTTCTGCGGGGGATTGGCGCGAGTGTTGCGTTACCACTTCTCGACGGAATGGTGCCCGCTTTGACTGCTCTCAGTAAGACGGCCGCTCGACCGGTGCAGAGATTTGGTGTTGTTTATGTGCCAAATGGCGTTGTTATTAACGAGTGGACACCCAAGTTAGACGGTTCGGTATTTGAGTTACCTTCGATTCTCCAGCCGCTTGCACCTTTCCGTGATCGATTGTTAGTTCTCACTGGACTTACGCAAAATGTAAATGGTCTGACGGCAAAAAGTGGCGCTGTTCATGGTCGATGTGCAACAAAATATCTAACCGGAGCAATCCCAAGGCCATTCGGCCAGGAGGGTAACGATTTTCGAGCAGATATCTCGATGGATCAATTACTGGCGAGGCGACTGGGTGAGGAAACACAGCTAGGATCGTTGGAATTGTCTCTGGAATCTGGCGACAAGGGTGCGGGAACGTGCGATGGGGGTTACAGTTGTACTTACAGCCACACTCTTTCGTGGCGTGGTCCCACGACGCCCTTACCGATGGAGCATAATCCGCGCGTCGTTTTCGAGCGGATGTTTGGTGATGGTGGCAGTACGGACCCTGCTGTGCGAGCTGCTCGATTACAGAACAACCGTAGTTTGCTCGATTCCGTTACTGAGAAGGTGGCTGACGTTCGGCGTGGACTCGGACCGAGTGATTCAGGAAAACTCGTTGAGTATCTTGAGGCGATCCGTGATATCGAGCGGCGGATTCAGCGAGCTGAAGAACAGGTTTCTCGAGAGCTTCCGACCTTTGACCAGCCTGCTGGAGTTCCAGACACGTTCGCGGATCACGCTCGGTTGATGTTTGATCTGCAGGTGCTTGCGTACCAAAGCGACCTTACGAGGGTTATCACGTTCATGGTTGGGCGGGAGTTTAGTAGTCGCACTTATCCAGAAATCGGCGCACCCGGTGGACACCATCCGTTGTCGCATGAGCATAGCGCTGAGAGCCAGCGTCAGTTGTTAAACATCAATATCCATCACGCTACGCAGGTCGCTTACTATCTCGATCGATTGAAGTCGACACCTGACGGAGATGGGTCTCTTCTGGACCATATCCTGCTCTACTACGGAGCGGGTATGTGTGAGGGGGACCACCAGCCGTGGAATTTGCCAATGGTGCTAATAGGTGGTGGAGCTGGTCAGTTCAAAGGAGGACGTCATCTTCGCTATCCAAGCGAGCCTCCGCTAGCAAACCTGCATCTAACGATCCTAGAGAAATTCGGTATGCGCATGGATACCTTCCATGACAGTACAGGGTACCTCGACCTGTCGGCGTGATGTCTCAATTTTGGAAATACACAGATGTGGTATGACAGCAATAATGGCTCACGTGGATGTTCTGGAAGCACGTGGTTCATTGCATTAGTAATGGCGACGTTTGTTGGGGCCGGTGTCTCGACTGGCCAGGAGAGTTCGAATCTGGTGATAGATGCTGTGAGATCGAGAGACGCAGCGGTTTTAACCACTTTGATCACGAGCGGTGCTGATGTCAATACACCTCAGGGAGATGGCTCGACCGCATTGCACTGGGCAGCGTATTGGGAGGACACGGAAAGTGTAGAGGCTCTGATCGATGCGGGTGCTGACGTCAATATAGCGAACGAACTTGGGATGACCCCGTTGCATATGACGTGCACCAGTGGGAATGCGGACTTGGTCGAGGCTCTTTTGGTCGCAGGAGCTAATCCCAATACGACACTAGCTAGCGGCGAGACTGCATTGATGGCTGCATCACGTGCGGGCAGCGTCGAAGGAGTTGAGAGTCTGTTGCGTCGTGGCGCTAATGTTAATGTTGTGGAGCACACCCGCGGACAGTCGGCATTAATGTGGGCCACGGCGAACACGCACTCAGCGGTTGTTAAGGTCCTGCTCGAAGCTGGAGCTGATGTCCATGCGCGGTCTCAGGTCAGACACCGTGTCTATAACATGGGGGGTAGTCGTTCGGCGGGATCCGCCTCTCAGGGAATTCCGCTCAGGGAAGTAGCCGTTGGTGGGAGTACTCCGTTGCTGTTTGCCGCACGCTCAGGGGATGTCGAGTCTGCACGGTTGTTACTCCAAGCCGGAGCGGATGTGAACGATACAGCAGGGGATGGGAATAACGTATTGGTGATAGCGGCGCATAGCGGCCACGGGACGCTGGCGGCGTTTCTTCTTGACTCAGGGGCTGATCCGAATGCCGCTCCGCTTGGATACAGTTCGCTACACGCGGCTGTCTTGAGAGGAGATTTACGTGATCGTGGCGTTCGTAACACCGATCTCGGATCTGGTCTGACTCTTGTTCGGACTTTGTTGGCACATGGTGCAGATCCAAATGCACAGGTAACAAGACCAACCCCGGTTAGGCGTTGGAGCCACGATTTCGCGTTAATGGACCGCTGGAATGGGGCAACACCGTTTTGGCTTGCGGCCAAATTTCTTGAGTTCGACATGATGACTACGTTGGCTGATGCGGGTGCCGATATACGGATGGCTAGTCGCGATGGAACGACACCGCTGATGGCAGCCGCCGGTCTAGGCTACCGCCGCGGCGGAGGGAGTGCTTTTATTACGGACCGTCGTGATTTCTCATCATACAATCCTGTAGCTTCGGCTGAGCTTGGTTCGAAAATTCCAGAGTCCGAAGAACAACGCGCCGTAGAAGCAGTGGAGCTAATCATGGAACTCGGTGGTGACGTGACGGCTACTACTGCGTCTGGGGACACGGCATTGCATGCCGCTGCTACTCATGGCATGGACAGCATGGTTGAGCTGTTAGTTGCTCGCGGTGCCGACCTTTCCGTTGAGAATGAGCGTGGTCAAACACCGATGGCGATGGCGGTGTATCGGGAAGGTATCGCTGGTGAGAGTCTAATCCGTACGAGTACCGTAGGACTGCTCCGCGAGTTGGATCCAAGCCGACATCTCACGGAACCACACCGCCATCCCGAGGCTCAGGCGGTTACGAATCCGGTAGCATCAGATTCCGACTCGATCGCGGCCGGTGCGAATTCTTATGGGAAATTCTGCGCTGCTTGTCATGGTGAGTTCGGCTCTGGGGATGGTAGGTTGGCCGCGGGTGTGTCCGCTTACGGGGTGAAGCCGTCGAACCTAGCCGACTCGACTTGGCAGCATGGTTCGAGTGAAGGTGAGATATTTGCCGTCATACGGGACGGAATCGGGCCTGACTTTTCGATGGATGCCTTCAACGGCCCCCTGTCGGAGGTGGATATCTGGAATCTGGTTAATTATGTTCAGAGCCTTGGTGGGCTTTAACGTGATTGGCGTTGTAGGATGGACACACTTTGCATCTAGTGTAATCGTTGTTATCTATGCGCTAGCAGGTTAACACTAGCCGGAAGGTACGGTGTGATGATGAAGGACTTATGGAACACACGAATATCGGTTGTCGTCTTCGTGGCCGCCATTGTTGCGTTCACTGATGTGGCAGTCACACCGGTCCAGTCCGCTGGGAGTGAACGGGATACGGACGTTACCTTCAGTAAAGATATTGCTCCGATTCTACAGAGGTCCTGCGAGAACTGCCATCGCCCTAGCGGTGGCGCACCCATGGCTTTGATTTCCTATGAGGATGTCCGTCCGTGGGCTCGGTCTATCAAGAACCGAACGAGTTCGCGTGAGATGCCTCCTTGGTTTATCGACAAGAATATTGGAATTCAACGTTACAAAGATGATCCATCGCTGAGTGACGATGAAATTGTAACGATTGCCACCTGGGTGGATAACGGAGCGCCTCGGGGTAACCCAGCCGATTTACCGACACCGATTCGTTGGCCAGTGAACGGCTGGAACTATGGCACACCAGATCTAATTGTGTCATCTCCGGAGGGGACGGTACAGGCTGAGGGAGCCGATTGGTTTGGCGAGTGGGGTGTCACGCCGACTGGGATGACCCAAGATCGTTACGTCAAGGCTATCGAGGTCAAAGAGGTCAGAGTTTGGGAAGATAGCAGTGCTGTCGACGACGCGGGACGGGCAGCCTTGGGCCTGTTCGTTGTGCATCATGCAGTGATCACGACTGAGCAACCAGAAAACACATTAGGCCCTGCGGGTTGTATTACGGGCACTATCTGCCGAGAAATGGATAACGAATTTTGGATGGTGCATGAATTGGGTCAGAATGCCACGGTTTTTCCGGACGAGGTTGGCATTAGGCTTCCAACAAATTCGGTGATCACGTTTAATTCCATGCATCTGCATTCCATTGGGAGAGAGGTGCGTGCGCGTCTCGATGTTGGCTTCACGTTGCACCCGGAAGATTACGTGCCAAAGTATAAGCAAGGCGCGATGAGTTTTCGGCGTGCAACTATGCTCGATTACGAGTTTGACATTCCCTCGAATGAAGACAACGTGATGCGGGATGGATTCCACCGATTGGATCAGCCGACAAAGTTAATGACATTCGAGCCTCACCTCCATTCAAGTGGAGCGAGGATGTGTTATGAGGCGCTTTATCCGAATAACGCACGGCAGATGCTCAGTTGCGCGGATTACGATCACAACTGGGCGAAAGTGTACGTGTATGAGGATGATGTTGCCCCTCTCCTGCCAGCGGGAACCATCATCCACACGATGGCGTGGTACAACAACTCGATTACCAATAAGAATGTGGTCGATCCACGAAACTGGAAAGGCTGGGGTAACCGCTCAATCGATGACATGTTTTCAGCGATCGGTCGGATGGCTTACCTGACACAGGAGCAGTTCGACGAAGAAGTGGCAGCGCGCGGCGGGACGCCCGTTTTCTCCGCGTCGCAAAACCAGCAGTAGCCGTGCTGGGCACGGCGGGTGAAGACGCCGTTACGTCTCGACTGTCTAGACCTCGGTCAGATACTCAATTTGACCTGTGCTGTCCCCGAAGTGTTCGACTGGTATACCAAGTTTGTCCAGAACGGCAAGGTAGAGGTTCGTCAGAGGGCTGTCATCGTGGTACTGCAAGTGACGCCCACCTTTGAGATTGCCTGCTGCGCCGCCGGCCACGAGCATAGGTAAATCGAGATGAAAATGGAGGTTCCCGTCGCTAATCCCGGTGCCATAAAGTAAGAGCGTGTGGTCGAGCAGTGATCCATCTCCGTCTGGCGTGTTTGACATCTTGTCGAGAAAATGGCTAAACATCTGTATGTGATAGTTATTGATTTTTGCGAGTGCCTCGAGCTGTTTGGGATCGTTCTGGTGATGAGACACACCGTGATGTCCACTGGAAACGCCGATCTCAGGATATGAACGACCGGTTACCTCTTTTCCCATCATAAACGTACCTACTCGAGTGAGATCGGTCTGGAACGCTAACAACCAGAGGTCATACATCAACTTTGCGTGCTGCTCGAATGTATCGGGAATACCAATGGGCTGTTCAAAAACTGGCATTTCCCGGTCGGCCTGCCGTTCGGCGGTTTGAATTCGACGTTCTACATCGCGAACGGCATCGAGATATTGTGTTAACTTGCTACTATCTGCGGCTCCCAATGATCGCTTCAGACCGTTCGCTTCCGCGCTAACAAAGTCAAGAACACTCCGATCTTCTCGAAGTCGGGCCAACCTAGCGGCAGCGTCGGTGCTATCAGCGGCCCCAAATAGTCGTTCAAAGACAGCTCTGGGATCGTTTTCCATTGGTAACGGTGTTGTAGGTGTACGCCAGGAGATCGTATTGGCGTAGGCACAGCTGTATCCTTGATCGCAAGCACCAAGAACCTCGACCGAATCAAGGGCGAGTTCGAGGGACGCTAGCTGGGTTGCCTGTCCCACCTGCTGTGCAATGAGTTGATCGAGCGATTGACCGGCTCGAATATCTGGTCCCTCTGTCTTCTTGACGTGAACACCGGTAAGCCAGGTTGAAGCGGCACGGGCGTGGTCACCTACGCCCTCTCCTTGACGAGGAATGGCTGGCTTGTCTGCCAGTCCGCTCAAAATGTTAACTTGATTACGAAAAGCTTCTAAAGGTTTGAGTATCCGTGAGAACTCGAAGTTCTGTCCTTCACCTTTCGGTGTCCACTGCCGCATTTCCATGCCATTCGGTACATAAACGGCGCCAAACCGTCGAATTGGATTGGCCGCGGTATTACGAAGGGCTTGAAGTGCAGGAACCATCCCGTCCAGAAACGGTAATGCCAGTGCGGTGCCGAGCCCTCGGAGCACTGTCCGGCGAGGCAAATACTTTTTTGTAATGACCATCAGCTCTCCTAGTATTCTTGTAATAGCGTCACTCTGCAGTACTTTCTTGAGGGACGCGGGACCTTCTCATCTTAAATGGTGCGCTTTTGATGACCCCATGGATAATTGATGACCAACGGTAATCAGACTGTTTGGCGTCTCGTAAAATTTTTCTTATCGCAGGTTTATCGTAATACTCTACTCCCCGACCCATTGCATACGTCAAGATCTTTGAGGTGAGGTTTGCCATATACTGCCCGGCCCACGGCTCGGCGAGTAATGCCGAACGGAATTCGGCAATCCCGGCGAAACTTGAGCCATTAGGTAGGATGCCCGAGCTTTCAATTGGTGCACCGGCTTCGTGATCGACGGTTCGCCACTGTCCAACGGCATTAAAGTTTTCAAGTGCGAAGCCAAGCGGGTCCATTGGGGCATGGCAGGTCGCACAAGCCGGATTTGCTCGGTGGGTCTCAAGACGTTCACGCACAGTAGCAGGTCTGTCACCCTCACCGCGCTCAGGAAATCCAGGGACATCAGGCGGTGGCGGCGGTGGCGGAGAACCCAGCAGATTGTCGAGAAGCCACTTTCCTCGAACTACGGGTGACGTTCGGTGCGGATATGACGTTACGGTTAGCAGGCTCCCGTGTCCTAGAAGACCGGCACGACGAGTGTCAGCGTAGGCTACACGCCGAAAGTGATTTCCATAAATGTTTGGCATTCCGTAGTGGGTCGCTAGTCGTTCATTTACAAACGTGTAGTCCGCCCGAAGCATGTCCAGGACACTATGGTCGTTTCGCAACTGGTGCTCGAAGAACAGTTCAGTTTCACGTTGGAATGCTTGCCGCAGATTGTCATCGAAGTCAGGAAACAGCGTGGGATCGGGTGCTGCTGTACGCAGGTTTCTGAGAAAGAGCCACTGGCCACCGAAGTTTTCGATGAATGCTCTTGACCGTGAGTCAGCCAGCATGCGGTCTATCTGCTGATCAAGAATTTCGGGATCGCCCAGTCGCTTCTCCGCCGCGAGTGCGATGAGCTCGTCGTCTGGAATGCTACTCCACAAAAAGAATGACAATCGGGATGCAAGATCAATGTCGCTAATGTGGTACGGCGTTCCAGCTGAGAGTCCCTCAGGATCCTGCTCAATCCGAAACAGAAATCGTGGCGAGACAAGAATAGATTCCAAAGCCCACCGGATGCCGTCTTCGAATCCTTTACCTTCTTGATAGCCGTCCTCATATGACACCAGTAGAGACCGCAGTTCATCACCAGTTACAGGTCTTCGATAGGCCCTTCGCGCCAAGCTTCCGAGGATTTCCTCAGCACAGGGTTGCTCGTCACCAGCTGATCTTGGATAACAGGAAAAAATCTTATTTCGTGTTGCAGACGTCGCTGGTATTTGACCATCAAATGGTCCCACGATCTCGATGGCCGCAACGGTTGGTAGATTTGGATAGATGGTATAGGCGAAGCTAGTCACCGAGGGTCTTGGTGGACGACCATCCACGGCTAGTGACTGACCCAAGTCTCCAACAAATGAAGCACCGACTAATCGGGTGCCCGCTGTCACTGGCACTCGAACTTCAAAAGGTCCTCGTTGTCGTCCTTCCACGTCAAACACGGCTACCCGCTGTCGATCCAATCGCAGTTCAAGTTTGTGTTCACCGCGGCGTCCAGGCCCCAGCCTGATCCGAAGGATGTACTCGGCATCGAGAGGAAAGTGATGGTCCGCTGCGGTCCCGCCGCGCGATCCAAATGGAAGCTCATCGTTTACACGATCATCCTGAATCAGGAGCGGAGAGGTTTTGTACAGTGCCGTCGTTGGTGGCAACGTGGGGTCCCCGACGGCCCACCGGCTAATCTTAGCGGCGGCTAGGATGTAACGTTCCAAGAGTCCCGGCGACATTGATAGCACATCGCCAATGTTGTCGAATCCATAGCCTGACTCATCGGCTGGGAGTAGGGCACGACCATCGACCTCCAACCCCAATAGATCACGGATCGCATTAGTGTACTCAGAACGATTGAGACGATGAATAGCAGAGCGTCCGGGATTCGGTTTTGCACTCCATGCACGGTCGAGTGATGTTTCCAGATGGTCCGCGAGCTCCTGATACGTTTCAACTTTCGGTCGAGGTCGCCCCCGAGGTGGCATGGTTTGAGAACGAAGCTTCTGAGCCACTTTTTCCCACAGCTCAGGATTCTCGCCGATATCACCCATGTTTACTCCGTCTAGCGCAAGACCACCGGTGAGAAGGCGTTCGTTATGGCACGAAATGCAGTAGCGTTGGAGAACCGTGCTGTGGGGGCCATCGACGTCTGGGATGCGTGGAGACTCTTGTCCGTACAGTAGCGTCGAGGCGGAAAAAACGGCTACAACTGCGGTTCGAATCGGTGTCATGCGTCCCGTCATATAACGATTACCGCGGGTCCTCTAAGGCCTCAGTCTGATTCGTGATTGGACTTGAGTCGTCTTTGTTTTCGGAGTGGTATCCCAGAAGTCCGAACGTCACTTGCTGGCCCGCTTCTGGAGCAGCTCCTAGCTTTAGCAGAACGTCAGCGATCTGTGGGTGTTCGACGTAGGTGGTGCAACAGATCATGTGGCCCTTCGCGAGTCGCAGTGGAGTTTGGTTTTCCCAGTCTGTCGCGTCGATATCAGCTCCGTTATCTACGAGGAACCGAATCAAATCATCCGCGGCGTGGTAGGTCGCTCCGTGCAGGGCGGTTTCTCCCCACTCATTGGCCGCGTTGATGTCAATACCAAGCTCAAGTGCGACCTGGCTGGCCTCAATTGCGTTATGTTGATTCCATTTGTAATAGGTGACATCCGTTGCGGCGCGTTTTCCCAGTCCAGTCGCCAGCATCAAAGCACCGGTGCCGTCCTCGGTAGTGGCGAACGGATCAGCGCCTGCTTCCGCTAGGATGCGCATGGCTTCTGGATCGGCGGTCTTCGCTGCCAGCATAAACGGTGTCGATCCGACCTGTGTTAAGCGTCCTGCGCCCGGCGCGGTGAACACACCAATTTCGAATGCATCTATGAAACGTTTCGGTCGATCCATTCGTGCATTAGGATCCGCGTCTCTCGCGAGTAGCGCACGGAGGGCCGCATGTTGACCAGTCGCGGCCGCGACGTGGAGCGCCGTGTATCCTGCGAAATCGTCGGCTTCTTCGGGAGGCTCGGCTGCCAGGGGGTCTTGCCCGTCGGCTAGATACGAATAGGCTCGTAGAACCTCACTTCGCGCATCGTAATTCGGATCTGCGCCACGTTCGATCAGGAATAAGGCTAACTCCTCATGCCGCTTTGTCAGCGCTAACATTAGGGCAGATACGCCATCCGGCGCAGCTTCATTGACGTCAGCATATCCATCAACCAAAACACGGACAGTTTCGACGTCTCCCGAAAGAACTGCATACAACAAAGGGGTAAAGCCGCCTTGCGTTCGTGGTGGATCTCCGTCACCATCCCGTGGCAGTTCGGCAGGGTTCGCCGCCTCCCCCTCTCGGAGTAAAACCACTTTCCGCTGTCCGCCGTACCGTCTTCGCTGCGGTGGCCTGCGAAACTCCGTTCGTACGTCAACGACTGCGGCGCCTTCATCCAGTAGCACTCGAGCTACACCGGCATGCTTTTCGGCTGCCGCCCACATCAGCGCTGTGTGACCAGCAGCCGTAGTCGCATTGGGGTTAGCACCGGCGGCCGTCAATAGCTTCACCAAGTTTTCGTTGCCCACGCGTGCTGCCAGCATTAACGCTGTGTCACCTGATGGACGAGATGCGTTGGGGTTGGCTCCAGCATCGAGTAGGACTTTTGACATCGATATGCTGCCATTGTGCGCGGCAAGCATAAGCGGTGTCACCCCAAGGTCGTTCGCTGTATTGACGTTGGCGTCTGCCCGAATAAGGCCTTCTACGGTGTCAAAATGGGCCCAATGGACAGCCCACGCGAGAGCGGTTGACCCGTCAGCTTGGGGGACATTGACATCGAGCTGTTCATTCTTGAGAAACGCATTGGCAGAGTTGAAATCTTGTTGTTGAACCGCGTTGGCGAGAGCTCGGTCTGGTCTATCTTGCAGGGATTCAACCTGCGCACTGGTTGAGCCAATCATCCAAGGGGTTATTAGAACGATCCAGGTCAGTAGGATAGATTTAGTCTTCACCTGAGCCTCCCCGCGTTCAGAATACAGGTGGAAAACTCATTCAGGTATTATGTTTCAGCCAATAAACATCAATTTGTAGAAACCAGTGGCTAGTTTACCGCAGACTAACGGTAAGTTGCTACCTTCAGACAGGTTAAGCGTTGTCTGGTGCCGCTGTTGGAATACGCGGTTGGTATCAGTGGATCAGGTAGGCCAGTTTTGAACAGACTCCGAAGCCATGCTAACTTTTCAACGCCCAAAGGTTCGTCGTCATTAACCCTATTCCTGACAGTGGAGATCGCGAAGTGAAAACTGCTCGGAAAGCATTCATTTCTTCAGTTCACACTCTTCTCGGTGTTGCCATGATTGGCGTTGCTACGCAGGCGTTGGCGCAGTCACGAGATGTAACTTGCCACATCGAATGGGTAGAGATGAGGGACGGGGTCACTTTAGCGACCGAAGTCTACCTCCCCGCTGAGCCAGGACGCTACCCGGTAGTTCTGACGCGGAGTCCGTATACGCGGGGAAGCCAAGCTGCCGGAAGCGACTGTGACAACCAGCAGTTTTTGGAGTTTGCTAGGACGGGTTATGTCGGTCTCAATCAGGATACCCGAGGCCGTTACCGTTCCGGCGGAAGTTTTGATCCGTTTCAGCAGGAAGGCCCTGATGGCTACGACTCGGTTGAGTGGGCCGCGGCTCAGCCTTGGTCTAATGGTCGTGTCGGCATATTTGGTAGTTCATACACTGGTGCAACGGCTCTTCAGGCAACCATCCAAACACCACCTCATCTTGTAGCCGCAGTCGCCGATATCACCGCGTCCGACTACCACGACAACTGGACCTATGTGAATGGGGCTTTCGATCTGCATCTGAACCAAGGTTGGACGCTGGCGTTCTTCGTTGCGGACACTTACCGGCGGAGGTTAGCCGGATCTGGACTCTCGATCGAAGAGATAGACAGGCGGGTGTCCGATCGTCTTGAGCAGGACCGACGCGATTTGCTAACCAAGTGGGTGTGGGCACTTCCGCTTAACAGCATGCCTGCGTTTAGGACTCTTGCTCCGTATTACTACGACTGGCTTGCGCATCCAGACTACGACACGTATTGGACTCAAGTTGATGTCGAACAGAGGTACGCCAATGTATCTGTTCCGGTGTTGAATACTGGTGGCTGGTATGACGTGTTTGCAGTAGGAACGGTAAGAAATTTTGTAGGACTACGAACCAAGGCCAATTCGGTAGAGGCTCGTGAGGGAACGAAGCTTGTTATGGCTTGTTGTGGGCACACACGGACGCAAGGGTTAATTGATTGGGGGCCAGAGGCTCAGACTTTTGATGAGAAGCTGACGGTGCGTTGGTTTGATCATTACCTAAAAGGCGTTGAGAATGGGATCGACGAGGAGCCTGATGTGCAGCTTTTTGTCATGGTGCCGCCTGATACTGGTACATCCGGGAGCGGTTTTTATCTCGCAGCTGACCAGTATCCGCTTCCGGGCACGGTGCCTACGCGCTTCTATTTACGTAGTGGGGGAGGTGCTAATACTCGCCATGGTGACGGTACGCTTAGTCGAGAGTCGTCGATGGGACCTCCGGATCGTTTCACGTATAACCCTCTCGATCCAGTGCCGACCATGGGTGGGAACCTCTGTTGCGGAGATTTTCTTATGCGAGGAGCTTTAGATCAGTCGACAGTTGAGCTTCGGGACGATGTGCTTGTGTATACAAGTCAGTCGCTTGTGGAAGATGTCGCAGTCATCGGACCCGTATCAGTCACACTTTGGGCATCGTCATCAGCTCCAGACACAGACTTCACAGCGAAACTTGTTGACGTGCACCATGACGGCATTGCTCACAACGTGCTCGATCGGATCGTTCGTGCACGGTATCGTCTGGGTCCTAAGTATCCTCCATCGTTGATTACACCAGAGCAGGTGTACGAATACACAATCGATTTGGGTGATACAGCGACAGTGTTCAGGGAGGGACATCGGATTCGGCTTGAGGTGAGTTCGTCAAATTTTCCGCACTTCGACCGTAACCTGAATACCGGAGGTCGTCTTGGTGAGGATGCTGAATTTGTCTCAGCGACGCAGACGATCTATCACGAAGCGACTCATCCCTCATTTATCGAACTTCAGATTGCCCCGGATGTGAGAGTTCCGGTGGATTGATGACAGAGCAGCCGATGTTATTTCGATTTCGGTCGTACGGCGTGCCATTGTTGGCTTGGGTTTTGTTGGACGTGGCACTAGTAGGACAGTCTCTCGTTCCTGGTCCGGAGGCGCTGATCAGGAGTGGTATCACAGTTAAGGTCTCTCCCCACGTTTATGTGATTCCAGACAACGGTGTACAGCTTGTACCCAATGTTGGGATTATTGTTGGCAGTAGGGGTACTCTCGTTGTGGACACGGGATTGGGACCAATAAATGCTCAGACCATTCTTCGTGAAGTTGATAAGGTAAAACGTGGAACAGATCTTTATGTGGTTAGTACTCACTACCATCCTGAGCATGCGGTTGGTGAGATGAGTTTTCCAGAGTCTGCTACGGTCTTGCGCACACGGGCTCAGCAACAGGACATTGATGAACTGGGCCTCGATTCACTCTTACGCTTTCGAAGTATCTCTCCACTAATTGAGGAACTGCTTGTCGGAGCAGCGTATCGAGATGCCGATATTGTGTTCCAACGTGATTACGCCCTAGATCTCGGCGACGTGCATGTTCAGTTGATGGCATGGGGACCGACACATACACGCGGCGATACGATGGTGTTTGTGGAGGACGACGATGTACTGCTTGCCGGCGATGTTGTGATGAACCAGCGGTTTCTTGTCTTCATGAGTCAGGAGTCTAGTGTTGAAATCTGGCTCAGCGTTCTTGACGATCTGGTGGCTCTGGAGCCCAAACATATCGTGCCTAGCCACGGTCAGATGGGTGATATTGCACTTATTCACGAGCAGCGGACGTACCTACGAACCCTTCGGGCGCGCGTGAGAGAACACAAGCTGGCGGGTCATACACTTGATGAGATCGTGGGACAGATAACCTTGGAAATGCAGTCGAATTACCCGAACTGGGTAGGGGAACGATGGATTTCAGGGGCTGCACGATCAGCGTTTCGCGAGGCCCCCTAACTAGAATGCCTGCAATGTCTTTTCTGCGTGGATGGGGTGTATTTGTGTTCATCACGTTGTTCCTGATCCCTGTTAGGTCAGCGGTTGCTCATCCGATCCCCTTCAGTTACCTCGACCTACGTCTCGGATCGAACAAAATCGAGGCGTCATTAGTTGCTCATATGATCGATTTAGCGCACGAGCTGAACCTAGATCAACCGGAACTTTTACTCGATCCAGAGGTTGCAGGTCGCCATGCACAGGAGATCGCTGACTTTCTTGAACCTCGGTTAACCTTGGTTGCGGGGGGTCTGACTCTGGTACCTACTTGGGCGGATCTGGAAGTGATGCCAGACCGGCAGTCCGTAAAGCTTTATTTTTCGTATGGTCTCGAAAGTATTCCGGGATCGATTTCGGTAACGGCCGGTTTATTTCCGTACGATCCGAAGCACCAAACATTTCTCAATATCTACGAAAACGATTCTCTTCGGACCCAAGCCATTCTCGATATTAATCATCAGCAAACGGAGTATTTCACGGGAACATGGCAGGGCACGGGCGCCGTTATACAGAAGTTTGTGCCCCAAGGGGTGCACCATATTTTGATTGGTCCCGACCATATCCTTTTTTTAGTAGGCCTCCTGCTCCTTGGTGGGACGATCCGGCAGCTATTGGTGGTTGTGACTTCTTTTACCCTGGCGCACAGTATCACCTTGTCACTTGCCGTGCTTAATGTGGTGAATCCCCCCGCCCATTTGGTCGAGCCTGCCATCGCTTTGAGCATCGTATGTGTTGGTGCTGACAATCTTTTGGTTGGGAACGGTCGCGACATGCGTGCGTGGATCGCCCTTGGGTTCGGGTTGATTCACGGGTTCGGATTTGCATCCGTGCTGCGGGCGATGGAACTTCCGACAAGAGATGTGGCCTGGTCTCTTTTCTCATTCAATGTAGGGGTCGAGGTAGGCCAGTTGGTGATCGTAGTGATCGCCGCTTGGCTACTAACTGTGCTGCGGAGATGGAGCGAGATCGCCGGTCGTCGCCTTGCCGTTGCAGGGTCGATCGTGGTTATTTTGGCTGGTACATTCTGGTTCGTGGAACGTGTGTTCTTTCCGGGAGGGATGTTATGAAACGAATGATTATGCTGGGCGCTCTAATTGCAGTGGGCGCGGTGTCAATGACCGTGAGTGCTGTTCAGGGGCCAACCTCAACTCAACTAGATGCGGCGCAAATACGACAAGTCCGAGACAATCTGTACTACATCGGTGGTGAAGGGCCCTGGAATCGTGATGCGTTCAGTGGTGGGAATATCGGTGTGTTTGTAACCGACCAAGGGGTGACGATTGTTGATACGAAGCTACCTGGGTGGGGGCAGACAATTTTGGATCGAATTCGGACAGTCACCGACAAACCGGTGGTGGCCATAATTAATACCCACACCCATGGTGACCATGTCGGAAGCAATGAGTTTTTCCCGGAGAACGTGAATATTGTTGCGCATCAAAATACCAAGGCAAACATGGAGATGATGGATCCATTTAAGGGCGAGGGCGAAAAATTTCTACCAAAGCAGACATATAGCGACAAGCTTACGCTCGGATCTGGAAATGACCGAATTGAACTCCACCATTTTGGTGCCGGCCACACGAATGGGGATACCTTTATAGTGTTTCCGGCGCTGCGGGTCATGCACGCTGGTGACATGTTTGCGTGGAAGGATGCGCCGTTTCTAGATCGGAACAATGGTGGAAGCGGTGTCGCATTTCCCGAGACTCTTGCGAAGGCGATTGCTGGAATCTCGAATGTCGACACGGTTATTCCGGGTCACATTCCTGTGACGACTTGGAGCGATTTCGAGGAGTACCAGAGGTTTAATGCCGATCTTGTTACGGCGTCTCGTACGGGGATCCGTGCGGGGCAGACTGCGGAACAGGCCGCGGCGGAATTTGACCTGGCGGGTAGATATCCAGAGTATCGATCTGATCGGATCGAGGCAGCGTTCCAAACAATATATGAAGAACTCCAGTAGCGCTGAATCACTAAAACTAGAAGTCGGGAGACGGACGACGGTATGTCCGTCTCTTCCTTCTAAAATGTTTCGCTAGGAACTATTTGGACTGGCCGCGAGTCTCCTGCACGCGCGCGCCAGAAAGGATGTTGTAAAGCCCGTAGTTGCCCTCGTGGCATGCGAACTCGAATAGAGGTCCTTCGGTGCTAGTCAGTGGTAGCGAGCCCGTCCACTCACTTGTCCAGACAGTGGGATCTCCCAGGGTCCACTGCCAGTCGAGATTGTGCTCATCGATGCGGCGGATGCGCTCGACTAAATGGAGTCCGTCGCGTGACCCGTTGAAGTTGGTCTTGTCTGTGAAGTTGGTCGTTTCAATGACGAGTGTGTCGCCTTCCCAGTAACCTCTCGAATCACCTAACCACTGTCGAATACCGTCGTTGATGTGAGACCGCTGATCGAGTGGAATGATCCGAGCGTCGTGTAACATTTCCATGTAGATCACCACGTAGTCTGGCGTCTGTAGGATGTTCCAGTTGTTGTTGTAGTTCGTTGGGAGGGCAGGCAGGCCCCACCGCGTGATGCACCGGTCGTAGACCGACATGTCGGTCCAGGTGCGTGGGGATTCGGCCTGTTCGCGGCGTGTCGCGCGTATTTCCGCTTCCCGCTCTCGTACGCCTGGTTTCATTGGAATGCGCCCGCTTGGTGGGCTATCGATCATAGAAGTCCGGTTATCCTCTTTTCCCCATTCGAACCAGAATTCGTTATAGAAACCGGGATCTCCCTCCCGCGGACTAAAGGTACGGTCCGACCGTTCTGCTCGTCGTGTCGCCGCTTCTTCGTCTGTGAGGGTGGCGGTGGTCACGCCTTCAGGACGCTCAAGTGGCGTTCCGTGCGTGTGTTTCCACAGGCCTTGCAGATCGGGATCGCCCCAAGAAGTCTTGCTGGTTTGCGCGGCCGCCTGTGTTGTGACTCCCAGTAGAACTAGGACGAGAACACTGACAGTAACTGACGCGAAACTACGATCTTTCATTTCAAGCCTCCTGACCTCTACTGCGCTGAACCATTTATTGTTCAGGAAGTGCGAAGACATGCATAACAGATCCACGAGTACGTGGCCTCCGGATGTCCGAAAATACTTGTTGGGCGTTATTCCAAGAAAGAAACCACCCAGGTCCAGACGGCACCGCGAGGTACTGACGTCCATCGATAGCATACGTGATCGGGAACCCATCTGTAGCCGTGGGCGTGCGTGTTTGCCACAGGACACCGCCATTTCGCGCATCGAGGGCATACACGTGACGGTCAATATTTCCGACAAATACTAACCCGCCTCCCGTCGTGAGAGCAGAAGTGCCGTACTGTAGACGACTGGGGCGACTCCACAGCACTTCACCGGTGCGGCTATGCATTGCCACGAAGTTGCCTAACTGATCTGGACTCTTTGGGTGTGCCGTGAATTGACGGTCGGCTGGTCCGACGCCACCACCACCGATAGCCGGGGGATCTTCCATGGGTTTGAAAACCGAGTGGGCGCAACCCGGTGTGAGCGGGATGTAAAACGCGTCGGTTTCGGGGTGATACGCCATTGCCCACAGATTCTTAAGTCCACCCGGGCCTGGGCAGTAATCGACCGGAACGTTGAGTTGTGGAATACGTTCGCGTCGAAGGATTCCTTGACCGTTTTCGTCGATGTCGACGATGTCCTGATATCCAAGATCCCAAGAGTTTAAATAGGCTCCCGTCTTTGGATCGAGTTCCCACATAACGCCGATCTTTCCCATTTTGTAGAGCGCTCGGCGGTCACCGCGATCGACGACGACAATTTCGAATACCTCGTCGAGATCATGAGTTTCGGCCGGAATGTGCTGGAAGTACCACTCAATGTCGCCTGTATCGGGATTAATGGCCAACGTGGAGTTACTGTATAACGCCGCTCCTTCGGTACCACGCTGTGCACTTGCCCACGGTTTCGGTTGCGCTGTCGACCAGTAGATGAGGTCGGCGTCCGGGTCGTAGCTTCCTGGGATCCAGGCGTCGGCACCCGCGCGAAATGTCAGAGCCAGGTCTCCCCATGTGTCTCCGCCCGGTTCGCCTGGTCTGGCAATCGTCGAGGCGCGCCAGATCTCGGATCCCGTTTGCGCATCGTGTGCCGAGATGAAGCAAACATCGTCCTTATAGGTCTCACAGCCAGTGATGCCGGCGACGACCTTACCCTTTACGATGATGGGGCCGCTCGTGTACTGAAACCCCAGCTCATGGTCGGCGACTCGCTGCTCCCAGACCATCTCACCTGTGCGCGCATCCAGAGCGATCAGTTGAGCGTCACTCGTGCCTGCGTAGATCTTGTCGTCGTAGATGGCGATATTTCTTCGTGCGAAGCCGGGCCGCTGGTTGTTTGGGAGGCTGGCGTCGGCCGGTCGAGGCTGACGACGTAGGTGGGCCCAGAGCTGGTCACCGGTCTTGGCGTTCAGGGCGACAACTCCACTTCGGCTGGGGATGTACATAACCCCGTCGTGAACAAGGGGTGTAACCTCGTCTGTTCCCGCTGGGGTTTCGAATGACCAGACCAACTGTAAATTTTTAACGTTGTCTCGATTGATTTGGTCGAGTGGGCTGTAACCTTGTCCGTCGATCGTCCGTCGCCAGTTGATCCAGTCGCTTGGATCGGGGTCGAGGAGCTCGGCATCAGTGACCGGCTGGAAATTCCTGATCTGCGTCTGTACATCGGCAGTCAGACTAAAGACGAATACCGTGCAGACAACGAAGGCAAAGACGGTAAAACGAGTCATACGAATTCTCCCTGGGAAAACATCAGTTTCTATCTCGGTCTGGCAAATGCAACGAGTGATGAGTCCGGACCAGCTCCTGTGGAAATCAGAATGAATTGCCGACCAGTTTGCGTGCGATATGTCATTGGGTTGCCGCTCGTTCGGTTTGGGGTGGCGCCCCGCCAGATTTCCTCACCCGTCGCCTTGTCAAACGCATAAAGATACGGATCACCGCCACCGATGAAGAGAAGACCCCCTTTGGTTACGATTGAACTTGTATTTTCTGGTGTCCCTAGACGATCTGGAAGATCGACGCCAGCCAGCAGCGGATGCTCGCGGACACTCGGACGTCCCTCTCCTAGTGGCACTTTCCAGGCGATCTCGCCCTTGTTGAGATCGATTGCGACCAAATAAGCATACGGTGGCTTGATTAGTGGGATTGGCCCCAGTCGGGCCCGCACGCGCTCGCGTGCATCAGAGCATACACTGCCACCACCGACCCACTCCGCATCTTGTCTGTCCTCGTCGTTGCGCTCGCAAACCTGAATGACCGCGGTGCCCTCTGATGTGCGCACGTAGAACAGACCCGTGTCTGGGTCGAAGGAGGCTCCGCCCCAGTTGGCGCCGCCTGAAAGTGTTGGTCGCACGAGAGTCCCACGAAGACTCGGCGGTGTATACAGTGGGCCAAGACGGAATTCCCGCATTGTTTCCTCTGCCAACGCTTTGATCTCAGGAGTCAGGTCGTTGGCATCTGCAATTGAGACGCCTTGCCCGCTGAAAGCGGGTGGTTTTGTTGGGAACGGTTGAGTGGGGTAGGGCACCTCCCCTGGCACGTCGGTCGTGACATCGACCGGACGTTCTTCGATCGGCCAGACCGGTTCACCACTTATTCGGTCAAACACGTAGGTGAATCCCATTTTAGAAACTTCAGCGACTGCATCGATGGCCCGTCCATCAACCGTAATCGTGACGAGATTCGGCGCGGCCGTCAGGTCGTAATCCCATAGTCCGTGATGCACTGCTTGAAAATGCCACTGTCGTTCGCCAGTACGCGCATCTAGGCAGATGAGTGACTCGGCAAATAGGTTTGCGCCGACACGTCGTCCGCCCCAGAAATCGCTACTGGGTGTGCTAGTTGGTACATACAGGAGCCCACGCTCTTCATCAAGTGACATTAGGCCCCAGACGTTGGCATGGCCGGTGTAGCGCCAGGATTGGTCTTCCCAGGTATCGGCTCCGAACGCGTCATTCGATTGAGGAATAGTATGAAAGAGCCAGCGTCTTTCTCCCGTGCGAGTGTCGAACGCTTGAACAGTCCCCGGTGTATCCATCCGCCGCTTGATGATGTCGGGAACACGACTTCCCACGATAATCATGTCCTCGAAGACGACAGGTGTCGACGTTTGGTCAAACGCATCCCGGATCACGTCTCGGCCGAGTCCTTCCGTAAGTGGAATGCTGCCGCCATCGCCAAAACTTTCTATGAGCTGACCTGTCTTGGCATCGAGGGCGTACAGCCAGTAGCGGCTGTTAAGAAATAGACGCACGTGGTCACCGTCTCGCCAGAAGGTAACACCTCGGTGTTTGAATCCCCCCGGAGGTGTCCCCGCTCCACCGAACCTGAACGTTTCCGGATCAAACCTCCATCGTTCCACACCCGTTTCGGGATCGAGCGCCACCACGCGTGCGTACATTGTGGAAATGTATAAGGTGTTATCGATCATGATCGGAGTTGCTTCAAAACGGCCAGGCCGGGTTCCGTATTCGGGAAATGGCATTTCGCTGGCATCCCATTCCCAGACAATTTCTAGCTTGTCGACATTTGTCTTGTTGATATCGGTCAACAAGGAATACTTAGAATGCGCTTGGTCGCCACCAATGTAGGGCCATTCGACCGCTGTCGAGGATTCTTGAGCGGTCAGTGGGTGAACCAATGTGCCACTAACGATCGCGATCCAAACCCAACGCCGACACGGATTTGTTTTATACATCTCAGATTATCTGGAAAGGGCAATTGCCACGAATTCCCGTTCCTGTCTATTCCCTTGTCAAAAGGCCACGAAGTCAACTAAATCACGGTGCTGTGTCAATTAAATATCGTTCAGGCCAGCGCGAGTAGCCGTCGACTGTATAGATATTGCCAGCTGAATCGACCGCCATTTCGTGGTTTCCGCCTCGAGTGTCTGTTGCACCGAGCACTTCCAAGGTGAGTCGGTCAAGGACATAAATTTTTCGGTAGCTCGTGGCTGATCCGACATAAAGATATTGCTGATCGGGGTCATGGGAGAACGCCACCATTGAGGTAGAGCCGACCCCTGGGCCCGGGTCGGTTCGGTTTAGGTAGACATTGTTCTCAAGGTCAAATTGCCATGGGGCAGGTGTCTCTCGTTCGATGAACACCTCGTCAACGAAGGTTCCGTTGGTTTCAAAGATATGTACGCGGTTGTGGCCACGGTCACAGACGTACACAAGACCATCGTGTGCAACCCTGACGCAATGGGTTGGATCCCATCGCTGGGGGGCGGGACCGTCTGGGCTAAGCTCCTCGGCAGGACCGTCGTCCGGGGGATTTCCGTATGCCCCCCAGTGGCGCTTGTAATCGCCGGTCACAGCGTCGAAAACGATCACGCGCTGATTGGTATAGCCATCGGCAATGAATACCTCGTTAGTGTCCGGATGCACGGCCGCAGTGGTCGGACCACCGAGGAGTTGCTGATCGTTGCTTCCGTTCGTTTTTCCGTTTTCACCGATTTGTAACAGGAACTCACCGGCTGACGTAAATTTGAGGGTCACGCCACCGTCGGCTCTGGTTCCACCTCCGATTACCCAGACGTTGTCCTCATGGTCAATAAACATGCCATGCTCTGCCGCGAAGGTATCTTCCATCCAGTCGTATCCTTCGCCAGGGCCACCCCAGGCTTGAAGAACATTTCCCTCGTCATCAAACTGAATAATTGGCGGTGCGAGTTCTTTGCCCTCTTCTTCGAGCAAAGCTTGAATTCTCTCGCTGTTGGCGTGGGCGATCCAGGGATTGTCTTGTGAATCGACGGCCACGCCCCACACATCTCCTAACGCCCAGTTGTTAGGCAGCGGTTTCGGCCATGTCGCGTCGTAACTGAATGTTGGCGCACTGGCAGCTGCAGTCTGCGTCTCATCAGCCATGACATCGGGTGCTTCCTCCGGTTCCTGGGATCCACAGGATATCGCTAGGGCAGCAACTACTCCCGTTATCACTAGACCAGTCCAGATACGCCTTGACTTCATGGCAAGCCTCCCAGGTGAGTTCGTCATTTTGATGGGGGTACACTAGCATGACTGGGTAGGAGAATCTGTTATGAGAATGACCTTGGTATCGGTTGGGGTGCTACTGACGCTGGGTGCAACGGGAGCGTCAGCTGAGGACTGGCCAGAGTGGCGAGGGAAAGGCCGGTTAGGGGTCTGGAATGAGACTGGTGTGCTCGATACTTTTCCGGACAGTGGACTCAAAGTGCGATGGCGTACCCCTGTTCGCGCGGGTTACGCGGGACCAGCTATTTCGGCGGGACGAGTCTTTATCGTTGATGCAAAACGTTCCATTGAAAATTTTGATGTGATTGAGCGTGCCGTGGCACTGAATGAAGCTACTGGCGAAGTGCTGTGGACGCGGGAATGGGATGCTAACTATACGGGTCTTACCTTCACGTGGGCGGTAGGGCCTCGCGCTACACCGACGGTTGATGAAGATCGCGTCTATATCTTGGGTGCCACCGGAATTTTGCACTGCCTACGTGCCGCCACAGGTGAGGTGCTGTGGAGTACGGACTATGTGAAAGACTACGACGCTGAGTTGCCAGTATGGGGTATGAGCGGTTCTCCATTGGTTGACGGGGAACTGCTGATTTGTCTCGTTGGAGGCAGTCCCGGCGCTAAGGTGATTGCATTCAATAAACGAACTGGCGAGGAAGTCTGGCGTGCACTTCCTTCGGATTCTGAGCCAGGCTACTCTCAGCCGATTATTGTCAACGCAGGAGGTGTTCGGCAGCTGATTATCTGGCATCCAGAAGCTGTCGCGTCGATTAACCCCACTTCGGGGGAGGTTTATTGGGAGCAGCCGGTTACGGCAGATTTTGGAATGAGTGCCGCGACTCCGGTTCAGAACGGCGCGCAGTTATTAGTGTCGTCTTTCTATAACGGTTCCGTGATGTTGAATCTTGATTTGGACAGGCCTGCAGCAACCGTTCAGTGGCGAAGTAGTAGTGATAGTGAGATTATGACCGAGGGTTTGCATGCTCTCATCGCAACACCCGTCATTCACGGCGACTACATCTACGGGATTTGTAGCTATGGACAACTGCGTGCACTTAATGTCAATACGGGGGAACGCGTCTGGGAGACGCAAGCGGTGACACAGGAGCGTGCGCGGTGGGCGTCCGGTTTCATCGTGCGTAATGGCGACCGATATTTCATTAACAATGATCGCGGTGAGTTGATCATTGCGAAGTTCGCCCCCGAAGGCTATGAGGAGATCAGTCGAACACGTCTGATAGCACCCACGAGTGATCCTGGTAATCGCCGCGAATTGAAAATGGTCAATTTTTCACATCCGGCATACGCGAATAAGCATGTGTGTGCTCGCAATGACGAAGAGGTGCTTTGTGCGTCACTCGCCGCGGAATAGACGGGTTCGAATACTGGTCACCGTCGTGCTGATGATAGCGGTGGGCGGGGTGTGCGCTGGCCAGGATAATGAGAAAGTCGTACGGCTAGTGACGCTTGATGTTAGTGACAACTTGTATCTGCTTCGGGGAAACAACACAAACATCTTAGCGCTTGTAGCCGAGACGGGGATTGTGCTTGTCGACACTCTAGGACAAGGTTGGGGACCCGCCATTCGTTCGGCTCTTAACAATATTACGGATCTCCCCGTAACGACGATTATTAATACTCACGCACACGAGGCACATAGTGGCGGAAATTTCGAATTTCAATCCGTGGTCGCGATCTTGTCCCATGAGAACACGAAGAGTCAGATGGAGCGCATGGAGATTTTCCAGGGCCCGAATGCAAGATTCCTCCCGACGGAGACGTTTCGTCAAAGCATGACGCTTCTTGATGGCATTGATCGCATCGAATTGCACCATTTCGGTGCGGCGCATACAAATGGCGACGTAGTTGTCGTGTTCCCTGAGAAGGGAATCGCGTATTTAGGAGACTTGTTTGCTAGAACTGGTGTGCCGCGAGTAGACCGCAACTTAGGTGGCAGCGGTTTAGCGTATCCGAGCACCTTGCAGCGAACGCTGACAGAACTTGAATACTTCACTGAATTTGTTAGAGGTCCAGAGATAAGAACATTTGATCGGATAGTTCCCGGTCATCAGGTTCCTCCGGATGATACGCCTCTGCTGAGTTGGTTTACTTGGGTTGATCTTGAAAAATACGTGAACTTTGCGAATGCACTGGTTGAAGTTATTGAGGTTTCTAAAAGTGCTGGGGACACAGTAGACGAGGCGGTCGTGTTGGTTGAAGCTCTGCTGAATCAGTACCCTGAGTACATGTCGGATGGTGCCGAAAGGATTGTTGAGACGATCTTTAGCGAGCTCGAAGATTAGGGCGCAGCTTCGGTAAAGATAACGGTTTTGAGGCCAGCCTGGTCGCTTTGGAGTTCGTTGTTTCCAGCAGGGTAATCATTCATCTTAAGGAGAAACGCAATAACGTCAGCAACGGCTTCATTGCTGAGTGTGGCTGGTCGATCTGCCGGCATTGTGACTTGAATTACTGTCATCAAGTCGCCGAGGTTTCCGCCGTTCCATCGAATGGTGAAGGCGTCATCGATGAGCGGTGTCGCGAAGGAATCTCCCTGCAGGTCGTCGAGGTGGCAAAAAGTGCATTCATCCTGGTAGACTTGCTCTCCCCGAACCGCCTGTTCTTCGGTGTAGACACCATTCCAAACCGTTCGATTCTCCTGAGCGTTGGCCTGATTCGACATCGTCACCGAAACGGTGACAAATGCCAGCAGTATCGCGAGAGTTGCTCCCTCGGTAATGTGTAAGGCGGCCATTTTCTTCACAGTTCCCTCGCTTTAATCCGGCAGACTTAGAGCCACCAGTGCGTTGTCCGCATTGCCGCCGACAGTCATTGCAATGTACTGCTTCCCATTGTGCTGATATGTCATTGGCGCCGATGCCGCGAAGCCATCCATCTCGATCACGTGTAAAAGTTCCCCGGTTTTCTTGTCGAATGCGTACATTAGTTCTCTTCCGGCATTGGGATCACCCCAGGGATCCCAACTTGGTGTCAGTCGGCTTCCGTCTCGTCGATCTCGGCGCCACACAGTAGCGAATACTAAGTTCTTGGTCACCAAGACACTCTGTCCGTCGATATGATCGCCGAGTGGGGGTAGGTCAAGACCGGCGAACAGTGGATGATTACGCGGTCCATTTCCCAGTGGACTCATCCAGAGTATCTCACCTCGGTTCATGTCAATTGCCGTGAGTCTGGCCCACGGCGGTTTGAACAACGGAATGCCGTCCATAGTAGTCTCAGTATTCCTAAAGCGTCGCCGTCCGGTTCTTGACTGAGGAGTTGGGCGCACAATCGAAGGGGAGGTACGTGACGGTATGTACAGGATGCTGCTTGTGGGATCAAACCCTGCTCCGCCCCAGTTTGCTGCACCCAACATGCCAGGCAGCATCAGGAGACCCTTTTCGGTCGGTGGTGTGAACAACGGACCATAATCAAAGTTTCGCAACTGTTCTATCGCGCGTTCCCGTAATGCCGGCGTGAAGTCGATCAAGTTATCCACGGTTGTTCCTTGAAGATCGAACGCCGGCGGTTTGGTGGGAAAGGGCTGGGTAGCCGCCGCCTGTTCACCAGGGAACGTAGATGCGGGCACCGGTCGTTCCTCGATTGGCCAGACGGGTTCGCCGGTTTCACGGTCAAAGACATACGTGAATGCTTGTTTACTGATCTGCATGATCGATTTGATCTGTTGCCCGTCGACGGTAATCTCGCCCAATACTGGCATTGCGGCAAAGTCGTAGTCCCATATCCCGTGGTGTACAGCCTGAAAATGCCACACACGGTTACCCGTCTTGGCCTCGACACAGATCACGCTTTCTGCGTACAGGTTGTCGCCGAGTCGGTCGCCTCCATAAAGGTTGTTGGTCGGTGTTGAACTGGCTAGATAGAGGTAATCAAGTTCTGGGTCGTAGGCGATTCCAGCCCAAACATTTGCGTTGCCGGTGTACTCGGCAGAACCGTTCAACCAGGTTTCGTATCCGGATTCGTATTCCTTCGGTACCGTGTGGAAATTCCAAAGTTTCCTTCCGGTTCGAACATCGTAGGCTTGCACATCACCCGGTGGCATCCGTCTGGTGCGCGTGGTGTCTCCAATCGAATTTCCAATGACGACAATGTCACCAGCTACCAAAGGACGCCGCGCAGAGAAATTAGTGCTCCGCACGACGTCTCGAATTCCGATTGTTAGATCAACTTTTCCATTGTTTCCAAATTCTGGATCAGGGTTTCCTGTTCGTGCGTCGAGAGACAACAGATAGGCGTCAGCCGTACCAATAAACAGACGTTCCACCGTGCCGTCTGACCAGTAGCCCATACCGCGTTGCAAAAAGCCGCCGTTGTTCGGACGACCTAGCTCGTAACTCTTCGGGTCGTACATCCATCGTGTTTCGCCTGTGCCTGGATCTAAAGCTGAGATGATGCCGAGTCCAGTGATTGTATATAACTGGCCATTCGCCATTAGCGGTGTATCTTCGTTACGGGAGCGCCTGAGAATAGGATCTGATTGAAACGCCAAGTCGGGAGAAGGAGATCGCCATGCGACCCGCAGGTTCTTAACATTATCCTTAGTGATTTTAGACAACGGCGAGTATTTCTGCCCGTTGACGTCGCCAGCGTAATGACGCCATTCTGCCGTCACGGTGGATTGTTGGCCGGCGACGGGAGCAGGGGAGACGCTTAAGAGCAAGAAAAGAGAGAACACCACCGCAAAGAAATGGTGACGGTGAGTCAATCGATCGGACTCAAGGTGTGCAACTTCCATTAGTGACCTCCGACATTTGATGAACATCATTACACATGAGTAAAAGGTCGACCAGTGGTACCATGTTTCCAAGTTCCGAACGAGTCATAGGAGGCATGATGCATTTCGGTCGACTGGGAATGGCAGTATTACTACTTTTCGGGGTTGTTCCGGTCGCGTCTGCTGACGTGGTGACTCGCGTGATTCACTTCACCCACGGTGATGCCGTCATCGAAGGAGTGATTGCGTGGGATGATACTGTCCGTACTCGACGTCCCGGAGTGGTTATCATCCACGGCGGTTGGGGTTACAGTGACAACGTCCGGGCTCAAGCGGAACGTTTAGCTGAATCTGGTTATGTCGGCTATGCGGTCGACATGTATGGAATGGGCCCAGTTGATACTCATCTTGAGGATGATCGTGGTGCGCGGAATCTTCTCAACCAGAACCCAGTGTTGCGCGCCATGCGCTTTAGCCTAGCCGTCGAGCGACTCAAGCAAGATCCTCACGTTGATCCGGAGAAGATCTCAGCGGTGGGCTATTGTTGGGGCGGAGAGGTCATTCTTGAGATGTCTCGTGCAGGAGTTCAGCTCGACGCGGTTGTGACATTTGCGGGAATTCTCTCGACGTCGAATCCAGCTCAAGAAGGCTATATGAATCCGCGGGTTTTAGTTCTGCACGGTGACAAAGATCCGTATGCGCCGCTTGAACAGGTTGAGGCATTCAGGCAGGAAATGACTGATGCGGCAGCAGAATTTGAGATTATTGTCTACCCTGGTGTCGAGCATGCGTTTACCCAGCCATATGCGCGAGATGCAAACATGGAGGGAATCTCGTACGACGCGGACGCTGACCGGGATTCGTGGGCTGAGATGCTGAAGCTTTTCGACGAGATTTACTAGTCCGGTCGAACTTCTACGGTTACGGATGCATGCGTCGTTGAGGGAATTCTGGGGTAACCTGCCGGGTTAATTTCTCCATCGTTGGCAACCGCTCGCAAAACAAATGTGCCGGGTTCGCTAAACGTGGCTGTAGTGCTGAGTGCAGTGTCAGATACCGCAGCGGCGTCTTCAGGGAAGGGGGACTGGCTTGGCTCAAGCGTCACAGTTCCCGCACCCCGGTAGTGTTCCCATCGGACATTCGCTCGGTCGCGTTGGTTGAGAGGCAAGCCGTCATCGCTGATGGTTGCAGTGAGCATGATGGAGCCAGTAACCGTGATTTGACTCGATTCGAAGCCTAGGCGCATGGTTGGAGGTGTATTTCCGTCGGCAGGAGGCTCAAGGGCGTACAAATCGATTAGACGCCCAACGGCTCTGTCCGTTTTACCGTGTGCTGTTACCGTCCAGACGACTTCTTGCTCAGAGTCAAAATCAGCTGGGAGAGAAACGCGGAATACATAATTTTCTCTGCGTGCAACTGCTCCACCCCTTCGCCGCCGTGGCACAAATACAGACGGCTGTCCGCGGTCTGGTCCACCAGGCTGAATATTGTTATCCGGTCCGACTGGGATGTTCAGGGTTTCTTCGTAGTTTCTGTTCAAATAGCCGAACCACATATCAATTGTGCCATCGGGATTACGAATATATCCCTCGTAGATCGGCGCGACATGCTGACCCCGGTTGTACTGGATTTGGGTATCCTGGATCTCTACCTGCTGACCATGGGTCGGTTTGGAGATAATACCGATCAGCAATAGCATCACGGCACACGTCGGAAATTGGACGCAGCGGTAAAGCATTGTCAGACTTAGGGTTGCCCTGGAGCACCAGTGCCTGACGAACCGGCGTAGAATTGCGAACCATCCGGAAGCGTTATATCTCGGGCATTTGCCGTATTAGAGCCATCTTTAGCTCCATAGCCATCTACAACCAATTCCGTACCCACAGGTACGGAATTCTTGTTGAGCCCTCGTCGAATCAACGCGTTTGGGGCTCCGCACTCGATGGCCCAGCTCTGAAGCGTACCATCAGCAGCTTCAACTTCGATGTGAATCCATGAATGAGGATTGATCCACTCCGTTCTAGTCACGGTGCCTTGCAGCTCAAGTGGTCGGTCTGCATCGAATTCAGCAGAGAATGCATGGTGTGCGGCTACAGGTGCCACCGCAATACTTACGAGTGCAGTCAAAAGAATTGTGCGCATGTTGTGTCCTCTTAGAAGTCTGTGCCAGTCATTAATTTAAGGTTGCGGGCGTTGCCTTCATGACAGGCGTATTCATACAGGATGTGACCCTCTGGGGCTCGTCGGAGTCCTTCATACTTAAGCGTCCACGGCTGTGTGAAGACGTTCGGGTCCTCGATGGTTGCCTCATAATTTATCGTGTTGTCATCGACTGGTGTGAATCGCTCCACAACGTGCAGAGCGCCACTGTGGAAGACGCCGTGCCCACTGTTTAATGAGCTTCCTGGGGCGCCTTCGGGAGGAGCGCCGTGTCCAACCGGCCATGTGTTGTCCGTGAAGTTTGTGACGTCAACTACTAGCGTGTTGCCTTCCCAGCGCCCACGTGAGTCACCCATGCCCAAGCGGATGTCGGATGAAACGTGTGGGCTATCGTCGAGGGGAATGTAGCGGGAGTGGTGATTCCACTCGTAGAGGATAATGACCGCTCCTGGCATTTGGAGAATCTGATAAGTGTTGTAACCGACAGGTAGATGGGCTCGTGGGAGCGCAGCCGGGAGACATTTTACCCGTGGGTCAAGAAACTCCAACTCCTCCTGTCGCTCCATAATCTCGTCGCGTTTCTCCGCAGCCCATGGTTGAAATGGAACACGTCCATCAGACGGTTCGATGATCATCGGGGTTCGGTTTCTCTCCCTCGGCTGTTGAGGTGTGTCATTTTCAGGCTCAAAGAATCTCGAAAAGGTGTAGTTATGGCCAGAGTAATCTACGTCTCCCCACGCTTCAAGACGGGGAGTTTCCAAGGGCTGTGAAGTGCCGGGGAGGTAGTGTCCTCTGAGATCAGGATCGCCCCATGGCGTACGTTTTGGAGTGTAATTTTCTTCCTGGCCTGCGCCAGTCAGAGGCATTAGCGTGATAACGGCAAGTGCAAGAACGAACACATTACCGAATGTGAAGGGTTGTCTGTTCATTGCAAACCTCTTCATTGTTGTTTACCGCGATGTTATTAACGAATCTAGGAAGAAGTCGACGCAGTCATAGTCCAAAATTTGAAGATTCTCTTCCAGGCGTCGATATAGAGGCATGCGGATGGTCCAGGGACGCGTAAACACCTGAGGGTCCTCAATGGTTGCCTCATAAACAATGTGATTTTCGCTCGTCGGCGTGTAACGTTCGACGACATGAAGTTCATTGCTGTGGTGATTTCCTGCGGCGTCAAACCACGTCTGATCATTAAAATAAATCGTATCAACCACCATCGTATCTCCGTCCCAACGCCCGCGTGAATCACCCATCCAAAAATCGTTGGGAAGTGGATGTGGGCTGCCATCTGTATAGATGATTCGAACCGTATGAGCGAACTCATAGCTCATCACCATATGGTCTGGCGTTTGGATGATTTGGAACGGAAACGGCATGTAGGTGATACGTGGGACACCTGGGAGGAAGCACTGGCGGACGGGGTCAGCCGTCAGTCGGTTTTCATAGTTCTCCTGCCGTTTCTGTAGCCCTGCGTCGGTGTACGGAATTTTTCCGCCACCTACGAGCACACTGAGTCCGGCTGGAATCCCGTCCTGGGCATTATGGTCTTCAAGATTCCACGATGCTGAGTTGAGGCTCTGCCAGATGCCGTTAAGGTCTGGATGGCCGTCGTCAGTACGGGGTCCTTGGTAGCCAGATCCCTGGCTAGACGATGCGGCTACGGGTGCTGGTGCTGCTCCAGGGTCTCGCAGATATTCGACGAGTTGTAAGACTTCCTCATCGGACAGCTCACGTGCCGAGATCGGCGGCATTTGCCCGTATCCCTCTCGGACGATTGCCAGTACATAGTCCGCCTCATAGCTCATAGGTGCAAGGGCTGGCGCTAATCCACCGGCGCCTTCGGGGCCATGACAGGTGACGCATACTTTCCCATATGCGGTTTCACCCGGATGCGGCTGAGCCCACGCAGTGTGAACGCCAATCGATAGGCTGATGCAACAGGCAACCGTGACACGCATTGTCCCCTCCCATGGGCTCTTCATCAACGAAACCCTCCCAAGATAATCTGTGGCTGGAACTTTTCCATTTTCTGCTTCCATCTAATTTGCTGGACGAGCGAATCCGACCAGCGAGGCATCCGGGCCTGCGCCCGTCGCGATAACTACGAACTGGCGGCCGGATCGGGCCCGGTAGGTCATCGGATTCGCACTTGTCCGATTTGGAGTAGCACCCCGCCAGACCTCCTCGCCCGTCGCCTTATCGAAGGCGTAGAGATATGGGTCGCCACCGCCAATAAACAGTAAGTCACTCTTTGTCACCATCGGCCCAGGGTTTCCTGGAGTGCCTAGACGGTCCGGCAGATCGACGCCCCGTAGCAGTGGATGATTTCTGAGAATCCGGCTACCTTCTCCAAACGGGACTTTCCACGCGATGTCTCCACGGTTGAGATCGATAGCGACAAGATACGCATAGGGGGGCTTGATCAGTGGGATGGGTGCGAGTTTGCTCCGAACGATCTCCGCAGCACCGGGTCGATTGGCCAATTGGAAAATGATCGCATTGGCGCCGTGAGGACAGTTATTGCTGTACTCAACATCTACGTTCGGGTCGTCATTGCGATTCAGGCATACTTGATTGATGTTCGTGCCTTCGGAGGTTCTCACATACAGCAGGCCTGAGTCTGGGTCGAACGCTGCACCACCCCAATCTGCGCCGCCGCTTGTCGTCGGTCGTAGCAATGTCCCTCGGAGACTCGGTGGGGTAAACAGCGGACCGAGTCGGAATTGCTGCATTTCTTCAACCGCCAGTGCATGAATCTCCGGGGTCAAATCGTTGGCATCGTCTAACGAAACCCCTTGGCC